>JAANMV010000044.1_pt1 | contig 126672 bp, 93 predicted proteins | sample 7279661 | NCBI WGS metagenome assembly JAANMV01 (sample SAMN14094540, study PRJNA606508) | bioreactor metagenome | isolation source: A lab-scale SPAN reactor treating ammonium-rich wastewater day 121 | place: Ireland: Galway | collected 2017-05-16
AATTGCCTGCGAGAACTCCACGATGCAGGGAGTGAGAACGGAGTGCCGAAGGTGGGAATCGAACCCACACTCTCTTGCGAGAACTGGATTTTGAGTCCAGCGCGTCTGCCAATTCCGCCACTTCGGCGTGCGGTTTCTATTCTGAGAGGTGCTGGCCCAGTGTCAATCCCCTGAGGAGCGGAACGTGCCCTGAAAAACGTCCCCCCGAACTTAACGCGGTTTAATCACAACCGGACGTTGGCCCAGAAAACTTCCCCGTCGCTTGCGGAGATGTCAGCAGGTAAGAAACCATCCCGCGACGCGTCGTCCCCCCAGTTGCCGATTTTCTGGATTCTAAGGGTTTCTCCGTCGATACAGAAAGTAGTACCCGTGACGGGCATCCCCTGCCCGATCCGCAGCGGTCGCTGTCGCTTCCAACCAGGAAGACACCGATGGCTCGAAGGGGTTCGCCGTGTCGCGACGTAGCAAGCCGGGGTCGATCGTCCCGCACAGTCAACTCGCCGGTGGCTGTACTGAGGGCGAAGGCTCAATCGACCGATGTCCGATCCAGCAAGGTTGTCCACCCGCAGGTGGCGAAAGCCGCCTGGCAGCCTTGTGGCGTGCCAAGCATTCTGGTTCCCGCGACCGGGTTGCATTGGCGATCCAATTCCGTCCAGGAGGGACGCAAGAATTTCACGATTCTTGCGCGAGAAGGAAATCCGACCCATGAATCGCTTTTTCGTTGCCTCACTGGCGGCACTATTGTGCTGCACCGGGGGACTGGGGTGCAAAATGTGCCCGCATTGCCCCGACCCAAGTTTCGGCCAACGCCGGATTGAAGGGCCGTTCCTGGGCGGTTTTCCCCAGAACGGCACACACTGGGGACGCTGCTTCAACGCCCACGGGCATTGTAGCCGCTGTAACTGTCCCGAAGACGCCGGTTGGGGCGGGAACGGAAATGGAAATGGCATGCCCCTGGAACCAGCCCCGGGAATGTCCGCGGGGGCGGTGGCCTATCCCTACTACACCACCCGCGGTCCTCGCGATTTCCTCTCCAATCAGCCGCCCAGCATTGGTCCGTAATTGGAGTAACCCGAGGTTAACTTTGCAGCACAACGCCGCGAATTCTAAGAACAGAAACGCGTGCAGACGAGTTTGGTATCGCCCATCAAATTGCAAAGCCGGGCTTCCCCTAGTGGGGAGCCCGGCTCTGTTTGTAGAACGTTTGCAAGGCAAACAGGGCATTGCCTGGTAAACGTCTGTGCGGTCAGCTAGTGACCGGAACTTCGAGCGAACTTAGCGCTGGAAGCTGACGGTACGGAAGCCGAACTGGCTGCGTTGGGCAACCGGGTTGGCAGCGGGGACAGCAGCAGCGGCGGGAACGCCGTGGCAGCCGCAAGCGGGCGGCGGGCAGCAATTAACCGGGGCGCAGCAAGCGGGAGCGCAGCACGAGGGCTGGCAGCAATCATTGCACTTGCACTTGCAACGGTGGCCGGCGACAGCCGAGCTGTCCATGGTCACCAACGCGATGCCGACGATCGCCACGAATAGAGCGATACCGAAGATCAAAGCACGATTCATTCTGGAGCCTCCACAAATCAACTAACGAACTAAGAAGCAAAACAATTGCCGCCTTTTCGTTCCCAGCAGCCCCGTCACTGGCGGCAGCGATCCGGGGAGTCGTTGGTTGCTTTTCCAGGCTGTCAAACTGTCACAAATGCCCTGTGCTGACAGGATGCGCAGACAGAGAAGCAACGGATAACTACGCAAACTAGGTTGCAGGTTATCAGCAGTATTATCGTTGTCAAGAAACTTAAAGTAAAAATAATCAACTTGGGTATATTCGATAAGGTTGGTCGAATGGCGCAAGCGAATCTCCGAGTCTCGGTTTCAGCTTGCTCCCAAACGCCTTTTCCCAAACATTCAACCGACAGAATTCGGGATAAATGGGAAAGTTGCGAGATAATTCTCGCCAAGCCAGACGAGAACTGGCGGCACCTTGCCACTGAGAAAATGGAAAAACAAGAAACCCGGTGAAGCTAATAGCTGCACCGGGTTTCTTGTTTGTTGGGGATGAGGAAAGGGGCACCTTGGGTAAGCATTTGCGTTACCAACCGGTGCGATTCGTAGGACGGCGACATCCGACCTAAGAACCTGCTCCCTCGAAAATGCTGGTTAGTCCCACCACCACTGGAGCCGCTGCAGGTCTTGCGGCTCCGCCTGCTCACGACGACTACCAAGCACCCCACGAGAATCGGCTTGGATCGCGTCGCGTTTGACGAGCGAGGCCGGATCGACGCGCACACCGCCGCTGGCCGCGGCCAGAATTTGCGTGCGATTCACCAACCGGTGGTTCATCACGGTTTCAACCATTTTCGGGGCGTAGCTAAACGCGGGTAGGTACGTTCCGCGTTCGCCGAAGCAGGTCATGTTCCAGCCCACCTGGTCCGGTAAATTCTCAGCCTGAATCAGTGCGGCCGCCAAAGCCAGATCAAAGATGTTCTGCAATTCGGCGTAGACCGGGTACTTGCTCGCCAATTCCCCGAAATGCTCGGTGAAGCTTTGCGCAAAGCCGGCCGTCAAGGCATCCGACTGGCCGGTATGAACCCGGTCGCCTTGAGCCGTGATCATTTCGTTCTCGCTGAGAACCTTCACCCCCTGCCCTCGCAGTTCGAACGCATTTCGTTCGGGCGATGCCAGAATCGAATCGTAGTTGAGGGTGAACCACCAGCGGAGCACGCCCAGGGGGGGAGCCGGCTGACCGGGGGCCACCTGAACCGTGGAAAGATAGCTAGGCACGTTCACGCTGCCAGGTTCCAAGCCAATGCCGACCAATTTCATCCGGTAATCGGCTTCGAACAGCACCCGCGCCACACGCGTTTGCGGATCGATTCCGTAATACTCGACCGCCTGCTGGCCCATATGGTCGCGAAGGTCTTTCAACCAGCGATCGCGCATGCCAGGCTTCAGAGCCTGCTGCGACGATTCCTCCAAGAAAGCCTTGGTCTTGGCCAGGTTTTCCTTCAGCGGGACGATGGAGCACCCAAACGGCTCATTAGGACGCGCTGTCATGTGCCGCAGCACCACCACCAGATCGTCGAGTTGCAGCACCGGGCGAGCTGTGCGGGTATTCAGGACGCGTCCCTCGCGGTCGGTCTGCCAATTTCCGGCAGGGCCGGCCAACACGATATCGCCGGTTTCTGGGTACACCAGCACATGGGAAATTTTGTGCAATCCGGCCAAATAGCGAATATCGTCGCTCAGCGGCTCTCCTGCCGCCAATTTCAATTGCACCAGCTTTTCGAGCCGGTTGAGCGACACCTTACGCAATCCGGCTTCGCGACGAACGTCGGCGTCTTCCGCCACGATCGAGCGTGATTGACGACGGAGCGTGCGCAATCGGTCGAGCGTGTCATCTTGCAACAGTGAATGCACCAAGCCTGCGGCGTCGACGCGCACCCCGCCTTCAAATTCGGCAATGGCGCCCGGACCCCCCTGGTCATCCCAGCTTTCGGGTTTCACCGTGGTCTTGATCAGATCGATGACGGCGTCGAAGTCGGGTTCTCCGAAACCGCCGGCGTTGCCGAAGTTTCCGGTTCGCGAAATTCCGGAGAGGGCCGACGCGCGGGCAGTATCGCTCGAAACATCGGCCAAGGAATCGACCGCACCGCGGAGATTGCCCGTTTGGGCCTGTACCGCGGCAATTCGTTGAAGCAACAGATCTCGTTGACCGGGGGCCGCTTGCCGGGCCACGTTGAGTGCCGGCGCGAATTCCCCATTATGCAAATGAGCTTCCACGCGGTCGGCCGGGGCTTGCGCCCCCGCGGGAACCGCAATCAAAATCAACCCGGCGACGGCCAGCGCCAACTGGCGACCCAAACGCCATTGAGATAGGGGGGACATGCTTATCTCCTCCGTTCCAAGGACAGATCTCCGCGCCAACCACTTTGATCTGCGATCCGCCGCCAAGTCAAGAAAAATCGCGTTGAAATGAAATGGGAGTCATCTGGGTTGCCGGGGGGCTGCAAACAACTAAAAAAAGCCGCCGCGACCCCCAAGGGATCGCGGCGGCAGAGTTCGACGCACCAACTAGTTGAGGAGTGTGGGCGTCCTAGCGATTACGGCGTGGGCGTGAGGCCCAGCAGGGCTTCTTCCTCTTCCTTGATGATGATGCGTGGCGTGACCATCATCATCAGGCTTTGAGTTTCGCGACCGATGCCGACGTTTTTGAACAACCGGTTCAGATACGGAACCTTGTTGAGAATCGGCACGCCGAATTCGTTGCGGCCTTCACTCAGGCGCTTGATACCGCCGAGCAGCACCGTGCCGCCATCGGGCACGCTAACCGTTGTGGAGACCGTAACGAAAGAGAACGTGGGCAACTGCACCGTGGTGCCCGAGCGTTGCACCGACCGGGGACGGTCTTGCAACGGCAAGGTGCGGTCATCGGCGGTTTGCGAACTGCCGATGGTGGTGGTTTCGCTGCCGGTGAAAGTGAAGGTGTTCACTTCGCCGATGCTGCTGAAGAAAGGAACCACCGTCAACCGTACGAACCGGCGATCGTCGGAAACGACAGCTTGCACGTTGAGGAAGGTGCCTTCGTTGAGTACCACAACCACCGGTTGCTGGGCAGCCGCGAAGTCGCCCACCACCGGAATCACGCTGATCACGAAGGGCGTTTGCGAGGTGTCGCTGACCACGGCCGACTGACCGTTGAACAACGTCACCTTGGGGGCTTGCAGCACGTTGCTGCGGCGATCGCCCTGGCTGGCTTCGATGAAGAAGAAGGCTTCGATCTCCGAGAGGATGGCAAAGCCCACCGTGGCACCGGCGCCCGGCTGGAAACCGCCGAACTGCGGCGTGGCCAAGGGGAAACTGCCCTGTGCCACGGGAATGTCGAGGTCGGCGCTGAACACGCCTGGCGCCGACATGCCTACCGACACCGAACGCCCGTGATCGCGATCCTGGATATCGCGCGGCGGGTTGCCGGTTCCGACATTGAGCGCGTTCGGGTCGGTGTAACTGGTCGAAGCACTCAGGTCGGGGCGACCCCACACCTGGAACGGACGGTCGATGTTGTCGTCGATGTCGAAGTCGAAGTCGACGCCGATCCGTTCAAAGAAGTTGTCGTTGAGCGTGATGAAGCGAACTTCGATGGTAACCTGCAAATCCTGCAACCGACGAAGCTGGTCGAGCAAGTCCGCAATCTGTTCGTGAACTTCCTGCGTTTGCGTGATGACCAGGCTCAAGTTGGTTTCGAACGGCGCCACCGAACCGGGACCGCCGGTTTCTTGCCACGAGTCCGGCTTGATCGTGGTGGTGAGCAGTTGGATCAAACTGTCGAAGTCGGGCTCGGCTCCGCCTCCCAGGCCGCCAGGACCGGGAGAGACCCCCGAGGCGCCCGGGCCACCAAAGGCAGGGAACGATCCCGATCCGCCCATCTGAGCGAGCACCGCCGGATCGAGCACGGCATTGGTGGTTCCACCGCCCGCGCCCGCGGCCGCAATCATCGGTCCCGCGCCCAAACCAGCGCCCAGTCGGCCCGCCTGGCGGTAGGCTTCGTTGATGGCGCTGGTCATGCCCATGTTGACCGAGGGCACAAAGTTGGGAATGGGAATCACCAGGTCGGCCACGTTGTAGGTGAGCGTGACCACTTCACCATCGCGAGCATGCACGCTGGTGATCTTGAGCACCTCGTGCTTGATCACGTACGACAGTCGGAGCGGCTGCAGGATCAGGTCCAGCGCGCTCTTCAGTTGGATATCCCCTTGCAGGTTGATGGTCACCGGCGTGTTGGGGTTGATGCCCTCGTCGGAGAGTCCCTGCAGGTCGAGGTGCAAGTTGACATTGGCCACGCGCCCGAGGTACTCCATCACTTCGGCCAGCGGAGTGTCGGTGAACCGCAGGGATACAGGCGTGCGCAGCTTCTGCTCGATTTCCACCTCTTTCTCGTTTCGGCGCTTCATGCTGTCCATCAACTTGCTGCGGCGGTCGGTCAGCTCGCGCCAGTTGTGGGCAAACTGGATGGGGTTGCGATCATCGAACGGAATCGACGATTCGTCCACCGACTCCAGGCTGTGGACAAAGCCCTGCTCCTTGGCGTCGAGAATATCCATTTGCGCGGTGTAGTTCCGCACAAATCGAGCATTCCACTTGAGCTGGCGAACGACCGGTTCGTCAGGCGCCAGTTCGGCGGCCCGCTTGGCGACGACTTCCGCCTCGGCAAACCGCTGTTGGTCCATCAGCTTGTTGAACTCGTCGACCATGTAGGCCAACTTCTGTTCCACCTCGATCTTGTTTTGGCGTTCGCGTTCGCGCTCGTCGAGCACGGCCTTGTTGCGTTCGTCGAGTTCGATCCGCGAGCGGTTCTCCTCGACGTATTGCCGCATGCTGGCCAGAGCGCCGTCGGCGCGCCGCAGCAGTTCTTGCTTGGAAGCCGAATCGATGTTCGAGCGTTCGATCTCGGTTCGGGCTTGCTCCAGCATTTGCAACGATTGCAGCGGATAGGCCTGCTGCACGTTGCGAGCGCGGCGTTCGGCATCGGCCAGGCGAGCGCCCATTTGACGCCGCAAGGCCGCCATTTGTAGGGCCGCTTCGTCCACCGGCGCTCCCGGGTCGCCAAGGTACTGCAACCGGCCGATCACCAACTGTCGCGTTCCCGCGTCCAGCTCCTGCTGCAGCTGCATGGCCTGCTTGAACAGATCGCGGGCCTGATTGGGATCGCCCTGCTGTAAAGCGGCTTCCGCCTGTTGAGCCAGTTGCATACCCCGGCTGAGCGGTCCATTCGGGGCGGGGGTTCCCCCGTTTGCGGGAGCGGCCGGGGGCGCGCTGCCCGTAATGGCAGGATCGATCGTCGGTCCGGGAGTCGGCGCGGGGCCTTCGCCCTGCACGCGTTGCACCGAACCAGGATTCACGCCCGGCTGGAAAATCGCCCGATTGGCCTGTTGGGGCCCCTCGGGTACGCTGCCCACGGCCAAACGCACTTTGCGCACGTCGAGCAGCACAAAGCTGGGGCGATCTTCCTGCGGAGCAAACGCCGAATCGGGTACGTTCATCGCGGCCGCTTGCGACGCAAGCTGCTCGGCTCGTGCGATGTCGTTCTGTTGCAGGGCCTCTCGAGCCCGAGCCACCAGGGCCTGCACTTGCGTCTTCGCGTCGACGGTGCCTGGCGCGCCGTTGTTGTTGGTCAGCAGCGAGGGATTGGGGCCCGGCATCGGGGCCCCAGCCTGCTGGCTGGGGAGCAATCGAGCTCCGCCTTGCCGGACAGCCGAAACGCGAGACAGCATTGCTTCGGGGCTATTTTCGAAAGGGCTGTATCGCAGGTTCATTTTTTGCGCGTCGAGAGCCAGGCGTTCGGCTTCTTCGACATCGCCCCAGCGCAAGAGCGCGTCGGCCTGCTCCAGCAGCAATTGGCTGTACTGCCGACGATAAGACTCCGTGGCAGTATCGGCGCCTTGCATCTGCTGCAAGCGTTCCATCTTTTCGATCGACGCCTGCACCTTGGCCGGCTGATCGTCTTGGAACGTGTAGTTGTAACCCACGCCCTTGGCCCGTTCGTTCATTTCGCGGGCCCGGCGGACGTCGCCCACCGCCAGCGCTTTGCGTGCCTGGATGAGCAGGGTGTCGCTCGCCTGGCGTTGAGCGGGATTGCCGCCCCCTGCTGGCTGTGGCATCATACCCGGCTGCATGTTGAGCGGCGCGCCGACCGGCATCGCGCCGGGCATCGGGCCCGCCACGTTACCTGGCATCGCGCCTGGCATCGCCATGGGCATTCCGCCACCGGGTCCTCCTGCCTGAGCCATCAGGCCAGGGTTCACTCCAGGAGGGGGCTGGACCGTCATGGGTGGATTTTCGGTCGGACCTCTTCCGGCCGCGGAAAACGGATCGCTGGCCGGCGGATTGTTGCGGCCCAAGTTGGGCATGAATCGCGACAACCCTCGGGAAGCGTCGTCTCCCGATTGTGCAAGGGCCGCCGAGGGCACGCTAAGCGTCCCCAGCAGGCATGCAGCGAGAAATCGATGACTAAGTTTCAAGGCGAACTCCTTTTCGTCACGCCCACGTTTTCGCCGGCAGAATCGTTCCGCCGGCATCCTCAACTATCGTTCCGCAGGCGTCGGCCGCCTGCGCTTCCTCGGCGCGTCAGCGCCGCGGTTGTGTATGGCAATCTCTCTGTCCGCTGGCTTCGCATCCTCCAGCCGCACGCCCCGACGCATCGGCAGACCGCTCGCAATACCGCGAACTGTCGGCAATGGCATGGCCAGTTCGGGGGCGCAAACCGAGCGGTATCTGTTATCGCGATGCAAGGGCAACGCGAGCGCAGAGAAACCTGGCGCGGCCAGAACATGGGAGTCGTGTTTTGAAGGTAGAAGCGAGGTGGTTAATTACTGGCGAACAAGAATAGGGTCAAGGGCAACCCTGTTAAAAAATCGCTCCAACAGCCGTGTTTTCCAGAATTCGTCGGGGTGCGAGCGCGATCTCGGTCGCAAGCATCGGGGGCAGCGTTGCATCCACTGATCCCTTGGCAAGCCATCGAACGCTATACTGGCGTCCTGCCAGCGGCCGTGTTGCCGCGTTCAACACGCGGTGGGCGAGTCCAGCTGGCATCGGCGTCAAAAAACACAAGCTCCGAAGCAACCCAATCGCCGCCTTGCGCACGGCGTTCTCCCATTCCCTCCCACCACCAGCCCCCGCCACGCAGTTTTCCATGAGCCCAGCCACCCTTCGCCTTGTACTGCTGGTTTCTTGCGCGCATGCGCTGGTGCACGTGTACGAGTTGTCGTTTCCCAGCGTCGAGATGCTGATCGCCGCCGAATATTTCCCAGACAACGCCGACCAAGGCAAACGCGTGATGGGATACATGGGCAGCACCTGGCGTCTTCCCTTTGGCATGGGCGCCCTGTTGGCCGGATGGCTGGTGGACAAATACGGGGCCAAATGGCTGCTGGTCGGTTATTTGCTGGGCTGCGCGGCAACGAGCGTGGCCGCTTGGGCATCGCCCGACCTGGCGATTCTCTTCGTTACCATGTTCGCCATGGGATCTTTCGCCAGCATTTATCACCCGGCCGGGTTATCGCTCATTTCGCGGGAAACGCGGCCGCAGGATCGCACGCGAGCCCTCGGTTATCACGGAATTTTGGGGTCGCTCGGCATTGCTTCCGCGCCGCTGTTGGCCGGACTGGTGCTCGAATTTCTCGATTGGCGGCAATACTACCTGGTGCTGGCAATCCCAGGCACGCTGCTGGGCCTGCTGATGGCGCTGTTCCTGGTGGAGCACCATCGCGTGGCGGCCAAGGCCAATCGGGCGGCGGGATTGCCCGAACCGACGACAACCGACGAACCCAGCAACTGGAACGGTTTCTTCGTGCTTACCGTCAGCGGCGTGCTCACCGGGTTGGCCTACGCGGCCCTGGTGAACTTCTTGCCTCGCTATTTGGAAGGCATCGACCTGGGGTTTACCGCAACGAATCCCCGCAGCATGAAGAACTACCTTGCCGGGGGCGTGTTGCTGGTGGGCGTGGCGGGCCAATACCTTGCCGGAAAAATCGGTCGTGTGGACAAGCTGGAACGCCAATTGGCGGTGGTGCTGTTCGCCACCTTGCCGTTGCTGATTGCGATGGGATTTGCCGAAGGCGTACAACGAATTTGGGCCGTGGGCGCCGTGAGTTTTGTGCTGTTCATGCAGCAGCCGCTCTACAACAGCTTGATTGCCCAATACGTGCCACTTCGTCGTCGCAGCCTGGGTTATGGCTTCAGCAACACGGTTTCGTTCGGCATTGGTGGGCTGGGCGCAACGTATGCAGGATTGTTCACCGACGATCGCATCATCTATGGCAGCCTGGGCGGCTTTGTGTTTTTGGCAGGCGTGGTTGCGTTGTGGCTGGCGATGCGGAAACACCGTGGCAGCTAGGTCGACCGACCGGAACTTATTTGCTTCGTCACATAATCGAGAACTTCCGCTGCCACGTCCACTCCGAGCGCTCGGGCCAAGGCGCGCCAGCCTGGCACGGCGTTGACCTCCAGCACCAGCAGCCTTCCGTCGATTGCCGGGAGCAGATCAACGCCGGCCAATGGAGCACCGATCGCGGCCGCGGCTCGCAAGGCGTAATCCTCCATGATGGGGTTGAGCGCGTAGGGCGCCGCCGTGGCGCCGCGACTCACATTCGTTCGCCAATCGGTGTCGCTCCGCCGCTGCATCCCCCAGACGCGATCGCCGATCACGAACGCCCGAATGTCGTAGCCGTGGTGCGGCACAAACTCTTGCAGGTAGAGCACGGCTCGAAGTTCTTCGAGCATGCGAACCGCGCGCAGCAGCAGGGCCTCGTCGTTGATTCGCGTGATGCCGCGACCTTCGGCGCCAAACAGCGGCTTGAGCACCACGTCGCCTCCCAGCCGGGCAAAGGCATCCAGCGCCTGATCGCTGGTCTGGCAAACCACGGTTCGCGGGACCGGCAGGTCGGCCTGTTGCAACCGAACCAGAGCCAAGTACTTGTCGACTGCCGTCTCGATCGCCCTGGGGGGATTGATGACGAGTTGCCCGGCTTGCTCCGCGCGCGCCAGGGCGTCCATGCGAAACACCACCTGTTCGAGCGAACCAGCGGCCATGGTCCGAACCAGCAGGGCATCGGCATGAAGCAAGTCGATGCCCCCCGAGTTCACGCCGGCGCTTTCAACCTCGATCGAGGCCGCGATATCGCGGAAGGTAGCGTGCGCGATTTCATGGCGATCGGCGGCCGCGCGGCGCAAATCGGCCAGGTACCAGCTTTCCGGGGCGCCGAGCACGATGATTCGCACGCGAGGGCAATCCTAAGGGGTGAGAAGGGAAACCGCTGCGCCGACATTCTTGGGGGCGGAAATTACGGTTTGCAGCGGGGGAAGGTTCGGTTGTCGCTGCAGTCGCAGAATGAACGCCGCGGCCTCGCGCTCATCGGGCAACACCGCCGCCAACGTGGGCCCCCAAGAGCTTTGCGCCACGCCCAGGGCGCCCGAGATTCGCGCTCGCTCGGCCAAATCGGCCACCAGCGGGCTGGCGTAAATACCGCCTTGCTGGGCGGCGAAACACTCTCCCGCCAAACGGCCAAAGCGATCGATCGCCGCCCCAAAGGCGTGCACATTTTCGGTCTGCGCCGCGGGCAGTACTTCGAGCAGCGCCACCTGGCACAGCTTCGCAGTCCAACTCTCAGGCACGGGAGGCAATTGCTCAAACGCCGCAAACTCTTGGGCGCCGGCCAGCCCAGGCGGAGCTTCCGGCGTGAGCAGCACGATTCGCCACTCGCCGGGAAGCGAACACTGGGCAACCAGAGGTGAAATTTCCCGGCTTTGATGTTTGCCGGCTTCCACAATCAAGCCGCCTCGTTCAAAGCCATGAACACCGACTGCCGAACGGCGGCCTCGCCCCAGCAACGTCGCCAGTTCATCGACGGAGCGAGGAGGACATTGCAACAGGCATTCGATTCCCCGCGCGACCGCCAACGCCAATTGAGTGCCAACGCCTAACCCCGTATGCTGCGAGGGAACGCCCAAAAGTCGCACTTCGATTTGCCCGGCTATCTCTCGTTGGCCAAGCTTTTCGAGGAAACGCTCGGCAAACTCATATGCCCGATCGAGCGTTGCGTGCGGCGGTTGGCGCCTGATTGGGCTTGAAACAGGGTAATCGGCAAAAGCCACCTCCAGCGAAACACCGGGTTGCTCAACCATCATTCCCAGCCCGCCGAATTGGCGTACATCTGCACGGCCAAACGAAAACATGCCGAAGTGCAGCCGGCTGCCGGTGGTAACACGAACACGGCGCGGACCCAACGGAACCGGTATGGAGTTGGACGCCATGTGCGTTTCAAACATGCGAAGCCGCCTGGGGCGCTTGCCGCACGTAATTTGACAGAAATTCGAAAGCCCGGTGCTCGGCCGGCCCGCCCGTCTTTTGCACGAGCACGGTCAACTTTTCGAAGTCGGCCAGAATGTCGGCACGCGGCAGGAAGGCGATTCTCGTGGCCAAAATAGCCGCTTCAACAACGGCATGCTTGGCCCGATTGAACCCGATGAAGCAGCGCAAGTCTCCGGTCGCCACCACGTCGGCCACGATGCGTGTGCGCTCTTCGCGGTCATCCAATTCGCCCACGCGGAAGGCATACCAGCGGCAGGCATTGGCCAGAATGGCGCCGTCTACGCCGGCCACTTCCAGCAACGGAGGAGGGCTGGCGATCTCGCCCACGGCAGCTTGGGCCAGCAATTCCACGTCGTCGGTCACATGAAACACGCCTTTGCCCGTGCGCTTGAGATTGGCATACGTGCGCGAGGTTTGAAAGGGCCGCAACACGAGTTGTTGAAAGCCTTCGTCCACGATAGGACCCATGGGAGAGATATTCACACTCCCATCGGCATTGGCAGTCGTAACGATACCTTCGACGATCACGGCGCCCCACTCATTATGCGACTCATGGCGACTGGCCTCCCGCTTTGCTCAATGATTGGTCCCGCATGCGCCCGCCACGCCGCAACCGGCGCCGCAACCGCTGCCGCAACCAGCGCCCTCGGCCGCTTCGGTGCCGCAGCCTGGCCCGCAACCTTGGGCGAGCGTTTCGGCAAACTGGCGAAACTGCACCTGGGTATCGTAGAGATCGGCCAGTTCGCTCGTGATCTGGTCAAGTTCTGGCGCGGGATCACCCAGGAAATAAAAGACCAGGTTGCGACCGTCAAGCAGTTGCTCGACATCCATCAGCACCACCGGCAAGTGCAGCTCGGCGATGCGCGCCGCGCACGCCTGATAAGCTCGTTCGCGATGTTTTTGCAGTCGGGCCTGAAGCATCTCGTCGGACACGGTCATTCGCCGCAGCAGTTTGCCGTCGGCCAAGTGCAGCGGAACCTCGGCGGCGTCGGACAGGACTTCACCCTGCTCCAATCCTCGAGCGGTGCGCACCACCACCCGGGCGCTGCGGGGGTACCGCACGCCATCGTCGGCGGCGTAAAACCGCCCGACGTTGCCCATCGCGCCCACGCGAACCAGGAAAAAGCGTGCCATGAAATTCCGACTCTGGCGGCTGAAAAACGATTTTGTGTTGGGCTGTGCGGCCGATCCGGCGCCTGCTCGCAAACCACAATCGTATTCTCGCCGAGAGTTGATGGCGAGGCAATCGGGTAATCGCCTGTCCAAGACCAGACAATCGAAAGGCGTAACCAGGCTTGCCGATTGTGCCGTCCATGCTTTTAGTTCTTGGTGAAGTTGCGTTGCCTACGATCGGCAGTCCCCCACTTGACCGCACAAATCGAGCAAAAATGTGTGCAATGCCTACGGCTAGCGGCGAGGTCTCTGGCTCGCAAACTGGCAATCGAATGGGAGGGCTTCGCTTCGGGTTATGCTGCGCCTTTCGAGGCCAGCCCATCAAGTTTGGCAATACCACGGTAGCAGCAATTCGTCGCCTGAATCGCCCGGCGGCTTTGGTCAAACTGTCTCGGCTGTGCCTGGCCAACGCCGACGCATTGTTGGCGTCGCTTCAATTTTGCGCTGCGCACGGCATCGGCTGCTTTCGCATCAACAGTCAGATCTTACCGATTAAGACGCATCCCGAGTGTGGTTACCAGGTGGAGGATTTGCCTCAAGCGGCGGAAATTGTGGAGCGATTCCGAGCCTGCGGCGAGTTTGCCAGCGCTCACGGCCTCCGAACGTGCTTTCATCCCGACCAGTTTGTCGTGCTCAATTCACCCCGAGAAGACGTTGTGACGCACTCGGTAGCGGAAATTGAATATCAAGCGCAAGTGGCCGAATGGGTGGCGGCCGATGTCATCAACATTCACGCGGGCGGCGCCTATGGCGACAAAACTTTGGCCCTGGGTGCTTTTGCCCGAGGACTGGATCGTCTATCTCCCGCGGCCAGGTTGCGGCTAACGGTCGAGAACGACGACACGATCTATTCGCCCCAGGACCTGTTGCCATTATGCAAACGCGAGGGTCTGCCGTTCGTCTACGACGTCCATCATCATCGGTGTTTGCCCGACGACCTGACCATTGAAGAGGCCACGGCGGAGGCAGCAGCCACGTGGAACCGCGAGCCGCTATTGCACATTTCGAGCCCCTTGGCAGGTTGGCGCGGGATCAAGCCGGAACGGCACCACGACTTGATCCGTATCCGCGATTTTCCGGATTGCTGGTACAACCTCCGAGCGACCGTGGAAGTGGAAGCGAAAGCCAAAGAGTTGGCCGTATTCAGGCTGATGAACTCGATCACCCGACGAATGAAAACCTTGGTTCAGTGACAATCATTGGTCTTTGAGGTCAATCGTGCACCCGCTCGCGAATGAAATCGGTGATGTTGCGCAGCGGCGCTCCCGGCGTAAAAACCTGCGCAACGCCCATCTCCAATAGCTTGGGAACGTCGTTTTCGGGAATGATTCCGCCGACGAGCACCACCACGTGATCCAGTTCGCGATCGCGCAGGCGCTTTAACAGTTCGGGGACAAGTGTCATGTGCGCGCCGGAGAGCAGGCTAACCCCCAGCACGTCGGCATCTTCGTCTTCCACCGCGCGGACGACGGCGGCCGCGGATTGCCACAGGCCGGTATAAATCACTTCCATTCCGGCGTCGCGAAGCGCACGGGCGACCACCTGCACTCCCCGGTCATGACCATCGAGGCCTAATTTAGCCAGCACGACGCGAATCGGTTTCATGGGCAACCTGGTGCATACCAACAAATGAAGTTTAACTTTCCACGCAAGCGGACCAGGCCAGAAAATCAACCGGGTCCGCGGTAGCGGCCGAGCACGTCGGCAAGGGCCGCAACCGTTTCGCCCAGCGTAGCGTCAGCCTCGGCGGCGGCGATCAAGGCCGGCATCAGATTTTCGGTGCTGGCGGCGACACGTCGCACTTCCGCCAGGGCCGATTGAACCTGGTCGGGATTCCGCGTGGCCTTGAGTTGGGCCAAACGGTCTTTTTGTCGCTGTTCGGTGTCGGCATCGATCTCAAGCGTGGGAATGGTCAACCCCGCCTCGTCGGCAAAAGCGTTCACACCGACAATCAACTTGCGGCCGGCATCGACATCGCGCTGATAGGCAAAAGCGCTCTCCGCGATTCGGCGTCGGAAGTAGCCTTTTTCGATGGCCGCGATCATGCCTCCTTGTTCGTCGATTTCTTGGAAAATGGCTTCTGCCTCTTGCTCCAAGGCGTCGGTCAGCACTTCCACCTGGTAGCTGCCGCCGAGAGGGTCGACCGAGTTCGCCACGCCGGTTTCGTGCGCTAAGACCTGCTGGGTGCGGAGAGCAATGGTCACGGCCTCTTCCGTTGGCAGCGAAAGCGTTTCATCGCGGCTATTGGTGTGCAAACTCTGGCACCCGCCGAGCACAGCCGCCATTGCCTGGTAAGCCACGCGAATGACGTTGACCTCGGGCTGCTGCGCCTGCAAACTCACTCCCGAGGTCTGCGCATGAAACCGCAGCATCCAACTGCGAGGATTTTCGGCGCGGTATTTTTCACGCATGTGCCTGGCCCAAATTCTCCGGGCCGCCCGAAATTTGGCGATTTCCTCGAAAAAGTCGTTGTGGCTGTTGAAGAAGAACGAGAGCCGCGGGGCAAAGGCGTCGACCGCAAGACCCGCCGCGAGCGATTGTTCCACGTAATGAAAGCCATCGGCCAGCGTGAACGCCAATTCCTCGGCGGCGGTGCTGCCAGCCTCGCGAATGTGGTATCCGCTAATCGAAACCGGGTTGAATTGCGGCGCCTGCTCCGCGCAAAACGCAATCGTATCGACCACCAGCCGCACGCTTTCCCGCGGGGGAAACACGAATTCGTTCTGGGCGTGGTATTCCTTCAGGATGTCGTTTTGAAGCGTGCCGCGCAATTCGGTCCAGGGCACGCCTTGCCGCGCGGCCGCCACAAAGTAATAAGCCAGTACGATTGCCGCCGGAGCATTGATTGTCATCGAGACGGAAACATCGGCCAGGCGGATGGCATGGAACAGTCGGTCAAAATCCCGAGCGCTGTCCACGGCCACGCCCAACCGGCCAACTTCGCCCGCCGAATGCGGATGGTCGCTATCGAGCCCCATGAGGGTCGGCAGGTCGAACGCCGTTGATAGTCCGGTTTGGCCTTTCTGCAGCAAGAACTGGAAACGCGCATTGGTTTCCTCCGGTGTGCCAAAGCCGGCAAACTGCCGCATCGTCCAGAGTTTGCCGCGATACAGGTTGGCATGAACCCCACGCGTGTAGGGGTATTGCCCCGGATAGCCCAATTGCTCTTCGTATCGGGCGTCGGGATCGTCGGGGAGATACATGGGCTCGATCGGCCGGCCGCTTACCGTGGTAAACGGAACGTCGCGCGAAGCCGCCGAAGCCAGTGCTTGTTCCCAAAGTGCGCGAGCGCTTCGAATATCGGTTGCCATGTTCTCGCCGGGGCAAAGTCCGTTGTTGAAAGAACCAACTCAGATCGTCTACGTCGTCCATCATGGATCAAGTCGCCGGGTTCCAGGCGGAAATATCTCATTGAGGGAACACCGACAGCCGGGCACGACTTCACCGCCAACCAGGTCGCCGTGCTCGTCGATTGAAACGGCTTCCGCTCCGTTCATCCAGATCATTGCCTGGCGGGCAACGGGGTCGATTACCCAAACCATGCGGACGCCAGCCCGGAGCCAACGCGGTGCTTTATCGTCAACCTCACGCGTTTTGTCGTCGGGCGATCCAACTTCGACTGCCAGATCGGGCGGTCCCGGAAAGTACGAACGCGGCAAGCCTTCGCTGGCGATCCGCTTCGCGCAAACGAAGGCAACGTCGGGGGCGAGGACCGTGTCGGGGTTGGTTTCGATGAGAAAACCGGTTTCGGCTCCCGATATTTCCCCCAGGCGATTCAGTTCCACGTATGCCCCCAGTCGGCGATCGATCCTCGAAACAACGACGCCATGTTCGTAACCAGCCGGGCCAATCATCCGCAGTTCCCCCGCGATCAATTCATGGCGACGTCCATCGTCGGGCATGGCCAGCAGTTCGGCCGCGGTCACTACATCTGTGGACATCCAATCACCTGTCGTCATGCGGGTGTTACACTCTCTCCACCACCATCGCCACCGCGTTTCCGCCTCCCAGGCACAAACTCACCAGGCCGGTGGTCAGGTTTCGGTCGGCCAATGCGTATAACAGCGTCACCAGCGTGCGAGCCCCGCTGGCGCCGATGGGGTGCCCCAGGGCGATAGCGCCGCCGTGTACGTTTAACTTGTCCAGATCGAGTTCGAGCGGCTTGGCGCAGGCCAGGCATTGTGCGGCAAACGCCTCGTTCAATTCGATCAGGTCGATCGAGTCGAAGGTCATGCCGGCCTTTTCCACGGCATGCTGCATGGCAGAAACCGGAGCGATGAAAATGTCGCGAGGTTCCACCCCGCTGGTGGCAATGGAGACAATTCTCGCTTTGATCGGGCTCGCGGATCCTTTGGCCACATGTTCAGATGCAACCACCACGGCCGCCGCACCATCACTCAATTGCGATGAATTCCCCGCGGTGACCGTTCCCTCGGCGCCAAATGCCGGCTTGAGTTTCGCCAATCCTTCTGTGGTCGTGTCGGGCCGCGGTCCCTCATCGGCTGTGACCATTGTGGCGCCACGGCGGCTCGGCACTTCGACCGGCGCGATTTCGGCGGTGAACTTGCCTGCTTCGACCGCGGCCAACGCTCGACGGTGGCTTTCATGGGCAAAGGCGTCCTGAGCGGCTCGGCTCACCTCGCACTTGGTGGCGATGTAGTCGGCCGACTCGCCCATGATGGCGTCTTCGAATGGACACCACAAACCGTCGTGCAACATCGAGTCGAGCACTTGCTGGTTGCCGTATTTCCAGCCGGCACGCGTACCCATGAGTAGATGCGGGGCGAGGCTCATGTTTTCCATGCCGCCGGCCACGATGCAGTTGGCGTCGCCGGCTCGAACGGCTTGGTCGGCCAGCATCACGGCCTTGAGACCCGATCCGCACATTTTGTTGATGGTCAGCGCCGAAACCGTCGGCGGAATACCGGCAGCGAGCGCCGCTTGCCGGGCGGGCGCTTGCCCCAGGCCAGCGCTCAAAATGTTGCCCATGATCACTTCGTCCACGCGATCGGGCGACAACCCTGCCCGCTCCAAGGATTGGGCGACGCATCGCGCGCCAAGTTGAGTGGCCGGCACCGTGGACAGGCTGCCCAACAATCGACCAATGGGAGTGCGACAGCCGGCAAGAATGAAGGATTGTGGCATGGAAGACAACTCTCGCGGTCGCTTGGGCATTACGAAGGGCACGCTCGCGACAACCCGTGCATTCGAATGGGTCAGCGCTGGCGAACTGGGAAAAATGTTCGGGCTAGTCCACTGCTCTATTATACGGACGCAAGTCTCTGCGACGACGCCGGTTTTGGACGACAGCCGCGCCCCAGGGGGAAAAACGCCAGTCAATCATCAAGCCAGGGGCCACTTGGCACAAGCATAACCGACGATCGTCGCCCCAGGTTCGCTCAACGCGGGCTGCGACAAATGCCGATGGTTGCGAAGAGCCCCCCAGAAGGCGTTGCGCCCGAGATGCCAGCATGCGCCATGTTGTGGGGGAGCCCCGGGATAGGAATATGGCACAACGTCGCGACTTTTTGCGAATCCATCCGCGGAGAACGACATGAAGCAAGAAGAGAAAGACGGATCACTGCAACCGCTTCAAGCAATGCTAGCTGGCATTTCGACAGCCGACCTGACGCGAATCAAAAGCCTCATCGATCAGCTCGGAGGGGTGGATGCCGCACGGGAGCTGTTCGCGGAGATGCAGTTTGACGACGGCGACCTGGAAGGGGACATCGACCCGGAAATTGACGAGGCCGAAGCGGCCTAAAACAGCACCATCGCCGCGCAAGCGGCATGTTCGAATGCCACCGGACAACGCGAAACCCAACGGCAATGTTTCACCAATTGATATAAATCCATGGTTGGTGAGGAAATTCCGCGGACGGACCACGATCCGCTGGCGAAATTTAGTTGACGCTTGGACGTTGCGATTGATAATTAAAGTGTCGGCCGACAAATCGACTGAGACAGCTCTCGCCACACAGGAGAACATGCGAATGTTTGATCCACCTGGCTACTGGAGCTGAGAGGGGGGAAGGCAAGCACTTGCCTTTTTCCTTCTCGAACACTCGACTCTGGATCCTTTCTGCAAACACTCCACAATCTTTGCAACTTGCCCGCCGGGTCTTCGTGGCCCGAGCGGGTTTTCTTTGTGGCACCCTGGCCAGGCAATCCACCCTGGCCCGACCAATACACAAAAAATTGCATGCCGCTCGAACTTGGAACACAATGGCGACCGCAAGAGATATTCTCGCGCGTCCATTTCCCATTCCCATGAACGAGCCTCCTGCCATGAGCGACCAGATTGCTTCCAGCCAACTCGATCGCCGCGCCGCCCTGCAATGCCTGACCGCCGGCTTCCTCACGGCGGGCTTTCTCAGTCCAAACGCAACCTGGGCTATTGCGGCCGATCCTTCGAACGGCGTGGCGGACGCATTGCCCGCCGACCCTCGGCTGGGACCGCTCAAGGATCTCAACGGCTACTTTCCTTTCGAGCCCAGCAAATCCCCTGAAGAATGGCAACGGCGGGCCGAATATGTCCGGCGGCAGATTCTGGTTGCGGCGGGTTTGTGGCCCATGCCGATCAAACGTGACATTCAAGCCCACGTCCACGGACGGGTCGATCGCGATGAATACTCCGTGGAGCGAGTGTCGTTCGAAAGCAGCCCCGGCTTGTACGTGACCGGCAGCTTGTACCGCCCTCGCGAAAAGTCAGGCCCGTTGCCCGCGGTGCTTTGTCCGCATGGCCACTGGCCAGGAGGCCGGTTCCACGATCACGGCGAAAATCGCGTGAAGTCCGAAATCGAAGCGGGCGCCGAGAAGTTTCCGCGTGGAGGGCGATATCCCTTGCAAGCCCGCTGCGTGCAATTGGCCCGCATGGGTTGCTTGGTGTTCCACTACGATATGCTGGGATACGCGGACAGCACACCGTTTTCTTACGAGTTGGTTCATCGCTTTGCCAAGCAGCGCGAGCATATGAGCGATGCCATGAACTGGGGGCTGTTTAGCGCCCAAGCCGAGTTGCGATTGGTGAACGTGCTCGGCCTGCAAACGTGGAATAGCATTCGTGCCTTGGACTGGATCTGTAGCCTTGAAGAAGTGGACGTGAACCGGATTGGCGTCACCGGCGCCAGTGGCGGCGGCACACAAACGTTTTTGCTGGCGGCGGTCGACGAGCGCCCGGCCGCGGCATTTCCGGCGGTCATGGTTTCCACGGCCATGCAAGGTGGCTGCACCTGTGAAAACGCCTGCTATTTGCGGATCGACACCGGAAATATCGAATTCGCCGCGCTTTGCGCACCGCGACCGCTGGGCATGTCGGCCGCCAACGATTGGACCCAGGAGTTGGAAACCAAGGGGTTGCCCGAACTGAAGCAACAATATCGACTGCTCGGCGCCCCCGACGCCGTCGTTGGCAAGCATTTCAATTTCCCGCACAATTACAATTACGTTGCCCGGGCAATGATGTACGATTTCTTCAATCGCCACCTCAAGTTGGGCGCAACCGATCCGATTGTTGAAACCGATTTTGAGCCGCTCACCCAGGCTGAACTCACCGTTTGGACGTCGGAACATCCACGGCCCGAGATCAGCGACGACGCCGAGCGCAAAGCGGCGCATGCATTTTATGCCGACGCCGTGGCGCCGATCCAATCGCTGGTTCCCCGGGACAAGCAAAGTTGGGACGAATATCGCCGAGTGATTGGAGACGCGGTCGAAGTGATGGTTGGCCACGGACTGCCCGCGGCGGCGGACATCGAGCGACACAAAATCTCGGAGAAGCCCATTGCCGGCGGCAAGGCCTACTTTCAGGTATTGAGGAATCGAGAGCACGGCTCGCTAACGCCGTGCGCGTTCCTTATGCCAGAAAAATGGAACAACCAGGTGGCGATTTGGGTTCACGACGATGGCAAGGCCGGAATTTGCGACGCCGAAGGCCAACCTACGCCAGGTGCTCAAAAACTGCTGGAATCCGGCATGGCCGTGGCCGGCTTGGATCTGCTGCACCAAGGAGAGCAGCGTTTCGAGGGGCAAGACCTCGAGCAAGCCCGCACAGTCAACAATCCCCGCGAGTTTGCCGGCTTCACGCTGGGTTACAATCACCCGCTGGTTGCCCAACGCGTGCATGACGTACTCACGCTGGTATCGTTCTGCCGCAATTATCGCGACCAGCCTCAGTCCGTGCATCTGCTGGGGCTAGGCGAAGTGGCGCCCGTGGTGGCCGCGGCTGCCGGTCTGGCCGGTGAAGCCGTAACGAAGGTGGCCATTGGCACCGATGGCTTCCGCTTCGCCAGCATCACAGATATTCGCGATCCCAAGCTGTGGCCGGGCGCGGTGAAGTACGGCGACGTGCCAGGCCTGTTGTCGCTGTGCGCCCCGCATCCGCTGTGGCTCTCGGGCGAGGGTGGACGGGTTCCCGAGTTGGTTGCCAACTGCTATCGAGCCGCTGGCAATGCCAATGGCGTGATGACTTACGGCGGCGACAAGTCGCAGGCCGCCACCGCCGCGGTGAAATGGCTGTTGGGAAATACGCAGTAGCTCACCGACCTCCGAAGGCGGCCCCACACCCAAATCCGAAGCAGACCGCGGCGCGGTTGACATCTCGGCCGTCGCAGCGGCGTTTCGGGGCGAACTTCGCATTCCGGCTCGCGTGTACTCTACGTCGATCCCAATCGCCACGCGCGCCCGTCGCGAGCCAAAAGCTCGGTCGCTTCTTTCGGGCCCCAGGTTCCGGCGATGTAGTTGGGAAAACTACGCGGCGGCAGCGACTGCCAGACATCGAGGACGGGCGTCAAGATCTTCCAGGCAGTGTCCACGAAGTCCACCCGCTGAAACAACGTGCTATCGCCCAGCATGGCGTCGTACAGCAAAGTTTCGTAGCCGGTGACCGGCCAGCTTCCAAACAGGTCTTTATTGCAAAACTGCATCTCGACTGGCGATGTGCGAACGGTAATGCCCGGCAACTTGACTTGGAAGCGTAGCGAAATTCCCTCGTCGGGTTGAAGCTGCAAAATCAGTTCGTTGGTGGGCAGGTTGGCCGCAGATGTATCGCGAAACAACATCAGCGGTGCTCGTTTGAAATGGATCACCACTTCCGAAATTCGCTCCGGCAGGCATTTGCCGGTGCGAATATAAAACGGCACGTCGGCCCAGCGCCAATTGTCGATGTGCAACTTCAGCGCGGCAAACGTTTCCACAGGCGAATCGGGCCGCACCCCCGGCGATTCGCGATATCCCGCCACTTGTTCCCCAGCGACCTTTCCCCCGCGGTACTGTCCGCGCACGGCATGGGTGAGCACCTCGTCATCGCGCAACGGGCGTACGGCGCGTAGCACCTTGATCTTTTCGTCTCGCACGGCATCGTCGTCAAACGAGGTGGGCGACTCCATCGCCACCAGCGCCAACACCTGAAAAATGTGGCTGGGAATCATGTCGCGCAGAGCCCCGGCGTGATCGTAATACGATGCCCGATGCTCCACCCCCACCGTTTCGGCGACCGTGATCTGCACGTGATCCACGTATCGTCGGTTCCAAATGGGCTCGAAAATTCCGTTGGCAAACCGAAACACCATCAGGTTCTGCACGGTTTCCTTGCCCAGGTAATGATCGATCCGAAAAACTTGCGATTCGTCGATGGCAGCCGCCAGGCGTCGATTCAACTCGCGGGCCGATTCCAGATCGTGTCCGAACGGTTTTTCGATGATCACGCGCCGCCAAACGGACGGCAGGTTGAGTGCGGTTGGGATCTCCGCGGTTAAGCCCGCCGCGGCCAACTGCTCGACAATGGTGCCAAAGAACCGGGGCGGCGTGGCCAGGTAAAACAGGTAATTTCCAGCCGTTCCGCACTGCCGATCGACCGTCGCCAGAAGTTCTTTCAATTGCTGATAGCCTTGCGGCTGCTCGAAATCGCCCTGCTGAAAAAACAACCGACCTTGAGCCAACCGATCCCAAGCAGCAGGGTCAAAGCCTTCGGCTGCCAGCGCTCGCACGCCGTCGGAAGTGCTTTTGGCGAAATCGGCTTCGTCCAGCTTGTCGAATGCGAAACCGACCACGGCGTAATCTTTCGGCAGCAAGTCTCTGGCCGCCAAATTGCACAGCGAAGGCAGTAATTTTCGCCGCGTGAGATCGCCCGTCGCGCCAAAAATCACGATCGCGCACGGACCCGGTGGTGTCGGATTTTCCACAAAGGGCGAGCGGTCCTCACTCATCGAAGATTCCCTTCCCAGTTTTCAAGGTTAATGAACTGCTTCCGCACCGCCCGGGTTTCCATTGTGCAGCGCCTGGGCAGCCGTGACAGTATTGGCCAGCAACATGGCGATGGTCAGCGGGCCCACCCCGCCGGGCACGGGCGTAATGGCCCCCGCCACATGACGGACCGCATCGTATTCGACATCGCCCGTCAACCCCGCGTCGGTCCGATTGATTCCCACGTCGATCACGGCAGCGCCCGGTTGTACCATGTCGGCCGTGATGAGCTTCGCCTGACCGACGGCCGCAATCAAGATGTCGGCCGTGCGCGTGATTTCCGCCAGGTTGCGCGAGCGGCTATGACAAACGGTAACGGTCGCGTCTCCACCGCGGCCGCGGGCTAGCAGCATGTTGGCCAGCGGCTTGCCCACGATTTCACTCCGGCCAACGATCACCGCGTGCTTTCCGGCGGTTTCGATGCCGTAATGCAGCAACAAACGTTGCACGCCAGCGGGGGTGCAAGGCAAGTATCGCGGCCTGCCCTGGACCATCAACCCGACGTTTTCCGGATGGAAGCAATCCACGTCTTTTTGAGGCGAAACATGATCCAGGACGCGCGTGGTGTCGATGCCTTGCGGCAACGGCAGTTGCACCAGGATTCCATGCACCGACTTGGCGGCGTTGAGTTGATCGAGCAGCGACAGCAAATCGCGTTCCGACGCATCTTGCGGCAAACGATGAAGCTGGCTTTCCATTCCGGCTTCGCGGCATGCTTTACGCTTGTTTCGCACGTAAACTTCGCTGGCTGGATTATCGCCCACCAACACGGCCGCCAGGCAAGGCACGGCGCCGCCGCTGCCGACATGGCTGACGACCAGTTGGGCCAGCTCTCCTCGAATTTGCTCGGCTAGTGGCTTGCCATAAAGAATTTGTGCCGTCACGTCAGTCACCTACCTCGGGGTGCGTGTCGAAGTTGTAGCGAGGGCGTCTCGCCCGCAATCCGTTCTTCAACTTGCCGCTTACAGCAAGAATTCAAAAAAACCTAACCAGATCAAACCGTGCAAGGCGGCGCATCCATAAATTGCCGCGACAACATCATCGGCCATGATCCCCAGGCCGGCGGGTTGCATTCGCTCTGCCTGGCGAGCAGGTGGCGGCTTGGTGATGTCGAACACGCGGTGCAGCACATAACCGGCGATGAGCAAGGCAATCACCGTGGTCGCCGATGCGGCGCGCAGATTCACACCCATAAATACCAGTGGCATGCTCACGATTTCGTCGAACACCACGGCGCCGGGGTCTTTCTTGCCCAGGGCTTCGGCCGCCCGCTGGCAGATGGGTATTCCCGCGATGAACAGGGCCAGCACAATCGCACCTTGCCAGCCAGGGTGAAGCTGTCCCAGCCCCCAAGCCAACGGCACTCCCCAAATAGCCCCGACGGTGCCTGGCGAAAACGGCACGAAACCCGCCCCCAATCCACAGGCCAGCCACACCACCGCCCGATTGAAACCGGAGCGGGGTGGCCTGGCGTCCGGCGCAGTGGGGTCGGCGTCTGGCATGACAGGGGAAACCATGACGGGCATGCTAACGACAAAGGGGGCGGGTGGCCAGCCCTCGCTCCTCATGGGCGACCGATCCTGCTTGAGCTTCCGCCAGGGTCACCCCGCCGGATACTGTCGACAATATTCGTAGAGTGCCATCGCGGTGGCCGTGGCGACATTGTAGCTATATGGCAAGCCATAGATGGGTATTTCAACGACGTCGTCGAGCAGTTCCAGAATGTCGTCCGTCAGTCCCTGTCGTTCGTTTCCCACGACCAGCACCGATTTTCGCACGAAAGCATATTGATGCAGCGATTGGCTGCCTGTGGTTTGTTCCAGGCCGACCAGCCGGTAGTCTTCGGTTCGCAGCCGCTGGAGCACTGGAGGAAGCGTACGATGCACCTCCAATTCCACTTGATCGGCGCCATCGCGGGCAACTTTGTGCAACACTTTGGCCGTACCGCAACCGATCACCCGAGCAATTCCGCAGCATCCGGCAGTTCGCATGATGTTTGACAAGTTGACATTGCTGCGCAACGGGGCACAGGCCACGATCAACTCGCGCGGATGCTCGAGCGCAGTCGGAGGCTTGTGCCGCTGATGAACGAACCCTGCCATCGCCGTACGGTCCCCTGTTTGCAAAATTGAGAATTATCTGGATCGCCATAAAGGGACGGACCCGCGAAGCGTTGGCGCACTTTGAAGCTTCGCCGGGGCGGCAACTCCAGCACGATGCCACAAAGCGATGCTACCTAGGATCGACGCCATGGCGGCCTTATAATCAAGGCTCCTTTGTAGTCGCTGCAACTCCCCACTTCTAATATCGTTCTTCCAGCATGAAGGTCAGCAAGTACCCGGCCGACGACGCCCGCATTTATCGTATTCTTTCCATCGATGGGGGAGGGATTCGCGGGATCATCGCAGCGCGCATTCTCTCCGCCCTGGAAGCCAAACTCCAATCGCGGACCGGAAATCCCGACACCCGACTGGTGGACTATTTCGACCTCATCGCAGGCACCAGCACCGGGGGAATTTTGGCGTGCGTGTACCTGTACCCCGAGGGTGAAACCGGCCGCCCCCGGTACTCTGCCGCCGAGGCCCAGGAGATGTACGTGCGGCACGGGGCCGAAATCTTCGATGTGCCGATTTTTCACAGTCTGGCGTCCATGGGAGGTCTCAACAATGAGAAGTACCCGGCGATCGGACTGGAGCGGATGCTGGAGGCGTATTTTCAAGACACGCCGCTTAGCAAACTGCTGAAGCCTTGTTTGATTACCAGCTACGATATCCGCCGCCGGAAGGCCATGTTCTTCACGCAGCACGACGCGCGCGAGTCGGAGGGACGCGACTTCCTGATCCGCGACGTCGCCCGAGCCACCTCGGCCGCGCCCACGTATTTTGAGGTTCCCCTCATCAAGTCGCTGACTGGCGTCAGCTACCCGGTCATCGACGGGGGAGTGTTTGCCAACAATCCCTCGCTCTGCGCATATGCCGAAGCTCGCACGCTGTTCGGCGCTCGAGCCTCGCAAATGGCGATCTTTTCGGTGGGAACGGGGTCGGTTCGCCGGCCCTACCCCTACGAAGAGGCCAAGGATTACGGTGCGATTTCGTGGATCAAGCCGCTGGTCGACATCATGATGACCGCCATGGCTGAGACTGCCGACTACGAAATCAACCTGGCATTCGACGCGGTGGGCACGCCCAACCAGTACCTCCGCGTGAATGTTGAAATGGACCGCCTGCCGCCGGGAACAAGCTCGGAACTCGACGACGCCTCGCAAGCCAATATCCATGGCCTGCTCGAATTGGGGGCCGAGGCCGCGGAAAAACACGATCGGGAAATCGACCAATTTGTCGATTTGCTGATTCGGGAAGACAACTCTCGCGAAGTGGCGTAATCATCGGACCCGTTCTTGTTTTATCCCCAGCGGCAGGCGACGGACGCAACCGAGGTCGAGTGTCCAGGGGCGTTGAATCCTGCTTGCCCTCCTGGCGGTCGCCCTCCCCCAGCGAAGATCACGCATTGTGCCCCGATCCGATCTGCTTGCACTCACACTCGATGACCTGACAGCCCTGACCAACCGGGGCGTGGTGAAGCGCGCCGTTAAGGAACTGGAGGAAGGCCAAGTCACCTGCCACATCGAAGAATCGGTGCCGGGCGACCTTACATTCGTCTGGTCCGACGGCCGCGAGTCTCGACTGGCCGCCGGAAATGACTTGAGTCACGGAGAGTGTACGTGTGCCGCCCAGGGACTTTGCCGGTGTCTGATCCGAGCCGTGCTTGCTTACCAACGGCAGCAGGTCAGCGCGGGCGCCAATATGCATTCGCCGCAGACCGCGGCCAACCAGCCAGCGATTGGTACGGATTCGCACCCCGAGAACGTGCCTTCGGCGCTACACGATTTGAACGGTTGGGACCCTGGCCAAATATCCGACGAGTTGCTGGCTCGGCTTTATTCGCCGGCTGCGCTGAATAAAGCGCGTAAACAGTTCGAGGCCGGCCAACTGATCGAACTGTCGCGCGGGGCCAAACCTCTAGCCCACTTCCACGTGCGGTCGACCACGTTGCGATTCCTGGCGCCGGGCGATCCCCGCTACGTGCACTGCGATTGCGGAGAACAACCGCCTTGTGGTTGCGTGCCGATGGCGGTTTGGGCATATCGCCGCTTGCCGCCGGAGCTAATGGCAGGGCTGATTTCCTGCGGTCAATCGGTGATCGACACGCCACACGAACTGCTCGACGAATTGGAATGGCAATTCCGCGTGCTGGCTTCGGAAGGACTTTCGCGCGTGGCCGGTGCCTGGCGAGATCGCACAGCGCGTCTGGAGCAGCGTTGCCGCCGGCAGGGATTGTTGTGGCCAGCCGACATTCTGGTCGAATTATTCGAGGTTCAACAACAATACCAGACACACGACGCCCAATTCGACAGTCTTTCCCTCGCCTCGTTGGTGGGCGAACTGCTCATTCGTGGTGACGCGATTCGCAGCCCGAACGCGGAAATTCCTCAGCCCTTGATTCGAGGAACGGCATCCGATCGACTGACTGAAATGGGCGCGGCTCGATTGACCGGACTGGGATGTGCCCCGATCGTTCGCCACCAAAGTGTCGAACTCGTTGCTTACCTGCAAAACACCGCGTCGGGCGGATCGCTGGCAATCACCCGCGTATTTTCCGATCCCACTCAGGACCAGTCCCCGCCATCGTTTTCGCAACTCGCCCGGCAAAGCGTCTCGCGTGGGATGTCGCTCGCCGAAATTGCAGCGGGGCATCTGCTCATCAAGTCGGGCAAGCGTTCGGCAAACCGCCGCTTGATGCTGGGGAGAGGGTCGGCGGGGCTTCATCCGCAGGAATTTTCCTGGGAAGAACTACGTCCGCCACTGCTGGTGGACGAGTTCTCAGCTATCGACTCATTGCAGCGATTGCTTCCTCCGGTCTCGCTTCGTCCCCGAAGGATTACCGAAGGACTGCACGTGTTGCCGATCGCGTCTGTCACCGAACCACGCTTCGAACCTGCCCAGCAAATGGTGAAGGCAACGCTCCTCGATGTTCGCGGCTCCGCCATCGAATTGCAGCATCGGTATACCTCGCGCGGCCAGGCCGGTTGCGAAGCCCTATTGCGGGCGCTGCAAATGGCGCCGGAGCGCGTGCGATTCGTGGCCGGACGCATCGGTAGCGAAGGACGGCAAGCGAAAATTTCGCCAACGTGCCTGGTGTTTGAAACTCCGCAGGGACGAGTCGGTTTGCAACCCTGGATTGCCGATTCGCTCGACGAGCATCTGGCGGCGACGTTTGCAGCCGACCTCGATCCTTCGGAAATCGCGCCGACAGCTTTGAGGGAAGTGGCATTTTGGCCAGCCCAACTGCAGGCGGCATTGGGCGAACTACTGTTGTTGGGACTGCAACATGCAGACGGCCTGCTAACCCAAACCTGGCATCGCTTGGCGCGCGAAGGTGAACGCCAAGGCTATCGGCAACTATCGGCGATGGCCGCCCAACTTGCGGCGATTCTCGATTCCCAACCCGCCGGACTGCCTGAAGTCCCCCACACTGCCGTGGATCTGACATTGCGTTTGACGGCAATTGCCCGCTTAGCCCAGGACCGCTGGTAAGCCGATTGTACCTGCAGCTTGAGGGCAGTCTTGGGATTGGCTTTCACGCCAAGACAAGCGGACAAGGGCGTCAAAAGCCAGATTGTGACATTCGCTGACGGGCAGTCCGCTTCTTCCGTTCCAAGACGTACCCGCTGCCGGCACGATCGTGATTCGAATGGAAGCAGTTGACTTCAATCAGCACAATTCGACTTTTCGCTACAATCCTTCCCGCTCCGGGGGCGATCATCGCGGCCTTGTGAATTTGGAAGGTAACATTGATCCGACCCGATTGAATAGCAGGGAGTTCGCAGTTCGCCTCCAATTTCAAACGGCTTACGCGGGATCTAGAACATGGCTTCGGTTTCAGCCGACAATCATCCATTGACGTCCAAGAGCGATTCTCACGCCGAACCGCTGCGATATGCCCGTGGCGGCCGTTGGTTGATGTTGTTTGGCCTGCCGTTTTTGGCCGGCGGCGTCGTGTTTGCCAGCAGTCCCCTCTGGGGACCGCTACGCACCGATCAGGGCACTCCGTTGCCCAATGTGGCCGTCGTGGCGATGTCCGTTGCGTTGGGTGGACTGGGCCTGATCTTGATGCTCGGCCGGTCGGAACGCATTCTTGATCGACGCGCCGGCACAATAACCGCTTGGTGGGGGCTATTGGTTCCGTTTCGCACTACGGTTCGCCCGCTTGGTGAGTTCCATCAGGTTTTGCTTGCCCGCGAGGTTCGCCGCTGCCAGAAATCGACCGTCACGATTTACCCAGTGCGTCTGGTCGCTACTCGGGGTGGGAACATCACCATTGAAGAACCGCGAGATCCGCACGCCGCGCGAAAATTGGCCGAAGAGATCGCGAAGTACACCGACATGGATCTGGTGGACACCACCCTGGGCAAACCGCTGATCCGACAGGCGTGCGAAGTCGACGAATCGTTGCGACAACGCGTGCTGCGCACTGGCGAAAATCTAACAATTCCACCTACCCCCGCGGCAAATCGAATTGCCCTGCACACCCACGCGGACGTCCTTACGCTCGAACTTTTTCCCCCAGGCTTGACGTCCGCCGTGAAACGCCGCTTGGCCTTGGGAGTTAGCGCTCCCGCGTTTGCCGCGATGCTGTTCGTTGCAATGATGGCTACCATCCAAACGCCGACATATATCTTGCTAACGATGGGCTGCGTTTTGTTGTTTTTCTTGGGAATTCCCCTTCTGGTTGTCGCCGCCAGCATGATTCGCGGGGCTCAAACGGCAACCACCATCGAAATAACGCCCGACCGGTTCACGGTGATTCAACCTGGATTGCTGCAAGAGTCTGTCACGACCATTGAGATAGATGCCCTGGAAGAAGTGGAAATCATCGGCGCAATCCGCCCGGCGCCGACTGCCCTGCACAGTTTTCTTTACGGCTTGCCGCGAATGATAGCCCGCAGCGACCAGGCCAGCGTCGCCTTTGGCGAAGGACTTTCCGCGGACGAAATGGCCTGGCTCAAGGCAATGATTCTGAATGCCGTAACCGCCTGAGTCGGCGATGCCGGTCCCCAGATGTCCCATTCCAAGTGCGGGCGAAAAGGCTCTCACTACGAATCGAGAGTTCTCAAGGGTTCGCGGCCAAGGACTTGCTCACGTCGGTCTGGTAGGCCGACATGGCAGGCAAGTAGCCAGCGAGTGTGGACAGGATTACCAGGCCCGGGAGCAGCAATGCTTCCCACTTCACAAAGCTGAAGAAGCCGAGGTAGACGCCGGTATATTCCACCAGCGTTCCGCTCAGCAGGCCAATGACAGCGTGGCCGAGCACAAAGCCGGCCAGCCCCCCGCCCAGCGATAGCGCGATGGATTCGAGCAAAATGACCGTCATCACGGTGCCGCGACGCGCGCCCAAGGCCCGCATCACGGCAATGTCGCGGCGGCGATCGCTCATGCTGTTGTAAATGGCCACCATGATGCCAATACCCGCTACCACCACGATCAAGCAGGTGAGCAACAGCAACAAGGCTTGCAGGTTGCCCACAATGCTGTCAAAAAGTTGAGTGATGATCTTGGTTGGCGGCACGGCTTGGGCTAGCGGGTTTTTGTTGATGTATTTGGTTAGAGCCATCGACGCCAAGGGGTTTTCGACGGGCGTTCGCACCAAAATGGCGGTCACTTCGCGTTTTTCCAGCGGCAGCGGGGCAATCGGGCCGCCGGTGGGCAGCCAGTTGGAGAGTTGGTTGGCAAATCGGGATTCGGTAATATTTCCGCCTTCGCGCAGTTCGGGATTGAAGGCATGCCCATCCAGCAACAAAAAGCCTTCGATATTGACAAACAGCGCGCGATCGTTGGGCGTTCCGGTCGGCGCCAAGATGCCAACCACGGTGAAGCCTCCCTTGTGCTTGTGGCCATCGCTGCCCATGCCGTGGACCGATTCGAATTTGTCGCCCAGCTTGAGGCCGGTTTCGCGCGCCACCCGCGAGCCAATTACGGCTTCAAAAAATTCATGGGGCTGGAAATTGCGACCCTGGGCAAACTCGTAGTGCATGCCGGGGGCGTAATCGAGTTCGAACAAACCCGCTTCGGTACCCACCACGCGAAAACCTTCGTAGTTGTCGCCCAGGCAGTACGGGATGGCCATTTCCACCCCCGACGCGAAGCGGCCCGTGGGTCGTATGGGCGCGGTAACCGCCGCGACACCTCCTCCCAGGCAAGCCACGCCGTCAGCCACCGCCTGCGGCGTGCCCCGTTTGAATTGCAGGTAAAAATCGTAGGGCAGGTTCTCAACAGGGGAGCTCAAGTGGTACATGGTGTTCAGCACCAACTGCAGCGAACTGCCTTTGGAGCCAACAATCAGATCGAAGCCTTGCGCATTGCGGGTGAAAGTGTCTTCCACCGAGTTCATGATTACCAGCACGGTGACTACCAGGGCCACGCCCAGGGCCATCGAAAGCCCGGTGAGCCAACTGGAAAGCGCGCGTTGCTGGATGCTACGCCAGGCAATTTTGAACAGACTCATCGTTGGTTGATCTCCTCCAAGCGGACGACCCGCTCAAACTGACTTGCCACCTCGGGCGTATGCGTCACGAGCACCAGCGACACGTTTTCTTCCTGGCAACGTTGCCGGAGCATGTCAACGATTTGTTGCTGGTGGCCGGGGTCGACGTTCGCGGTGGGTTCGTCGGCCAGCAGCAGTCGCGGTCGGTTGGCCAAGGCGCGCGCCACGCTCACCCGCTGCTGTTCGCCCACTGAAAGCTGCGGGGGCTTGTGCGTGAGTCGTCCGCCAAGCCCCACGCGCTCCAACAGCGCCTTGGCTCGGTCGCGGTCGACCGCCCCCTTGGCAAAGGCCATGCCCAGCATCACGTTTTCGAGCGCCGAAAACCCCGGCAATAGATTGAACGTTTGAAAAACGTATCCGATATTGTCGGCCCGAAACCGATCGCGAGCGGCCTCGGGCATCTTGGAAATATTCTTGCCGGCGACGACGACGGATCCGGAGTCGGCCAGCGAAATTCCGGCAATGATGTGCAGCAGGGTGGTCTTACCCGAGCCGCTTTGGCCCATCAACACCACTTGTTCGCCCGCGTCAACGTCAAACCGCGCAATGTTCAAAATTGGGAGCAACTCGCCGTTTGGCTCGATATAGCTTTTGACTACCTGTTTGAGTTCGAGCATGGAGTCGGTCACCGCGGGGAGGGAAGATGGGCGAGATGTTCTGGGGGCAAGGTCTCGCGGGGCTCATTGCGAGCCCACGAATCGGCGGTTGGGCGTTGCCTTAGCTACGCAGCAAAGGGGCAGTGGGATCGGACGAACGGCAAAGATTTTTTCTCCAAACCGGCAACATGGGCAGCGCACGGAAACGGATCATGCCACAAAGTCGCCGCGCCGCACAAGACGTGCTCTGGCGGGCGCCTCGCAAATCACATTCCCTCAGAGTGCCGTCAATGCGGTAAGATGTCCTCTCCCTGACAATTTCCAGCAGCGAATCGAATTACCGCTCGGGGCCGAAATTGAAACGTTTGCAGATATCACCACAATGGCGAATGCCTCGCGCTTGAGCGGCAGCAGTCAAAATATTCCTCGAATTGCAGCAACGGATGACGGCGCCCACTTCCCCCCCCAGCCGCGACGAACTGGCCGAACGTTACCTCGCCCAGTTGCCATATGAGCCCTACCCGGTGCAAGAAGAGGCCTTGTTGGCCTGGTTTACCTCGGAGCAGGGGGTGCTGGTTTGCGCACCCACCGGTACCGGAAAAACGGTAATCGCCGAGGCAGCGCTATTCGAAGCCCTGCACACGGGCCGAATCGCCTACTACACCACGCCGCTGATTGCCCTGACCGAGCAGAAATTCGCCGAAATGCAGCAAAACGCCGTTCGCTGGGGGTTCTCGGCCGACGACGTGGGGCTGGTCACCGGCAATCGCAAGGTGAATCCGCAAGCCAAGATATTGGTTGTCGTGGCGGAAATCTTGCTCAACCGGTTGCTGCACCCCGAGGGCTTCAGCTTCGACGAAGTCGACGCGGTGGTGATGGACGAATTCCATAGCTTCAATGACCGCGAGCGCGGAATTGTGTGGGAACTGTCGCTGGCCCTGCTGCCGCGGCATGTGCGGTTGCTGCTGCTATCGGCCACGGTGGGCAACTCGGCCGAATTTCTGTCCTGGCTTAAACGGTCGCACGGCCGCAATGTCGAATTGGTGGAAGGTACTCATCGTCGGGTGCCGCTCACGTACCACTGGGTAGAAGACGCTCTGTTGAACGAACAGATCGAGTCCATGGCGGCCGGTAGCGATGACCAGCGGCGCACGCCCGCCTTGATTTTTTGCTTCAACCGCGACGAATGTTGGGCCGTGGCCGAACAGCTCAAAGGCAAGCCGTTGGTCGATAAAGAACGGCAAACCCAGCTTGCCGCCGAACTCAAGCAACACGATTGGTCGCAAGGAGTTGGTCCCAAACTCCAACAGTTGTTGGTGCGGGGCGTGGGCGTGCATCATGCCGGCATGCTGCCCAAGTATCGACGGATCGTCGAGGACCTTTATCTCCGTAAACTGTTAGCCGTGACCGTTTGTACCGAAACGCTCGCCGCTGGCATCAATCTGCCCGCCCGGAGCGTGGTGCTCTCCACGCTGCTGAAAGGGCCATTCGGCAAGAAGACGATGATCGAGCCCAGCACGGCGCACCAGATTTTTGGGCGTGCCGGCCGGCCGCAATTCGACAGCGAAGGGCATGTGTACGCCTTGGCGCATGAAGACGACGTGAAAATCCTCCGCTGGCGGCAAAAGTACGAATCCATCCCCGAAGACACCAAAGACCCGGGACTGATGGCCGCCAAAAAGTCGCTCAAGAAAAAACGGCCCACGCGCCGCGACAACCAGCAGTACTGGAACGAATCGCAATTCGACAAGCTCAAGGGTGCGCCGCCAGGAAATTTAGCCAGTCGTGGGCAATTGCCCTGGCGGCTGTTGGCCTACATGCTGCTGCTGTCGCCGGAAATTGCCCGCATTCGGCAAGTAATTCACAAGAGGCTGATGGACCCTGCCAAGGTGGAAGAAGGTGAATCGACGCTGATCCGGATGTTGCGTTTGCTGCACGATGGCGGCTTTGTGGTGCTGGAGCCGCCACCGCCCGAACCCAGCTCGAAAGACGCTACGCTGGTCGTCGCGGCGAGCGCTTCCAGCGAGGCAGACGGGAATGAGGACGACGAGGAAGCGGAGACACCTACTTCGCCCAAAAATGTGTTTGGCGCATACTTCGCCCAGGCCAAGCCAAAGCCGGCGGAGAAGACGCCAAGCGCTACCGCGGGAAAGGGCGCCAACGCACCTGCCGAAGGAAAACCCAAATACGAACCGCTGTTGGCGCATCCCACGTCCCAACTGGAAAAGCTGCTGGTTTTCAAGAGCGTGAACCCGCTGTACGGGGCGTTTTTGGTTGAGCAATTAGCGATTGCCGACCGATACGAACGGATTCAAGCCTTGGAAAGTGTGCTGGAACTGCCTCGTCCGATTGCCAGGCGGGTTCCCGTACCTCCGCCCGATGAACTATCCCCTGGTCCGTTGGCGAGCGAACGACTCGATGAGGAATTGCTGACCCGAGGCTTGATGCTGCCGGAACTCGACCCGGAAGAAAAGGAACGGCGCGAAGAGGAACGCAGGGCAAAACGCCGCGCGGGCGGCGACCGTCGCGATGAAGAACTCGAAGACGAACAACCCCGCAATCCGCCCCTGGCCGACAAGTTGCGGTTGCTGTTCGAGGCCGACTATCCACGCGTGCCGGGCTTGAATACCCAGGCCGTTTGGGCCGCTGGCGAGTTGCTGCGCTCGGGCGGAGATTTCAACAAATTTGTGAAAGCCCGCGATTTGATCAAGCAGGAAGGAATCCTCTTCCGCCACATCTTGCGGCTCATACTGCTATGCGGGGAATTTGCTTCGGTGACGCCGGCCGAAGGCGATCCCGAGGCGTGGCGGGCCGACCTTCGCGATTTGGCCGACACCCTCACCGCGACATGCCGGGCCGTCGACCCCGAAAGTACCGACAAGCTGATTGAGGAAATGGCCGCTCCCGACGTGGTTGCAGGCGAAGCGCCCGGCTGACAAGTGTACTGCCAACAAAGCTCCGATCGCCCGCGTTCTCATGGATTTACGCTACGAAACACGGCCGCGAGCACCGCGGCCAGCAACAACGAACCGCAAACGGCGAAAATGCCTATGAGCACCGAGCCACCGCGGGCTTTGGCCGTGGCGAACCAACAGAGCAAACCCATCGCTCCCAGCAAAACCGACAACGCGTTGTTGAAGATGCCTCCCAGCATTGCGGCGAGGATAAGGACCACCAGCGCCAGGCTTGACAAATGGAAGCGATGCATCCTCGTGGCCCCGTCGCTGTGTCAATTAGGGAAACATTCTCTTTGGCGGCCAGATTGCTTCTTTGTGCGGCGTGAGTCCCTGCAGCAAGCTCGTGGTAATGGCCTGGAATACGCGATTTACCGTTTCCAGCTCGCGGTCGTCGGCCTGGCACAGCAGCAGATAGCTGGCGTCGGGAGTGCGAAACCCCCGAATCAAGGTGGTGTTGGTCAAATCGAGGCAAATGAAGTTGAGGTCGTATCCACGTAGGCGATGGCCTGCCACAACCTCTTCGGCCGGTTCGGCGTCGAGATCGGGATACACATCGCGCATCGCCCGAAGGCTGGTTTCGACGCTCTCGGACGGCTCCAGCGAGGCGTGGTGTCGAACCAGAGTCCAAAAAGCGCCGCCGGGACTACTGACCGAAACGGTGTGGCTCTCGCCAGCGTCCGACGACTCGACGTCGCCTTCCGAGTCGTCGAGTCGCCAGTTGTCGGGATACTGAAAACGAACGCCAAGGTGGTCGTAGGTGCGGGGCATGGCCAAACCAACAAATTCGAGTGGTTAACGCGATCCTTTTCGCTAGCGACGGAAACGCCCGCCACCGGATGCTGTTATTTTATCCCTTCTGGCGTTCGCCAGGGCAGGGGCCCATGGCACTCCGCAGAGGCAAATCACAGGGCGCGGCGAATCGCTTCGGCCACGCCGGCCATCGTATAGGTTGCGGCCTCGGCCGCCGGCTGGTATCCCAACTCTCGCAGCGTAGCCGTGGTGATGGGGCTGATGCTGGCCAATCTTGCCCGACCTAGCAAATCTCCAAACAGGGCGTGCAAACTCCGCGCGATGGCCGAACTGGTGACCGTGATCCAGTCGATGGTTCCGGTGCGCAAAGCCTCGGCAACCTCGACCTCTGGCAAGGTCACGTCGCTGCTGGTATAGCACACCACCTGGGCAACGCTTCCCCCACAGCGAGAAAGTTCCTCGACGAGCGTCTCGCGACCCCGACTGGCACGAATCAGCAAAAATCGTCGCCCGTCGCGGGCTTCGCCCTCCAACGCGGCGGCTAAGGCTTCGGCCCGATATTCGCTCGGCACCAAATCGACCTTGAGGTAATAGCTGGCGAGCGCATCGGCAGTCCCTGGCCCCACGGCAGCCAGTTTCACCGATCCCAGGCAGCGGAGATCCCCTCCGGTTCGTTGCAAAACCCGGCTGAGAAAATAATGCACCCCGTTAGAACTGGAAAACACGAGCCAATCGAATTGATCGATGTCGCTGATCGCCTGATCCACCGGCCCCCAAGTCGGCGGCGGCTCGATCTCGATGGCTGGCTGAACCAGCACTTCAGCTCCGTCATCGGCGAGCAGATTGCAAAGCTCATCGGCCTGATGTCGCGGACGCGTCACCAGGATCCGCCGGCCAAAAAGCGGGCGCTTGTCAAACCAGGATAGTCGTGGAGCCAGGTTCACCACCTCGCCTACGATGATTACCACCGGCGGCCGCAATCGTCGGGATTCGACTTCGTTGGCGACCTCACCCAGCGTGGTATGAATCGATAACTGATCGGGCCAACTGCAACGTCGCACGACGGCGACGGGTGTATCGGCCAGTTTACCGCCCGCCAACAATGCCGCCGCCCAATCCCGAATGGTCGTAACGCCCATGTAAAATACCAGCGTGCCAGGGAAACTGGCCAAGGCTTGAAAGTCAAGGTTGGCATCCTTGTGGTCGCTTTCGTGCCCGGTAATCAAGGCCACCGCCGAGGCCATGTCGCGGTGGGTGATGGGGATGCCCGCGTAACTTCCAGCAGCCAGGGCGGCGGTTACCCCGGGAACCATTTCAAACCGAATGCCAGCGGCAACGAGAGCGTCGGCTTCTTCGGCCCCGCGGCCAAACACAGCCGGATCGCCGCCTTTGAGTCGCACGACCATCTTCCCCGCCTGAGCGGCGGCGATCATTGTCTGATTGACTTCGTTTTGGTTGAGAATTCTTCCACCCCCGTGCTTGCCCAAGCAGATGGCTTCCGCGTCGGGTCGGGCGAATTGCATTACGGCCGGATTGACCAGGTAGTCGAACAGGACCACGTCGGCTTGCTTCAGTAGCGTTGCGCCTCGCAGGGTAATTAGCCCCGGATCGCCCGGGCCTGCGCCCACCAAGTACACTCGTCCGGGAGTAGGAGATTCTTGCATCGAGGATGATCAGCAGAAATAGATCGGGTGGAACGTTGGAGGGGGCGGTGCGGCAAGCTGCCGGGGCGTCGCCGGGACGCGTTGTTTCGGCTGCAGCCGAAGGCTACAATACAAACGCAGGCGAGAGAGGAAGTTGCGTTGCCAACGTCCTTTCCAAGCCGCTTCCATCGTGCCGTTCGCAAACTACGGCGAGGCGGCCGCGGCTTCCAGTCTGCAAAACCTGGCCCCGTGGGCGTTGCGGCTGCTTGCCCCCCGCGCCCCCTTTGCTCATGTCTTTCGAAACGAAGGTCGAGAGTCTCCCCCATGGCGGAAGAAGTCCGACAGCCAATCAGCCCCCAAGTCCGTCGACGCTTGCAGCAGCAGTTTCAACACGGCAGCAAGATGATTGCCGCCGGCAACTTTGACTACGCCATCGACATGTTCTCGCGATGCGTGCTGGGCGACCCCGGCAACGTGGTTTACGTGCAAAACTTGCTCAGCGCCTTGCAGCGGAAGTATAGCAACACCAAGAAGGGGAGCAAACTATCGCTGCTGCAAGGCATGGGCGGCAAAACGGCCATGATGAACGCGCATCGCAAGAAGGACTGGCTGGGCGTGTTCACTGCCGGCGTGGAGCTATTGCAAAAAAATCCCTTCGACTCCAACACGCTGACCTCCTTGGCCGACGCCTGCGAACATCTCGAATGCGAGGAATCGCAGGTGGAATTTCTCAAGGCGGCCGTGCAAACCAATCTCAAAGATGCCGAACTCAACCGCCTGCTGGCCCGAGCGTTGGAAAGCTCGGGCGATTTTGACGGCGCAATCATTTGCTGGAACCGCGTCCGGGCGGCCGACAGCAGCGACGAAGAAGCCAAAAAGGGTATCGGCAATTGCACCATCAAACGCACGATCAAGACAGCCAAGTACGAAGAGGCCGAAACCTCCACCGAGGTGATGGCAGATAAACAAGCCCAGGCCGAGCGCATGGGACAGGCCGGCTTGCAGCTAACGCCCGAACAACAACTCGAAAAGGCCATCGCCAAGAAACCCGACGAGTTGGACAACTACGTCGAGTTGGCCGAACTTCATACCCGCAACGATCGACACCCCCAGGCAGTCGAGGTTCTCACCAAGGCATTGCAAATTGCCCCGGGCGATCTCAACCTTCGCGAGCGGATGGAAGAAGCCCAACTTCGCTGCCTGCGCGACAAGGTCTCGATCGCAGAAAATCGCGCCCAGCAAGAACGCACCGAAGAGGCGATCAAGCTGTTCAAACGATACAAGGACGAATTGAACAGCATGGAGATGGAGGTCTATCGCAATCGTTGTGAACGGTATCCCACCCATTTGGGATACCGCTATGAACTCGGGCTGCGGCTGAAAAAAGCCAAAATGATCAACGAAGCGATTCGCACCCTGCAAGAAGCCCGTTCCGACCCGCAGCGCAAGGGCGACGTGCTGTTGGCGCTTGGCGAATGCTTTCACCAAATCAAGCAGTACAGCCTGGCCATCAGCAACTACGAACAAGCCATTCAGGAAATCTCCGAGCGCAACCTCGACAACAAAAAATTGGCCCTGTACCGTGCCGGAAAACTGGCGCTTGGTCTCCGCGATTTGGACAAAGCCGAGGCGCACCTCACGGCCCTGGCAGGGCTCGATTTCACTTATCAAGACGTGCCCGACTTGCTCGATAAAATCCGCAAGCTGCGAGAAAACGGCGACACGGGCTCCGGCACGAAGCTGTAGCCGCGCAGTTCGTCCATCAGGCGCCTCGACCTGACCAAAGATTTTGCGCTGCAAAACCTCGGCAAAACGCCAACCGCCGTTATGCTCCCATCCGCGGTCTAAATTCCGGTATCGCTCGGCAAGCGGCGCCTATTCGGTGTACCTTGACCTGCCGCCTACTGCTCCGGCGCCTCGTCCGTTGCTTCGTCTTTTCGGGCGTACTCGTAGTTGTCCACCTGCGAGAGATCGAGGGGACCGGTGCGCATCGGATCGGGGGTGAGGTAGATTTCCCCGAATAGGTGATCTTGTTCGGCGCGGAGTCCGTAGTGGCGAATCAACTCCATCATGGCCAAGAACAAGCTGACCAGGGTCGACTTGTGCATGCCTGCCTGAAAGAGTTCGGTGAACGCAACGCGTTTTTCACGCGTTGCCCTCTCGTGCAACCGCTCCATGTACACGTGAATGGGTGTATCGTCGTAAATGATGCTTGCCGGCTGGGCTGCCTGATTGTCGCGGAGCAGTCGGGCCAGCGCGCTCACCAAATCCCAAACTTCGAGTTCGTGGATCGGTTCTTCGGCCAAGTCGCGTTGGCGGCGCGGCAGATCGGTCGACAACCGAGGGAATCGCTCCTGCCAACTGCGGCCCTGTTCTTCCAGCAAACTCGCGGCATCTTTGAATTTCTTGTATTCAAGCAGCCGGCGCACCAGGTCGCGGCGAGGATCCTCCACAATCTGAAGTTCCGTCTCGGTTTCCTCTTCGGCACGGGGCAACACCGAACGCGATTTCATTTCGGCCAACGTGCTGGCCAGTTCCAAGAAATCGGCCGCGGCGTTGATTTCGATCTCAGCTAGCACTTCCACATAACTCAAGAACTGCGCGGCAATCGGGGCTATTGGCAGGTCGTCGATCTCCACCTCGTTGCGCCGCACCAGGTACAGCAACAAATCGAGCGGACCGCGGTAAATTCCTAGATCGACGAGAAACGACATAGACGGAAGCTGGCCTGAAACTCGTATTTCGTGTTTTAACCTGGCGGCTGATCCATCAGGGAACGCGTATTATTTGCCTTCTTCACCCAGGGCAAATGTCGTCACCTGTGGCGGGGGCAACGGCTGGGCGCCTTCTTCTCCCAGCGCGAGCGTGGTGGGTTGCGGAAGTTGACCTTCCTCGCCGAGCCGACGAGTGGTGGGGGGCGGAGCCCCTTCCTCCCCCAATGCTTCGGTGGTGGGTCCGCCTTCCTCGCCGAGCGCCTTGGTAGTGGCCCCTTCTTCTCCCAAAGCCAGCGTTGTGGGCCCGCCTTCCTCGCCGAGCGCCTTGGTGGTCACTCCGCCTTCGGCCGCTGGGCGCGTGGCCGCTTCGGGCATCCACTGCAAACCCAGCACTTGGGGATGTTTGCGCAAGGCCGTAAGAACCGCTTCGGGAGGTTCGCCACTGCCAATTTCCAGCACCACGAAACTATCGGTGGGACCCTTGGACAGTGACAAGCCTGGCTGCTGCTTGAACTCTTTCTTCCACTGTTGCAGCAACAAATCGGTGGTGAGATAGGTGGATGGCCGAGGCTTGGTTTTCCAATCCCCCGGCAACACCTGGACCAGAATTTTCTGCTCTCCCTTGCGGGACGAAAGCGATGGCCGGGGAATGTCGTCGGCCGTCAGTCGAATGACTTTGGCTACTTCAGCGGCTTGCTCCAGTTTCTTGGCCTCGTCCGCGGTGATCCAGGCGAGAAATCCGCCCGACCCCCGCACTTGCTCTTTGCCTTGCATTGCCGTGCTAAAGAAGTCCCCCAGCACTCCAAGTTCCTTCCGCCGCGCCGCGGTAAATCCGCGATAATCGCGAGGCACCACCAAATAGCGATCGTAGCCGGGTTGTGTCGCCGTTGTCGCCTCCGAGGGTATGTTGTCGGCTTTAGCGTCCTGCTCTTCAGCAGCGGAAATCGGGGTATCCCAGGAGATCGCAGCAGCCGAAAGCCCGGCAATCATTCCTTGCATTACCGCTCGCCTCGAGGGACGCGGTATAGAATGAATGGAAATCGACGTTGGCACGTCGGGTCGCGGTACGGAAATGCCTGCAAATGGGTGACGCATGTTGCACCTCGAACCAGTGCGAATTTACGTGACCAAACCGCCGCGAACCGAATACTCGGCCACTGGCTCAAGTCATTATATGAAAGCGACTTAAATTGCCCAACCGAACTTGATTTGCGCGCCACTCCCCTCGGTTGCCTGCGACGACCTCTTAAGAATTGGCGCGCGCCATACTTGGCAAGGAGTTCCCATGGCGGTGTTGATCTTGAGCGATGCCCAGGATGAGCATGCGCAGCATATGCTTGCCTATCTTCAGACGCAAGGCGAGGTCGTGGAGTTCCTCGAAAGCGGCGAATTCCCCCAGAATGTGCAAATTTCTTGGTCGCCCGACGCGGGTGAGGGGACACTTGGTTTTGCCGACGGCCATCGGGTTCTGTTGTCCAGCATCCACGCTGTCTATTGGCGAGCCTATGGCGAAGTATCGTTTCCGCCGCTGCCCGACCCCGAGCAGGCCCTGATTGCCGCCAACGATTCTCGCAGCCTGTTCGAATCGTTGTTTCATGTGCTCGATGCCCGCTGGGTCAACGGTTGGGACGGTTTCCATTTACACCAGGTAAAGCCGGCGGCGCTTGCGCGGGTAGCCAGGCTGGGGGTTCCGGTTCCCGCCACGGTGGTCACCAACGACGGGGCGGCGGTGCTGGAGTTTGCCCGGCATCATAAGCGGTGCATCTTCAAGCCGGTACAGGGGGGAGCGTTTACCGAGCGGCTGCAAGAGCACCATCTCAGCGATCCTCACCTGGCCAATCTGGTATACGCGCCGGTGACCATTCAAGAGGAGATCGAAGGCACCGACATCCGGGTGTTTGTGGCTGGAGATCGGATTTACGCCTGCGAAATTCACGCCTCGACGCTCGATTTTCGCGACGATCCGGCCGCGCCCATGAACCCCCTGCAATTGAGCGACGACCTGATCGCCATGTGCCGAAAGATTGCCGCGGCGGTTCATCTGGTTTGGACGGGCATCGACTTGCGAAGAACCCCTTCGGGCCGCTACGTTTTCTTCGAGGCCAATCCCAGCCCGATGTTCATTGGATTTGCCGAACGCACGGGATTGCCGCTGACCGAGGCATTGGCCAGTTTGTTGCGAAGCCCTTGAAATCACTGAAAGATACGATTACCTCGGCAAAGCCGGCGCCCGGCAAGTTTCTTCCTCCACGTTCTTCCTCCCACGTTTGGCGGTTCACCGCATGCATCGATCCACCAATCCCGGGCTCGTGCTCGTCACCGGAGCGACCGGAAAAGTAGGCCAGGCATTTCTCCGTCGCTTTCTGAACCATTCCGCGTTCGCTGGATGGAAAGCCCGCGCTGTGTGTCATAGCCGGCAACTCCCTGCAAGCGACCGGGTGGAAGTTGCCCGCGGCAGCATCGCCGAGCGCTCCGTCGTAAATGCCGCGATGGACGGCGTCACCCACGTGGTGCACCTGGCTACCTGCAAGGAAACTCCCGACGAGGTGATGGACGTTACCATCAAAGGCTTGTTCTGGCTGCTCGAAGCATGCCGAAATTCCAATAGCTTTGAGCGATTTTTGCTAATAGGCGGCGATGCCGGAATGGGGCACTTTTTCTATCCTCATCCCATTCCGGTGACGGAAACGCAGAGGCACTCGGCATACCCGGGGTGTTACGCGCTGAGCAAAGTGCTGGAAGAGGTGATGTTGGAGCAATATTACCTGCAGTACAACTTGGAAGGTTGCTGTTTGCGGGCACCCTGGATCATGGAGAAGGATGATTTCAAGTACACCTTAAGTTTTGGCGACGACGTATTTGGTGGTCCGCGGTGGTGTGAACTGGTGGCGCCGGAAGAGGCTCAAGTCTATCGAGATTCAAATACTGTGCCCGTACTTTGCGACGCCGCCGGCCGGGCCATCCAGCGCAACTTTGTGCACGTGAACGACCTGGTGGAAGCGATGCTCGTCGCTTTAACGCATCCGGCGGCGCGCCAACAAACGTTCAACGTCGCGATGGACGAACCGGTGGATTATCGCCGCGTGGCCCAGTACCTGAACCAGACTCGCGGCCTGACTTCGATCGATATTCGCACCGAATATCATTCCACCTGGCTGGACAATACCAAGGCCAAGTTTCTATTGGGGTGGCGACCGGCGTACGACCTGAAACGGCTCATCGACGAAGCGTTTGATTACCAGCGCGGCGCCGACGAACCCCGCAAAGTTTGGTACCCGGGTTAAGACGCCAATCGTTCAGCCAACTTGCCGGCTTTCAATTCGTGCCAGGCTGATACGCTCCCACGAACGGGTAGCCCCAGCGAGCACTTACGTCGCGCGATGCTCCCGATTCTTTTCCCCGACGCATACCCAACGAGGACATTCTGCGATAGGCTCGTATTCTTGATGAATCGCGAGCAATTGGAGGAGGAGCTACGGGACATATGTCATGAGCCAGTTTCTATTGTTCTGCTTGTTGTTTGTGTTCGGGGTGTCGGTCGGGGCCATGAGTGGCTTGCTCGGAATAGGGGGCGGCATTGCGCTGGTGCCGGGATTGATGTATTTGTTCCAGTTCAGCCAGCGAGAAGCCCAAGGAACCAGCCTTGCCGTCATGATTCCGCCGATTGGGCTGTTTGCCGCGCTGGTGTATTACCAGAATGGATACGTTCGACTGCCGGTCGTCGTTTTCGTGGCGGCAGGCTTCATTTTGGGCGCGTACCTGGGCGCCCGCATGTTGCCCTTGGTTCCTCAGGTCACACTGCAGGTTTCGTTTGGCTTGCTGTTGTTATACGTGGGCTTCATGTTCGTGTTGGCGCCGGTGTTGGGCCAGCGACGCGCTGCCTTGCCAGCGGGTTTGGCAGCATTGGCGTCGGGACTGTTTGGCTGGTTGCTGCGACGCAATTCGCGCCGCCGACGCCGGAAGCTGGGACGGGGCGAAGAAATCGAATACCACATTTGACCAATGCAGTTCCCCCTGGCGAATCACTCCCGGAGCGCCAGAATGGAGGAGCAAGAAATCTGCTCACTCCTTCTCGTGAATGCCGCCTTACGATGAATGACGCCGAGGTTACGATCGAGCGGCACCCGTCTCGTCGAGGTGTTTATCGCTTGAAAACCGCCATGCTTTTGCCGGCAAACATCGAACAGGTGTTCGCATTTTTTGCCGCGGCCGAAAACCTGGAGGCGATTACTCCGCCTTGGCTGAAGTTCAAAATTGTGACGCCCGGGCCGCTGCATCTGCAGCAAGGTTCCCTGATTGACTACCGTTTGCGGCTGCGCGGCGTGCCCATTCGTTGGCAGAGTGAAATCGCGGTGTGGGAGCCTCCGCATCGCTTTGTCGATCGGCAGGTGCGCGGGCCGTATTTGTTGTGGCATCACGAACATCGCTTCTCGCCGCATGCCCAGGGCACGCTTTGCGAAGACGAAGTCGACTATGCCGTACCCGGCGGACGCCTCGTCCATCAACTGCTGGTCCGTCGCGATTTGCTCAAGATTTTTGCCTATCGAGCACAGCGGCTGAGAGAAGAATTCCGCCGTTGAACGGGGACGGGGCGCCATTGCTATCGAAACCATTCTGGGGGGATGGCCTCGGCATGCAAGGCAATTTCCTGCTTGCTCAGGCAGGGCGAGCGACGGGCCGCTGAGGCGCTGGGCAGCAATCCGCCGGGCAAACGTCGTGGCAGGGGCCCCGCGTGCCCAAGTGTAGACGCGGCGCATCGCTCTGACGTTCCATGATGAGTTCGCGAATCATTTGCACGAATCGTGGATGCGTACCGACCGTGCCGGCTCGAACCAGGTTCAAACCCAGTTCTTGCGCAATCTGCTGCGCTTCGGTGTCGAGATCGTAAATGACTTCCATGTGATCGGAGATAAAGCCAATCGGCACGACCACCATGTCGCGGCAACCTGCTTCGACTCGCGCGCGAAGATGATCGCAAATGTCGGGCTCGAGCCAAGGTTGCATGGGGGGACCACTACGGCTTTGATAAACGAGCGTCGCGTCGGAGCGGCCCAGTTCCGCGGACACCAGGCTGCAGGCGTTGTTCAGTTGAACCTGGTAATCGCACTGCTGCGCCATGGAGAGTGGAATGCTGTGGGCGGTGTAGACCAGCTCGGTCGCTAAGTGACGATTCTGGGGGATCTTGCTCATCGCTTCGCGGACTCGATCCGCCATCGGCCCGACAAAACCCGGATGGTTATAAAACATCCGCAGCTTATCGATCTGTGGAGCCCCCTCTCCGACTTCCGCCTGGGCGGCGGCAATATTCTCGCGATATTGGCGGCAACCGGAATACGAGCTGAACGCCGAGGTGACAAACGCCAAGGCTCGTTGGATGCCGTCGGCAGCCATCTGCCGAATGGTGTCGACCAAGAACGGATTCCAGTTGCGGTTTCCCCAATAAACGGGCATTTGCAAGCCGTGCCGCGCAAAATCGGCTTCGAGCGCGGCAATCAGCGCTCGATTTTGGGTGTTGATGGGACTGACTCCCCCGAACAACTCGTAATGATGCGCCACCTCCAGCATGCGCTCGCGGGGCACATTTCTCCCTCGCAGCACATTTTCCAAGAAAGGGATCACCTCGTCTGGGCCTTCAGGACCGCCAAACGAAACCACCAGCAGCGCATCGTAAGGAGGAGGCGTCATTGTGGACTTGCACCCCGAATGAGAAGAATGGAGCGAGAGCCAACAAAAAAAGGGTTCCCGAAGGAACCCGCATTTTCATAAGAATCGCCGGGATCGTACCATCTGCCATTCTTGGTGCAAGAAGGCAAACGGAACCGATCCAACGACGCAGCAAGTGACCCCGACGGGATTTGAACCCGTGTTGCAGGCGTGAAAGGCCTGTGTCCTAGACCTGGCTAGACGACGGGGCCGGACAGCGCGGGCTCATCTCCCGCACCATGGTTTTTTAGTCGGCTAGCATCGATTCGTCAACCCGGTTGCCCGACAGAAGAGCAGTTCGGTGCGAACAGCGACGAAACCATCGGGAAATCGATCGCGGCCAAATCGGAACAAAGGTCCGCGGAGGGCGGAGATTCGCCGGCCTGGGGCGGGTTGTGCATGTTGGCCAGCGGAGGGATCGCGGGAACAACTGGCGGGTTACGTTCCGTCGCCCACGGTATCCGCTTCCTTGTTGCCATCCTCGGTCGGCTTCAATTCGGCCCGCATGATCGCATCGTAAACTTCGCGACGGTGCACCGGCACTTCCTTGGGAGCTTCCACGCCGAGGCGAACTTTATCGCCACGAATTTCAACAACCACGATGGTAATATCGTTGTTGATGACGATGCTCTCGTTCTTTTTGCGAGACAAAACTAACATTGGCCCATTCCTTCCTTAAGCAGTTTCCCTACCACCGGGCTTTCTCGCACGTTACCAATGCGGTTGGCGATGCCGGCCGCCAGGTGGGCTCAGGGGAACATCCCGCTGAGCTCCTGCAAAGCATCCGTACCTAGCTGGGTATTCCTCATCCACTCTACGTGCTGTTTTGTGCGAGTCAAGCAAACCACCCCCCCACTATTTCTTTTTTTGCCCACCCTTTATGTGATTTTGGCATGCAATTCGTTATCTCAGCCCCACTCGGCCCAATTCGGATGACGGTCGCCACACGCGAACTACTGCGACAAAATGTCGCAAGCGATTGAGACAAATAGATTTGCGCAGAAGGATGGCAGCCAGAATCGTTGAGGCGACAACACCGAAATGAATTAGGGGGAATGCGATAAATGCGAAACATGCGTGGTCGGCAGGCGGGCGCCGACCCCTGCCATCGCAAAGAATTCTTGCCCAAATCGCTAGACACCCCGTCCGAGCCAATGTGGCGGAAGACGGGTACCGCAACCGATTAGGGCGTGGGAGGGCTCAATTTTGTGTTTAACGGAATGGGTCAATGAGCGGCTGAGGAACTGCCCTTGGGATGCGCCGCTGGTCCAAATCGATCACCTCACCGCCACTGCGTGTGAAGAGACCCTTCAGCGTGTTCGCGTCGGTGTTGGCAGAAATGGTTCTCACCGAGCTATCGGCCATAGCGGCCCAAATTTCGCCGCTTCTGGCGCCTTCAAACAGTCCTTTCGCGGGTGCCTCGGGGTCGAACGTCCAATCGTCGGGCTTGGTCCACACCACCGCTTTGCTCGCCGGAATCTCGATCAGCAGAATGGTGTTCGACGTACCATCGGTAATCGAGGCAAAGGAGGTCCCTAACCCACGTTCGTCGTCGGGAAAGATCGTATCGGCGCCCACGGGGACCACAATCCGAGTCTTGCCAGTCAGGTTGCCTTCGGCATCGCGAGCGGTCCCGAACACCGCTGGCATTTTCTCGATGAGTTTCTTGTTGTGTTCGCTATCCCAAGGTTCGTCGAGCTTGAATTGGTTGTACAGATCCTGCTGCTCGAGGTAGGGCAGTAAATGCACCCGCCAACTCAAGAGCGGCTTGCCGTTCTTGTCGCGGCTGGCATTGGCCGGAAAGCGACGTTGGCCATCGTGGTAATTGTGCATGCCCAAGGCGAGCTGCCTTAGATTGTTGGCGGCGGGGGAACGCTCGCGGGCCGTGGCAGTCGTCGTGCTGCCCACGGTGGTTTGCACCTCGGCCGCCATGGCAATGCCAATCGCCACAGGGCTCAAACCAAGCAACGTGCTCCCTGGTATCGACTCGCGAGTTGCAAAGCGAAGTCCGTCGGGACGATGAGTCGCCCAGGTGACCGATGGCAAGGCATGCGGGTAAATGGCCGCGGCGGAAGGCAAACTCGCAGGATCGACCAGGATTTGGGTTTCACGAACCAATTCCGTGCTGATGGTCGGCGCTGCCGCCTGCAGAATGGGATAGCCCAGCCGCAGGATCTCGGCCGTGTTCACGTAGAACACTTTGATCGGCTGTTCCTGCAGGGCGCGATCGACCTCGGGCAAGCTGGCCAGGCTTTTCCAATTCCGGGCTGCTTCGGAATTCGGCTGCATTCGCCCGGCCTTATAGGCCAGATGGGCCTTCAGCGTTTGCGGATTGGCCGAAACAATCAGGGAGTCTTTCGTCAGGCACCAAGCTGGCGCAATGGGGTTCCGATACGAATCAGGATTGAAAATGTATTGGATCGTTTGCCCCTCAAATTCCAACGTTTGGATGGAAGCGGCTCCTTCCTGGCCACGGAGTAGCTCCAGAAACTTGGCGTGGGTATTCGCCAACTTCTGGAAGTCGCGCACCGAAACTTGCATGGTCAATCCAGTGACCAGCAGGCCGCCTTCGCTGGGAGAGTTGTGTACCGTCCACGCGTCGCCCAGGGCTTGGTACAGATCCTCCAGCAAGCGGAATCCCAGTTTCTCTTCCACATGGGCAATTTCGCCGGCTGCTTCATCCTCGGCCGTGGGATTCACGCTGCGGACGACGTCCCACAATTTGGTATATGTTTCGGCGAGGTTGAGTCGAAACGCCACGGCCAATGTGGAATCGGCGGGAACGTTGGCCAGATCGGCCGCCGTGAGCGGCTGCGTGGGCAACAGGCTGAAAACACCGCCAGGGCCCGCGTTTAATCGCAAATGCGTTTGCGACAGATAGCCCGAGGCGTCGATGCCAGAAACGTTCAGCAGCGCGTCCATCCGCGTGAGGCCGAGTGTATCGATGACTCGATAGGCATCTTCCGTCATGCTTTCTGACATGGCCGCCAAAATGCCGCGAAGGTTCAGGTAATGCACGAATCCGGGCCGTTCGACCGGAAGCTGCTTGTGAATTTGCTCCAACCAGGTTGGCGGCCCACGAGGGTTTTTCAATTTGCCAATCAGTTTTTGGGGAGCTTCCGAACCGATGACAATGAACAGGTAATCGTTGAACATACCCCAAGCGACCTGCATTGCGCCAGGTGCAATCGGCAGCAGGCGAACCTTCACGCCGTCGATATCCGATTCGTCGGCCGCCGCGCCGAGTCCGGCCAACATCATTTGCTCGAGTTCTTTCAACAGGGGCACAATCTGTGCCTGATGGTCGCCTAAGTTTACGACCAGGCCTGCGTGGATGTCGGGAGCAAAGGGCGTGATCCCGACCTTCTCCAGATATACCATGCTGGGTCGGGCCGCCATCGTTTCCATAAGCGGCAGGCCAAAACGGGCGATCAGGGTGGCGTCGCGATTGGGTTGCTGCCTGGCCGTGGATTGAATGGCCTTCCACACACCACTGACGAATGACGTCACTTCGGGCTCGGCCAGCAAACGTTCGGTATGGCTACGGCTATTCGCCCGCGGTTCGGCCATGCCGTACCAACTGGCATAAAACAAGCATTCTTCGGGCGCGGCGGCCAGGAGTTTGGCATCAGCCGGAAGGGGCGACATGTTTGCCGGCGCCAGCCCCATCAAGAGAATCAACAGTTCCATCATACCGATGCCAAAGCCAGCAGCCATGTGAACATTCCCTCAAAGGGGCTCGACGATCGCCAAGCAGTTGCGTCGAGCAGCGAACGGACACAACACGATTCAGTACGAATGGAAAACGGCAGTTACCGATCAGAAGTGAATCTCAAAGCCGAAACATACCACCCAATGGCGGGCGTTGTCCATTGGCGAATTGCGGTCGGGCGTCGTGCTTACCCCACCGCGTGTCTGCGTAGCCCACGTGAACAGAAAGCTAATCGCTGGTTTCTTGTTCGGTGCGTCGTTCCGAATATTGCAGCAATTGATGGAACGAGTTGCAGATTTCGCACAACATGGTTTCGGCCTCGGGAAAGAAGTCGGGCCGGCGCAAGAATCCGTGAAGCAGTCCTTGGCCGCTCAGTGGGATTACAGGGATGCCCTCAGCCGCTAATCGTTGACCGAAGGCAATGGCTTCGTCGCAGAGCGGATCAAACTCGGCGCTCAAAATTACCGCTGGAGGAAGCTTTGACAGATCTTTTGCGCGAAGCGGCGTCAAGCGATCGTCGTTGATTTCACTGGCCTCGGTGCCGCCAACATACTGTTCAAAAAACCAAATCATGGCCGCGCGGGTCAGATAGCAACCCTCGGCGTGCCGTAGGTACGACGAAGTGGAGAAATCGCGGTCCGTCACGGGATAGAGAAGAATCTGGCATGCCAAGTCGGGAAATCCTCGGTCGCGGGCCAGCATACTCACCACGGCGGCTAGGTTGCCGCCAGCACTGTCGCCCGCGACAACCAACCGTCGGACGTCGATGCCTAGTTCGTCGGCGTTGCGGGCGGTCCAACAGGCAGCCGCGTACGCGTCTTCGGCCGCGGCCGGAAACTTGTGTTCGGGCGCCAAGCGATAGTCAACCGATACCACCACGCTGCCCGCCCGGTTGGCGAACATTCGGCACAATCCATCGTGGCTTTCGATACTCCCCACCACCCAGCCACCGCCATGGTAGAACACAATACCGGGAAGTTTTCCGGCGGTATCGAAAGTTGCTCCGGCCGGCCGGTAGATTCGCAGGCGGATCTCGCTTTCGGGTCCGGCCATCATGCGATCTTTGACACTCTCAACGGCCTCGACCGGTTGCACCGCGGAACTCATATTCGCGCGATTCTCTTCCGGCGTGCATTGTTCCACCGGCGGCAAACCCGCCTGGGCGACCATGAGCAGAAACGATTCGGCTTGTGGGGTAAGCGGCATGGCTGTGGTTGCTTGACGACGATGGGCCAAAGTGCGACCTGCATCGTACCATAACCAATCGGGAACGGCTTCGCCCCCTGCGCCACTTTGCCACGCGACGGCGCGATACTCCGCCTCGCGTGCGATGACACGGCCGGTTCCTGCCAATCGATATTTTCAATGGATTCGCTGCAACCGATGCGACTGCCACCAACAGAACGAAGGCGACGGCCAGCGTCGCCTTTCTTCAATTTAGAGCCTATCCGGGAACTTTGGCCCCCTCACTCTCAACGTCTCTCCCGCGAGGGTAGAGGGGAGTATTGGGGTGGGCTCTTAATTGCATCGTGAGTCTGCGGCAAATGCAATCCGGGGCAACCTATGCTTAAGAGCCCCCAATAACTAGGCCTTCCGGCCGTTTCTGGCCGATCGTCGTGCCCATGTTGTGGGATGGTTAGGGCGATTCAGAGGTAGCATCTCGCCCTGGCCCATGACATCGCGGTGACATGCCTCTCCGCATCGAACTCTATTGGCTCTCGAAAGCGATTTCTTCCGTGGCATCGACAACCGATAAACCGGTCCCCTCCCAGAACGCTCTGGTTAGTGCGGCCGAAATCGATGCGCAGTTGGTGCCGGCAACGTCACTCCGCGCGCGGCTATGGAATGGACTCTTGAGTTTTTTGTCCAGCGCGGTGCTGCACTTGCTGGTGATCTTGGTATTGGCCTGGATGCTTCCCCGCTTGCTGCCGAAACCGCAAGCGTTCACGCTGCAAGCCACACTCAGCAACGAGCAGCCAGCGATATTGGAATCCGTGGAGTTAACAACAGAACCCGTTGATACCAGCCGCTGGGATATGCCGGCAGCCATTGCCGATGCAGGGCCGGTTGCGGCGCTTGATATTGAGTCGCCCTGGGCCCGAGAACGGCGAGAAGCCACCGCGACTGTGCCTCGGGCGTTTGGAATCGAAACGCCGCCGGGCGATGTGTTGCTGTCGGGCGTGCCCGCCAGCGTGCAAGGCATGCTCGAAGGCCGCCAGCCAATCAACCGCGGACGGCTCGTGACGGCCGAAGGGGGCACGCCTGAGAGCGAAGCGGCCGTGGAACGCGGTCTGGCCTGGCTGGCAAAACACCAGCGGCGCGACGGAAGCTGGCACTTCGACCACAATCTGAGCGATTGTCAGGGGCAATGCCGCAATGCCGGTGACCACACCTCCACCACGGCGGCCACGGCTGTGGCGCTCTTACCCTTTTTGGGCGCGGGGCAAACGCATCGCCACGGCGAACATCAGCGCGTGATTCAAAGTGGTTTGAACTACCTACGCAGCCGAATCCGCACCACGCCGCACGGGGCCGATTTGCGCGAAGGCACCATGTATGCGCAGGGGCTGGCCGCCATCACGTTGTGCGAAGCATATGCGCTCACCCAAGATCCAGCCCTTAAAGAAGCTGCTCAGGCAGCAATCGACTACATCGTGTGGGCGCAAGACAAGCAGGGAGGAGGTTGGCGCTACGCTCCCGGCGAGGTAGGCGACACCACTGTCACCGGATGGCAAGTTATGGCGCTCAAGAGTGCGCAAATGGCCTATTTGCGTGTGCCACCGCAGGTGTTTCCCAAGGTGACGCAGTTCTTGAATACGGTGCAATCAGAAGGGGGGGCACGGTACGGGTATCTCACGCCCGGCAAGGAACCCAATACCACGGCCGTGGGGCTGCTGTGCCGGATGTACCTGGGCTGGACCCCGGACAATTCTACCCTGCGGTTGGGAGTGGAGTTTCTGGCCGATACCAGGCCGAGCCCGACCGATCTGTACTTCAATTACTATGCCACGCAAGTCTTGCATCATTTCGGCGGTCGTCGCTGGGAAACCTGGAATACCACCATGCGCGACCATTTGGTCAAAACCCAAATGCAAGCAGGGCACGAGTCGGGAAGCTGGCATTTCGCCAACCGTCACACCGATCCCGGCGGGCGGCTCCTCTGCACCGCGCTGGCAATCATGACCTTGGAAGTTTACTACCGTTATTTGCCGCTCTACCGCTCCACGGTGCTCGACGGCGTTCCCTAAGCCGGCATGATGCGATGGCTCATTTTGATAGCCGGGTGTTTTGATTGTTTGCCTCGTGCGCGCAGTCTCGGCTGGGGAGCAGGTTTTGCTAGACGCTGCCAATTCCAGACGCTAGCGTATTGGCATTGCCCGCTCAACAAATTGAATTTGAGACAAGAAGGAGCCCCCCCATGTTGTGCCGCCGCATCTTGGCCTGCTGCGTGATGTTTTGGGTCTTATTGGCGAGCAGTTTGGCTCCAGCGGCCGATTCGGTTGTGTTCAAATCGACAGCGCAGGGCAAACCTGATTTGAAATCGATCGACGTGCTGGGATTCGCACCGGAAGGCGTGTTGCTGATCGGCGACGGACGCGGTTCGCAAGTGATTGCTGTCGAAACCAACGATGCAACATGGCAGGGCGGGCTGGAAACGAAGATTGAAAACATCGCGGCCCGCCTGGCCGAACGCCTTGGAGCGGCAGCCGACGGTATCGAGATGATCGACGTAGCAACCAATCCCGCCTCGGGCACGGTATATATCGCCGTTCGCAAGCAAGATGACAAGGCGTATGCCATTCTCACGGTAAACAAGGCCGGCAAAATCGGGGAATTGGAACTGGACAACGTGAAATACGCCCGAGCGGCTCTGGATGGCGGCACTTCGCCGGTAACGAAGGTGACCGACGTGGCCTGGGCAGACGATCGGGTTTTGGCCTCGGGCCGGGCCGCAGAGACGTTCGCCTCGAAGATTTTTAGCATTGCCGCGCCGCTCAAACACGACGACCAAGGGCAGATCTATAGCGCCGAGACGTACCACGTGTCGCACGGAAAATGGGAAACCAACGCCCCGATGAGCGTGATGATCCCCTTCCGAGAAAACGATCAAACGTATGTCATCGGCGCATTCAGTTGCACGCCGATTGTGAAATACCCGGTTTCGGCCGTACAGCCAGGCGCTCAGGTGAAAGGCACGAGCGTGTTGGAACTGGGGTCGGGCAATCGTCCCATCGACATGTTTGTGTACGAGAAGGATGGCAGCGTGTGGGTGCTTTCCAACACGTTCCGGTTTCATCACGACCGCCGGCCGGTGGGTCCCAGCCCATATTGGACGGTCAAGTTCAAGCAGGGAATCCTGGCCGAGGCCGAAGCAGTGAATGAAAAGGCGCTGCGCCGGGTCAAAGGCGATCCCGCCGTTTCGACACCGGAGCTGGGCGTGATCGTAGTCGACAGCTTCCATGGCGTGATGCAAATGGACAAACTGGACGACCAGCGCGCCATCGTTCTGCGCGAGGGAAAAGAGGGCGTGGACCTGGAACCGCTGCCACTACCGTAGGGTTTTGACAACGCGATGTTCGCGTAAAGGGAAATTTCGAGAGCGGACATCCGGCGCCTGGGACTCATTTGCCTTCGGCCCTCGATGGCTGCAAGCCGTCTGCCCAGCGACGCGCAAGTGTCCAATCCGCGCGGTACAGCACATGACGATCATTGGGCCTTTCTACCCCTTCCGACGCTTCTAAGTCGGAGCAGGCATTTGGAGTATGAGCGACCGATATTTTGTCCCCCTACACCCCAGGGTGGTGGGGGACGTACGCGCCAACTGCAAGGCGGCAACGTCGGCGCCGCAACGCCCCAAATTTCTTGCAATGCCCAGGGGTGAGGGGTACCATCGAACTAGGTTGGTTTATTGCAGCCAAACCTCTTGTTGTTTTCCATTCAAGTACGCTTTTTCGGGAGCGGGTGCCGATGCGTGCCTCCGTGTTGATTCGTGGTATCGCGGCGTTGCTGCTAGGCGGTGCTGTTGGCAATTTGCCGGTTTCGGCTCAAGAGAACTTACTGACCGAACTGTACGGCAGCGGTGCCCATGCTTATTTTGCCGGACGCCCCCAAGAAGCGTTCCAACTCCTCAACACCGCCATCGAAAGCGGTACCCAAGACCCCAGGGCATTTTACTTCCGCGGACTGGCCTACATGCAGTTGGGCCGCCCCGAAGAAGCCCAGGCGGATTTCAATCAGGGAGCAACGCTCGAAGCCAACCAGAACGGCGGTTTGTACAACATCGACCGCTCTCTGGAGCGTATTCAAGGGCAGTCTCGGATAGCGATCGAAACAGTTCGCACTCGGGCGAAGGTGGAAGCCTATCGTCGAGCATTGGAAGCTGCCCGAGCCGTGCAGTCTCCCGCAAGCCAACCGAGCCCCGAGCCCTCGCGGTTCGTGGAACCTGCGGAATCTGGGCCGGCAGTTCCCGCAACTGACAATCCATTTGAAGGCACAGGCGTCGTTCCACCGCCCCCGATGCCCCAACCGAGCCCCGCGCCATCGACTCCTTCGCCCAGTCCATTCGAACCGACCACTCCGGCCACGCCTGCGCCCTCGGCTCCGGCTCCCGCAACTCCGGCCACACCGCCGGCGAACCCGTTCGAGCCGACCGCACCGGCTCCCGCAACTCCGGCCACACCGCCGGCGAACCCGTTCGAGCCGACCGCACCGGCTCCCGCAACCCCGGCCGCGCCACCGGCGAACCCGTTCGAGCCGACCGCACCGGCTCCGGCCACGCCTGCGCCCTCGACTCCGGCTCCCTCAACTCCGGCAACGCCGCCGGCAAACCCGTTTGAGCCGACCGCACCGGCTCCGGCCACGCCTGCGCCCTCGACTCCGGCTCCCGCAACTCCGGCTACGCCACCGGCAAACCCCTTCGAACAGCCGACCGAACCCGCGCCAACCAATCCCTTTGGAAACTGAGTCAGGTCTCAAGCATCTCCAAGAGGGGTGCATTTCCTGATGTGCAGATGCGTCGCCATCGGCCGGTGTTCGCGCAAATCCAAGTGGTGAGGCGATTTGTGATGCAGGTATCTTGCCTGCGGGCCTGGAGTTGAACGCGAAGGGACTGCGGCGCCAGGCTTCACGCCGTGGCGAGTCGATCAACAATCCTGGTCGATGGCGTTGCGCGTCGTCACCGAGCGTTCATTTGATTCAGTTGGGTCCGCAGGGCCTCGCGGTTGAAGTTCGGCGAAGGCTCCTCATCCTGGTTGGCCTCCAACTCTTCCAGGCTGGGCGTTTTCGACGGCACGCCATCCTTGGGCACTTCTGCCCCGGCCACCCAAACCACGGCGTTGAGCACCAGTTTGCGGAAATCGTCGTGCCCCCAGTTCCAGTGATCGTGGCCGCCGGTGAACCCAAAACCGCGTCCTCCGTCAGGTCGTTCGGTTGCCCAGGCCACGGTCTCCGACATGCCCAACCGCTTGGCCACATCCGGGTTGCCGCCGCGTTCACTGCGGGTTTCTTTGCGGGTGCTGTCGGGCGGGGTAGCGGCCAGAATAGCCGTTACGCCTTTTTCTTGCTCGCGGAACCGCATGTGGTAGTACCATTCATCGCGAATTTCAAACGGCTGCACGCCCCGAGTTACAGGATGATTTTTCGCCAGCACAGGCTTGTTCAGCGTCCAGTGTGGATTCACCGACCAAAACAGCTCGAAATAGCCGCCAAGCCATTGCAGGAAATAATGCCCTGGCTTGCCGGCAGGCACCTCCACGGCAAAATGCAGGCAGGCCAGGCCTACGCCGCGTTTCATTAACTCATCAAATTGCTCCAGCCGATTGTTGATGGGGTGTCCGCCGCCGCCGTTCATGTAGAGCACCACCGCGTTGGCGTTGTCGAATGCCGTCGGGTCCTGCGGCCAGCCATTGAGGTAAACCGTGGTCAGGACGTCCGGCACGGCGGCGTCGAGCCGATTCTTCAGCAGCAGGCAGCCGGCGTTGAATTCATGTGCCCCGTATCCGTGGCTCTTGGTGCCTGCGACCATCACGATTTTTTTCTTGTCGGCCAGTGGCAGGCGTTTGAGGCGAACGTCTTTGAACTGTACCTTCATCGGCGGTCCCGCGTGAAGTTGCAGCGCCAGAATGCCCGAGCGCGTGGCCTCGGAACGCTCGTCGAGCACTTCAGCAACCTCGCGACCGTTGAGCTTTTGAATCAGGCGATTGCCTTGGGCTACAATTTCGTATTCGTTCCACTCCTGCGGATTGAGACTGTCGAGAAACTTGACCACGTCTTCGCCCAGCGGAGAGGTTTGCGGCTTGTCGCCGGTGAGTTTGCTTTTTGTTCCGCGCGGAGCCAGAACTCCGCCGAATTTTTCGCCGTAGCACGTACCCAGCCACGATCCGGCGGCGTCGATGTCGGCCTGATAGCCTTTGACCACGTAATTGCCTAGGTGTTCGCTGCGAACCTGGATGCCGGAGTTGCCGCCTTCGATGCGAAATTTGGCACGGAGGACGAAGTCGTCGAGGTCGCCGCCTTGCCAAAGCAGAAACGTATTGCCCTGGGTAGGGTTCTCAGGCGTGGTGCGCCCGGTGATTGCGCCGTCTTCGACATGCCAGAACCCATTTTTGCCCGACCATCCTTGAAGATCGCGACCATTAAAGATGGATTTGAAGCCGGCTTCGTCGTCGGCGAAAAGCGGCAGCGCCAAGCCAAGAAATCCAAATGCGGTCAGGATGGATGTCGCGAGCGTCCATGCCGGCGCGCAAACCAAACGCATCATCAAAAAGCAACGAACCATGAGATGTATTCCTGGAGCGTGGCGGGAAGGCGACTGCAACAGAGAAGTCGAACGAGAGCACGGAGGTTGGCTTGGCCGCCACCATGTCTCATTTGGCTACCAGGGTAACAACTGCAAAGGGGCAAGTAAAATTTGGCGAATGCCCCGCGCATGGCTGCCGCGACACTTGGCTGCTATTTGACGCGGCTCATGAACCGCACGAATTCGGCCTCCAGAATCACGGGATCGCCGAAGATTTTCTTGAAATCGGCGAGGCGTTCCTCGGGCTCGTCCCAAATCAGCGGGTCCTTTTCGGAGAGCAGTTTCAGGTACTCCACAAACTCGCGTTCTTTGGCACGGTTGAGGAAGTAACAAAGCGCCCAAGCTTCGGCATAGGCAGCCGCGGCTTCGCTTACGTTGCGAAACCGCTTGTCGTTTTCCAGGAGCGAAGTCAACGAACCTGGCGTGCGACTTCCAAGTTGCTGCTGAAAGGCCTGCATTCGAGGGCGGTTTACATCGCCGATGGTGCTCCACCCCCGGGAACTGCTGAGGTCGGGCGTTTCGAAATACATGGCAATGCCCTCGCTCAGCCAAACCGGAATATCGGCGTAGCGGCGATGCATACCGGCATTGAAGGCAATTTGATGGGTGGCCTCGTGAATAACGGTCGCCACGGTTTGCGAGGCGGCCGGCCGGGCCAACATGGCATTGATTTGAGTACTGGTCAGCCGCGAACCCGCGGCCGTGCTGGCAGTGCCAGTCAGGTCGTACATTGCCATGCGATTGGTGCGCAAACTGTAATAGCCGATAACCGAACCAGCGGCTTCGCCCAACTCGGTCTTGGCATATTGCACATAGCTGTCCTTGTCGCCAAAGACCAGTGCAACCAGTGGATACTCCGGCTGGCGGAGTTTGAAACCTCGCCGCGACCAGTAGTTCTCAAAGCCGCGATACAGCCGTTCAAACAAGCTGCCGCACCAGGCCGCATATGCCCGCGAAGTGTTATGAACAATCAGGTAGTTATTGGTTTCGTAGGTGGTGAAGCCTGGCGGCAGCGAACGCAACACCTCTTGGGCCAACTCGGCCTTGGAATAAGGCACAAAAGGCTCGTCATCGGATTCGCGTTTGACCAGGTTGGTGGGTTCGATATTGCGCAACACGCCATCGCGGCCCAGTAGCAGAATGCCACCGTCGGCCGCTACCACTTGCACCTTGCCGGAACGGCGATGTTCTTCGTCGCCGTCGCGATACACCACGTGATCCACCGCGCCGACCGTGGCAACAGGCCACGAAAGTGGAAAAATGGCCAGGGCCACGAGCAAAGCCGTTTGGCTGCCTCGGCCATGCAAGCACCAACGCATACGGGCCCTCATCGGTCGCGGGAAGTGTATGCCGGCGGCGTGGACCGCTAGCAGCCAAGGGTCGCCGAGGCGATCCGTGATCCATTCTAACCTGATTTCGCCAGCAAGGCTGTGCCAGGAATGCCCGGCAATTGCCGGTTTGCCAATTTTTTCTGCCCTGCAGTCTTGCCGGTGGGAGGCCGGGCCGCGTTACCCGGCAGGTTCTGGATCGCGACCGACGGCGGCAGCCCAGGCTTGCTGAAAAGCGGCCACGCGTTGCCGATCAACGGAATAATTTACGTCACCCTGCTGTTTGAACGCCGTGCCCACGATGAATCCATCCGATGGCAGAAAGGCGGCGACGTTTTGCGCGGTTGCTCCACTACCCACCAACACCGGCATGCCCGGCACGGCTTGCCGAACTAGCTGTAGATGCCGAGGCTCGGGCGCCGCGCCGGTCGCGTTCCCCGAAACAATAAGTCCGTCGGCCAGTCCACGATGCACCAGGTCTTGAGCTTCGTCGGCCATCGGGCGGAGTGAGAGCGGGGCCGAGTGTTTCACGTCCACGTCGGCCAGAATCGCCACGTGTTCGGCTCGAAGTGCCGCTCGATCTCGAAGCAAATCGTGCGCTATGCCGGCGATGATTCCCTGGTCGGTGAGCCTGGCCCCGCAAAGAACGTTCACTCGAATGAATTGGCAGCCTACCGTGGCGGCAATTGCCAGGGCACTGCGACCGTCGTTGCGCAGCACGTTGATTCCCAGCGGCAACTTCACCGCGGATTTGACGTCGGCGGCCAGCGAGGTGAGCGCCGCCACGGTGGCGGCCGGAACCTGGCCGGGAAAGAATGGAACGTCGCCATAATTTTCCAGCATCAGTCCCGCACAACCGCCGGCAGCTAGCCCTTCGGCGTCGAGCAAAACTCGACGCCGGATCGCATTCCAATCGCCCGCATATCGGGGCGCCCCCGGCAGGGCGGGCGCATGGAGCATACCAATCACCGGACAGTGGCACGGGAAAATCGCGGCAAATCGCGACATGGCGGGTGGGCGACTACTTGGTGTTCATGCTCATCAGAAATTCCGCGTTGCTCTTGGTCTTTTGCAACCTGGTGACGAGCAAGTCCATCGCTTCCGGAGAGTTCATGTCGTTGAGCACGCGACGGAGAATGCATACCCGGCGATGCTCTTCGGGATCGAGCAGCATTTCTTCGCGGCGGGTTCCGCTGCGATTGATGTCGATCGCCGGCCAAATGCGTTTGTCGACCAGTCGCCGATCGAGCACGATCTCCAGATTGCCCGTCCCCTTGAACTCCTCGAAGATCACTTCGTCCATCTTGCTGCCGGTGTCGACAAGGGCCGTGCCCACAATGGTAAGCGAACCGCCTTCTTCCACCTTGCGGGCTGCGCCGAAGAACCGTTTGGGCCGCTGCAAGGCGTTGGCATCGACACCACCAGAAAGCAGCTTGCCGGAATTGGGGCATTCGGCGTTCCAGGCGCGTGCCAGTCGGGTGATGCTATCGAGGAAAATCACCACGTCGATCCCGTACTCCACCATTCGCTTGGCCTTCTCGATCACCATTTCAGAAACCTGAATGTGACGGGCTGCCGCTTCGTCGAAGGTGGAGGAGATGACTTCGCAGTTCGGCCCTTTGACCTGACGTTCCATGTCGGTCACTTCTTCCGGGCGCTCGTCGATCAACAGCATGATCACGTACGCTTCGGGATAGTTGGTCAGAACCGCCTTGGCCATTTTTTGCAGCAAGATGGTTTTGCCGGCCCGCGGAGGACTGACGATCAATCCACGCTGCCCGAACCCCAAGGGGCTGATGAGATCGACCACCCGCATTGCGACTTCTGGTCCGTCGGTTTCGAGCACCAGCCGCTGGTCGGGGTGCATGGGGGTGAGATCGTCGAAGAAAACCTTGTCGGAAAGGATGTTGGGATCGTGCTGGTTAATCGCCTCGACGCGGAGCAGCGCGAAGTAGCGTTCGTTTTCCTTGGGGGGGCGGATTTGCCCGCTCACCGTGGCGCCAGTACGCAGCCCAAAGCGGCGAATCTGGCTGGGAGAAACGTAAATATCGTCAGGACAGGAGAGGTAGTGGTAGTCGGGACTGCGCAGGAAACCAAAACCATCGGGGAGCACTTCCAGGGTGCCTTCGCCAAACATCAGGCCATTGAGCTTCACGCGTTCCTTGAGAATGTTGAAGATCAGGTCCTGCTTTTTGACACCGGTGATCTCCTTCACGTTTTCGCGCTTGGCGACTTCGATCAGCTCAGGCATCGAGAGCTTCTGCAGTTCGGCAATGTGAATGTTGCCGCGCTTGATGCGCTCGTAGCGTTCATGCGTTTCGTCGCGAACCAGACTGCCTTCTTCGGCCATTTCCTCGGCCAATGAAATGGGTTCGCCGTTATTCAAATCGGCGAGGACCGCCGTGGATGATTGTTCTTCGGCGGGCGACTTCTTACGAGTAACGGCGCGGGTGCCAGTTTTTCGAACCTTTTCGTCCGCGGTCTTGCGCTTGATGTCGGTCATGACGGACAACTCCGATGAGCACGGGTGCCGAAACGCGAGTGGTCTCGGCGGTAGGCTATGGTGGGAAGTGGGAAGTCGAGAGATAAGTGATTTAAGCTAGGAATACGGTTGTGGACACGGAATTGGTCCGGATGGCAGGTGGCGGGCCTCAAACAGTGGTTAGTTTCTTACTCGTTGCCATCTTCGCAAACTGCAGAGAAGTTTCGAGAGGCAACGAGCGACTGCGGTTTAGCCGCGTTAGGTTAACTGGGTATTGCAGCCGCTTTCGGCGGAAAGGCGTTCTTCAACGGCGGTAGTGTCAGAGTCTCTTCATTCGCCGGTTCCACGACCGGTCGTCGCGAACATACTCTCGGCCGCACAAACCATCCGTAGCAGTTCTTGAATCATTCTCGCAGGACTGCGACCCTCGCCCTGCTTGTCCGCTCCAACTCGTCTCGCTTTCACGTGTTTTCGCGACGCTTCGACTGGTGAAACTTTTCCAGGAACGCGTTCCAACAACGCTCTACCATTTTGGCGGTCGATTCCAACGCACCGGAGTTATCGATCGTGCACTGAGCCCGATCGCGTTTTTGCCACAGTGGCTCTTGTGCGGCCTCGCGGGAGGCAAACTCCTCGGGCGTCCAACCTCGCTCCAGGGCGCGTTGGAGCCGAATATCTGCGGGGGCATCGATAAACCAAATTTCATCGCACAACCGGTCCCACCCTGCCTTCAGCATCACCGGGGCGTCGAGTACGGCCGCTATAGGGGCGGGCTTCAGCGACACCTGACCAGGGGATTCTTGGAATTGAGCCTTGTTCTGTTGCAATTCGGCAAGCTGTTCCTGCAGGCGTTGCGCAATTCGCGGATGGGTAAGGCACTCCAGAAATTTTAACGCTTCAGGATCGGCAAAAACAATCGCAGCCAGCGATTTGCGATCCACATCTCCTTTTGCAGTAAATATTTGATTTCCGAATCGGAAACGCAGTTCTTGTTGGACGGCCGGGTCTCTCAGCACCTCGTGCCCTGCCCGGTCGGCGTCGAGGACGATCGCGCCATGTTGTGCAAGCAGTTGAGCGATCAAGCTCTTGCCACTGGCAATTCCGCCCACCAGCCCGAGCACGGGCAAGTGCGACACCGACGAGCCAATCATGGAGAAACTCCTGGCATTCGCCGCGAGGTCGCCGCGCAGGGTTGACGCGGAAAGGCTATCGAAATTTACAACGGCAGGCATTAACGGTATTCCACCACGCGGAACCCTCCGTGCGCTGTGTGGCGAATGGCAGACTTATGTGCGAGTTGGGAATGGTCGGCGAGGACCGCTCCGGAAGGATGCTTGGTTGTTCTGCTGAGCGTCCCGGGTAGGGACCGAGTCGCTTCGGCAAATTAGTTCTTGGATGCGGGCTAGCCGCGTTAAGTAAGGGGCTGGAGAGCGGCCCAGCTATTTCCGGCCGTAACATCCACCTGTAAAGGGACTTCCAACCGAATCACGCTGGACATTTCCTTGGTCACCAAATCCGCAAGTAGGGGCAAATCGCGTTCCGAAACCTCAAAAACCAATTCGTCATGAATTTGCAAGAGCATCACGGCGGCGATGGATTCCGCTGGCAAGGATCGGTGCAAGTGAATCATCGCCAACTTAATGATGTCGGCGGCGGAACCTTGAACCACGGTGTTGATGGCGGTTCGTTCCGGTAGGTTCCGTTGACGTTGGAAGCCGGATCTGACTCCATGGATCGCTCTGCGACGACCAAGGATTGTTCTAACATAGCCTTCCGCACGGCATTCTTCCAGTACCTTGGCAAGAAATTCCTCCACGCGAGGGTATCTGGCAAAATAGGCATCGATGAAATCCGCGGCTTCCGACTTCTCAATATCCAGTTGCTGTGCCAGCCCCCACGGCGATTGCCCGTAGATTATGCCGAAATTGACGGCTTTAGCGTTTCGTCGCTGGTCGGGGGTGACTTCTTCGACAGAGACGCCGTATACCTCGGCGGCCACCCTTTGGTGAATATCTTGCCCTTGCGCGAACGCCTCGCACATGGCTTCATCGCGGCAAAAATGGGCGAGCACCCGCAGTTCGATTTGCGAGTAATCGGCGGCCAAGAGTTTCCATCCTGGCCGGCCCGGTAAAAAAGCGGACCGGATTTCGCGACCTTCCTCGCTACGGATGGGAATGTTTTGCAGGTTGGGATCGCTCGAACTGAGCCGCCCCGTCGCAGCCACTCCTTGATTGAACGAACAGTGGACACGACCGGTTTGGGGATGAATCATTGCCGGCAACGCATCAACATATGTGCCTTTTAATTTGGCATATTGCCGATAAGCGATGATCTCTCGTGGCAATTCATGTTCTGCGGCCAGTTCCTCCAAGACCGAGGCGTCGGTACTGGCGCCGGTCTGCGTCTTTTTCTTGGGCTTAAACCCCAATTCCTTGAACAATACCTCCTGCAGTTGCTTGGGCGAGGCGATATTGAACTCCCGGCCTGCGTGCCGGTAGATCGACCGCTCCAATTCTTGCAGTCGCGCCGTGAAAACGGCGCTAAGCTCGGAGAGTCGTTGCGGATCGACCCGAATCCCGGCAATTTCCAGGTCCACCAGAACATCGATCAGCGGACGTTCCAAGTCTTGATACAGAGGCAACAATTTCGCCTGTTCCAAAAACCGCCACAGGATCGGCTGCAACCGCAACATGGCGTCTAAACGCGGCCCCAGCGCCTCTGCCGAAGAAGCACGGGCCATTGTGTTCCCCGACGCCGCGGTTTCAACTGGAAGTGAATGCCGCAGATACCGCTTGGCCAATTCTTCCAGGGAATGGTTCCGTTCTCCGGCATCGAGCAAGTAGTTGGCGACGAGCAAGTCTTGCTTTTCACCATCAAGGCACACGCCCGCCCGCTTGAGCAAAATCGCATCGTACTTGAGATTGTGCCCGATTTTTGTGATTCGAGGGTTCTCGAACGCTGGTTGCAAGGCGGCCAGCACTTGACCGGCAGGCAGGGCGTTCGGTTCGCCACCGCCGGCAACCCGCGCGGGCGAATCCTCCGGCAGTGCAACGGGTATGAAAAATGTCTCGCCGGGTTCCGTAGCCACCGCCACGCCGGAAATGTCGGCCCAGGTAGGCCAGGCATGCGAACCTCGCACACTCACTGCAAACGCCGTCGCCGTTTGCAGTGATGTCGCCAAAGCCTGCAATTCTGCTGGCGTACGGATGAAATTCACGCGAGTTTGCCAGGCGTCGGGTGCATGCTGCGAATCGAGTTCGGCGCGAATTTTTTCTGAAAATCCGTGGAAACCCAATTCCACAAACAACGGCAACGCGGCTTCGCGATTCATGCGATCTACCCGTCCCCGATCCCAATCGACCCGTAGCGATAGATTGTTGTGCAGTCGCACCAGATCGCGGCTGAGCAGGGCCTGATCGCGAAACACTTGCAGGTTTTCGCTGCGTTTTTTGCCCTTGATTTCGCCGGCATGGTTAAGCACCTGATCCAGCGTACCGTATTGCAGCAACAATTCTTTGGCGATTTTCGGGCCAATCAGAGGCACGCCTGGCACATTGTCCACGGAGTCGCCCACCAAGGCCTGAAAATCAACCACCTGGTCGGGCCGAACCCCCCAATCCTCCAGCAACGCCCTTTCGTCGAACAACACATGTTTGCGCACGTTATAGAGTTGCACGCGATCGTTGATCAATTGGCGGCAGTCTTTGTCACTCGTTACCAGAATGCAGTGCCCGCCCTGCTCGGCGACCTGCCGAGCCACCGTAGCGAGAATGTCGTCGGCCTCGTAGCCTTCGGCGGCAAGAATTGGCACGTCCATCGCCTGCAGCATTTGCACGATCAAACCAATTTGTGGCGCCAAATCGTTGGGCATTTCCTCGCGATGCGCCTTGTATTCCACGTATTGCTCGTGGCGAACCGTGGGCCCTGGCAGATCGAAGGCGCAAAACAAATAGTCGGGTTTCTTCTGCTCCAGTAAATAGAAGATGTCGCGAGTAAAACCGAAGACGGCATTGACCGGCTGTCCGCGCGGACTCGTCATTTCGGGAATGGCATGAAACACCTGAAAGATGAGCGACGCCGCGTCAATCAGGTAAACGACTTTGCCCTCCAGCCGTGGCTGTTCTTCCTCGACTTCCGGCGGCAGCAACGCCAACGGCATTTCGAGCAGCTTGTCCTTGTAATTCACGCCGGGATTCAGGTCGCCGCGAACGGGTGGAGAATGGGCGTCATCGGTCACCTCGCTACTATCCATGGAAGCGCCGGCGCTACTGATTTTCCGTTTTCCAGTGGATGCGGCGCTGCCCGGGGCACGGGGGCTCGACGGACGGAAAAATCGCCGCGTGCTGCCAGACGATGCAGGCGATGGCGCATTATCTGGCGCAGGCGATTCATCGCCCATGCCTGGCAACATGGTCTGTCGCGACCGCTTTTTCATGGAATCCACGCCTTTAACTTAGGGGCCGGTGAGTTCATCCCCTGTCGACCGATTTTTGCAATCCAGGGTGAATCAATGAAGCCAGCTTCGCTCGCCTCCTCCACCAGAAATTTCGGGGAACCCACCGCATGGCAGCTCAGCGATCGGGCGCGCTAGATGCGCAAATATCCATTGACGTGGGTACAGAGTAGCCCATGGCGGTTCCTTCCACGAGTCTTCGTCGCTCTATTTCGACAGTAAAGCCGCCAAAAACAACCTTTTTATTATCATAACCAGTTCACCTCCCTGTATTTTTTCCTGGCTGTGGTAAGTTTGGCGCATACAGTGTTTCCATGTCTCAGTAGGTTTCCCGGCAAGCTTCTTTTGGAGCCAAGACAATGTCGACCGCAACCGAGATCGAAATGGGTGGATTGCACTTGGCGGGCGCCGCCGAATTGCGCCGCAAATGGGGATGGTTCGTCGCGTTGGGAATCGTGCTCGTCATTCTGGGCATGATCGCCTTGGGATCGGCCCTGTTCGTGACACTGGCCTCGATGCTGTTTTTTGGCTGGCTGATGATTTTCGGCGGCATTGTCGAGGCCGTGCATGCCTTCAGTTGCAAACGCTGGAGCGGCTTCTTCCTCGATCTGCTGACCGGACTGCTGTACGTGGTGGTGGGCTTTATCATTGTGAACCATCCGTTGCAAACTGCCGTGGCCCTTACACTCTTAATCGCCATGTTCCTGCTGTTTAGCGGAATATTCCGGATCGTGGTGGCTTTTTCGGTCCGTTATCAAAACCGCTGGTGGATTTTCTTTCACGGATTTATTGACGTGGTGCTGGGCTTTATCATCTGGCAACAGTGGCCTGAGTCCTCGCTTTGGATCGTGGGGATGTTCATCGGCATCGACATGCTGTTCAACGGCTGGTCGCTGGTCATGCTCGGGCTGGCCGCCAAGAATATTCCGGCGAACGGCTCTGGATCGAATATGCCCTCCGGCGAAGCGACCGCTTGAGACCTGACCGCGATTGCGGATGTTGACGAACTACTGGCCTTCCGCATGACCGGTAATAACGTTTCTCACGATGTGCAGAAACTCGGCCATCACCATGGCCGTGGCACCCCAAACAATGTGCGTTCCCACCTCTAAACCGGGTGCTCGAAAATGGAGTTGGCCGCGTTGTACGTCGAGGGTGGTGCGGCAGCCATCTTCCAACAGCATTGAGAGCGGAACTTCGATCAATTCTTGCACCTCGCCAGGATCGGGTGCAAACAATGGGGTTTCGGGCACAAATGCTACCCAAGGAAATACCGCAAAGTCGGTAACGTAAAGATAAAGAGGACTTAAAGCCCCCAGCAATTGGATCGCATTTGCTGGCACGCCGAACTCTTCCTCGGTTTCGCGTAGCGCCGCTGCTTGCGGCGTTTCGCCCCGTTCCACCGATCCGCCGGGCAGGGCAATCTGGCCGGCATGTTTGCTCAAATGCAACGGCCGTAACGCCAGCGGTATCCGCCAGCCTCCGGCCGACGGATAAAGTAGCAGCAGCACTGCGGCAGCCCGTGCCCACGGGGGAGGTTCATGAAAATGCCGTCCGTGGCTCAATTCGGGCTGAAACTGGGCGCGAGCCGCATCACCCGGCAGCGGCAAGGCAAGCTGTTTGGCCAAGCGATGGGGAAAGACGGCATCGTCCGCGAATGGAAGCATTTACCCAGGTTACAAATGTCGCACAGTTGAAATTTCAATTCAGTGCTTCATTCTACACCCCCTACTGCAAACTGGGTGCTCACCCTTGATATAATTCTGCCAACGAGGGGTGATCGTTCACCCGTAATTGGCTGGAACCTTCTTCGCATTGTTTCCGAATCCACTCATGGCAGAGGACTACTACAAGACCCTGGGAGTCAGCCGCGGCGCCTCGCAATCCGAGATTCAACAGGCGTATCGCAAACTCGCCCGCCAGTACCATCCGGATCTCAATCCCGATGACAAAACCGCGGCCAAGAAATTCCAAGAGGTGCAAAAGGCCTTCGAGGTGCTGAACGACTCCCAAAAGCGGGAGAACTACGACCGCTATGGTGCGGCTTTCGAGAGCATGGGGGGCGGCGGCCCCCGAGGCGGCCCCGGCGGCGGAGGCTGGGCATACGAGCCCGGTGGTGAAGAAATCGACATCTCACAGATCTTCGGTGGCGGGGGTGGCGCCGGCGGTTTTGGCGGCTTTGCCGATCTATTCGAGCAATTCGGCCGGGCCGGCGGCAGGAGAAGCCCCGGCGGTTCCAGCCGTGGCCGGGCCGCGGCCCGAGGCACCGATGTGGAAACCAGCCTTGAAATCCCATTTCAAACTGCCGTAATGGGAGGCACCGCCGAATTGCGGCTCCAGCGGGGAAGAGAAATAGAAACCATGGCGGTGAAAATCCCGCCTGGTATTGAAGACGGTAAAAAGATCCGTCTTCGTGGTCAGGGAGAGGCGGGTCTGCAAGGGGGCGCCAGCGGAGATCTGCTGATCAAGATCAAAGTCAGCCCGCACCCCTTTTTCCAACGCCAGGGCCAAAACCTGCTGGTCAAGGTTCCACTGACCTTGGGCGAAGCCACGTGTGGCGCCAAGGTAGACGTGCCCACGCCATATGGTCCGGTTTCACTGAAAATACCACCGGGCACATCCAGCGGAGCAAAGTTGCGCATTCGCGAGCACGGGGTGGCCAAGAGCGACGGCGCCAAAGGCGACCTGTTGGCCGAAGTGCAAATTGTGCTGCCCAAGGGGTTGTCGCCCGAAGAACAAGCATGGTGCGAGAAATTTGATGCCGACCACCCGCTCCGTCCGCGCGACAACCTGCGTTGGTGAACGCGAGAGCAACACGGTCCCTTCGTAACAACACCCATGCCACGGTTAAGCGTGGAACGGGAGGAGGCATTTGGCGTTGCGGATGCGCCGCACCAGCATGCCCAGACTCTTGAATTGCCCCAACGATACCCCAACATGGGCCCGCAACAAGCGAAAGCTGGGACAAGACCCTAACGAGGTTTGCGTTTGGTCAATCCGGTGGTGGCTTTCTTGCTCTTGGGAGTGGCGGCTGCCGCCTTGCGCACCGATTTTTTCTTCGCCGGTCCGGCAGGAGCGGCCGGCTTCTTGGGTTTGGCCGATTTGCGCGCTGCTTTGGGGGCGGCCTCGGCCTCGGCGCTGCCTTTGGTCACAGCGGCTCCTTCCGCTTTGGACTTCCCCCGCTTGGGGAACCGTTCCTTGGCTTCGTCATTGATTTGCAGCAATACCTTTTGCACGGTGGTCGAGTTCGGATTGGCGGCGTAATCGGATGCCAGTTGGTGCAGAAGTGAACCGAATTCGACCCCTTTGTTCTTGGGGATGGCCCGCTCAGCGCCGGGCACTTGCCCCTTGGCCGCCTCGGCGGGGGAGAGAATTCCCAATACTACAAGCACATTGAGCGTGGCCTTGTCGATCGGAATGGAATGTCCGCCCAATGCCGACTGCACAACGTAAGCCACGACGAAGGAGGTCATGCCTTTGAAGTCTTGCAGTTTCTTGGTCGCCTTTCCCAGCGGCTCTTTGCGAAGCAATTCCAGGTCAAAGGCAAATTTGTCGTCGAACACTGACTGGAGAACCGTGCGGAGCCGAGCCGCCGCCGCCATGGCCTGAGGATGCTTGGGCATGGCCTCCGCCAACTCTTTCACGGTACAGACGCGAATCTCGTTCCAGTCAGAAAAAGTGTCCGCGACGGAGGCCATGGCACGATCGGCCTGCTCGTAGGAGGTGTCTTCCAGGCAACATCCGTAGAGGATGTGCTCCAGCACGGTTCGATGTGCGTCGGGCGCTACTGGTTTGTAGCACTTCTTGAGGACTTTGTGCGCCTTCGTCAACAGTGCGGAGCGGTTCGGTGTCGCCATGCTACGCTTGAAGAGATTTGAGAGGAATTGGACGGAATGCCGTACGGGGCTGTTTCGGCAACGAAGAGGGCAGCGAATTTTTCCGCCGAGACAAAGCTAACTCGGCGGGGCGCGGCCTGTATCATCCTCGGGGTTGAAGCCAGAGGAAGGACCACTGCCACCCGCCGATTCCGTCTCGTCCGAAAGCTCGCCGCGCAATTCGGTATCGGCTGGGTTCTCCGCGTCGTCCAGGGCATCGCCTTCCAACGATGCGGCAGTCGCAGGCCCGGGGCCTGCCGATTCCGGCAGCACCTGCTTGAGCAGTCGCATGACTTCTAGCGATTTCTTAACCCCCTCATCCACAATGAAGATGAGCTTGGGGGTATAGCGGGTGTCGATTCGCTCGGCCACCTTGGCCTGAAGAAAGCCGGCGGCGCTGCGGAGACCCGCCAAACTGAGGTTTTGCTTGGTTTCGTCTCCCATGATCGAGACGTACACCTTTGCCGAGCGCATATCCTCCATGACCTCCACGCGCGTCACGGTAACATCGCGAACGCGAGGATCTTTGATCTCATACAGCGCTGCCGTCGAGACCACTTCGCGAATTGCCCGGGCGGCTTTCAGCAGGCGACGCGACGTCATGGCAAACAAGGTGCTCCTAAAATTTCGGTGCGTGGCGGGGGCAGTGACCCTTCTTCGTGCCAGAGCATAGAGGAACGGGAAAAGCGACCCTCCCAGCCGGGGTGTGCCGGCAGCCCGGCCGTCTCGGACAAAGTTACAGTTTCCGCGCCACCTCTTCGACCTTGTAGGCTTCCAGGACATCGCCTTCCTTGATGTCGTTGAACCCTTCCAGCCGAATACCGCACTCCAAGCCTTCGCGCACCTCGCGGGCGTCGTCTTTTTCACGTCGCAGCGAGGCCAGCGGGTAATCGCCAATGATGGTGTTGTCGCGAATGACACGGAACCGGGTTTGCGAATCGCTTTCGCGACGAATGGTGCCCCGCACCACGCGACAACCCGCGATCGAACCAATCCGGCTGACGGTGAACACCCGCTGCACCAAGGCCACCCCGAGTTCCATTTCCTGTTTCTCGGGCTTGAGCATGCCTTCGAGAGCTGCTCGCAAGTCTTCGGTAATGCGGTAAATGATGTCATATCGACGAATCTGCACCCCGCGAGCTTTGCTGAGCGACCGGGCACCTTCGTCGGGAATGACATTGAATCCGATGATGATGGCATCGGACGCATCGGCCAGATGCACGTCGGCTTCGGTAACGCCGCCAACCATGGCCTGGAGTACTTTGATTTGCACCTCGGGGTGCTCGAGCTTGGTGAACTCTTTGAGGATAGCCTCGATCGACCCTCGCACGTCCGCGCGAATGATCACGTTCAGGTTCTTGGCTTCTTCGTGTCCAGCTTCTAAACGCTCTCGGAGGTTTTCCAGCGAGATATGCTGCCGGGTGGCCACGAGATGCGACTGCCGGCCGACTTCCGCCCGTTTTTCGGCGATTTCTCGAGCCTGGGCCACATCGGGCAGCACGTAAAAGCGATCGCCGGCTCCGGGAACCTCGTTAAGCCCCGTGAGGCTGACTGGGGTGGACGGACCAACCTCGTCGTAACGCTTGTTGGGTTTGAGCGTGTCGTACAGAGCCTTGACGCGTCCGTAAGACGGTCCGCAAACCACAACGTCGCCAACCTTGAGTGAGCCATTTTGCACCAGCACCTTGGCAATCACGCCGCGGCCTTCGTGACGCTCGGCTTCGAGACAGGTGCCAAAACCCGGCCGCGATGGATCGGACTTGTACTCGTGCAATTCGGCAATCGTGAGCAGGGTTTCGAGCAGATCATCGACCCCCTCGCCGGTGATGGCACTGCACTTGACCAATTCGGTTTCACCGCCCCACTCCACCGGCAGCAATTCGTTGGCTGCCAGTTGTTGCATGATGCGGTTGACATCGACGCCCGGCAGGTCGATCTTGTTGAGTGCCACCACAATCGGCACACCCGCCGCCCGAGCGTGGTTGATGGCTTCTTCAGTCTGGGGCATCACGCCGTCGTCGGCCGCCACAACCAGCACGGCAATATCGGTAACATTGGCGCCGCGAGCTCTCATTTCGGTAAAGGCTTCGTGGCCGGGGGTATCGACAAAGGCGATGGCGCGGCCATCGTTTTCGACGCGATAGGCCCGAATATGCTGGGTGATGCCGCCCGCCTCGCCAGCCACAACCTTGGTGCCAATGATGCGATCGAGGAGCGACGTTTTGCCGTGATCGACATGCCCTAGGAAGGTAACAATGGGCGGCCGCGGCTGCAGTTTTTCGGGATCGGATTCCTGCTCTTCGAATTCGGTGTGCAGTTGCTCTTCCAGATCGACCGGGTTCCTAAAATCAACTTCGACGCCAAATTCGGCTGCGAGCAGTTCAGCGGTTTCGCGGTCCAGTTCGGCGTTGATATTGAAGCTCATCGATCCAAACTGAAGGAGCTTTCCGAGCACATGCGATGCCGGAATCCCAAGAGCTTCGGAAAACTCGCGGACCGTGCAGGGCAATTGCACGACGACATTCCCTTTACGGGGCGCGGCCGTACTCACCCCCGGACGCTTGGGACCGCGTCGCCGCGAGCCGGAAGGACGCGAAGATTCGCCCTCGTCCTCGCCGCCGCGCGACGGTTGGCGACGACGCCGTTTTTGCTTTCGGACTTCCCGCGAAATCGGACCACCGTCTTCCGCATCCTTCGGCAGCACGCCGCGACCCTTGCCACGAACGGGTCCAACGGGTTCTTCTTCCCGCACGGGGACGGCACCGTCCGATTTTTTCTTTCGCTCTTCGAGCTGCCTTACGCGCTCTTTGAGGGCAGAGGCGCCGCCCGTGCCTGTTTTGGCGGAACGAATGGCGTCCAGAGGCAGGCGGATTTCAGGCTTTTGGGGAGCGGGCTCTTCGACCTTGGCTGGCTTGGGTGGTTGCTTGGACTCGGGAATCGCCGCAGTACGAATCACCGGACCTAATGGCGATTTGCCGCCCTTACCAACCTTTTTGGGTTCGCCCCCGCGGGGAGCTTCGCCGCCACGCCCGGATTTACCCGTCAATGTTTTGAGTTTGCCAAATCGAGAGGGGATTTCAGGACGCTGCAACAGCGGAGGGGGCCCGGACGCACCGCCGGATCGTTCTTCCGCTGCGACCGCTGGAGTTTCCTCTTGTTCAGGAGCCTCGGCAACTTCTGTAGGCGTGATTTGCGGTTCCTCGGTTGGCGCCGCCGAAGTCGGGGCCGCAGGCTGTTCTTCCGATGGCATGGGTGCCTCGGAAATGCGACGGCGAGGGGGCGCAGAAAGAGTGCGAATGGGACGCTGGGGCGCCGCCACGGGCGGAGCTGGCTTGGGGGCGGCAGCGCGCGAGCTACCGCTGGACAGATAATGACGAATCTTGGCGACTTCCTCATCGGTTAAGCTTGCCAGGGCAGAACCTTTACCCTGAATCCCAACCTTGGGGCATAAATCAACCAGATCCTTGCTATCGAGATCAAGTTCTTTGGCTAAGGCGTAAATCCGAACGGGCAATGCGAGCCCTCCTGTTACAACTCGACCAGCGGGAGCGAAGACTATTTTATTCGCACCCAACTGGAATCTTGGACACTGCTCAACACATGGTCAGCTCTCCTTCAAGCGACTGCCCCCATTGGACAATCCGGGCTGACGCCACCCTGATCGCTGGGTTATCGACCATTAGGGCAACTCAGCGCCGGTGCTGTCCGGTGTAGCTTCGTCTCCCGATGCCTGGGATTCCTCGGCCGCCTCGGAATCCCCAGCCGCTAACGCCTCGTCGGCGGCCCGGGCCTCCTCCGCTTCCTGGGCTGCTTCCGCGGCAGCGCGTTGAAGCTGCTGTTGCTCGCGATCCCGCCGTCGCTGCTCGGCCGCCGCCACTTCGGCTTCCTCGGCGCGTCGTTCAACTTCGGCGATGATTGTATCCACCTGCTCGGCGGAAAGCCCTCCCATTTCCATCAGGTCATCCGGCTCGATGACAGACAATTCATCGTACGATAAAAACCCTTCTCCAACCAGTCTCTCGCTCAATTCTGGTGAAATCCCTGCGATTTCGCTAAAGCCCCCCACCGCTTGTTCGATCGATTCATCGAGTTCTTCGCGGGTCATGATCTCGATGTCCCAGCCGCAAAGCTTGCTTCCCAACCGAACGTTTTGCCCTCGCCGACCAATTGCCAACGAGAGTTGATCCTCGCGTACCAGCACGATGGCCTTGCCGATCATGGGGCACAAAATCACCTCGTCCACCTCGGCGGGCTGCAAGGCATTGGGAATCAACACCTGCATGTCGTCACTCCAGCGAACGATATCGATTCGTTCGCCAGCCAATTCATCCACAATGTTCTTGATTCGATTGCCGCGAACCCCCACGCAAGCTCCCACGCAATCCACTCGCTGATCGGTGCTGCTCACCGCCACTTTCGTGCGATAGCCAGGCTCCCTCGCCATGGCGCGGATTTCGATGACACCGTCGGCAATTTCGGGGATTTCTTGCTCAAATAAACGCTGCACCAACTCGGGGCGAATGCGGCTGAGGATGATCTTTACACGGCTGCCCGCCTTGCGGACCTCGAAAATGGTAGCCCGCACGCGTTCGTTCACATGATGTGTTTCGCCGGGGATTTGCTCGCTTTTGGGGAGGATGCTTTCAGTGTTGTTCAAGGAAACGGTTGCAGTCCCGCCCTCGTAACGCTGCACAATTCCGGTGACGAGTTGCCCTCGCTCGGCGCTGTATTCGTCGAATAACGAGTCTCGCTCGGCCTCGCGGATTTTTTGGATCATTACCTGCTTGGCCGTTTGGGCGCCGATGCGTCCGGCCAGATCCTCCACCTCCTCGCTGGAAAGTGGTACGCCGCTTTGCGTGGCGCGGATCGTACCATCCTTGCGATCGATCTCCACCGAAATTTCGGCATCGTCCCCGTAATGCTTACGAAGAGCCGAAATCAGCGCAGCCTCGATCCCCTCGAAGACGATTTGCTTATCGATATTCTTCTCGCGGTGAATCGCGTCGACGATTTTCAGCACTTCGCTGGGATTCATGGAGACTTCGCCCGGTTCGTGAGGGAGTCCGGATCGTGCCGGGGACAGGTACCTCAGTAAGCTTATCGGTTGGCTGCTACTGGCCGTGCAACGGACCATGCCTGGCAAGCCCGGCCGCCAATCGCACAAACTCAAATCCTGAAACGACTAATGTTTAATGCATCCTGCTCAATTGGCGTTCAAGCCGGTTGTGGCGGATGGACATATCCCAACCCAAGGAAAACAGCGACCCTGGCGGGACGCACCGCCTGAATTCAGGCAGTTTACGCCAGGAAATCACCCAAAAACCAAGGGAATGCTAAAAAAAAACGCCGAGTGAGACCTGCATGCGCGAGCCTCACGCGGCGCCACTTTACGCCGATGATGTTACTAAAGCTGCAGACCAAACTCCGGCAGCCTTGGATAGCAAACTACTGCTCTACTAGAGAGTTGTCAAGAAGTACCGACGGCTCGGGCGTCTTCAATTCCGATTTTGGCCGACCGTATTGAAACCATCCAAAGAATAGGGCGAGCGGGCAAGCTGGAGTGCTCAATACGTCCCGGAGGGAACGCTGGGGCCCGCTAAAATAGAGGGCCCAGCTAAAGGGCAAAAAACCCGAGGAATGGGTAGCGCAATTTGTCCTTCGCCAGTGTTTGGCAACGCCTGGATGATCGAATCGATCCAGTCGGCCTTACCCCCAATCAAGCAGTGCTACTGGGGCTAAGCAATGCCGAGCGGCACGGCACGGTCTACCAGACTTCGATCTGATTGGAGAGTTCTTGGCTATTGAGCAACGGAAAGGCGGCGGTTTGAGCCAGTTGCTTGCAGTAGAACGTGGCGCAACGGCCCTCGATCGTGACTGCCCCGTCGGCAATGTAGACCGACAGGTTTCGTACTTTGTCGTTCGTACCGCGGCGGATGGCGCGTTCGATTTTTGCCGCCAACAGTTCCTCGCCAGCACTCATGGAGCGGGACGCAGAACGAATCATCGGCGACATGACAGAAGCAGGGGATGAAGCATGAGGCATGTACGGCATTACTCCCTAAGCCGGTTGGGCGTGAACACCCCGGCACAACACACAAAGCCTCCCTGGCAATGCACAGAAGGGGCTAGCAGCGTTGTCCGTCCGTGAATGTTGTAATGATTTCACCGGAAGCAGTTTCACCGGGCGAGGTAGAACCATCGGCAAGAGCAAACTACAACAGGCTGCGAATATGGGGGAAATGGATAGAGAAGCGAGGGAATGAGAGCGCTTCGAATGCGGGGACGTGAAAATGGCGACTCGAAATATTGCCGCCTCATGCCCCGCATCCTTGCAGTACCACGTCGAGACTCGACTCCATGTTTGATCGTCAGCAGCACTGCGTCGACCGCCAGCATGGCGATATCGTCGCTAGATTTCGTTTGGCAAAGGTTGGCCAATGGGCAGCCGCGATTGAAGCGTTGCGACCAGTCAACCGTGCAACAGTCTACGAGCCCTCCATCGCATTTGTCAACCCCCTGGAACCCGGCAACTGGGGATAGAGGCATAGGCCGGCCTCGTGTTGCGGATTGGCGAAGACAAGTATGCGGTTGCACCATAGCCGAATCGCGAAATCTAATTCTGCTCCGCATATTGCGAAGTTGTTCAATGCCAACACAATGGAAGAGAATGTTGCCACAACTCCGCGTCTTGCTTTGTGACGCGGATTTGCTGTTGGTCGCCGCGGATACAACCGATTGAGCGAGTCGATAAGAACGTTCCAAGCCCACTGCCATGGGAAAGAAGGCCAAGTGCGCATGCCATGCCTTGCACTATGTCGGCGACGGATGCTCTGCCTGGCGTTCATAATTGGGTTTGGGGTCTTAACGGTTTCTGGCTGCGGCGGTTGTCGCGACGACAACGCAACGGAGTTGGAACAGAAACTCGCTGAAGAACGAGCCAGACAGGACAAGAAGAAAGCGGACTTTGAACTGACTTCGCTGCGAACCCAGCCGCACAGCGCCGGCGCTTCGCTTACTTATTTCAAACCGGGACATTGGACGAGTGCGTCGCTGGAAGTTGTGGCCAACAACCACGATTTCAGCGGGCGCATCTTGACGGATCCGTTCGCGCTCGATGGCATGCCCTACCAGTTAGGCACGTCGCGTCCGGCCATCCTCCCCAAGGGTCAACCGAAGGACCTGGAATTGGTGTTTTACGTGCCACCTGGCCGCACCAACGCGAGGCTGACGGCCCGTCTCGTACCGGAAGACATCGACCGGGAATTGCAGCGACGCGATCAGCCTGCCAGCCGGATGCCCGCCCATCAGTTTTATCTGGTGGTTCTTTGCCCCGAGAGCGAACGATACAAGTTTCTCACGTCGCGTAAAATGCTTTCGATTTTTCCACCCTCCGATGCCTCGGGGACTCCGCAACCCTCCTATCGCGTGATGGCGCCTCTGCTGGATCACCAAGTTTCCTTGCCTTCGCATTGGCTTACTTGGACCAGCATTGCCTACCTGATATGGGATGGCGTCGACCCGGCGAGTCTATCGCCCGACCAGCAGCAATCTTTGATTGACTGGCTGCACTGGGGGGGGCAACTCATTGTCAGCGGCCCCGATTCCCTTGAACTGTTGCGGGGAAGCTTCCTCAGCAAATATTTGCCCGCCACCGGTCAGGGTGAATTGGAATTGAACGCCAACGAGCTCACCGGTTTCAATCGCGACTGGACACAATGGGGCCGACCGCTCAGCATGGCCCGCCCTTGGCGGATTGAGCGACTGGAGCCCAGGCGAGACGGGGAGGCATTGCTGGAAACCGTTCGGGTGCTGGCCGCCACGGATCACGAAGTGCCCTTGGTTGTCGACCGCCGCGTGGGTCGAGGCCGTACCGTCGTCACGGCATTTCGGCTCACGCAGCGCGAGTTGGCCCTGGACAGCTGGCGCAGTTTCGACGGCTTTTTCCACGCCTGCTTGCTTGGATTGCCGCCGCGTAAATTGCAGGCCGATCCCGAAACGCTCGAGTTTTTGTTCGATGATGCGGTTGTGCTGCAGACCGACCGCCACGGTGCGACCCCCGCCGAAGTGAACAGCCGCGTGCGGATTCTCAGTCGCGACATTCAGCGGGCCGATATCGCCGCCCTTGCCTCGGCGACCCATTTGCAAGACGCGAGCCTGGTCGATGGAGGCGTGGCTGGCTGGTCCAGCTTTGGTGGAATTTCGAACGATGCCCGGCAGGCCCTTCGCGACGCCGCAGGAATTTACATCCCCGATGCCCGATTCATTGTGCGGCTGCTGGCACTTTACCTGTTGGTTTTGGTGCCGGGCAACTGGCTGCTGTTTCGCTTGCTGGGCCGCGTGGAATGGTGTTGGATCGCAGCGCCGCTCATTACGCTGGCGTTTGCCTTCATTGTGGTCCGCGAGGCGCAGTTGGATATAGGTTTTGCCCGGGCACAAACCGAAATTGCCGTGGTCGAGCTTCAATCCGGCTACCCTCGAGCGCATGTGACGCGGTACACGGCATTGTATACGTCTCTGAGCACCGCATACTCCGTGGAATACCAAGACGGCGGCGCCGTTGCCCAGCCTTTTCCGCTGTTCACCCTGGAAGAGTACGCCCAACAGCCATCGCAAAATGCGGCCACCGTTTATTACCGCCAGCGCGCACAGGGGGTGGGGCTGGATGACTTCCAAGTGCGATCCAATTCACTGGGCATGCTTCACAGTGAACACACGTTGGATCTTCAGGGAGCAGTGCAAGCAACCATGGTCCGGGGAAAGTTACTGATAACCAACGGTACGAACCTGCCACTGCGCGAAACCGTGGTCATCAATCCCCAGGGCCAATGCGCATTTTTGGGGAAAATGCTGCCAGGTAGCCAGCAAGAAGTTGCTTTTGAGTTCGACAATCTCGCGGCGTTGTCGGCGGCCCAGCCGCAATTTGCCCCTCTACCAGCGACGCGGCCTGCTGGCCAGAACCCTGTCGCGGCGACGGGAAATTCCGCTGTTAGCGAACAAGAGGAGCGCGGACAACCGCAACGCGACCGGCGCGACTTGACGACCGCAGATCCGGCATTGCCGAGCGCCGAAATGGCGTTGTGGAGCAAGTTTGCCCTGGCGGGATATGACTCGCAGCGCGATCCAACCCTGGCGGGCAACCTCCGCTTGCTTGCCTGGTCGGACGAGCCGCTGGAAGGAATGAAAATCGAACCGACGGCGTCGCAGAATCGTTCACTCTCGCTGGTGGTGGCGAACCTCAAGTACGAACCCTTGGAATCGCCGATACCTGACGTTGTGGACCCGGCCCTGCGGCAGGCGCTGGATGCAGCCCTGGCTCGCAAGCCTGATGAAGAAAACTAGGCGGAATGCGGTCTCCAGCCACAAGAACAAGGCTTTGCCTGCCAGGCAGTAAGAGTGTTCGATCCTTCGTTCCCCTGTCAAAGTGAGTCGGTTCCATCGCGACCGGCGTGCACCAACAATTACAACGAGTCGCTCATCGTGTCGATCTCACCAAATCCCGCAGATTTATCTGCCGAAACCCAAGTAAATTCAGGGCGGCGTCGCCATTTTCGAACCGTTCATCTTCTGTTGCTGGCCGCATGATCACACTTGTCAACTTCACGAAGGTCTACGGCGATTTGGTTGCCGTTCGCGATCTCAATTTGCATATCAACGCCGGCGAGGTGTTCGGGTTCATTGGTCCCAACGGCGCAGGCAAAAGCACCACCATTCGATTTCTGGCCACGCTGCTTCGCGCAACCTCTGGCGAAGGGATGGTGAATGGCTGCAGCGTGACCCAAGATCCGCTGGGTGTACGGCGTAGCGTGGGCTATATGCCCGATGCCTTCGGCGTTTACGACGGCATGCGGGTCTGGGAGTTTTTGGACTTTTTCGCCGTGGCCTACGAAATCCCCAAGAAGCGGCGCAAGCAGGTGATTGGCGAAGCCCTTGAACTCTTGGACCTCACCCACAAGCGCGACGATTTTGTGAACGGTCTCTCTCGTGGCATGAAACAGCGGCTCTGCCTGGCCAAAACGCTCGTCCACGACCCGCCGGTCTTGATTCTTGACGAACCGGCCAGCGGCCTCGATCCCAGGGCTCGCCTGGAAGTGAAGGCGCTGCTCAAAGAATTGCGAAAAATGGGCAAGACGATCATTATATCCAGCCACATTCTCTCGGAACTTGCCGACTGCTGCACTTCGATCGGAATAATTGAACGGGGCCAGTTGCTAATGCACGGCCCCATCGGAGATGTTTACCGGCAGATTCGCAGTAATCGGGTCATCGAGATACGTTTTGTGGAAAACATGGATCGCGGACTGTCCGTACTCCGAAGTTGCGAGCACCTTAGGAACCTCGAAGTGTTCGATCACCAGGCCCTGGCCGAGTTGGAAACCGACGACGCTGGCGTGGCTTCGCTACTGGATCAATTGGCCAGGGAGGGAGTGCGGATGCGGTCGTTTGCAGAAAAGGAGCCAACGCTCGAAGACGTATTCATGCTGGTCACCAAGGGACATGTGATTTAAGGCGCCGTCGCCAGCCCCCTCTCACCATCGTCCAAACGGAGTCAGTCGCTTGCCGAACTCAATTCTTCGCAACGAAGGAATCGTCCGCACTCCCGTCTCCGAAGAACCTTTGATCGCCATGTTTGTGGATTTTGAAAATGTGGCCATCGGGGTACGGCAAATGCGCGCGGGCCCCTTTCAAGTCCAGTTGGTAATGAAGCGGTTGCTGGAAAAGGGACGAATTGTGTTCAAGCGCGCCTACTGCGATTGGGCCCACTATCGCGACTCGGTCGCTGAGTTTCATGCCCAGGGGATTGAGTTGATCGACATTCCCCAAAGCAAGGCCAGCGGCAAGAACAGTGCGGACATTCGCATGGTGGTCGACGCCCTGGACCTGTGCTATTCCAAAGGGCATATCGATGCCTTTGCTCTGATCTCGGGCGACAGCGACTTTTCGCCGCTCGTTTCCAAGCTCAAAGAAAACAACAAACGGGTGATCGGGTGCGGAGTGAAGAGCTCCACCTCGGATCTGCTGATCGCCAACTGCGACGAATTCATTTACTATGACGACCTGATTCGCACCGCCAAGAAAACACAAGCCGCGGCAAAAAAGGCCACCCCCACCAGCGGAAAGAAGCAAGAAGCCTTCGATCGCGTGGTCGAAGTGCTGCACTCCCTGGAGCAAGACTACGACCCTCTGTGGGGATCGATGCTCAAGCAAGCCATTCGACGCGTGTATCCAGGATTCAATGAAGGATATTACGGGTATGGCAGTTTCTCCGACCTGCTCGAAGACATTCGGACCCACGGGCTGATCGACCTGCAATACGACGAAAGCCGCGGAAATTACGAAGTCCGCCCCGCCAAGGAAAAATCATCCGGGAGCTAACTGCATGGAGACGAAGCAAGGTAATCCGAAAACCTTCGGCGCACATTGACAAAGAGAAGCAAGTAGCGGGCGGTACGAATTCGGCGGGGTGAAGAGAATCCCCCGTGTTGTCATAGCTCAACGATGCGTGTGGGTCGTGATTGCATTTGGGCGCCCGACTCGTTCCGGCATCGCCCTCGTCCCCGCAAGGCATTTGCGCACGTTCAGTGTGAGCATTTGAGCATTTATCCAACGACACTGTTGGATTGAAATGATGCGCAGCGACCATCCGCTGACCATCCAACTTGGCTGAGAGTTGTGCTGAATTGCCGGCCGCGTGAATCTTTCCGCAATTTGCCTTTCGCGTTGAGCCGGCGCCACAACATTGCCATCAGGCTGACGCCGGTTGGCGGCAGCAACCTCCGACGCGAGGCCATGTTCTTGGCGCATAAGTGCCACGGGCCCTTACGCTTGGCGCCGACATTGTGTGACGCCCGGGGCAGGTGCTTCGGCCCTACTATTGAGATGTCTTGGTGTTATTCGTCGGCATCCCGGGCGAAGTCGTGGGGAGCGCTGGCTCCATTGCCAAATACGACAATTTGTCGCGGTGGGCATTCACGGCGCGCTGCTTGCTGCTCCATCTCACTTATCGGCACTTGTCAATTGGATTGATGGCGGTGCCTTTTGTTTGCGGCTTGATTGGGGGTCCATCCACCAACTGGGAGTTATCGATCGTCGATTGTGGTCAGCACCCCCTCCGCTAGCCCAACCCCGACAAATTCCGAGCTTTGTTGGCCAACCGTCGGGAACAAGCACGGATGCGAAGGGACGTATGCGAATGAGTGAATCAGGCGACACGGCAATGGGTATGACCGTTGACGAACTTCAGACGCAGATGTCCCAACTCGCGGCCGGGTTGGCGCACAAAATTCGCAATCCGCTACACGCCATCTCCCTCAATCTGCACGTTTTTCAACGGTGCTATGAACGCGAAGGGCGTTTGCCGTCTGTAGAGGTAAAAGCCATGGTGGAGCAGTCTCTCACCGAGGTTCAGCGAGTTGACCATCTTATTCGAGAAATGATTACTTTCGCCGTGCCCGGCGCTCCACGGAACCAAACGCTCAACGTAACTGCCGAACTCGCCAGCCTGCTGCCAACGATCGTGGAATCGCGTAGCTTGGGCGACGTGCGATTGGAAACGCGGCTGCCTGGCGAGAACTTGATGGTAGAGATGGATTCGCGACGTCTGAGCACGATTGTCCAGAATCTCCTGCAGAACGCCAAAGAGTCCATTCAAGAACATGGAAAGGGGACTCGTATCGACGTGGAATTATGCAGCGTCGAGGGGTGGGCACGATTAACGATTGCCGACGACGGCCCGGGGGTGTTACCGGCCGATCGCGAGCGGATTTTTGAACCGTTCTATTCCACGCGGAAAGACTCCGCTGGTTTGGGGCTGACGATTGCCAAACGCTTTGTTCAAGAGCTTGATGGTCGAATCGAATACAAGAGCAATGCCTGGGGAGGCGCCTCGTTCGTGGTGACCATTCCCCAGGCATGTCGGCGTTGAATCGGTTATTGATTCGATGAATGAGAAATTGTGGTGCGGACGTCTCGGTTGCTGCACTCGCGACGAAAACGTCCAAGTTTTCCGGGACGATTGAGGGTTGAGCTTAACCAGGATTCATCCGCATTTTTCCAGGAATTCAGAAGATGAGCACGACAGCGAACATTCTGGTGGTTGAGGATCAAGAAAGTGAACGAGAATCGCTCTTGCGGTTGCTGCGGCTAGAACAATATCAGGTGGTCGCCACAGACGGTCCTCGGCAGGCCCTGGAGCATATCGACGAACCCATTCACTTGGTCATCAGCGACTTGCGCATGCGGGACGCCAGCGGCATCGACTTGCTTCGGCAATGGCGAGCCCGCCGACCCACGCCGTTTGTCATGATTACGGCATACGGCGATGTGAACACTGCCGTGGAAGCGATGAAGCTTGGCGCCGCCGACTACTTGAGCAAACCGGTCAATCCCGATGAACTGCTATTGCTGGTGAATCGCTGTCTGGAATGGCGCCGCAAGGACGAAACGATCGACCATCTCCAGCATCGGCTCGACGAGCGGTTGGGATTTCAAAACATTGTGGGCCGATCTGAAAGCATGACTTCGGTATTTGACAACGCCCGCCGCGCCGCCGCCACAGAAAGCACGGTGCTCATCACCGGCGAATCGGGGACCGGCAAGGAGTTGGTCGCCGAAGCCATTCACCAGAATAGTCCCCGCAAGCAGGGGCCGTTCGTGGTGGTTAACATGGCGGCCGTTCCGGAACACCTGGTTGAAAGCGAACTATTCGGTCATGTGAAGGGGGCTTTTACCGGGGCCATGGAATCGCGTATTGGACGATTCGAGGCGGCTGACGGCGGCACATTGTTCATCGATGAGATCGGCGACTTCAAGCTCGAATCGCAAGCCAAGTTGCTGCGAGTTTTGGAAAGCCATTGCGTGACCCCCGTAGGATGCAACAGCGACCGCACGGTCAACGTGCGGGTCGTGGCCGCCACCAGTCGCCCTTTGGAAAAACTGGTGCAAGCAGGCGAGTTTCGCGAGGACTTGTACTACCGCCTCAATGTGATCAATCTTCAACTACCCGCTTTGCGCGAACGCCGAGACGACATTAGCCTGCTCATACATCACTTTCTCACCAAACTGTGCCAGACACTGAATCGCGAGCCGATTTCGCTTGAGCCCGACCTCAAACGTTATCTGCAAGAACACGATTGGCCGGGCAACGTACGCCAATTGAAAAATTGCCTGGAAAGCATGGTGGTGTTGGCGCGGGGCCCTGTACTGACCATGCGCGACATCCCCTCCAATTTGGAAAACGTGTCCCTCAATTGCCATCATCACGTGAACATTCCACCCGGCACGCGCCTGGACGACCTGGAGCGAGAAGCAGTGGAACAGGCACTGGAGCAGCATAACGGTAATCGAACGCGCGCCGCCCGGGCATTGGGAATTTCAGTCCGCACCCTGCAGCGCAAACGCAAAGCTTGGGGCTTGAACGGCGGCGGCCATTGATATTGAATGGCCAACAGATTTGATATTCCCGACAACTGCGGACTTCGATTTCTCAAATCTTAACGTGTCGATCTTGAGCGAGGCCATCGCCGCCTGATTCTTATTTACGGCCCCGGAAAATGTCCTACTTACGCATCGCGCGAGCCATGAGGGTCTTTGCCGTGCCACACGTGAGGGGCACGTCGTTCAATGGCACGGTGCACCGCGCTTCCGCCAGCGCCAGAAGGAAGATCGCGAATCAACGCCATAAAGTGCTCGGGCAAAAAATGCCAGCATGCCTGGTCATGCTCCACTTTCAGAACTTCGTCAACACTGGGATCGAAGTCGGGATCCAACGAAACCGAAATGTCGGTGGCATTGAGGCGTTCTAGCTCGGCTCGGATATCTTCCAACATGCCTGACCTCCTCGTGAGGAATTCTTAACTCTCGTTCGATGGCGCCTGTGTTCGAGCAAGGACGCTTGAGAGCAAGTGCGAACGCCCGAAGAGCATTGCACTCTTACTTGCTCAGGCAAATCTACTCGTGCAACCAGCATGCCAATTCGAGCACGGCACCTACGAGACGGGGGATTCAACGACACGCTGGTCGCGCACAGGCCATGCCCTGACAAACCCAGCGCGGCTTGTTGCCGCAAGTTTTGGCCGACGCCGCCACTCTTGCACCAATGGATATCGCATTCGAAGCACGCCGGCGCAGTTCGACGATTGCTGGTAATCATGGCGCCGCGCGATGCTTCTCTCGCGGCACGATGGGGGCTATGATGGGAGTCCGCCCGAGAACGGATGGCTGGCGAAGTCGCAGCGCCAAGATGAGCCAGTCGGGTACGCGTCGAACGCGGCCGGGTGAAGCCGCAGTGGGCGGCGTGATCGGTCGCCCGTTTGTTCTTGCCGACGAGTCCACAATCGCCAGCGATATAATCGCGCAACTTTCAGGCAGCACTCCGCATGAGAATGCTTCTCCGCGCAACGAAGATGGGGCCAGCGTTGTCTCGCCTGTTTGTAGGGCTGGGAATATTGTTTGCGGCCAACCTTGCGTTGGCCCAGCGTAATTTGACCGAAATTCCCGAAGCCAATCCCGATCTGGAACTGCAGTCATTTCAGGTAGCCGAGGGTTTCGAGGTCAATTTGTTCGCGGCCGACCCCCTGTTGGCGAAGCCCATCCAAATGAATTGGGACCCTCAGGGCCGACTGTGGGTCGCCACCAGCGAAACCTATCCTCAAATCAAGCCGGGTGAACCAGCCAACGACAAAATCATTGTGCTGGAGGATCGCAATCGCGATGGCCTGGCCGACAAGACCACCGTTTTTGCCGAAGGACTACTCATTCCGACCGGGGTAGCGCCGGGCGACGGCGGGGCATACGTCGCCGGCAGCACCGATCTGCTTCACCTTCGGGACACCAATGGCGACGGCCGCGCCGATCAAGAGCGGGTGGTACTCTCCGGATTCGGCACCGAGGACACGCATCACATTTTACATACTTTCCGCTGGGGAGTTGACGGCCGGCTGTACTTCAATCAGTCCATTTATATTCACAGCCACATCGAAACGCCGCATGGCGTGCAACGACTGGGCGGTGGCGGCATTTGGCGGTTGCAACCAGAAACGCTCGGCCTCGACGTGCTGGTCAAAGGATTTGTCAATCCCTGGGGGTTCCACTTCAATCGCTACGGAGCCCAATTCGCCACTGACGGCGCCTATGGAGAGGGCATCAACTACCTGTTTCCCGGCGCCACCTACGTTTCTTCCCCCGGCGCCCGGCGAATCATCAAGGGGCTCAATCCCGGCTCGCCCAAGCATTGTGGATTGGAACTAGTGAGTGGCAGGCACTTTCCAGACGATTGGCAGGGCAACGCCATTACTGCCGATTTTCGCGGACACCGCGTGTGCCGCTTTGTGCTGAGCGAAGACGGCTCGGGCTACGCCTCGCGCGAACAGGTGGAATTGATCAAGTCCAATCATGTGGCATTTCGACCCGTCGATATCAAAATGGGGCCGGATGGCGCTCTATATATCGCCGATTGGTACAACCCGATCATTCAGCACGGCGAGGTCGATTTTCGCGACCAGCGCCGTGATCGCACGCACGGACGAATTTGGCGGGTGTCGTATAAAAACCGTCCTCTGGTAACCCCACCGCGGTTGGTGGGCGTGCCCACTTCGGAAGTTCTCGAGACGCTGAAGTTGCCAGAAGACTGGACCCGCCATCAAGCCCGTCGCGTCTTGCAGGAGCGGGGGAGCGAGATTTTGCCGCATTTGCAGGAATTTGTGGCTCAACTCGACCGAACCGATCCCGCCTACGATTTGCATCGGCTCGAGGCGTTGTGGGTTTACCAGTCGTTGCGGCAGATCGAGCCGCGGCTCGTCAGTTCGCTCTCCCGCAGCCACGATCATAACGTGCGAGCGGCAGCGGCCCGGGTACTTGGCGACTGGCAGTCCGGCATGGTTCGATCGCAAGAGTTGCTGGCGAGGTTGGTAAACGACGAACACCCTCGGGTACGGCTAGAGGCCGTCACCGCGCTCGGGGCCTCGGCTGAGCCGCGCGCCGTGGAGTTGGCGATGCGCGCCTTGGACCAGCCCTTGGATCGTTTTCTGGACTATGCGTTGTGGAATACGGCGCGCAGTTTGGAGTCGATTTGGATTCCGGCACTGCGGCAAGGCGAGCTTTCGTTCGACGGTCGCCAAACACATTTGGTTTTTGCCCTGGAGTCGGTGGGCTCACCCGCGGTGGTGTTGCCGCTGATGCAGTTGCTGCAACAGGGCGACGTGCCACCGGAGCAGCAGGCGGGTATTCTATCGCTGGTGGCGGCTTTGGGCGCCGCGCGAGAGTTGCAAACCGTGCTCGACTTGGCGCTCGACGACGCGCGCCCGGCCGGCACCCGTACTCGCATTTTTGAAGCGCTGGCCGAAGCCGGGTTGCGACGCGGAGTCAAGCCTTCGGGCAACCTTTCCAAGGTACTGCCCCTGCTGGAGAATACCCAATCCGACGAGTCCTTGCGCGCAGCGGTTGCCCGGGCGTGCGGAGCCTGGAAATTGTCGCCGGCGCTGGAACCTTTGGCCGGTCTGGCCGCCTCGCCGGAGACATCGTTGCCTGTGCGCCAGGCCGCGCTCGATAGCTTGCGACTGCTCAACCCAACTCGCGCGGAAGTCGTTTGCCAAAATCTCATCGACGACTCCAAGTCTAGTTCATCGTTTCGAGCCTTGGCCATTGTCACCCTCGCCGATCTACGTCCAGCAGCCGCGGCAACTCGGGCGGCCGAAATCCTGAGTTCGGGTGAGCTCAAAGAAGACGATGCCGCGCAGGTTTTTCAGGCCTTTTTGACCACCAAAGGTGGACCGGCGGCACTGGAGCAGGCGCTCGGCAGTTTCCGGCTACCTGCCGACACGGCCAAACTAGGGCTGCGGCTCACGCGCAGTACAGGCCGCCCCCAAGAAAGTTTGATCGCGGCTCTGACGACCGCGGGAAATATCACCTCTGGACCCGTGGAGTTATCGCCCGAAGAAATGAAGGCGATGATCTCCGACGTGCTCACCACCGGCGATGCGGCGCGCGGAGAAGCGGTATTTCGTCGAAAGGATCAGCTTTGCTTTCAGTGCCATGCCATCGGCGGCGCTGGAGGGCGGGTAGGCCCCGATTTGGTTAGCCTGGGCGCCAGCGCACCGGTTGATTATCTCATTGAATCATTGCTGCTCCCCAACAAAGCGGTTAAAGAAAACTACCATTCGCTGGTAGTCAGCACAGACGAAGGCCGCATCTACACGGGCATAAAGATTCGTCAAACCGATCGCGAACTGGTGCTTCGCGACGCCGAAGACCGCGAGCTTGTCATCCCCTTGGGCAGTATCGATCAGCAGGCGCCGGGAACCTCACTAATGCCCGCGGGCCTCTCCGACAATCTTACCCGGACCGAACTGGTCGACCTGGTGCGGTTTTTGTCCGAGTTGGGCAAGGTTGATGGGTCGTATTCGATTGGCCAGACGCGCGTGGTTCGCCGCTGGGAAACGCTCCAACCGACGCCTGAGTCGAGCTTTGTATTGCGGCGAACCAGCTTCCACAGTGTGGCCACCAGCCAGGCCGAATTCACTTGGATCCCGCGTTACAGCCGCGTGGGGGGCGATCTGCCGCTGTCCGACATCCCGGTGCATCAAATTCCCGGCCGCACACAGCCTTTCGGCTTCGTGCGAATGGAACTCGATGTATCGACCGCGGGGAAAGCGGCGCTGAAATTCAACTCTACGGTGGGCATCACCGCCTGGCTCGACGGATCTCCACTGGAATTGGACAGTGTGGTCGAGTTGGACCTGACTCGTGGCCGACGGCGGCTCACGTTGGCAATCGACCTTGAGCAACGTGCGGAGCCGCTGCTTTGCGAACTTCAAGACGTGGAGGGCTCGGCCGCCCAAGTACAGATTGTCTCCGGAAAATAATCTTGTTAGCAGAAGGGGCCGTCATCCGATTGGCTGCGACAATTGCGCCATCGACTTCAAAAAGGCATCGCGAGACAAGGGCGGGGGAACCTGATTCCCAACTGCCAGAAATTCTTCCGACAGCGCCCCATAGTCCTGCGCACCAGGGGAATCAGGCGCATAGTCAAAAATGGATTGTCCAAAACTCGGAGCCTCGGCCAAACGCACATTGCGGCGAATCTTGGTTTCGAACAGCTTGGCTTCCGACCAGGGCCGATTCTTGCCTCGCGACATCTTGAGAAAGTCGCTGATATCACGGGCGACCTCTCCTGCCAGGCGCGTGGCCGATTCGTACATGCACAACAGCACGCCGCTCACTCGCAATTGGGGATTAACCCGTTGCGACACGAGATCCACGGTTTCCAACAACTTGCTAAGTCCGTGCAGCGCCAGAAAATGCGGCTGAAGCGGGATTAATACCTCGTCCACCGCACACAACGCGTTGAGGGTAAGAATACCCAACGAAGGAGGGCAATCGATCACCAAATGATCGACGGAGAGCGATTCCTCGGCCAGTTTCTTGCGCAAGATGACTTCGCGGCCGGCGACCCCGGCCAGTTCCACTTCCACTGCGGCCAGATCGATGCTGGCAGCGGCAACCCACAGATTGGGTCCGGCAACTTGCCGAATGTCTGCCAGTCGGGCCTTGTCGGCCAAGACCCGGTACAGCGACGCCTCGGCAAGCCTCGACGCCTGCAACGTAGCATTCAAATGCAGCGATGCATGCGCCTGGGGGTCGAGATCAGCGACACAAACTTGAAACCCCCGGCGGGCCAGGGCGGCGCTCAAATTGACTGCGGTCGTGGTTTTGCCCACGCCACCCTTTTGATTTAGGACCGCTACCTTACGCATCGCGACGCCCTCCCTGGCGCAATATCTGGCAATTTTGGCACGGTGGGGATTATAGCGCCGCCCATAAGATCGCGGTAGACGAGTCTGCTGGTCTGGGTCTGCCGACCCTGGCATCACGTGCATTCGCTTAATTGCCAACCCCCCGCGTTGTGCTACTGAGGCGGCCCGGCCATTATTTTCGGAGAACGGCTATACGTTGAGAAAATGGTTTCCACGTATCGCCAGCGAACGTAGAGTTTGGCGATCGTATTGCTCTGGGCGCTGCGGGAAATGAGCACCGGGCCCTGGGCACGGAAAGCCGTTTGGTTGGGAATGGTAAACTTGCCAGGCACGCGAGGGTTTTCGTACGTCATCGTCTCGCTCACCGAAATCGGCACGTCGACAAGGATTTCGATCGCGGTGTCGTCCGAAGCGTGGATCAAATAGGAAGATCCTGGCTGCATTTCCACCGAATTTTCATATGCCGGAGTCGGCCTTGCGCCGTCGAGGACGCCGCCGGGGCCCACCCCGCCGGACACGACTCCCCCAGGCTGAAACAGTTGGGCTATGGTGACGCCCGATCCCAACGCCAACACCAAGAGGAGCACGGCAGTCAACAGACTCTTGTTTCTCATTGCGATTACCTTGTGCAAGTTTGGAAATGGGGGCTGCCGTTGAGAGATCGAAGGACTTTGCCCCCCCATCGGGGTGTTGGTCCTCACGGTCCAGCAAGCGGCAAGAAATGCCGTCCAGTTAGCTTAACCTCGGTTTCTGCAATTTGCACAGCCTGCTTTGTTGAGGAATGGCTTCGACGACGTTTCTCCCGTTATTCCAGGATTCTCCCGAGTTGTCAGACACCCTGCGCAGTCTCACCGCGACGGACGACTCGGCGGTTTTCCCGGTCGTTTGTCGGAAGAAAGCCGGTTAAAATCGAACGAATACCCTACCGCTGCAGTCGCCGAGAGTGAAGATGGCGAATCATCGAGTCCTAACCCTGCTGTTCTTGGCCCTCACTTGGGAAGCCGCCGCTGCGCAAGAATTACCTGGCCCGAGCGATACCGACGCCATTCGGGAATGGGTGCGAGAGCTTGAACACAACAGTTTTCGCGTTCGCGAGGCGGCCACCGCGCAACTGGCTCGAGCCGGGATTGCGGCAGTCGATCCCACGTCGGCCGCCATTAGCCAAGGCAGCCTGGAAGTGATCGTGCGCGGCGTGCAAATTCTTCGGCAATTGGCCATGTCTCCCGATCGTCCTACCGCCGCGGCGGCCCGCCGGGCGCTTCATAAGTTGGGAACCCCCGATGTCAGCACCGCGGCCGGCCATGCCCGCTCGGCTCTGAACGAACTGGCACAATTTGACGAAGAGCGAGCGTACAAAGACTTCGAACGCCTGGGAGGGCGCTTGGGCAGCGGGAGCGCCAACGAGGGTCCACCCACGTTATCCCACGCGGTGCTGGGCAAGGGCTGGGAAGGGGATTCCGACGACGTGCAATTGCTCAATGCCATGACGCAGTTGGATCGCTTGAGCATATTCGGGCCGCGAATCACGGATAGCGCCGTCCCCCACATTGCGAAGCTCACGCGACTGAAGCGACTGGAACTCTACGGCACCAAACTATCGGCCGATAGCATCCAGAAGATTCGCAATGCCCTGCGTTCTACCGATATCGAAGAGCGGCGCGGGGGGCTCCTGGGCGTCGCCGGCACGCTCAATTCGGTCGATTGCCTGATCACGTCCGTTCGACCTAACTCTTCCGCCGAACGCGCCGGCATTCAGGCGGGCGACGTGGTCATTGCCTGCCAGGGCAAGCCGGTCCAAGGATTCCAATCGCTTACCGAAATCATTGCCACGCACGATGGTGGGGAAACCATCGAAATGACCTTCCTCCGTGGCGGCGTCAAGCTAACCGTTCAAGCGACCTTGGGCGAATGGGAATAACACTGCCGCACCGCCCCAGGGCGCGTTGAGGTACTGCGAAGACAAGGGCAAACTTCCGCCCACGCCTCCGCATCCGGCGGTCTCGAGGATTTTTCCCGCGCAGTCCCTATCGCCCTCTGCTTATATTATGAGGCGCTGCGCACCGATCGATGCCGGCAAGTCGTCTGCGGACCGCCGAACTTCGGCTTCCTGCCAGCGGAGTCTGGTAAAGATGATGGCGTAGGATCCTCGCGGTCCATGCGAATCAAACCGGGCGAACGTACTCGTTCTGCCGCCAGGTGTGTCGTGTCAGTCGTCGCTTTTTTGAATCAAGCCGCCTCCATTTCCCACTGCCTCTCCGGATCTCACCATGAACGTTCGTCTGCTTCGCCTCAGCCTGATGTCGGGTCTTCCGTTGGTGGTGGCCTTGGTGGTTTTCTCCGCGCTGGCCGAAGAACCATCCAACCCAGCCAATAGCGTGCGCCCGGCGACTCCCCAACCGTTAACCGAGCGAACGCCCTGGACGACCAGCCGTGTACACGGCACGCCTGAAGCCCCGCCGCCTTATCGCACGGAAGTGGCCTTTCCCAAATTGGCGTTTGAATCACCCCTGGAGGTGGTAGCGGGTCCTGATCCCAATCGAATGACGGTGGTCGAACGTTATGGAAAAGTTTACTCCTTTGTGACCAGTGCCGACGTCGCTGAAGCACAACTCCTGCTCGACGTAGGCCACACCACCTATGGTTTTGCTTACCATCCCAAGTTTGCGGAAAACGGCTATGTGTATGTGACCTACGTGGTCGATCCCAATGAACCCAGCGAAGACGGCACGCGGTTGGCCCGCTTTCAGGCAACCGGCCCCGAGCGGTTGCAGTGCGATCCGGCCAGCGAAAAGATCCTGCTCACGTGGCCCTCGGGGGGCCATAACGGCGGCTGCCTGCGTTTCGGCCCCGATGGCTTGTTGTACATTGCCACTGGCGACGGCAGCGGCATCGCCGATAGCCGCGAAACCGGCCAGGACATCAGCGACTTGCTGGGCTCGATCCTTCGGATTGACGTTGATCGAACGCAAGGGCGGCGCTCCTACGCTATCCCGGCCGACAATCCGTTCGTCGCCCACGCCGGGGCGCGTCCTGAAGTCTATGCCTACGGACTCCGGCAAGTCTGGCGATTTTCGTTTGACCGCCCCTCTGGCGATCTCTGGGCCGGAGAGGTGGGACAAGACTTGTGGGAAATGATCTATCGCATAGAACGCGGCGGAAACTATGGCTGGAGCGTGCAAGAAGGTCGCCATCCATTCCGTCCCCAGCGAAAACTTGGCCCCAGTCCGATCTTGCCACCCGTTATCGAACATTCGCATACCGACTTTCGTTCGATCACCGGCGGATACGTGTACCACGGGAAGCGATTGCCGGAACTCCGCCAAGAATACATTTACGGCGACTACGACACCGGGCGGGTTTGGGCATTCCGATACCAGGACGGCGAGGCGCGTCAGCATCGCGAGTTGGCCGACACGCCGCTGCGAATTGTGGCCTTTGGCGAGGACGCCGAGGGCGAACTCTACCTGCTCGATTTCATGGGAGGGCAACTTCACCGCCTGGTAAAAGCCCCGCCCAGCACCGCCCATCGGAATTTTCCCCGCAAGCTCAGCCAAACCGGTTTGTTCTCGTCGGTTCCCGACCATGAGCCGGCCCCGGGCGTGATCCCCTATTCCGTCAATGCTCCGCTGTGGTCCGACGGCGCCGAGAAAGAACGCTTCATCGCGATTCCTGGCGATGCTCAAATCGAGTTCGAAACCGTCACCTACCCGCAGCCGGCGCCCGGATCAACGCCAGGGTGGCGTTTTCCCTCGGGCACCGTGGCCGTGAAAACCTTCAGCATTGAGGAACAGGTGGGCGAGACCACGCGCCTGCGGCGGATCGAAACCCGATTGCTCCACATCGAGCGCACACCGGGCACCGAAGAAGTGGGCGACCAGTACTGGCAGGGGTACTCGTACCTTTGGAACGACGAACAAACCGATGCTGAGCTACTTCCAGCCTCGGGTGCAGATCGGGAGTACACCGTGGCCGATGTGCAGAACCCCGGAGGCGGCCGCACGCTCCGCTGGCACTTTCCCAGCCGCGCGGAGTGTACGTTGTGCCACACGACGCCCGCCAAATACGTGTTGGGACTCAATACCGCGCAGATGAATCGCCTGCACGATTATGGCGGCGTGAAAGAAAACCAACTCGTGGTCTTTGAACGACTGGGGCTGTTCACCAAACCGCTGCCCAAGCGGCCCGAGGAAATGCCGCGACTGTACGACTACCACAACACTCAGTTCAGCCTTGAAGACCGTGCCCGAAGTTATCTCGACGCCAACTGCTCCCATTGTCACCGCAAGTGGGGCGGCGGCAATGCGGAATTCCAGTTGCTATCGACGCTTCCGCTCGCCGAATTGGGCATTGTCCAGACACGTCCTCAACACGGCGACTTCAAGGTTCCCAACGCTCAGCTCTTGGCCCCGGGTTCGCCCGAAACGTCGCTGATTTTGCATCGCATGCAGATTCAAGGGCTCGGCCGCATGCCGCACATTGCTTCGGGAGTGGTCGACACCCAAGCTGTGCAAATGCTCAAGGAATGGATCAGCCAACTTAAGCCGCAGGCCGGCGAGTAGTACCGTCCCAGCGACAATCGCGGGGCAGATGGCTGGCTTCCGCCTCGCCCCGACCTGCCCATTTGGCTATGCTACCGTGACGCATTGGCACGCAATCTGCCGACTTGCGTGTTGTGTGGCCAGCCATCGACCGCTGCGCTGGTGCGATTTCCGGCTCTCCTACCGGCAGGAATCATGATTATCGACGTTCATACGCATCTCAACAACTACCACGAAGAACGCGTGCGCAACATCGATGCTTGCCTCGACAGCCTCCAAGAGGAAATGGCCGAGAACAACGTCGACTTTGCACTTGTGCTCTCGTCGTACAAGGTGACCGAACATCGACCACCAACACGCGCCGTGGTCGAGGCGACCCAAGGCTTGCCCAACATTGCCGTGGTCGCCGGCGTGAGCATCAAGCATTATCGCGAACGCGACCTCCGCGAAATCAGCGACTTTCTGGCCGATGGACTCGTGAAGGGGCTTAAGCTGTACCCCGGCTACGAACCGTTTTATCCCTACGACCCCCGCTGCCAGGTCGTTTACGATTTGGCCATGGAGTACGACGTGCCGGTGATGATCCACACCGGCGACACCTATTCCCCGCAGGGAAAGGTACGCTTCGCCCACCCGCTGAATATCGACGATGTTGCCGTTGATAATCCCGGTCTGAAAATCGTCATTTGTCACATCGGCAATCCCTGGATCACCGATTGCATGGAAGTCGTCTACAAGAATAACAACGTGTATGCCGACGTTTCCGGCCTGGTGCTGGGCGACTTCGAAGACAAATTCGAAAAATACATGTTGCAGCAGGTTCGCAACATGATCACCTACGCTGGAGAGCCAGGCTATCTGCTGTATGGTACCGATTGGCCCATCTGCCGGATGAAATCGTACCTTCGTTTCATGGGCGGTCTCGAACTCCCCGAAAAGAGTCGCGACATGATCATGTGGCGCAACGCCGCCGAACTCTTCAAGATCGAACTGCCCGGCATGACCGAAGCCGCGCGGCCGACCGACATGTCGCACCGAAACGGCTCGCCCGAGTAACGTCGTCGCGGTGGAGTGCGGCTGTATCGGCAATTCGGCAGGGCGATCACCTACCTGCCGCCCCGTTGGCCCTGGTTCCAGTAAATGCGCACGTTTTTGGTTTGCCTTCCCACGGCGACAATATCCGTGCGTCCATCGCCGTCGAGATCACCGGCGGTCAAGTCCTCCACGGCCACGCCGCCGGGATCGAGCAGTGTGCGTTCCCAGCGACCATTGCGAAAATCGTAAATCCGCACCCCGCATCGGGCAGATTCATCTCGATTGTCGCGCACTCCGATAATCAACTCGTCGTCGCCATCTCCGTCCAAGTTGGCACACCACACCGCGTGCCCCCATTGAAGTTGGTCGTCGAGGACCTCGCGTTCCCACTTGGCGGCGGTCGCTCCGCCGGATGTTCGCTGGCGATAAACAACCACCTGTTTGCCGTGCCACGGCTCGATGGTGGCGATGTATTTCTCGCCATTGGCAAGTCTGCCCAATTTGATTTCGCTAGCTCCGCGGCTAGCGTCGGGCGTGTCCTGATTGGCTTCGTGCAACAGTTCTCGCGACCATTTTCCCTGGTCATTCCGTCGGATCAGGCTTACCCCTTCGTAACTCACCGTCAGCAGATCCAACCGGCCGTCTCCGGTTACGTCGGCCGCCAGAAAATTGTGCGAGACGTGCAACTCCTCGTTGATCACTTCCGCCTTCCAAGGCTCGTTCACCGGATCGGCGGGTATTTTGTACGAGGTGATGCGCAGCGGCTGGTCCAAAAAATTGGCCCGGCGGGTGGCCCCCTTTCCAAACAGCGGCACCACGATCAGTTCCTTCCGCCCGTCACCGTCCAGGTCGGCCCAATCAATGCGATGGATCGTCGGTTCTTCGGCAATGGGATGCACCACCCAGGGATCGCCCGGCGACTTGCCGCGAGTGGCCCATTGCAAGGTGCCGCCCGACAGCGTGTTGCCAGGATGCCAGTCGGCGCCCAGGGCAAAGTCCAACCGGCCATCGCCGTCGATGTCGTATTCGGCAAAACACACGTTGTCGGTCTTCGTCTGATCCTCAAGAAACACGTGCCGTTTCCAACTCGGATTCTCGTACCACAGCAGCCGATTGGTATCGACAACGACAATGTCTCGCCTGCCATCCTGGTTCATGTCAATCAACCGCACCGCGTAGCCCACGTTCAGCCCGTCGTCGATCTCTTGCATCCGAAACGAGGGTTCCTCGCCGCGCAGTTGCGGCACGTGGCCCCCGGCCGCCAGCGATAGCCCCGCAATCATTGCCAGCAACGCCGGACCATTCCAACGAGACCATTCCCTCAACGCGCCCCCGGTTGGCTGTCCGTTGCCCGGTGTTTGAAATTCACGACGCATGAATCGATCGACTCCCACAGCAAGACGGATGAAAAGGGGCCGCGATGCGCGGCTCACCCAGAGTGTAGCCGGGCTGCGGGATGCATTCATCTTTATTTGTCCCGCTCCAAGCAAAAGCGGTCCGGTTCGCTTCCGGCATTTCACTCGGCGCCAAGAATTTATCCGACAACCGCCAAGCTACGTCGTGCAGCCAAGGAATAGGACAGCGAGAGCAGGTTTTTGGACCGGCCTTAAAGTGTTTCCCATACTCACTTGGCTCGTGCCTGCAGGCCTTTCCTGCAGCCAATCCCCATTGATCGACAGTAGGCTGCTGGATACCTTTCTCCGTTCCTTCGGCAGAGCAGTTCCATTCTCGTGCGGAGTCGGCGCCACCCGTGAAGGAGTTGTGCATCAGCGGCCGTCCGGGTTTCTCGGCATTCGCAGCGATAGCGTGCGCGCATCGCGGCGTGCACGTTCGCCCCTGGCTGCTGTTAACGCTGGTTTTGCTGGCAAGCGGATGTGCCGGCGATCGCTGGATTTCCATGCGAAGCGTCCCCGAGACGCCGCTCAGCCAGCGACTGCAGCTAGGCCGCTGGGGCAAACCTCGACCGAGTGAACGCACCGTTACCGTCCTCCGGCGATACAGCCTGGACGACCGATTCCAAGAAAATCCGGATGCCGCGCTGGGCGAACTCCATGATTGGATCGAACGCGATCCTTCGCCTGAAACGGTATACGCGTTTGCCGAAGCAGCCTACTTGACCGGCAAGCAATTGGAGTCGAAGCACCCGGAGGCCGCGCTCGACTACTACTGCGCCGCCGTGACGCACGCCTACCTGTACCTCTTCGATCCGCGCTATTACCTGCGGCGCAATCCATACGATCCCCAGTACCGAGCCGCGTGCGATCTGTACAACGGGTCGCTGGAAAGCACGCTCCGGCTTTGGCAGCAAGACGGCGTGATGCGCCACGAGCACTCGGTGCGCACCGCCCGTCAGTTTTGGGATATTGAAGTCGTTACTCGCAGCGGTCGCTGGGGCTTGAAGGACTTCGCCGAATTCAAGTTTGTGTCGAGCTACGAAGTAAAGGGATTCAATCAGCGGCACGAAACGTTCGGACTGGGGGTCCCCTTGATCGGTGTCCGTAAAACCGAAGAAGGTGAAACGCCCGGCGATAAATTCTATCCGCCCGTAATGAGCACCCCCATCACCGCGTTTCTGCGAATCTGCCCGCCGGAGCATTTGTCGGGTAACAATCAACCAGCCCGACACAAGGTGCTGTTGGAGTTATACGATCCCTTAGCGGGTTGCGACATCTTGGTGAATGGCATTCGGGTGCCACTGGAATCCGACCTCACCACGCCGCTGGCTTACTTCCTGCAGCAATCGTCGCTGGAATCGTTCGCCAACCTCGGATTCTTTACTCCCGACCGCTGGGAAAATCAAACCGGATTGTATTTCACCGAGCCCTTCGATCCCCAGAAGATTCCGGTAATTCTGGTGCACGGGTTGTGGTCCAGCCCCAGTACCTGGTCCGAAATGCTCAACGACCTGCGAGCGGCGCCCGAGATTCGCAATAACTACCAATTCTGGTTCTATTTGTATCCCACAGGGCAGCCGTTCTGGTTTAGCGCAGCCCAAATGCGAGATGACCTTCGTGAAATGCGGGCTTCGTTCGACCCCAATTTGCGCAACCCAAGGCTGGATCAGTTGGTACTCGTCGGCCACAGCATGGGCGGACTGGTGTCCAAATTGCAAACAGTGGAAGGCGGCGACGAATATTGGCAGGCGCTAAGCGACACGCCTTTCCAATTAGTCAAGGCAAGCGACGATATCAAGCAACAAATCGAACGGGCATTTTTCTTCCAGCCCAACCCGGCGGTCCGCCGCGTGGTTACCATCGCCAGTCCCCATCAGGGGAGTCACTACTCCAACGGGGCCACGCAATGGTTGTCCAGCAAGTTGATTTCATTGCCCCAATCCATGGTTTCCAGTTACAAGCAAGTGTTTCAAGACAACCCCGATATCTTGCGAACCGGTGACAATCGCCGCAGTCGAACCAGCATCGATGCGCTTTCTCCCTCCAGCCCGCTGCTCCCGGTGTTATACCGTGCTTCGAAACCAGCGTGGGTGACGTACCACAACATTGTGGGCAACGGCAAATCCGACGGCGATGGCATCGTGTCGCTCGTGAGCGCCCGCGTGGAAAACGCGGAAAGCGAAAAACTGGTGAAGACCGACCACAATACGATCCATCGACACCCCGAGACGATTCTCGAAGTGCAGCGCATCCTCGAATTGCATGCCCAACAATCCAAATTCGAAATCCAGCAACGCACCCTTCCGCCGCGGCGCGATCGCGTGCTGACCACCTCGGGACCCCAGGGACTTCCCCTGTTCGGTCCCCCGCTTCCATAAGCCAAAGGCAACAGGAGTTGCGTAGCTGCGTCCAAGGATTGTCTTGGCCAGTCGCTTGAAGGAATTACTTGTTCTCGCTCGTAGTGGGCATGGTGCCACTCACTGGCATGGCTTTAGAACCCTGCGGGGGATCGGCGGCGACCGCATCCAGTGCCTGACGGATCATGTTTTGCACGTTCCCCGCTGAAGTACTGCCCGTTACGTGCCGCATTTGCCAGCCGCTTCCGGTATGGTAGTACAGCAGCAACTGCGGAACGGACCCGCCACGCATCATTTTCCGGGCCAGTTGCGGCTCGCGATCGCTGTTCAGCGGAATATACGAAACCTGATCAAGCAAACCCGCCCGGTCAACTTGCGGCATGATCGTGTTCTTCATGGTCACGCAATGAGGACACCAATCGGCGCCGATCAACACCAGCATCGGTTTTCCCGACTGCTGCGCAGTTGCATAGGCTTCGGAATAGCTTTGGCTGGCATTGGCCAACAGGGTCAGTTGCATGAGTGCCGTCAACAGGTGAGAAATCGCCATCCTTATCTCCCAAGAAATGCGCGCAGAATTAGATTGAAAAAACAACAGGGAAAATGCTTCGCGAGAACCCAGTCGTTGGGCGTATCGCGAGCGCGGTGATGTCAGCCCGCAAGAGATTCGCTGATCGGAGTCGCGAGAATGTTGGGGGGCTATTCATCGCCCCTGCAAGCAATGACAGCATGGATTGAGAACGCGGTAAACCACCCGCGGCGCCGACTTCTCCCAGGTCGCAGATGGCTTACAAGTCGCGTATTCTACCCACACTGCTTGCTTATGCAAGCTTTTTTTTGCCCAGGCCCCCAACGGTATACGTCTGCGCAATTTAAGAAGCATTCGATTGTTGGGGCGACTTTTCCCACCGATCGGGTTTTCCTCGTTCGCCATGAGAAATCCGGCCGATGGCTTTCAGGAACACGACCTACAGAACCGTTGGGGGGCAGCTCGATCGTGCCTACGATCCCACGTCCAGGCAGCTCCGACGGCACTCGCAGTCCACTGGGAGCATCCGCATATGTCTCGCGTCTTTCCGGCAATTTCCAGCAGCCTGATGTGGCTCATGATGAGTCCCATCGTCGTGGCGAACGAGCCGCCGGTTCCTCCTTTAGAGGAAGATTCGGCGCCAGCCTATTCCCCGATCGATGCCGTGCCTGTGGCGCCGCTTTCGCGACGATTGCGCCCCGCGGCCAGGCTGGAAGGACCGCCGCAACCACCCGAGGTGTCGCCGCAGTCCAATGCGCCGCCCCAACGCATGGCCACCACCCTGCCCTCCACCAACCGCATACCCCGCATCGAACAATCGAACGAATCGTTGCCAGCCGCCGAGGCAGGCGTGCCGGGCATCTTGCCCAATACCGAACCCAAGCAGATCGACACGTACGAGTCGACCGGTGCGCCCGACCCCTTTGTCGATCCGGCCGCGCCCGCCGAGGCCAACCGCGCCACGCCACTGGAACCACTCGGGCGCCAGACCGAAGTGGTTCGCGAGCGATATCCCAACGGCGCCATCAAAATTGAGCGGCATGTAACTCAAGACGAAAACCGCAACTATCTGAATCACGGTCCGTGGATCATGTGGGACACCGCGGGGCGCGTGCTCGCCAAGGGGCAGTTCCGATTGGGAAATCGAGAGGGCACTTGGCTGCGCTACTACTTCACCCCAAATGACGGCATCCTCCGCCATCCCTCTCTGCGAGGATACGAACGACCGCTGGTTTCCGCTTCCCAATTCAGCGAGGGAGAACTGCATGGCGTGTGGCTGGTGGTTGACGCCAAGGAACGCCGCGTCGCATCGTGGACTTTCGAACATGGGAAATTGCACGGCGAGGCTGTCTGGTGGCATCCCAATGGACAGCCGCTTCGCGCCGCCAATTACAACCACGGCATTCCTCATGGCGAGTTCACCGAATGGCGAGCCGACGGGACGATCACCCGGCAGGTGGAATACCAAAAAGGCGCCAGTTTCCAGCCGGTAGTTCAAAATTATCCCAATGGCAAGCCGCGCGTCCAAGGTTGGCACGTCAATCCCCACGAAGTACACCACGTCACACACGACTGGTGGACCGGTGACGTGCAGATCGAAGTCGATCGGGCCGAAGGCCAGCCCACCAAGACCGGGGTGTGGACCTATTTTCACGCCAACGGCATGAAAGAATACGAAGGCGAATTTCAGGCTGGCATTCCCATCGGCTCTCATTCGTGGTGGTACGCCAATGGTCAACGCATGATTCGCGGCAATTACCTGGATGGACGCCCGCACGGCGCCTGGACCTGGTGGTATGCCAACGGGCAACGCCGTATCGAAGGCAGCTACATTCAGGGCGAAGCCGATCGGGGCTGGATCGGTTGGACCGAAGACGGATTGGCGGTTTCGCTCGACGACAAATCCGACGCCATCCCCAATCCACCGGTCATCGTCGACGATCCGCAGAACTGGTCGAGCGCTCGAGCCAATGACGCTGCCCCGCGCAAGTCCAAGATCGGCTATTACTGATCTCGCATCGCCTTTTTCGATGAATCGATTCTCGCTCCGCGATAATCGTCCCAGGCCGGCGCTGTCCTGGTCAATAACCAAGGCAGCCCGGCTTTTTTTGCATTTGGGCCGCCTTGGCGATTATCGCGGAGCCGCAGCCCGGCACGCCTCCGTTGAGTCGCTTTGCTATCGCTCGCGCGGCGCCATCGTCGGTCAACCGACTCCGTCCGCCAGGTAAATGGTGCCCCCGATTTGCGGCACGGCCAACTGCTGCCGAGGCAACTCACGGCCTCGCCACCATTCCTGCAGGCGCTCGAGCGGTTCCATCAATGGCTCGTCGGTCATTTGAAACGTGCCATAGTGCATGGGCACCAGGTAGCGAGCGCCCACGGCTTCAAACGCCGCGCCTGCTTGCTCGGGAGTCATGTGATGGTTCTGCATGAACCAAACAGGCTCGTACGCGCCGATGGGCACCAGGGCCGCGTCAATGCGAGGGAATCGGGTCGCGATTTCCCCAAAGCCGTCAAACCAGGCGGAATCGCCCGCATGGTAAACACAAGCCTCGTCGCCGCGAACCACATAGCCGCCCCAGAGCGAAGCGTTGCGGCCCATGTGCAATCGGGCCGACCAGTGCCTCGACGGCACAAATGTAATCTCCAATGGCCCCACCGCTACGCTCTGCCACCAGCCCAGTTCAGTAATCGAAGCGTGAGGACAACGCTGTTGCAGATAACTTCGCACGCCCCGGGGCACGATCCAGGGAACATTGGGCGGCAGGGCGCGCAGCGACGCCAAATCCAAATGATCGTAGTGATTGTGAGTGATCAGGATCGCATCGAGCGGCGGCATTTGATCCGGCAATAGTCCCGCCCGAACATGACGGCGATACCAAAGACCCACGCGATCGGCAAACACCGGGTCGACGAGCACCGCCTGGCCACTAATCGTCAGCAGAAACGAACTGTGTCCGATCCAGGTGGCTTGCGGCGGACCCGTTAGCTCAGCGATTCGCTTCACATCCGGCGGCACGACAGGGGCCGCCGGGCCAGGCGGTCGAATGCAGCGTCTGCCACGCAACCGGTCCCAGACCGCCCAGCGAGCCACATCGACCAGTTTGCTGGGCTGATGCCGCGGATCAAGATTCTGAAAACGTTCCATCTCGACTCGTTTTCGTTTGGGCCGAAGTCGCAGGAGACGGTGCCAACGGCGGTATCATTTTGATTGCAGTTCGACCCTCTGCCACGGGTTCGCGAGTCGGCATTCGATCCACACCCAACGCCCGCACCACCTGGAAAGGCGCAGGGACGAACCACGAGGTTTTTCATGCCGCGCGTCCGTTGCGGGTTGTTTGGCCCCCGTCGTTCTAAGGGGTCAATTGCCAGCGGAGCGTCTGGGAAGATTCCATTGCGGCGACCACGTCGGCAGCTTGAGAGTAACGACCGATGGGCAACCAGCGGCCGCGCACGACCACACCCAATTCCGCAACATTCCACTGCCATGGGAAGATACCAAGGCGAAAAACGCGGACTGTTGATAGGGGATCGGCGTCGCCTGCCGATGAGGATAAATCCTCGCTTGCGTTCGGCGCATGCAACCCAGCCACCTCAGGAATCATTCGCATTGTGCTGTCATCCGGCAAGCGCAATTCAATTTCCCGATCTTCGTAACCGCAGCAGAGAACAAGACTGAAGCGGTCAAAAAATTGCAGGGTCCGCACTGCCCAATCTGCAGCATCGGTCGACCGCCCCGAGCCACCTTGCAACCACGATGACAACGTCCGGCTGCGGCGGTGCTCTTCTTCTTGCAAGAACATCTCTGCCGAACTTCGGGTGGACGGCTGTTCTCGAGCCCGAGAATGGTCGAGCAACGCCGAAAAATGGGCGCTGACGGCATACTGGCACAATGGACCGAAGTCCGCTGCTCGCTCGATGGACTTCCTCCAAATCGCCAGTGCGTCGGGCAACTCCATGTTCAAGAAATCGCGCGGTTCACCAGTCCCGGAATCGACGCCGGGCGCCGCATCCCAATCGCTCCAGCCATCGTCATGGTGGCGAATCGCCGCCTCCAATGCCGCCACGTCCCCAAAGTGCCCCAAGGGAATCCAGGCTGCCGCCAACTTCCAGGCGAGCAGGGCGTGCTCCTGTTGGGGTATGAGGAGCCAACCCTGCCGGCCGTCGGAATGTGGGTGCGAGCGAACGATCATCGGCCCAAATATTCCGTGGTGGGGAGTCGCCAGGGGCGGCGAGGTCATTTTTCACGCTTCTTGGCTGGTGGTTTGACACGTTGGCCGTGCAATTTCACGTCGTCCCACTCGGTGGTGTCGTCGAACGAGCCAATGCCCACCCGACCCCAAGCAAACGTCTTATCCTCGGCAGTCATCACCGGTTTTTGCATATCGTCAAAATACACTTCAATCGTGCCGCTGCCGGCGTCGCGAACGACCTTCACCTGACGCCAATCATCGGTCCAGTTGGTGCCTTCGGTGGAAGTCTTGGAGATCTTGGTGCGGGGCGCGTCGTTCACAATGAAAATCTGATTCGCGTGATCGTCGGCTTTTTTCCCCAAGTGAACGTAATAGAAGTGAGCCGAGTCCTGGTACCCAAAGAACAGGCAAGCATCGCGGTGAGGATAGTCGGGGATGGTGCTGCGAACTTTGGCCGTGAGCACGAAATCGCCCACGTTCACGTCGCGCAGCAGCGAAATATTGTAGGGGCTGCGGTGCGGTGGTTCGTATTGGCTGCGCTTTTGAAATTGGCTGTACACGGTGTCTCCGTTCACTTTCTCCAGCTTCCACGCTTTGGGATCGGTCGGTTGCCAGCGTGCGTCTCCTTGTTCAAAGTCTTCGACCACAAGTTCCTCCAACTTGGAGTCTAGCGCGGCGCCTTCACCGGCCTGCAGTCTCGCATCAGCGATACTCAATGCGCCGCCCATGGCCAGCAGGGCGAACCAACAAGTCTCCAGTCGTTTCATTGGGGTAACCTTGCGATTGGTGAAATCATTCGGAGTGCGAAAAGGTGACGACATCGACTTTGCCGCGAAACTATTACGATCATGCGCCGCAAACGTCCGGAAAGCCATGTTGAGTTCGGCCCCGAAAGTGTCTCTGCGGGCGAAACCGGCCAAGGCGAAAAACGTCTCGCAAGCAGTCGACGGTCGCGGTTCGTCGACCGCAGCCGGCGAACGCGGTTGCCGGCACGTCGACACAATGAGTACTATACATTAAACGCCTCTGCCAAGTGGCCTCGGAAAGGGGGCGTCTCGCCGAAATTCCGGAATACCATTCATGCCGCGCCGCAACCTTACGATTCTTTTCCTCGTTTCTCTCGCCGCACTTCTTTGTTACCAAAAGGTGGACCGCTCGCCGAGCGCCGTCCTGATGAACACGTTTTCGGACGTGATGAGCGAGGTTCGCGAGAACTACGTGGAATCGGTCGATGATCGGCTGCTTTTTGAAGCCGCCCTCGAGGGCATGCTCGACAAGCTCGACAAGCACTCACGATTCATTCCTCCCAACGAATACACGCATCTCCGGGAAAACCTTGACCAAAAGTTCGGCGGAATTGGCATCCACGTCACTGTGGACAAGCAAGACAATCGTCTGGTCATCTCCAGCCCCTTGGTGGGCACCCCTGCCTTTGAAGCCGGTCTTAGGGCAGGCGACAAGATCCTCGCCATCGACGGCCGCGATACTCAAGGCGTCGCGCTGACCGCGGCCGTTGACTGGATGCGAGGCAACCCAGGTGAGCCGGTCACACTCTCCATCAGCCGCGAACATTTGCCCGATCCGCAAGATGTGGTGATCTACCGCGCCATCATCAATGTGCCCACCGTGTTGGGCGATCGCTACCATTCCGACGGAGCATGGGATTTTCGCCTCGAAGTCGATCCCCGCCTGGGATACATTCGCGTGCTTTCGTTCGGCGAACAAACGGCGACGGAGTTGCGGGCGGCCATCGAAGGCTTGCTGCAGCAGGGCATGAAAGGACTGGTACTCGATCTCCGCTCCAACCCGGGCGGATTGCTCCGCGGGGCAGTGGAAGTATGCGACATGTTTCTCTCTCAGGGGCGTATCGTCAGCACGCGCAGCCGCGACGCCGCTCAACTCGAATCTTACGACGCCAAGGCTTCGGGGACCTTGCCCCCGTTTCCCCTAGCCATCCTGATTAACGGGTCGAGTGCCAGCGCCAGCGAAATCGTGGCCGCCTGCCTGCAAGATCATCAAAGGGCGATCGTGGTGGGCGAGCGAACCTTTGGCAAAGGGAGCGTGCAAAACATCATTCCCTTGGAAGGAGGTAAAAGCGCACTCAAATTAACCGTGGCCAGCTATTGGCGCCCCAGCGGCCAAAACATTGATAAAGCCCTGGCCACCAAGTCGCTCGAAGGCGCCAAGCCTACCGAGGAAGAACTCGAAAATTTTGAGTGGGGGGTTCGTCCCAACGACGGCTACGAAGTTCCCCTGATCGGTCGCGAATTGGATAAAGCCCTGGCCTATCGCCACCAGCGCGACATCTTCTACCGCGCCGGAGAAAAACCGACTTCTCCAAACGGCAATGGCGATGACGCCGCGCCCGCCCTCGATCCACGCGATCCGCTCTTGGATGTCGACCCGGGTGAACTCTATCTCGATCCGCAGTTGCGTCAGGCAGTGGAGCACTTGCAACAACAAATCGAACGCCGCCAGTCATCCAAAGCTGCCTGATCCAATGTCGACAGTCACTCCGCGCATGGCTTTGGTCTGCTGCCGAATCGCTGAACGGCCTCCCGGGTTGTGTCTCCCGCCATGTAGCCGCGAATTTTCCACGCCCGTGCTTGCGTGTGCCACTCGCTGGCGCTAGATTAACGCTGCCCCCCACAAGCGGGATTCCCCGTGACTGGGAGGAGATAAGTGAAAAATCCAGCGTCACTTCCAAGGGGAAGGTTCACTTCGACCAGGGGATAGAGACGACGCGACTCTGCTCCAACTTTTACGGGGAGGGCTTATATCATGTCTCAAGGTCCCTACCAATCTCCAATGGCTCCCATGGGTGGTCCATACCCTACGCCAGCGCAATCAGGACCAAATGCCTTGGCGATCATTGCCGGGGTGCTCATCATTATTGTGGCCCTGATGAACCTATTTGGATCCTTCGCCTACATGGTCGGCGGCGCGGTTGCCTCGGGTCTCGCCGAGGGCGCCGATGGATTAGGAAACCAGATGGTGGAGCAAATGAGGAACGACGGGAAGGACACTACCGAGCTGCAGGCAGCTCTTGCAGAAACCCCTAGTAAGTTGAGAATCGGCGCCGGCATGGCTAAGACCTTCGGCGTCTTCCTGCTGGCCCTGTTTGGAATGGGGATTGCCGCAGGTGTCGTGTTGTTCATGGGCAAGGCGGCCACTTTTGCTTTGTTGGTCGGCGTGCTGCAAGTGATCGCGGATGGGCTGAGCGCTTTCTTTTGGAGCCACATCGGCGTTACGAATCTCATCGGCATTGGCGCTGGCGTGCTGGTGATTGTCGCTGCGATCTCCATCAAAGGTCGTTCTCCCGCGACATTGCCGGCACCCGCCATGTAATGAATTGCCCGAGACTTTCCAGTCACAAGCTGGTCGATTTCCCTCTTTGTCTGGGCGGCGGAGAGGGAAATCTTTGGTTGTGGTGCGCAATACCCCAGTGGGCGATTCCATTGCAGCGTCGATTTGAGTTCCCTCCGCGGCGATTCGCGCACTGTGAACAATGACCCAGGGGTTGCCTCCCTCTGCCGAGTCGCATCTGCCGCCGTGGCAAGTCAATTCACCGGGTCGCCCCCCAAGTATCTTAGATTCACCAGTTTCAAATTTTGTCTCAGATTATCCATACCTCCAAGACGATCTATTTCGTGTTGCCGCTAGCGTCGTACGACGGCTGGGGGCGGTATTAACGCAATCATTGGTCGCAGGGGGCTCGCTGCTTCGAAACTTCTGCGGGCGGCCTAGCTAGGAAGGTGAGGCCATGCAACTGGTAAGCAATCGTTTCGGGGTCTTGGCCATTGAAGCCGAAGACATTCTGCATTTTCCGTCCGGCATTCCAGGACTCGAAGACTGCCGGAGCTGGGTATTGTTGGCCGACGCGCGCAACGACGCACTCGCCTGGCTGCAATCGGTTTCCCACTCCAACGTTTGCCTGGCGGTGGTGAATCCCAGCCGATTCGTGCCCGAATACCGGCTTAGGGTCTCGCGGGTGGAATTGGCCTCGTTGGGTATCACTTCGCCCGATGAATGTGAGGTGTTGGCGATTGTCAGCAGCCACTGCGGCCAGCTCACGCTCAACTTGAAAGCCCCGCTGGTCATCCATCCCGAAAAGCGATTAGGGCGACAAGTCATCGCCAGCGACGAACAGCCATTGCGTTATCCGTTGCCCCAGCATGATCGCCATCTGCGGCGTTCCGCCTAGCGGCACACGAGCACGCCGCAGAAAAACTCGCCGGCAGCAGCGTCGCCACCGGACCTGGTTCTTGCTCTGGAGCAGTTGCTCCAAGTGAGGAACCGGTTTTCCGTGCAAGGTGACGCAATGTGTTGCCGGCGAGAGCACATGAACTCGATCATTCAATTATCAAGAGCGCAATCATCGGTCGATTGGCGTAAAATCGGCGTTACCAAGGAAGGAGCCGTCGATGCTGGTTTTGTCGAGACAACGCGACGAAAGCATCATTATTGGTGACAATATTGTGATCACCGTCGTGGACATTCGAGGAGATAAAGTGCGACTGGGAATCTCGGCGCCTACCGAGATCCCCGTCCACCGTCAGGAAGTGTATGAAGCGATCCAACGCGAAAATCTGAAGGCAATGGGGGTCGACCCCGCCGACGCCGAGAATCTGGCCAAGCCGCCACAACGGCCGCCGTTTCCCAAACGGAGTTGAGTGGAAGCTCGTGCTTGATCGAGCCCCGTCGTCTTTTCGTTGAGTGATGAGCCTTGCCGGGCTGCGCGTCCAGCGAAAATATGTCGAATCGCGACCGTGTCCCTTGCGGCATAGCACGCAAAACCATCGCCCCGCCTGCGGCATCTGTTCGCGGCGGGGCGATTTTGTTGCCAGGCGCCGGCAACTTTCCCTGAACTTTCAGCCGTCTCTCACCGCGGGCCAAGGCGGTATGCGTGCTGCTTGTGCTGTTGTTGCGGGATGTGCGCATCGAGCAAATTGCGACGAGAGGATGGGCAGCTTGACAAGTCCCTATTTGTAATTTTCTTCGCAACTTGACGAAACCAATAACACAACCTCTTTTTCCTAAAGGATGCAGTCTATCGGTTCGAACCTATTCTGTGTGGATAGGCCGAAGGATGGCAATGCCGAATAGACAAGACGCTGGTGGAAGCGGAGGCAGGGACGTAACAACCAGCGGGAAGATCGAATCCCACCGAGTTTTGCCCACATGCTACGGCCCGAACCTTTGCTGTGGCGAAGGTTTCACCAGGGCCACCGTGACTGAAACTTGAAGACTTCCCGCATCGGCCAGATCAACAGTTGCTCGTTCCAAACATCTAAGAGGAGTGTCCCAGCATGACACGCATTAACACCAACGTCAGTTCACTCATCGCCCAGAAAAACTTGGGACGGTCCAACGACTCGTTGGGATTGGCCCTGACTCGGCTCAGCACTGGTTTGCGTATCAACACCGGCAAGGACGATCCCGCCGGTTTGATTGCCAGCGAAGCTCTCCGCAGCGACATCATCAGCGTGGAGCGCGCGATCACCAACAGCCAGCGGGCGAATCAAATGATTGCCACGGCCGACAGCGCCCTGGGGCAAGTCAGCTCGCTGCTGAACGATATTCGCGGGCTGGTCACCGAGGCGGCCAACACCGGCGCCCTGAGCCCCGAGCAAATTGCGGCCAACCAACTGCAAATCGATTCGTCGCTCGAAGCCATCGATCGCATTTCCCAAATCACGCAGTTCCAGGGCCGGCGGTTGCTCGACGGCAGCCTCGACTTCATCACCAGCGGCGCGCCTTCGCAGGTGAAGAACTTGCAGATTGATCAGGCCAACCTGGGCACGGCCGGCTCGATCTCGGTGAGCGTAAACATCGCCGCCGCCGCCACGCAGGCTGAAATTCGCAACACCGGTTTTGATATCACGCTGGGGAACACCGCCGCCGGCACGCTGACGTTCAGCGACGTCACCACGCCGGCCGAGCAAGCAACCGCCGACACGTCTGGGCTCGTCGATACGGCGAACATTGTTGGCGGCATCTCGATCTTGTCTTCGTCCTCATTTGCCGGTGCCGCTGGCAACGACGTAACGATCGTATTCGCTGAAGACAACGGTACCGACAACCACACCGCCTCGCTGACCGGCGATGTGCTCACGATTACGGTCGGTACGCAAACCGCCGGCGCCACCATTGCCTTGCAAGATATTTTCGACGGTCTATCGGGCGAGGCCGACTTTACCGATAATTTTGAACACGATTTTACTGCTGGAGATTACACGGTTGGCGGCGCTAATGATGAAGGCGCGATTCTCACCTTCTCGGGCGGCGTCGACGCAGTATCGGACGACGACGTGATCACCATCACGGCGGTAAATCGCGGCACCGGCTTCAACGGCACCATCAATGTCGTGACCGATGGGACCGCCGACGCGGGTTCGGTCACCGCGGCTTTCGCGAACGGCGAGTTGACCATCACGCTCGATGACAGCACCAGTTATGATCTGGCCGACATTGTCGATGCCATCAACACCCAGTTGGGCGACGATTTCCAGGCCGCACTGACCACCAACGACAGTGACGGTACGTTTGTCGCCGGAACCGACACCAATCCCACGGGCACGCTGGCTGGCGGAACGGCCGATGTCGACGCTGGCCTGGCGGCCTCGTTCGTTGTCAACGTTTCTGGAAAATCCGGCTCCGAGGTGTTTAGCTTCCAGACCGGCGCCACGCTCGATCAGATTGTCGATGCCATTAACCTGGTGACCGACGCCACGGGAGTGCAGGCGGCCAGCGAAGATGGCGAATTGGTGCTCACTTCCACCGAGTATGGCAGCAATGCCTTCGTCGACGTGAACGTTATTTCGGAGGGCCAAGGCGGCACCTTCGCCGCGGGCCTGAGCGCGATTCGTGCCAACGGCACCGACATCGACGCCACGGTGAACGGCGTCAAGGCTACCGGAGACGGCAACAAACTGTCGATCAACACCTCGCGGCTCGATCTTTCCATGTCGATCGAAGCGGGTTCCACCGACGCGTTTGCCTTCAACATCACCGGTGGCGGCGCCTTGTTCCAACTCGGCCCCGATATCGTCAGCAATCAGCAGGCACGCATCGCCATCCAGAGCGTGAGCACCGCTCGCCTGGGCGGCCTGAACGGCCGACTGTTTGAATTGCGGACAGGTGGCAGCGCCTCGTTGACGACGGACATCACCAAGGCCGCGATGATTGTGGACGAGACCATCGACGCCGTGACCTCTCTCCGCGGTCGATTGGGCGCCTTCCAGAAGACGACGCTCGAAACCAACATTTACACCTTGAATGAAACGCTGGCCAACTTAACCGAGGCGGAAAGCACCATCCGCGATGCCGACTTCGCCCAGGAAAGCGCCGCCCTCACCCGTGCCCAAATTCTGGTACAGTCGGGCACCTCGGTGTTATCCATCGCCAACAGCAATCCACAAAATGCGTTGGCTCTACTGCGGTAAACACGCAGTTGCACCGTCTGCTACGATCCGTTACACCCGCCGGGCACGAAATCAACGTGCCCGGCGGTTTTTTTTGCGATTGGGGAATTGGTTTTGATAGCAATGCTGGCCGCCTTGCTGTGGCGGGCAGCCCCAACAGCGGGCGAAGCAACCGGAACGAGAATGGGGTGACCCGTTTGCCGCACAATTGCCTTGCCAGCACCTTGCAGATGGCTGGAAACTCGCCTAGGCCGCAAAATTTGAAACATCGCGCGGATCGGCATAAAGCGACTGGATTGAATGTTCGATGCATATGTTATTACCAGTAAGATCCGCAGCGTTTGCACTCACTGGTTGCCAGCGGAGCCTTTAATGATTTCAAGACTGCAAGGCAGACTCCTCGCAAGCTTGATGGTTGCTGTGTGCTGGCAGTCCTGCCTGCGCGCCGACGACAGGATTGAAATCGACGAGATTTCAAAGCAGTTGGGCGCCAACCTGAAAAACGAATCCGCACCCGCGGCCATGCCGCCGGCGAGGATGGCGCCACTTCCAGATCCGGCGGGCGACGTGGCGCCGGTCTCGGTGCAACCGGCTTCGTATGCGGGTGTTCCGGATTTGCCCGCGTCGCAGCAACTCGACGTCAACCAGTTTCCCGAGGCCGGCGATTGGAAACCGGAATCGCCAAGCTGGTGGCAAAAACTCGAGTACGATTTATCGCTGTATGGGCGAGGTGCTTACCAGTACGATCACCGCATTTGGTTTACGGGCCAGGCTTCGGACTTTAGCGTGGAAGGTGGCCTTTACGGTTACCTGCAAACCACAGAGTCCGCGTGGACGACACGACTTGACTGCGAGCTGTACATCAACCAGCCCTTTGATCGCAATCGCCTGGTCGATACGCCACAACGCATGTCGTACGACCCCAACTTTGCCTTGGATGTGCTGGAGATTTCGCAATTGGTGATATCTGCCCGGAATGAAGACTGGCTGTTTGCCGCCGGCAAAATGGTTACGCCGTTTGGACGATTTTATTTTCCGCTGTTCACCAACCGGATGGACGACGCGCCGTTCATTCGCACCGAGGCCATCCTCTGGCGAGAAACCGGCCTGCTGGCCCAATACGACCCCGACATGTTCGTGGCCACATTCGCCTTTACCAACGGCGGCTTCGATCGCGATGCCAATTCCTCGAAGGCCATCATTGCCCGTCTCGGGTTGCAAGAAGAGAACTGGGCCGTTGGGTCTTCAGTCAAGTGGCAAGACGGCATCGGGTCGGAGGGTCAAAAGGAAACCAACAATCACGTGGGGCTCGACGCCATGTACCGCCATGGCCAATGGGTCTTTTCCGGCGAGGTCATTTACGATGAATATGGGCTGCGGCGCGGCGACCTGATGCTCGACGACATCTTCTGGGGACGCAGCCTTTACAACCGGCAACTCCAGCAGGCAATTTACGGCGACATGTACGGGGTGGGCTACTACCTTGATGTTGGTTACCTGGCCGACCACTGGCAGTTTCACGTGAATTACGGCGAGTACCACCCGAAATTCATTGGCGAGCGCATTCACGATACGGTGTCGCGCCGCGGCATCGTCAAAGGCGCTTACAACTTCAACAAGAACTTTGCCTGGTACACCATGCTCATGCTGGAGAACACGGTGAAGGATTTTGAACATGGCCACGACCGAAAAGGCATCTACGTTCTGACGGGTGTTCAGGCTTCGCTCTGAGCGACCGAACTCTGGTGCCGGGAGACGGAAGTCCGCCAACCTCCGCGGGAGGGCCGCGGTGGTCGAGGCGAGTTCCATTTTTGTCCCCGGCTTGCCGAAGGGGCAGCGCCACGGCACCATACGCAGAATGAACACTTCGCTCTCCGCTACGCCTGAAATTTCCCTGCGGCCAGTGCTGCTACGCACATTCATCTGGATGGCGTTGGCAACTCTGACATTGCTTGGCGCTTATGCCTTGCCGCCTCTCCCCTTGGATGGTCCCGCGGCGCTGATTTTTTATTGGCTGACGGAAATGGCCGGCAAGTACGGCATCACCGTGATTCTGTTTCTGTTGTCGCTGGTGGTGATCACTCGGCCGCACATTTCGCGCCGACAGCGCATACGAGAAGGAATCGTGTTGTTTGTGGCGGTGTCATTCACCAATGGAGCCATGGCGTATTTCAATGAACACATCTTGAAGCCGGCCCTGGCCATTCCCCGACCCGACGTTCTGGAATTGATACTGGAAGGCCGCATCGATCTGACGGCTGAAGCTTTCTACCAGATTGGCGAAAAGGTCGAACGGAGCCTGTACCTGGCCGAGCGGTTGCCCCCTGGCACGCCTGGCATGCACGACGAGATTCGTCGCCACTGGATTCGCGAAACCGGATATTCTTTTCCGTCCGGTCATGCGCTCTCGGCCATGACCACGGCCACGTTCTTTTTGGCCTGGGCATTTGCCGTACTTCAGGGGTGGCGAAAGCGGCTGATGCAAGCCTTGGTGCCTTGGGCGATTCTGGCCGCGTACTCCCGTCCCATTCTACGCGTGCATTCGGCTACGGATATTCTGGTCGGCGCCTCGCAAGGCGTGGTCACGGGCTTGTTGGGGTACTCGCTTTGCTATGTGCTGCTTCGCGAACCAAGTGGCTCCCAGAACGCTTCTGACCCGGCCAGCCCCAACTCTGTCTAAGACAAGACCCGCTTTCATTCGCGAATCAGTTCCTTCATCTCGCGCACGGCTTGGGGCATTCCCACCATGATCGCGCGGGAAATGATGCTATGGCCAATGTTCAATTCATCCATGCCTTCAATCCGGGCTACCGGAAGGACATTGTGATAATTGAGACCGTGACCGGCGTGCAGCGTTAACCCGGCGGCCAATACGGCGGCGCCCGCGTGCTGCAACTGTTCGAGTTCTTGTTGCTGCGAAGGAGATTTATCGAGCAGCGCGTACCGGCCCGTGTGCAATTCGACCGCGTCGGCGCCCAACTCGGCGGCTGCCGAAATCTGCCTCAAATCGGGATCAAGAAACAAGCTGACCACAATCCCGGCCTCGCGAAGCCGGGCAATCGCTTCTCCGATCCGCGTCCTTTGCCCTAGTACGTCCAGCCCGCCTTCGGTGGTCACTTCTTCGCGTCTTTCAGGCACGAGCGTTGCCTGGTCGGGTCGAGTGTGGCAGGCAATGGAAATCACTCCGTCCTCGGCTGCCAATTCCAGGTTGAGTTTGACCTTGACCGTTTCTCGCATGATGTGGAGATCGCGATCCTGAATGTGGCGGCGATCTTCGCGAAGGTGCAATGTAATGCCGTCGGCCCCCGCCAACTCGGCAAGTGCCGCCGCCCAAACGGGATCAGGCTCATACGTTTTTCGCGCTTGCCTTACCGTGGCCACGTGATCGATGTTGACGCCTAATTTTGCCATGAATGCGAATCGACCTCCTCCCACAAATTTTGAACGGCGATTTCGGCTCGCGGCCGTCGGGCGCGAAGACACCCGACGCGCGCGGCAGGTTCGCCACATTTGGCGAGCGTTTGCTCGAATAAGGTAACTCGTCATCCGCCCGAACAATCGCCAACGCTCGGTCGCGAAGGCCGCCAGGACAACGCCAGCGCCGCTATGGCAGGGAGGAAATCTACCATGATTTCTCCGGCGCGCCAGCCCCCGCGGGTCATCGTGTCTCGCACCATCGCACTTCTTCAAAGTACGAGTGTAGCATGCTGGCGAGGCAAGGAGTTTGGAATTGGCGGAGGGTGATGCATGACGTGCCGTGGCCAGCCGCGTGATGTGCGTGGAAATGCCAAAGCGGCGTTTGCTCCTACCCGCCGCAGACCTGTTATCGCCAAAAACAAGCGTACGCCCAGTCGCAGCACTACCCCATCAACAGCGACTCACCGCCGTCGATCCACAATTCGGTACCGGTAATGTGGCTGGCGGCATCCGACGCGAGGAACAACACCAACTGGGCGACTTGCTCGGGTGTACCGGGCGCTCCATCCGTGAGCGGAATGGCGCCTTCAGGAAAATCGACGGGCTCCTTCGCCGCTTCCAACTGGCGCTGTTCGGTCTTGTCATGAATGGGCGTGGAAATCGCCCCGGGGCAAATCACGTTGACGCGCACGCGGTGTTTAGCGAGTTCCAAGGCCAGCATTTTTGCCAGCGCCACCTGGCCCGCCTTCGAACATGCATAGGCCGTGGCCCCCGTGTTGCTGAATACCCGCGTTCCATTAACCGAGGCGTTGATGATAATTGCGCCTCGGTCGCGAATTAAGAACGGCGCCGCATACTTGAGCGTGTAGAAGGTGCCCGTCAGATTTACGGAAATGGTTTTCTCCCATTCGTGCGGTTCCAGCTTGTCGAGGGGAGCCCAGACGCCATTGATGCCCGCGTTGGCGAACACGATGTCGAGCCGCCCAAATCGATCGACCAGTTGCCCTATCGCTGCGCGCACCTGTTCAGGCTGAGTCACGTCGGCCGTTAGCGGCAGCGAATCAATGCCGTCGCGGGCCATGGCGCGGGCCAGATCCTGCACGTCGTCCTCATTGCGGGCGAGCAGTCCCACTTTCAACCCGCATCGACCACCCCGCAAGGCAGTCGCTTTACCAATTCCCGAACTGGCGCCGGTGATCAAGGCAACTTTGCCCTGGAGGTTTGCCGGGTATTTTTCAGGATTGAGGCTCATTAGTGCATCGGCGTGGCATTAAGAATCTGTGCCGTTGGATCTTTGCTCGGCGGCGTCGTCCGGCACCGGATCTTGTGAATAGATCAGTACGCTGTAGGGGGCGACGGTCACCGCGATGCTGAAAGGATGGCCGTCATAACCGGGTTGATTCGTGCTGGCATGGCCGCTGCCGCAGTTGCCGAAGTCGTCGCTATAGATGTTGGCATCGGAGTTCAACCGGAGTCGCCACTCGCCGGCACGAGGCGCGCCCACGCGATAATCCGTAAGGTGCTGGTTCGAAAAATTCACAATCACCAGCACGTCGTCGCCCGGCCCGCCGCGATCCCAGCGATGAAACGCCAGCATCTTGTCGTGCTCGTTGTGGTGGTAAACGGCGGCGCCTTGACCGCACAATCCACGACTGCCGCCGTGGCGATTCAAGCGCAGTGCGATCAAGTCGCGATACAAGCGAACAATGCCGTGATATTCCTCGCACAAGTCCCAATCCAGGGGGACGTCGTCCCGGAACCAGCCTCCCTGCAAGAATTCCTGCCCTTGAAACAGCATGGGCACTCCCGGCGAGGTAAAGACCAGCGCCGCGGCGAGTGTCGATCGCTTCTGCGCGTACCAGCCTTGGTTGTCGTGGGGGCTTACTTCGGAGGGTACGCGCTGTTTTCCGTTGGCCACTTCATCGTGCGACTCGCTGTAGATGACGCGTTGAAAGGCGTCGCCGTTGTAGCGTGCCAAGATGGCGTCGCGAACCGAAGCCATCGAGCGATCGATGTCTTCCGGCAAAGTCACGGCCGAGCGAATCGGATGCACAAATCGCGCATCCCACTGCATGGTAAAACCCGCTCCGCCTTCGTCGATCGAACGCGTGAGAAACTCGTTGTTCTGCAAGTCTTCGGCAATGGTAATCCGGCCGGGAAACCGCTCTTGGACCTCGCGGTTCACCCATTGGGTCAGGCTCCAGCCATCGGGAAGATCCTGGCCGGGTTTCACATTGCGAATGAATAACGTCATGTCGTACCGCAGGCCATCCATGTGGTACTCATCGAGCCACATCAGGGCATTGTCGCGAATAAATTGCCGCACTTCTCCCCGACCGTAGTCCGGGCGTGAAGCACCCCAGGGCGTTTCGGCACGCCAGTCGTTGTAAAAGTAGATCCCGCCTAAATTCTGCTCGCTCCACCCATCAAATTGCCACAAGTCCAAGTCGCTTGGGCCAAAATGGTTGTAAACCACGTCCATAATCACCGCCAAGCCGTGGCGATGGGCTTCCTTGACAAACTTCTTGAGGGCTTGTGGGCCCCCGTAACTGCTTTCGACCGCGAAAATGTGGGCCGGGTTGTATCCCCAGGAAATGTCCCCCGCAAACTCCGCTGCCGGCATGATCTCAATCGCATTCACACCCAACTTTCGGAGGTGATCGAACTTGCTCGAGACGTTTGAAAAGCTGCCGGGCAAGTTCTCGGGATCCCCGTTGAACGTTCCCACGTGCAGTTCATAGATCACCAACTCGTTGGTCGGCGGCAGGGGGCTAGCGTCATCGCCCCAATCAAATTGAGGGTCATGAATGATTGCATTGCCAACCGAATTGGTGACCTCGCGGGCGTATGGATCGATTCGGGTAAACTCGCGTTCGGCGTTCGTTAAATGGAAGCGATACTCATCGCCGACTTTGGCCGAAGAGACATCGCAGTACCAATAACCCGATTCGTCTCGCACCATGGCGTTGACGTGAGGACGCCAGTCATTAAAGCTTCCCACCACGCTCACGGCATCGGCATGAGGCGCCCAGACGCGAAACGCCACGCCTTGATCGTGGATGATCGCGCCCATCCCCGCCCGCTGTTGCGTTTTCCTGGCCACGGTACGTTGCATCCCCTTGCTCCCAGTTGGATGGTTGAAAAGTCCAAATTCACCTTGAAATCAGAGCATCTAACAGGCCGAAACCGCTGATCTGGCGGGTTCAACGAGGAGCTGCGAGGTGCTCCCAACTACTTCTGGCACCTGTTCGACATTCGCCAAAAACGACCTGGCCACGAACGTCGAGTGTTGCAATCGGGCGGCCAGAAAGCATCCGGCCAGCCCTTACCTTAATGCGGATAGCCCCCAAACGACCAATTACTCCGCGTGCTTCCCCGCATCTTGGGAAATGCCACCACGCAAGAAATTACTTGGCAATTCGCCCGAGCGGTGCAGCGCTCGGAACTTCCCTCAATCTCAAACACACACAGCCAGACGGCATCCTGAGCGCATGATGCGCTCAGGAATCCCATGTGCACCGCCCAAGTTTAAAACCGCTCACGGTCGTCGCGATCGTTCGACATCGACTTCCACCTCACCCGTATCGAGATTGCGCTCGACCTCGACATTCGTCCCCGGCGTCTCGACGTCAAGGACTTTTTCCTTTCGCTCACACCCCGCCAGGGCACACACCACCAGTGGCGCAGCGACATAACTCAGACCGAATGACAACATCGAACGGAAGACTCGCATTGGTGAATTTCCTCGAAAATCTGTGTGCTGCCACTTTCCGTCGAGAGAGCATGGTGGAACGCAGGCGAGTGTAAATCGGGCACCGTCGTGCCACCCGTTTCCCAGGAAGCCGGCCTCCGATTGTCCTCCCCAGGACTATCGGGTGTTACTGACGTGGGAACGACACCGCCACATAGGCAAACACTGTGCCATAGCGTTCAACTTGGCGCATGACTGCGGATTTCGGCCTGGTTGCGGTACTCGCTGTTCAAACGGCCACGAATTCGCTAATTTATTGTGAATCAGGGTCACTCAAGCTGGTTGGTTTTTCGCCAATTCAGATTGGGCAGCTACCCTCCCCCCCAAGCATTGCCGCCGTCATCCCCGCGCACCCCTTTCCGGGCCCCTCATATGTGGCAGGTGGCTCTACGAGAAGCCATCGCCGCAGGGGTTCGCGACCAGCCGCAATCCACCCTCCTTTGCCATTTCCACCCAAGCTACCGTCGTTTAGAAATCGCTCTAGCAGCGGATTGCCGAAGCCGCTACGCTCCCCGACCGACGCACCCGCAGATCCGCCACCTTGTGGCGTTGGCGTCGCAGACCCAGACCGTGTCGGAGTACGCGGTCGCAGTACACCAATGGGAGAGAGCATGGAAGCTCGTCGCACATGCTGGGCGTTTGTTTTGGCAGCCACGCTGTCCATGGGCGCCCGCTACGCTACGCCTAATTTCGTGGTCACGGCTCCCACGCCCGAGATGGCCAAAACCATCGCCGAGACTGCCGAAAGGTACCGCGAGGAACTGGCCCAACTCTGGCTGGGGCGCACCTTACCGCAATGGGCGCAGCCCTGCCCTATTAGGGCGGACGTTGCCCCCGAAAAAGGCTCGGGGGGGGTCACCACGTTTGTATTCAACGCGGGTCATGTTTACGACTGGCGCATGGCGATCCAGGGTTCGTACGAGCGAATTTTGGATAGCGTGCTACCGCACGAGATCAATCACACCATTTTCGCCAGCCATTTTCGCCAGCCGCTTCCACGGTGGGCCGACGAAGGTGCTTGCACGACGGTGGAGCATCCCAGCGAACGCGGCAAGCAACAGCAGATGCTGATCCACTTTCTGCGAAATCGCCGCGGCATTTCGTTCAGCGAAATGTTCCGCATGAAGGAATATCCCAGTGACATGCTGCCGCTGTATGCCCAAGGACATTCCCTGGCCACGTACTTGATCTCGCAAGGAGGTCATCACAAATTCTTGCAGTACCTGGCCGAGGGCATGAAAGATGAAAATTGGGCCGCGGCCACGGCTCGCCACTATGGGTTTCAAGGTTTGGGCGACCTGCAAAACCGCTGGCTCGATTGGGTCAAACAAGGCAGTCCCGCCCTGGACGAAAATACGCTGATCGCCGCCAACGAAACCAAACGGGAACGACCGCAACCGAATCTGCTGGTGCGAGGCCAAAGTCCCGAACGAGGCATTTCGTCCAATCGACCCGTGGCGCCGATTTCTACCGATACCTATGCCGAACGCCGCGACGGCGACTATCCTCCCAACGTGATGGTGGACAACGGACAACGGCGGCCCTCCGAGCAAGGCTGGCATGCTCCCAACGAAATGCTTGCTGGCAGTGCGTTTCGCGATCATTCTGCTCCCGTGACGCAGCCCGCCGCGCAATCGATGCAAGTCACGCGGCCGCAGTCTCCCGAGAAAGCACGGCAAATCATCGTCGAATGGAGCCGCGACGAAGCCTTGCCTTCCTCGCGAGCGGGTTCGCCACAAGTACCAGCGGCAGATCCCCCGGGACAAGGCCAACCACTTCGCCCTCCCATTTACATGAGCGGCGAACCGCTTCGACGTTAGGCAGTTCTCGCCTTCCCCGTGTCTCGGAACTCAAGTCTGCCGGAATCGGGGACGGGCCGCACGGTGAAGTTCAGCGCGGAAAACGCATTTTGCGTAAATTCCCGGACCGCGCATGCCGATGCAATGGTCAGAATCGCTACAATCGTTACTCGCTGTCGTTAAGGGACTGCCGTGTCCGCAGGATCGCGTGCTAGCTGCTGGTGCCGGATCGCCGGATTGACGGCGGCTGTGCTCGTGATGGTAGCGGGGCCAATCCGCTCCGCGAACCCGCAACCCCCGTCCTATTCCATACCAGCACCACCGGTGCCCGGTTCGGCTGGTTCTGGCGGAACGGCCACAGTTCGATCCAACGTGGATGAGGACGCCGCTTTCTGGGACAACGTCCCTTCCACACGAGTTTCGTCGCCGGCTGCCAACTTTGCTCCCGCTGCCTCCGGCCATCCGTTTCCCCTTGGCGCCCCGCAGCCGCCGAGTGCAGCCGGTTTGCCAGCCAATGTTGGCTCAACGGTCGCGATGCCTTTGAGACCAGCGATGCCAGGTTCCGTTCCGAGCGCGCATCTGGGAGCTGCGCCACCGACATCCGTCGCGTGGCCGAATGCCGCGCACACAACTGGAATGCCTGTTCCCTCTGTCGGCTATCCTTACGGGACAGGGTCGCCAGAGAGAGCCGAATCCTCGATGCCAGGCTCCACTTGGCCCTCGATCCAGAATTCCAACGCTGGCAATCGCTCCCCAGCGACGCCTTGGCCAGCACCGCCGCCCATGGCCGTCGCCCCTTCGTCCACTGGTCCCGTTTCTGGATCAGGCAATGCGGCAATGCTGCCTGGAGGGCATGCGGCACCACAATCAGACGATGTTGTCCCCTGGCCCAGCAGCGACAACGACCCTGCTCCGCCCTCGCCTGCAGGCGAAGTTCTGCCGATTCAGCCCGGCTTGCCGGAGTACCCTACTCCAACTTGGCCACAAGGAGTGCGTTCGGCTGCCGTGAATCCATCGTCGCCGCAGGGAAATTTCCGCGACGCTGCTCCGGCAACGGCCGGACAGAATGAGGTCGCGGCAGTTCCTTCGACGGCGGAACAACGTTACGTGCCACCGGACGCGCCCCAACTCTACCCTTATGGTGTTGCCGAACATCCGCTCCTTTCGTCGGGAAGTCGGGGCGAAATGAATCTCGGCACCAATTATCGAAACGACCGCCCCGATCCCGTAGCCATGCCTTACCGCGTGGCGACCTCCGCGCCGCCTGAAGCGGCGTTATCCGCGCCTTCAGCCGCGATGACCAGCGGGCAGGCCAATCGCGAACCAGGATTCGCCGAGGGGATGGCTTCCTCGACCGCTCCTCGCGTGGGCTCCCTGGCCCGCACCCCTTTGCCGGCAAATGCAGCGTTGCCGAACAGCCCGCCCGGCCCGCAAAGTGCGGCTGCCCAGGGCAAGCCAACAGCATCGGACCTGATGCGCGAGCTGCTCGACCTCAACGGCGACCGCTGCCTGGCGACCGTCGGCCCCGAGGTTATCCTGCTGTCGGAAGTTCTGCCCGAAGTCGAGAAGATACTGGCGCCATACAAAGATCAGGCGCCTCCGGAAGTTCTGGCCGAGCAGCGGGTGAAAGTGCTGCAGAAAATTCTCGACGGCATGATCGACATCAAGTTGCTTCTGGTCGACCTCAAGGGAAAAGTGCCTAAGGAGAATTTGCCCAAGCTCCGAGAACAGTTCGTGGAGAGCTTCAACGAGAAGGAAATTCCCGATCTCATGAAGAAATACAAGGCCCAGTCGCGGGCCGAAATCGATCGCGCCATGCGAGCCGAAGGAAGCTCACTGGCCCAGCACCAGCAGCAATTCATGGAACGGGCCATGGCGATTACCTGGGCACGGCAACAAATAACCGACGACAAGGAAGTAACTCATCAGCAGATGGTGGATTACTACCGCGAACATGCCGCGGATTACGAGTTTCCGGCCAAGGCCAAGTGGGAGCAAATCACAGTGGAATTCGGGGCTTCTCGTTCCAAGGAAGAAGCCTGGCGCCGCTTGGCCATGCTGGGAAATATGGTCTTGGATGGCGCCCCGTTCGCCGAAGTCGCCAAGCAGCATTCCGATGGGGCCACGGCCAGCGAGGGCGGTCGGCGGGATTGGACTACCAAGGGCAGCCTTATCTCCGAGATACTCGACCAGGCGCTGTTCGAACTGCCCGTGGGGCAGTTGAGCCCCATCATTCAAGACCGGGGGAGTTTCCACATCATTCGGGTGCTGGAACGGCAAGCGGCCGGTCGCGTGGAATTCCTCGAAGCCCAAACCGAGATCCGGAAAAAGCTGCAAGCCGTCGATCGGCAGGAGCAGATTCGCGAGTTCATCGGCAAGGTCCGCAAACAGGTGAAGGTGTGGACCTTATTTGACGACTTGGAGCAACAGGCCCAATCCGAGCAGGCCGCGTCCATTTACTAATGGCTCGAGGATGAGCAATGTCCTCGTTCACTCCTCGCGGTTGGCACGGTGAAACCGTCCCATGTTGCAGGTGGAGCAGGCGACCGCATCCCATCTCATCGCTCCGTCCCATCCGGTAATGCATTGCATTTTCCAGCAATGGCCGCCGTGAGGGCCCCGGGCCCTTTGGTTCCACTGGCGCCCATGCACGAACGTTAATGGTTGGCGGGTCCAAATCGTACGTGGTGCACCCAAGCGGGTGGCACATTGAAGAAGATGCAATCTCGATGGATTTCGTACTTCTTCAGGGCCTCGCCCAGCAGTTGGCCCACGCCCCGCAGTCTCTGCCGTTCCTTTTGGCGGCTAACGCACGATTTGACGCGTCGCGCTGCCACGTATTCAAAATAGGACAACACTCCATCCGGATGCAGCAACTTCTTAAGCGTGCCCAGGATCGTTTGGACATCGGAAACGGCAAAGTTATTGAGCGGCAGGCCGGAAATGATGACGTCGTATGGCAACTCGTCCGGCAGGTCTTCGACGCGGCGGTGATGCAACTGCACACGATCGGCAAATTGCCGAAACTCCGGATCGGTTTCCAGCCTTTTTCGCAGCACCTCAACGAAGGAATCGTTCAGTTCCACCAGGTCCAACGTATCGTCTGGATGCATGGCGGCGAGAATATGCCGGGTAACGGCGCCCGTGCCGGGGCCCACCTCCAATATGCGTTTGCCCGGGTTGCCTTCCCGTACATATCGCGATAGAGCGCGAGCCAGAAAACCGCTGCTAGGGCTGATCGCGCCGGTGCTGTGGAAGTTGCGGCGAAATTCCCGGAAGAACACCCGGTATTCAGAGATCTTGCCGGGCATGACCCCCCCACAAAGCCAAAATTGCCGCTCACGCGATTGCGCGAGCGGCAAACATCGAAAGAACTAGCCCGCCAGGACTCGAACCTGGAATGAGGGAGCCAAAATCCCTAGTGTTGCCAATTACACCACGGGCTAAAAGTGATGGCGCTCGCCGTCGCTTCTTAGAGCAAGCTCGCCGGCGGATTGTTTCAACCATCCTCTCAAGGTGCAGTTCTACCTTGTTGCCGCCAGCTTTACCAGAACAGGGCGAATTTGGACCATTTCGCTCGGCATTTGCCGCATGTCCCAATCAGGCATGCGCCGACTTGCCGACAGAGCAGGAGGGTTGCTCGGCAAGGTTCGGCAAATTTCGATTGGTTACCGCAAACGAAAGCTGCTCCAGTTCGATCGCCAAATCCACGCCAACCGAACTAACACCTTCCGGAAGTGATAACGTAACCGGGGCGAAATTCAAGATGCCAACAACCCCTGCTTCGACCAGCCGATCGGCCACGCCCTGAGCGGAGGTGGCTGGTACCGCGACGATCGCCAGCCGAATATTATATTGTTGAACAATTTCCGACAACCGGTCGAAAGCAAAAATGGGCACGCCTTCAATCTTGCCCTGAACCTTGGCTGGATCCGTATCAAACGCGGCCACGAGCCGAAACCCTTGTTGCAAAAAACCACGATAGCCCAACAGGGCCCGCCCGAGGTTTCCGGCACCGATCAAAGCCACCGGCCACTGCTGATCGGTACCTAAGATTCGGCAAATGGCTGCCATCAATTCCTGACAGCGATATCCAATGCCGGGGTAGCCAAAATGACCAAAATAGGCCAAGTCCTTGCGCACCTGAGCGTCGGTAAACCCAAGTAATTGACCCAATTGAGTCGAACTGATGGTCTCGCGCCCGTCCCGCGTCAAATGCTGCAACTCGCGCAAGTAGAAACTCAGCCGTTGAACAACCGCCTTGGGCACGGCCGACCGCTCGCTGTCATTTGGTGTTTTCTTGGGGAGATTCTTCATCAGCGTCGGAAGTCGCCGGAAGGTCGAACAGAAGACTGCAGTTGCGTCACCGCGATGAGTCCAAAACCGAAGTAACAAATCAACTTACGCGAGAGGCTCGCAGAGTGCTGCTTTAACTCTACGGAACTGCAGCGCCCCGTACAACCCGCGCTGATGCTCCTTTTAACGCAAGTCGATACAAAGCCGTCGCTTACAAGCGGTAGCCTTGGCCGGCGACAACGGTCGGGCCTAAAGAAATCGGCAATCGAGCAATCGTGCCCCCGTTCGCCCCCCCCAAATAAATGCCAGAAAACGCGCGAGTTCGCTGGGCAAATCCTTTGCTCCAAATGGCTTACGCGGCGGCTTCCATGCTCGAATCAATTCAGTTTTATCGCCAAAGTCTGCGCTGAACGCTCGCTGATGGCCGCCTGGGCCAATGGCAGCCTACCCTCGTCAGGGTGGGGGGTGTAGATCAGTTCGCGAACGGGATGTGGAACCTCTCCGCTCGATTCTCCGTCGGCACATTGACCTCTCAGCACGCCGCCTTGGAGACAGAAAAGCGTATGGCAGCCCTCGTCAATGGAGGACTTTCTACCGGTTCAAATGGTCGGCGTGGTCCAGCCAAATGTTTCCCGAATCGGCGTGGTACAACCAACCTGCGTCGTCTTCACCGCTGGCGGCGCCTGGCGGATTCGCGGTTGCGGCACGCACCGTGTTGCTGTTGGTGAATGGATTAATGGGAATGTTGATCAGGTACGGACCGTAGTCGGTGCCGTCGGCCCCAGCAGCATTGGTTTGTTTTGTGAGTTCGACCAATGTGGCCGAGGGTGACTTGCCGCCGTGTTGCATGCGGTACAGCTGAATTTGCCCGCGCAAGACGTTCAGATTGGTGAGCGCCGTGCTGGACTTGGCATCCGCAGTGGAATCGGTGAAGGTTGGAATGATCGCGGCAGCGAGAATGGCCAAAATAACGACCACGATCAACAGTTCAACGAGCGTAAAGCCCTGACGATCTGAGCGAGACATCTTCATTATCCTCGTGAATTCGACGTAAGTCCGTGACGACGCAAATCGCTGCAACGAGGGACCATTACCTCTTGCCCTGGAGACCTCTCGCCCTGCCATGCCCCCAGTTGCGGAACCCATCCGCGAATCCCTCACCAATCTACTAGGTTGCACTTCTGCGCGCGTCAAGCATGTAAACTCTAACGACATTTCCATACACCCGCGTGCACCCGAACGCGACAAGCAACACCCGCTGTCGGGGATATCGCCAACGAGGCAACGCGAATGCGGCCCACTGGCCGCCCGCCTTTTCCGTGAGCAGTTTGCGTCTGCCATGCTCCGCCTTGCATAAGCTCTTCAGAAGGGATGCGAGGATGCCCCCTATTGGTGGCGTGGCGTTGGTAATCCAGCAAACGACCCATATCGCGGGGAACCTTACCTGTGCAACGGTCGCCGGCGGCACAATCGCTAGCAGTCGCAAATCGTGTTTCGCCTGCGTGACGACGGAGGTCCCAGCATTGAGCCACCTGGCGTCGGTATTGTCTGCCCCTCGAGGCATCCATGGCCGCGGCAGCGTTCGGCCCCACCTGTTTGAACTAAAAACAGCACACTAAACCTCTTTGCTGGGAATATTTACCCCAAATCCACCAATCAGGACATCGCGTTCATTTCTGTAAGCCATACTCGCTTAGCTACCTCTGTCAGACTGCGGAGTTCCCGAAGTAATGGCAGGCGTTCTCGTCACACTGCGATATATGCGCACGACCGCACACAACTGGTCGACAGCACAAAATAAGCAAAGTGGCTAAGGTACGGATGGTTTTCCGGCCGAATATGACTATGGCATACGTTCCCACAGACCAGGGACTATCTACTCAAATGTGCTCCGGAGGAGGCAAGAACATGAGACGCTCGTTGGGGGCGCCGATTCTGGCCGTCGTAGTGATGGCGATGTCGGCTAATATGGCACTTGCCGGGTATTGCGGTGCTGCAAAGTACCGCAACTGTTCGGCCAGTTGCGACACGGTGAGCTACTGCGGTAGCAAGCAGTTGTGCCACACTGTTATGAAAACCTGTCGCGAAGTTGTGTATGAGAAGCAGGACTACACCTGCTACAAGACCGTATATGAAACGGTCTGCGAAGAGAAAACGGTGGACTGCGTGAAGTACGTTCGCGAAACGCACTATCGCGACTGCCAGTACACGGTGTGCAAGCCGGTTTACGAGACCCGCACCAAGCAGATCAACTACACGGTGTGCAAGCCGGTTTACGAGACCCGCACCAAGCAGATTTGCTAC
>JAANMV010000045.1_pt1 | contig 126005 bp, 97 predicted proteins | sample 7279661 | NCBI WGS metagenome assembly JAANMV01 (sample SAMN14094540, study PRJNA606508) | bioreactor metagenome | isolation source: A lab-scale SPAN reactor treating ammonium-rich wastewater day 121 | place: Ireland: Galway | collected 2017-05-16
AAAGTACTTCTAACAACAGGACTAAGGACTCAGTTGCGGCGTTTCGTTTTTATCGTTCTTCTCCTAATCGGCGTTCTCTCATGCCGCGAAGAGTTGCCGGTAAACGGCGGTGGCACTTCTCCATTTCTCTTCCGGCTCAGTCCCGGCACATGGTACAGTTTCGATAACTGGAAGCTGGACAGTTTCGGGCAACGCATAGCAAGCTCGTATTTCAGAAACTCGTGGACGGTTGCCGATACGGGGAGAGTTGTGAACGGCAGGATGACGGTCACGGTTGTTATCGACAGCACGTTCGACACGACGGGCGTATTTGTACGAAGCGATTCACTGTTATACTCCACCGATCCGGGCGGCGATGTGTACCAATGGGGTTTCCTCTCTTCACTTATCGCGGAGCGCGAAACGCTTTTGCTTGCGCCGCAGTGGGATAGAATTGCGGCGTTTTCCCAACCTACCGGCAGTTCGTGGGTAATAGCAACGATTGACACAAGCATCGGCGGACGGGCGAACGAAACCGTGTTGGGAAGGATTGGAACATCGAGCGTGTACGTCGGGCCAATCCTGATAAACGGTGAAGAAGGGACGATTCTTTCCTACAGAATAGAAATCACGAAGCCGCGAATGTACTATTCATTTTGGATTACCGAAACACCCCCCTCCATTGCGCGGGCACTGGACGATTCCGATGCGTTGCGCAACGCCGAGCTGAGGGAGTTGAAAGTGATTCTCACCGGACGTTAACCATATCCCCACCGATGCATGGGCCAACACATGCGGCTCTTCAAATACATCCCCCCGACTTTTGATCCCTGATCAGAACGTAGTGCCAATACTCAATCCGCCCGAAAACCGGAACTGCTGCCTCGCAGGATCGAAAAACGGCGTTGCAGAAATCCGAATAGTTACTCCGCCGTCACAAGGCTGAAGTCTGAAGCCAACTGTTGAAGAAAAGAGTAGCGACTTCTCTTTCCCGAAGGAGGCATCGCTTTTCCAAAGCGGAAGAAAAACGAGACCTGCACCCAGTTCAAGCTTGTACTTCTCGCCAAAGTAGAAGTTTGCCATCAAAGGGATGCTTGTTCCTACTCCGTACAGAGCCCCGAATCCCAAACGCATGGCAAAGTTGTTTGTCAGGAGTTTTTCGTAGTTGATCGAGAGGGACACACCGTTCCCGCCAAGTTCAACGAAAATCGTATTGGAGGCCGGGTCGGGACACGAATTGCCATTCGCACCAGCGCTTGCACCGATACTGAACAGAAGTAGGATGATTACCAGTGTTTTCATGTGGGTTGATTACCAGTTCCAGAATGAAAATGATGATGAGGATGTGACAACCGAATGTCACTATTTCGCAGAACTGTTTTGCGTTGCGAGCAAAGGCGGGGTGTGGTTGTATTCCTCCCCCATTGTGCCGCCGGAGTCCTGTCCTGAAGTCGAACGCTTCACTCCGGCAAACGAGGCAGAAGACACGTGCAAAGCGTTACGATTAAATATACACTCGCTTGCGAAAAAGTGTAAACCTCGCAGTAAGAAGGCGGTTTTATTCGAGTGCTTTCACCGTCTCCTTGAACACCAGTCCGTGTTCCGTGAGTTCCTTCAGCACCGGCTCATACACGGCGGGGTGTGTCGGGATATGGCAACCGGTGAGCGGCAGGCGGTCGGTGAGCACAAGTTTCGTGGCAATGGCCGCCGGCAACCCGACGGTTTTGGAAATGGCTGTATGTCCGCCCGGCTCGCCATACTCGATGAATGTGGAGGTAATTTGTTCCTTCCGGTTGTTCTCCTTCGGGTAGTAGCATTCGATTTCGTGCACAAGCACAACCATATCCTGCGCGCCGTCGGGCATGCGGAGTTTCTGCTTCATGAGATGAATCATCACCTCTGCAACCGTCTGCGCGTCAACGCCGATTTTTTCTTTCGAGAAGAGTCCGAGCCATTTCAGGTTGTCCATGATCTTTCCCGTCGGACTGATACCGAGATAGTTTGCCACTTGCTGCTCGAGCTTTTTGGGTCCCTGGCTTTGCGGCAGAGCCATTTCCGTAAGCTCACGGTAGGTCATGTTCTTCAAGTTCGGAATACGTAGAGCTTCGTTGGCAAGGCCGAGATAGACGATCTGCTGCCAGGTCTCGCTCCAACCCGGATAGCGCAGTGTGCCGCGGATGATTGTGTGATCCATGGTCAGGCCGAGAACGGATTCGTACGCAAGCGAGTCGCGGTTCGGATATGCTTCAAGCGTGCCGACGCCTTCAACTTCGACCGTCCACGTTCGCTGGAACAATTGATGAAACGGCAGGAGATTTATCCTTCCATCCTCTTTGTACAATGCGCCATCCTCTCCTGCCATTAGCACGTTGCGCGGGTTCCAGGTAATGCCGTAGTTAAGCGGATTGGGGGCCGCCTTCGGCGCGGGGAGGCCGCCGCCGTACGAGCGGAAGCTGGTAACCACCCCTCCCTGATTTCTGATTCGCTGAATCAACGACATCCCTTCCATGTGATCAATGCCGGGATCGAGCCCCATTTCATTAAGGATGAGAATGTTTTTACGATGGGCTTCGGTTTCGAGCTTTCTCACCATCGGGTCTTCGTACGAGGCGGTGATCATGTGCGAGCTGTTCTTCAGGCACTCCAGCGCGACAAGATGCTGGTAGGGCCGCGGCAGCATGTTCACAACGATTTTCGCCTTCTTGAGAAGGGCTACCCTCGTCGGTTCGTCGTTCACGTCGAACTGCAATGCTTGCCCCCGCGGATGACCCGCCACCCGTTGAACCGCAAGGTCGGCGTTGTGATCTCCCACCGTTACGAACCAGTTGTTCGTTTCCGCGTGTTGCAGCAAGTAGGATATCAGATACGATGTACTTTGTCCAGCACCAAGGACGAGAATGTGTTTCATTGTTTTCTCCAATTACCGGTCAGTTATTTCGGGAGATGTTTCTTGAGATATGTGAAACAAGGCGTGAGATGTCCGTGATGTGTAATCAATGCATCCCGGAACTCGCTCGGTATGTTCAACGTGTTCCAATTCTTCGAGTAGCTTGCCGCGGCGAGTTTCGGAACAAAAGGCAGCAATCCCGTACCGAATGCTTCCGATGCTTCTCGCGGCAACTCGGTCGGCAGCATGTCAACTGCAAGTACCACCGGGCCTCTCCCTCTCCATCCATCAATGGTCTTTCCGGTCCTTGCCTCGAACACGTACAGAGGATTTCTGGAATCCGTCGTCTTGACCGTCAACTCAATCGAGCCTTCAACGTCGCAGGTAATATCACCGATTACCCGCAAGCGTGGCCGCCGCTCTATCGCAAAGAGCGTCTTGATATAGCGCTTTGAGAGAAGGCTGGGAAACTGCGGCTCCCAGTAAATGCCGTTTACGATAATGTTGAGGAACGGAACGTAACGCTCAAACCGGTTGACGTACCGGTAGGGATAGCGCGTAAATTCCTTCACGTTAAATTTCTTTCCCCGCACAAGATGCTGGAACATATCCGGCTTCTGGAATTTCACTTTGTACAGCACACGATTCGAGAACTTGCGCCCCTGCATGAACGCGGGCAAATCCTGCGGCTCCATTTCTTCATAGGGGAGAAGATCAAACACATTCTGCGCAGCCGTCGAAACTCTGCCGTATCCGGTAAACCCGACAACAAACGGAACCAACTCGCGGGGCAAACCGTTGCGGGCAATGCGTCTTCCAGCCTTGTGAATTGCCGCTGATGCTTCTTCAAGACTTTCGTACTTGTTTGCATACTTGATGCCGGAGAACGGCGTTCTGATCCCCTCAGAGCTGAGTCTGCGGCCGAGCGCCCACAGCGTGTCGATCATTCCGGCGTAGCCGGCATAATCGCCGAAGAAGACAATGCGTTTGCCTTCATTATCTTTCACTAACTCGTAATCGAACAGCGAGATGTTCCGGTCGAGAATGGTTTGCAGCATATCCATATTGTACTCCTGCCCTTTGATGGTGTGGGAGAAGAAACAATAGGCCTTGTGTTCAAGAAGATAGTCGGACGTAACCTCCTTCACGCCGAAGATGATGTTTGCGGACGAGAGGTCGTCAGTAATCTCGGCGCCCGCCCGTCTGTACTCGGCATCGGGGAAGACGCGTTGCGGCCAGGGTTCGACCAGCACTCTGATGCCGTGTTTGCGTACAAGCGCCCGTACGTGTGTCGGTGAAAGCGGAGCGCGCCGCTGTGTCTTGTCCTTCGTCTCGCGCCGGATGCCAATGCATTTCAACATGATGAGTTCTCCGTAATGGGTGAGGCGGGGAACAAATTGGTATACTTTAGACTATGGATTACACGGGGGAAAGTCAAGGAAAAGTGGAGAGCGGAGTCGAAAGTCCAAGCCCCGCATGTGCGGGGCTTGGACAGCACTTCATCAGTTGATACGTTATCCCTTCTTTAAGTACACATTCCCGTTAATCGTCTTGATCTTCACTTTGTGCTTGCCGCCGCCGATGGTTCCTGTCCCGTAAATGTATTTCCGCGGCGAGCCGTTGCGGTGTTCCCATTCCTTTGTCTCTTCTTTCTTCAGATCAAAATCACTGATGATGTTGTAGTCGCCTTCTTTGCCGCGCGTGTACGCAAGTGTGATATCAACATCCATTGAAAGCGAGGCGGGAACGGTCAACGTTACATCACCCGACATCGACTCGATTTCAACGTCACGGTCGCCTTTTGTCGCGTCGCCGACCATTGTCACGCTGACATCTCCTCCCATTGTCGTTGCGGAGATGCGGCCATCAACGGCATCAATTTCGATATTTCCGCCCATCGTCTTTGCGCGGGCGTACTTGTTGGCTTTCCTGATATGAATATTCCCGCCCATCGTGTGAACGTCCGTTCCTTCGGGGGCGTCGTCGACATTGATTTCACCCCCCATTGTTCTGATATGCACTTCATTCTTGATTCCTTCACCCGACCTGCCTGTCACATTCCGCTGAATCACCTTGCCTCCCATCGAACTTGCTTTGACCGTTCCCGTCACGTCCTCAACAAGTACTTCGCCACCCATCGTCTTCACTTTACCGTCCACGTCGGAGTTTGTGAGGCGAACCTTTCCTCCCATTGTGGTGAGGTCGAGATCACCTTGCAGTTTCGTGAGCGTAAGCGCGCCGCCCATGGTCTTGCCCTCGATCGTTCCCTGGACATTCTCAATCGTATAGCTGCCGCCCATCGATTGCAGGTCAAGATTGAATTTCGTTGGCACATTGATCTCGAAATCAACATTCGTGTTGTAATTCCTTCTTCTTCCTTCATAATACGATGAGATGCGAACCCCTCCTCCTTCTTCCACCACCTCTACTACACAGTTTTCAGCATCTCTGCCTTTTATCGTGCCGCTTACCTTGACGACATTCTTCTCCCAACCGGTGATCTTCAACGAGCCGCCCGTTTTGAGATCGACTTCCAGCTTCTTTCCGGGCGAGACGGTAAATTCTTTCTCGATGGTGTCGGGTTGAGACGCCAATCCCAATAAGAGGAGAGCAAGAAAAGGGACAAAGACTTTGAGGCTTATCATGGTGTGACTCCTTCTAATGAATATATGTTCAAACTCGAAATCCGTATTTCGACAATCATGGATTTGCCCAGAAACTCAACTTGATCAAAAAGATATTATCCGGTTGCGAGCGGAAGAGATGCGACACATCGCGACCGAACCGGAAGTTGCCGGGATCTGAGTCATCGGTTCGTTGCTGTGTCCAGACAAAGTAAATGGTCGAGCCGGGCATGTATTCCCATCGCAACACTGCGCTGCCGCGCAGCGACTTGAAATTGAAATCGGGATTGGAAACCGTGAACGCTTGCGAAGGGCCGGCGCCATCGGGATCGACAACATACTCATCATCCTGTTTGGAAATTGTTGACGAGCCAACTCCGTATGTGCTGAATTCATACGATTTCGGACGGGCGAGTTCTTTCAGATTTTTGTACTCGCCGACGGAAATCAGCGGTTGGACGTACATCTGCAGGCTGAGGTGCGGCGTGAAGGTCCAGTTCAAACGGATGCTTGCAACAACTTCACGCTGATTCAGTTCAGCGAAAATGTAGCGTCTTCCGAAGGTGTTTGTCGCTTCAACATCTGCAACACTTGTCACCCATTGAGCAGCGGTGTTGTACAAACGGATCGAAGGATTGAAACTGACGGAAATGTTCGGCGCCGGTTTATACTCAATGCCGAGGTACAGACTTCTGCTTGTGTTGGATTCGTACTTGTAGTTGTTGGTGTTGCCTTCGAGTCTGAAGACCCAGTCTTTTCTGTCGTCGGTAGATACATAGCCACCCAATTCGTATCCGGGCGGGTTTACGGTAAGCGGGCCGCCGCGTGTCCGCCGGTTGCTCATCGTTTCCGGATTGTAGGCAAACCATGTTTGAATGCTGTAGTAGTTGGGGAATTGAATGTAGTTCCCGTTCCAGAATCCGCCCCAAATCTGATTTCCCTCAAAATCATAACTGCGGAAATGCGAAAAATTCATGGTGATGCGCCGGTACACGCTCGTCGGCTCCGTCCATTTGTAGCCGAGAACAAGATGCCCGTTGAGAATGTCATTCCGCCACATGAAACCGAGGTCGTTGCTGTTGAACCTCGGATCAATGAATCCGAACGCCGCGTTAACGTAGAAGTTCCCCTTTTGTTTGTTCAGCGCAACGCGCCCCGCATATCCCCGCAGCGATGTTGCAGAACTGTCGACACTTACGTGACTTGCGTCGGGACGCTGGAAGTAATGTGAGGCGCTTCGCTGTAACGCAATCATGCGGGACTGATTGCCTCGTACATGCGACATCCCTGTCCAGCCCGTAACCACCCAGACTTTGTCCTCGTCAAGGAACGTCCAGCCGTCGATGCCGAAGGTGAGAGAACTGCTGTTCAATTGATCCCTCATGCGGTTGTCGGAAAAACTCCGCGCTGCAATGCTTGAAATAAACCCGAGCCCCTGCCGTCCGTCGTCGAATTCCTTCTGCCCGCGGAAAATTCCGTAGTACGTCAATGGCTCAACTTCGTGGCTGAACCGGTGTCCTGCCGAATCGATATCTGCATACTCGCGCTTCGTCAACGCGTTGATGGAGCCGACGTTCCAACTGTCGCCCAACTTGCCCGTGAGTTTTGCCGCGCCGAGAATGTGTGTGCCCGAGGGAACGTCGGAGAAATCGATGTTCTCGGGAGTGGCGCCTTGCGGCGTTCGACCGACGCGCCGGCTGTAGAAGAAGCCCGGATTTCCCCAGTTGAATCCCCAGTTGTTGTTCGAGCCGCCGTATCCGAACTCGAAGATCGTCGAGCCTTCAATGAAGAACGGGCGTTTCTCATTAAAGAACGTCTCCACGTCGCTCAGGTTCACCACAGCAGGATCTACTTCCACTTGACCAAAATCGGGATTCACCGTTGCATCAACCGTCAGGTTGCTTCCGATGCCGAACTTGATATCGGCGCCCACACCGGGCGTGTAGCGCGAGCCGTTGTTAAACGGATCGTTGTGTGCACGGCGCGTGTACTCCGCTTTCGTGCTGACGTAGGGGAGAATCTCCAAGCGACGCGGCGGCTCGATATTTTCAAGCCCCACCAAATCGGCAAAGCGCGACACAAACCCGCTACCGTTCTTGGGCGTATAGACCAGGTACGCCTTTTCGTTCTTGCGGGATATTTCACGGATAAAATTGACACCCCACACTTGTCGTTCGCCGGCTCGAAAACGAAGTTGCGAAAACGGTATGCGCATTTCCAGCGACCATCCGTTATCATTGACTATTGTCTTTCCTTCCCACACGCCGTCCCACGTATCATCATCCCAATCATCATTGTACAGAACGCCATCGTACAGCGTTCCGGCGGCGTTGAGTCCGAAATACACGCCGCTTCTGCGATCATAGTATGGGTCGAGATAGATGCCGAAGTCGTCGGAGCTGACATTCACGTCGCGCCGGGTCAACCGGGCTACTATGGAATCGGGGGCGCTGTCATACAACCGTGCGGCGACGTACAGCGCCGCATCATCGTACACTATATAGATTTCAGTCCGCTCCGTTGACGGCTTCCCTTCATCGGGCTCGCGTTGGTGGAGTGATGTCACTGCCGGCTGCAGTTGCTGCCACACAGGCTCCGAGAGAATACCGTCGATCGTAATGGCGTCCGCAGTTCTGACAGCTTGAACCGTCTTCTGAGTATTTGCAGGAACGTTCTCGTTGGCTCTTGCGTGCGTGAGCATCGCAAGACAGGCAATGGCACAGAAAGCGGAACGCATGATCAATCTCCTGCTATATCTGTAGGATTGTTTCGGATTGTGTGTATGATTAGATGACGTGAGCATCGCGACGGTTGACAGTTATTTCTTGAGTTTGCGGATTTCAATATCCGAGTTTACAGTTTCGAGAGAAATCGTTTCGCCGCCGCCGTTCAGCACATACGTTGCCTCAATCTCACGATCATCTTCGCTGCGGAGAGAAGATTCTTCTTTGAAATCGGAGCGGATGGTGTAGATGTCTTTCTTCGAACGCCACCCGCCTCGAATACGAATCCGGGCCGTGATTGTTGCTTTTACGTTTTCCGGAACGAGCAGAGTAATCGTGCCGGAAGCGGAAACGAGCCTGCTTTTCCCTTTGCCGCTCGGGACCAATTCGGCGCGAATATCGCCGCCGGAGGTTTTTGCATCGACAGACCCGGCAATATTTGTCAACTTAATATTTCCGCCGCTTGTTGTGGCTTTGATGTTGCCCGTGCCTCCGCTCAGTTCAACATCGCCGCCGGAGGTTGAGAGCGTTACTTGTCCGCTGACTTTTCCGACTATCACATTGCCTCCTGCGGTGGAAGCGTTAGCATCGCCACTTACATCACCGACAATGATATCTCCGCCTGCTGTCCGCGCGCGCATTGACTTGCCGACGTTGCCGATGCGGATATCTCCGCCTGCCGTTCGGACATCCACTTCATCCGACGCCGCGGCAACCTCAATGTCACCGCCGGACGTACTGATGGAACTCTTGCCCGTAATCTTGCCCGTCCGAACATCGCCGCCCGATGTCCGCAAATCAATGGTTCCGTCAACATCATCCGTTCTGATGTTGCCTGCCGACGTTTCGCAGGAAATGGAGCCGTTGATTCTTCCTCTGACGGAAATATCGCCCAGCGACGTTTTGATGTTGAGATTGAATTGGGAGGGAACGGTAATCGTAAACGTTCCGCCATCCGACCAGCCCCCGCGGTCAGTGATGCGAATCGTGTTCCCTTGCTGCGTCATGCGAACGTCGCTATCGTCATCGTCGTAGCCGTTGACGTTCACCGTCACTTCGTTCTTCTCCCACGTCGAGATCCGGATGTCGCCGCCATCGACCGATACGTCGAGCATGCCGCCTTTGGTCACAGTGAACGATTGCGTTCCCTTCTGTCGTTGAGCGACGGAAGAAGAGAACAACGCGATAGTAGTAGCCAACAGAAGAAATGCCGTTGTGAAATGTTTCATTGCTGTTTAACCTCCTCAAGAACTGCTTGTGCGCGAATGCGAACGTAGCTGTTTTCGTCTGATTGCATTCGTTGTTTGAGTACATTCAGTAGCTCGGCATCGGGACTCTGCATGCGTGCGGAGTCGAGAGCGTTGATCGCGGCGATACGCATTGCCGGATTGGCATCCTGCATCAACACATGCAGATATGTTTGCTTGATTTCCTCGTCGAACGGAAAGCTCCCCAGGGTTTTCAGCGCCTCCCGGCGAACCGCCGGATTGTTGTCGGTACGGGCGGCGAGAATCAGTGCTGCTTTCACTTCACGATCGGGCTGCTTCAAATGTTCGGTTTGTGTTGAGAGGGCGTTGACGGAACGGAGCCGAATGCCCGGATTCTGATCATTGACCAAGGCGTGAGCGAGTACCTTCTGCACTCGTTCGTCGTTGATGCTTCCTTTGACATGAACGGGGGAGGTCGCATCGAATGTGAACTCGATCATTCCGTCCTGCGCATCAGAATCAAGAAACCGGATGTTGGAAATACGCGGCTCACCTTCGAGCGCAGACGAGAAATGCCGGTCTGTAACTTGCGGAGTTTCCTGCACGGAAGGAAGGAACATCCGCCCGACGAGAATACCTGCCGCAAGCATCGTCATTCCGCCCAGGGCTATCTTGTAGTCCGGCAAAACGTAGTCTGATGCAAAATCTGCCAGTCGATCCCACAGCGACGGGCGTGTTCGCTCAGCCCGTATCGCTGCACGCAGATTCTGCCGCGCCTCGTTCAACAGCGCATCATCAGGGGCGAACGAGCCGGCTCGGGCGAGAGAGGCGTGCAGCTTCTGCCATTCTTCCAACTCAATCTGGCATTCGCGGCATTGCTGAAGATGCATGTCGAGACGGGATTTCTCTTCAGAATTGAGTTCTTCGTACAGCGAAAGCAGAAGCCCTTCCCTGTATTGCTGATGGTTCATTGTTGTTCTCCTTCCATCGTCACGTTAATCATACACAACACGCAGTCTCTTGCGCAACTGTTGCGTTGCGAGAAACAAATACCGCTTCACCGTTCCTTCCGTACACTTCATCATGTCCGCAATCTCACGCAGTTTGTACCCGTCGAAATGTTTCAGCGTGAATACGAGTCGCTGTTTTGCCGAAAGTGATTCCAGCGCGTGCTGCACATGCCCTCTGATTTCCGAATCCACCGAGTGTTGATCTGTCGGCTCGTCGTTACTGTGCAGTTCCGCGCCATGTGTCTCCGATTCGCTGTCGTCGTCTCCGTCGATCGGCACGTGAACAAAATTCTTCTTGCGCGAGCGATGTGTCAGGCATACATTCACCGTTATTCTGTGCAGCCACGTGGGAAATTCACTCTTCATTTTGAAATGCTTCAAGCCGCGATATACTCTGATGAACACTTCCTGATAGATATCCTTTGCGTCTTCTGAACTTGTCACGTACCGGGCGGCAATGGCCAACACTTGCTTGTCGTGCTTGTGTACAAGCTGTTCGAATGCTGTTATGCTGCCTGATTTGGCTTGCAGAACAAGTTCCTCGTCTTCGGCATTGATCATGCGGGAATGCATTTCCGTGTACAGGTAATTAGACTTGTTGATGGCAAAATGGTTGTAGCGATTGAGTATTTAAGGGAGAGAACGGGGAATCTAACCTCTAAAACGCCCGAAAAAGGGGAAAGTTGCGTTTCGTCGGGTTTTCATGGCGGAGAACCTGAAATCCAGTACAGAAAGCAGAACACAGATAGACACAAATGCAACAGATCGTCGCAGATTGAGAGGTACGATCTCTGTGTGCCCTCGACTCACCTGCACTTGGTCATCACCATCCGGGTGAAATCGAAGTACAAACGATGGACTTTCACCCATATCCACCATTACGCTCTTCTTCTTTATGTCTGTGAGAATCTGTAGTTTCTGTGTCGTCCCTGCCTGCAGCAGGCAGGAGTGTTCTATCCCAATGTCGGAATTAAAGGAGGAGCCTCTTTTTGAAACTCACAATACGTTTGGTTAGATTGATGCGTCCGGCAATCGCTTCCAAACAAAACTCATCGCATGACGACAACCTATCCACCCAAACTGAAGAAAGGCGACCTCATCGGGATTATTTCCCCGTCAAGTCCTATCGCTGATCCGTCTCGAATTGAGAGGGGTGTCAGATACCTCGAATCGCTCGGCTATCGGGCTCTTGTGGGTGAGAATGTCGGGAAGACAAACGGCTATCTTGCCGGAACCGACGAGCAACGGGTAGCCGATTTGCATGCGATGTTCTACGATTCGCGGGTCAAAGCAATCATCTGTGTTCGGGGAGGGTACGGCACGCCGCGGCTTCTTTCTCTCTTCAACTACAGACTTGCAGCCCGTAATCCGAAGATTCTCGTTGGTTTCAGTGATGTGACTGCCCTGCAGCTTGCGCTCTGGAAGAAATGCCGTCTCATCACGTTTCACGGCCCGATGGCCGGCGTTGAGATGGCGAATCAAATCGATCCTTTCACTGAAGAACTCTTCTGGCGCGTTCTCACATCTTCAAAAAAAATCGGGGCGATTCCCTTCCCCTCCGAACCTGCACCGGAATCCCTCGTTCAGGGCAAAACAATCGGACGCTTGCTCGGAGGTAACCTCTCTCTCGTCGCTTCGCTGATGGGGACGAAATACCAACCCGATTTCACAAACTCGATTCTCTTTCTTGAGGAAATTGCCGAGGAGCCGTACCGGATCGACCGTATGTTGACACAATTGAGGAACGGATCTGTATTCAGCAAGGCGAGCGGAATGCTGTTTGGACAATTTACGGACTGCAAGCCGCTTGACGGGACGAAGCCATCTCTCTCCACGCCACAAGTTCTCGAGGAGGCTGCCCTGAAATTCGGCAAACCGGTTCTTGCCAACCTTCCGTTCGGACATGTGCCGAAGAAACTGACGCTGCCGTCGGGGTTGAGGGTGAAGATGAATGCAACAACGAATACCCTCCACTTCCTTGAAGCCGCAGTCCGCTGATAGTTAAAAAGGCTGAAAAATCCCCTATTTTGTTGGGCTTTTGTTGATTCTCGTTCAGAATAGCATTACCTTTTCGATGAATTTTGCATCGGGAGTCGTTGATTCGTCCACTGAACATTGCAGTTTTTGGATCGGGCCGGGGTTCAAACTTTCAGGCTGTACTTTCCGCAATTCAGCAGGGCAGAATTCCCAACGCGGATGTTCGCGTTGTCGTCAGCAATAATTCGTCTGCGGGAATTCTCGCGATAGCGCGTGCCAACGGTATTCCGGCCGAACATATCAGTGAAAAGAAATTTCCGACGCCGGAAGCATTCACAGAACATCTTCTCGCAACACTCCGTTTGTATGATGTGAACTTCATTCTGCTGGCCGGATACATGAAGCGGGTTCCGGTTCGCATCATCAGCGAATACAGGAATCGCATCATCAACATCCATCCGGCGTTGCTGCCGAAGTTCGGTGGACAAGGGATGTACGGGATGCGAGTACACGAAGCTGTCGTTGCTGCCCGTGAACACTTCTCCGGCGCAACAGTTCACATCGTTGATGAGGAGTACGATAGAGGGAAGATTATTGTGCAGAAGAAAGTCGCTGTTGCGCCCGATGACACCGCCGAATCACTTGCCGCAAAAGTGCTGGCGATTGAACATGAACTCTATCCCGAGGCCGTGAGAATGTTTGCCGTCGGGGGGGTTCTTCTTGACGAAGTTGTCGAATAGAAAACAAATGAGGAGAGGACTTGCCGCATATTCACCGCGCGCTCATCAGTGTTTCCGATAAACGCGGTCTCACCGAATTTGCCAAAGCGCTCAGCGCCATGAATGTCGAGATTATCTCGACAGGGGGAACCTCCAACGTCTTGAAAGCTGCCGGTATCCCTTTTCGTTCTGTGTCCGACGTTACCGGATTTCCCGAAATACTCGACGGACGAGTCAAGACGCTGCACCCGAAAATTCATGCCGGACTGCTCGCCGTTTCGGACAATGAGGAGCATATCCGGCAGTTGGAACAGCTCGGCATTGAGCCGATAGATCTTGTGGTTGTGAATTTGTATCCCTTCGAGCAGACCGTGTCGAAAGCGGGCGTGACATTGGAAGAGGCGATTGAACAGATTGACATCGGCGGGCCGACGATGTTGCGTGCAGCGGCGAAGAACTTCAAACACAAAGCCGTTGTCGTCAATCCCGACCGGTATGAAGCCCTGCTTGCCGAAATGAAAGCGCAGCATTGCGTGCTTTCCGAAACGACCTGCTTCGAGCTTGCGAAGGAAGTGTTTCGTCACACAACCGCGTATGACTCTGTTATATCGGAATATCTCGATGCGCAAGGCGGTAGTGAGAGTCTTTTTCCCGATGTTGTGCATTTTGCGATGCAGAAGGATCAGGATTTACGGTACGGCGAGAACCCTCATCAAAAGGCTGTGTTGTACGGTGGATTCAGCAGGATATTCGAGAAGCTGCACGGCAAGGAACTATCCTACAATAACATCGTTGATATTGCAGCAGCGGCACGGCTTGTTGCCGAGTTTGACGAACCGACTGTCGCCATCATTAAACATACTAATCCGTGCGGAGTTGGCTCAGCCTTAACGGTGGCGGAAGCGTATGCGCGGGCGTTTGCAACGGACACGAAATCCGCGTTCGGCGGCATAGTGGCAGTTAACACTCCGGTTGATAAGGCCGCGGCCGAGTTGATCAACGAAGTGTTCACAGAAGTAATTGTCGCACCGCAGTTTGAGACGGGCGTTGTAGAATTCTTGAAGAAGAAAAAAGACCGGCGTCTCATCAAGAACAACGGCGATGCTGGTTCCTTCGGAATGACGGACATAAAGAGTGTTCCGGGCGGATTGCTTCTCCAGAATGCCGACGCAAAGCAAGTACAGCAAGGCAGTCTCAAGATTGTCACAAAACGCAAACCGACACAGGAAGAACTTGCCGCTATGATGTTTGCCTGGCGCGTTGCGAAACATGTGAAGTCCAACGCGATCGTGTACGCCCTTGCCGACCGAACAATCGGAATCGGGGCGGGACAAATGTCGCGGGTGGATTCGGCACGGCTCGCGGCATGGAAGGCCGCCGAAATGGGGTTGAGCGTACGCGGCACGGCAGTAGCATCCGATGCCTTCTTTCCGTTTGCGGACGGGTTGCTCGAAGCCGTTCATGCCGGCTCGACTTGCGTGATTCAGCCCGGTGGTTCAGTTCGCGACAACGAAGTAATTGCTGCAGCCGACCAGCATGATATTGCAATGGCATTCACCGGCATCAGACATTTCAAGCATTGAGTAGATAAAGGGACAACAAACGCCTATGGGCTTACTTGCATTCTTTTCGGCAGACCTTGCCATTGACCTCGGCACTGCAAACACGCTGATCTATCAAAGAGGGAAGGGGGTCGTTCTCAACGAGCCTTCCATCGTTGCGTTCGATCGCAACACAAAGAAGATCGTTGCCATCGGCAAGGAGGCCCAAGAGATGCTGGGGCGAACGCACCGTGATATCCGCACAATTCGTCCGATGAAAGATGGCGTGATTGCCGATTTTGAGATTGCGGAAGGGATGCTTCGCGAGTTCATCAAAAAAATCAACGCCAACTGGATGCCGAGCCGCCGCATCGTGATCTGCGTGCCGAGCGGCGTGACGGAAGTGGAGAAACGCGCCGTGCGCGATTCGGCGGAACATGCCGGAGCAAAGGAAGTCCACCTCATCGCCGAGCCGATGGCCGCGGCAATCGGAGTCGGGCTGGATGTCGAAGCACCCGTTGGCAACATGATCGTTGATATTGGTGGCGGCACGACGGAGATTGCCGTCATCGCCCTCTCGGGGATTGTGAACGAAGAATCCATCCGCGTTGCGGGGGATGAGATGAATAATTCCATTGTCCAGTTTTTCAAGAAGAATCACAACATCCTTGTCGGCGAGCGGACCGCCGAGGCAATCAAATGTGAAGTCGGCTCGGCAATGCCGTTGCGGGAAGAGATTACGATTCGTGTCAAAGGCCGTGACCTTGTGAACGGCATCCCTAAAATTACCGAAGCAAGCTCGGTTGAAATTCGCGAGGCATTGGCGGAACCCGTACAGGCAATGGTGGATGCAATCAAAGGAACACTCGAACGCACGCCCCCCGAACTTGCGGCGGATATTCTCGACCGCGGCATTATGCTCAGCGGCGGCGGAGCGTTGCTGAAAGGCTTTGACGAGCGGCTGCGGCTGGAAACAAGTTTGCCTGTACATGTGTCTGAAGATCCGCTCAGCGCGGTTGTGCGCGGAACGGGCAAAGTTCTCGACAACCTGAGTCATTATTCCAAAGTGCTTATCAAGAGCAGGAGATATTGAGGCGGTTTCTTGACATACTTTCCCTCTTCAAGGAATATCTTGTTCTTGCCCTCTGTATTCTCATCTCCATTGCGCTGCTGTCGCTGAACGATACCCCGCAGATTCGAAACATCCGTGCCGTTGCCGTGGTTGCCGTGGGATTTGTGCAGGATGCGCTCGGCTTCATCCCCAACTACTTTTCTCTTCGAAACGAAAATGCGATTCTCCGTGAACGCAATGTGAGTCTCGCGTCGGAAGTGAGCTTGCTGCGTGACAGTAGATTGGAGAACATTCGCCTTCGCAAACTTCTCGAACTCAAGGAACGTTCGGAGCTTGCCTATGTTGCGGCAAACATCGTCGGCAAGAACCGGCAACCGATGCGTTCTTCCGTGACGATTGACGCCGGGGAGAACCAGGGAGTACGCTACAATATGCCTCTTGTAACGGACGCCGGACTTGCAGGCCGGATCGTTGCCACAGCGGGAGAGTATGCAATCGGCCAGTTGTTGCTGCACAAAGATTTTCGTGCGAGCGTTGTAATTGAACGCGAGCGGGTGGATTGTATCCTGGCCTGGGAGGGTGGCGACTACCTGTTACTCAAGAACGTGCCGCGTACCGCCGAAATCAGGATTGGAGATGTGATCGTTACATCGGGGCTGAGCACCATCTTTCCGCCGGGAATAAAGGTCGGAGTCATCGCCTCTGTCGAACTTCATCAGGGCGCATTGTTCAAGGATATTCGCGTTCTTCCGGCGGTCGATTTCTCCCGACTCGAGGAAGTCTTTGTTGTTCTCCATAAACCCGATTCAAACCGCATTGCCCTCGAACAGCGCGTGAAGTGATCACATGCGGCGTTATCTGTTTCTTTCCTTCATATCCTTTCTTCTGATTGTTTTCTCCACGACGGTCGTGAATTTCGTTGCGATCGGGAACGCTATTCCGGATCTGTTGCTGATGTGGATTGTGTACATTGCCATCACACAGGGGCAACTCACCGGCACGCTCTTCGGATTTTCCATCGGATTGTTTGTTGATGTGATAAGCGGGAACGACGGCATGTTGGGCCTTTCGGCGCTCTGTAAATCACTTGCAGGCTTTGTCGCCGGTTACTTCTACCATGAAAACAAAATCGAAATCACTCTCTCGTCTTCCAAGTTTCTCTTTGCCGTGGGGACGAGTGCCCTGCTGCATAATGCCCTCTATTTTGTTATCTTTCTACGCGGCAGCGATGTTGGTTGGTGGTCGGCGATCGTGGCGTACGGCATCCCATCCATGCTTTATACGACTGCGCTTGCAGTTGTTCCCATGTCATTGTTTCGAAGAAAATATCAATAAGCATCAATGCCTGTTCTGGAAGAAATACAGGTGTATCAGAAGCGGCGGGTGTTGTATGTCCTGTTCACGCTGCTGTTTGCCGTGCTTGTTGCGCGTCTCGTCCAGTTACAGTGGATTTATCGTGAAGAGTACGGGAAGCAAGCTTCGGAGAACAGCATCCGGTACATTCCGAAGGAGCCTATTCGCGGGTACATGTTCGACCGGCGGGGCCGCCTTGTTGTTGACAACAGGCCATCCTTTACCGTTACGGTGATGCCGTTCGAGTTTGATGCACGGAACATTCCCTCGCTTGCGCACATCCTCAACATGACGCCGGACGATCTGCGTGAGCGCATCAGGTCCGGCTCCAAGTATTCGCGCTTCGTTCCCGTGCGCGTAAAGCGCGACGTTGACAACAGAACTGTTGCTGCCCTCGAAGAGAATCGCGACCATCTGCCGGGCGTTGATTATCAAATCGAATCGATGAGAACGTACACGTCGAAGGCAAATGCTTCGCACATTCTCGGCTATACAAAGGAGGTGTCCGAGTCACAGCTCAAGACGCTCAAACCCGAACAATACGCGCAAGGGGATATTGTCGGTGCTTCGGGGTTGGAGGCCCGCTACGAATGGGCTATTCGCGGATTGAAAGGCGCCGACTACAGTATCGTGAATGCCCGCGGGCAGATTGTCGGCAAATTTGAAGATGGGCTCAAGGACAAGCCTGCGACCGACGGCAACGATCTACATCTTACCATTGATTTCGATTTGCAGGAACTCGCCGAATCGTTGTTCACCGACAAGCGTGGCGCGCTGGTTGCCATCGATCCCAACAACGGCGGTATTCTTGCATTTGTGAGCAAACCGGATTATGATCTCTCGCTCTTAAGCGGCGTTACGCCGAAGGAGTTCTGGCGCCAAATCAACAATGACCCGACCCGCCCGTTGTTCAACCGGGCAACGCTCACACGCTATCCTCCCGGATCCACGTTCAAAATGATTCTTGCAATTGCCGCTCTGGAAAAGGGGGTTATCGGTCCGGAAACGCGAATGCAATGCACCGGCGGATTTCAGTTCGGCAACAAGTTGTTCAAAGATCTTCACGTCCACGGCTCGGTCAATGTGATTGATGCAATCCATCAATCGTGCAATGTGTTCTTCTATAAACTGATGCTGCAAGTGGGGTTGGACGCGTGGTCGGAGTATGCAGCACAATTCGGGTTCGGCCAGCCGACGGCGTTGGACATTTCCGAGGAGAACGCGGGGTTGTTGCCAACAACCGCCTATATGAACAGACGCTACGGCGAAAAGGGATGGACGCGGGGATTCCTCGTCAGTCTCGGCATCGGACAAGGTGAGTTGGGAGTGACGCCCGCTCAAATGGCGTGCTATGCAATGGCGCTCGCAAACAAGGGGAAACTCTATCAACCGCATACAGTTACGCGCCTTTTTGACCGCGTGAATAATACAACACGAACATTGCAGGACACGCTCAAACGGACAATCAACCTCTCCGAAAACACATGGTATTTGATTCGCGAAGGAATGCGCCGCGTAGTTGAGGAGCCGCGAGGAACGGCGGCAAGCGCCCGCGTGAAAAATGTTGTTTCTGCAGGAAAGACCGGAACGGCACAGAACCCTCATGGACAGGATCATGCCTGGTATGTCGGGTTTGCGCCGTATGATGAACCGAAAATTGCGATCGCTGTGATGGTTGAGAACGCCGGCTACGGCGGCTCCATTGCCGCACCGATTGCAGGGAAGTGCATCGAACACTACATTTACGGAAGATTGATTCGTCACGACGTGGTGAAGACGGCTGTTGCATCTGCCGACACAACCCGCAAGCGTTCCGCGCAGACGGAGCAATCAACCATCGGGCAACACATTCACGACAATTAGGAATGGCCTCGTACCTTTTTGAACGGATAGATGTTCGGACGCTGGTTGCCACCGTCGGACTTGTGGTTATCGGACTCATCTCGATCTACAGCGCAACATACGATGCGAAGATGTCCGAATTGTACATGCGTCAGTTGGTTTCGGCCGGCATCGGCGTGGTGGCGCTTGTGGTTGCCGTTCTGATTCCCTCGCGTACGCTGCAACGTATTTCACTTCCGTCGTACTTTCTTTCGCTTCTCCTGCTCGTTACCGTGCTGCTGATAGGGAAACAGGTTTCCGGCTCGACAAGCTGGTTTCAGATCGGGCCGTTCAGCTTGCAGCCGTCAGAATTTGCAAAAGTCACAACGGTGCTGGCGCTTGCGGTGCATCTTTCGCGCAGCGACGTAAATCTTTCACGCACGAAGGATACCCTCATTCCCGGCCTTATTCTCATCGCCCCCGTCGTTCTCATCCTCCGCCAGCCCGATACGGGAACGGCAATGATCTTCTTCGGCATGTTTCTTCCGATACTGTTTTGGGGAGGATCGTCGATGTTCACGTTGCTTGCCCTTGTTTCGCCCGGCGTAGTTGCTATTGCCGCGTTGATTGGCCCGACGCCCTTCTTCATCAGCATACTGGGGTTGGGGGCATTGTTATGGATGACGAAGAAGAACACCATTTCCGCCTCGGTTGTGTTTTCGTTTCTTGTGCTGGTCGGAATCTCCGTTCAATCCATTCACGGCGGGCTGAAGCCGTATCAACAAAAACGAATTGAGACATTTCTCGATCCCGGTGCCGATCCGCTGGGGGCGGGCTATAATGTGTTGCAGTCAAAGATTGCCATCGGCTCGGGCGGATTGTTCGGAAAAGGATTCCTCGAAGGAACACAGACGCAACTTAATTTCATTCCGGCACAATGGACGGATTTCATTTTCTGCGTGCCGGGCGAGGAGTTCGGCTTCCTCGGCGCAGCTATCATCATTGTCATGTTTGCCCTGCTCTTGTTCGGCGGCGTTCGGATTGCCACCGTCGTGAAGAATCCCTTCGGAAGTTTTGTCGCGATCGGCGTAACCGGGATCTTTGCAACACATATCTTTATGAACATCGGTATGGCAATCGGGTTGGCGCCTGTGGTCGGAATTCCGTTGCCGTTCTTAAGCTACGGAGGATCCGCCCTCATCGCCGACATGATCATGATTGGGCTGTTGTTGAACGTGTACGCACATCGAAAAGAATACTGACAATCGGGAAGCCGCGCGACAGCTTAAACTGTAGTAATGCATCGGCTTCGTTATCCACGCCTTTTCCGGGGAATCTTCATGGCAAAGAACACTTCATCCAGATCAATGCGAAAAAGAATTTCACGACGGAATAACGGGCTTTCGTACAAACAACTCCGCTGGCACTGCACACCTGCCGACCTCGGTGTTTCCAGTATCGAAGATGCCGCGACGGTGCAGGAGGTTATCGGACAGGATCGCGCATTGCGTGCACTGCGTGTCGGTTTGGAGATGGCGCATTTCGGGTACAACATTTTTGTGACCGGCGTTTCCGGAACCGGACGAACAACAACCATCAAACGCCTGCTCCGTGAGTTTGAGCATCAACAGGCGCACTTGACGGACAAATGCTATGTTCACAATTTCCGTGATCCCGATGTTCCCCGCCTTATTGTTCTCCCGGCAGGACAAGGCGTCGCATTCAAGAAAGACATCAGCGGCTTTCTGACCGAACTCATCACACAGATTCCCGCCGCGTTTGAAAGCCGGCGGTACAACGAACAGCGGAAAGCAACGCTTGAACATTTCCAGGAACGGCAGCGAACAGTGTTGCGCGACCTTGAGCGTAAAGTAAAAGAACGCGGCTTCGAAGTCGTGCAAGTGCAAACCGGACCTGTCACCCGCCCGGAAATTGCGCCTGTGCTTGACGGCAGCCCCGTTACCATGGACCAGTTTCATGCAAAAGTTGAAGCCGGTGACCTGACAGAAGAAGCATTCGTGCGCATGCAGGCAGACCAGGCTGAACTTGAGCGGCAGTTGGATAGCGTTATGCGGGAAATGCGCAACATCGAGCGGAAAGCAAAGAAATCCGCCGAACAACTCAACTACAAAGTCGTCGTGCCCATTGTCGAAGAACTTGTGGATGAGTTGGAGTCGAAATATCCCGCAAGCGGTGTGCATGAATATCTTGTTGATATGAAGCAGCATGTGCTTGACAATCTTCATCGCTTCTATCAGCGCGAGGAACAGCAGCCTACTGTTCTCGGTATCACTATCCAGAAAGAAGATGATCGGTTCACGGAATTCCAAGTGAACGTCATTGTCGACAACAGCGCCGTGGAGGGCAGGCCGATAGTCATCGAAACAAACCCGAGATTCAAGAGCCTTTTCGGCACGATTGAACGGGTTGTCGACCGCAACGGTGTGTGGCGGGCTGATTTCACCCAGATCAAAGCAGGCTCGTTGCTGAAGGCGGATGGCGGATATCTCGTCGTGAATGCCATTGATGCGTTGATTGAACCCGGCGTCTGGACGACGTTGAAGCGCGTGTTGCGCAACAGTTTGCTCGAAATTCAGCCGCCCGATTACGGCAACTACGGCTCCACGTTTTCGGCGTTGAAACCCGAGCCGGTAAAGCTGAACGTAAAAGTCATCATGATCGGGGATGCGTACACCTACAGCTTGCTGTATGAATTGGATGATGACTTCAAGAAGATTTTCAAGATCCGCTCGGACTTCGATATTGAAATGCCGAACATCCGGAAGTCGATCGACAGCTACGTCTCGTTCATCAAAACAGTATGTCACAACGAGAAGCTGCTTCCGTTCGATATGAGCGGGATAACCGAAACAGTGGAATACGGCGCCCGTCTTGCAGGCCAGCAGAAGAAACTCTCTACACGCTTTACGATCATCGCCGACGTCATCCGTGAATCGAATTACTGGGCGACAAAAGATCAGGCGAAGAGTGTCTCGAACATGCACGTTCGGCGTGCCATAGTCGAGCGGATTGAGCGTGTCCGCCTTCTTGAAGAAAAGATCCAGGAAATGATCACGGACGGCAGCATTCGCATAGATACCGAGGGCGCGGTGGTCGGCCAGGTGAACGGACTTTCGGTGTATGAGATGAGCGGCTACGCGTTCGGCAAACCGTCGCGCATTACGGCGAAAACCTCGATGGGCCGGAGCGGCATCGTCAATATCGAGCGCGAGGCAAAAATGAGCGGCCCGACACACGATAAGGGCGTGCTGATTCTCACAGGATATATGAGGGATAAGTACGCAAAGAACAAGCCGCTTGTGTTAAGTGCCAGCATCACGTTCGAGCAATCGTACGGCGGCGTGGATGGTGACAGCGCCTCATCAACGGAAGTGTACGCATTGCTTTCCAGTCTCTCGGAAATTCCCATACGTCAGGATATTGCCGTGACAGGGTCGGTTGATCAGCACGGCAACATTCAACCCATCGGCGGCGTGAATCAGAAGATCGAGGGGTTCTTCGATGTCTGCAACGTACGCGGGCTAACAGGGACGCAAGGCGTTCTCATTCCCTACAACAACGAAAACGACCTGATGCTTCGTCATGATATTGTTGATGCTGTGAAGAGCAAGAAGTTCCATATCTACAGCATCAAAACGATTGATGAAGGGATTGAAATCCTCTTCGGCAAGCCTGCGAGGACTGTACATGCAAAGGTCGACAGGCGATTGCTGCTGTATGCAAAGAGAGTGAAGAGGTTCGGGTAGGCAACGATGAAGTGGTTGACTTCGAGAGATTGTTTTGTTACGATGCAATGAAAAAAGGAGTGTTCAAAATGACATCTTCCGACGTACGTGAGGAGTTTCATAAGTTGATTGATACTGTCCAAGACGATAGAATGTTGAAGGATTTCTACGATGCGTTGAATGATGCACGCGGCCAGAAACGTGACATCTTGGATGATCTTTCAGTTGACCAGCGGGAACGTTTGGAGCAGTCACTCTCCCAGGCAGCTCGTGGCACAACCATTTCTCATGAACAAATGAAGTCCAAGATTGAAGAATGGCGTACAAAATAACTTGGACGGAAAACGCCGGTTCCGACTTTCAACAAATTCTGACCTACCTGTCCGAAAATTGGCCGCAAAGCGTAGTAAATGACTTCGTCGAAACGTGCAACCGGAAGATAGGATTGTTGGAAATTGTCCCGCATATCGGCGTCGCCTCCCGGATCAATCCTTCCGTTAGAAAGCTTCTCATAACCAAACACAATGCGCTGTATTATTCGGTCATCGGAAACGAAGTGACCCTGCTCGATTTTTTCGACACCCGGCAGGATCCGTCGAAGGATCCCTTTCAGTAGACATTGGCCGTACTTAAGTAATCCACGGCTTTTTCCCTAAAATATCCCTTACTCGCGGTATGTTCCTGCCGCGTGATCTGACCTATATTTGTCCTCAGTGAACGAGACGCCGTACAGTCTCACAATCTGCAATCAAAAATCACGGAGGATAACATGACCACGTTTCAAAGACTTCTTTTCGCTCTCGGAACGCTGTTTCTTGTCGAATTTGCTCTGAGCGACGTTGTGTACAATATCCAGATCAGCCCGAACACCGTTGCGGCTGTGCAATGGAATCAGAATGTCAACATCACATTCAACTACAAAACATCTGAAGCGGGTGGCGTCAGGATTTTTGCGCGCCCGATGAGCGGCGGCGCGCTGTCGCCCTCGTACGCGGCTTCAGGCTCGCCGCTGTTTACCGGGAGCGGCTCGGGAAGCCAGTATTTCACAATTACGGCGGGAAATGTTGTCGTAGACAAAATCCGCTTTCAGGTTTGGAATGCCAATCAAACCTCGCTGATTTTAGAGTTCTACGTTCCTGTGAAGTTCTACTTCGGCACTCACGCCATTACCAACATCCAGATTACGCCGGGAAGCGCTGCAAGCATGCAACACAACCAGAACGTCAACATTTCTTTCGACTATAAGACAACGCAGGCGAACGGTGTACGCATCTTTCCCCGACCGATGAGCGGCAATTCGCTTGCGCCATCGTATGCAGCGTCCGGTTCGCCGTTGTACGCAACAGGAAGCGGCTCGGGGACGGGGTTCTTTACCATCACCAACGGCAACACTCTTGTTGACGGTATTCGATTTCAAATGTGGGATGCAAACCAGACTGCGTTGTTGTCAGAATTCGTTGTGCCGGTCCGGTTCATGTACGGTGCGCATGCAATTTCGGACATTGTTGTCTCGCCATCGACACCCAACGGGCTTGTGCTGAATTCCAATGCAAGCATCTCTTTCAACTATCGCACCGGTGAAGCGGGCGGTGTGCGTATCTTTGCCCGTCCCTTCTCAGGCGGGGCGCTGTCGCCAAGTTATGCGGCATCAGGGTCTCCGTTATATGCCGCAGGAACCGGCAGCGGAACGGGCACATTCACCATTACGAGCGGAAGTGTTTCGGTTGATTCAATCAGGTTTCAGATGTGGAATGCAAACCAGACTGCGTTGCTTCTGGAATGGTTTGTACCTGTCAGCCTTCATTTTGCATCATCCAGAATCTCCGGCATCAACTTCGATCCTTCATCGCCAGCATACTTCAGCAACGGCGAGCGGGAGAATATGACGTTCAGTTACACGAACAATCAGGCGGCTGGCGTGCGGATCTTCGTGCTGCCATTCAACGGCAATGCGCTTGTGTTCAACTCCGGCGTCTCGCCCTCACCCTTGTACACCACGGGTTCAGGAGCCGGCTCCGGTTTTGTCACAATCCTGAGCGGATCGGCATTTGTCGATAGAATCCAGTTCAAGATGACGAACGATAATCAATCCACAACATATATTGATTGGAAGGTGCCGGTGAAGCTCTACTTCGGCAATCAGACGCTCACGGACGTAAAACCCGTCAGCAGCGAATTGCCGGACAAGTTCACGCTGGCGCAGAACTATCCGAACCCGTTCAATCCTTCGACGAACATCAGGTTCACTGTGGTCGGGAACGGCCAAACGACACTGAAAGTGTACGACATTCTCGGCAAGGAAGTGGCAACGCTCGTTCACGGCACTCTGCAGGCCGGAAGCTATGAAGCGACGTTCGACGCCAAGGGTCTGGCAAGCGGCGCGTACATTTACCGGCTGCAATCGGGAGAGCATGTTGCAGTCAAGCGAATGATCCTGATGAAGTAATCTCCCCCGCTTCATCAGTCGGCGGCCGCTTCATCAGTCGGCGGCTGCCCTGCACCATGGGGCAGCCGTTTGTGTTTGCTGAAGAAGACTATACTCGCGCAACAAATATGACCCACATTGTCATGTATGTGCGTGCAAGATATTCTTTCGTAGATTTTACCTTGACTTTCGCCAAACGATGAGTTATCTTGCACCCGTCAAAGACAAAAACGGAATTGCCCACACTGACTAACTGATCGGTTCTTTGATGTAAGGGTGAGTTGAATGCAGGTGACAAAGCGGAAGGACTCGCCACTCGCCACTCGCCACTCGCCACTCGCCACTCGCCACTCGCCACTCGCCACTCGCCACTCGCCACTCGCCACTCGCGAGCGACAGAACCGTCTCTTTTTCTCGAGGAGAAGATGAATGTTTGCAACACGCCTTGCTTGTTCTTTGCATATCTTAGCACTACCAGACAAGGAAAAGCGACCATTTTCTAGGAGCAACACGATGACCACGACAATGACGAGAGCACTACTTCTTCTTCTCACAATTCTTGCGCTTGATTGCAAAGACAAAGGTACAGAACCAACACCCGAGCGTGTGCGCCTGACGCTGATTGACACGGCAGTACGGGAAGCATACCTGCACATTGCCGTAGCCGCACCTTCGCACAACGAAACACTTGCGCTCCAAAGAAACGGCACAACCGTAATGACGTTTGCCGCCGTTGCCGATACCAACATTGCCGATACCGCACTCACGCAAACGACAACGTACCTGTACACCGCAACCGTACAAACGCACGAGACGACAGGCAAGAGCAACACCATTGCGGCACAAACGCTTGCGCCGACAAGTCACAACTTCACGTGGCAGACTTTTCTGTTGGGCGATGGCAATGGTAGCGCTCTCTATGATGTTGCTCTGATTAACGATACGCTGGCGTATGCAGTTGGGGAGATTTACTTGAGCGGGGATCCTCGGCCATACAACCTCGCAAAATGGGATGGACTACAATGGGAGTTGAAACGAGTGAGCTACATCTTCAGAGGTAATCTTGTTACTGTTCCAATGCGTGGCATCTCAGCATTCTCTGCCACAGACATCTGGTTGGCATCGGGAGATGCGGTTCACGGAGATGGCTCGAACTGGATAGGTTATGATATCCGAACTATCGTTGGTAATCAAGGGCTCGCATTCTACCGATGCTGGGGGTTGAATACTAGTAACATGTACTTCGTTGGTCCACTGGGTTCAATCGCTTATTTCAACGGCACCACATGGCTGCAGCTTGAGAGCGGCACAACCACGCAGATCAACGATGCGTGGGGTGTGGTGAACCCTGTGACGGGGAAGGAGGAGGTGTATTGCCCGACAGGGTCGTTCTTCACACCTGGAGATCGTCGAGTTCTCAAAATCAGCGATGGCATGCGCGTTGATTCGTTGGCTTCACCTCTGCGAAGGCTTCTTGATGCGGCTTGGACAGGTAGTGGAATCCCGCTGTATGTTGCGGGGGATGGAGTTTTTCTGCGCGTAGGCGGGAGCTGGAGCGCAGTCGACATCGGCGCGAGCATCTATACGAATGACATTCGCGGGAATACACTCAACGACATTTTCGTAGCCGGTGATTTTGGGATGATAGGTCACTTCAACGGAGAGAACTGGCAATTGTTCTTTGAAGACATGAATCGTTCATACTACACTATTGCCACAAAGGAAGACGTAGTGGTGATAGTAGGGGAAGTCAGTTCACGGGGTCTTGTCACAATCGGAAGGAGATAGCCGACCAAGTTGTTGAAGAAATAAATCCCTCTCCCGGAGGTGCATCTCCGGAAGAGGGCACAGCAAACGGAGGTGCACTGCATTTGCGCAGCTTGGTCGGCTGCACGGCGCCTTGCCGTTTGCATGTGAATGGTAACCATATTTCAGTTCTATTTCCATTCATGAAAGGAAGGTACCATGAAACCGACTTTCTTTGTGTTGCTGGCTCTTCTACTGCCCTTCAAAGGGATCGCGCAAGACGCGGGTGGAAGCATAGCCGTTGACTTCAATGCTTTCACAAGAGTTCCTCCACCATCCGTTTTCGAGTTTCGCGATGAATTGGGAAGGCAGCCGACATTCTATTGGCACGTGGATTATGATCCGAGTTTCCTCGAAGAGGCGAAACCTGCATTTGAACAGGCAATCCGGATTTGGTGATACTTGCTCCAATCAAGTGTTGCTATTCGAATTCATGCAAAACGTGATTCTTTCAGTATGGGCCCAAACATTCTCGCTCAAGCCTATGCGACTAATTTCTTTGTTGATCCCTCCGACTTCACATATTATCCGGTTGCACTTGCGGAAGCAAAACGCGTTCAGGAGCTAAATGGTGTGAACTCCGATATCGAAGTGATCGTTGATTCTCGCTACGACGCGCTTTGGTACTATGGCTCTGACGGCATCACTCCTCCCGGGAAGTATGATTTTCTCACGGTCATGATGCACGAACTTGCTCATGGGTTTGGATTTGCTCATTCGTTCAGCGACACTTTGGGAATTGGCCGTCGTGGAGTGGGCCCTCCACCATTACTGCCAATGATCTTTGACAAATTCTGCGGAGTGGGGCCAACCTATCCGAATGCGAACAATCTTCTGATAAGTCCGAATTACCCGGATTCAAGTGCAGCATTGAGTCAGCAACTGAGATCAAACAACATTCACTTTGTCGGCAGGAACACTTGGGAAATGCGGGACACCACTGTGCCGGCTAAACTGTACGCACCGCCCGCTTGGAAAAGGGGGAGCAGCCTAAGTCATTTGGATAGCCTTATGTACGGAACGCCAGGCAATCGGAATTCACTTATGGTTCCCTATAGAAACAAGGCAGAAGCCGTTCACAGCCCTGGTGAGATTGGACTGGAAATGCTCGAAGATCTCGGTTGGTGGACGAACAGAATCATAACTTTCACGAAGCCTGTGGCAGGAATAGATATTTCGCTCGGTGATTCGCTGGAACTAGCATGGTCAGACAACCAGACCATTGCCGGAATATCTGACTACATATACGCTCGATTCATGAAGAAGGATCCGTTTGGCTCGTATAGTGATGACCGCTATCTCGCCGATCCAATTCCAAGCTATCGAGGCGTAAACAACAAGCATCGCGTACAGATTCCGGAGAATCTAGACTCAGGGTGGTACAAGATCAAATTCCTAGAGAATCCCACGCTGGGTTATGGAATCACTTATGCTTTCCATGTATCAAGTGCGCCCAGGCTTGAACGGCCGGTGATTGCACCGGGTGGTGGCTACTATCCAGACCAACAAAACCTCACCATGAGCGGGCCGCAGGGCTCGAATATCCACTACACATTGAACGGTACTGGTGAACCAACGCAGAACGATCCGCTTTACACGGGTCAGATTACGACACCTTCGAACACAATCACTGTCGTGAAGGCAAAGGCGTTTGGAGCAGGTTACGTGGCGAGCTATGCAACGGAGGAAACATACTACGTCGGCACTGTTCCTCCTCCGCAGTTCTCCCCTCTTCCTGGAACGCATCCGAATCCCCTTAGGTTACACATCACGTGGCCGCGCGGGATGTGGTTCTGTTGGAACAATGGACTTCCCAATGAGCCTGTTCAAGACCCAATCACTGCACCATGCTGGGATGACAGCAGCGGGGAGAAGTACATGACCATAACCTTTTCCCAACGAATCAAGGCAAGAGTGCATGCGAACACCTCAAATCCTGAATGGAGCAATCTCTTTGATGGTGTGTACACGCTTCTTCCCAATGTTCGCATTGCACAAATTGATTCGTCGGGTGCTTCGTTCGGTGCTTGGGCTGAATGGAAGGATGGGGGCTGGACATATCACCCTGAAACGCTCATGACCCGCCCAAATAATCCAACCCCTTTCACCTTACTGGCGAGTCAACAGTTCAAACCAAGTACCACTCAAAAATACAATGTTTGGAAGAGGAATGAGTCGGAGAACTTCTTCATTAATCACGCTGACAGTGTGATTGTGAACTCCTCCACATCGTCAATGCTGGCTCATTTCCATCATTCTAAAGCGGCTATAATCCAAACACAATTGATCGAGGGGGGAAGCGCTGGTGGCATAGTCAACTTCAAGGACCCTTGGCTTATCGACTCATCGGATGCAAAAGGTTCATTGAACAGAGGTGTTAAGGCCACTTGGCACACAGACATTCCTTCTCCGTTCAAACCGGAACTGAGCACAGCGTACAAAGGCGTATTCTTGAACGAGAACCCGACATGGTTGCCCAATCTTCCGAACTACTCCGTCGGCGCACCTCTCGCACAATCCATCGGCGGTATATCGGCAACATTCTTGGGTTGGGTTGGCAACTCCAATGAAGTGAGTTACCAAAACTCAAACACGTCGGAGACGCCTGTCGTGTTCAAACAACCCGGCGCAACTGCAACGGCATTGTACAAAGCCCACCTCGCCTCAAACACTTCAGCCGCCCTTGGCACCAACTCCCAGCGTAAGCTCTCGCGGTGGAAAAGCAGCACCACATCGCAGTTGAACGGTTACAATCTCTTCTACGAGTCAGGCAATCTGATTTTCAGCGTTGCTACAACCAACATGGGTGCCTCGTGGGTGCCGGAGAAACTTGTGAGCGCAAATCCCGGCTTGCACCGGTCTCCTTCGATTGCCTTGGGGAGAATTGTTGAGGGTGTCACTTCTGACATCGATGTTGTGTGGCACACGAATCTTTCCGGTACCGACCAAATCTGGTATTCCTCGTTTGATTCCGAGCCCTCCATACCTCACCTCGCCGGAACATTCACGCCGCACGCGTCAGTGCCGGCGGCCCCTGTCGTTGCGAGAAGGGGAGACTTTGAGGGCGCAAAGCTTCTCGTTGCCTGCACCGCCGCGAACGGTATCGAGGTTATGAAGTCCATCGACTATGGTCTCACGTGGAGCCGCGATACGTATTCCGATTTGCTGCAGGGGCGCTTCCGTCCGAGTCTCAGCTCGCTCTTGGGCAGCACCGTTCCCATCACGTATGACAACGGAACAAGTGTCTTCTTTGATTACTATAAGATCTACACGTGGATTGGCGGGTCCACGTATGGTGGCTGGCGGCGGGCTGTTGAGTACTTACTGCCGGAGGAAGCTGTTCCCGCAAGCACATCGAGTCGTGTGAGGTTCGCGGGTGCATCGCAAGTTGTCACCATGGCTCCTGACTACGGCAAAGTGGGCGTGGTATGGGAGATGCTGGAAGATGGTGAAGAGGGAACCGATGAGCCGGATAAGGAACTGATTGAAGGGGATGAGGGAGGAGATGCTCCTATTCCGACCTATACCTCGTCGGTCTGTTTTCAGAGCAAAGAGATGCAACAGTACGGAATCTGGTACCCCTCGACAAAGTTCACCGGTGCGAACTTCAAAAGCCCGACCGTAACGTATCTGGGTGACGGCAAGCTCCTCTGGATGTGGACGAACGGGCAGTCTATCTTCCGTTCGCAGTCCGCCAACTATGGCGCCTCATGGTCTGCTCCGCAGGTCATGCCGCACAACGGCGCCGATCCGCAGGTGCTCATCGGAGCCGAAGTGCCGACGCAGGCAGTGCCGTACGCGTACCGCACGCTTTCCGGCCCGATCTATCAGATCGCCTTTCCTCAAGGGGATGCGGAGGAAGAGGAGAACGAAGAGGCAACACGCGAAATGATGGTGCGCGACGAAACTTCCGGTGCATCGTTGGAGGTCGAAATGCTGCCATTGACGGCAACATCGGCAGGAACAAAGCAGAGGATTCGTTTTGCGGCGGAAGACAGCGGTTTTACCGCGACGGTCGATAACATCGAGCAGTACCTCGGCAGCGGCTCGTATGCCGTTCCGCAGAACGCGGATAGTGTGCACCTGAGAATCCGGATGAGTTCCAAGTCGGCATCGTCGCTTGGCGTGCGCAACACGCCGTTGCGCGTGCGTGTGTCCTACACACTCAATGGCAACACGGAGCGCACCGTTGCCCGGTGGCGTTTCACTTCCGACCATTCGTTGAACAAGACATTCAGGCTGCCTGCACGGTTACTGCGCGGTAAGCAAGTCAAGTTCTTCATCAGCGTGCTTGGACTGAACCGTGAGAATCCATCCCTTCGCGTCAGTGCCGCGTCTGTACATCATACATCATCGGAAACTGCGTCGGCAAACAAGCTTGCTACGGGTGGCGAACGCGGAATTCCTCAACAATATGGTATCAGTCAGAACTATCCCAATCCGTTCAATCCGAGCACAACAATCAAGTTCGCTTTGCCGGAGGAAAGTAACGTATCGTTAGTAGTGTATGACGTGTTGGGACGGAAGGTGGTGGATCTGGTGAATGGCAAGCACGAAGCAGGCTACCACTCTGCAACGTGGGACGCGTCGGGAGTGGCCAGCGGCGTGTACTTTGCGCGCTTCACGGCAACCGATGCAAATGGAAGCGTGCGGTTGACTAAGGTGAGCAAGTTGGTGCTGGCCAAATGATTCAGTGACTCATGTTACGCAAATTTTTGAATTTCGTTTGTTTCTCTAAATCCCTCTCCTGAGAGGAGAGGGACTTATCGAAACCTCGCTTAAATCTCCCCTTCTCTTCTTAGGAGAAGGGGCCGGGGGATGAGGTCGGTGTCAAAAATTGAAGCGCCTTTGGGTTTTGCGTAACATCAGTCAGTAAGCATTTCGAAATACACGGCTGCCCTGCACCATGGGGCAGCCGTTTTTTTGTGTTTGATTTTTCCGCGCAGTTCAGTTATACTAACCCTTAGCATTCCTTCACTTACAACAATCAAACCCGGATGAACCGACTTCTTCCTGTAGCTGCCGGCGGCGATATACCGCCGGAGTATCGCAATACACCAATCGGGCAGCTTCTTGCCTTCCACAATCTCAAGTCGCCGTTCACAGAATTCCAGAATGCGCAACTGCTTGTCGGTATGTGCATGGACAACCGGAAGCATCTGCACATCCCCGACAATTTTGCATTCATCATCCGGGCAGGCGGGGCGAATCTGCGCTACAGCGAGTTCAAAGTCTCGTTTGCCATTGCCGTCGGCGGTGTGCGGCACATTGCGCTTATCGGGCACAACAACTGCGGGATGGTGAATCTTCATGCACGGAAGGAGATGTTCATCAGCGGACTGGTCGAGCATGCCGGATGGGAGAGGGAATTGGCGGAACAGCACTTCACGCAGTTTTCCCCGATGTTCGAGATTGTGAACGAAATAGATTTTGTCTTAAGCGAGGCGAAGCGCCTCCGGATGCGATACCCGAAAATTCAAATTGCACCGATGCTGTATCGCGTCGAAGACAATCTTCTCTATCTCATCAATGAAGCATAGCATTCCGCATGTCCGATCCCGCAAACATTCTGCTTGAGAAAGACGCAGCGGCCAATCCCGTCGTCCAATTTCAGCGATGGTTTGATGACGCAACAAAGGCAGGCATTCCCGACGCTAATGCGATGACGCTTGCCACCGCCAACCGCGCCGGCAAGCCCTCGGCAAGAATCGTTCTCCTGAAGAGTTTTGATGAACGGGGATTCTGCTTCTTCACAAACTACGAAAGCGAAAAAGGGAAACAGCTTGCAGAAAACCCGAACGCGGCGCTTGTCTTCTTCTGGCAATCTCTCCATCGACAAGTAAGAATTGAAGGAGTGGTTGCACGAATGACGAATGCCGAATCTGACGAGTATTTTCACAGCAGGCCAAGGGATAGTCAGGTTGGGGCGCTTGTTTCACCGCAAAGTTGCGTTATTCCGGGCAGGGAGTTTCTTGATGAACGATTCAGGCAACTCTCGGAACGGTACAAGGGAACCGTTGTGCCGCGACCGGAACATTGGGGCGGGTACCGTCTCGCGCCGCATACCATCGAGTTCTGGCAGGGACGGGAGAACAGGCTGCACGACCGTCTCGTGTATCGCAAGGCTGATGACGGATGGAAGATTGAGCGGTTGGCGCCATAGCGCGTTGATTCTCAACCGCTCATCGGGTATATTCACTCAACATTTTTGCAGAGTTCATCAGCATGTCAACTCATCCCAGCAAATTCACCGTCGGGCTTGTACAAATTGCGCTTGAGCCGAACCCCGACAGCAACCTGAAACATGGCGCGGCAAAAGTGGAAGAGGCGGCAACAAAAGGCGCGCAGGTTGTGTGTCTGCCCGAACTCTTCCGTTCGCAATACTTCTGCCAGAAAGAAGATGTTGCCCACTTCGAACTTGCCGAAACAATTCCCGGCCCGACAACGCAAACGCTTTCAACCGTTGCTCGTAAAGCGGGTGTTGTAATTATTGCCCCGATTTTTGAAAAGCGTGCCCCGGGCGTGTACCACAACAGCGCGACCGTTATCGATTCCGACGGCACACTCCTCGGCATCTACCGCAAGATGCATATTCCCGACGACCCGGCGTTCTACGAAAAATTCTACTTCACGCCCGGCGATCTCGGATTCAAATCATTCAATACAAGCAAGGGCAACATCGGCACGTTGATTTGCTGGGATCAATGGTATCCCGAAGGTGCACGGCTTACAGCGTTGCGCGGAGCGAGTATTCTGTTCTATCCGACTGCAATCGGCTGGCATCCGCACGAGAAGGCGCAGTTCGGCAAGCAGCAACGCGATGCGTGGCAAACCGTGCAACGCGGACACGCAATTGCCAATGGAGTGTACGTTGCGGCAGTAAATCGAATCGGGCACGAGAAGACGGTTGAAGGCCAACCCGGACTCGAATTTTGGGGAACATCATTTCTTGCTGATCCGCAGGGCGTCATCCTCGCCGAAGCATCTGTTGACAAAGAGGAGATTTTGATCGGCGAAGTTGATTTGGAGAGAATAGAGGATGTCCGACGAAACTGGCCGTTTCTGCGCGACCGCCGCATTGACGCGTATCAGGGAATTGACCAGCGATTTCTCGACGGGGAGAAATGGCAACAGTAGCAACGCCCGCATCTTTCAACTATCGCATGCCTGCCGAATGGGAAGAACATGAGGCAACATGGATCGGCTGGCCCCACAACAAAAGCGATTGGCCCGGAAAGTTCAGCATTATTCCCTGGGTGTTCGGGGAGATTGTCAGAAAGCTGAGCGCGGGTGAGATCGTCCGCATCATCGTCAACGCGAAAGAACATGAAGCAAGCGCATGTCGTTTGCTGAAACGCGTGCACGCCGATATGTCGCAAGTGGAATTCTTCCGCTTTCCGACAAACCGCGGATGGACACGGGACTTCGGGCCGATGTTTGTCAGGAATGAATCCGAAGTTGCAGTGACGAATTTCAAGTTCAACGCGTGGGCAAAGTACCCCGATTGGAAGAAGGATCAGCATATTCACACACGGGCGGCAAAAGCGCTCGGAATCCGCCTCTTTCATCCATCTCACAACGGAAAGCCCGTCGTGCTTGAAGGCGGCGCAATTGACGTAAACGGACGGGGAACATTGCTGACGACGGAAGAATGCTTGCTCGATCAGACAACACAGGTTCGGAATCCGGGGATGTCACGACAAGAAATGGAGAATGTGCTGGCAGAGAACCTCGGTGCAACGAATGTGATCTGGCTTGGGAAAGGAATCGCAGGCGATGACACGCACGGCCACGTTGACGATCTATGCCGGTTTGTCAATCCGACAACTGTAGTGTTGTGCAGCGAGGATAATCCGACAGATGCAAACTACACTGCCTTGCACGAGAATCGTGAACGGCTTGAGTGTGCCCGACTTGAGGATGGTTCAAAGGTGGAAGTGGTTTCGTTGCCAATGCCTTCGGCGCTGTACCTCGATGACGTAAGATTACCGGCGAGTTACGCAAATTTCTACATCTCGAATGCGGGCGTTCTCGTTCCTACATTTAATGATCCGGGTGACCGTGTTGCCTTGGGAATCTTGTCAGAACTCTTCACGGACAGGCCTGTGATCGGCATTCATGCAGTCGATCTTGTGTGGGGCTTCGGTACGCTGCATTGCCTCACTCAGCAACAACCCGCACTCTGAAACAAAAAAACTCCGCCCATCGAACGTTGTAACGGGCGGAGTCTGTCTTGCCTGATCCGAATTCTAATGTCCTCTTCCTCCGTACTGCTGCAAATGATGATGCCCGCGCTGGGAGTCTGACGAATAGCCTGCTGAGGCAATCGGGCTTCTTCCGGTTTTTCTTCCCGGGAATACTCGTTGCATCATTCCCGTAAGCGGAGTACGGTGTTCTCTCATCCCGTTCACATCAATCAGTTCAATTTCCCGCGTTACAATCTTTTCCATAGCGAGCTTGGCGGTGATGCCATGGACAAAGGCAATCCGCATATCATGCGTTCGGATCAGCTTCAGTGAACTCTCTCCGAACCTTCCGGCAACAACTGCGTGTACTTCCGCGGATGCGGCTTTCAGTAGCGCAGCGTGACGATCCTGTGGCGTGTTGTGGCGGATGGCTTCGATTGCTTGTGTCTCGGAATCGACAATCAAATACCATGCGGCATGTTCAAATCGCTTTGCGACGTAACTTTCCAACCGATTACCAATTGACGCAACAAGAAATTTCATTGCTCCCTCCTTGGTTTGTGAATTGATTGAGATGAGAAAGAACGGCGGGTAAAGTAACAACTCCACGCTTGATAGTAGCGCAGAATTCAGAAAGAGTCAAGTCCTCAAACAGCGCCTGTGCCCTGCTTCTCATCATTGCAAAAAGGCCTTTGATTTTCCTAAATCTTGGAATTTCCGGTCAGATTTTTGATGAAATAAGCCGTATTCCGTTGATTGTGCATGGCACAGAATTCGCAAAAATGGTGAGGGTTTGTTATCATATCTGGAAAAGAAATTCTACTCTGTCTCATATTTTTACACGAGGTAATTGACGATGAAGCGCGAACATGTCACCATTGACGGCAACGAAGCTGCCGCCTATGTTGCTCACAAGTTGAACGAAGTCATCTGTATCTATCCCATCACTCCTTCATCGAACATGGGGGAATGGGCGGATGAATGGTCGGCGGCGGGAAGGAAAAATCTGTGGGGCACCATTCCTTCGGTTACGGAAATGCAGAGTGAAGGCGGAGCGGCAGGAGCGATACACGGCGCGCTGCAAACAGGGGCGCTCTCAACAACCTTCACCGCCTCGCAAGGCTTGCTGCTGATGTTGCCGAACATGTTGAAGATCGCCGGCGAACTGACGTCGACTGTCTTCCACGTGTCCGCACGAACGGTGGCTTCGCATGCTCTCTCCATCTTCGGCGATCACAGTGATGTGATGATGGCGAGACAAACCGGATTTGCGATGCTTGCGTCGAACTCCGTGCAGGAAGTGATGGATATGGCATTGATTGCGCAAGCCGCTTCGCTCGAAGGCAGACTCCCTGTTCTTCATTTCTTCGACGGCTTCCGCACATCGCATGAAGTGATGAAAATCGAGCAGCTCACCGACGACGATCTGCGCGCAATGATCGATGACGATCTGATCCGTGCACATCGCGAGCGGGCGCTGACTCCCGAGAAACCCGTTCTCCGCGGCACAGCGCAAAATCCCGACGTGTTCTTCCAGGCACGCGAGACCGTGAACCCCTACTACAATGCATTCCCCGACGTTGTACAAAAAGCGATGGATAAGTTTGCCCGGATCGTTGGACGCAAGTACAGACTGTTCGACTACTATGGCTCACCGACAGCCGAGCGTGTTATCGTGATTATGGGTTCGGGAGCGGAAACGGTAGAAGAGACGGTTGACTTCCTGAACAAGCGCGGAGAAAACATCGGCGTTCTGAAGGTCCGGCTGTTCCGTCCGTTTGATACGAAACGCTTCATCGAAGCCTTACCGAAATCGGTGAAGAGTATTGCGGTATTGGACAGAACAAAGGAACCCGGCGCATCCGGCGAGCCGATGTATCAGGATGTTCTTACTGCAACCACCGAGTTGTTTATCAATAACAAGCTGCCGTTTGCGTTTCCGAAAATCATCGGCGGCAGGTACGGACTTTCTTCAAAGGAATTCACACCGGCAATGGTCAAGGCGGTGTACGATGAGATGAAGAAAGAGAATCCGAAGAATCACTTCACCGTCGGCATCAACGACGATGTGACGTTCACGAGTCTCGAGTATGATGCTTCGTTCAGCACCGAACCCGATGATGTTGTGCGGGCAATGTTCTACGGCCTCGGCGCAGACGGAACCGTTGGAGCAAACAAGAATTCCATCAAAATCATCGGCGAGGATACGAGCAATTACGCGCAGGGCTATTTCGTGTACGACTCGAAGAAATCGGGCTCGACAACAACATCGCATCTCCGGTTCGGCCCGCGCCCGATTCACTCAACATATCTTATCGAGCGGGCGAATTTCGTTGCGTGCCACCAGTGGTTCTTCCTCGAAAAATATGATGTGTTACGTAATGCGATACCGAATGCAACATTTTTGCTGAACAGCTTCTACGGTCCCGATCAGGTGTGGGACCAGCTCCCGCGACATATTCAGCAACAGATCATCGACAAGAAAATCAAATTCTACGTCATCGACGGCTACAAAGTGGCGCAGGCAACCGGTATGGGTGCGCGCGTCAATACCATTATGCAAACATGCTTTTTTGCCATCTCCGGTGTGTTGCCGAAAGATGAGGCAATTGCCGCAATCAAGAATTCTATCAAGAAAACGTACGGCAAGAAGGGCGATCAGATTGTCCAGCAAAACTACGCCGCTGTCGACCAGACACTTGCTAATTTACACGAAGTAAAAATTCCCGCAGCAGTCAGCAGCAAGATTGAAATGCCGCCCGTCGTTTCCGACAAGGCACCGGATTTCGTCAAGAATGTTACGGCAGGAATCATTGCCGGATTCGGCGACTCGCTTCCTGTCAGCGTATTTCCGAAGGACGGCACATTCCCCACCGGAACAGCCCAATGGGAGAAACGTAACATCGCCCTCGAAATTCCCATTTGGGATGAAACGGGAACGTGTATTCAATGCAATAAATGCGCAATCGTTTGTCCGCATGCGGCAATTCGCGTAAAGGTGTATGACCCGAAAGAATTGGCAACATCCCCCTCAACTTTCAAGTCAATGGATTACAAGGGCGTCGAATACAAGGGCATGAAGTACACGGTACAGGTAGCGCCCGAAGATTGCACGGGCTGCGGCATTTGCGTTGACATTTGTCCGGCAAAGAATAAAAAAGAGACGAGGCTGAAAGCCATCAACATGACCGAGCAGCCGCCGATTCGCGAGCGTGAAAGGGCGAATTATGATTTCTTCCTTTCCCTTCCCGAAACCGACCGCCGCACAATCAAGATGGACTCGGTGAAGGGTTCGCAGTTCGCGCAGCCGCTGTTCGAGTACTCCGGTGCTTGTACGGGCTGCGGCGAAACGCCGTACGTGAAACTTGCAACGCAGATGTTTGGCGACAGAATGATTGTTGCCAATGCAACGGGTTGTTCATCGATTTATGGCGGCAACCTTCCGACTACGCCGTGGACCTTCAATCACGAAGGCCGCGGACCGGCGTGGAGCAATTCACTGTTCGAAGACAATGCAGAGTTCGGCCTCGGCATGAGACTCTCAATCGACAAGCAACATCAGATGGCGATGGAGATAGTGGAGAAGATGAAGAGTGAGATAGGCGATGATCTTGCCGACGCTATTCTTAATGCCAACCAATCTGACGAACCGGGCATTTATGAACAGCGCCAACGTGTCGAGGATTTGAAGAAGAAACTTGCCGGAATGAACTCTTCTGACGCGAAGCGGCTTCTGACTCTTGCGGATATGTTGGTGAAGAAGAGCGTATGGATCATGGGAGGCGACGGATGGGCGTATGATATCGGCTACGGCGGATTGGACCATGTTATTGCATCGGGCAAGAACGTGAACATCCTCGTGCTTGATACGGAAGTGTACAGCAACACCGGCGGGCAAATGTCGAAAGCGACCCCGCGTGCAGCAGTAGCGAAGTTTGCCGCCGCCGGCAAGCCGCTCGGCAAGAAAGATCTCGGTCGCATTGCCATGCAGTACGGCAATGTGTACGTTGCACAGATCGCCATGGGCTACAACGATGCGCAGACGGTTCGTGCATTCATGGAAGCGGAATCGTACGACGGACCGTCACTCATTATTGCGTACAGCCACTGCATCGCGCACGGCATCAACATGACGAAGGGAATGACGAATCAGAAGTATGCCGTCGAATGCGGCCACTGGCCGACGTACCGGTTTGACCCGCGGTTGGCGCAGGAAGGAAAGAACCCCTTGAAACTCGACAGCAAAGCGCCGAAGATCAAGTTCGAAGAATATGCATACATGGAAACGCGCTACAAAATGCTGACGAAGAGCCATCCGCGCGAAGCAAAGGAATTGATGAAACTTGCGCAGGAAGATGTGGAGGCAAGATGGAAAGCGCTTGAATCGCTCGCAGCGGAAACACCGGGGAATGGCGCTGCGCCGGCACCGGCCGCACCCGTGAAACCGGCTCCGTCAACGAACTGACAGACACTAACGCAAAATTTCAGGAGTACTTATGGATCTCTCAACCAACTATCTCGGCCTGCATCTCAGGAATCCGCTTGTGGCATCAGCGTCGCCGCTTTCGCGCTCGCTCGATTCGATGAAACGTCTGGAAGACTCCGGCGCTTCGGCAATCGTAATGTACTCTCTTTTTGAAGAACAGATAGCACATGAGGCGGCCGAGTTGAATCACTATCTCAGCTACGGAACGGAGAGTTTCGCAGAATCGCTCACCTACTTTCCCGAGTCACAGGAATACAACCTCGGCCCGGACGAGTACATTGAGTTGCTGCATGCCGCAAAGGAAAAGCTCTCGATTCCCGTTATCGGAAGCCTGAACGGTATTTCCGTCGGCGGTTGGATTGACTATGCAAAAAAAATCGAGCAAGCGGGCGCCGATGCGCTTGAGCTGAACGTGTATTACATTCCGACGGACCCGGAGCTTACAGGACAGGAAGTTGAGGATCGCTATCTCGAAGTTCTTCACGCCGTGAAGCAAGCGATCAAGGTTCCCGTGGCGATGAAGTTGAGTCCGTTCTTCAGTTCAATGGCACACATGGCGAAACGGTTGGATACGGCAGGGGCAAACGGACTTGTGCTGTTCAACCGTTTCTATCAGCCCGATATCGATCTTGAGACGCTTGAAGTTGTGCCGGGTGTTGTCCTCAGCACTCCGATGGCGATGCGGTTGCCGTTGCGGTGGATTGCCATCCTTCACGGAAAAGTGAAGGCAAGTCTGGCGGCGACGAGCGGCGTTCACACAGCCCAGGATGTTATCAAGATGTTGATGGCCGGGGCGGATGTGACGATGATGTGTTCAGCTTTGTTGAAGCATGGCCCGCAACATGTCACAACCGTACTGTCCGAAGTACGTCAATGGATGCTGGAACACGAGTACGTTTCCGTTTCGCAGATGAAGGGGAGCATGAGTCAGAAATCCGTTGCCGACCCCGCGGCATTTGAGCGAGCGAACTACATGAAGGCGCTGAATCAGTACAAAGTAATCATTTAGAAGAAGCAGTGACAAACGCACAGAGGTGTCTTCGCTGTATATAGGAGACACCTCTTTAGCTTTCTACGGCGGGATGAATTCAAGCCTGCTCTTTTGTATCTTACATCAGCTAACTGACCGAATTAAACACTCTTGAGGTTTGCACAATGTACAAACTCGTCCTCCTTCGCCACGGAGAAAGTACCTGGAACAAAGAAAACCGCTTTACCGGCTGGACTGATGTTGATCTTTCCGACAAGGGAAAGGAAGAGGCCCGAAACGCCGGAAAAGTGTTGAAAGAAAAAGGTTTCGTGTTCGATGTTGCCTACACCTCCGTGCTGAAGCGGGCCATCCGAACGTTGTGGTACGTGATGGACGAGTTGGATTTGATGTGGATTCCGGTGTACAACAGTTGGCGGCTGAACGAACGACACTACGGCGCATTGCAAGGATTGAATAAATCCGAAACAGCCGAAAAGTACGGCGAAGCCCAGGTAAAAATCTGGCGCCGGAGTTACGACATTCAGCCACCGGTGCTGGAGAGAAGCGATCCTCGTTTCCCCGGTTTCGATCCGCGCTACAAGGACCTGAAGCCGGAGGAACTTCCTGCAACCGAATGCCTGAAAGACACGGTCGCCCGGTTTCTGCCCTACTGGCACGAAACAATTGCCCCCGCAATCAAGAGCGGAAAGCGCGTGATCATCGCGGCGCACGGCAACAGCCTTCGGGCGCTTGTGAAATACCTGGACAATGTTTCAGAGGCGGACATTACCGAACTGAATATTCCAACCGGCTTGCCGCTGGTGTATGATCTTGACGAAAACCTCAAGCCGATTAGAAGCGAGTATCTGGGCGATCCGGAAGCGGTGAAGAAGGCGATGGAGGCCGTCGCAGCGCAAGGAAAGGCAAAGAAGTAACGGCGTCCGGCACGTGCAGAGTGGTTGATGATCCCGACGCTGATTGTCTTTCTTGTGCCTGCAGGAAATCGGTGTCAGGCTGAATGCGCAATTTCAAACACACAGAAGCCTGATCTCAGGATTGGATGACACACGCTGATTCCGAGCGAAGTTAGGTCTGACAAAAACTCTCTTCTTCCCATCTGTTCTTTCTACATCAACAACAAAATCATAGAGGTCACAATGAATCGGATTCATTACATTGCCGTACTATTTTTTCTGTCGATTGTTTCGTGCAGCGCCCAGGAGAAATCGCACGAACTTGGCGCCGAATTGAAAGCTGAAGTTCCCGCGCTGAAGGAGTTTCATACTGTTATCTTCCAACTCTGGCATACTGCCTGGCCGGAGAAGGATATTGCGATGCTTATCTCATTGCTCCCGGAAATTGAAAAGTATACAGAAGCTGTTTCAAGCGCTGAGCTGCCGGGAATCCTGCGGGACAAGAAGGAGGCGTGGGCGAAAGGCGTAGGGCAACTGCAGAACATTGTCGCTGAGTACAAAAATGCAGTGAAGGAGAAAAACGACAAACACCTGCTTGATGTCGCGGAGAACCTGCACGCCCAGTACGAGAAGCTTGTACGTGTGGTACGTCCGCCGTTGCCGGAACTTGATGCGTTTCATACGGTTCTCTACCCGCTGTACCACTACTATCTTCCGGAGTATCATCTCCAGAATATCAAGAAATCCGTCTTAGCTCTCAAGGACAAAATGGGCTTGTTGAACAACGTAACCTTGCCGGAGAGACGAAAAGCAATCGAGCCCGTTTTTGTCGAGAAGCGCGCCACTCTCTCTGCCTCGGTGGATGAATTGGCGGTTGCGGTAGAGTCAAACGACAAGGAAACGATCACATCCGCGATCGAAAAAATGCACACGGAGTATCAAGTGTTGGAGCATGCTTTGGAGTAACGGCTGACAGGGTCTCCCGACGATACCTACCGCGGCTGCAGCGTTATTGTGCCCAACGGAGTGGTAACACCGGCCCAGACAATAACGCCTGCTACAGTAAAATCGCGGTATGTCGTATCCGTAGACACATAGCTCACGAAGTATGATGAAGGCGGGAGATACGCCAGTGTGTATGCCCCCGACGCATCCGCCATTGTAGAGATCGTATCCGTGGCGTTATAGGCGGTGATAATCGGACGCGTCGATACTGGCACAACATGCCCGCTGATTGTGCCTGTTTGTGCCGTCGTTACGACGCGGAGAACAGGCCTGAGGCTGAAGCTGCCATTGCCTGTCCGGAGAATCGATCGGGCAGCATCGAAATCAAGAAGCAGTGTGTAGGCGATATTCGGTTGAATTGTTGCATGTACGTTGAGTTTCAAACCGCTTTGCGATCCGCTCGGAATGGTGAGAGGATGAGAGACGCCTCCAACAACCACGCGGCTTCCGTTGCCAATGTGGAGTCGAAGCTGGGAGTATGTTCCCGGAGGAAGCGGTGCCCTGCCGATGACGGTATCTACACCGTTCGTCAGCGAAAGGAGATTGTAGATAGCGCGCGTCCGGTTTATGGTGTGCCATCCTGAAGAAAGCGTATCGGAGTTGCTGGCATGAATGCGAACACTGTCAACCCGGATAAGGACCGAGTCGAACGCTATCGGGCTATCCGTCATGCGAATGATAAGTGTTCCCGTCTGCTCTTCAGGATCCGGAGCGGCCGGGTTATCATCTTTCACACATGATGAAAACAGAAACAATGGCAGGACAACAAGAACTGAAAACAAGACTCTGGTCATGGAACTCCCCTTTCTACACAAACCATACGAAGACGCGGTCTTAGAAGATGTGACAATCCCAACATAGATATTTTGAATCGAAAAGAGAATCCGGTTAAGAAATTCTAATCTTCGGACAAATCAGGTAGAACGTTATGAAAACATCAATTGAACAATTCTTCGCTTCTCAGGCATTTGCAGTTGTCGGCGTTTCGCGCAACAGCAGAAAATTCGGCAACATCATCTTTCGTGAGATGAAAAACAAGGGTTTTGCAGTCTATCCGGTCTCGGCGCATCTTCCTTCGGTGGAAGGTGTTTCATGTTTTGCACGTGTCGACGAATTACCGGAATCGGTCAAATCCCTCGTGATTGTTGTTCATCCCGAAGCTGCCGCGGAAATCGTTGTCCGGGCTCACACAAAAGGCATCACCAACATCTGGCTGCAACAAGGGGCGGAATCCGATAAAGCGATTGCGTTTGCGAAGCAACACGGCCTCAATCTCATTCACGGGCAATGCATCTTAATGTTCACCGAGCCGGTCAAATCGATTCACGCCGTTCATCGCTGGATTAGCAGACTTGTGAGGTCATACCCGCAATAGGTTGCGTGAGTCCGGGCTAAAGGCTTGACATTCGATGTTGGTTTGAGTAAGATTCTTCCCGAATTACTGCTGTTCTTTTATCAACATCCCCCGGAGACTTCATGTCCACCCCCGCACCGTCCTCATCGCCGCGTTGTGCATATACCCAGGAAGTCCGTTTTGCAATAGTGATGTATGGCGGCGTTTCGCTCGCCATTTACATCAATGGTATTGCGCAGGAGTTGTATCATCTCGTACGCGCAACCGCCCCCGCCGACAACAAACGCCCCGATGACCCCCTCTTCTCCAACGATCAATTGTCCGGCACGGAAAGAGTCTATCGAAAGCTCGGACAGATCATCAGCAATCACGAGGAAATTTTCCGGGAATCGCTTCCAGACGATCCGATCAGGACGCGATTTGTGGTCGACATTCTCTCCGGAACATCCGCCGGCGGCATCAATGCCATCTTTCTTGCCAAGGCACTTGCCAACAATCAATTGATGAACAACCTGAAACAGTTATGGGTTGAAGAAGGAGATCTCGCGCTCTTGCTGAACGACAAGGAGTCAGTGAAGAATCTGCCTCTGACCCGCCAACGCCAACCCCAATCCCTTCTGAACAGCAACCGGATGTATCTGAAGCTGCTGAAGGCGTTCGACGATATGGAAAAGTCACGCGCCAGCACGCCCGTTGCGCAATCGCCCTACGGAACCGAAGTTGATCTCTTCGTGACTGCAACAGATATTCGCGGCGTTACCGTGCCGCTCCGGCTCGCCGATGCTGTTGTGTACGAGCGAAGACACAAGAACGTGTTTCATTTCAAATACTACACGACGGCATCGCAGACGGAAGCACAGACGGATTACGTTGACCGGATGACGGATGACGGCGAATCGATTCGCAACGACTTCATGAAGGATTTTAATCCGTTTCTTGCGTTTGCGGCCCGCTGCACGTCGTCCTTTCCGTTTGCATTCGAGCCGATGCGGCTGGACGACATTGACGGAATCGTGAAACGAATTCCGCCGTACAACGATGATCCTTCCAGTACTTCTGCCAGTGATCGTTGGGCGCGGTTCATCGAGGGTTACCGTTCATCCTCCGAGATTCGGTTCAGTGCCCGGTCGTTCGGCGACGGCGGCTACCTTGATAACAAGCCCTTCAGCTATGCAATTGATGCGTTGATGACGCGTCAGGCCGATTTTCCGGTTGACAGAAAACTGATTTACATCGAACCGGCTCCCGAGCATCCTGAGCAGTCGGGGGTCTCAACCGAGAAACCGGATGCATTGGAAAATGTCAATGCCGCGCTTCTTGTTCTTCCCCGCTATGAAACAATTCGTGAAGATTTGCAACGCGTTCTGCAACGCAACAGTCTCATCGAACGCATCAGCCGCATTACCACCGGCATCGAAGTGGATGTCAAATACGGCAACGAGGGAGATCGCTCCGAATCACTTCCCGGTCCGAAGTGGGCCGAGCAGGATCTGGCGGAGATGATACGGAAGAAGGGCATTGCGTACGGCGGCTATCAACGTCTTAAAGTTGGTTCTGTAACAGATCAGATTGCCGAACTCATCGCCCGCGCATCGGGACTGGATGAAGACTCCGACCAACTGCTGGGAATCCGCTACCTTGTGCGCGCATGGCGAAGTATGCACTACACAATCTACAAGGAACGGAAAGACACACGGGCTACGGAAAACAGATTCCTGCTCGAATTCGACCTCGGCTACAGGCTGAGGCGGCTCGCGTTCGTCCAAGGCAAGCTTGACGTTCTGCACGGCGGCGGTCGTGATGCTGAGGCTGTTCTCGATAATATCGGCAGGAAGTACGACCTGAAGGATCTGAACGAGACCGCATTCCGTCAGGAACTTCTGAACATCAGGGGGTCGCTTGCTTCCGCGTACTCCGTGTTGACCGGTGCCCGTAATGCATTGCGTGCCCGTCAGGAAAAGAATCCGCTTCACCGGTTTGTTGTCGGTACCGGCATCACGCCGGATCAAATTAAGAAGCTGCTCAATGAGCCGACCGAGAATTTCCGCATGAATGAAGCGAAACATCTTCTGCAGCAAAAGTCTTTGGAAAGAGGCCTCACGACTCTTGCCGGGGAATTATCGTCGTTCATTTTCAAAGCGACGGGGAAGGCGTCCGAAATTTGTTCAGAGGCACTGAATCCCAAAAAATCTTCCTGGTCTGCCAACTCCCCCGAGCGAAGAGCCCGCGAGTGTCTCTTCCACTACTATCAATTCTACGATGACTATGACATGATCACATTTCCCGTGCTGTACAGTGCCGATGCGGGAGAGCTTGATGTCGTTGAGGTGATACGGATAAGTCCTGAAGATGCGACAAGCTTGATCAATGAGAGAGAAGAAAGCGCAAAACCCGACGGCAGGAAGAAACTTGCCGGCACAGCGTTGGGGAATTTTGGCGCGTTTCTCGATCGTGTCTGGCGTGAGAATGATATTTTGTGGGGAAGACTTGACGGAGCGGAGCGCATCATCAGCTCATTGCTGCCCGGCGATGTGCATAAAGAACTGCGCGACAAGCTGATTCAAGAGGCACAGGAGGAAATTCTCAAGGAAGACTTGCGTCCGCAGGATGTCCGAACGCTCAGCAAAGTACTTGCCGAGTCATTGGTTCAGTCAAAAGGAATTGACGACGTCGAGAAACTACGTGAGCTTGTTGATAAACAATACGGCGACTCGGTCAATTCCAAAGCTGAGGCGCTGTTCCGCCTCCTTCTGAAGGAAGAGAGTCTCTTGCAGTTTTTCAGGGAAAGTTATTCGGTTAACCGTACCGCAAATCCGGAAGCGACGTTGAAGACGATGTCGCGTGCGAGTCGCATTATCGGCAAAATGCTTGAGCAACTATCCGAAAAACGTAACCTCTCCAAATCGGGCGGCTCGTGGATTGCCCGGCTGGGTCAGGTTTTTTGGGGACTTGTTATCGTTGCGGTGCCGGGCAGCCTCGTTAACCTTCTCGTGCGGCATTGGCTCAAGGTTCTGTATGTGTTCGAAGCGTTGCTGATTGTTTCCGGGACTCTTCTCACGAATACTCCGATGCAGCAATTGGGTATTACGCTTGCAGCGATTACGTTGGGAATGAATTTTCTGATCTTTCTGATCAGCGATTTCATCAAAGGGAGGAAGTTCTGGCTCCGGCTTCTCGTTACACTACTTGTTTCTGCTTTTATTCTGCTGGCTGCTCTCGGAGCCGATGCGCTGTTCGGCCATCCCGTAATGAGCTGGCTGACAGAGAAATACAACATGCTTGCAAATTGGTTGAGAGGTTAGCCATCGTTCCGACGAATACCGTACCTGCGGCATGGTGTCAGTTGCAGGAATGAAGTATACTGGGCATACGGAAAACGTAATGGGGGGATCATCAATCACCAAAGTGCGAGGTGTGCTATGAATCCAATGCGGATCGTTGCGCGGCGCGGAGTGTTTGCAGTAGTACTGGCTGCTTCCGTTATCTACTTGACGGGCTGCGCATCGATGACACGGATGTCGACGCGATACAAACCGCTTCATCCGTCAAACAACCAGTCCGTCGACTTCACCGTCAATGCGACCGACGGCGACGGCATCAGCCAGGCCAGGCTGTATGTCTATGAGTATGCCCTCTCCGTTGTGAACGGCATGCAAACGGCAACAAAGCGGAACAACGGCACGTGGGGTCTCGTGAAGACGTGGAATTTCCCCTCCAACCCGACGAGCATCAATGAAACTCACGCACTCACAGGATTTCCGGCTTCGACGTTTCTCACGTTCCTGTTCAGAGTGACGGACAAGAAGGGAAACTCGAAGCAGGAGGAGTGGTCGTTTGCTGCAGGCGATTGGCCGTTCGGCAACAATCCCATTCCACTGTGGGGCAACGGAGCCCCGGCCGAACGGATTGACGTTTGCTTCGTTGCCGATAGAACGGACTATGCAACAGCGCGCAACATGCTTCCCGATCTCGAAGCACTCATTTTCGACGGCTATCATATCAATAATGGCGTGAAGATGGGGAAGAAATACTGGCAGTTCTACTACTCGCCGCAGCGCGGGTTCATCAGCGATTTCGACGCCAGCCCCAGAACAATGGATATTCCATCGAGCGTGCAGAATTCCACCATCATCGATCATGCTGCCGTGATTCATACGACGGTGAAGCGAGACTGGGCCAGCGGTGGCAACTTCGGTACCGAGCCAACAAATATCGGCACAGCGGCACACGAGAGCGGCCACGCCGCATTCAAATTGATGGATGAATATTCGGGCGGTGGACACAACACGTCGAGCGATCCGCACCATAACAATTACAACTCGAAATCAAACTGTGAGTCATATAATACATCGAACGGCTGGCCTGCCGCCGATTGCCAGAATATTGAGGGAAGTTGGTGGAGGCCCGAGCCCAGCTCGCTCACATGCATCATGCTGAACGACGGCGACGCAGCAATGCCCGACTTCGAACGGACGTGCATCAACCGAATCAGTTGGTTCTATTCACAACTGGAGACGCCATGAAAACGACAGTTCTGTTTTTGACGACACTCCTCCTCTTCTCGTGCAGCAATCGCGACAACGTGCAAGAGAAGGAAATGGGGGATTTCAAATCTGATCCCGAGAATATGCCGACGACGCGAACCCTTCATACGCCCGTCCCTGTTTTGCTCGTCCGGATTGAAGCAACGAAGGAAGGCTACTCAGCAATGCCGTTCCGGGCAATGGGTGTTCCGAGTCCGACAATTCATACTGAAGGAGATGTGGTGCTGAAGGCATTGGACGAACAGGGGCGTGCCGTATCGACTGTCGCCGTTGATAATCCGAGGGCAATTCGTACCGCAGGATCAACGAAGCCTGAGACCGGCGAGTTGGATAAGGCAACATTCACAGTTACATTCGCAAAGCCGGATAACATCAGGAGTGTGGAGATGACCGTGATCAGCGGCCCGAACGCAGGCTTGAAACAAGCCTTAAGGATCGAGCCTCGTGAACTGAAACCGCTGCCGGATGAGAAGTAATAAAGTTCGCGGGACTCCCCCCTGCATGGGAGTCCCGCAGGCGGGACGAAACCTCTCCCACTACCATCCTATTTCAACTCTGCCTATATTGCTTGTGAATATCTCGAGAACTTTCCGGTTCTCATCTCTCCAACAACTCCTCAAAAAATCATCACATGAATTCCATTTGTGTTTTCTGCGGTTCGAGTCCCGGAGCCAATGGCGCGTATGCTCATGCCGCACAGGCATTCGGAACCCTTCTTGCTCAACGGCGCATTACGTTGATTTTCGGCGGCGGGAAGGTCGGCCTTATGGGACATCTTGCCAATGCCGTACTCTCAAACGGCGGCAACGCAGTCGGCGTGATTCCTGAAGCACTGATGCGCAAAGAGGTTGCTCACGATGCACTTACCGAACTGCACGTTGTGAAAGACATGCACATCAGAAAGGCAACAATGTACGAGCTGGCGGATGCGTTTGTGGCAATGCCGGGCGGTACAGGAACACTCGATGAGTTGTTTGAAGTAATAACATGGAACCAGCTTGGCTATCTGACTAAACCGGTGGGATTGTTAAATGTCGGCGGGTACTTCAACGCTTTAACCAACTTCTTGAGGCATACGGTTGCCGAACGTTTCGTCAAGGCTGAACATTTGAATCTCCTGCACGTTGAGGAGAATGCCGAAATGCTTCTCAGCCGATTAAGGGCTCCGCAGGTTTCTCTCCCTGACAAATGGATAGATCGCTGACGAACCCGTCATCACCTTTCCGCTTGACCTCACAGCGCGAACAGCAAATCCGGTCAATCGTCAACGCAACCCTCGCTATGACCGTCGTAGGCATGGCGTATGTTCTCGTGTTTGTCGAGTTTCACGTGCACACACTGCTCAACGGTGTAGTCATCGGATGTATTCTCGGCTTCGGCACATCCGTCGCCGACGTGTTCCTCTTCTCGCGGTATCGCCAGCAGTTGTCGTTCAGTGTTATCATCACGTTGCGCACGCTGTTCTACGTTGTGCTGATTGTTGGTACGGTCTTTTATGTTATTCTCGTACATTCCTCCTGGATGCATGACGTCTCTCTTTCGGCTGCATTTTACTCCCCGAAGTTCCAGATATTTTTGTGGGAGGGGGAATTCGTTCGCGTTATCGTATATGCCCTTGTCGCCAGTTTCCTCATCAATTTCGTCAGGCAGGTCAACCGGCTTCTCGGCCACAACGCATTGCTGATGTATGTCACCGGGAAGTACCACCAGCCGATTGAGGAGGAACGGATCTTCATGTTTCTTGACCTCAAGTCATCGACGGCAATTGCGGAGAGACTCGGCAATATCCGGTACCATAAACTTCTCAACGATTTCTTTCACGATATTTCCCCCGCCATCGTGGAAAGCAAAGGGACGATCTATCAATATGTCGGTGATGAAGCGGTTGTAACGTGGACTGCGGAGAAGGGTTTGAAAGATGCGAATTGCATTGCCTGTTACTTCAGAGTTGCGGCCGCAATTTTCATGAATACGGAAAAATATGAGAAGACATACGGGTTTGTTCCGGAATTCAAGGCAGGCTACCACTATGGACCCGTGATTTCGGGAGAAATCGGCGATGTGAAGCGGGAGATCGTTTATCACGGGGATACCGTGAATACTGCCGCACGCATCCGGACAGAGTGTACAACACTTCGAAAGGACTTGTTGCTTTCGGCAGATTTGTGGAAACGGCTTCCCCGAACCGAGTACCTGAGTCCGCAAAGCATAGGCAAAATCAAGCTGAAGGGAAAGGAAGAGGAAGTGGAGTTGTACAGTATTTTGGAAGCCGCTTAAACGCAGACGGCTTTACCGGAACAGTAAAGCCGTCTTGGCAGATCCAAGATTAGCCGCAGTGTTATCTCTTCATATTCGTCAGCAGCTTCTCCATCTCATCCATCACTTTATTCATTTTGTTCATGGTGATGGTGAACGGCTGGGACGTCGTCATATCCACGCCGGCTTTCTTCAGCAAATTGATTGCATAATCAGAACTGCCTGCGGATAGAAAATCCATGTAGCGCTTTGTTGCTTGCTTATCGCCCGCCAGTACCGGCTCCACGAGAGCAGCCGAGGCGGTAAACGACGTGGCGTATTGATATACATAGAAGTTGTAGTAGAAATGGGGGATGTACATCCACTCCGCCTTGATCTCATCCCCGACGAGGCAAATACCCTTGTCGTGTCCGTAGTATTTTCGTGTCAGGTCAAGATACATCTGGTTGAGCTTGTCACCCGTCAACGATTCGCCCCTCTCCGCCATTTCGTGTATGCGCATTTCAAATTCGGCGAACTGGGCCTGCCGGAAGAACGTTCCCTTCATGCTCTCCACATAACTGCCGAGAATGGAAAGACGGATATTGTCGTCTTTTGTCGTCTTCAACATGTAATCGTTCAACAATGCTTCGTTAAATGTTGACGCAACTTCTGCCGTGAAAATCGGATAGCTTGCGGTCGGAAACGGCTGCGCCTTGTTCGAAAGATAGCTCTGCATCGTGTGGCCCAGTTCGTGCGTCAGCGTCCGAACGTCGATGTACTTTCCATTGTAATTCAGGAGCATGTACGGATGAACGTCGTATGCCGATCCTTGCGAATAGGCGCCCGATCTCTTACCCTCCGTCGGATACAGATCGATCCACCGTTCGTTCATAGCTTTCTGGACAACATTCACATACTCTTTGCCGAGCGGCGCAAGCGAGGCGAGCACGAGTTTTTCAGCCTCTTCCGGCGTGTAGGAAAGATCGACGTTCGCCAGCAGTGGCGCATACAAATCGTAATAATGCAATGTGTCGACGTTAAGCATTCTCTTTCGGAGATTCAGATAGCGGTGCAATGTGTTCAGGTTGTTGTTGACATTGTCGACAAGACTCGTGTACACTTGAACGGGGATGTTTGCTCCGTTCAACGCACGCTCCATTGCATTGTTGTACTTCGAAGCTTTTGCGTAGAACATGTTCTTCTTCACTTCGCCGTACGTCATCGTGCCGAACGTCCCCCGATACTGATTGATCGTGTCGAAGAACTTCTTGAACACAATTGCCCTGTCCGCCCGGTTCGTTCCCGCTCTGTACAACTCGAATGAAGCTTTGTCTACCTTGACAGTCCTGCCGTCACTCAGTTGAACCTCGGGATAAGGAAAGTCCGCATTCGTAAAAATGCCATATGTGTTGGACGCTGCATCCGAAAGCAAGCTGGCATCGGCAAGAATCTTCTCTTCACCCTCAGTTCCTGTGTGAGCCTTGCGGCGGAGAATATCGTCGAGGTATTGGCGGTACACCGCGAGGCCTTCTTCCTGCTTTGTCCACGAGGCAATCGTTGCGGGATCAATGGCAAGAACTTCGGGTTCGATGTATGCCGATTTGGCTCCCATATCGGCCCCGAGCTGTCCCATTTCCTGCACCATCGCAAGGTACTTTGAGTTGCGCGTATCGAGATCGGAATTCAGATGAGCATAGATGTACAGCCGGTTGAATTCCTTCGCAAGATTGAACGTGAAGTCAAGGCACTTCGCAAGTTGTTGTGCCGAGGAGGAAAGTGTGCCCTTGAATTGCTCAACCTTCGGGTATTCGCCTGAAAAACGTTCCCGCGCTTGTTTCCAGGCTTCGTCCGAAGAGTACAGGTCGGTGAGATTCCATTTCCATTTGTCCGGAACCTTGCCCCTGTCGCGTTCCTGAGCGAAGCCGTAAAGAAAGACTGTGGAGAGAAGAATGAAGACCAGCGTAGAACGTCGCATAGTGAAACCTTTCTATGTAGTGGATTATCGTCGGAGACCGCGGGATGAGGAAATGACGCTGTCTCTTGTACGAATCAACTGACGTGATGGTTGCGCAACATATAAAGAAAAAGGCCCCAGCAAAGGGCCTTTTTCTACAGATAATCTGTGTTTTTAGATTACGTCTTCTTTGCGAGAATCTGTTCGATCTCATCCATTGCACGGTTCATCTTTTTCATAGTAAGATCGAACGGAAGGGATGTTGTCATGTCAATGCCGGCCCTCTTCAACAACTCGATCGGATAATCGGACCCGCCGGAGGAAAGCAGCTGCATGTATCGTTTCGTTGTCCCCGTGTCGCCCGCAAGGACTTGCTCCGAGAGTGCCGCAGAAGCGGTAAACGACGTTGCGTACTGATACACATAGAAGTGATAGTAGAAATGCGGAATATGTGCCCATTCAATCTGCATCATATCGTCGACAACGCAAACGCCTTTGTCATGACCGTAGTAGCGCTTGGCGATCGTGTCATACAATTTGCTGAACCCATCGCCGGTCAATGCCTCGCCCTTTTCGGCACGCTCATGAATAGCAAGTTCGAACTCCGAGAATTGAACCTGACGAAATACGGTACCGCGGATACCGTCCAGGTAATTGCCGAGCAACGACAAACGAACACCCGGGTCCGAAATTGTCTTCAACATGTAATCCATCAACAGCGCCTCATTGAACGTTGATGCAACTTCCGCCACAAAAATGGAATAATGCGAGGTCGGGTAGGGCTGATGCTTGTTGGAGAGATAGCTGTGCATCGTGTGCCCCAGTTCATGGGTCAACGTGCTGACGTCGTCGTACTTGCCGTTGTAGTTGAGCAGGATATACGGATGCACATCGTACACGGCGCCGTTGCTGTAGGCGCCGGAACGTTTTCCCTCGTTGGGAAACACATCAACCCATCGTTCGTCGAAACATTTCCGTGAAATGTCGATGTACTCATCGCCCAGCGGAGCAAGAGAACTGAGAACATGTTTTCGTGCCTCGTCGTATTGGTATTTGAGGTCGATGTCCTTGACGAGCGGAGCGTACAAATCATAGTAATGCAGTTCATCAACACCCAAGAGTCTTTTGCGCAGCTTCAAATAGCGGTGAAACGTATCGAGATTGGCGTTGACATTGTCGATGAGTCCCTTGTACACCGCAACAGGGATGTTTCCGCCGTCAAGGGCGTGTTCGAGACATGAATGGTATTTACGGGCTCGCATGAAGAACATGTTCTTCTTAATCTCGGCGAACAGGTTCGTTCCGAATGTCCGGCGGAATTCATTCAACTTGCCGAAATATGCAGCAAACACCTTTTCCCGATCATCACGGTTTGCGTCGCTTTTGTGCAGCGCAAACGCCGATTGGTCAAGCTTTACCTTCTTGCCGTCGTGAAGCTCGATTTCTGCGAACGGAAAATCGGCGTTCGAGAAAATATTGTACACACTTCCCGGCGCATCGGACATGAGTCCGGCATCAGCGATGATTTTTTCTTCTCCCTCGCTTCCGGTATGATCTTTCCTGCGGAGCGTATCATACAGATTGTGACGATAGATTTCCAGCTTCGGCTCACTCGCAATGAACGCATCGATCGTTGACTTGTCGACTTTCAGAATCTCAGGCTCAATGAACGACGACTTGGCTCCGAAATCCGCCCCCAATGCGCTCATTTCCTGTTCCATACCAAGATAGGTGGCGTTGCGCGTGTCAAGGTCGGAGTTCATGCTGGCATAGCAATACAACCGGGTGTATTCCTTCCCCAATCTGCTCACGAGGTCCAGGCAGCCAAACAGCGTCTGTGCCGACTCTGTCAGCTTTCCGCGATAGCGTTCAATCTCAGGCAACTCTGCAACGAACCGTTGCTTTGCGTTCTTCCACGACGCATCATCAGAATAGATGGCTGTGATATCCCACTTGAAGTTGTCGGGAATCTTTGCTCTGTCGCGCTCAAGTGAAAAGTCGGCGACTCCGGCTGTATGAAATCGTTCAATAGACATGATCGTCAGTATTCGCTTCTAAATGGGCTATGGGCAATTTGTTGGTAAACAATGTACGATGAAGTCGCTGAAAGGGCAAATTCAGAGGGCGGAGCCGTGAACTCCCTCACATTCCATATTCACAATATCTGGCGAAAGAAAATTCTCGTCTGAGATTGAATAAACCGCCGGATTGTGTGTATCATACAGTAGAAACGGAACATCTATGCAAAACGACGAGCAGGAAGCCGAATGGATTCGCCGGTGCCGGGAGGGGGATAAAGAGGCATTCGGCTTTCTCGTAAAGAAATACATGAAGCAGGCCTACTACGCGGCGCTCGGATTTGTGGGTTCGCATGAGGATGCGCTCGATGCCTCGCAGGAAGCATTTGTCAAGGCATTCAGGGCAATTGGCACATTTGAAAGCGGAAGAAGATTCTATACGTGGTACTATCAAATTCTCAGAAACCATTGTCTGAACATGTTGCGCCGGCGGAACGGGGCCACACTCTCATTGTCGTCGATCGTTGGAGAGACAGATGAGCTTCAGTCGAACGAGCCTCATGCGGAGGCACAGATGCAATTGAACGAGACGAGAAAATCCGTGTGGGAAGCATTGTGGCGGCTGTCGCCGGAAGACCGCTCGCTGATTGTTGCACGGGATATGCTCGACACTCCCTACGCAACCCTTGCGGAGTTGATGGAATGTCCTATCGGGACAGTGATGTCGAGATTGTACCATGCGCGTAAACGATTACGCACTCAATTGGAAAGGGCATCGTGATGAAGGAATTGACTGACCAAGAACACATGTTGCTGGCAAAAGCGGTTGACGGCGAATTGACGCAGAAAGAAAGCATTGATTTGCAGAAACTCCTTGCGGCACATCCTGAGCTACAGAACGAACTGGCATCAATGAAATCACTGAAGGAGACAACTATGAGCATGAAATTCAAACAGCTGCCGGAAGAAACGTGGGATCGCTACTGGGCGGGCGTATATGCAAGGATGGAGCGGGGATTTGCATGGCTGCTCGTCAGTATCGGCGGTGCCATTCTGCTCGCATTTGGTGCATATAACGCCGCAATTTCTTTCATGCACGATGAATCAATTCCATTTCTCATCAAACTGGCAATTGGCGTTGTGGCGTTGGGGACGGCAATCCTCTTCATTTCAGTACTGCGTGAAAAATGGTTTGTTCATAAATCAGACAAATACAGAGAGGTCATCAGATGATCATCGCAACCTCAGGTGAGATAGCCGGCAAACGGATTGTCCGCACAATCGGGATTGTTCGCGGAAACACGATTCGTGCCCGCCATATCGGCAAGGACATTGTGGCTTTGTTCAAGAACATCTTCGGAGGAGAGATTGAAGAGTACACGAAACTCCTCGGCGAATCGCGGGATCAGTCGCTCGACAGAATGGTTGCACAAGCATCCGAACTCGGTGCCAATGCAATCATTGACGTCCGGTTTTCCACAAGCTACATCATGGCAAATGCGGCGGAGATACTGGCGTACGGAACCGCCGTTGTGGTTGAAGACGCGGCCTGAAGAAGGCATCCGCCCGCAGAAACAGGCTTGTGGAAGCGTTTTCGCTTGCTTGACACTCAATGGTGTTTTCCCTATCATACCATCGAGGTTGCAGATTTTTTCTTCCCTCGAAGTGAGTTCCTTCACTATCTCTGGTCAAGTCTCATCGATATTGCTCGCCGGGTGCATCCGGTGAGCTATACACACTACTATTTGGAGTCAGCATGAAACAAGTCGGTTTTCTCTTCGGGATGGAGAATACTTTCCCCGATGCAGTGGTTGCCCGCATCAACGAAATGAATCAGGGAGTCGTCGCCGAATTTGTTGACGTCGGCATTACGAGAATGGCGGCACCCGAGAAGTATGATGTGATCGTCGACCGGATTTCGCAGGACGTTCCATACTACCGGGCGTATTTGAAAAATGCGATGATTCACGGGACGGCAGTCATCAACAATCCGTTCTGGTGGAGTGCCGACGACAAGTTCTTTAACTATGCATTGATGTCGAAGATCGGTATTGCAATTCCGAAAACCGTCTTGTTGCCGTCATACAAACATCCCCCTGAGACAACATCGCAGTCATTCCGCAATCTGCGGTATCCGCTGGAGTGGAAAGAAGTGTTCGAGTATGTCGGCTTTCCGGCATTTCTCAAACCGTACAGCGGCGGCGGATGGAAACACGTGTACAAATGCCACAACGAAGGGGACTTCTTCCACTTTTACCATCAAACCGGCGATCTTGTCATGACGCTGCAAGAGGGGATTGAGTTTGAAGAGTACTACCGTTGTTACTGCATCGGGCAGGAGAAAGTACACATCATGCGCTACGACCCGAAGCAGCCGCACGAAATGCGCTACGTTCTTCCGAACGTTCCGCCTGCTCCTGAACTTGAAGAACGCATCATCAAGGATTGCCTGACCATTTGCAGGGCATTGGGATACGACATGAACACGCTTGAGTTTGCGGTACGTGACGGGATTCCCTACGCAATCGATTTTCTCAATCCGGCCCCGGATGCGGATTACTACTCGGTTGGAGCAGAGAACTTCACATGGATGGTCAATGCCATGGCCGAGCTTGCGATCAAAACGGCGCTCAATAACAATCGCGAAGTAACCGAATACCGGTGGGCAACCTTTCTGAATGGCGGTTCCGAGAAGAAGCAAGCAAAGAAATCATCCTCACAAACATCCACCAAGTAGCGCAAGAAAGCAGAGACGACTATGCGGCCAAGTTTCACGCTGGGGATTGAAGAAGAATTTCAAACGATCGATCCGATTACACGCGACCTGCGTTCGCATATCAATGCCGAGATTATCGCCAAAGGGAAACTCCGCCTGCAAGAACGGGTGAAGCCGGAAATGCACCAATCGGTTGTCGAAGTGGGAACGGGCATCTGCAAGAATATCAAAGAAGCGAAGGAGGAAGTCTTCGAATTGCGGCGGAACATGGTGCATCTTGCCCATGAAAACGGACTCAGGTTGGCTGCAGCCGGTACCCATCCTTTTGCAGACTGGCAAAGCCAGGGAATCTTTGACGATCAGCGCTACCATGCAATCGTCGAAGATATGCAGCAGGTTGCCCGCGCAAATCTTATCTTCGGACTGCACGTTCACATCGGCATTGAAGACAAAGAGGCAACGATTCACCTGATGAATGCGGCACGGTACTTTCTCCCGCACATCCTTTCCCTCTCTGTCAACTCACCATTCTGGATGGGGCGCAACACTGGGCTCATGTCGTACCGCTGCAAGGTGTTCGACAAGTTCCCGCGTACAAACATTCCCGATTACTTTCAGAGTTACGGAGAATATGAGAGCTTCGTGAATCTTCTGATAAAAACAAATTGTATCGACAACGCGAAGAAGATTTGGTGGGATATCCGTCCTCATCCGTTCTTCGGAACGCTCGAGTTTCGCATTTGCGACATTCCGATGCGCGCCGAAGAAACAGTGGCGCTGGCGGCACTCATGCAGGCAGTAATTGTGAAACTCTACAATCTCTATTCATCAAACATGGGATTTCGTCTGTACCGCCGCGCATTGATCATGGAAAACAAGTGGCGCGCAAGCCGGTACGGCATCCGGGGAAAGCTGATCGATTTCGGACGGCAAACCGAACTCCCTGCCGTTGACCTGATTTATGAACTATTGCAGTTCGTGGATGATGTTGTTGATGAATTGCAGAGCCGTGAGGAAATCAACTACGTTCACAAGATTCTGGAGATGGGCACCGGTGCCGAGCGGCAGTTGCGCGTGTGGGAGCAAACACAGGATCTGAAAGCAGTGGTTGATTATATTATTGAAGAAACCCGCGTCGGGCTGGGTATGCCTGCCGAAGCGTAATACAGCACAGGAGACTGATGAGTTTTGTGATTGATGATGTTATGGTGGATGAAGAGTTGGTGGAAGGCGCTTACAACGCCGTGAACGTATGTTTGCGCGTCAAGCCGCATGAGAAGGTTACGATCATAACGGATGAACGAACGCATGACATAGCGGCGGCTATCTGCAGTGAAGCGCAGAAGGTGGGGGCCCGGTGCAACAAATTCCTGCTGGAAGACTTCTCTCCCCGCCCGCATGTGAACATGCCCCAACCGATTCTTGATGACTTGGCCACCAGTCAGGTGAGCGTCTATGCAGCGTGGGGGCAGACGGGCGAACTGCGCACGCGCATGCAAATGACGAAAGTCGTAACCGAGCATCGTTTGCGTCATGGTCACATGATCAACGTGAACCATCAGATCATGAAAGAAGGTATGCGTGCCGATTTCAACAAAGTGGATGAAATCAGTACACGTGTCTGGAATCTCGCCCGCGTGGCGAAGAAAGTTGTCTGCAAAACTCCGCTCGGAACAAACATTACGGCTGAACTGAGCCCGAAACTGAAATGGCTCAAGACCAGCGGCATCATCAGTCCTGATAAATGGGGCAACCTTCCCGGCGGGGAAATCTTCACGTCGCCGGCAGACATAAACGGAACATTTATCGTCGATGGTGTTGTCGGTGATTATCTGTGCGCAAAGTACGGCGACCTGCAAGAAACCCCTGTGACAATTGAGATCGAAAACAGCCGCATGACATCCGCTCGCTGCGACAACAAAGAACTTGAGCGGGAGTTCTGGGACTATTGCCACACCGACAAAAACAGCGATCGGGTCGGCGAATTTGCCATCGGCACCAACATCCAGCTCAAGCACGTTATCGGACACATACTGCAGGACGAGAAAATTCCGGGGATACACATCGCCTTCGGCCATCCCTACTCCGAACACACCGGCGCCGATTGGACATCATCCACGCATATTGATGTTGTCGGAACAAAGTTCGATATTTGGATTGATGATGTACAGGTGATGGAAAGTGGTGAGTTCCTTATCTGAAGTGCTCGATCTTACATCCCGCCGTTTGTTCCTGCAATCAAACTGACACTCTGAGACCATCGTATGGTTCCTCATCTTCGCCAGTATTACAACAACAATTTCACCGACGAGAAGTACCGTCTCTTCTTGAAGCGGCTCGATGCGACATGTGGCACGCACGTGGAGTTCCGCGTATCGGAGACGCCGTTCTTCATTCCCGCTCCGTTGATGAACGAGATGGCGGAGGCCGGCTCATCGATCATCATGCAGTTGATGAGCAACGCCGCGTATCTTCAGCGAGCCGCGCAGACCATTCCGCATGACTTCAACGTTCCGAAGCAAACACGCCACCCGTTATTTGTTGCAGTGGATTTCGGAATCGTACAACTGCCGGATGGTTCATTTGCCCCGCGGTTGATTGAGTTGCAGGGATTTCCGACCCTGTACTGCTTCCAGCCTGTCCAGTCGATGCTGTTCAAGGAGGTTTTCGAGTTGCCTCAAGAATGCCGATTCTTGTTGGGTAATCTTGATTATGAAGCGTACACGTTGCTGTTCAGAAAGGCAGTTCTGGGAAATCATGATCCCGACAATGTCGTGCTTCTCGAACTCGACCCCGTTCATCAAAAAACACGACCTGATTTTCTGCTGACCGATAGAATGTGCGGCACACAAACGGTGAACATCCGCGATGTCGTCAAGCAGGGAAGGCAGTTGTTGTACTGGCGGGATGGCAATCTCGTTCCGATCCACCGCATTTACAATCGCGCCATTGTGGATGAGTTGATCAAATCCGACGTACGCCTTCCGTTCAGCTTTCGGGATGAGCTGGATGTGGAATGGGCCGGACATCCGAATTGGTTTTATCTCATCAGCAAATTCTCGCTTCCATTTCTTGATCATCCGACTGTTCCGAAAACACTCTTTCTGAATGAACTGAGATCAGTGCCGGATGATGTACAGAACCGGGTTCTGAAACCTCTCTTCTCATTTGCCGGAAGCGGCGTAATCATAGCGCCGACCCGTGCCGATATTGATGCAGTTCCTGAGGAGCATAGAGGCGGATATGTTCTTCAGGATAGAGTGGAATACGGCGCGTTCATTCAAACACCGCACGGGGGAACAAAAGCTGAAGTCCGCATCATGTACATCTGGCCCGAAGGGGGTACACTGACGCCGGTTGCAAACCTCGTCCGCATGGGCCGCGGCAAAATGATGGGCGTCGATCACAACAAGAACATGGCGTGGGTAGGGAGTTCTGCGGGGTTCTATTTACCGTGAGGCTTCCGAAGCGATGCTATTAACGAATTTTATGCATATGTTGGTTCTGATTAAACTGTCAACAGTAACTCTTGGTCTAACCTGAGCCAATTGGTTTTCTTCTGCCGGTTGATGGGCATGAACCGACGAGGCTTTGTTCGATGAATCTTGAGTTCTTTGGAATGCCCGCCTCCTTACTTCGTAACGGATACAACCCAATTCGGTAACCACTACATTCAGCCAATTTGGGCCATGACGACCCAACGGAGGGCGGGAATTCCCTTTTCTGAATTGATGGAGTGTGTATGATATTTGCTTTTGGATTGCTGGGATTCCTTACCGCAACGAGTATAGGCGTTGATGACAGCGCGGCCAATGTGGATCCCGGGGTCAGTTCTTCCCATTCTCCATCCCTTCATGTTGTACTCTCCACCTACGGGTCAATCGGTAATTATTCCACTGATACGAAGTCCCGCTCACTCAGCGGTTATGCTACTCTGTCCAGTGCTTGGGTCGACTATTACACTGTCGGTTACAACTCGCTTTGGCTTGAACGGGGTGATGCCGGAGGAAAGTACTACACACAACATCTTGTTTCGGCGCGGGCATCAAAGTTCTTTCCGCCACGTATCACGCTCACGGCCCACTATGCCTATTTGGATGAAGGGGAGATACAATCATTTTCTGCTCGCACGATCTTTCATTGGATGGGGGGCGGCGTAAGTTATTGGTTCTCGCCATTTCAGGTTGCCGGTTCATCGTTCACGCTTTCCCATTCGGGTGGAGAGATTGCCACGAGCATTGTGAGGGGATTTTTTTTCTTCGAGGTTACCGGTGGAATCTGGGCCACCACCACCGCTATTCTGAGCAACGCGTCGTGGACTCCTTCACTGTTTTCAATGCATCAAACCATTAGCATCCCCTTCGGGAACAGCAACTTCCTTGTTGCCACGGCAGGTGCGGGACGAAGAGCCTTCTACTTTGATGATGAGAATTTGATTCTTTACAACCAGCGGGTTGTGCAAACGAGGTTTGTGCAGGCGAAGGCAATCGTGAATATCGCAGGAGGGTTCTATGTTATTCCCTCATTCGAGTACAACGGGCATGACGAGTATTCGGCGACGTATGGATCGTTGGGGCTCAGAGTTGTGTTCTAGCGAAACGTTTTTGACAAAGGACAATCACCATGTATACGTATAGATACTTCCTTCTGCCGTTTTTCATATTGACGGTAAGTGCGGGTCTCTTTTCAATATCTCTCGCACAATCCACCTTTTCACCTGTATGGAGGACGGTGCCGTGGGATTCAGGCGGACTTCATCCGAGCAGCATCGTGTGGTCAATGATGAAATCGGAACTCGATCTTGACAATGATGGCAAGAAGGAATTCCTTCTGTCAACGGCGTGGAGCGGTGTGTATCACAATGCCGTGTACTTGTACGAGTATGCCGGCAACAACAACTACCAGAACATCTGGAGTTATTCGTTCTACCCCTACTCCAACGACTATAGCGCTGTTGCCGTCGCCGATCTTGACGGTGACGGGAGGAAAGAGATTCTCTGTTTGATTGATCCGTATGATTCAACGTATCACGGTTTCTATGTGTTCGAATGGAACGGAATGGATAACGGATTCCCGAGCCTTCCAACGGCCACTTGGAATCTCAACCTCACGGCCGCATTCGACGAAGGAACTGCCATCATCGCCGGTGATTTCGACAATGATGGACGCGATGAAGTCGCGGTTGCTTTTCAAGAACGCTACTCAACGCCGAAGAGCAGGTTCATGATCTTTTCCCTTGCTCCGGGTTCGACATTTCAGAATCCTGTCTGGAACATAGAATTTCAGGATTCGACAACATTCGCTTACGTTGGCTATGCACTTGAGGCAACCGACCTTGACCGTGACGGGAGAAAAGAAATAGTTGCCGTCGGCTGGGAACCGTTGCATTTGGCATTCTATGAACATACCGGCGTTCCCAACTCATACGGTCGCGCCGCCAACGTCTATCTTAACGACATCACTATTGATCTCTCCAACATGGGCTTTGCCGAGGCGAACTACGATAACAACGCAACAAACGAACTGTACGTAGGCACCGGCAACGGACGAGTGTATGTCGTGACCAACCCCGGCGACGTGAGTCAGATAACGAGCAACAACATCACCCTGCTGCACTCATACAATCCGTACAGGGGAATCGCCGGCGTTTCGAAAGGCGACATTGATGGGAACGGTGTGCCGGAATTGTATCTCGCAGGAAGCTATCACGAAGCAGTGTTTCAATGGAAGTACGCAGGCGGCTCGGTAACGGATCCGCAGAATTACCAGAAGGCGACCGTGTTCCAGGACGACACCACCGACAGCATCACCCCCGGCTCGGATCAGGGTTGGTTCAGGCCGTCAAAAGTTTCGGTAGGAGATTTTGACAATGACGGGCGTCCGGATATGGTGATTGCCTCGGCAAGTTTCGCGCGGGATAAACCAATTCTCACAGTGGTCGAGATGGGCCCGGCGAGTGTACAATTGCTTGATGAGCAGGCTTCGGGATTCATGCTTGAGCAGAATTACCCGAATCCGTTCAATCCATCGACATACATCAAATTCCGCATACCGGAACTCAGAGGTCAGAAGTCAGAGGTCAACAATGTGTTGTTGAAGGTGTATGATATGTTGGGGAGAGAAGTCGCGACACTGACTAACGAACCGCTTCAATCCGGTAGATACTCCGTTCGATGGAATGCGGCAGGCATGCCAAGCGGCGTGTACTATGCACGGCTTACGGCCGGCGGATTCACGGAAACTAAACGGATGACGTTACTAAAGTAGTCAGCTTCGGTTTGACTCTCTGCCAGACGATGATGCAGCATGTTGTTACAGCGAGTGCAACAACAAACCAGATGAGAGTTAGAAGCGCGGTTTGTGAGCGGTAGAGTTCTGTCGCGAGATTTCCGATAAAGAGCCATTGAAAGACATACGCAGCGGTGACATTGCGGCCCATCCATTTGATGTACAGCACGGGCAGAGTATTTCCCGTTTGTTCTTCGAAAAATGAAACAAGCAGAGTCCAGGCGCAGAGGAATACAGCCACCCAGAGTGTGAACGAAAGTGAGTGATGATAGTAGCGGGGCAGATCAACCGAAATCGCATATGCAGTCTCTGAAAAGATCAGGAGACCGGAAGTACACAAGACAAGAAGCAGTAAGCGGATTGGTGGCGTCATTCGTGAATGTAGTGTGAGGCTTTCGCTCGCTATTCTGTACGCGTATCCGAGCAACGGGTACGCAAGCCAGGGAAACAGCGGGAAGTATGACCAGCTTGATTGTCCCCACAAGAACGGCACAATGTACTTCAAAAACGGATCGGACGTTTCCATGTTGTGAAGTAGGGGAGTTACAGCGGCGACGGCGAAGGCCGGAATGAGATACGCAATCCATGATCGCCGGAAGAGGGGTCGAAGAAGGGCAAAAGCCATCACGCTCAATCCGGCGAGCGGCAAAATATCGGCACCGAAGATGTACGGAAGCGGGTCAAGATCAAAGCGGCCCGAACGGATTGAGAGGAGAAGATTGAAATTCAGTCCGATGTTCAGCGCAATTCCGCCGAGAAAAAGGGAGACTCCGCGTCGAATATGTTGAGTCGAAGATTTTCGTGATGAGGCAAGAAAGTATCCCATTACGGCCATAAACACAGGGGCGGCGGGCGGTCCGCCGAGAAACAACGCAACGCGGCCCGCAATACTGTCATAAATTGCCGGTGCGGCAAAGAGTTCGACAAGATGAACCAGAATCATGAACACGACTGCAAGCCCCTTCAGAAGGTCGGCTGTCTGATCACGATTCCCGGCGGAAAGAAAGAAGCGAACTGACGTAAGCATAATGCAAGGTCTTGAAAATTTATCCCACACACAACAGTTGCAAAGGTAATGCACGATGAACACATATCTCGTTCCTGAAAGTCTCGCTGTCAGCGATTCAGGATTTCTCTTCCTCGCTTCAACGGGCGAGACATTCACGCTGAATGAAATCGGCAAAGACATTTTCAAGATGCTTCAGGGCGGCGACACTCGTGAAGCCATTGAGCAGAAAATCCTTGAATTGTATGATGTTGAACGGGCAACGTTTGTCCGCGACTTCGATGACTTTATCAATCAACTTTCATCCTTCAAACTGATTCGTACAAAATGAACATCGCCGTTACAGGGCTGAACGCCACCGACAATCCCGGACCCGGCGTGCCGGTCATACGGAGCCTGCGTGCGGCAGCTGAGTTTTCCGGACGCATCATCGGGTTGTCGTACGACTCGCTCGACCCCGGCATCTACATGGAGAACATTGCCGACAAAAGCTATCTCATTCCCTATCCGTCGAGCGGATTGGAACCGTTGTTTGAGCGGATTGCGTACATCCACTCAAGGGAGAAGTTAGATGTCATCATTCCCACGCTTGATTCAGAGTTGTACGGATTCATCAAGCTGAGCGAGCGGCTGAGAAGTCTCGGCATTCACACATTTCTGCCGACGTTCGACCAACTGAACTTGCGCGCCAAGGACAAGCTATTCGATTTCTGCACAATGCATAATGTCAAGGTGCCCAAAAACACGCTTGTGTCATCGCTGCAGGATCTTCACAACATACCGAATCAATTTAACTATCCTGTTGTTGTGAAGGGGATTTTCTACGACGCGTACATCGCCCACAACTTCAACGATGTTCACGCGGCATTCGACAAACTGCGGCTCAAATGGGGACTTCCCATCATCATACAAGAGCATGTGACGGGAGATGAATTCAACGTTGTCGCGCTCGGCGACGGCAGCGGGGCATCCATCGGCGCCGTGCCGATGCGCAAGCTGTACATCACAGACAAAGGAAAAGGATGGGCCGGCGTAACAGTGGATGACAAAGCACTGATCAGTCTTGCCGCCGACATTGTCAAAGCGTTGAAATGGCAAAGCGGACTTGAGTTGGAGTTCATCAAATCCAAAGAGACGGGTGAGTATTTTTTGTTGGAGATCAATCCCCGATTCCCGGCATGGGTTCATCTGGCAACCGGTGCCGGGCAAAATCTCCCGTATTCACTTGTGAAGCTTGCGCGCGGAGAGCAGGTGCCGCAGTTCAAGACATATACGATCGGTACGATTTTCATCCGCTATTCGTGGGATTACATCACCAACATGAAAGAATTTGAAAAACTTGTGGTTGCAGGAGAGAAATAGTCATGGCAGAAAAGAAAACATACGAACGTCCCGTTGTGACGAAACATCAGTCGGGCATCATGAACAAATTCGGCAGCGGGCCGTCAACGTCCGTTCGCGACAATATCGACGGCGTCCTGATCAAGGATCTCGCCGGGAAATTCGGCTCTCCTCTGTTTGTGCTTTCCGAGAAAACCATCAGGCAGAATCAGCGGAATGCCTATCGTGTATTCAAAAACCGGTATCCCCGCGTTCAATTCGCCTGGTCGTATAAAACGAATTACCTCGATGCCGTTTGTTCCGTGTTTCATCAGGAAGGTTCGTGGGCGGAGGTTGTGTCCGAATTTGAATACCGGAAGGCGCGGGCGTTGGGTATTCCGGGCGAACATATCATCTTCAACGGACCGGAAAAGAGCATCGAGGCGCTCCGTACGGCAATACGCGAAGGTGCGATGATTCATATTGATCACTTCGACGAGTTGTATCACATCGTTGAGCTTACGGATACGGAAACACTGAAGGCCCGCGTTGCCATCCGCGTCAACATGGATGTCGGCGTGTATCCGTTGTGGGATCGGTTCGGTTTCAATTATGAGAACGGCGAGGCGTGGCAAGCCATCAAACGCATTGTCGCCAATCCGCGACTATCGCTGATCGGGCTGCACACACATATCGGCACGTACATGATGAGTGCCGAGGCATACCGCGTGGCCGCGAGCAAACTTGCCGGCCTTGCGAAAAGCATGCACGATGAATTCAGCATCACGCTGGATTACATTGACGTTGGCGGAGGGTTTGCATCCCAGAATACACTAATCGGGCAATACCTGCCTGCGGAAGAAGTCGTGCCGAGTCTTGAGCAATATGCCGATGCAATTGCCTCCGGATTGTTCCAGCTTTCCATTAAACCGGAAGATCTGCCGACGCTTATTCTTGAGACCGGGAGGGCACTCATTGACAACGCGGGGTATCTCATTACAACTGTTATTGCAAACAAGCGACTCTCAACCGGACGCAGAGCAATCATTGTCGATGCGGGTGTGAACCTGATGTTCACCAGCTTTTGGTACAAGCACAAGGTTCAACCGGCGCAGCAGCCGAGCGTACACACAGAAGATGCCGTCATCTACGGTCCGTTGTGCATGAACATTGATGTGTTGCGCGACGGGATTGTTCTGCCGACACTCAAGCAGGGCGACCGCCTCGTACTGAACCACGTCGGTGCATACAACATGACGCAATGGATGCAGTTCATCACGATGCGACCGAATGTGGTAATGGTGATGGAAGACGGCACGGTGGAGTTGATTCGCAAAGCGGAAACGCTGGAGTATCTTGCGCAGCAGGAAGTTCTGCCCGCCCGACTCAAGGAGAAGAAATCCCGCTGACATCATGAATCTACTTCTCGACTCCATTCTCTATAGCTACGCGCAGATTTTCTTCTCTAACCGCAAATGGTTCGGCGGGGTAGTGCTGGCGGCGACGTTTGTTGTGCCGGAGCTGGGTCTTGTTGCACTGTTGGGAGTCGTGCTTTCGAATCTGACTGCGGCGGTGTTGAAATTTGACGAGGCGAAGATCCGAAGCGGCTTTTACGGATTCAACGGCATTCTTTTCGGTGCCGCCGCGGCATTCTACTTCAAGCTGACACCGTTCTTTCTCGTCCTGATCGGCATCTTCATCATTATTACATTTCTCGTCTCGGCTGTGCTTGAGCATCATCTTGCCGCCGTGTTCAACCTGCCGGGGTTGAGTCTCCCGTTTGTGCTGACGCTGTACGTGTTCATTATCTTTCTCACCAATCTGAACGGAATTGAAAGCAAGCCATTCGAGTTTACTGAACCGGAATTTCTTGGCACACTACCCGATACAATCAAGACATATTTCAGAAGTCTTGGGTTAATTGTGTTTCAATCCGACATGTTATCGGGAATTGTTTTTGCTGTTGCCCTTCTCTTTCTGTCGCGAGTGATGTTTACGCTGAGCATTGTCGGGTTTGCCTCAAGCGTGATCTTCGTGGACTTGATCATGCCGGAAGCGGGCGAGTGGTTTCTGATTTTTGCGGGATTCAATTCGATACTCACAGCGTTTGCTCTCGGCGGAAATTTGATCATTCCGTCGACAAAATCGTTCATTCTTTCTATCATTGCATCCCTCGTTATTGTGATACTGACGGGTTTCTTCGTCAAAGTGCTGTCCGGCTATCAATTACCCGTGCTGGTACTCCCGTTCAACTTTGTTGTGCTGTCGGTAATATACAGCCTGAAATTCCGGCGCGAACAGAGCGATCTTGTTCTCCTCTATTTCCAGCCCGGTACACCGGAGGAGAATTTCTACTACCATCACAATCGCGTGTCGCGCTTTGAACGGTTCAAAGCCGTTGTTCCTGAGTTGCCGTTCTTCGGCGAGTGGCGTGTGTCGCAGGGGCATAACGGTTCCATCACACACAAGGACAAGTGGCGTCATGCGTGGGATTTTGTTGTGACGGATGAGGAAGGAAAGGAATATGCCAATGACGGAGCGGCATTGAGCGATTACTACTGCAATAGACTTCCCGTGGTAGCGCCTCTTGAAGGTACCGTCCTTCGGATTGTTGATGGTGTTCCCAATAACGACGTTGGCGCAGTAAATCTGAAGTCGAATTGGGGAAACACGGTCATCATCGATCACGGGAGCAACCTCTTCTCGGCAGTATCTCATCTTGAACCGCACGCAACGAAGCTGGTGGTTGGGCAGCGGGTGAAGAAGGGGGACACAGTCGGGATGTGCGGCAACAGCGGACGTTCGCCGGCACCACATCTCCATTTCCAGTTTCAGATGACGGACAAGTTGGGAGACAAAACGTTCGAACATCCAATCGGTCACTATTTGGAGAAGACGGAAAGCGGATGTGTTCTCCATACATTCGATCATCCGACGGAGAATATGCTTGTGAGGAATCTCGAATCGCACAAAATAATCAGGAGAGCGTTCGAGTTTACGTTGGGGGATAGGCTTTCGTTTGCTTGTTCATTTGATGGTGAATCGTTCAACGAAGAGTGGGAAGTGAAGGTGGATATCTTCAACAGCCTGTATATAGAATCCTCCGCCGGAGCGACAGCATCCGTCGCGATGGTTGGCAAGATTTTCTATCTGACCGGTTTTGCGGGAAACAAACGCTCGGCCCTCTATCATTTCTATCTGATGGCCGTGCAGGTACCTCTGTGCTACGAGCCGAACCTTGTCTGGACGGATCGCTATCCTGTGTCGAAGGCAGTCGGCGGCGCTGTACGTTATCTTTCCGAGTTCTTGCTCGTGTTCAGTCCGCAGCTGCACGCCAGCGCATCATACAGGTTTGCGGAACGATCGGAAGAAAGTCGTGAATACACAATCTCGAACAGTATTCAATTGAGAGGGACGGGACTTTTTGCGTTCTACCGGAAAACGCTTGACGGAACTCTCACAATCGATGCAGAAGGAATGATAAAGGAAATCAGGATCTCTGCACCGGGGGATCGCGCATTTGTTGCAACGGGAATAACAAACGAGGAGACATCAGAATGAAACACTTCACTCTACTCAGCGTGTTGCTGGCCGCCATCATCATTGCGGTTTTGGCTGGGACAGTCTTGTCACAAAACAACGGGAAGGTTGAGGCCTTCCATCAATCGCTGAAATTCGAGATGGCAGGGAACTACCCAAAGGCCGTTCAATCTTTGCTGGATGTATATAAGGAGAACAAGAACGACTATCTCATCAACATTCGTCTCGGCTGGTTGTCCTATTCTTCGAAGAACTACGAGGAGTCGAAAAAGTACTATACACAGGCAAACACCATTGCCAACAACAAGAGCATCGAAGCGTTGCTCGGCCGCACGTTGCCGCTCTCGGCGTTGAATGATTGGGAGAATGTACAGGCAACGTATCGGGCGATCCTGAAACTCGACCCGATGCACTTTACAGCCAATCTTCGCCTCGGACAAATCCTTCTGAACGACGGCGAATACGATGAGGCAAAGCGCCATCTTGAAAAGGCGCAGAGTAATTATCCGGCTGAGTACGAGCCGAACCTTTCACTGGGATGGACATATTACTATTTAGGCGACAGGCAGAAAGCGCGCATGCTTCTCACCAACGCGCTGATGCTCAGTCCCGGAGATACGCTGGCGCTGCAGGGGCTGAATCTTGTGAAATAACTGAAACGATGTCTGTCGTTGGGATGCGGCAGGACTTCGGGATGTCAGTCCAAACCCAGAACGCCCCCAAAAGCCCAGCAATTGGGGCTTTTGGGAATAACGGTATTGTCAGCATGACCCAATAACTCTTGCATCGCTAAACCCTTCTTAGTATAATCTCACGAGCATTCCGGCGGCGAACCGACGCCATTTCTGATCTGCAACCCGCACGCAAACAAAACGTATTCGACTTCACACTCTTCATCATCACATAATCCAACATCCCCTCACATAATAAAGGAGTACCGCTATGGGTGCACCCGTCGTTCACTGGGAAATCAATTCCAATAATGCCGAACAGTTGCAGGAGTTCTACTCGAAGTTGTTCGGCTGGAGTGTCAACGCGAACAATCCGATGCACTACGGACTTGTCAGCACAGGCAGCATGAAAGGCGCACAAGGCGGCATCGGACAAAACGATCCGAGCCAGCCGGCCCCACCTGTTACATTCTACGCGGAAGTTCCCGACCTGCAGGAGACCCTAAACAAAGCGGTTGGCCTCGGTGGAACCATTGTTATGCCGCCGATGGAGATTCCGGGTATGGTGACGATGGCGATGTTCCGCGATCCGGACGGCAACACGATCGGGATCGTGAAAAGCGAGCCGCCGAAACCGAAGAAGGCGGCGAGGAAGAAAGCCGCAAAGAAGAAGGCTGCACCGAAGAAGAAGAAAACGACAAAGTCAAAAGCGAAGCAAGCCCGCCCGCGACGCCGATAATCTTCTCGTTAATAGTGAAGAGGATGTGGATGGGAAGTTTCAGATCTCTCACAACATAAAGGAATACTGCTATGCCTCATTCAGGTATCAACTGGCTTGCTATCATCGTGGCTGCAATCATCCCGATGATTCTGGGCGGACTCTGGTATTCGAATCTGTTGTTCGCCCGGCAATGGATGGCGCTGGTGGGGAAAACGGAGGAGGAAATCCGCAAGTCCACAACGAATCCGGCCATGATGTACGGTGTTACATTTGTCATGTGCATCGTTCTGGCTTACGTGATGGACTATTTTGTTCACTACACTGCATCGAAGACCTTCTTTCAGGGAATGAAAATTGGGGGGATGCTGTGTATTGGCATGGTTGTTACGACTGCCTATCAATCTGTTACGTTCGAATTCCGCAAAACAGGGTTGTATCTCATCAGCATGGGATACAACTTTCTCTGCATGATATTGATGGGAGGTTTGCTGGCTGTGTGGAGATAGCAATGAGCCCCGTCGGCAACGAGCCGGTTCGGGGCTTCTTGTTGCTTTGAAAAACAAATGGTGACCGTCAGTCCCCCACTAACGGTCACCGTTCTCATTCCTCTCACGTACAAGACGATTGAGGAAGAAGAAACCTACCTAAGCGGCTTCGTGCAGCACTTCATCCATCACGCTCAACAACTTATCCGTTGTGTATGGTTTCGGCAGAAATCGGATGGGCTTCTGCGCGGCAGCTTCCGCAAGCTTGAATTTCTCCGTCGAACCGCTTACCGCAAGTACCTTGACGTTGGGGTTCATCTTCTCAAGTGCACGAATCGTCGACGGTCCGTCCATATACGGCATGATCATATCCAAAACCACCAACTTGATTTCATCCTTGTGTTGGAGATAAAGTGAAAGCGCCTCAATGCCGTCTGTGGCGATCACTGTTCTGTAACCATGCCGCTCCAACGAATCTTTCGTAATCTCGCGGATTGCGGGCTCGTCCTCTGCGACGAGCACAAGTTCACCCAGGCCATCGGGGATTTGTTTCTCTTGCGAATCACCGGTTTCGGCTGCTGTTGATTCAACCGCAGGAAGGTAAACAGAAAATTCTGTTCCTTTGCCCACTTCCGTTTGAATTGTCACAAACCCGCCGTGTCCCTTCACAATTGCGTGGAGTGTCGACAATCCGATTCCCGTTCCTTTACCGACTTCCTTTGTTGTGAAGAACGGTTCAAAGATCCTCTCCAGTATTTCGGGCGGAATGCCGGTTCCTGTATCCTTCACTTTCAGCAGAACATAGGGCCCCGGTTTTGCCTCGGAATTCATGGCGGCATAGTTCCGGTCAAGCGTTGTGTTCTCAGCCGAGATACTGACGCTACCGCCATGGGGCATGGCATCGCGGGCATTCACGCAGAGATTGAGCAACACCTGATGGATCTGCGTCGGGTCACCATGAATATTCCACAAATTCTTTTTCCAGGCGGTTTTGAGTTCAACTGTTTTCGGAAATGATTGTGTGGCAAATGCCTGCAGCTCTTTGATGATGTGTGAGACTGCCATCAGCGTTCGTTCGCCCTCAAATCCGCGGGCAAATGTCAACACCTGTTTTACAAGAGCGCCTCCTCGCCGTGCGCTGGATTCCACAAGTTTGAGGATCTGCCTGCTTTGTTCGTCGGTGATCTTCCGTTCAAGAAGATTTATGGAGAGTAGAATGGGGGAGAGCACATTATTCAGGTCGTGTGCAATACCGCCGGCAAGTGTGCCGATACTCTCCATTCGTTGCGTACGCAACACCTGTGCTTCAAGACGTTTCTTTTCGGTGATATCCGAGTTGATAACCAGCAACGACTTGGGTTCACCGTAGTTGTCGCGAACGAGTGTCCAACGGCTCTGAACGGTGATGTCTCTGCCGTCTTTGGTCGTTTGCTTGAGCTCGCCGCTCCACTCTCCCTTGTCGAGGGCTTGCTTGAGCGGGCTGTTGGCTGTTGTGGTTGAGACTTCTTTATAGAGTATCTCCTCGGCATTCTTTCCGATAATTTCATCAACATGCCAGCCATACATCCGGTTTGCACTCTCGTTCCAATACACGATGTTTCCGTCAAGGTCGTGTACAGCAATTGCGTCCTGCGCTTTGTCGAGCAGGGCAGCCTGTTCCCTGATCTGTTCTTCGACGCGCTGCCGTTCTTTGATTTCCTCTTTCAGCCACTGGGTTCGTTCTTCCACTTTTCGCTCGAGGGTTTCGCTGAGCGACTGCAGCTCGTCGCGGGCCTTGGCTAACTCTGCATTCTTCTCCAGCATGGACTCGTACGTCGAGACAAAAAAGTTGAGTATTTGCCGACGGGTAGAATTGACGCAGTATTGTTGCCCCTCGAACATGATACCGGCAGTTGGCCGAATGCCGCTCATACAGGTATCTGCTTTTTCAGTTAGAATCTGTTCAACTCGGGAAAGGAGAGCCTTTGTATTGTATGGCTTCGTGATGAACGAGTCCGCACCTGATTCCAATCCGTGGAGCACGTCCGTTGGATTAGAATGAGAAGTCAGCAGTATGACATGCATATCCTTCAGTGATTCATCGGAACGGATTGCCCTGCAGAGTTCATAGCCGTGCATCACGGGCATCATGATATCGCTGATGACAAGAGTAGGAGGCTGCTGTCTGATCAGTTCAAGTGCATGCATGCCGTTCTCCGCAACGGCAACTTCATAACCGCTTTGCTGCAGCACAAACTGCAGCTTAAGAGCCTGGGTTGGCTCATCTTCCGCTATGAGAATTCGTGTCTTTTCTGTTTGTGCCATACTTTTTTTCCTGGTCGACTATGCGGTAACCTGCTCGAATTCCTGCAGATGAAGTTTCAACTGCCGGAGGTGTTGCCGGAGCCGCTCAAACCCTTCAGCCGCACCGTTCAGATTGTTGTTGCGACCCATTTGTTCGAGTTGAAGCGCCGCCTCGTACGTCTTTTTGGCTGCAAGATTTCCCACTGCACCCTTCAGCGTGTGTGCTGTGCGGTGAAGGGCTTTCGGATCCTGCTCGTTGATCGCCGTATCGATCGCGGCCATCATCTGATCAGCGTTCTGCAGGAAGACGCGAGCCAACTGCATCAACATCTCATTACTACCGAGACATTGTTCAAGAGCGTCTGCACGATCAAAAATTGATTTGTCCTCAACGACAGAGTCTGTGCCTTGTGCAGGTTTTTCAAATGTCAGCATCGGGCCTGCTGCGATGTGAGCTGGTTGCGGCTCATCCGGCATCTCTGCGGAGGGGGCAATGCCTTCGAGAATCTCAAACAGATGCTCGGTCCGAATAGGTTTCGAGATGTAATTATCCATGCCAACCTGAAGACACTCCTCCCTGTCGCGTTCCATTGCATGCGCAGTCATCGCGATAATTGGAATGTGGTTGGTCGTGCCCTGTTCGCTTGCACGTATCCTGCGTGTTGCCTCCAACCCGTCCAACACCGGCATCTGAATATCCATCAACACTGCATCAAATTGTTCCTTCTTGAAAATGTCAATTGCCTCCTGCCCGTTGTTTGCGACACGAACCTTGTGCCCCTTTTTCTCCAGAATGGCAATCGCAAACATCTGATTGACGGGATTGTCCTCCGTAAGGAGAAGGTGCAGCGGGCGTTGAAGCTTCGGTCCGTTTGTTACGACTTTGTGTGCCGTGTTGGCCACGACTGCAGGATGTGCATGCAGCGTTTCAATGATCGCGTCGAACAGTTCCGATTGAATGATCGGCTTCTTCAGATACGTATGCACTCCCAATGCCCTGCAACGGTCGGCATTTCCTTTTTGGGTTGATGATGAGAGCATGATAACATGCGTTTCCCGCATCAGTCCGCGACGTTGCATTTCCTGTGCAAGCTCAAAACCATCCATCTCCGGCATAATGATATCAAGCAACATCAGCGCAAAAGGCGTTCCGTGCTTTCCGGCTCGATCCATCTCTTCAAGCGCTGCCCGACCTCCATCAACGAGCCGCGGTTTCATGCGCCAGTTGGAGAGCATTACTTCAAGGATGTACCGGGAGGTGGCATTGTCGTCCACAACCAGCACCGGAAGTCCTTCGAGGGAAAGTTCGGCGGGGGCGACAAACCGCGCGGGCTGGTGTTGCCGCAATCCGAAATGTGATGCAAAGTGGAACGTGCTTCCCTTGCCGACCTCGCTTTCTACCGCGAGTTTTCCACCCATCATCTCTATGAGTTGTTGTGAGATGGTGAGACCCAGTCCTGTTCCGCCGAACCTTCGCGTCACGGAATGATCTGCTTGCGAAAACGGCTCGAAGATGCGCTTCATCTTGTCGGCGGGGATGCCAATGCCGGTATCCTTAACGGAAAAACGGAGAGCGACAGAATCATCCGCGAAGGTCTCGCAATGAACATTCAGTGAGATTTCACCCCGCTCGGTGAATTTAATGGCGTTGCCCACAAGATTCGTGATAACCTGATTCATACGAACCGGGTCGCCGACTACGCGCATCGGTACATCGGATGCGATATTGCAGACGAGTTCGAGATCTTTCTGATGTGCTCGAACAGCAAGCGCCTTCAACACAAGCCCGATCGTATCCCGGATGTCAAACTCGGTGGATTCAAGCTCAAGCTTGCCGGATTCGATCTTCGAGAAATCGAGAATGTCATTGATGATTGTCAGAAGCGCCTCCGCCGAACTCTTCACGGTATCGAGATATGTCTTCTGCTCCACCGAAAGATTTGTATCCAGCGCAAGCTCCGTCATGCCGAGAATGCCGTTCATCGGCGTCCGGATTTCGTGGCTCATATTGGCCAGAAATTCCGATTTGTGTTTGGCATTCCGTTCCGCAGCCTGTCGCGCTTGTTCCAATTCTACCGCTTTGACTTCGAGCATTTTGGCCTGCTCGGTTGCCTGTGCCGTTGCCTTGATCAGACCCTTGTTGTATTGCCGGACTTTCGCTGCCTCTCGGGCAAGCAGAACTATGCCATAGAGTCCTATCGCGAAGATAATACTGCTAACAATCATGGAGACAAAGCGCTGGTCGGCAATCTCTTGCTGATAGGCATCAAGCGAATACTCCAGGATGATTGTTCCTAATCTACGAGACTGATTTGCGACAGGCGTATACACAGTGATGGTTGACTGGCCAATATCAACAAGCCTTTCGGTGAAGAGTTTTGAACTCTTTCCAACGGATGTTTGCCGCGGATTGTATGCAAGGATGGAACTATCTCCTTCATCCTGGATAGTTACATACGTAACATTGCTGTCCTTTTTTGTCCACTCAAATGCACGTTCAACCATTTCATAGTTGCTTTCCGTGAGTCCGGTGCCGACAGAGAACGCGAGCATTTCACTCATTGTCAGTGCCTGCTTGAGTGCCGCCTCTGTACTGAATGTTTTCTGCTTCTCAGGATAGAACGTAAGCCCGAAAACAACAACAGCAAGCCACGGAACAGCAAATGCAGCTATAAGTTTGAATTGGTACGACGAACGGATTTCCCTAAGTTGTTTCATGTACATAGTGCAGGACAGTCGTAAGAGCACGATTTGTTCACATGAGTTCAATGTATATGCCAGAAGGTTTTTGTCAGATTAAGGAAGGTTCTGCTTACCTCATGCTGTGCTGAGAATGTGCGAGCCTTGTTGTTTCTACAATCGTTCGCGCAATGCCTCTTTCGGCAGTACGTTCCTGGCGGCGTTCCATCTTCATCATGAAAACACTATATTCATTTCCAGACACAGGTAACGTTCACGAGGGAGACACTTTATGCAGAAAGAACATCTTGTTGAGGCGAAGCGAAACGTGTCCCACCGCGCCGCGCGTCGGGTTTCGACGATGGCTGAGGGATTGATCGGGTCTGAGATTCTGAAGATTGCCGCCGATATTCGTGCCATGGTGGCGGAAGGGAAGACCATTTGCAATCTAACAGTAGGCGATTTCAGTCCGGCGGAGTTCAAAATCCCGAAATTTCTGGAAGAGAATATCAAAGAGGCGTTGAAGCGCGGCGAAACGAACTATCCTCCCTCCGATGGTATGCTGCCCTTGAAAAAATCGATTCTCGCATTCTACGAACGATGGCTCGATCTGAAATATCCTTTGGAATCCGTGCTGGTGACCGGCGGATCACGCCCCGGAATCTACGGCACGTATCGCGCAGTTGTTGACGCGGAAGATCGTGTCATATATCCGGTTCCCTCGTGGAACAACAACCACTACTGCCATCAGGTCGGGGCACAGGGTGCGCCTGTTATCTGCAACAGCGAAAGAGCTTTTCTCCCGACAAGAAAAGATCTCGAGCCGCACATTCGTGGAGCACGATTGCTTGCCCTCAACTCTCCGCTGAATCCGACAGGAACGGCATTCAGCAAGGGGGCGCTGGAGGAAATCTGCGATCTTGTGTTGGAGGAGAATGCGCGCCGCGGACGCGACGAGCGACCGCTGTTTGTGATGTACGATCAGGTGTACTGGATGCTGACATTCGGCTCGACCGTGCACTACAATCCAGTGACTCTTTGCCCTGAGATGGAGCCGTACACGATTTTTGTTGACGGCATTTCAAAACCGTTTGCCGCAACAGGCGTTCGCGTCGGCTGGGTTGTCGGTCCGCCGGATATTGTTCAGAAAATGTCGAGTATTATCGGGCATGTGGGGGCGTGGGCGCCGCGTGCCGAACAGGTTGCCGTTGCCAAACTCCTGAGCGCCACCGACCAGGTCAAAGCATATCACAAGAAAATGAAGGCAGGACTTCAATCGCGACTCGACGCGTTGTACAAGGGCATTCTGTCGCTACGCAAGCAGGGCTTGCCCGTCGATGCGATTACGCCGATGGGCGCTATCTATTTGACGGCCCGTTTCGCGTTGAACGGAAGAAAGACGCCATCGGGCGACGCCCTTCGTACAAACGAAGACATCCGCCGCTACCTGCTGCATCAGGCGGGACTGGCGATTGTTCCGTTCCAGGCGTTCGGAATGAATGAAGATTCGGGATGGTTCAGACTTTCCGTCGGAGCAGTCTCGTTAGCCGAGATTCGGGAGATGCTGCCCCGGCTGGAAAAATCACTTCACCAACTTTCCCATTGATGTGCACCTGTTGAGACGCAGCAGTCTCCGTCTCCGCATCGAAAGAGTTCATGCAGCCATTTGAAGAGGTTCTCTCCTCAACCATTACAGCAGCACAGCTTTCTCCCCGCCGACTTGACGAAGGCGAGTGTCAGACTCCAACCGGGCAACGATGCCGGCTTTGTCATGCCGTGAATCTGGAGTACGATGCAGAAGCCGCATTGAAGAATGAGGCATTGCAGAAATTCTGGAAGGGGCTGAGGGTTTCATGCCGGCTTGAGTCGCTCGTTCGCTCTCCGCTCGGCAGGGACTACCGGACCACAACGAAACGTCGTATGTTCTCGTTTCGGGATTCTGTACGGCTCGGGCTAATCAGCCCGAATGAAGAAGGTGAACTGAAACCGTTTCCTGTTATGCGATGCGCCATCGAACCGTCCGCACATAGCATAATTTACAAGCAGATTCAGGAGAGTATTTCCAAACCGTATGCGAAGAAACTTGCGAAGGTGCTGAATCATGTTGTGATCAAAGGCAACTACTCGGAGCAGACTGTCATTTTCAATGTGAATGATATCTCTCCCGAAGCAATTCACGCCGCCAACACGCTTTCGAAATCTCTCACCAAAAAAAACGTGAGCATCATCGGCGTTTTTATATATGAGGACAGCTCAAGTCCGGGGTACTATCTAGGATCGAAAAGCCCGGACTCACGGCCGAAATTCAAGAAGCTGTTCGGTAAATCGGAAATCTTCCACCGGACAATGGGAAGAAGTTTCTTGTTTTCACCGCTTTCCTTCTCACAGATCAATCAGGCGATTCTCGAGAAGATGATTCAAACGGCGGAGCAACTTCTGCAACCGACCAAGGAGTCAACGCTGTTCGATTTGTATTGCGGATACGGATTGTTTGCACTGTGCCTTTCCAGCAGCGTGGATTCTGTTGTTGCAGTAGAATTATCGCCTCCGTCCGTTGAATCGGCAATTGCAAATGCAAAGCGGCAGAAGGTCTCCAACGTACGCTTCATACGGAGTGATGTCAACGACGAATCACTTGAAAGAATCATGTCGGGCGCCCGAAAGGATGATGTCGTGCTGCTTGACCCTCCGCGCAAAGGACCTTCAGCGGGTGTCATCGAGTGTATCGCCGCAAAACACCCGCGGCGTGTGCTGCACATTTTCTGTGATATTGATTCGATTGCAAAAGAGCTGAAACGGTGGGAAAAGAACGGATACAAGCCGGCACGTGCCGTGCCCTTCGACATGTTTCCCGGAACCGCAACCATGGAGACGATGGTGTTGTTTGAACCCCGTTGATGTGCTGCAGCGTTGCAGTTGGTTGCCTCAGTCCCTACATTTTATCGTGTCACATTTATTTCGAAAGAACTCCCCTATGCTAAGGACTATTTTCACTGTGTTTGTTTCGATCATGACTGTCCACGCCTTCGCGGGCTACACAACGCCTAACACAGGTGTGCAGTGGAATCTCGACAGTCTTGTCGCGTTCTCCGGCGGTACTCTGACGGGAACATTTCCCGACTACACGATGACGGATACGATTACAATTGCAGCAAATGACAGGCTGACCATTTTGCCGGGATCAAGTATTACTGTGACCCAAGGTGCGGGAAAAGGATTCACGGTTTTCGGTGTGTTGCGTGCCATCGGAACTGCAACAGATTCAATCGTCATGAAAGGAAGTGTTGACAGCGCAGGCTGGTATCGCGGCTTCCGGTTTGATGATACGGCAGTTGATTCTCTCTGTGTGATCTCCTATTGCAGAATCATGAATGCTGTGGACGCGGTGTACTGCTTCAATGCAAACCCGACCATTTCCCATTCCCTGTTCACTAAAAACAGCACGAACGCCATTCGTTGTTTTGAAGCGAGTCCGACGATCAGGGATTGCGTGTTTGAATACAATCGCCAATCCGCGATTACCGCCAATGTCAACTCGTCGCCCCTCATTGAAGACAATCTATTCCGGTACAACAACTACCAGAACACCGGAGCGAGAAACGCTATCGCCATCGGGGGGCAGGGGACGAACAACCCGGTTATTCGCGGAAACGAAATCTACAATGGAAGTTATTTTCGGGCGGGAGCAATCAGCCTTGTGACTCTTACCGGCAGCGACGTGTGCAATGCGATAGTCGAGCACAACTACCTTCACAACAATAGTTTTGGTATTGTTGTACAGGGATTGAGTGCCGGGGGAACGTTACGTCCGCTCATCCGCTACAATCGTATCGAGAACAATCGCATCAATCCCGATCCGCTTGTCTCGGGTAGCGGCATCACGGTTCAGACGGGCGGGCCATCCAACTCTCCGATTATCACAGGAAATATCCTGAAGAACAACTATTGGGGTATCACAATTGTTTCTTCTGCCGGACTCAACAATTCGCCGAAACCCGTGGTTGGCGACCTCAGCAATGCCGACACAACGGACGACGGCAAGAATAGGTTCGACAACAACAATAACGGCGGCACGATCTACCAACTCTACAACAACGGCACACAGGATATTGCCGCCCAAAACAACTACTGGGGGTCGAACGATTCTCTGGTGATTGAGAGCTGGATCTACCACCGGCCTGATAGCGCGGCGTTCGGCACAGTTTTCTACTCGCCGTTTCTTCAATTGACATCTGTGAATCCAGAACCGACTGTGCCGGAGGCATTTGTTCTCCACCAGAATTATCCGAATCCGTTCAATCCGACAACAACCATCAGCTATCAACTTCCGACAGGTGGCCATGTTACGCTTAAGGTGTTTGACGTACTGGGCCGGGAGGTCGCGACATTGGCGGATGAGGTTCAGGTTCCAGGGTTCAAGTCGGTGAAGTTCAATGCGGACGGTTTTGCAAGCGGGGTGTATATGTACAGATTGCAGGCGGGGGATTTGAGTGCAACAAAGAAGATTCTGCTGATGCGTTGAGTGAGGCGGACAATTTCCTCAGCCCACATCGATGAATTCATGATCATGACATTGGTGAAGAATTGACAAAGCGGTCGAGACGGAAAAATCATCTTACGGAAGAAGGCGTTCCGCGAAATGGAAATGCAATTAAAATCCTGATTGCGGTTGGTGCCCTTCTGTTGGTTGCGGCTATCGTTTATCTTTCGAAAGAAGGAGGGAAAACAACTCCTGCGCAACCCGCCCCCGCAATCTCACAGCAATACAAACCTACTGAAATTTGGCTTCAGCGTGCCTACGCAATCGGCAGACTCTTCCATCGCGTGTACACTCCCGGTTGGGAAGGGGCGTACGGGGCCATCGGCGATGCGTTTCTATTTGCAGTAACAAGGGATAGCGCGTTGCTGCGGTATCACATCGTACAGCGCAATTTAACCCGTCTCGACAACGGCTACTGGGTCGACGACAGGGCATGGGCAGCGCTCGCTGAACTCAAGTGGTGGGATGTAACCGGAAAGATCAACACGCCGCTGGTCACGAATGCTGCGAAACGCTACGACGGCGCACGCAAAGAGGGGCGGCTTTCCAACCATGAAGGTTTCTGGACGTGGTACAATTGGCCGCCTACTGCACGCGTGAACGAACCGATCTTCACCAACAGCAACATGAATCAGATGGTGACGGTTGCCTGCTTGCTCTTCAACGCAACGGGCGAACAACGCTATCTCGACGATGCGCTGCTTGTGTGGAACGGTGACGGACAAACACCGGGCGTCGAAAAGACTCTGTATAAAGGAAACGGACGATGGGAAGGGCGACCCGGCCGCGCGGCGTTCGGGAAAGAATTACCGTGGCACGGGACGGGTTACTGCGCCGTGGCCGCCGCTCTGTATCGTGCGACGAATGACGAGAAGTTCAGAACAATTGCCGTTGCTACCGCCAGGCATATCATGAGCCCCGAAGCAAACTGGGTTGATCAAACCGATTTTTATCAAACACATATGGACGGCAACGGCGCGTTCGTGAATTTTCTGCTTGAAGCGTATCTGATTGCGCACGACCAGCTCGCCGATCTGCCCGGCAAGATCGAACGCATGCTTGACCACGTCTGGACGAACGGCCACGGGAAGGCAACAGTTACGCTGCATCGTGAGAGCGATAACGGTATCCGTAACGGATGGAACCTGCACGGTGGCGAAGACGGATACAAAGTGGGCGACATCGGCACGGTACACGCCCAGGCGGAAGCGTTGCGGGCGTTCGGAAGTTTTGCGTTTGTGAAATACGGATTCGCCAACCAATGAGAAAAGACTCTATGATTCCCCTGAAATCTGTGGCCGCTGGCTTTCTGACTCTTCTCTTTCTTCAATCCGCCATTGCTCAATTCGACCACCTGAAGGCTGATCTTGAAGAGTTTCTCAAAACAAAGCGGGCAGACGTTGGTGTTGCAATCATAAACTTCGACAACGGGGAACTGCTGATTGTTGGCGGCGATAAGCATTACCCGATGCAAAGTGTGTACAAATTCCACCTCGCGCTGGCCGTCCTTCACAAAGTGGATGAAGGCGGGTTCTCACTCGATCAGAAAATCAGAATTGCGAAACAGGATTTGTTGCCCGATACCTGGAGCCCGCTGAGGGAAAAATATCCTGATGGGAATGTTGAACTCCCGCTGAGCGATATTCTCGCTTACACGGTCTCTCAAAGCGACAATAACGGATGTGATATTCTCTTCACGCTCGCTGGAGGGACGGAAAAAGTGGAGGAGTTCATTCATGGTTTAGGAGTTCATGACGTCTCCATCAAGACGACGGAGGAGGAAATGCACAAAGCCTGGGAAGTTCAATTCACGAATTGGACAACTCCGGGCGCAGCGGTTCAATTGCTCGAATTGTTCTATCGAAGAGAACTGCTCTCTTCAAGCAGTTTCGAATTGTTGTGGAAGATTATGGTCGAAACCTCAACCGGACCGAAGAGAATCAAGGGCAACCTGCCTGCGGGAACCATCGTCGCTCACAAGACAGGGACTTCAGGGAGGGACGAATCGGGAGTAGCGGCAGCCGTGAACGACATTGGCATCGTGACGCTGCCCGATGGAAGGCACTTTGCCCTTGCGGTATTTGTTTCAAACTCGAAGGAGAATAACGAGACAAATGAAGGTATTATTGCCGGGATTGCCAAAATGAGTTGGGACTATCTTGTTGCACGATCACACTAAACATCAAAGCCCGCCGAAGCGGGCCTTGAACAGCGAACTTCCCGTCTGCTTTCTTACCTCAACAAAACCAGTTTGCGCGTCTGTATGAAATCTCCTGCTCGCAGGCGGTAGATGTATAATCCGCTGGCGAGTCCCTTCGCATCGAATGTGATGTAATGGTATCCCGCAGTCTTCTTCTCATCAACAAGCAACGCAACGCGCTCTCCGATAAGGCTGAACACCTCCATCGTCACGATCACTTCACGCGGCAACGCAAACTCGATCACTGTTGACGGGTTGAACGGATTGGGGTAGTTCTGCATCAGTTGGAAATCGGATGGAATCCCCTGCCGTCCTGCCACCGAAAGTGCCGCTTCGGTTGTGAAGTTCCAGATGGGTGAGGGATTACCCAATCCTCCAGCGTTGCGTGCACGGACACGCCAGTAGTACTTGATGTCGTTCAGTAGCGTGACTCCGCGTGATGTTCCCGCCACCGAATCATCGACAACTATTGCCGTAAACGCTGAATCGGTTGCCACTTCAAGTTGGTATGATGTTGCAAAAATAACGGAACTCCATTGCAGCGTCAGCGACACCGGTTGGTTGACTGCATTGTTGGGGGGAGAAACAAGGGCCGGGGCAGCGGGCGGAGCAATGATTGTTCTGAAATTCCACGTTTCCGACCAGCCACTGACACCTTCGGCATTTTTCGAACGGACACGCCAGTAGTAGAGAGTATTGTTCAGCAAGCCGCTGACAGCACGCGAAGTATCCGTCAACGTCGAATCATTCACGATCAGATTGATGAATGACGGATCGTTCGAGAACTGCACATGATATGTTGCTGCACCGTTGGCAGTTCGCCACCGCAGCGAAGTCGAGGTGGGATTGCCCGTGGATGCATTTACGGGAGAGATAAGCGACGGTGATGCAACAGGCCCGATGGCAAAGTTCACGTTCGAGATATCGAAGAAGATATTTGCTACTGCCTCGATCTTGACTCGTGCCGTCGTAGTGAGAATGTTCGGGATGGTTACTGCCTGAACGCCGTCGTTGGGCGTGTTGGCGGCAAGAACCGTCGGATAGGTCACTCCGCCGTCAGTGGAAAGAAGGATGTTGACCGTTGCGCAACTGATCGGAGCCAGATCTGTTCCTGCAACATTCCATCGTACTGTATCAACCGAGTTTCTTAACCATGTGATGGACGTGTTGGGAGCTGTTACGGCAAAAGGTCCGGCTGTTCCGCTGACACTGATTGCGGTCGAATTCTTGCCTACCCCGCCTCCGCCGGCCCTGTTATCGCGGGCAGTCAAACGAAATGTAAGCGTACGCGCATAACTCGGAAGTATCTCGCCCATTGTCTGCGTGTTGTTCAGAATGTCGGACATGCGCGGGAAGAATCGGACGGAATCCAATGCCGTTCCCTTGAAGCTGCGGAAAATCGGGGCGCCGCCGCTCGGTGTATTGGGATGCCCTGCAGGGCCGAGATCAAATTGCTCCCACGTATAGGTCATGGGGTCATTGTCGAAATCGGATGCCGAGCCCGGCATGAAGAACGGCGTGTTGAGCGGAATAACGATCCCGGAAGCGGGCACATCAACAACCGGCGCCGAGTTTCCGGTTGACGTTACTACGGGGCACCCGGCACCGAACCCCGTTGTTGTATACGCTACAATTTCATCGATGCTGACGCCGTGAAAATAATCATCGCTGGCATTTTGAATGTTCTGCGGACTGCAAATACCTGCATATGCCATAACGGTAGAGCCGCTTCCGGGTTCATAGGCGGTCGAAGCATTGCGGTTTCCGCCGCTGCACGATCCGGAGTTGCCGTTGAACGTATGATTTGCCCCGAACTGGTGCCCCATTTCGTGAGCAACGTAGTCAACATAAAAGGGGTCGCCGATAGGTGAAGGAAGGCCTGTAACCCCGCGAGCCTTGTTGCCTGTACGGCAGACAACGCCGAGCCCTGCAATGCCTCCTCCTCCTGTACTGAACACATGGCCGATGTCGTAGTTAGCGTTCCCGATGATGTTGTCAAGGGTTGTTTGATTCTGGCCCAACATCGTGGAACCGCTGTTATTGGTGTACGGATCTGTTGCTGCGTTCAGATAAATCAACGTATCGTTGTTCGGAATCAGTACCATGCGGACGGCCACCTCGCGTTCGTAGATGCCGTTCACACGGTTCATTGCAGTGACCATTTCCGCGAGAACAAGCGGCTTCGTGCCGCCGTGAAATGTCGCGTACTCACCGGTACAAGCCAACGCCAGCCGGTATGTCCGCAACTGTTCGCCGATGGATGTGAAACGGTTTGCCGCAACAAGCGAGGCAATCTCCCGCGCCATTTCGCCGTTCGGATCTTCAACCCCGATCTCTTCAAAACGGCGCGCCTCATCATAAAGTACTGCATGTTTATAATAACTGATGTAGTGCTGCGTGGTACTGCGGCTGAACGGGTCAATGTAGACGGTCGGGCCGGCGGAGATAATCATCGCGTGAAATCCCGCGGGTGTTACATCGAAACGAACGGTTGCCGTCGGATCATCGATTCCTTGACCGAGGTATGTTCTGATTTCGAGATAACGTGCTGCAAGCTCCGGTGCCATGATGGGAGATTCAACAATACGAAATGGTTCGAATGTTCCATCCGGCATAGGAAGACTCAACCGGACATTCGAGTGATACGCTCTCACGTTTTCCTCCCACGGGGCTTGGGAGAGAAGATTCTTCAGCGCATTCAGATTGAGTTCAACAGTTCTGTACGCGACCGGAACGATCAGCCGTTCGCCAACCGATGGAATTGCCGGCTCGGCAACGTCCTGCCAAAAACCGTCGGCGCGTTGGGCGGATGTATTGTTCTGCAAGAATGAAATGAGGCAGCATACTGCTGCAAACGCAAACAGACTTCTCATCGTGACTTTCCTTGTAACAGTCAATGGATCCCCTGTCGCGAAAACAGGCGTGGTTATGTCTGAAAAATATAGCCGATGAAGCAGAGAGAAGCAACCAAGAAACGCAGGCAATTGAGGCAGGACACGTTGCCTTCTATGCCCTCTTTGTCGCAAGGATGTTTCCCAACTCCGCCAACTCGCGCAGCGACAGGTCTTCAGGGCGTCTCGACAAATCGAATCGTTCCGGGATGGAAGGGAGAGGGTCGAGAAAATAGCTCAATGAATTGCGCAATGTCTTGCGGCGTTTGCCGAACACCGCCCGAACCATACTCCTGAAGAACGCCTCGTCATGCAGCGCATACCGCGGCTGCGGAAGGATTTTCATCCGTATGACGGATGATGTAACTTTGGGTGAGGGAAAAAAGCATTTGGGCGAGACGTCGAACAGCAACCCGACATCCGTAAAGATTTGGCAAGAAACGGCAAGAATTCCGTAATCTTTAGTACCCGGCTGTGCAACCAGCCGCCTGGCAACTTCCTTCTGTATCATGAGAGTCGCATCGCTGACATGCGAACGGTTGTCGAGAATATGAAACAGAATCGGGCTTGTGATGTTGTATGGAATGTTGCCGACGATGCGAAGTGTGGCCGAATCTCGTTCTTGCAGAATTGCCGCAAAATCAGACTGAAGGAAATCGCTGTGCTGAACCTCCACTTCGCCGTTCGGGTACATTTCCTGCATGCGTTCAATTACGCGGCGATCGACATCAACAACAATCAATCGGTCAGTGAGTTGAGCGAGATGTTTGGTTAGTGCTGCTTCGCCGGGGCCGATTTCCAAGACGAGGTCGTTGGGATGAATCTCCATCGACCCGACGATCTTGCGCGCGATATTCTCATCACGAAGAAAATTCTGACCGAGGGATTGTTTTGGGCGGATGGTTTTCACGATGTATGTAGGGACGCTCAATTGTCCCAAGGACTCCTTTGGAGACCGTCCCTACGGTTGTGAATCATTTCTTCTTGAACAAATCCTTGAGAAGGTCCCCGCCCTTCTTTTTCGCTTCATCTTCAAGCTTCTGTTGCAGCTTTTGTTTCTCCGCGTCGAGTTTTGATCTTGCAAACTCGGCGGCGCGGGCTTGCAACGATTGGGTATCAAGCTGAACTCTGGGATTGTCGGTTGATCCGCCGACGAGGAAGTCGAGTTTCAGTCTGCCGTTCGGTTCCTTGAGGGCATTGAGCGCTTCGCCCGCAAAGCCGGGGACACTCGCCTTTGCCGAAGTTGCCTCCGACAGCAGCAAAGCCATCTTGAAATCCATCGAACCGTCCAGCCCTTGCGATCCCGCGATGGTATAGTCAGCGCCGAGAGCGGCAATTTTCAAATCGGGGATGTTGACCCGCCCGTCTTTGATGGAGAAAGCATTCACCCAATCCTTGAAGCTTAAGTCAGAAACCTCCGGAACGTTGAGCAGACTTGCAATCTGCTGGTTCACCTTCACGCCTTGCAACTTGCCGTTGTTCACACCAACGTTGCCGGTTGCATTCAACGATGACGGAATCAATCCGAGCGTATCGTCCAACGCTCCGCTGATGTGAATATCCATATTCATGTCACCCAACAATCGCTGGCCGAACGATGTGAAAGAGGACAACGCCGAGTTTGCGTTGAGGCTGTTCATGTCAAGATTCAGATTAAATGTCGGACGTTGCGGGTTCTGCAGGTTCACCGTGCCCTTGCTTGCAATCGCGCCGTCGAACATCTTCATAGTCAGGTTTTGCATGTTGATGATGCCGTTGGCGATTTTCATCGTTCCACGGACATCCTTCATCTCAAACTTCTGCATCGTCAGTGTGCCGATCTTCGCCGCTATTTCCATGTCAACATTTGGAAGAGGCATTGCTGCTTTTGCTTGTTTCGGTTGGGCAGGGCCGCCCGACGGCTTCGCTTCTTCATCGCTCATGATGTCGGAAGTGAAGAGACGGTTCGATGTCAGCGATACGTTTGCTGTTGCCTTCGGCGCATCTTTCTTATCCGACATCATCGAAAGATAATTCCTGACGGTAAATGCCAGTGCCAGATCAGATTTGCCGATATTCATCGATAGTCTTTTCGATTCAAGAATCTGGTTGTTGAACGTGATCGTGCCGTTCATGTCTTTGACCGGATTCTTGCTTGTTGCTGTGGCAATGGTAACGTTGTGAAATTCCATGGTTCCGGCAGCTTTCATAGCATCCGGGTTACTCATCTTGCCCGCAATGTTGACGTTGGCTTTCATAGAACCGCTGAGCGTTGTTCCGGCTTCAACGGGATAGTACTCTTTCACTTCGGCAAGGTTCAGCGCCGCATTGATTGCCATCATAAGAGAGGGATCGTCAAAGTTGATGATGTCAACAGTTGCAGAGATGGGGTTCTGTCCCAAATTGGCAGAGAGTTTCCTGATGTGAAATTCCTGCTGATTCTTTGTTCTGACAACATCCGAAACAATATTGATGTTCGTTATGGGCTTCGGGAGATCGGGATACTGAATAGAGGCATTTGTACTATTGATGGTGCCTGTGATGTCGGGAAGCGTTTGCGTTTCGCTGTCGTACATTCCTTTGATGATGAACTTCGCCTCGACGTCGCCGTTTCCTTTCACACCCTTGATTTTCTCCACATACTCCCTCGGCGTGAGATTCAACAGTTGCGCGACATTCACATTCTTTGCTTCGATCGCAAGATCCATCTTCGGCTTGTCCATCATATCAACAGTGCCCGACACATCAAGCGGAATGCTGTTCAGAAATCCCTTTCCGTTTTCGATTGTGAGAATGTTTTTCGAGACATCAACGAGGAGGGTCGCATCGGCAGTAATGCGCCAATCGGTTATCAGCATAGAGGTGAGTGAACCGTAGTTCCAGCTATCGATGGCTGCTTTGCATTCGATGCGCGCAATGTTGGCGGAAGGGTTGAAGTCTGCGCTCGCCTGTGCATGGAATCCGCCATACACCTGCCGCGAATTATACCGCCTGTCTGCTAACTCGATGTATCCGTTGATGATGCGCAGATCGGAAAGCAGAACTCCTGCCAGGCTTGCAGGTTCGCCCGTCGGTGCAGGTTCTTCCTCACCCGGCGCGGGTTTCTCCCTGTAGTTCACGGATCCGTCTTCGTTTGTCTCGAGAATCAAGCTCGGCTTTTCGAGAAGCAACGAGGAAATCTCCACGCGCTTGTCGAACAAGGGTCGCAGTTTCACATCAACCAACATCCTGTCAAGTGCCAGCATTGGTTTCTCCGAGAATTCCGCCTTGTTGGCAATGGTGAGCCCGCGGATGTCCAGCGCAATTGCGGGGAATATGTTGAGGCTGATATCGCTGATCGCGACTTGGCGCCCCGTTGCCGATTCGATCTGCGGAATGAGCAGAGCCTTCAGTCGTTCGCTGGTGAAGTAGAATTTCAATGCCCCTACGGCTCCGAGAATCAGCACAACCGGAATGCCGAGGATAATAATCCAGATTTTTGCTTTCTTTGAAAGTGCCATAACGCTTCTCCCTTCGCTAAGTAACAAACGCTGCAACTCTCTTTATCTAATTGAAAATATAGAGAAAAGCGTTCCGAATGGCAATGTAACTGCAATGCGCACCGCCGAACCGATTACCTTCTGCCGGTGTTAACAACATACTATGAAATCAGTTTCACAAGACATACGACGGGTTCTCGTTCTTGGCGCAACGGGATATATTGGCGGCAGACTTGTTCCCCTTCTGTTGGACGCGGGCTTCCGTGTCCGCTGCCTTGCGCGTGATCCGCGGAAGTTGCAAGGACGTGGCTGGAAACAGGTAGAGATAGTCAGAGGGGATGTGTTGGACCGGGGTTCGCTTGCAGATGCGATGCGTGGCTGCGATGCGGTGTATCATCTGGTGCATTCGATGGGAGCCGGCGACAATGATTTTGAAGAACACGACAGGCAAGCTGCCAACAATGTGGCTGATTCGGCGGCGGCACATGTTCAGAGGATAATCTATCTGGGCGGACTGGGAAGCCGCTCATCCGATCTTTCTCCGCACTTGAGAAGCAGAAACGAAGTCGGAGCAATTCTCGCAAAAGGACCTGTTCCCGTTACGGAATTTCGTGCCGCCATGATCATCGGGTCCGGAAGTGCCTCGTTTGAAATGATGCACGCGTTGGTAAACAGGTTGCCTGTTATGACAGCTCCAAAGTGGGTTTCGACACGTTCACAACCGATTGCCATTCGCGATGTCTTGCGCTATCTTGTTGACGCCCTGCGCATTCCGGATTCGGCCGGAAAGGTAATAGACATCGGCGGCCCGGATATTCTCTCATACAAGGAACTGATGTTGCGCTTCGCGAAACTGCTCGGATTGAAGCGCGCCATTCTTGTTGTGCCCGTTCTGACCCCTCGACTATCATCGTTATGGATCAACCTCGTCACGCCGATTCCTGCATCTATTGCCCGTCCTCTGATTGAAGGATTAAAATCCGAAATGGTATGCGAATCCGATCTTGCGCATACGCTGTTTCCCTTTTCGCCCCTCCCATTTGACGAGGCAATCCGGCGCGCCATGCTGGCTGTTCACAATTCGTCTGTTGAAACGCGGTGGACGAACGCGTCTGTCGGCTACGGTGAAGGATTGCTCGATGGAACCATGCAGCTTCTTTCAGACATCCGGAAAGTCGAAGTTCATGCACCGGCGGCCTCCGTCTTTCGTGCGTTCATGTCCATCGGAGGAAACAACGGATGGTACTACGGAAACGTACTGTGGAGGATTCGCGGGTTCATCGACAAGCTGATCGGGGGTGTCGGATTGCGAAGAGGGCGCCGGCATCCCAATGAGCTTGTGCCGGGTGACGCGCTCGATTTCTGGCGGGTCGAATCTGTTGTACCGGTAACCTCACTCACCCTGCGGGCGGAAATGAAGTTGCCGGGAAGCGCCTGGCTGGAATTTACCGTCGAATCCGAAGATGGCTGTCGCTCGATTCTTACACAGACGGCACGATTCTATCCGAAGGGATTGCGGGGACTACTGTATTGGTACTCTATCTATCCATTGCACGGTCTGGTGTTTCGGGGAATGGCACATGGTATTGCACGGAAGGCTTTGGAGATGCACCGAAGCTCGAATCAATGAAACTCTCCGCTGGAATTCTCCGTTCTATCTTGCAGTCCGTCTGTTCCGGCCAAAACAATCAGTATTGAACAACTATGTTTCGTATCCAATTTCTCATCTTCTTCTCCATCTGGTTTGGCGTCATCGGACTTGCCCATTGGTATGTCGGCAGGCGAGTCATCAAAGCGGCTCACTTCACCCGTGAACAGGCTCGAATCGCCTGGGTGGTGGTCGTCTTGTTGTTCCTGATTCCGCAAGTACCGTTCGCCTTCTTCCTTGCCGGCGTTCAGAGCAATGCGCTGGATATCTTTTCATATCTCGGCTACATCGTGATGGGATTCTTCACGCTTGTGCTGACGTTTGTTGTGTTGCGCGATCTTGTGCTGTTGATCGGCAAGGGCATTAACAGGGCCGGAAAGAGCCTGTCTCGGAGACGTGATGAGATTCCGGTAAGCGACGACCGCAGGAGATTTCTCGTTCACGCATCGAACATCGGCATCATCGGTATTGCGGCAGCAGCCAGTGGATACGGATTTCTGCAGGCTCACCGTCGTCCCATGGTGGAGTCGGTAGATATTCCTCTTGCCAACTTGCCGCTGGAGTTTGACCGATTCCGCATTCTGCAATTCTCCGATCTGCACGTGGGGCCGACTATCAAAAGGGATTATGTTGAGCAGATCACCGGACAGATTCTTGAACAAAAAGCCGACATGATAGTCTTTACCGGCGATCTTGTTGATGGTTCCGTCGCATGGTTGAAGGATGATGTCGCTCCGCTCAAAGAACTGAAAGCGCCGTTCGGAACATATTTCTCAACGGGCAACCACGAGTATTATTCGGGGGTTGAGGCGTGGATGCGCGAGGCGGACAGACTGGGGTTCGATGTTCTGCATAACGAACATCGCGTGATTACACAGGGAGAAGGGAAGATTGTTCTTGCGGGAGTTACGGATTTCGGCGGCAAGGATTTTGGAAGCGCACACGCGTCACATCCGGGGGCTGCGGTAGCCGGAGCGCCTGAAGGCGTGACGCGCATTCTTCTTGCGCATCAGCCGCGCAGTGTTGCCGAAGCGACGAAGTTCGGGTATGATCTGCAACTGTCGGGTCATACGCATGGCGGACAGTATTTTCCCGGCAACTATCTTGCCCGCCTCAACCAGCCCTACATTGAAGGACTGCACAAACACGACACCATGTGGGTGTATGTGAATCGCGGCGTCGGTTATTGGGGGCCGCCGATCAGGCTGGGGACGTTGCCGGAGCTGACACTCGTTACTTTGCGAAAGGCCTGACAACTTACCGCAGCGTCCCTGCGCTCTGGTATTCTATTCAGGTATCTCATCAACCAATCCGGCTTCGTCGTAGTTATCCGAGAAGAACTCCCGGTGCAAGGCGCGTACAGTTTTCTCCACGTCCGATTCGTCAACAACGAATGTAAGATTGATTTCCGATCCGCCTTGCGAGATCAACTCGACGTTAACGCCGGATTCAGCAAGCGCGTGGAACACACGGGCCGCGACTCCTTTCGTCAGCTTCATCCGCTCGCCGACAACGCAGAAGACGACTTTGTTCTTCTCCACTTTCACATCGGCAAAGCGGGCAAGCTCGGCCTCGATTGCCTCGACATCCGCTTCGGTGTCAACCGTCAGCGACACGCCCACCTCGGACGTGACGACGACGTCAACGCTTTTCTTGTAGCGCTCGAATACTTCAAACACTCGAGCAAGAAAACCGTGCGCCATCAACATTCGTGTGCTCTGAATACCGATAACCGTGATCCCCTTTTTGTACGCGACAGATTTCACAACGCAGCCCGGATATGCAGGGGCGGTGTTGGTAATCAGCGTTCCTTCTCCCTCCGGCCGACGAGAATTCAGCACCCGAACGGGGATGCTCTTTTGAACTGCGGGTAGAATCGTACTCGGATGCAGTACTTTTGCGCCAAAGTAGGCAAGCTCTGCGGCTTCTGTAAATGTCATCTCCTTGATCCTGCGGGCATCCGAGACGATCTTCGGGTCGGCGGTCAGGAAGCCGTCAACGTCCGTCCAGATTTGAATTTCATCTGCATTCGAGACTGCACCGAAAATCGAAGCGGAATAGTCCGAGCCGCCGCGTCCGATTGTTGTGGTGATTCCCTCTTTCGTCGCGCCGATGAAGCCCTGTGTAACGATAATCTTTCCTTCATCAAGCAGGGGTTGCAGAATCTTCTCCGCCTTCTCTTGAATGATGTCGAACAGCGGAGCAGCTTTCGTGAATTCATTCCCTGTGATCATCACCGTTCGTGCATCGACGTATTCTGCGGGGATTCTTTCGCGGAGGAGGAAGAGGGACAGCAGCCGCGACGACCAACGCTCGCCGTGCGCCACAATCTGGTCAAGCGCCCGCGGAGTCAGTTCGTTCAGAATGGAAAGTCCGTGCACAAGCTGACGCAGCTCGGCAAAGTCGGATTCGAACACTTCCTTTGCGCGATGAGATTCGGGTCCCAGAAGTTCTTCGGCAATGGTGTTGTGACGTTCCTGCAACGCTGCAAAACCCTTCATTGCCTCCTTCTTGTTTCCGGCTGCTGCGTCGTGTGCCGTTTTGATAAGGACATTCGTTACTCCCGCACACGCGGAGAGGACAACCAGCGGCTTCAGATATCTCCTTGCCGCGACGATCTGCGCGACATTGCACAACGCAGAGGCATCCTCGACAGAGGTTCCCCCGAATTTCATGACGATCATAGCAGAATCCCGATTGTTGTTACGCACTCTGACGCATCGAGAGATTCCTCTAAATCTCTGTGCCTCGGTGTCTCAGTGGCGAACCCACTAAAGTAGTACACTTCCGCCATTGACGCTAATCGTGCTGCCCGTAATGTGGCGTGCAAGATCCGACGCGAGAAAGAGAACCGGTCCGGCAATATCTTCGGGCGTGGCAATTCGATGAAGCGGAATTGACGCGGCGATTTCCTCCCGTGATTTCCCGTCGCCGAGGGCAGATTCCGTCATCTCCGTATCAACCCATCCCGGCGCAACAGTGTTGACAAGAATATTGAACGGCGCCAGCTCAGCAGCGATGGATTTCGTGAATGCAATCACTCCGCCCTTCGACGCGGCATAATGCGAATGGAATGCTTCGCCCCGTTGCCCCGCAGTTGAAGCGATGTTGATAATGCGACCGCCGCCGCTTTTTTTCATGTGAGGAACAACGGCATTGCAGATATTGAAGATGCTTTTGAGGTTGGCTTCCATCGTCTCGTCCCACACGTTCTCGTTCATTGCTCCGATTTCGCCGTACGTCCAGATGCCGGCGTTATTCACAACAATGTCGATTCTCCCGAACGAGGCAATTCCCTGCTCAACTAAAGACCGGGCTTCATCAGCGTTTCCGACATTTGCCTGATGCACAAGGACTCTGCGACCGAGTTCGCGTATTGCGTTTGCAACGGCACCAGCTCGTTCGTTGTTTCGGGCGTAATTCAGTATGATGTCGGAGCCTGTTTGTGCAAGCAGAAATGCGGTGGCAGCGCCGATTCCTCGTGAACCCCCCGTGATAAGACTGACTTTGTTTGTGAGTGAAATGTTCATCCGGTTCCTTTTATCAAAAATCAAAACAGCATAAGATACGTCTTCAAGGGGAATCTGCCAATGTTTTTCTGTTTCCAATTCTCTTCTTCCATCTCTCCATTAAGAAGCCTTAAGATTTGCCGATTGGAATTCTGCCTATCAATCCCTATATTAATGCCGCTTCGAGCAGGCGGTTGTGTGCTTGAAGCAATTTTTGTTCTTGGGGGGATGAATGCCTAAACGTATCGAAACGATTGAAACCGTTTAGGAATCCGGGGTCTCGTATGCATCAGCCCGCGACTTAAGTCGTGAGCTGAAAGTCACCATTCGTCACAGTGAAAACCACTTCAGTGGTTTCGAAATAGGTCAGCATTATTCATCGTTTGAGGTAAGGTTTGTCAGAAGCACGCAGGGAAGATATTCGCAACATCGCCATCATTGCACACGTCGATCACGGGAAGACGACGCTTGTTGACCACATGCTGCGGCAAACGGGAACGTTTCGTGCGAACCAGCAGATGGTTTCCCGCGTCATGGATTCGAATGATCTTGAGAAAGAGCGCGGCATCACTATTTTGGCAAAGAATACGGCAATTCATTACAAGAACACCAAAATCAACATTGTCGACACGCCCGGTCACGCGGATTTCGGGGGAGAGGTGGAACGCACGCTGACTATGGTGGATGGTGTTCTGCTGCTTGTTGATGCTGCCGAAGGGCCGTTACCGGGAACGAAGTTCGTTCTCAAAAAATCCCTCGACCTCAATCTCAAGCCGATTGTCGTCATCAACAAAATCGACAGGAAAGATGCGCGTGCGCATGAGGTTCTTGACATGGTGTTCGAGTTGTTCCTTTCGCTCGGCGCCAACGACCAGCAACTCGACTTTCCGACCATCTATGCTATCGCAAAGCAAGGAATTGCAAAGAGGGAATTGGAAGACGAAACTACAACGCTCGAACCTCTTCTTGATGCTATTGTTCACACCGTTCCGCCGCCGCCCGGCGACAAGGCTTCGCCATTCCAGATGCTTGTTACGACAATTGATTACAGCGAATATCTCGGACGCCTCGGCATTGGACGGGTTCACCGGGGCACCATCAAACTGGGTTCGCCGATGAAAATCATCCATCGCGATAAAATTGTCGAGGACGCGAGAGTAACAAAAGTGTACACGTTCGACGGGCTGAAGCGTATCGAAGTCAACGAAGCAAGCGCAGGCGACATTATTGCATTGGCGGGAATGGAAGATGTTGACATCGGCGAAACCATTGCCGATGCGGCCGACCCGACGCCGTTGCCGTTCGTTGCCATCGAAGAGCCGACCCTCTCGATGAATTTCATTGTCAACAACTCGCCGTTCGCGGGATTGGACGGCAAATACGTCACAACCCGCAATCTTGCCGAGCGGTTGACGCGTGAGTTACGTTCGAACGTGAGTCTCCGCATCGAATTGACTGATTCCCCCGATGTCTTCAAAGTGAGCGGCCGCGGCGAGCTACATCTTGCAATACTGATTGAGAATATGAGACGGGAAGGATATGAACTGCAGGTTTCCCGACCGGAAGTAATCTACAAACGTATAGATGACGTTCTTGCCGAGCCGATAGAACACGTTATTATTGACGTTCCCGAAGAACATATCGGGGTGGTGATTGAGAACCTCGGACGCCGCAAGGGCGAAATGAAGAACATGATTTCTGCCAACGGCAATGCGCGTCTTGAGTTTTACGTCCCTGCCCGCGGCCTGATCGGTTTCCGCGGCGAGTTCCTCACGCAAACGAAAGGTACCGGGATACTGCATCATAATTTCGCCGGCTATGAACCGTACAAGGGCGATATCGCCCATCGTACAAAAGGGGCCCTCGTTGCCATGGAGACGGGCGACGCAACTGCCTATGCAATGTGGAAGCTTGCGGAACGTTCCACGTTCTTCATCGAACCCGGAACGCGGGTGTATGCCGGAATGGTGGTGGGCGAAAATTCACGTGAGCAGGATATGCTTGTGAACGTCTGCAAAACCAAGCAGCTCACCAACATGCGTGCCTCCGGCGCGGATGAGGCAATCCGGCTCGAGCCACCGCATATTCACACGCTCGAACAGGCAATCGAATGGATTAGTGACGACGAATACGTCGAAATCACGCCGCAGAGCATTCGCATTAGAAAAAGATATCTCGATGCCAACGAGCGGAACCGCATGTCTAAGAAAAAGGCGGACGCCCTCGTCACACAGGAGGCCTGATTCCACCCGTTCCCTGTACAAAACGCCTCTGCCAGCCGATACACACTACAGCAGCACGATGATCGCTGCGTATGTATGAGGCTTGCAGCCGCACAAGTCATAATAATAGGAGATGAGAGAACCGTGGTACTCAAACGGATGTCGGATAAACAAATCGAACATGCGAAATCGGAACTGCACGAACTTGCCCGCAACTTGTGGTGGTCGTGGAACCCGTCGGCGCAATCCATTTTTCAGGAACTCTCCCCCTTTTTCTGGGAACACAGCAATCACAATCCTGTGGAAGTGATGAACTGGATTTCCGGGTCCGAGCTGCACGGCAGACTTCAGGACCCGGTGTTCTTTGATCGCGTCAGCAGCGTATGCAAGACATTTCGCGCATATATGAATCAGAAAGGTACGTGGGGCTCGAAGAACGCATCCCCGCTGAAGAAGTCTCCCGTTGCGTACTTCAGCGCCGAGTTTGGTTTGCATGAGAGTCTTCGCATCTACTCCGGCGGGCTCGGCATTCTCTCCGGCGATCACGCAAAAAGCGCCAGCGACCTCGGCCTTCCGTTTGTCGGTATCAGCCTGTTCTACCGTCAGGGATATTTCAACCAGCAAATCTCAAACGATGGATGGCAGCAGGAACTCTACCCTGTCTACGACCCGCTGAAACTTCCTCTCACACTCGTCAAAGACAAAAAAGGAAATCCCGTTGTCTGTACGATTGAGATCAACGGAACGTTTGTTGCATTTCAGGCGTGGGCCGTTCATGTTGGCCGCGTGACGGTGTATCTGCTCGACACCAATCTTCCACAGAACGACGACCGCTCCCGCGAAATCACCGCCCATGTCTATGGCGGCGACCAGACGACGCGCATCGCGCAGGAGATCGTGCTCGGCATCGGCGGCGTGCGCTTGTTGCGGGCCATCGGCACCAATCCTGCCGTCTTTCACATGAACGAAGGGCATTCAGCGTTTCTCACGCTGGAGTTGTTGAGGGAACAATTGCAAGCCAAGAAGTCTCTCGAAAAAGCCGAAGCGTACGTCAAAGACCGTTGCGTGTTCACAACGCATACGCCCGTCCCGGCGGGTCACGATCGCTTCAGCCGCGACTTGATGAATACGGCATTCCACAAGTTTTCTGAAGTATCCGGATTAAGCATCGATCACCTGATGGGCTACGGCCGCATTCGTCCGGCAGACATCAACGAAACATTCTGCATGACGGTGCTTGCGCTGAAGATGTCACGCGCCGCCAACGGCGTAAGCGAGCTTCACGGAAGAACGAGTGTACAGATGTGGAAGGATTTGTATCCCGATTGGAACAAGGATGAAGACCCGATCGGATCAATCACGAACGGCGTACACATCAACGGTTGGGCATCGCCGACGGCATCACAGTTTTACAGCCGGACACTCGGCCCCAAATGGCATGAACGCATCCGCGATGCGAAGTACTGGCAAAAGTCCATCGAATCAAAGAAGATTTCCGACGCGGAGCTTTGGGCTCTGCGGACTTCCCTGCGCCGTGAGCTGATTGAGTTTGCCCGCAAGAGGTTGCGTGAGCAGCATTTACGGCATGGCGGAGACGGCCTTGGCGTGTATGAAAATTTCCTCTCGCCCGATGTATTGACTATCGGGTTTGCACGGCGGTTTGCGACGTACAAGCGTGCCCCGCTTTTCTTCCGCGATATGGAATGGGCCATTCGCATGTTGAACAACAAAGAGAAACCGGTACAGATTATTTTTGCGGGAAAGGCTCACCCGCGAGACGATGCCGGCAAGCACTTCATCCAGGAAATCATCAACATGACGAAGCGGCTCGATATGTTCGGCAAAGTCGTCTTCATCGAGAACTATGACATCAACGTTGCGCGCTATCTCGTCTCCGGCTCGGATGTATGGCTCAACACCCCGCGCCGCCCGATGGAAGCCTGCGGCACAAGCGGCGAGAAGGTGATTCTGCACGGCGGATTGAACGTGAGCACAATGGATGGCTGGTGGCGCGAAGCGTTCGACGGGAAGAACGGCTGGGCAGTCGGCGAAGATGCCACTGCCCCGACTGACCACGAACAGGATGATAAGGATGCGTACTCACTCAGAACCATTCTTGAAACTGAAATCATTTCCCTCTTTTACGATCGTGGCAAAGATGGTATCCCGCACGCCTGGCTCAAGCGCGTGCGCCACTCAATGGCATCACTCATCCCGCAGTACAATACGGACAGGATGGTGGTAGAGTACACGAAGAAGTACTATTTGCAGAAGAAGAAATAGGCGCGAGTTGCTGTCAGAAGGCACTGACAGCATACAAGTTCTATGAAGAGAGCGGCTGGCTCCCATTGAAGAAGGGGAAAGTGAAACCGTGCCAATAATTGTGCAGTTTGTGTTGCCGGCAAAATGAGGGGCAGCAGCTACTGATTGTTTGATCTTATCGCAAGAGTATCATCCGCTTTGTTTGCACACTCCCTCCAACGCTTAATCGATAATAGTACACGCCGCTCGCAACATGTGACGCATCGAAAAGGACTGTGTGCGAACCGGGCTCCTTCACTTCATCCACCAATGTGACAAGTTCCCGCCCCAGCACGTCGTAAACCTTAAGCGTTGCGCGAATGCCCGACATATCTTTCGGAATGTGGAACCTGATGGATGTTGTCGGGTTGAAGGGGTTGGGAAAATTCTGCATCAACGCAAACGATGAGGGTTTGGATTCCTCCGCCACTTCTGTTGTCAATTGATTCAGAACAGTATGAGCCGCGAACATTGTTCCGAACTCATCAATGAGCTGAAGTTGGACGGAATCTTCTCCAAAGACGTTGATCTTTCCGTACGCGTTGTTGAACTCATTTGTTGTGATTCCTTGACCTCCTTTGTTCCAGATGTGAAGTCCGAATGCCTCGAAAAGGGCAACGATTCGTGAGTTGGTGATGTCGAGCCCGCCTGCCATGATTTCGGGGAAGCCTGCATTTGCTCCATCATCTATTGCAGCCGTATGCTGATCACCGCTCAGCACAATGACATTCTTGATGTTGTTCGCGTTTACGAAGTCGAGAACCGCCTGCGCATCCTGCGGAAAACCGCACCACTTGTCGGTCAGCTCCATTGCAGCAAAAATGGCACTGACCGGAATGGGCACACCCGGCAACGTGATGAGCGAATCCTGTAGAAATATTCCCGCAAGCAATGCCCCTATCTGGGAAACATTAAACGGAACCGTGCTGACAACGAACTTCCACGTTGCAGTCGAAGCCTGAAGCTCTCCTAAGAACCAATCAAGTTGACTTTGCCCTAAGCCGGGCGCGTTGTTTCTGCCGATGATAGAATGCCCCGCAGGCGGCACAAACTCCCAGCGTTGCGTGACCGTGTTCTTCCGGAGGCTGTGTTGATTGGGCGAGCGTTGTGCACGCAGGTCGAGCATGAACACATCAACATTGCCGTACGTGAACTTGTGATAGATTCCGCGTGATTCGTTGACGAGCGGATATGTCGGCATGTTCTCTTTATAGCCGCGTATGCTGTTTAACCGACCTTCCGGAAAGGCATTAATCTCCCGCGCGATGAAGTCAGTGCCATACGGACTCGGCCGGACAGGAATTGAAAAACTCGCGCTTGTTGCCGACGAATTGTTATTCAGGAAGTCATGATCATCATACATGTAATTGATCGGGGCAATGAGCATGAGTGAATCCATCGGGTAGCCGGGGACTGTTCGTTCCAGATAACTCGATTGAACACGGCTGTAATCATAGGAAAAGAATGTACTGTCCTCAGGGATGTTATCCGTTGTGTCGGGATACCCCCAATCACCGAGTTGGAGAAAGAACTTGGGATTAGCTCTTACTACTTCTCGAAATACTCCGCCTCTGGCGGAGCCGGGAACGAACGGCGAGCCTTGTTGGCAGGAACCAAATGCAAACGTGAAGTTGGAAGCTGTTCCCGGTGATGGAAATGTATGGAAGGAGCCGATGCGTGTGTGAGGAATTCCATCCACCAACGCCCGGTAGTAGTACTTCCTGTCTGCTTGCAGTCCTTGAGCAGAAACAATGGCCGCGTAGTTGCCTGCTTCCAACACACTCTCTTGAGTGCTGAGGATGGGGGAAGCAAAGTCAGCAGATTGCGAAAGCTGTATCTGAACTGTTCCCGGCCCCGATAGTCTTACCCAAAACCGGGCTGATCCTTCCGTAACTCCGCCGCCGACGATGGCATTGGTGACAGTCGCAACGGCGTGAGCATTCTGGACGCCGACACTCAGCAAGAACGCTGCTATAATTACTGCAAAAATGGTAAAGGGGAACTGACGCATGAGGAACCTCCTGCACGTTAGGGGAATGTATGCTGTTGGAGAGATTTTGTGGCGAACAATTCGGCGAGGGATTTTTGGTGGCGACCGCCGGCGGGCACAATCCTATCTACACAAAACTCAACCTGTTTCTCGTTCAAGAATGTAGTCGGGGCGACAGGATTCGAACCTGCGACTTCTTGCTCCCAAAGCAAGCGCTCTAGCCGGGCTGAGCTACGCCCCGTATGTCGCGAAATCTGCGTATCAAGATACGAAAGTAGGGAAGTGAAGGCAAGAAACTACCACGCAACTCCCGCTTTCGTCAGCGAATGTTGTGCGGCAAGATGTCCGAGCCGGGCTGCTTTCTTCAGCTCTTCAGTGGCGGCGATGGGATTTCCCATCTTCTCGTATAACACGCCAAGATTGAAATATCCGTGCGCGTAGTCGGGATTGACTTCAACACTGCGACGGAACCAATGCAGCGCATCGAGTGTGTTGCCTTTCGTGTTTGCAACTACGCCGAGATTGTTGTACACCTCCGCCTGATTCGGGTACAACTCGGAAGCACGCAGGAACAACCGTTCTGCCTCATCCCAATTTCCCTTCGTGAACATGATGTTGCCGAGGTTCAGATGCGCTTCAAGATAGTCGGGCTTGAGTTGAATGGCACGTTGAAAAGATTCTTCAGCTTTGTCCAATGCACCGCGTCCCTGCAACGCCAATCCGTAGTTGTTGTGCGGAAGAGGCATTGTTGGGAATAGCGCAATCGTCCGCCCCCAAAGAGTCTCCGAATTCATCCACATCGGCAACTGGCGGAAACTCTGATAGCCGAAAAATCCTGCCACGAGAACGGCAACACTCGCAATTGCATAGACGTTGGTGTCCCGGGACCGAAACTTCTCGATCAGTTTTCCCACAATCCAGCCGGCCGGAAAGTACAGCGGCACACTCGACAAATACGAATACCTGTCTGCAGTTGTTTGCACGACAGCAGATGCAAATCCGGCCGAAGGCGCGGCAAGCACAATATACGCCATGAGGAGGTACAGCGGCATTCTGATTTCTTTCTTAAAGAAGAGTAGAAGACAAGCAACAAAAACAGCGGCGAACAGGGCAAATGTCGCCATCATCTCTCCCTCCCCGGCAAGCGGATACATTGGCGAAAGGTCGGAGGGGAACAGTGTTCTTCCCGCATACAACACAAGATTGTGGAAGGGGAGAAGAATTCTCTGTAACGGCGTCAGTATGTTGTACATGTCGCTCGCGGAAAGCTCCGGCGTACTTCTGACTGCTAACATTGAGAAAATAATACCGGCAAGAAAGAAAGGCGTTTTCTCGATAAGAAGATTCTTGGGCGATTCACCGGTTCTTTTTCTGCGAAGCACGGCAACATCGATAATCAGAAACACAACCGGCGCAACCACCGCAATGGACTTCGAGAGGCAAGCCAGAAGGAACATGAAAAGAGATGTCAAATACCAACGTCGGGCATTCGGCGTGCCTCGTGCCGCAGTGTAGTTGATGTAAACAATCGTCGCCGGGATGAGAAAGAAGAAGCAGAGTAAATCCTTCCGGTCGGAAATCCAGGCAACCGACTCAACACGCAACGGATGCCACGCGAAGAGACAAGCCGCAAATGCAGCAGAGAAGATGATTGCATGGTCGACTTCGCGGAAAAGCAGTTCTCGGAATCCGCGTACCGCAATTCCGTGTTTTAGAACGGAAAAGAGTTGAAGGCTTAACAAAAATACCCATACCGCGTTGAACGCGTGCAGCACGACACTCGTCAGGTGATGTCCCGAGGGATTGAACCTCCAGATTTCGAAATCAATCATATGCGAGAACATCGTGAGAGGTATGTACGAGTGATAGTAGGAATGCGAGAAAAACCACGTCACGTTTTCGAGCGTGAGCGCCTGAACACGATCATTCTCGTACACGTACATATCGTCGTCCCAATTGACAAAATCAAACCCCATCGTCGGGCTGAATAGAACGAACGTGCATGCTAAAATGACTATTGCTGCGAGGAAACCGAGTGCGGATTTTTGTGGCAAGCAGACCCCTGTGATATTGCTCGCTCTAAAAGTAACAAGTTACGGCAGATTTGCAAGCCGGATTTCATCCAATAAAGCCGTCGGTTCGGCGGCCATCCGCCTCGTTGACTTTCCTTGCGTATAAGGGTATATTTTTTCAGAGACGAACACATCTCAACTCTTACTATCGAAAGGAACGCGATGAAGGGCATGCCGAACATGGCCGGAATGATGAAGCAGGTTCAAAAGATGCAGGAAAAGATGGCACAAGTACAGCAGGAACTTGAACAAAAAACCATTATGGCGGATTCAGGCGGTGGGATGGTAAAAGTGACCGCAAACGGCAGGCAACAAGTAGTGAAGATTCAAATCGATAAAGAAGTCGTGAACCCCGATGATGTTGAGATGTTGGAAGATCTTGTTCTGGCGGCGATAAACAAGGCGCTCGAGGATTCGTCACGGATGGCGCAAGAAGAAATGGCGAAAGTCACGAGCGGCATGATACCCAACATTCCCGGCTTGAACTTGCCGGGGATGTGACAGAAGAACAGTATGCTCTATACATCAGAAGCGCTTCAACAACTTATTGAAGAGTTTGCGGCACTGCCGGGCATCGGCAGGAAAACGGCACAGCGCCTCGCGCTGCATATTCTCAAACAGCCTCGGGATGAAATCGTGCAGATGGCGAGGGCATTGGTGAATGTGAAAGATAGAATTCGGTACTGTTCTTCGTGTTGGAATATCACCGAAATCGATCCGTGTCCGATATGCTCAAGCCCGAAACGCGACCGCGGCATTGTCTGCGTTGTTGAAGAGCCGAACGACGTGATGGCAGTCGAGAAAACGAACGAGTTCAAAGGATTGTATCACGTGCTGGGCGGTTCGCTTTCCCCGCTCGATGGCATCGGGCCGGACGATCTGAAAGTGCGTGAGCTGATTCAACGAATGAACGGCGAAGTAAGCGAAGTGATACTTGCGCTCAATCCGAATGTTGAAGGCGAGGCAACAACGTTGTATCTGACCAAATTGCTGAAGCCGTTGGGCGTCAAGGTCAGCCGCATAGCCCGTGGTATTCCCGTCGGCGGCGATCTTGAATTTGCAGATGAAGCAACACTATCACGTGCTCTCGAAGGGCGAGTCGAATTATGAACAAGCAGGGCATGCAAATTGTGTTGTACGTTACAATGCTCGCAGCATCGTGTAACATCTTCGAGCCGCGTGAGGCAGAGCCGCCGTCTCAATCCGGCTTTCAATACTTGCCGCGTACATTTCCCTCAAATGTTATTCTCAACCTGCAAAACTCCGTCGGGCAGCAGGATGTGGCGGGCTATGTCGCCAACTTCACTGACTCAACACGTTCGCAGCACAGTTTTACATTCGTTCCGTCGGGTGATGCGGCCGAGATTTACGCAAGCGTGCTTCGGCATTGGACGTTACAGCAGGAACAGTCGTACTTCCAGAACCTTGTCGCAAAAAGACGCCAACCGCAAAGCTTCTCGAACCTGACGCTGGTGCCGAAGGATTCGATCATTTCCGGAAATGATTCGCGGACATACAGCTTTGACTACACCTTTACGTTCGAGCATGTCGAGCCGGGCTTTGCGCAAACAGCGAGGGGCACGGCGCATTTCACGCTGGTGAATGACAACAGCGAGTGGACGATTTCGCGGTGGGTGGATTTGAAAACGACTAACGATCTGACCTGGAGCAGTTTCAAAGGCAAGTTCAGCAACTGATGAAACTCTCGCCTCAATCGGCTGTGCTGCTGGCCTGTGGTCTTCTCGTTGCCCTTAGCTTCACGTGCAAGAATCCTTTCGCGCCCGGGTTGGATACGGCGCCTGCTTCGTTGTCATGCGATCCATCGTCGCCGGAAGGCATTTTCCAATGCCTGCGGGTTGCATACACATTCCGTGATACGTCTGTGTATGCGCCGCTGCTCGATGATTCGTTTGTCTTTGTCTATCGTGATTATGAGAACGGGGGGATTGACGTCACGTGGGGGCGGGATACGGAGTTGCGCACAACGCACGGATTGTTTCAGAATGCCCAACGGCTTGACTTGATATGGAACAACATTGTGTCAAGTTCTGTTGATACATCAACTACAGTAAAGCGGATGAATTATGTACGCGGATTCAATCTGACGATCACGTTTAATCCAAGTTCCATCGAGCGCATCGGGGGATATGCAAATCTCACATTCGAGCAGGCGACAACAACATCCCCCTGGAAGATTGTCCGGTGGCGCGACGAATCGAACTTCTAAGACAATAGCATGAGTCTTTCCTATACAGTTAAAGAAAGTCTGTCCGGCTTTACGCGGACGAAACTCTCGACAGCTATTTCCATCATCACTATCGGCATTTCGTTGGTGTTGTTAGGTGTGTTTGCCGTTATCAGCATCAACACGTCGCGCTTCATTGAGATGTTGCGGGCGAAGGTCGAACTTGAAGCGTTTTTGCAGGAGCCGATAAGCCGCGACCAAATCAACACGCTCATCAATCGCGTGAAGGCGGTAAACGGGGTTGATAGTCTTATCTACATTTCAAAAGATGAAGCTGCAAAGATCTTCAAGGATGAGTTCGGCGAAGATATCAAGAAGGTTCTCGATTTCAATCCGCTTCCGCCGTCGTTCAAGATCTATATCAAGCCCGAGTTCAGAACAACAACCGCCGTTGATGGAATCTATCGCGAGCTTGTTGCCCTTCGAGGCATCGATCAGATTATCTACCGGAAAGAGTTGCTCGAGTTGATTGACAGAAGAACCAACACTATCAACAATGTGACTCTCGGCCTCGGGTTGTTGATCAGCCTTTCGGCAATCCTGCTCGTTTCCAACACCATCCGACTTGCGATCTACGCGAAACGAAAGTTGATACGAACGATGGAACTTGTGGGCGCGACATGGACATTCATCCGTCTCCCGTTCTTAATCGAGGGAATGGTGCAGGGAGTTGTCGGCGGAATGATTGCTGCGGGTGTACTGTACGTTGTGTTGGAATATGCCGCACGGCTGGTTGCAAGCGATTTCTCGGCCTATATTCACATGCCGTCGGTGTTCTATGCAGTTGTTGTAGCAACAGGTCTTGTGTTGGGATTGCTGGGCGCGATTATTTCAATTGTCCGGTTCATGCGCGTTGCGACCTGACGGCGTCTTGCTATATTTCAAATTCCTTCTTACATTTTTTCGGGCTTTCGCTCACCGGTTACATCTTACCATGTTCTTCAAGCCTCATTTCCAGGTCCGATGGACTCCTCAGGAGGTTCCAACAATTTAGAAAGTACTCTCAATGGGAAAAACCGCAAAGTTTCTTAGCTCATCTGTCGGCAGGAAAATCACGATGGCGCTCTCGGGATTGTTCCTGTGCAGTTTTCTTGTTATTCATCTTACCATAAATCTCTTTGCCCTTCAGGCGAACCACGACAAAACCGCCGAGAGTTTTTGGGGGGCCGAGATGTTTGAAACATACGGCCATTTCATGGCAACCCATCCAGTTATCCGTCCGTTGGAATGGGGTCTGTTTGCGGGCTTCCTGCTTCATGCCATATTGGGCATCTATCTGTATCTTCTCAATCGCAAGGCGCGGCCTGTTCAATATGAAGTGAACAAGGCGGGCGAGAACAGTACATGGAGTTCCCGCTTCGGATGGCTCACCGGAATACTCGTCGGTGTGTTTCTCGTTGTGCATGTCAACACCTTCTTTGTGCAGTCCCGATTCTTCGGCCAAGAACCGATGATCCGACTCATGATTGAAGCATTCAGCAGCCCGGCGTATGTCGCATTCTACATGGTGGCGCTCGTGTTTCTTGCCTACCATCTGAAGCACGGATTTCAATCAGCGTTCCAGACGTTCGGGTTGCGTGCGGGAAAATTTGAGAAGCTTGTCAACGCTGTCGGTGTGGTGTTCTGGCTCCTCATTCCAATCGGCTTTGCGATTATTCCATTGTACTTTCTCTTTGCATACTAAACGAAAAGAGTTGCTATGACACTGAATTCGAAAATTCCTGACGGACCCATACAACAGAAGTGGGACAACCATCGTTTCAACATGAAACTGGTGAACCCCGCAAACAAACGAAAATATCATATTATCGTCGTCGGTACGGGGCTTGCCGGTTCTTCGGCTGCCGCTTCGCTGGCCGAGTTGGGATATAACGTGACAGCGTTGTGCTATCACGAATCACCGCGCCGCGCACATAGTATTGCAGCGCAGGGCGGCATCAACGCGCCGAAGAACTACCCGAATGACGGCGACAGCATCTGGCGCCTCTTCTACGATACGGTGAAAGGCGGGGACTACCGCGCACGCGAAGCGAACGTGTACCGCCTTGCGCAGGTGAGCAACAGCATCATCGACCAGTGTGTTGCCCAGGGAGTTCCGTTTGCACGGGAGTATGGCGGGCTGCTGGACAACCGCTCGTTTGGCGGGGCGCAGGTTTCCCGCACGTTCTACGCCCGCGGGCAAACCGGTCAACAGCTTCTGCTCGGCGCATACTCGGCACTTAGCCGCCAAATAGGTTTGGGAACGATCAAGTTTTATGAACGACGTGAAATGCTTGACTTGGTGGTTATCGATGGTCAAGCCCGCGGCATTGTTGCCCGCAATATGGTCACCGGCAAGTTCGAATCGTACGTCGGCGATGCGGTGATTCTCGCAACAGGTGGATACGGCAACGTTTTCTTTCTTTCCACGAATGCGATGATGTGTAATGCCACGGCAACATGGCGTGCACACAAACGCGGCGCGTTCTTCGGCAATCCGTGCTTCACACAAATTCATCCGACATGCATTCCGGTATCGAGCGACCATCAGTCAAAGCTCACACTGATGAGCGAAAGCTTGCGCAACAGCGGACGGATCTGGGTGCCGAAGGCGAAAGGCGACAAACGCCACCCGAATGATATCCCCGAAGATGAACGCGACTACTATCTCGAACGGCTCTATCCGTCGTTCGGCAATCTTGTTCCCCGGGATGTTGCTTCGCGACGAGCAAAAGAAATGTGCGACAAAGGTCACGGCGTCGGCGCAACGGGACTTGCCGTGTATCTCGATTTCTCTTCAACTATTCAACGTCTTGGCAAAGGATGGGTTGAGGAACAGTACGGCAATCTCTTTGACATGTACCAGCAGATTACCGGCGAAAACGGCTACGAACAACCGATGCGCATCTATCCGGCCGTTCACTATACGATGGGTGGTTTGTGGGTTGACTACAATCTGATGAGCACGATTCCCGGGTTGTTTGTTCTCGGCGAAGCGAACTTTTCCGATCACGGGGCCAACCGCCTCGGTGCCAGCGCGTTAATGCAGGGATTGGCAGACGGCTACTTCGTTATCCCGTACACGATTGGTGATTATCTTGCCACAAGCAAATTCCCGAAAGTGGATGTGAATCATGCGGCATTCAAGGATACGGAACGGGATCTTTCGCAAACGACTTCCCAATTGATGGCCATCAAAGGCAAAAAGCCGGTGGATGTTCTTCACAAACAACTCGGCAAGATTATGTGGGATAAATGCGGGATGGGACGCAATGAAGCCGGATTGAAGGAGGCGCTGCAAGAAATTCCAAAACTGCGTGAGGAATTCTGGAACAACGTACTGATTCCGGGCAGCGCAGACTCATTCAATCAGGAATTGGAGAAGGCCCACCGACTGGCGGATTTTCTTGAGTTAAGCGAGCTCATGTGCACCGATGCTTTACACCGGGAAGAATCGTGCGGCGGACATTTCCGTGAAGAGTCCCAAACAGATGACGGTGAAGCAAAGCGTGATGACGACAAATTCTCGTACGTTGCCGCGTGGGAGTTCAAGGGAGTCGGCAGCAAGGAGACCCTGCACAAAGAGCCGTTGGCATTCGAATACGTGAAACCGAGCCAGCGAAGTTACAAATAGTGATCTGAAATTCTGAAGAGGCCAATGTCGCTTCCATACAACAAGGAGTATTACTGAATGTCCGAGAACACAATGACCATCAAGCTGAAGATCTGGCGCCAGAAGGACAGAAACTCCGGGGGCCAGTTCGTTACGTACACCATGCCCGGCGTTTCACCCGATATGTCGTTTCTTGAAATGCTGGATTTGCTGAATCTTGACCTCGTCCGCAAAGGCGAGGATGCAGTTGCATTCGATCATGACTGTAGGGAAGGAATCTGCGGCACGTGCAGTCTCTACATCAACGGGCGGGCGCACGGCCCGCTGCGTGGAGTAACGGCCTGCCAGTTGCACATGCGAACATTCCACGATGGCGAGACGATTGTGATCGAGCCGTGGCGCGCAAAGCCGTTTCCCATTATCAAGGATCTTGTTGTTGATCGCTCGGCTTTTGATCGCATCATGGCCGTGGGTGGCTTCATTTCTGTGAAGACCGGCGGCACGCCTGACGGAAACGCCATTCCCATTGCAAAGCCCGTTGCCGAGGAAGCAATGGACGCTGCGGCATGCATCGGCTGCGGCGCTTGCGTTGCCGCATGCAAGAACGGCTCGGCGATGCTCTTTGTCAGCGCGAAAGTCTCGCAACTTGCCCTTCTTCCGCAAGGGCATGCCGAACGCAAAGCGCGCGTTGAAGCAATGGTCGCGCAAATGGACGAGGAGGGTTTCGGAAATTGTTCAAACACGTATGCCTGCGAAGCCGAGTGTCCGAAAAATATTTCCGTGGAACATATCGCCCGGCTGAATCGTGAGTACTTGAGGGCGAAATTCATCCAGGAGTAACCACAGCGTTTCCCATACTGTATCCCATCAATGTAGGGACACGATTGGCCGTGTCCCTACTGTTGTCTTGAACCTCGCATGAATACTAAATCCCCCATCACCACCTTCCTCTTGCGTTATTGGTTGCAACTGATTCTCATAACGATGGTAGTAACACGACTTCCGCTCCTTTGGAATGGCTACGGCTCGGACCCTGATGCATGGCGCGTGGCAAACGTTGGGTACACAGTCTGGACAACCGGAAGCTACGAGATGTCCCGCCCGCCCGGGTATCCGCTTCACGAGTTGATTTCTGCTCCGTTGGTCGCGTTGGGGGGCTCGCTGCTTTCCAACACTGCAACGATAGTCGCAACTCTCATACTCATCGTTGCCTTTGCGCGATGGGCCGCGTCTGCAACGCAAAATCCCCCGCTGGCAACAACTGCGTTGGCTTTCCTGCCACTTCTGTGGATGAACTCGGCGATGACAATGGATTACGTATGGTCGTTGCTCTTCATTGTTCTCTCGCTATCTGCCCTTGACAGAGGAAGGACAATGACAAGTGCGGTGTTTATGGGCATTGCGGCCGGCTTTCGGCTTTCGAATATCGTTGTGGCCATAGCTTTCTGTATCATGATATGGATGGAGCATCGATCCCCAAAGCGTATTGCGCAATTCCTTCTGGGAAGTATTGTCACAACGATCGTCGCATTCATTCCTGTAGTTGCCACGTATGGCTTTGCAGAGTGGTTGCATCTGTCACAATCTCAATTAGGGAGAGTGAGGCCTCCGTTTCCCGAGCAGGTACTACTCTTCGGGTATCGCATAGTGTATTCCGTCGGACTGATTGCATTTACAGCAGTTGTTTGGGTTTTTCTTGCAAACCGAAAGAAGATTAGACAACTGATTCATAACCGCGATGTTCGCTTTGTCGTTTACGCAACGGCGGTATTTGTCCTGGTTGCGCAGTTCTTCTTCCTGCCACTGGATCGATCGTATCTACTCCCTGCCCTCCTTTTCATTCTCCTCATCGTTGAGAGAGTCGCAGCCAAAGGCCAGTTTGTTGTCTTTGTACTCACTGTGGTGAGCTTTGCCTTCATCAACATTGATCTGATCGGGCACACAGGTGTCGAACGGGGGAGATGGGGCCTCACCATCAAACCGGGAGTCTTGTTTGAAGAAATAACAAAACGTAATAAGCAACTCCGCAATCGAGAATCAGTTGCGTTCGTCCCACTTAAAGGGAAATCGATTGTGATGACCGGAACTGACGCGTCGTTTTGGTTTGAGAATCCTTTTGTCGAACGGGATACGGCGGAAGTCTGGAAAGACTTCACCGATCCGGTTGTTCGGAGTAAACGAAACCGGGACGTAGCCTTCACATCTGTGCTTTCAAGAGAGGAACTCAGGATTGTGAAGGAGATTGGATACTCCGTCTACTGCGTCGAAGAAATGAAAGACTATATCGAATCAGTAGTCGGATACACACTTCAAGCAAACGGCATCTCACTCATCACCCCTTAAGAATCCTTGGCTGTACCAACCCTGATCAGGCTCTACGCGCAAAATGGTACCCCAACAGGCGAAAACGAGTCATTGTGAAGTCTTCAGGCCGGAAAGCGTCACAAGCCTTTCTTCCGCTCGATTTCTCCAATTCCTGAACCACCTTGCCACACAGAGAAATAAATCGTAAGTTTAAGCGCATAAAACAGTTCGCAACCATCGGTGAAGCATTTCTTAAGAGGGGAAGACATAGCCATGCTGGAACGGGAAACAGAACTCATCAAGCAGATTATTATTGAATCGACGATCAACGGTCGGGAGGCGCTTCCCCTGAGCGAGGTTGTCGGGGCGCAGATTCCCCGTGGCGTAAAATCATTCATGCTCGCCGCCGTGATGGATCGTCTGGAAGACGATTTCAGGCAATCGCGTACACTGTCGGGCATCACGAAACGCATCGGTTCCACGGTAGTTGCCGAACGAACGGTGCTTCAATCGCTCGCAACGCAATACGTGTTGCAGCGAAGTGAGTTCGAAAAGCTCGTCGAAGACACGGTTCATTTTCTGGAAAACTATCTTTGTCGTCCGCAATGGACCTTGGTTCAGATGATGTTTGAGAAGGAGGAACGGATTCCGTTCGAAACGCTTGTTCGTAAATTCGAGCGGGTTGTCGATTACTCATACTACGGTACACTTGTCGAGCGGCATGCCCGACGCAACAATCTGAACGAGATCGACAAGCCCTACTTCACAACGCTGATTGCGAAGATCGACGAAGAGATTACCCGCCAACACTCTCCCCGCGAGCTTGCCCATCTGACAAAGCCGATATTTGATTTTCTGCTGTATGGCGACTCCACGCCGACAAGGCCCGTTCCGGTTGAGTCGATTCTTCTGTTCTTTGATGATAAGAAGATGATGGGCGTGAAGGAGTACATCGAGCGTATTTGTCACGTCCGCGCTCGCACGCAGATTTCGATTGCAGAGTTGACGGGGATTCTCGAAGATCTCTACAACGTCGAAACAACAGTGAAAGAGGAGGCTCAGGAATCGGAGCAGGAGATTCTCAAACCTATCGAGCAAGCCATTGAGACAACGGAGAAACGGATTGAATCGGAACCCTCGCAAGAACTGTCCGAACAAACGCACGAGCCTGTTCCAAGCGAGACTGTCGAATTGACTGCAGAGGAATCCGAACCGGCCTCACCGGACAACAGCGAACCACCTGCCGGGGAAAGACACGCTGAACAACCGGCTGCCATTGATGTTTCGCAGTTGGATGCAACAGAACTGGAGAAGGATATTCCCGAACCGCCATTGCCGGTACAACCGGTCGTCAGTGCCGATGAGCTTGTCGCGTACGCCAAAGAGCGTGAAACACAACAATACAAGACGATGTTCACGTTCCCTCAACGTTCTGTTCAAGAAGAAGTACCGGATGAGTTACCGGATATTAACGAGATGCTGACAACCGAACAGCGCGTAAGATTCATTTCAACCATCTTTCATGATGACGCCAACTCGAGCTTCGTCTTCTACACGTCACTCAATACCGCAAAAACATGGCGCGAAGCGCAGCCGTATCTACGCGACTTGTTTGAGATGAACAAGCTGGACATTCTGTCGTCCGAGGTCGTTGAGTTCACCGACGCGATGCAGGCACGCTACCAGCCGGAACTGCGAAAGACTGAATGAAGTTCATTGATTTCGCTCAGATTCATGTCAAAGCCGGCGATGGCGGCGCCGGAACGGTAAGTTTCAGGCGCGAGAAGTTTGTTCCCAAAGGCGGCCCCGATGGCGGTAATGGCGGACGGGGCGGGAGCGTCATTCTGCAGGCAAATGCCCATCTCAATACTCTCCTCGATTTCCAATTCAAGAAGCAGTTCAAAGCGCAACGCGGCGCCCACGGTCTCGGCTCAAACAAGACCGGAAAGAGCGGCGAAGATCTCGTGATTGATGTTCCGGTCGGGACGATCGTACGCGATGTTTCATCCGGCGAAGTATTGGGAGATTTGACGGAAGCCGGCGAACAGCTGGTTGTTGCGCTCGGCGGTTTGGGCGGCCGCGGCAACGCGGAGTTTGCCACATCGACAAACCAGGCGCCGCGACAATATGAAGTAGGCGAGCCGGGCGAAGAGCGTGAAATTGAATTGGAACTCAAACTCCTTGCCGATGCCGGACTTGTGGGATTCCCGAACGCAGGCAAGTCAACGCTCATTTCCGTCATTTCCGCAGCAAAACCAAAGATTGCGGACTATCCGTTTACGACGCTTGTTCCGAATTTGGGAATTGTACGCGTTGCGGAAGGGGCAAGCTTCGTTGTTGCCGACATCCCGGGCCTTATTGAAGGGGCGCATCAAGGCAAAGGGCTCGGCATTCAGTTTCTCCGGCACATCGAGCGGACGAAGATGCTGGTCTTTTTGCTTGACGGAACCGGTGATGATATTGAGTCGGACTTCGCTGTTCTCAAAAAAGAACTGAAGTTGTTCAGCAAGGATCTTCTTAAAAAGCCCGCAGTCATTGCCGTAACAAAGATTGATGCGGTGGATGAAGCCAAACTCAAGGAGTTGAAGAAGAAGAAGTTCAAAGGAGTGAAGGCGTTCCCGATTTCGGCTGTTGCCAATATCGGCGTTCGGGAACTTGTCGATGAGATTTGGAAATACGTTGCGGTGTTCAAGAGAGACGACATGAGGCCTGCACCAACCAGCCCAACGCCCAAAGAGCGACGTGATGCACGCGAAAAAGCCCGCCGACGCAAACCCACCCGTAACCGGCGACGCGACTGGGAGTAGAGCGTGACTTCCGCACACATCGGACGAAAACCGCTTGACCTGAAACGAACAGTCAGCATTCTGTTCTCGCTTACACTATTGCTGGTTGCAGTCTGTATCTTTGGATTATCTGTCGGCAGCGTTGATATTCCCTTTGCTGCAATCCTTCCGTCACTTTTCGGAGATGTGTCCGTTGACCAGTCGGTAAGGACGATCGTGGTTGATATCCGGCTGCCGCGATTGTTTCTGGCGATGCTCGTCGGCGCGAGTCTTTCGATTTCGGGCGCAGTGTTTCAGGCGTTGCTGAGAAACCCCCTTGCCGAGCCGTATATTCTCGGCATTTCAAGCGGCGGAACAGTCGGAGCTATCCTCGCCATCGGGTTAGGTTTGGGGTTTAGCGCCTTTACGACTCCGTTTGCGTCGTTTCTCGGATCGGCCCTTGTGATGCTGCTTGTGTACACTATTGCTCATCGGCGGGGCCAACTCGACACCAACACGCTTCTTCTTGCCGGAGTAATGATCGGAGCGTTCTTCAATGCCGCGGTTCTTCTTATTATCGCGCTTTTCAATCAGGAATTGCGCAACTCATTCTTGTGGTTGATGGGCAACCTGAGCAACGCAAACATGGAATCACTTGCAGTGGTGACGCCGCTCGTGGTTGTCGGGTCTGCCATTCTCCTGATGCAGTCAAGGAAGTACAATCTCATTGCAACGGGCGACGAAACCGCCATCCAACTAGGCGTAGATGTTCGTCATATCAAGCGTCTTTCCTACATACTTGCATCGTTGATTACGGGAGTGGTCGTTTCCGTGAGCGGCGTGATCGGATTTGTCGGGCTGATCATTCCCCACATGTGCCGGATGATGTTCGGCCCCGATCATCGTTTGCTGATGCCCGCTTCGATTCTTCTGGGAGGAAGTTTCATGATTGTTGCGGATGTGATTTCCCGGACGCTGCTTGCCCCGACCGAAATCCCTGTCGGCGCCGTCACCGCGGCGATCGGAGCGCCGCTGTTTGTGTATTTGCTGAAGAGAACGTGAGAGATTCTAAACTTCAATAACTGATGTTACGCAAAACCCAACGGCGCTTCTTTTTTTGATACCGACCTCATCCCCCGGCCCCTTCTCCTAAGAGGAGAAGGGGAGATTTGAGCGAGGTTTCTACAAGTCCCTCTCCTCTCAGGAGAGGGATTTAGAGTGAGGTCGTTACGAAACAAACGAAATTCAAAAATTTGCGTAACATCAGTCAGTAAGATACAAGGCAACCGCTTTGCGTGACGGGATGACTCCCTTCATCAGTAAGAGGGAGTATCCGAGAACAATCCAAACTATATCCCTCGATCGTTTCGCCAGGATAAACAGCGTCGTGCTTGCCGGTGAAGCAGCAACCCCCAATGCCGCGAGAATGCCGGCATAGCCTGCCTCTTGAACTCCAATTCCTGCAGGAAGAAAGAACGCTCCGAGTCGAAGTGCAGAGACAAGGGCTTCAAGAGCAAGAGTGTCCTGAAAGCTGACGTTCAGACCGATTGCGTGCAGGAGAATATATGTCTCCAGAAATTCCATCCACCATGATGCGAAGTAATAAGAGGAGGACACTGCAAGCTGCTTGTGTCCTGCAGTCCGGATTGTCAACAGATTCCTGTCGATAATGACAAAGTCTTCTTTCCGCAGATTCACAAACTCGCTTACTTTCCTGATTGGAATACGTTGAAGAAGGTTGTGAAAGCGACTTGCGATTCCGACACCCTCGGCCAGGTATAACACGCCCAAGAGAACAAGCCCCACTGTTGAAACCGCCGCGATGAGAAGCCACCCCAGCGAAGTATCGTGGAGAAAATGACGTGAGACTACAGAAACAGATCCGAAAGCGGCGACTACTCCAATCAGTACGTATATGCACTGGCTGAGTCCCAGCGACCAGCGGCGGACAATGGTGCCGACGAGACTCTCGCTTGGCGGTATTCTGTTTTCCTTCTTCAGGAGAAATAGTCTCAATGAATCAGCAAACGGAACGCCGAGAGGAATTGATCTGGCAATCGCCTCTGATGAAATATGGATTTTCAGGAGGGAAGTAAACGGAACAGCACGCTTGTCGGTTGCCAGCATTGTGCGCCATCCCGCAACGTCCAGCACATTAAGCAAAACACCCGGAGCGAGAACAAAGGGCAGGGTACTGCCCAGAACAGATATGAGGCGCCACAATTCGGTCAAGTCGAGCATGACACCGCGTCAATCAGAAAGTCGGCTCACGATGTCACGCATTTCAACGATGCGTGTACTATCACTCCGCAGTGTAACGGCGAGTTGCAAAGCGCCTAACAATTCTGCCTTTGCTTCCGCGTTACGGTCCCAGTCGTAGTACACCATGCCAAGCTCGTAGCGGTGGCGCATGACATTCGGCGCTAGGACAATTGCCTTCTTCAATGCTTCGACTGCCTCGGGATATCCGCCGTCAGGCAATCCTCCGAGGAACATATTGGCAAGCTGGCGTTCGATCCAACTTACTCCGCCCAACGCACGATAGAATGAGCCGAGTATCGAGTATGCAATGTCATCATTCGGATTGAGTTCTATTGCACGTGCCGCTTCTTTGTGGATTTCCCGAGCAAGCCTCACTTTCGTCGCTCCGCCTTCGTACATGGCAATATTCCCCAGCGCGGCAGCAAGCCACGCATGCCCATCGGCAATCTGTTCGTTCTGCTCGATGCAGGCTCTTGCATATTGTTCGGCCTTTCGGTACAGGAGTTCGCGTCCGGTATCCGGCGTTACGTCGGCAATGCTCACGGTTAGACGGGCAAACCTCCACAGGATCTCAGGCCGCGCCGGTGCCGATGTCAGAGCAAGAGCGTACAACGACTCGGCTTCAGCATAACGCAGCATCTTGTATTCCGTATCTCCTGCCGCAAGGTATCCCTCAACAGGAACCAGCATGAGTATTGTGAGTAAGGAAAGCATGCGATTAGTCGACTCCGCAGTTGAGATAGGAGAAGGGTGAAGGCATCTACGCCGCTTCAGATACGACCAGTGGATTTGCGGAATTCAATAATGGTTCGGTTGGCTGCGTTGCGGCCGGTTGGGGCAACTTTCTCAACATCGTTTGAACTCCGGCAGGAGTCACACGAATGAACGCAACATTGAAAGCGCTGTTGTCTCCGAGTATGGAGCCGCCGGCGTTCAGGAATCGAATTCCCTTTCTCATATACTCGTGGTTGCGGTGCACGTGACCGTGCAGCACCAGGTCAACACTGGAGGCGGCAAACAACTGCAGCAAACGCTTCTTACCCCTGAGTTTCATTGTCTGGCGTTCCACGGCGTCCCAAACGCTGTTTGTTCTTTCTGAACCATTTGAGAGGATTTTGTTGAAGTGGTGATGAATGAGCACAAGTTTCCGTTTTTCCTTCAAGTGTTCGGCCATGAGAGTCCTTCTCATCCGCTCGAACTGTTTGTCATCAACCTCGCCATTGGAGCCGATCGGGTTCTTCACACGCGAGTACCGTGCTATCGAATTGGCCCCGATGATTGCCACGCTGCCAAAAACCTTCACGAATGGAAATGAGATGCCGGAGCCGTTCTGTTCTGATGAATCAAAGACTTCATGAAAGTATTCACGGAATTCTCTCATCTTCCGGTCATAATCCGTCGTTTTACAGCGTTTGGGGAATGAGAGGATTTCCTCGGCACGATGAACGCCGCCGTACACATCGTGATTTCCGCAAAGGAGCGAGAGTTTCCGGCAGTCAAGCAGCCCGTAGTTTCTGAAGATCTTGCGGGTTGCCTCAAATTCTTTTTTCTCGCCGTTTGCCGTGATGTCGCCCGTGATAACAATATGATCAGCCCCTTGACGAAGACAATACTCGATAAGCGAGCGGGTCTTCTTGATATTGTGCCTCGAGTGGTCGAGACTAATGTGCAGATCCGAAAGATGGGCGATAGTAAACGGACGCTCCATGTCCGCGTCTCCCCTTGCGTTCTTGAAATTGTGAGAATTCATGTAGTACGTTCTGATAGCTTGCAAACATCCTGTTGAAGATATGTTCCCACTGTTGCTGTTGAGCGAAAGCAAACGCTTGTTTGCTGACGCTCTCCCGCAGCCGCCCGTCATCTAACAGCAATTCGATGTTGCGGACAAAGTCGGTCGGGCATCGGGGTTTTGCCAGAAGCCCTGTCGAACCATCGCGGATAATTCCGAACGCTCCCCCCTCCCGGGCACAAATGGGCGGCAGGCCTGATGCCATCGCTTCGAGCGTAACGTTGCCGAATGTCTCTGTTGTGGATGGGAACACGAACAAATCACTCGACGCATAGGCAACAGCCAAATCCTGTTTTGATTGGTGGCCGAGGAATATTGCTTCCGGCATGAGTTGTTTCAATTCTTCACGCACGGGCCCGTCTCCGGCCAGTACAAAGACGGCGTCATTTCTCTTCGCTGTCAGAATTCTATACGCTTCGGCAAGCGTTTTCAAATCCTTCTCCCAGACAAGACGTCCGGCGAAAAGGAGAACGCGCTTTCCTTCTGCTCCAATTGTCTGCTTCCATGCCGTATCCTTCTGTTTGGGGTTGAATGTTTCTGCGTCGACACCATGGGGCAGGAACTCAAGTGTACGAAGCCCGTGTGTGTGCAGTTCATCAAGAATCGGCTGTGACGGTACAAAGACTCTCTGGCACCTGTTATACAGTCTTCTGATATATGCCCAGCTCAGTCCCTCAAGTGCGGCGATGTTGTAGTATTTCGCGTAGCTTGCAAAGTGAGTGTGGTACGTTGCAACGACAGGGATGTTATGCTGTTCGGCAAACTTCACGGCTGCGTAACCGAGAGAGCACGGACTATTGATGTGGAGAATGTCTGGCCGGAATGCCTGCAATTCCTGCTCAAAATGCCGCGTGCCCGGCAATGCAAAACGGTAATCTTTGTACAGTGGAAATGTCACCGAAGGCACGCGATGGAACTGGGTACCGTACTCGGATGACGGGACAATGGGAGAGAAGAAGACGTGGCGAATATCGTTGTTATTCAGGTAGTTGACGAGTCGATACAGCACACGAGTCACCCCGTCATGTTCGGGGCGCATGGTGCCTGCGAAGTATGCGACGCGAATTGAGCGACGAATCAATGCGCAACTCGCCGACGTCCGACAAAGAACTGCAGCGTCAGAATCACAGCGCTGATAAAGAAGAACGCTACCGATTTCATTTTCTTTTCCCTTTCAAAGTGAATTTCCATTTCTCCGGCTTCATACTGCGATAAGATACCAACGCAATGTGATGTGTATGTTAGTATCTTGTAAAGTGTCGGTTAAATCTCCTCTCGCAAGTTGTTTATCGTTCAACTTCTTAGGATATTCGTGCCGAAAATACGTCACATGTTACCAGATCCGGAAGTCGCGTTTGAAATTAATCGAAACCGGTGCAGCGTGGATAGCCCGCTTGCTGAATGTCCCTGCGTTGGCCATTACGATGTTTAAGAAGGCAAATGAGGTAAGCGGCATCGATAAGGACACGTTGCCTACCGAACTCATTCCCCTGAATACGATTCAGTTGTCGCGCGGCCTTCTTAATTTCACCCTACTGCAAAGCATCCGAAACTGGGTCTTCCCCTATTGGGCGAATCAACAATATGACCCGTCCTCTCCGGCGTTCATCCCCCGTTCTCATCTCGGTCTCTCGATGAATCTCACGCATCGAAACTGGACGGCAGTGGGAAGCCCGGACTGTGATGTTGAGCCGATTGTTGACCCGCGTGGAATGGTAACACCGTTCCGTGATGGTTGGTCGCTGGATGTATGGTTGCAGTATGGTGGTAATCTCTACTTCCCGTCGCAACAGAGTAGTGTTCGTCAGCAACTTGTAAATGATGTTCCTATCGTTGAGACAATTATCGAGATCGATGATATTGCTCTGATCCTGACTACGTTTGTCGTGAAGACGGAGTTGGTTCATCGGGCCGAGGTAAGGAACAACTCCACGACGCCGAAATATTTTCGGCTCTTCTTTGCCGTTCGACCGTTCAACCCTGAAGGCATAGGTCTTGTTCATGATGTTAAGTACGTTGCACGTGACAACTACCTCATGGTAAACAACAACGTCAAAGTTCATTTTGTCGACAGACCTGTTCGTGTTGCATGCTCCGGTTATGATGGAGGGGATTGTGCCGGTCTTATCGCCAATTTAGTGGTGAGAGATCGGCAAGAGGCGCATTGTACCGTCGGTTTGGGGAACGCGGCGATAGGATTCGAGGGGGACCTCATTCCGCGTGCTTCAAAATCCGTTGACGCGAGTTGTTCCCTGCAATTGCCGTCGGTTCGATGGGACAGAAGTCTTTCTGATGATCCGGGAAACGTGTGGGAGAGTACGTTGAAAAAGGGGTGTTTGCTTTCAACGCCCGATCGACGCATGAATGCATTGCTTAAGTCGTCTTTATCAACACTTCTCCTTTTTGTTGACAGGCACTCCATCACGCCGGGGCCCTTTACGTATCATCAGTTCTGGTTTCGTGATGCCGCATATATGCTCTGGGCGCTGGAGAAATACGGGTTTTCACAGCACACCGCAGGTGTTATGCAGGGTTTTCGGAACAAACAACACCGGTCAGGATATTTCCGATCTCAACAAGGCGAGTGGGACTCAAACGGCCAGGTGTTGTGGCTTGCATGGCAACATCTGCGCTACACCGGTGATACTGCGCTGGTTCAGGAGCAGTTGGAATCCTTGCGGCGCGGGGCAAGGTGGATTGAGAAAAAGCGTCTGATGCGAAGTACCACGGAGCCTTACCATGGCCTGTTGCCGAGGGGTTTGAGTGCTGAACATCTCGGTCTTGCCGACTATTATTTCTGGGACAACTTCTGGTCGCTTGCCGGGCTTGAGTCGTATGCCGGGATATGCAATCACCTTGGTCTGTCCGAGGAGTCGGCACGCACACGCGGCGTACTGCATCAGTATCGCAGGGATATTGAAAGAGCAATCCGGATTTCCCGGGAGAAATCGTCAACACAAGCAATAACGGCCGGGCCGCTTCGCGGCATTGATTGCGGTATGATCGGCTCCGTGTGTGCGTGGTATCCTCTTCAGTTGTTCGAGCCAGATGATGACGGACTGCGTGAGACTCTTGAAGGATTGCACAAGAGTTTTTTCAGAAATGGCATGTTCTTCCAGGATTTCATTCACAGCGGGATGAACGCCTACCTCACTCTTCAGGTAGCGCATGCATGGCTGTACAGTGGCAACCGCAAAAGATTTTGGGAGATATTCTCCACTGTATGCTCATTCGCCTCACCCACGATGAATTTTCCGGAAGCTATGCATCCTCTCACGCTCGGCGGCTGTATGGGAGACGGGCATCATGGTTGGGCCGCGGCAGAAATTGCCCTTGCATTGCGGGATGCCTTTCTCTACGAACAGGAAACGCGTGACGGTCCCAATCTGATCCTACTTGCCGGCGTGCCTGAATCTTGGTTCTCGCCGGGGAAGGACTTTTCCGCAGAGAAGGCGTGTGTTCAAGGCGGTGTCATTGGCATGCGCGTGTGTTGTTCAGCATCGATGATCGAGATACATGTTGTGTTTGAACGAACCAACACATTTTCGCCGAAACGGATGTCTGTACGTTTGCCCGTCTTTGTTCACAGTGTTTCTGCCGATGGTGACTCATCCATACGGTATGAGCGTAAAGGGGACGAAACACACATTGAATTGGACACACGATCAGTATCTCTGCGAGTGTTTCGATGAGTGCAAGCGACACAATATGTTGACGAATCAGGGCAAAACGGCGCACAACGTGCAGAAACCACATGATGAGAATAATACGAATATGAGAACTGAACTGGAATTTGCGCTTGAGTTGGCAGAGTGCGCAACACGGGAAATTCTTCCGCGATTCCACAACTGTACCGTGAACTACAAATCCGACGGAACCGAGGTGACGGATGCAGACCGTGCAGCGGAATCCACGATGCGCAACGTGATAGCGCAACGATTTTCCGACGATGATGTACTTGGTGAGGAGTGGGGGCGTTCAGGCAAAGGCCGGTCGAGCCGCATGTGGATTCTTGACCCGATTGACGGCACGGCATGGTTTACAATGGGGATACCGGTGTTTGGCACACTCATCGCTCTCTGTGAGCATGATGAACCTGTTCTTGGAGTGATTCATTTCCCTGTGCTGGGGGAGACTGTTTACGCGTCAAAAGGTCAGGGATGCTGGTTCAAAAGGGGGAGGGAAAATCCCCGCATGATCCGGGTTGCAGCAGCCGTACCGCTGAGGTCGGCCACGGTGTGTGCCTCGGGACCTCATGCTTCGAACATTCAACCGCTACCCGATACACATCCATACAATCTCACCGGTGTAATTGAGCAGGCACGCAAATTCAAGTTCGGACCCGATTGCCTCCAGCATGCGCTCGTTGCGAGAGGTAGAATCAATGCTGCGATTGACACGGTAATGAAGCCGTGGGACATTGCGGCTCTTGTTCCGTGTATCGAGGAGGCGGGTGGCATTCTTACGGATCTCCGTGGCAACCGGGCAGGAATCCTCAATTGTGACAATATTCTTGCCTCATGTTCCGAACAGTTGCACGACGAGATGCTGCAGGTGCTGAATGCAGGTATTAACCCTTCCCTCCTGAATGATCCCGCGATAGTACTTGCATCACAGGGGGCGTGACAACTACCCTAAGTGCCTCTCGCCAATCGGTGTGAACGGGGGTTCATTCATTTCTTCACGAAACAATATACGCCGTAACCACCAGGGTAACGAAAGAAAGTGTTAGAGAAATTCGGGGATCCAGCATATTGGTAAATAGAACCAACAACCCTGCGCCGATTGCTATGATACCTTGAGTTCTTGCACTCATTGGAACCTCGGATGCGTTGAACGGCTGATTGGTTGAAGAGCAGGGTTCTGATCTATTTGCGCATGCAATGCAAGAATCTGACTAAGCACCGGACTCCGGCTTTCCATGCTGCATTTCCTTCAACAGCAGCATGAGTTCCGAAAGGGACGCGAATCGCACACCCTTAATGCGAGCCCATACCTTCTTTTCATCAGCGTGCAATACCTGCGCAATCAGAATTGCATCCTCATAAACCGCCTCGCGCATACGTTGATCCTTCCCGTTTTGCATGATTGTTCTTGTTCACAGAACGGCATCATTCGTACATAACATCCAAACCATCAGCATTGTTGTAAAACGATGATCGTGATGATCTCTTGGGTTGTTGCACCGGAGGAATACTTCCCAACGAAAGGCGCATCTCATACTCGGCGCCGCATTTGCGATTGACACATTTCACGAAGAAGAGATTTCTGATGGGCTGAGAAAGAATTCGAATGCGGCCGGTGTTGCACACTTTGCATACTTTCATGCGGTTGATCCGCTCCATGAGTTTGGTTTTGAGATGAGTGCGTTAGTCGGGTCGAGTGTTCACATTCGTCATACTTAATATAGGCTGAGGTTGTAACGTAATTGTTGTCTGAAGTTTAAGTATCCTTTAAACCGTCATTCCTCCCGCGGATCGGATTCCCAATCCTGCGAAATCACTTCGTTTCAGCCTAAAAGAATGTGATGAAATATCAGATTTTCGAGGGATATGTCGTGGCACTTGCTTTGCAATCTCTTTTCTCCGCACACCCTCGAAAAGTTTATGGTAATCCTTCCTTCAACCAACTACGAACGACGGAGGTCTTCATGAAGACAACCTTCACACTCATGTTTTCCAGTTTTCTTCTTCTTGTGTCACTCAACGCTCAAGAGAAGAAAGCTGGTGGCGAAGCGCTTGGAAGCAGGTCGTATGATGATTTCGAGAAACCTGCATCGTGCGGCAAGTCGTGCCACGTGGATTTCTACCAGCAGTGGACTCAGGCCATGATGTCGCAGGCCTACACGCATCATTGGGATGAGATCGAGTATTTCAAGTTGGCCGTGCCTCATGCGGAGAAGGATCCCAAGGTGGCTGAAGTGAAAGCCGGCTGCAACGGCTGCCATTCGCCTATGGCGTTTCTTGCGAATGATGTTCCGCCGCCAAAGCCGGAACTTAACAGCAGGGCCAACGAATCTGTTTCGTGCGATGTGTGCCACACCATTACCGGTTTCAAAGGAGATGTTCCGTATAACTTCAACTACATCTCGGAGCCGGGCAAAACAAAGTATGGCCCGCGTGAGGGAGTCGTTTCACCGGCGCATAAGACACAAGCATCCGAATTCATTCAAACGGCGGAGTTCTGCGGAACATGCCACAACGAAAAGGATCCATACGGCGTATGGGTGAAATCCACGCATCTTGAGTGGAAGGAAGGCCCGTATGCGAAGGAAGGCGTTCGATGCCAGGATTGTCACATGACGAAAGCACAAGGTCAGGTTGCCCAGCTTGCACCGCAAGTTCCTGATGCGCGCCAGCATCTGTTTCACGGCGCGCATGATCCCGGAAAAATTCGCGGAACGATCGAAGTTCGTATTCACCCCGACATTCGTGAACTTGAGCCGGGTGAGCGCATACGATTCACTGTTGCGTTGTTTAATCAGAAGACGGGTCACAAATTTCCTACGGGCTCTGCTGAAGAAAGGCTGGTCTGGTTGCATGTTGAAGCAATAGATGCAAAAGGGAATGTGTACCATCTCCCTGTTGACAAAAAGGGATTCAAGGGAGAAGAGTATATGATTGCGGCGAATACACTCGCGTATCAGGATTTGGGAATTCCATTGGACATTCCGGACTTCAAAGGCATTCAGCGCGATGGTGTTCCGGTGGGAGATCGGATTTATCGTTTGCCTTACCTTGACCCCCAGGGGCGCATGACGATCATGCAATGGAACACCGCATCTCTTGGAACCGACTATCGCATCGGGCCGCGGGAAACCAAACTTGAAACGTACACCTGGACCCTTCCCGCGAATGCGCCACCCGGTCTGCTCACAGTGAAAGCAACTCTCAACTATCAGAAGTTGCCTCTGCCTGTTGCGGAGTTTCTCGGTGTTCCGCTTGAAGAAGCCGAGATCATCGAAGTGAACTCGCATACAACAACCGTGACCGTGCTGCCATGAGCGTAGCCGACTTTGTTTTTCCAATCAAAGGTGTAACCATGAAAACATACAGAAATGTGATTATTCTTCTCAGTATCGTTCTTGTTGTCGGCCAGAGCTATGCCATCCCGGCATTTGCGCGCAAGTATGATATGAGCTGCAATACGTGCCACGCGCCGATTCCTAAACTGAAAGCGTACGGCGACGAGTTCGCCGGAAACGGATTTCAGCTTGCAGACAAGGAATCGCCACGATACTTCCGCGAGACAGGCGACGACGAACTCCTGCTCATGCGAGAGCTTCCGTTTGCCCTTCGTCTTGAGGGTTACATGCGTTGGCAACCTCAAACCGCTCGCCGGTTCGACTTTCAAGCACCGTACCTGCTGAAGATCCTTTCGGGGGGAATTATTGCAAAAGACATCTCTTACTACTTCTATTTCTTCTTTTCAGAGCGAGGAGAAGTTGCAGGTATCGAGGATGCATTCATCATGTTCAACAACCTTTTCGGCAGCGAACTGGATGTCTATCTCGGACAGTTCCAGGTTTCCGACCCCCTGTTCAAGCGTGAGCTTCGGCTGACGCTTGATGACTACCAGATCTATAAAATAGCGCCCGGCTTTTCGCGGGTGAACCTTGCGTACGACCGGGGGATCATGTTCACGTATGGCTTACCTTCCAACACCGATATTACGCTGGAGATCCTGAACGGAAGCGGCATTGGCCAAATGGATGCACCGTACAGTTTTGATTCAGACAAGTACAAGAATTTCTTCCTCCGTGTGTCGCAAGAAGTATCCGATTATGTGCGGATAGGCGGATTTGGTTATGCAGGGAAGGAAGAGAGATTCGGCAAAGTGAATTCCCTTTGGATGGTTGGGCCCGACGTGACACTTGCGACAGAACATGTTGAGTTGAATGTGCAATACGTAGAACGTCAGGATACAGATCCTGCGTTCATGAACGCAG
>JAANMV010000047.1_pt1 | contig 125070 bp, 87 predicted proteins | sample 7279661 | NCBI WGS metagenome assembly JAANMV01 (sample SAMN14094540, study PRJNA606508) | bioreactor metagenome | isolation source: A lab-scale SPAN reactor treating ammonium-rich wastewater day 121 | place: Ireland: Galway | collected 2017-05-16
CCCCTGCGGCGAGATCACCTGCTGCGCCAGCGCCTGTTCGGCGATGGCGGCGTAGTGCAGGGGCTGGCCGGCCTGGCGCAGAATGTGCAGGGCGGCGTCGAGATAGGTGGTCATGGACGAGGGGGAGAACGACGAAGATGGCTGCCCATCTTCGTCGTTCTGGATGCAAGCCGCCGCAGGGCCGGGCAGTGACGGCCCGCCCCTGCCCTATAATTTGGCCCGGGCCGCGGCAGTCAGGGCCGGCACCACCTCGAACAGGTCGCCGATGATGCCGTAATTGGCCATGCTGAAGATGGGAGATTCGCCATCCTTGTTGATGGCCACGATCACTTTGCTGGAGCCCATGCCGGCCAGATGCTGCACCGCGCCGCTGATGCCGCAGGCGATATACAGATCCGGCCGCACCACCTTGCCGGTCTGGCCGACCTGGTGTTTGTAGGGGATGAAGCCGGCGTCGACCGCGGCCCGGGACGCGCCTACAGCCGCGCCCAGCGCCTCGGCCAGTTCGCCGATCAATTTGAAGCCGAGTTCGGGGTCTTTGGCCACGCCGCGGCCGCCGGAAACGATGATGCTGGCATCGGTGAGGCTGATCTCGCCTGTTTCGGCCCGTTCCACCTTCTGCACGGCCACGCGGGCCGCGCCCGCGGCAGGGGCCAGATCCACGATCTCAGCCGCCGCGCCCTGATCCGCAGCCGGCGCGGACGCGCGGGGGCGCAGAGTGGCAAATTGCGGCTCGCCGGCCACGCGCACATCCACCAAGATGTTGCCAGAGTACACCGGGCGCACGCCCACCAGCCGGCCGGCGTCGGCGCGCAGTTCCAGGCAGTCGGCGATGAGGCCGGCGCCAAGATCGAAGGCGGCGGCAGCCATGACATCGCGGCCATTGCCGGTGTGCGCGGCCAGCACCACCTCTGCCCCGCTGTGGGCGATGGCGGCCTTCAGGTCCGCGGCGTAGAGGTCGATATCGACCAAACCGCGGCTGGCGTCGTCCACGCGGTAAACTTTGGCGGCCCCGCGCGCGCCTGCTTCTGCGGCCACGGCGGCCACGTTTTCGCCCACCACCAGGGCTGCGGTCTCGCCGCCCAGGGCCAGCCCCGCGCCCAGCGCTTCCCAACTGCTGCTCACCGCAGCGCCATTATCGGTTTCAATGAATATGAGTGTTTTCATGGTATTGGGTATTGGGTATTGGTTGGTTTGTTCGTTGGTTGGTTGGTTGGTTTGTTGGTTGGTTGGTTTGTTGGTTGGTTGGTTGGTTGGTTGGTTTGTTGGTTGGTTGGTAAGAGTTCACTTGTTGTGACATTGCGCGGGCGAGTGCAGGTCGCATAGAATATTGGTAATAGTTCACCTAATTTGTCATTGCGAGCGCAGCGAAGCAATCTCCAAGGTGGTTCGTCAATTTTGCGGGTGTCAATCAGCGTTGGGGATTGCTTCGGGGCTATCGCCCCTCGCAATGACAAAACATTGAATATTTGGTATTGGATATTTGGTATTGGATATTGATTGAATTCATGTACCAACCAACCAACCAACCAACCAACCAACCAACTAACCAACTAACCAACCAACCACCTAACCCACCTAAAGCACCTTCTCCGCCAGGAGGGCGTCGATGAGGGCGGCGGCGGCTTCGGAGGGGGCGCCGCCGAACAGTTGCACGTGGGCATCGCGGGCCGGCGGCTTGCGCCAGTTCGTCATCTGCACCACCGGGGCCGGCGCGGCCACGCCCAGATCCGCCGCGCTCCAGGTGGGGATCTCCACACGCGCGGCCTTGCGGATGTTGATGAACGTGGGATAGCGCGGCTCGCCGATCTCTTTGATCACCGAGAGCACGACCGGGGCAGCCACCTGCACGGTGTGGCGGGCCTGACCCACCACCCGCTCCACGGTCACGCTGTCCGCGGACGCGGCCAGCACTTTGGCCACGCCGCTGATCACAGGCCAGCCCAGCTTGCGGCCCAGGGCCACGGGCAACGCCCCGCTGTTGCCGTCCACCGTCATCTGCCCGGTGATGGCCACGGTGACATCCCCCATTTTTTGAATGGCCGCGGCCAGCAATGTGGCCACGCCCCAGGCGTCGGCGTCGGTATTGGCCACCAGTGTGGCATCTTTGCAGCCCATGGCCAGGGCGCTGCGCAACGTTTCCACCGCGCCGCTGCCACCCACGGTGATGGCGCTGGCCGCGCCGCCGAAGGTCTCCATCATCTGGATGCCGGCTTCGAGCGCGTGCTCGTCCCAGGGATTGACAACAAGCTGGATGCTGAGATTGCCGCTGGCAGCCTCATCCGGCTTGACTTTGGGAAGCTCTGCCGTATCCGGCGTTTGCTTCACACAAATGAGATAACGCATATCTTTGGGTCTCCTTTGGTGGGATATTGGGTATTGGTAGATTGGTAAGTTGGTTGGTTGGTTAGTTGGTTGGTTGGTTGGTTAGTTGGTAGATTGGTGTGTAAACTCGGCCAATACCTAATATCCAATACCTAATATCCAATATCCAATACCCAACTCACCCTTCTTGCCAGGAATCGGGGTCGTAGGGGGGGAGTTCGCAGCGCAGGGGTTTGTCTTCGCGGTAGCCGAGTAAGTAATCGGCCTGGATCAATTGCTGCAACTCACGGGTGCCTTCGTAGATGACCGCGCCCTTGCTGTTGCGCAGGAAGCGTTCGGGATTGTATTCGTCCGAAAAGCCATACGCGCCGTGGATCTGGATGGCGTCGTTGGCGGAATCGAAGCTGGCGTCGGTGCAGTACCATTTGGCCAGGGTGGTCTCGCGGGTGTTGCGCATGCCCATGTTCTTCATCCAGCCGGCGCGGTAGACCAGCAGCCGCCCCGCCTCCACCCGCTGCACCATCAGCGAGATCATGCGTTTGACCAGTTGATGCTGGCCGATCTCCACGCCGAAGGTCTTGCGTTGGTGGGCGTAGGCCAGGGAGGCGTCGAGCGAGGCGCGGATCAGGCCGAGCGCGCCCGCGGCCACGGTGTAGCGGCCATTGTCCAGGCAGGACATGGCGATCTTGAAGCCCTCGCCCTCTGCGCCGATGCGGTGGCTGGCAGGTACGCGCACCTCATCGCAGTGCACCCAGCCGGTGTTGCCCGCGCGCACCCCCAGCTTGCCGTGGATGGAGCCGCTGGTCACGCCCTTCATGTCGCGGGTGACCATGAAGGCGGAGATGCCTTGGTGCGCGGGCCGGGCCTGCGGATCGGTCTTGGCAAACCAGAGGAAATGGTCGGCCACATCGCCCAGGCTGATCCACATCTTTTCGCCGGAGATGAGGTAATCAGCGCCATCTTTGCGGGCGACAGAGCGCAGGGCCACCACATCGGTGCCCGCGTCCGGCTCGGTCAGGCAGAACGCGGCGATCTTCTCCCCCCTGGCCTGGGGGGCGAGGAACATCTGTTTTTGTTCTTCTGTGCCCCACTGGAACACGCCCAGGGAATTGAGGCCATTGTGCACGGAGATGATCACGCGGGCGCTGGTGTCGGCGTATTCCAATTCTTCGGAGAGGATGCCCAGGCTGATGTAATCGAACCCGGCGCCGCCGTAGCGCACCGGCACCGACACCCCCAGGAAGCCGGCCTCCGCCATTTTGGGCAGCAGCGTCTTATCGAAGACCTGATTGCGGTCATTTTCTTTGATCGTGGGCAGGATCTCCCGGGCGGCGAACTCCCGCACGGTCTTACGGATCAGTTCATGTTCGGCGGTGAAGGCGAAATCCATAGCAAACTTCCTTGTGTGCGTGTGTGAGGATGTGGGGGCCGGCCGGGATCGGCGGGGGATGCAAGCCTGATTACGAAATCATGACGCGGCGCATTATAACCCCGCCGCGCAGGCTGCGCAAAAGCGCGGGATTTGTTTGTGCAGCGGCGATGGGGTCTGGGGGGACACCCCCCAGACCCCCCGAGAGATCAACGTGCAGAGTTTTCAGAGACCAGAGTATAACAGAGATCAGAGGCCAGGGGCGACCACCCGAAACCCGAGGTTGACGTTCCTGATGAGCGGGAAGTTCCTGTAGCGGTAGGCGCAGCGCACGTCTAGACGACTGTTGAGGAACGAGCCGCCACGCAGCACGCGACGCTCGTCCCCCTCTGGCCGATTGTCGGGTCGGTAATTGGCATAGTCATCCGTCCATTTCGTCATCGTCCACTCCCAAACATTGCCGCTCATGTCCAGGCAGCCGTAGGGGCTGGCACCGGCCGGGAACATGCCCACCGGGCTGGTTCCGCCGATGCCGGTCTCGTATGTGTTGCATTTGTGGGGGTCAAACCCCCACCCCCAGGGATAGGGCCGGGCGTCCTGGTCCCCGCGAGCGGCTTTTTCCCACTCCGCCTCGGTGGGCAGGCGGTGTTCCTCCCCTGTTTGCTGGCTCAGCCACTGGCAATAAGCCATGGCATCGCGCCAGGTCACATTCACCACGGGGTGGGTGCGCAGTTCCGGCGGCGGCTCCTGCCCCCGCTAGTGCGGGGGCGAGGGATGGCCGGTGGCAGCGACGAATTGGGCGTACTGGGTATTGGTGACTGGGTATTTACCGATGCGGAAAGCAGCGACGTGAAGGGTGTGTTGCGGTTTTTCCCGGTCTTGCGCGGCAGCGTCATCCTCCCCGCTGCCCATGGTGAAAGGCCCGGCGGGCACGGGCAGCATTTCGGCGAAGTCGCGGTCGTCGCCCAAAATGCTGAGGGCGTTGCCCGCGCCCAGCCGCTCTTTCACCTCTCGTTGCGGGTCGCCGATCACCTGCAAAAGCTGCTGGCGCAGGCCGCGATGTTTGGGGCCTTTGGCATCTGTTTCCTCTACGGCGAAGCGATCGAGGGCATCGACGATTTTGACCATGTCGCCGCTGAGGATCTCTTCCCAAATCGGGCCTTGCACACTCTCCACCGGCGCTTCCGCTTCCACCGCCCCGGCCAGGCGCACATAAACGGCCATTTGCTCGCGATCCAGGCTCTGGAAGCGGGCCAACAGGCGTCCGCGCCCCGCCTCTGCGGCCGGCGGATAGGACAACATGCGCGCCAACAATGCATATTTGCGGCGGTCATTGAGGTAGGGGGCGAGGATGTCGCTGTCAGGCATCTGGCGAGATTTGTCCTCGCCGCCCGCTTTGTGCGCAAACGCGCCCCGCTCCAGATCGCTCTCCTCCACCGGATTCTCGCTATATTCCTGCTCCAGGCGTTGGATCAGGCGGGGATATTGCCGCCAATGCCGGTAGAGCGTGGGATATTGCGTCTGGATGATCACCGTTTTCGCCAGCAGGGGCCACGCCACACTCTCACGGTTGAGACTGTCGTTGGTCTCTCTGGTCTCGGCCACGGCCCGCAGCAGCCGAAAGATATTCAGCGCCCGCTTCACCTGGCGGGGATTGGGCAACAAGCCCTCGGCAAAGACTCTCCGTGTAGTCTCGTCCAGTTTCTCCTTCAGCGGTGATTTTTTATCCAGTTTGGCAATGAACTCTGTCAGGTCGCCGGCAATCAAAGGGGGCAGGTGGAAGGGAATCTGCACAATCTTCTGCAAATAGGCGTCGCCGCTGATAGGGAATTCGGCGCGGGCCATGCCATCACTGTGGAAAAGCGCGCCATAGCGGGCCTGGATGCCCGTTTCCACCACTTCCTTGTCCATGCCCAACACAAAGACCGCCCCCTCCACCTCCAAAAACAGCTTGATCGCTTCCAGCACCTCGATGGCCTGTTCGGGCAGGCAGCGATCCAGGTCATCGACAAAAACGATCAAGCGGCCCTTTTCGCTCAGCGCCTTTTGCAGGGCCTGGCGAAAGGCCTCCTCGAACTGTTCCATCGACAACAATTGTTCGCGATGATAGCTGTGGATTTCGCGGCGGATCGCTTTGGCTGCTTTGCCCAGCTCCTCGCCCCCTTTTTTATCCCCGCCCATTGCCTCCACCAGTTGCTTGAACAGCCCTGCCCCCGGAATAAAAGCGGCGGCGATCTCGGCGGTTCCTTTGCCGCCCTCCTTCATCAATTCTCCCCAGCTGACGGCCAGCTTGCCCAATTCTTGCCATTCCACCTGGCGGTACACGCTCTCCTGCAACCGGCCCAGCAACTCGACCAATTGTTGCTGCTCTGGGGTCAGGTGTGCTGGCTCTACTCGCGGATACAAGGCATCAAGCACGCGCAGCAAGAACGCCCGCCACAGGGCCTCATGCCGGTCGTACTTCCAGGCCGTAAACCACACCGTGCGATACAGCCCGGTTGCGTCCAAATCATGTTGCAGCATTTTCAGTAAACTGCTCTTGCCGCTGCCCCACGGCCCAAACACGCCCACTGTCAGCGGCGTCTGCGCCGTCCGCAAAATGCCCTGCAATGCCGGACGAAAATCCCCAAAGTTCAGGAAATCATCAATTGTCCAGTGGTCGGTGAGATAGCTGGATTGGGACGAATCGTACGATTTACTTACAGACATTGCACAAATCTCCTTATTTTTAATAATTATTAAAAATTAAAGATTAATGGTAACAGTTCACCTGATATGTCATTGCGAAGCCCGGCAGGGCTGAAGCAATCTCCAAGGTGGCTCGTCAATTTTTGGGGGTTCAAGCAGCGTTGGGGATTGCTTCGGGGCTATCGCCCCTCGCAATGATAAAATAAGATGAATTGTTACTAAAGATTAATGATTAAAAATTAAAGATTGTTTGAGTACAGCGTTCATCGATTAATCATTAATAATTGTCAATTATCAATTGTCAATTGTCAATTGTCAATTGTCAATTGTCAATTGTCAATTGTCAATTGACAATTATTAATTAGCAATTGACAATTGACAATTATTAATTAGCAATTGACAATTATTAATTAGCAATTGACAATTAGCAATTGTCAATTGTCAATTATTCACCGCCGCGGGCGGGAAGAGGGGGAGATCAGCGTTGCCACGGGCAGCGGGTCGGCCATGCGGGCGCCGGTGTCGGGGTTGTAGAACCCGGCCACCACGGTGTAGCCGCCGGGGGGCAGTTCCTCCGGCAGGGGCAGGGTGAAGCTGTCGACGATGACATCGCTGGGCCGCCACTGCGGGCTGGGCAGATACACCCCGCCCGGCCGGTGGTCGTCGGCCTGCTTGATGCGCTCGCCCGCGGCGTTGAACACCTGCAAAAAGCTGTGCCAGGTCTGCGGCGGGGTCTGCGTCACCCGCCAGTACAGGGTGATGTGCAACTCGCCGCCGGGCAGGGCGTCGCCCCACCACTCCAGGTTCAGCCAGCGCAGATAATCGCCGTAGGGATATTCGAAGCTGGGATCGGGCGCGGGCCGGCGGCCTTGCACGCGCAGTAGCTCGCCCGGCAGCGCCTCCACCGCGTACAGCGCCTCCACACCCGGCATCGGCTTGATCGTGAACACAGGCCGGCCCGTGGCCAGGGCGCTGTCCAGCGTGGCCCGCAGATCGGCCCAGGCCAGGTCGGGGCTGATCAGAGGAAAAAGCCCGGTCAGGCCCGGGGCCTGCCCCTCGATCTGCTGCACATAGAGCAGGGGCACCATCTCATCCCGGTCGTTGCTGACCAGGATGGCATCGGCAGGCAGGGGCTGAGCGAGGATCGTCTGCCAGCGCAGGCGGGTTTCCACGGCCAGGCGCTTGTCGAAGCTGGCGCGGGCCGCGGGCCATTGCAGGGCAGGCAGGATCAGGGCCAGCGCGGTCAGGGTCAGCAGCAGGGGCCGCAGCCGCGTGCTGGTGGCGCGGGTGACCAGATCCACGGCGTAGGCCAGGCCCAGGGTCAGCCACAGCGTCGCGATCAAGTACGCGGGCAAATAGAAAGGCTCGATATCGCCGATGCCGTAGAACAGATTGAAGGCGACGACGCTGAGAAAACCCAGGCCGCTGAAGGCCAGCAGGGCCAGGCGGCCCTCCAGCGCCAGGGCGGCCAGCCCCAACAGGATGAGGAGAAAGCCGGGCCAGCCAAAATGCTGCAGCAGGAGCGCGGCGGCGTGCGGCATCTGGGCCAGAGCCGCGGCGGGGTCGCGCAGGGCCGGCGCGAATCCCACGCCCAGGATGAAGCGGAGCACGCCCAGGGGGCTGCTGTCGAACAGGGCCAGGGTCTGGCCGGGGGCGAGGGTGGGGTGCAGCCAGGGCGTGGCCGGCCCGCGCAGAGGCACATACAGATAGAGCAGCAGCGGCGCCAGAACGAACGCGGCCAGGCGCAGGGGCCGGGCGCCGCGGCGACGGTTGCCCGCGGTCATCCACAGATACAGGCACACCGCGGGCAGCAGCAGCAGGGCGGTAAGGTGGTGGGTGAGGCTAAGCCCGGCCAGCAGGGCCACGGGCCACAGCCGGCCCGGCGATTCCTCCTCCTCCCGGCCCGCGGCCAGGGCCGCGGCCAGCAGCCCGGCGATCAGGGCGATGTGCAGGGTGTAGACCTCGGCGTGGGTGGCGTGCGCCCAGAAGGTGGGGTTGAGGGCAAAGAAGAGCGCGCCGATCCCGGCCAGCCAGCCCGCGCCCCCCTGCCACTTCAGCCGGGCCGTGAGCTGGCCCAGGGCCTCGGCCAGCAGCAGGTAGACCAGGGCCACGGCCACGCCGCCCCAGAGGGCGCTGAAATGGTTGGCGCCCTGGGCGGGGTTGGCAAGGTACAGGCGATCCCACAGCCAGCCCAGCAGGTGATAGAACGGGTAGCCGGTGGGGTGCGAGAGGCCCAGCCTGGCCAAAGTGAGTTGGAACTCGCCGGCATCGGCAGGCAGCAGGCCGGGCGCGGCCGTAGCGCGGTAAACCAGGAAGGCCAGCAGGCCGAGCAAAAAGGCAGGAAAGATAGAGCGGGCGCGCATGGGTGGGTATTGGGTATTAGATAGTGGATAGTGATGATTAATGATTGATGATTAACGATTAATCATCTTAACAGTTCACCTGATGTGTCATTGCGAGTGCAGCGAAGCAATCTCCAAGGTGGCTCGTCAATTTTTGGGGGGTTAAAGCAACGTTGGGGATTGCTTCGGGGCTATCGCCCCTCGCAATGACAGAATAAGGTGAATTGTTACTAATCATCAATCATTAATCATTGATCTTCAACCAATCGAAAGCGGCGGCGAGGCTGCGATAGTCGCCGGCGATACGGAGGAAGGCGTCGGCGGGGTCGAGGGTTTCGCTGGCGGAGCCGGGCGCAGCGCCCACCACGCCGGCGAGGGCGTAGGTTTGGCCGCTGAGTTGGGCGGGATCTGTGAGGCCGGAGCCAAGGCGGTTGAGCGCAGCCATCAGGTCGGGTGAGATGAAGGGGCCGGCGTTTTCGCGGGTGGCGATGAGCACGATCTGGCCGGCGGGCAACTTGTTGAGGTAAGCGACGAGGGATTCGACTTCAAAAGCGTTGGCGACCGCGTCGAAGCCGGCGGCGGCGAGCACGGCGCCGGTTGCGGGGTCGAGGGTGGTGACGTTGATGCCGCGGCGGCCAAAGGAGGCGTCGGTCTGGTTGCCGCCGGCGTCGGTCAGGGTGATGAAGGCCTGCTCGAAGGCGTGGATATCGATGTTGACCGGGCTTTGCACGCCGGTGGCGCCGATCTGGGCCTGTCCCAGCATGCTGCGGGGGCTGTCCGCGCGGCTGAACTCCAGCCGCAGATGGTTGATCCCAGCCTGCGGCGTGATGGCGAAGGTGTACTCGGCCCAGCCGGGCGCGAGCGTGGCCGCGCCGATCTCTTCGTCGCCGAGCAGGAGGGTCATCGTCTGCGGCGGCGCGCCGGGCCAATCGAAGGGCGCGGCCCGCAGGCTGAGGGTGCGGGGCCGGTCATCTTCGGAACGGAACAGCACATGCGCCCGCCGGGCCGTGGCCCAGACGCCGGAAGCGCCGCCCACGTCCGCTTCGTCGTCGCCCCAGCCTTCGGCCCGCCACAGATCGGTGGCCGCGCCCCCAAAATCGAGTTCGAGGGGCAGCGGCGCGCCCGGCTGCACGGCCCACACCTCGATGCCCTCCGCCGCAATGATCGGCGCCGGGCTGTGCGGGATCAGGTCGAGGGCGAGTTGCTGGCTGGCCTGCCAGGTGTCGGCGTAGGGCAGGCGGCCCGGCACCGGCGGCAGCGTCAGCAGATAGCGGATGCCCCAGAGCGTGATCAGGTCGGCAGCCTGGGCGCGGGCCGCGTCCAGCAGCGCCGGGTCAGGCGTCTGCCCCGCCTCGGTCTGGGTGATGGCCGCGACGAGGGGCAGGCGGGCGAAATAAGCGAATTTGATGGCGGGATTGCGCGAGGTGTTGCCGCCGATGAACGGTTTTTCGTGCGCGCTCATGTAATATTGCGCCTGCGTGCGCTCCGTCCCCAGCACGCCGAAGCTGTTGCGCCAGCCCATGGGGATTTGCAGCACCGCGCCCGGCGGCTGCGCGGCCAGTTCTTCGATGGCGGGGGGGATGCGGGCGTCGGTGAGGGGCAGGGGGATGGCTGCGTGCTCGAAAAGGAGGGCCCCGGCCAGCAGGATTGTCCCGATCGGGATCGCTGCGCCCCGCCGCTGTGCCCTCATCCACCCAAACAGCGCCGCCGCGCCATACGCGACCAGCACCGCCAGCGCCAGCATCAGCACGATGCTCCAGCGGTTGGCGGTGCGGTTGCCCTGCACGAATGGCAAATAGTGCAAGAGCAGGAAAGGCAGGGGCACGCCCGTTTCCAGGCCGTCGAAGTTGTAGCTGATGCGCCCGCCGATTTGCAGCAGGGGGCCGAGGGTGAAGAGGGCGGAGAGGCCCGCGGCCCAGATCCAGCCTTTGACCCGCTGCCAGGCAGCCGCGGCCCCGATCAGGGCCAGGGCCAGGGTGGCGTAGCCGAGGAAAACGGTGTTGACATCGCGGAAGGGCGCGGTTCCCTCCTGCACTGCCCGCAGGTGCGCGGGCCAGTCGGCCACGCCCCAGATCGGGTGCAGGGCCGTGGGCGTGAGCCAGCCCAACAGGTCGGCGGAGAGTTTGAGCGCGTCGCCCCAGCCGCTGAGCAGGAAATCTGCATGGCGAAAGGACTTCACCGTCTCCCCAAAATAGGGCAGCGTCAGCAGGATGGCTGTGATCCCGGCCCCGGCCAGCGCGGCCCAGCGCCGGGCCGCGCCGCCGCCGGCCAACAGCCCGCGCAGCGGTTTCGTCAGCAGCAGACAGCCGCCCAGAAAAGCCATGAACACGCCGAATTGCATGTCCACCAGCAGATTCAGCGCGCCGAACAGGCCGGCCATGAGCGCGTTTTTGCGCGTCGAGCGCTGCATCAGCCGCAGGATGTAGAGCACGAAAAAGGGCAAAAACTGCCAACTCTGGATGTTGTAATGGCCCATCGCCAGGTAAATCAGGCGGTTGGAGGCGAAGGCATAGATCAGGGCGGCGAGGAGGGCGGAGTATTGGATAGTGGATATCAGGTATTGGGTATTGGGTTTGCGCCGGCCAATATCTAATATCCGATATCCACTATCTGTGCGCAGCGCCCACACCGCCAGCAAATACGCGCCGTAGCCGGAGGCGATGATGCTGAAGTACAGCGTGCCATTGGCAGCCAGGGGCCAGTTGGCGGCCAGGCCCAGGGGCAGGGCCAGAATGGCGGCCAGAAGGTTGTAGGAATAGAGGATCAGCTCCATGCCCAGCGGATAGAAAATGTACTGGCTGAAGAAAATGGAGCTTTGTAAATCGAGCAGACTGTATTTGAACCACCACATCGACCAAATGAAGGTGTATTCATCATAGGCCCAGGTGTCAGAGCCGGGCACGTGCGTGCCCACGCGGGTGATCAACGGCCAGGTGGCGAGCAGGGCCAGGCCGGTGAGAACAGCAAGCAAAAAACCGTGGCGGCGGAGCAGGGGTAATCGATTCATGCGTGACGGGGTGAGCAAGGGACGCGCGGCCAAAAAGCGGCCATTGGTGATCCAGGATGCACTCACGATCGTACCACAACCGGTTTGGTTGGGTTAAACCGGCTGCACATCCGCCGGCTGCGCCCCCACGCGCAGGTCAGGTGACAGTCACCCTCTCGCCATGATACACTCCACCGCGCCGCACCCGCTGCCATTCACCTTCCCCGATCTCCGCCCGCCATGCGCCTCACCGCCGACCTGCACATCCATTCGCATTATGCCCGCGCCACCAGCAAGGATCTGGATTTTCCGCATCTGGCCAAATGGGCGCAGATCAAAGGCGTGCAGATCGTGGGCACGGGCGACATCGCCCACCCCGGCTGGCTGGCCGAGATGCACGACTGTCTGGAGCCGGCCGAGCCGGGCTTGTTCAGATTGAAGCCGGAGCTGGCGAAAGCGGTCGCGGCGCAGGTTCCGGCGGCGTGCCGGTCGACCGCAGATCGGGGGGAGGTGCGCTTCCTGCTGGCCGGCGAGATCAGCAGCATCTACAAAAAAGGGGGCCAGACGCGCAAGGTGCACAACGTCATCTTCGCGCCCAGCCTGCCCGCCGTGGCCGCCATCCAGGCCCGGCTGGAGCGCATCGGCAATATCCGCTCCGATGGCCGCCCCATCCTGGGCCTGCCCTCGCGCGACCTGCTGGAGATCATCCTGGAAGTGGCCCCGGACTGTCACCTCATCCCCGCCCACATCTGGACGCCCTGGTTCTCGCTGCTCGGCTCGAAAAGCGGCTACGATTCGGTCGAGGAATGCTTCGAAGATCTGACTCCGCACATCTTCGCCCTCGAAACCGGGCTTTCATCCGACCCGCCCATGAACTGGCGCGTGTCCGGGCTGGATCGCTACACCCTGGTCAGTCATTCGGACGCGCACTCGCCGCCCAAGCTGGCCCGCGAAGCCACCCTGTTCGACTGCGACCTCAGCTACGACGCTATTTTTGCGGCGTTGCGTTCGGGCGACCCGGCCGCGTGCCGCGGCACGATCGAATTCTTCCCGGAGGAAGGCAAATACCATCATGACGGCCATCGCAAGTGCGGCGTCAATTGGAAGCCGGCGACCACGCGGGCGCATAGCGGGCTGTGCGCAGTGTGCGGCAAGCCGGTGACGGTGGGCGTGTATCATCGCGTGGAAGAACTGGCCGACCGGCCCGAAGGCCAGCCCAAAGCCAACGCCCTGCCCTTTTACAGCCTCATCCCCCTGCCCGAAATCCTGGGCGAACTGCTGGGCGTGGGCGCGGGCAGCAAAAAAGTCGAGCAGGAATACGACCGCCTGCTCGCCGCCCTCGGCCCCGAATTGGCCATCCTGCTCGAACTGCCGCTGGCCGAGATCGCTCAGACGGGCGGGGAGAAGCTGGCAGCCGGGATTGGCCGCATGCGCCGGAGCGAGGTCAGTGCCAGCGCCGGCTACGATGGCGAATACGGCGTGATCAAGCTCTTCGACCGGCCGGATCAGGCTGATCCACAAATGATGCTCTTTGCGATGGCAATGGCTGATGCAAAGCAGACGCTGGACGCGGGAGGGCAGACGCAGGACGCGCACCCCACCATCGTCCAGCGTCCTCTGCCCAGCGTCCCGGAACCACCGGCTTCGAACCATCCTCAATCCTCCATTCTTGATGCTCTCAACCCCGCCCAGCGCGCCGCCGTCCTCACCACCGACCGCCCGCTGATCATCGTGGCCGGCCCCGGCGCCGGCAAAACCCGCACCCTCACCGCCCGCATCGCCCACCTGATCGACGAAAAAGGCGTGGCCCCGGAAGCGATCCTGGCCATCACCTTCACCAACAAGGCCGCCGGCGAGATGGCGGAACGATTGCGCGGGATGGTCGGGCCTGAGATTACCGGCCGCATCACCATCCAGACCTTCCATGCCTTCGGCGCTCACCTGCTGCGCCGCTACGCCGACCGTCTGGCCCTCGACCCTGCCTTCGTCCTCCTCTGCGACGAGGAGCGCGCCGCCCTCGCCCGCGCCGCCTTCCCCGACCTCAACCAGCGCGAGATCAGCCACCTTCTCGACCTCATCTCCGCCGCCAAGAACGACCCCGATTCGCCATCGGCCATTGACCAGGCACGATTGGCCATCTACACCGCCGCCCTCGCCGCCGCCCACGCCCTCGACTTCGACGATCTCATCGCCCTGCCCGTGCAACTGCTGCACACCCAGCCCGATGTGCGGGCCGAGGTGCAGGCCCGCTACCGCTGGATCTCGGTGGACGAATACCAGGACATCAACGCCGTCCAAGACCGGCTGCTGCGCCTGCTCACTGCCGGCGGCGCCAACCTCTGCGTGATCGGCGACCCGGATCAGGCCATCTACGGCTTTCGCGGGGCGGATTACCGCTATTTCCTGCACTTTGCCCAGGCTTTCCCCGGCGCCGCCCGCCTGCAACTCAGCCAGAACTACCGCTCCACCCAGATGATCCTGGACGCGGCTACGCAAGTCATCGCCCGCAACCCCGACCGCGCCGCCGCCGAACTGTTCTCCGAGTTCGTCGACGATGTGAAGCTGGACGTGCACCCCGCCCCCACCGACAAAGCCGAAGCCGAATTCATCGTCCATCAGATCGAGCAAATGGTGGGCGGCACCAGCTATTTCTCGCTCGATTCCGGCCGGGTGGCTGACGACACGCGCCCGGTCGAATACGCGTTCGGCGATTTCGCGGTGCTCTACCGCCTCAACGCCCTGGCCCGACCGCTGATCGCAGCCCTCGAACGCTCCGGCATCCCCTACCAAACGGTGGGCCAGACGCCCTTCTTCGCCCGGCCCGCTGTGCAGATCGCCCTGGCCGGGATGTGGCTGCTGCACAACCCGGACTCGACGATCCACCGCCAACGCTTCGGCGAACGACTCCCCCTGGCCGCAGCGCCCGGCGCCAGCGTGCGCGAGATCGCCGAATGGGCGGGCCAGGCAGCGGGGCTGGATGAAGAGACGCGGCGGCAACTGGCGGCGCGGGCGCAGCCCTTCGGGAGCGATCTGCGCGCCTTTCTAGAGATGACCGCCCTGGGCAGCGAAGCTGATTTCTATGACCCCCGCGCCGACCGGGTGACGCTGATGACCCTGCACGCGGCCAAAGGCCTGGAATTCCCGGTGGTATTCATCGCCGGCTGCGAGGAAGGCTTGCTGCCATATGAACGGGCTGGCGAGCAGCCAGATGTGGCCGAGGAGCGCCGCCTGTTCTACGTGGGCATGACGCGGGCGCAACGCAAGCTGGTGCTCAGCCATGCCCGCCGCCGCTTCCTGTTCGGCCAGTTCAAAGAAAACCCCCGTTCCCGCTTCATCGCCGACATCGAAACGGCGCTGTTGGAGTTGCAGAAAAGGGTCGGGAGCAAGCGCAAGCGATCGGAACCGCAGGCGCAGCAGCTCAGCCTATTCTGACACGCCGCCGGCCAAACTTGGCGCCAGTGGGCAGCCAGACGTATGCTTGGCTGCCTGCTGCTCCTTTTTGTGGACAAGCGCATGACCGATTCTCCGCAACAGCCCGCTGCAGAACCCGCGCCCGACATCGCCGGCCATGGCGAACCGAGTGTAGCAGCGCGGGCCATGCGCGGGTCGGTCTACAGCATCGCCGCCTCACTCATCACCTGGACGTCGGGCGCGGTGCGATTGGTTTTACTGACCCGCTTTTTATTGCCTGCCGATGTCGGTGTCTTCACGCAGGCAATGGTCTTTGTGGTTCTGGCCGCGCGCATCTACAATTTCGGCTTGAATGTGGCGGTCGTACACCGTCAGGACGAGGCCGGCAACCTTCTGCCCACATACTTCAGCCTGCGTCTCATCCTGATGACGATCTCCCTGGGCGGGCTGGCCTTGCTCACACCATGGATCGGTTCCTGGTACAACGATATGCCCCTGTTGGCGGCGGTGATGTTGGCGCTGATTGCCGCCGAAGTGCTGAACGGCCTCAACGATGTGCAGCTGGTTATCATGGATCGGCGCCTGGCCTTTCGGCGCGGGGCCGCAGCCGATGTCATCAGTTCGTTGGCCATGACCCTGGTGGCGCCGCTGATGGCCTGGCAAGGCCTGGGGGTGTGGGCTTTGGTCGGTGAACAGGCCAGCGGCTTCATCGCACGCAGTTTGGTTGTTTGGACCGGAGGACAGCACTGGCGAGCGCAGGTTGGCTGGCAGTCCGATACAGCCCGCTGGCTGATACGGTACAGCGGGACTGTATGGTTTGGCGGCAATCTCACCTACGTCCTCGATCGTTTCGACGATTTCTGGATTGGACAGGCATTGGGGGCAACGCAGCTAGGCTTTTACGCCCGGGCCTATGAATTTGCGCGTTACTCACGCCGCGTGGTGGCAAATCCCATCCTTGGCGTCTTCTTCCCGACCTATGCCCGGCTGCAACAAGATCGAGCCAGACTTTCGCGGGCATTTTTTCGAGCCACCAGCCTCATGATTCGCAGCGGCGGCCTTTTCTCGCTCGTCTTCGTTCTGACCGCCCCCGAATTTATCCCCCTCATCCTCGGCAAACAATGGCTGCCCATGTTGACGGCATTTCAGTTGATGATCGTGTACACTTTTCTCGATCCGATTGCGCTCAGCGCCATCCATTTGCTCACGGCCACCGGTCATCCCCAACAAGTGCTTCGCATCCGCGCGATACAAACGGCCTTCTTCATTCCCGCCGTGATCATCGCAAGTCAGCATTGGGGCATCGAAGGCGTGGCCATCGTGGCCGATCTGATGATGTTACTCGGCACCCTCTTTCTGTTCGGGGCCACCCGTTACATTGTCGACTATTCTCAAACCAGGCTGTGGTTGTGGCCGCTGGTGGCCGTCATCGGCGTGGGGGCAGTAACGCTGGCGCTGACCCCCCTGTGGCGTAGTCTTTCACCCTGGGCAGCATGGCTTGGCAAGGGTTTGCTGATCACGGGAATGTATGTTGGAATTTTATGGCTGACCGAACGCAAGCAAATACGCAGCGCCTGGCAGATGGTGTGGGGCGCCCTTCCTCCCCGCCTGCAGCAACTGCGCAGCAGATGAGCTTTCACCGATCCTTATGAGTAATGCAACTGCGGAAGAGACCCAGGCAGGGGCCCGGCAATGGCGTGCAAGGCAACGCGCCCTCTGGTTTTTATGGAAAACCCCGATCATTGTCTGGAACGATCTTCGTTTAGGCAAATGGGGCCAACGCTGGCCGCGCAAACCTGCAACACTGAATCTGCTGATCAATGACATCTGTAATTCCAAATGCCAGATGTGCCATATCTGGCAACAAAAACGCGATCATGAAATCACGGCTGACGAATTACAGCGCGTACTCAGCGATCCCCTCTTCAGTGAACTGACCTATATCGGCATCAGTGGCGGCGAACCAACTTTGCGCAAGGATTTGCCCGAAATCGTGCGCGTGATCGCCCAGAAACAACCCCGGTTGCGAGGCGCCGGCATCATCACCAATGCTATTCGGGCAGAGGATGTCATCGCACGTGTCGAGGCGTCTGCCGAAATCTGTGCCAGGGCCGGGCTTGCCTTCAACATCATGGTTTCGCTCGACGGCGTGGGCGAAATCCATGACCGGATACGAGGGCGCGCGGGAAACTTCGAAAGCGCCTTGAAAGTCATCCGCCATTTTCAGAATCGAAAGGACATTCCCCTGCTCTTCGGCTGCACCATTACCAAGGACAATGTCTGGCACGTGGAGGAATTACTCGACTTTGCCCTTGCCGAAGGTTTGTACGGTCGTTTTCGTATCGCCGAATTCATCCAGCGGCTGTACAACGCAGATCAGACCAAGTATATTCGCAACTTCAGCCCGCTCGAAGCGTATCACCTTGGTCTATTCTTTCAGAAACTGGAATATACATTCGAACCACATCCCATTTATCAGCAAACGTATCGCAATATTCGCCAGATGCTGATGCAAGAGGCACCGCGCAGAATTGCCTGTCCTTATCAGACTCATGCAGCAGTGCTTGATTCGCGTGGCCAGTTGCTCTATTGCTCACCCAAGTCGCGGGTTCTCGGAAATACACTCGATAACTCTGCCAAAAACATCTATTTGAGCAATATCAGCGAACGTAAGCGTATCATGGCAGAAGACTGCAATAGCTGCATTCATGATTACCACACACTTCCCAACACGCGCGCGTTGATTGATGAGGCAAAATACTACTATTGGCAGGCCGCAAATCGTGTGAAACCAGCGCTTATTTGGGCGCGGCGGCCCATGCCAGGAGCAGGCGCTGGCCGGCGCCGAACCAATCCCAAACATGCGCTGATTGTAGGATGGTATGGCACCGAAACCGCGGGAGATAAGGCAATCTTAGGAGAGATTCTCCATCAGTTACACCAACGCGATTTCACACGCATCACCCTCGCCAGTATCTACCCCTATCTTTCACAGTGGACTTTGCAGGAGCTTGATGAACACACGGTCGAAATCATATCCACATACAGCCGGGCCCTGCTAAAACGGGCGCGTGAAGCGGATGAGACGATCATGGGCGGCGGGCCCTTCATGGATATTCACGGTCTGGGATTTGTGCTGCGGGCTTTTGATGCGGCAAAACGCGCCGGCCGCCGCACTCGTGTTGCCGGATGCGGTATCGGGCCCCTGCACGCTGCTCAAAACATCGCCGCAGTCAAACACATCCTGCAACTGGCCGATGTGATCGAATTGCGAGATGACAAGTCGGTGGAGTGGGCAGTGGCGCAAACCGGACGGTCGGATATCAGCAATTCCGGGGATCCGGCTGTGGCTTTTGTGCAACGTTGGCGAAAAACACGCCCGCACACCATCCAACGAGCTGCCACTTTGAATTGCTATCTTCGCGATTGGTCGGTGGAATATCAGGGCGATCTATCTGACGCGGCATTCAGGTCTCGAAAGGCGCAGTTTCAGGAAGAAATCGCTTCCTGGATTGCCGCGCTCTGTCGACAGAACGGGCTGAGGCCGCGCTTGTTGGCGATGCACCATTTCGTCGTGGGTGGTGATGATAGGGAATTCAACCATCGTCTTGCTTCGAACTATCTTGCAGATCTCGATCCGATCCTGGAAAATCACCCCTATTCTGTACAACAGATTCTCACTTCGATGCAAGAAGGCGCGTTCTGTTTGACAATGCGGTTTCACGCTACACTTTTTGCCGCCACTTTGGGAGCGCCATACATCGCCATCGACTATACAGATGGCGGCAAAATCACTCGTTTTATGCAAGAAAGAGATGAAATCAACCGATTGATTACCCTTTCCGATGTCGTGAACGGTCATTGGCGCACACGATTTTCATTAAATCTATCATGGTAATAATTTACCTTATTTTGTCATTGCGAGAGGCGATAGCCCCGAAGCAATCCCCAACGCTGATTGACATCCACAGAATTGACGATCCACCTTGGAGATTGCTTCGCTGCACTCGCAATGACAGAATAAGGTGAACTGTTAACTATCATGAATATATTGCAGATTTCATCCAATGCGATCACAGGAGGTGCGGCGCGGGTGATGTATCGCTTGCATCACGGTTTTCGCAAACGTGGACATCACGCAACGATATTCGCACAATGGCGTGAGATAGACGAAGAAAATATCTATTGTATCGGTCAAATTGACGATAGATCTCGTTCGGCAAATCGCATTGCACGCGTGGCTGCTCGAATTGCCGATAAGGCCATCGGAGAGACGCGTTTCTATCATGCCACATCCAGGATATTGGACAGCGCATTGTTTAAATCGGCAGATGTGATTCAATTCCACAATCTTCATGGGGGATTTTTTAATTACAAGATAATCTCAGAATTCGCCGCGGCCAAACCAATTGTTTGGACACTGCACGATATGTGGGCGTTTACAGGCCATTGCGCCTATGCCTACGACTGCATGCGCTGGCAAACGGGCTGCCATACCTGCCCGCAAATCAGGGGCGATCGCAGACAGTGGGCCGAACCGACGCCGACCTGGATGGATCGTTCCGCCCAAAACTGGCAACGCAAACAAACGCTTTATCATCAATCACAACTACACATTGTCACCCCGTCGGAATGGCTACGAAATCTTGTCTCTATGAGCATTCTTAGCGATGCGGCGAGTATTCGTGGCATTCCCAACGGCATTGATATCGATACCTTCCGCCCACTGGATCGCTTACAAATCCGGCGAGAACTGCATCTTCCGGCGAATGCTTCCGTCATTCTATTCTCTGCCGACCGCATCGAATCCCGGCGCAAAGGCTTCCCGTTGCTTCTGCAGGCCTTGCAAAGACTGAAGACCCCTGAATCTATCGTTCTTCTCACTGTCGGGCATAACCGAATGCACAAATCAGCCTTGCAAGGATTCCAGAGGCGAGATTTCGGACGCGTCGATGATGAAGCGCAGCTTGCTCGCCTTTACAACGCCGCCGATCTCTTTATCCTCCCCTCTTTGGCCGACAATCAGCCTCTTGTGCTCCTCGAATCCCTGGCCTGTGGCACGCCTGTGGTCGCGTTCGCTGTTGGAGGTATCCCGGAAATGATCGAGCCTGAAAGAACGGGTTTTCTCGCTTCACCGGGTGATGTGGCCGAACTTGCCGTCGGAATCGAAACGATACTTGCAGAGGATGACTTGCGCGCACGTATGCGCCAAAATTGTCGAGATTTAGCTGTGCATAAGTATGATCTAGAGATGCAAATAGATCACTATCTTGCTGTATATGAACAGGCAATCACGATGCGTGATTAAATGGATTAACCCAGTATGACACCAGTAAACAGCCCACGCGTCAGTATTATCACGCCTTCATACAATCAAGGACAGTTTATTGAGGATACCATTCTCTCTGTCCTTGGGCAGGATTACGCCAATATCGAACACATTGTCGTCGATGGGGGATCGGACGATGGCACGATTGAGATCCTACAACGCTACGATCGACAGATTCGTTGGCTCTCGGAACCGGATCATGGTCAGGCCGATGCCATCAACAAAGGGCTGAGAATGGCATCCGGAGACATCCTCGCCTATCTCAATTCCGACGATACCTATCTGCCCGGTACGATCAGCCTGGTAGTCAGCCAATTTCTGGCACACCCCGACACAGGTCTGATCTACGGCGATTGCCAGGCGATCAACCGGGAAGGCCTCCCTTTTGGCATCATCCACGGCCATCCTTTCGATGTCAGCCGCATGATCCAGCGCGGGGAATTCATTCCGCAGCAAGCTGCCTTTTGGAGACGCGAAGTTGTGGAAAAAGTAGGTGCATTCGATGTAAATTTGCACTTCTGCATGGATCATGATTTTTTCATACGGGCTGGGTGCAATTTTCCCGGATTGTACATACCGCAGGTATTGGCGAATTTTCGATTCCATACATTATCGAAATCATCTTCGCAAGAAGAGCGCCATTGGCGCGAGAACATGGCAGTCAGTCGAAGATATGGCTTGAGTAGGTGGTCAATATGGTATTGGCTACGGTATGTGCGACATCGCGGTTTGCGTCTGCTGCCTCAAACACTTCAAAAAAGAATCCGAAAACGCTTGAATCGCGCTCACGACCCGGTACTGTATTCATAGACCCCTTCCGAATTTCAGCACTCCCCAAACCATGCGTGACATTGAGCAGGTCTACATACAGATCTTGAGCGGGCGGAGTTGAATCGATGCCTCCCGATCTCTCCATTATCATCGTCAGTTGGAATGTGCGCGATTATCTGGCCGCTGTGCTGCAACAACTGTCCGCGGCCACGCATCCCCTGCGCGCAGAAGTCATCGTCATCGACAATGCCTCCGCCGACGGCAGCGCCGGCATGGTGCGAAGCGATTTCCCGGAAGTGACCCTGATCGAAAACAGGGAAAACGTCGGCTTCGCCCGCGCCAGCAACCAGGGCATCGCCGCAGCGCAAGGGCGCTGTCTCCTGCTCCTCAACCCCGACACCCTCCTCCCCTCCGGCGCCATCGCCCGGCTTGTCGATCTCCTGGAGACTGCCGCCGACATCGGCGCGGTCGGGCCGCGGCTGTTGCTGCCCGATGGCGCGCCCCAACCCCGCACCTTCGGCCACGATCCCCGGCCACGCTGGCTCATCCGCATGGGGATCGAGCGTCTCCTCGCCCGGCCGCACGCTGTTGCCCTGGCCAACGACCTTGCCCGCCCCGTCGACTGGGTCTCCGGCGCCTGCCTGCTGCTCCGCCGCCAGGCCATCGCCCAGGTCGGCAGCCTCGACGAAACTATCTTCCTGTATTTCGAGGACAACGATCTCTGCCTGCGCCTGCGCCGGGCCGGCTGGCAGGTCTGGTATCAGCCGCAGGTGACGATCACGCACATCGGCGGGCAGAGCACCCGGCACAACCCCGCCGCGGGCGCGGCCTATCGCCAAAGCCTGCGCTATTTCTATCGCAAGCACTACGGCCCCGCCGCCAACCTTTTTCTGCGCCTGGCCCTATCCCTCTACGCCCGCCTGACACGTGGCACATGAAACTGCTGATCGACGCCCGCACCCTCCAGGATCGCTTCCCCGGCATCGGGCGCTACACCTATAACCTGATCGACGCCCTCGCCCCCCAACTCGAGGGCGAACTTCTCGTCATCACGCCCCACGCCCCACGCCCCACGCACCACCATCTCAACCCCCTCGCCCGCCATCCCAACCTCACCCTCATCCCCACCGATATCCCCGTTTTCAACTGGCGCGCACAGGCCGCGCTTCCCCGCCTCATCCGCTCACTCCAGCCCGATCTCGTCCATTTCCCCTACAATGTTCGCCCCTTTTGGCTGGGCCTGCCCTCTGTCCTCACGCTGTACGATGTCATTCCCCGTCGCTTCCCCGGCTATTACCCGCGCCGCAGCCGTTTGCAGATCGAGATCATCCAGCGCCTGGCCATCCGCAGCAGCCACGCTTTCGTCGCCATCTCGCAGGCCGCGGCGGAGGATTTTCGGCAGGAATACGGCATCCCCGCCGGGCGCATCGCGGTCACGCCCCTGGCCGCCGACCCGATTTTCCGCCCGCAGCCAGTCGAGATCGTCGCCGATCTGCGCCGGCGCCTGGCCCTGCCCCAACGGTATGTGCTGTATCTGGGCAGCAACAAGCCGCACAAGAACTTGCCGCGGCTGATCGAGGCGTGGGCAAGGAGTGAACAGTCAACAGTCAACAGTCAACAGTCAACAGTCAACAATCAACGGGCAGGGGGCAGGGGGCAGGGGGCAACGCTGATCATTGCCGGGGCCTGGGATGAGCGCTATCCGGAGGCGAAACGGCTGGTCGAGCAGCAGAATCTGGCGGGGACAGTGCGTTTTCTGGGGCCGGTGGCCAATGCGGATTTGCCGGCGTTGTATGCCGGGGCCGAGTTGTTCGTGTTCCCGTCGCTGTACGAAGGCTTCGGCCTGCCCGTGCTGGAGGCGATGGCCTGCGGCGCGGCGGTGGCTTGCAGCCACACCTCCAGCCTGCCCGAAGTTGCCGGCGACGCCGCCCTCTTCTTCGATCCGGAAGATGCCGCCGCCCTCGCCGCCGCGCTCACCCGGCTGCTCGCAGACAGCGACCTGCGGGCCGATCTGGCGCGGCGCGGAAGCGAGCAAGCCGGCCGATTCAGTTGGGAACGCACCGCAAAGGCAACCCTGCCAGTGTACAGGAAACTGCTAGGGTGATAAACTCCTGGTTCCGAACTATGCGCATCCTCCACGTCTACAAAGATTATTACCCCGTGCTTGGCGGCATCGAGAACCACTTGCGCTGGCTGGCCCGCGCCCAGGCTGCGCGCGGGCACCAGGTGACGGTGCTGGTCACCAATCCGGCGGGAGCGAAGACCACGGAGCAAGAAGAGGAGGGTGTGCGCGTGATCCGGGCCGCCCGGCTGGCGACCGTCGCTTCCACCCCGCTCAGCCTGGCCCTGCCCCTGCAGTTGGCCCGGCAATCCCCCGACATCGTGCACCTGCACTTCCCCTATCCCCTGGGCGAGGTGGCGCAATGGCTGCTGCACCGCGGACAGGCCACGATTATGACCTATCACAGCGATGTGGTGCGCCAGCAAGGCATTCTCAAGCTCTACACGCCCCTGCTGCGCCACATCCTGGGCAGCATCGACCGCATCCTGCCCACCAGCGAACCGTATATCCACAGTTCCTCCTTTCTGCAGCCCCTGGCCGGACGCTGCACCGCCCTGCCCCTGGGCATCGATGTGGCCCGTTTCATGCAGCCGCATCCCCACGCGGGGGCGGTGCGCAGCCGTTACCAAGGCCCCCTCCTGCTCTTCGTCGGGCGTCTGCGCTATTACAAGGGCCTCAACTACCTGATCACAGCCATGAAGGAAATCGCGGCCACGCTGCTGATCGTGGGCAGCGGGCCGGAGACCGCCAGCCTGGGCGAAGAAGCTTATCTGCAAGGCGTGGCCGACCGTGTGCGCTTTCTGGGCGAGGTCAGCGATGAACTGCTGCCCGCGTACTATCAGGCCGCCGACCTCTTCGTCCTCCCCTCCAGCCAGCGCAGCGAGGCCTTCGGGATCGTGCTGATCGAGGCCATGGCCGCGGGCCTGCCCCTGATCTCCACCGAACTGGGTACCGGCACCTCGTGGGTGAACCAGCACGGCGTCACCGGGCTGGTCGTCCCTGCCGCAGATGCCGCAGCCCTGACCGGCGCCATCAACCGCCTGCTGGCCGACCCCGACCTGCGCCAGCGCATGGCCGCGGCCGGCCGCGCCCGCGCCCAGACCGAATTCGCCCTCTCCCGCCTGGTGGATCGCACCCTGGCCCTCTATGCCGAGACGCTATCCACCTGATCTGCCCTCCCGCACCCCTCCTATTGTTTGCGATCATGCCTAATCAAGTGCAAAAACTGTGCGACGCCCTCATGGAAGCCGCCTGGCTGGCGGCCCTGGTGGTCGTCCCCCTCTATTTCAACGTCTTTTCGCAGCGCGTGTTCGAGCCAGACAAGATCGCGCTGCTGCGCTCGTTGGCGCTGGTGGCGCTTGTGGCCTGGGTGGTCAAGCAGATCGACCGCTTCGGCCAGGGGGAAGAGGCGCCGGCTGCCAGCGGCGAGGCCGCCATCCCCCTGTGGCGGCGGCCCCTGGCCCTGCCGGTGTTGGCCCTGGCCGCGGTCTATCTGATCAGCACAGTGCTATCGGTGACGCCGCGGCAGAGTTTTTGGGGATCATACCAACGATTGCAGGGCACATTCACGATGTTCAGCTACATCATCCTCTTCTTCGTGACGCTGGACACCTTGCGCACCTCCGCGCAGTGGCGGCGCCTGCAATACGCCATCCTCCTCACCAGCGTGCCCATCGCCCTCTACGGCATCTTCCAGTTGGAAGGCATCCAGTTGGACCCGCTGCCCTGGGGGGGCGACACCTCGCAGCGGGTGGCGGGCAACATGGGCAACGCCATCTTCCTGGCCGCGTACCTGATCATGGCCCTGCCCCTCACGGTCGAGCGGCTGATCAGCGCCGGCCAGAAAATGTTGCTGGACGCGCAGGGCAGCACCGCCGACGCCCTGACCGCAGGGGTGCTGCTCTTCGTCTTGCTGCTGCAAGCCGCGGCCATCTTCTTCACACAGAGCCGGGGGCCATGGCTGGGGCTGGCCGCGGGCGGCTACATCTTCCTGCTGCTGGGATTGACCAGCCTGCGCCAGCAGGCCCCGCGGCAAGGGCCGCTGCTGCCGGCGGAGTATGGGCTGGGCGCGGGCATGGGCGTGGCCGGGCTGGCCTTGCTGGGGCTGGGCATCCTGGCCCTGCTGCGCATCGAGGGCCTGGGCGGCGGGCTGATCTTGTTGCTGGCGGGGCTGGGCGCGCTGGCCCTCTACCTGATCCCCCTGTTCAATCGCCGCGGCTGGCGCTGGCTGTGGCTGAGCGTCATCACCCAGGGCGTGCTGATCGGCCTGTTCCTCATCCTCATCAACCTGCCCAACACCGCCCTGCACCATTCCTTTGCCCAGATCCCGCGGCTGGGCCGGCTGGCGCAGATCATGGAGGTGGAGGGCGGCACCGGCCGTGTGCGCGTGCTGATCTGGCAGGGCGTGATCGATATGCTGGCCGCGAATGAGCCGCTCACCTTCCCCGACGGCCACACCGATGCCCTGGGCCGGCTGCGCGTGCTGCTGGGCAATGGCCCCGAATCGATGTGGGTGGCCTACAACCGCTATTATCTGCCCGAATTGGGCGGGCTGGAGCGACGCAACGCCTCGCCCGACCGCTCGCACAACGAGACCTTCGACAGCCTGGTGATCACCGGCGTGGTGGGCTTTGCGGCCTATTTCCTGCTCTTTGTCAGCGTCCTCTATCATGCCTTGCGCTGGCTGGGGCTGATGGCCGGTCGCCGCGACCGCATTCTCTTTCTGGCCCTGGCCCTGGCCGGCGCTCTGGCCGGGGTGGCCTTGCCCGCGCTGGGCGGGGCCCTGCATCTGGCCGGGGTGGGCATGCCTTTCGGCTTCATCCTCGGCGTCATCCTCTATGTCACCTACGCGGCGGCGCAGGGCACGGCAGCCATCCGCTCCCTGGATCGCCGGCACCTGTTGATTGTGGCGCTGCTGGCCACTGTGGTGGCGCATTTCATCGAGATCCACTCCGGCATCTCCATCGCCGCCACCCGCACCTATTTCTTCCTGCTGATCGGCGCGCTGGCCGCGGTGGGCAGCGGCCAACTGCGCCTGGCCGAGGACGCGGCCCCCGCGGCGCAGCCTGCCCCGCCCCCGCCCCCCGCCCGCGGCAAGCGCCGCAGCCCCGCCAAACGCAGCCCCGGGCCGCAACGCCCCTCGCGGGAGGAACGGCTGCCCCTGTGGCGGGCCGCCCTGCCTTTCATCCTGATCGGCAGCCTCATTCTCTTCGTGCTCGATTACATCTACATCGCCAACCAGGCTGCCACCCGCGACACCCTGGGCATCTTTCTGCAATCCTGGCAGCCAGGCCGCGACAACGGCATGCTCTGGATCCTGCTCTTCACCCTGATCGTGGGCCTGGCCCTGGCGGTGGGCGAGACCTGGCGGCCGCATCACCGCCGCCAGGAGATCGGCAGCGTCGCCCTCACCTATGTGGCCGGCGCCCTCATGATCTGGCTGATCTACGGGCTGTTCCAGGCGGGGCGACTGCGGCCCATCTCCACCGCCCTTTCCCTGATTGAGCGTGGGGATCAGGTAGCCGGGCATGTCAACGCCTTTTATGTGTGGCTGGGGCTGCTGACCGCGGGCCTGGCTGCGGGCCTGTGGCTGGCCGGAGAACGGGCCGGCAAGAGTTGGGGCCGGCGGCCGGCCTGGGTTGCCGGGGCCGCGGCCGGCCTGAGCATCGCCGCCCTATACCTGATCATCACCGTCAACCTCAACCTGGTGCGCGCGGATGTCTATTTCAAGATCGGCCAGAACGCCGACGGCAACCGCGACTGGCAAACCTCGCAACTCTTTTACGAGCGGGCGACGGCGCTGGCCCCGCGCGAAGACCACTACAAGCTCTTCCTGGGCCGTTCCCTGTTGGAGGGCGCCCGCGCCGCCGCCGATGCCGCCCAACAGCAAGCCCTCTTCGACCGGGCGGAGCAGATCCTGCTCGACGCCCGCGCGCTCAACCCCCTCAACACCGATCACAGCGCCAATCTCGCCCGCTATTACGCCACTCGCGCCGCGGCTCCCTTTGCCAGCGGCGAACGCCAAACCCTGCTGCAAAAGGCAGCGGCGGCCTATGCGGTGGCCACGACCCTCAGCCCCAACGCTGCGCATCTGCAAAATGAATGGGGCAGCGTTTACATGCAGTTGGGAGATACCGACGCGGCGCGGGCGCGCTATGCTCACTCCATCACCCTCGACCCCAATTACGCCGACACCTACCTGCGGCTGGCGCAGTTGGAAGGCCAGCAAGAGGCATGGGCAGCAGCCCTGGCAGCCTATACCCGCGCCGCCGAATTGAACCCGAACGACATCCGCGCGCACAGCGGCCGTGGCTTTGCCCTGGCCCAACTGGGCCGCGCACAGGAGGCGATCGCCGCCAACCTGCAAGTGCTGACGATCAACCCCAACGACGCCAGCACCCTGCAAAACCTCACCGTGCTCTACCGCGATGCCGGCGATCTGGCGCAGGCCCTGCTCTATGCCCGGCGCCTGCGTGAAGTAGCGCCCGAAAGCCAGATCCCCTCCATCGACGCCCTCATCCAGCAGCTGCAGCAGCAGGTGGGGGGGTAGGTTGGGTGGTTGGGTGGTTGGGTGGTTGGGTGGTTGGGTGGTTAGTTGGTTGGTTAGTTGGTTGGTTGGTTGGTAGGTAGATTGGTAAATTGGTAAGTTAGCGAAGATTACCCACAAATCTACCAACCAACCAACCAACCAACCACCCACCCAACCAACCAACCAACCACCCACCCAACCAACCAACCACCCAACCAACCAACCAACTAACCAACCAATTAACCAACCAACTAACCAACCAACTAACCAACTAACCAACTAACCAACCTACTCAAAACCATGATCGACCAAGTCATTCTCATCTTTTTGGCGGCGCTGGCGTTGGCGGTGGGGGGCACACCGCTGGCGCGGCGGCTGGCTTTCCGCTCCGGCATGGTCGACGCGCCCAGCGGGCGCAAATACCACAGCGCGCCCACCCCCCTGCTGGGCGGGGCCGCCATCTACGCCGCCTGCATCCTCGCCATCATCCTCTTCGGCGACCGTTTCTACGTGCGCCAGGCCGCGGGCATCGTCATCGGCGCCAGCCTCATCTCCTTCCTGGGCTTCTGGGATGACCGCTGGGCCCTGCCGGCGCTGGTCAAATTGCTGGGCCAGTTGCTGCCTGCGATCGTGCTGGTCATCACCGGCGTACAGGTCGCCATCTTCCCCGCCCCCTGGCTGAACATCCTCCTCACCCTGCTGTGGGTGCTCTTCATCACCAACGCCGTCAATTTCCTCGACAACATGGATGGCCTCTCCGCCGGCGTGGCCGCGGTGGCCAGCGCCTTCTTCCTGCTTTTGGCGGCCCTGTCGGGCCAATATCTGGTGGGGATTTTGGCCGCGGCGGTATTTGGGGCCTGTTTGGGCTTTCTCGTGTACAATTACAACCCCGCCAGCATCTTCATGGGCGACACCGGCAGCCTCTTCCTCGGTTTTCTCCTGGCCGCCGTGGGCATCAAGCTCCGTTTCCCCAGCAATGTCCCTGCCGTCACCTGGCTGATCCCCGTGCTGGTGCTGGGCGTGCCCATCTTCGACACCAGCCTCGTCATCCTCTCCCGCCTGCGTCGCCGGCGCAACCCCTTCACCACCCCTGACCGCGATCACCTTTCTCATCGTCTGGTCGATCTCTTCGGCGCCAGCCGGCGGGAAACGGTGCTGATGATCTACCTGCTGGGTTGCGCTTTCGGCATGACTGCCATCTTCATCACCCAAGCCTCCATCCTCGAAGCCTTCAGCGTCGCCGGCATCGTCCTCCTCTGCGCCCTCATCGCCCTGTGGCAGCTAGAACAACGCTTCCGCCGCCGCCAACCCTAACCCCCCCCACCCACCAACCAACTAACCAACTAACTAACCAACCAACCCTCATGAACCACAAACGCCCCCTGATCCTCCTCCTGCTGCTGGCGGCCCTGCTGCTGGCGGCCTGCGCTGCGCCTGTTTCATCTCCCACGCCAACGCAGGATACCGACGCGCCCACCCCGCCGATCCCGGCGCCCCCGGCCACCCTGGCGGCAGCCGCCGGCCCATCCCAAACCTGGTCGGCCATGCCGGAGATGAGCATCGATCCGGCCCAAACCTATCTCGCCACCCTGAAGACCGCGAAAGGGGAGATCGTGGTCGAACTGTACGCGGACAAGGCCCCGCTGACCGTCAACAGTTTCATCTTCCTGGCCCGTCAAGGCTTCTACGACAACACCACCTTCCACCGCGTGCTCGACGACTTCATGGCCCAAGGGGGCGACCCCACCGGCAACGGCGGCGGCGGCCCCGGCTACACCATCCCCGACGAGTTCGATCCCGACCTGACCTTCGACCGCGCCGGCCTGCTGGCCATGGCCAACATCGGCGCACCCAATAGCGGCGGCAGCCAGTTCTTCATCACCTTCGCGCCCGTGCCCTGGCTGGATGGCTACCACACCATTTTCGGCGAGGTCATCTCCGGCATGGACGTGCTCGACCAACTCACCCGCCGCGACCCAGAAACCAACCCCGACTTCCCCGGCGACGCCCTGATCACGGTAGAAATCGCCGAAGGGGCCGTATCGCAACGGGCCACGCCCACGCCTGCGCCCACACCCTTCGCCCCCGACGCCCAGGCCAGCGACCATTTCATGGCCGCCATCTCCCCGGCAGAGCGCGACCGCTATTTCAACACCGCGCCTGACCTTGCCCTCACAGCCGGCCAGATCTATTTCGCCACCTTCCGCCTGCCCGCGGGCGAGATCGTGGTCGAACTCTTCCCCGACCTGGCCCCGGCCAATGTCAACAGCTTCATGGCCCTGGCCAACGCCGGCTATTACGACGGCCTCACCTTCTACCAGGTGATCGAAGAGTTGGTGGCAGTGGGCGGCGACCCCCTGGGCGATGGCAACGGCAGCGCCGGCTACACCCTGCCCGAAGAACTGCAACTGGGCGCCTTCGATGCGGCTGGCTGGCTGGGCAGCGCCCAACAGGGCGTGCACGCGGCCGGCCAGTTCTTCTTCACCCTCGGCCCCACGCCCTGGCTGGCCGAACGCTTCACCCCCATCGGTCGCGTCGTCGCCGGCGAGGCCCTGCTGGCCCAGATCACGCCGCGCGACCCCAGCAGCGCACCCGCGGACCAGCCCGGCGACCCCATCCAAAGCGTCACCATCAGCACCGGCCAGGCCTCTCGCCTGCCCACGCCCACGCCCCTTCCCGAACCCCTCAGCCCCGCCCTGCCCAGCGGCGACGAACGCCCCCTGGCCGCGCTCGATCCCGAAGCGCGCAACAGCTACTACAACACCGCCCCGGCCTTGCAGATCGACATCGAGCAGGACTACATCGCGGTCATCCGCACCGCTGTGGGAGATATCACCGTCGATCTGTTCGAGAAATCGACCCCCAACACCGTCAACAACTTCGTGTTGCTGGCCCTGAACGGTTTTTATGACGGCACCAGCTTCCACCGCGTGATCGAGGACTTCATGGCCCAGGGCGGCGACCCCAGCGGCACCGGCGGCGGCGGCCCCGGCTACCAGTTCGCCGACGAGTTCAACCCCGAACTGCGCCACGACCGCGCCGGCCTGCTGAGCATGGCCAACGCCGGCGCCGGCACCAATGGCAGCCAATTCTTCATCACCTTCGCCGCCACACCCTGGCTCGACGACCGCCACACCCTCTTCGGCGAGGTGATCGAGGGCATGGACGTGCTGGCCAAGATCGAACGCCGCGACCCCGCCACCGCTGCCACACCCGGCACAGCCATCACCCGCATCGACATCGAAATCCGGTAAGAATGGGTGATGGACGATGGACGATGGACGATGGACGATGGACGATAGACAGCGAACGATAACCAACCTACCAATTTACCAATCTACCAACCTACCAACCACCCAACCAACCACCCACCCCACCCAACCAACCACCCACCCCACCCAACCCCATGGCCCGTTACACGCAACCTCCTGCCCTGCAAATCGACCCTGCCAAACACTACACCGCGGTCATCCAGACCCACAAAGGCGAGATGACCCTGACCCTACACGCGGACAAGGCCCCGATCACCGTCAACAACTTCGTCTTCCTGGCCCGCGAGGGCTTTTACGACGGCGTCACCTTCCATCGCGTCATCCCCGATTTCATGATCCAGGGCGGCGATCCCACTGGCAGCGGGCGCGGCGGCCCCGGCTACCGCTTCCAGGATGAATTCGACCCCAGCCTGCGGCACGACGGCCCCGGCGTGCTCAGCATGGCCAACGCCGGCCCCGGCACCAACGGCAGCCAATTCTTCATCACCCATGTCGCCACCCCCTGGCTCGACGGCAAACACAGCGTCTTTGGCCGTCTCACCGCCGGCGAAGCTGTGCTCTTCGCCATCGAGCAGGGCGACATCATCGACACGATCGCCATCACCGAAGCCTGATCCAGGCTGCTTCACGTGAGCGCCGCCCCCACCATCCACCGCCGTCAAATCCTGGCGCGCGTGATCGCGGTGCTGGCGGTCATCGCCATCTCCCTGCTCATCGTACTCAACGCCCAGCGCATCCGCGAGCTGGGCAGGTATGGATACGCTGGCATCTTCCTGCTCAGCCTGGCCGCCAACGCCACCATCATCCTGCCCGCTCCCGGATGGCTGATCCCCATCGCCGCCGGCAGCGCCCTCAACCCGCTGCTCGTCGGCCTGGTGGCCGGCACAGGCCAAACCTTGGGTGAATTGACCGGATTTCTGGCCGGGGCCAGCGGGCGCATCATCCTCGAAGACCGCGAACGCTACGAACGCGTCTCGGCCCTGGCCCGGCGCTATGGCTTGTGGATCTTCGTGGTGCTGGGATTTGTACCCAATCCTCTGTTCGATCTGGCCGGCATCACCGCCGGGGCCTTGCGCATCCCGGTGCTGGCCTTTCTGGGGGCCACCTGGGTGGGCAAGACTGCCCGCGCCATCCTTTTCGCGCTCGGCGGCTACGGCATCTTTGCCCGCCTGTTCGGCTGAACTGGATTAGCCACTTTCCCGCCCGGCCAACCCGGCCAGCGCCGCCGCGGCCAGATCCGGGCCTGGTTGGTTAGTTGGTTGGTTGGTTAGTTGGTTGGTGGGGGGTGAAAATCCTAAAGGTTTGGGATTTTAAAACAGGAACAACAGCCACAGCACGCCCACAACCAGGCTGAGCAGGGTGATCGGCACGCCGGCTTTGAGATACTCGCGGAAGGATAACTCCACCCCGCGGCCACGGGCCAGCTCGGCCACAATCAGATTGGCCACCGACCCCAGCAGGGTGAGGTTGCCGGCCAACGTGGTAGCCATGGCCAGCGTCAGCCACACCTGTTCCGGCTGGGGCAAAGCAGGGACAAAGGGCCGGAACAGCAAAACCGCAGGGACATTGGAGACCAGGTTGCTGAGGATCACCGCGGTCAACGTCAACGCGGCCACGCCCTGGGCCGCGATCGGCCGGATCAGCGCAAAAAGCCGGGCGCTGAACCCCAACGTCTCGATGGCGCCCGTGACGATGAACAACCCGGAGAAAAACACCAGCAGCGACCAGTTGATCTCCCGGAACACCTGCTCCGGCTTGACGCGGCGGGTGATCAACAACAGCGCCGCCGCGGCCAGCGCGGCCAATGGAATCGGCGCGCCCCCGATAAACGCGATCAGCATCAGCCCGCTGGCGAATAAACTCTTGCGCAGCAAAGGCGGATAAAGGCGGGGCGGGGGCAGCGCCGGCGTCTGAATGAGGCCGCCGGCGAAGTCCTGGCGATAGATCGCCACGATCACGGCCCAGGCCAGCCCCAGCCCTAGCAAGGCGGCAGGCAACAGATAGCCGCTAAAAGTGAGAAAGGGAATGCCAGAGGCCACGCCGATGATCATATTCTGCGGATTGCCGGTGATGGCAGCCATCGAGCCAATATTGGCCGCGGCCACCAACCCCATCAGATAGGGGATGGGCTGGCGTTTCAGCAGCGCCGCCAGCTCCAGCACCAGGGGCGTGAACATGAGCACGATGGTATCGTTGAGAAAAAGGGCAGAGAGCAGGCCGCTGAGCAGGATGATGATCCCCAACAATTGCCGGGTGGAGCGGGCAAAACGCACCATCGCCCCTGCCGCCAGACGAAAAAATCCCGCCAACATGAGATTGGTGTTCAGCACCATCATCGCCAGCAGCAGGGTGAGGGTGTCCAGATCCAGGGCGGCGTAGGCTTGCTCCAGCGAAATAGCGCCGATGACCATCAGCGCCGTGGCCCCCACCAGGGCAATCGTAGCCCGATCCATGTGCAGGCCCGGATAGCGGCCCACGGCCACACCGATCAGCGTGATCACGATGATCGCCAGGCCCGCTCCTGGGCGCAGGAGAGTCAAAGTCGCAGCGATGTTGTCCATGCCGGGTCAGTTCAGCCCTGCCGGGGGTCGAGTATGCATCGGCGCATGATAACGGGGCGCAGCGCGGCTGTAAAATTGGCGGCGCGGCCTGCATCCGCCCCCTTCGCTGCCGCGGCAAAACTTGGCAGCCCCCACGCCCCTGCGCTAAATTGTAGCCAAATTCACCGCCCACCCCCATCCACACACCTTTTTGGAGAGCGCATGCCCCCCACCTTCGACATCCTCATCATCGGCGCCGGCATCATGGGCTGCAGCACTGCCCTGGAACTGGCCCAGCGCGGCCTGAAAGTAGCCGTGCTGGAAAAGAAACAGGTCGGCGCCGGCGGCACCGGCAAATCCTCCGCCATCATCCGCCAGCACTATTCCAACCTGCTCACCGCCCGCATGGCCAAATACAGCCTCGAAGTCTTCCAAAATTTTGCAGAGCGGGTGGGCGGCGAGTGCGGGTTCACCCGGGTTGGCTTCCTCGTCCTGGTGGCCGAGAAGGATCGGCCGGGGCTGGAGGCGAATATCGCCATGCAGCGCAGCGTCGGCATCCGCACCGAATTGCTCTCGCCCGCCGCCCTGGCCGCGCTGATCCCGCAGATGGACGCGGCCGAGCTGGTGGCCGCGGCCTGGGAGCCAGAGAGCGGCTACGCCGACCCCTGGCTGACCGTCAACGCCTACGCTGCCGCGGCCCGCGCGGCCGGCGCCCGCTTCTTTCTCAACACTCCGGTCACCGGCCTGCGCCTGGCCGGCGGCAAGATCCAGGGCGTGGACACCCCCGCCGGCGCCTTCGACGCGCCCATCGTCATCAACGCCGCAGGCGCCTGGGGCGCGCAGGTGGCGCGCCTGGCCGGCGTAGACGCGGCCATCAACCCCTGCCGGGTGCAGGTCGCCTTCTTCCGCCGCCCCGCCGGCCACGAATCGCCCCATCCCGTGGTCGGCGACTTCATCCACGCCCTCTATTTTCGGCCCGAAACCGGCGGCATCACCCTGGCCGGGCTGATCGACCCCTCCGAAGCCGCGGCCATCGTCGATCCGGACGCTTTCGATCAGGGCGTGGACAGGGCCTTTACGCTCGAGATCGGCGAACGCCTGATTGCCCGCTACCCTGCCCTGGAGCAGGCCCAAAGCGCCGGCGGCTATGCCTCGCTCTACGCCATCACCCCCGACTGGCACCCGATCGTGGACGAAGTCCCCGCGGGCAGCGGCCTCTTCCTCTGCTCCGGGTTCAGCGGCCACGGCTTCAAGCTTGGCCCTGCCGTGGGCCGCATGATGGCCGATCGCGTCACCGCCGCGCCCGCCCCTCTGTTCGATCCCGGCCTCTTCGCCTTCGATCGCTTCGCCCAAAACCGCCCTGTGCGGGGGCAATACGAATACAGTATCGTGGGGTAGTTAAATCATTGATCATCTAAACCCGCCATCCCTTGGGATAGTGATTCTTGATCACGCCCTGCACGCGCTTGCCCCAGCCCAGGCCCAGGCCCCCCACCGTGATCAACACCCAGCCATCCGGTCCTGCCGCGGCCAGCGGTTCCCCGCGGCGATACGCGGCCAGTTCTGGCCCGTCCACATCCAGATCCAGGCTGCGCCGGGCCTGATCGCCTGGCAGGGCCAGGGCCAGGGCGTGGTGCGGCTGCACATGGCCGGCGGCCAACCGCCCCACCCGCAGGCCCGCGCGCAAGGGCCGCAGCCCCTGCCAAAACGCGGGATCAACCGGCAGCAGGTGCAGCCAATCGCCATACTGCGCCCAGCCCTGCTGCGGCGGGGGCGTGATCAGCGTCTCCCGCCAGAACGGGGCAACCAGCGCCGCCGCCGGCCGGGCAAGGCGCGTGGCCGGGAGGGGCAGGGGCGGCGGGTGCGCATCCCCCTGGCGCTGCAACAGGGCAAAGAAATGCCCCTCGCCCACGCTGCGGTGCGGCCAGATGCGCACACAGCGCTCCAGCGGCAGCCCGCGGGCCAACGATGGCTCGATCCAATCGGGGCGGCCCGCGTCCAAACCGGGCAGAGCCGGCGGGGGCAGCAGGGCAAAATCAGGGCGATCCCGCAAAAAGGCCGCCACGGTGGCCTCGTTTTCCTCCGGCGCAAAGGTGCAGGTGGCATAGAGCAGGCGCCCGCCGGGCCGCGCCAACTCGGCGGCGGCGGCGAGAATGCCCCGCTGGCGCAGGGCGCAGCCCAGCACCCGCTGCGGCTGCCACTCCAGCCGCGCCCCCTCCGCCTTGCGGAACATGCCCTCGCCAGAGCAGGGCGCGTCCACCAGCACACAGTCGAAGCGGCCCGGCCAGACCGCGGCCAGCTTTTCCACCGGCTCGCTCGTGACCAGCGCCTGCGTCACGCCGCAGCGTTCCAGGTTCTCGATCAGGGCCGCGGTGCGGCTGCGCTCGATCTCATTGGCCACCAGCAGCCCCTGCCCCTGCAAGGCCGCGGCCAGATGCGTGGCCTTGCCCCCCGGCGCGGCCGCCAGATCGAGCACGCACTCGCCCGGCTGCGGGTCGAGCAGCCGCGCCGCGGCCATGGCGCTGGGATCTTGCAGATAAAAAGCGCCGGCCGCGTGCAGAGGATGTTTGCCCGGCGCCGCGCCGGCCGCGGTGACGAGAAAGCCTTCGGCGCACCAGGGCGTGGGTTGCAAGCCCCAGGCCGCGGGCAGCGCGGCCAGTTTGAGCCGGTTCAGACGCAGGCCCAGGACAGGCGCGGCCTGCAGGCTGGCGAAAAAGGGATCGGCCTCAGCGCCCAAAAGCGCCTGTATCCGCTCGACAAAGGCAGGGGGCAGCGGGATCATGGGCGCTATTGTACCGCGGGGCCGGCCAAAACCGCGTTCAGGGCTGCGCCAGGCGGGGCAGATGCTGCATCCACAGATATTCGTACAGCAGCCGCACCTCCTGCACCTCTGGCCCCATGCCCCAGGGCGAACGCCGCAGCCGCGCGTACCAACGCAGATCGTGGCCGGGCTGGGGGAAGAGGACGCGCTGCCCCGGCGCGATCGCCTGCCACGCCCGCGGCCCCTGATTGCTGACAAAAAACTGCACCGCGCCGCCCAGCAGATTCACATCCGCCTGCAACGTGACCGCGGCGACGTTTTGCCAGGGCGGGTTGACCGTCAGGCTGTGGGCCAGACCCTCCGCCGCTACCCAGCCGCTCGTGGCCGCGTACGCGGGGGCCACCTCGTGCCGCCAGGGCGACCAGCCGCCCGGCAGCCATGGGCGCACGAACACCTGACGCCCCTCCGTCCAGGCCACCGCCGCGGCCGTCTCCGCCACCGCCGGGCCTGCGTCCCCCAGGATCGGCTCCAGGCCGGGCGCGTCCAGGCGCAGCAGCAGCGCCTCCGACCAGGGCGAGACGCCATCCAGCCAGCGCATCCACAGCGAGGCGGGCGCGGGCGTCTGCCAGATCAGGGCCAGTTGCCGGGGCGTGGCGGCCCAGTGCGCGGTCTGGGCCTGGCGCTGCGAGATCAGCCGCGTCTCTGCCGCCCCGTCCTCTCCCCTCACGGCCAACACGGTCAGGGGCGCGGGGGAGAGGATGAAGAGATCCCCGCCCAGATCGGCGATGTCGGCGGCCGCTTGCAACTCGCCGGCCAGAATGCGGGGCGCTGGCCAGTGGGGATGCAGTTGCCGATCGAAACGTTGGATGGCCACGCCCTCGGGCTGCTGCCAGGCCAGCCATAGATCATCCGCCGCCCGCCAGGCCGCGTGCGCGGGGCCGGGCAGGGTCAGGGCCGGGCCAGGATCGGGGCTGAAGAGGCGCACCTCCGTCTGGCCCGGCGTCTGCCAGAGCAGGGCGCAGGCGGCTTGCAGGCAGCGCAACGACATCCGCGCGCTGCTGCTTTCGGCCAGCCGCGTCGGGCCCTGTTGCCAGCCGGTCTCCGGCGCCCACACGCCGCTCCACACGCCGGCGGCGTCGCTCCAGGCCAATCGCGTGGCCCCCTCTGGCCCCGCGGCCAGGGCCAGGGGGTGCGCGGCCGCGGCCGCGGGGGGCCACGCTCCCTGCCAGGGGATGAGGGACGCGTCCGCGGCCCACAGGCGGTTGCCATGCCGATCCAGCCGTTGCGCCCAGATATGCGGCCCCTCGCCCCGATCCTCCACCCAGGCCACGATCAGATCCCCGGCCGCCGCGGGGGCCAGCGCGGGCCAGCGGCGCAGGAAGCCGGCGTCGGGCGGGCGCAGGGTCAGCCGGCCGCCGTCGCGATCCCAAAATGCGGTGGAGCGGGCGCCGTCGGCGTAGGCGAAGGTGGTGAAAGATTCGCTGAACTGGGCGACGGGGGGCGCGTCGGCCCGCGCCGGCAGCAGGCAGAGCAGGCCAAGGAGGAGGCCAAGCGCCGCGGCAACGGTGCGGAAGATGCGCCGGGCCCCGCTCACGGCGATTACCCGTTGGCCCGCGCGTCGGTTACAATCGGGACATGCACCGCGACCAGTTGATCGCCCGCAAACAAGAGGTCATCGCCCAGATCCAGCGCATCCGCCGGGAGTTGGAACGGGAGCGCGCGCTGGGCCGGCCCGGAGCGCGGCTGGAAGCGCAGTTGGACGCGCTGATGGCGGAGGAAGCGCGTCTGCGCCTGGCTATCGACCGCAGCCCCCGCGGCTGAAGGCCAGGGCCAAGACGGGGCGATCAGCCGTACCACTCGCTGCCAAACCGCCGGCTGGGGTCGCCGGGCACGTTGAGATCGGCGGCGGCCAATTCCACGCGCGATCCTGTTTCCTCCAGCTCCACGGTGACGCGCTGCATGAGGATGTTGAGTTGGCGCACCAGGCCCTGGCCCTGTGGGGTCTCCACCTTCTGGCCCTGGCGGGGCAAGGATCGGCGGGCCTCGGTGTACATATCCTCTTCATAGGCCAGGCTGCACAGCAGGCGCCCACAGGTGCCGGAAATATCGCTGGGGTTGAGGGGCAGGTTCTGGTTCTTGGCCATTTTGATGGTGACGGAATGAAAATCGCGCAAAAAGGCAGAGCAGCAGAGGTCGCGGCCGCACTTGCCAAAGCCGCCGATGTATTTGGCTTGATCACGCACCCCGATCTGGCGCATCTCGATGCGGGCGCCGAAGTGCTGGGCCAGGTCTTTGACCAGGGCGCGGAAATCGACCCGCTTGTCCGCCACATATTCCACCAGCAGGCGCCGGCCGTTGTAGCTGTAGGAGCAGCGCACCAACTTCATCTTCAGTTTGTGGTCGGCGGTTTTGCGCTGCACCACTTGCATCGCCTCCTCTTCACGCCCCTGCCAGAGCTTGCGCTGTTCCAGGTCGCGGGCATCGGCGGGGCGCACGATCATCTTCAGCTCTCCTTCTATCCTGTCTACCTCGTGCGCGGGCAGGACGATCTGGGCCAGTTCGCGGCCGCGCACGGTGTCGACCAGCACCCATTCTCCCGGCAACAGGTCGGTGTAGCCGCCGGGATCGAAGTGGTAGATGCGGGTGACCGGTTGGAATTGAACGCCAACGACTTGGGGCATGAAAGGGATCTCCGGGACAAGGATGGGGAGGGATGGGGCTATTTTATGTCGCGGCCGGCATTTTCAGCAACAACGCTTCCAGGGCCAGTTGTGTGTTCACATTCTGGCGCAGATGTTGGCTGGCCGCGATCAGGGCCTCGATGAAGCGCCGCACTTCGCCGGGCAGGGTGGCCGCGGCCAGGGTGTGCAACTGCTGCCGCTGGTCGAGATTGACGATGAGATGGTCGCAGGCGTGCTGCACCAGCAGAACATCCCGCCACCACAGCAGCCAGTCGTGCAGGGTTTCTTCGCTGTTGTTGCTCTTGGCCAGGCCCGCGGCAAAGGTCAGGCGCTCGACCGGGCGCTGGCGGGTCAATTCCAGCAGGGCGTGCAGGCGGTCGTGGCGGGCCTGCCAGTTAGCCGGCTGCGCCAACATCTGCACCGCCCAGCCCAGGCGCCCGCCGCTGAGCCGGGCCAGCAGTTCGGCCTGCTCTGGCGGGGCCTGCCAGCCTGTGTGCAGGGCCGCGGCGAGGGTCGGCAGGGGCAGGGTGCGCAGGTTCAGCACCTGGCAGCGAGAGGTGATGGTGGGCAGCAAGGCGCCCTGCCCGCTGGTGAGGAGGATGCGCGTGCTGTCGCTGGGTTCTTCCAGGGTTTTCAGCAGGGCGTTGGCCGCGTGGATGTTGGCAAAATCGAAGCGGCGGATGATGAAGATTTTGTAGCGGCCCTCGATCGGTGAGAGGGTGGCCTCGCGGATCAGGTCGCGCATCTGCTCGATCTTGAGTTGGTCCCCTTCCGGCTCGATCAGACGATGATCGGGGTGGCTGCCGCTGGCGGCCAGGCGGCAGGAGCGGCATTGCCCGCAGGCGCCCAATCCGTTCTCGGCCGGGCGGGGGCTGTGGCAGGTGAGGGCCTGGGCAAAGGCGCGGGCCAGGGTGGTCTTGCCGATCTGATCGGGGCCGGCAAAAAGGTAGGCGTGGCTGGCGCGGCCGCTGAGCACGGCGCTCTGCAACAGGCGCTGCGCCCAGGCGTGACCGAAGACAGGGATAAGGGCCGGCTGGGAAATCATGCCGGCATTGTATCACGCGGGGCGGGGGGTGTGGTAAGATGGGGTGGGTTGGTTGGTTGGATGGTTGGTTGGTTGGTTGGTTGGTTGGATGGTTGGTTGGATGGTTGGATGGTTGGATGGTTGGATGGTTGGATGGTTGGATGGTTGGATGGTTGGATGGTTGGATAGTAAATGGGTGGCGATCGCTCGTCTACCAACCAACTAACCAACTAACCAACCAACCAACTAACCAACTAACCAACTAACCAACTAACCAACCTACCCACACTCTCTGTCTTTACGTCATGAATCTTAGTCGTTATCAACGTCAGATGATCTTTTCGGGCCTGGGCGAGGCGGGGCAGCGCCGGCTGTTGGCCAGCAGCGTGGTCATCATCGGCTGCGGGGCCACGGGCACGGTGCTGGCCAACCATCTTGCCCGCGCGGGGGTGGGCCGCCTGCGCCTGGTGGATCGTGATTATATCGAGCTGAACAATTTGCAGCGGCAACTGCTCTACGATGAGGCCGATCTGGCCGCGGGCCTGCCCAAGGCGGTGGCCGCGGCCCGCCGCCTGCGCGCCATCAACAGCGAGATCGCCATCGAAGAAGTGGTGGCAGATTTCAACCCCGGCAACGCCCTTGACCTGCTCGGCGGCGTCGATCTGGCGCTGGATGGTACAGACAATTTCGAGACGCGCTATCTGCTCAACGACGCTTGCCTGCGCCTGGGCCTGCCCTGGGTCTACACCGGCGTTGTCGCCTCCTATGGCATGACCGCCACCCTCATCCCCGAAGGCGCGGCGGCGCGGGTGGGGCGGGAGGCCACCGGCTGCCTGCAATGTCTGCTGGGCGACCGCCCGGCCAGCGGCGGCCCCACCTGCGACACCGCCGGCGTGCTCGGCCCGGTGGTCTCGGTGCTGGCCTCGATCAGCGCCGGCGAGGCGATCAAGCTGCTGACCGGCGGCGGCGAGATCAACCGGGGGCTGATCCATGTCGATCTATGGGACAACAGCTTCGAGACCTTCCAACTGGCCGGGCGCCGGCCAGATTGCCCGGCCTGTGTGCGGGGGGAGGAGCGTTTCCTGAACGCGGCGCTGGGCAGTCGCAGCGCGGTGCTGTGCGGACGCAACGCCGTGCAGGTCAGCGCGCCGGGTGTGCGGATCGATCTGGCGGTGGTGGGTGAGCGCCTGGCCGCGTTGGGCCAGGTCAGCCGCAACCCGCACCTGCTGCGCGCCCAGATCGATGCCTACGAGATCACCCTTTTCCCTGATGGCCGCGCCATCATCAAAGGAGTCGATGATCCCGACCTCGCCCGCAGCCTCTACGCCCGGTACGTGGGGAGCTGAAGTCGAAAGACGATGGACGATGGACGAAAGACGAAGGCTAACAGCTAATGTCCACCGTCCATCGTCAAAAAAACATGAACGCGCTGCTCACTCTTCTCGCCACAGCAGGGGGGTGTAGAGGCGGTGGGCAGGCAGGCAGGTATTGATCTTGACCAGATCGAGATGCCAGGAGGCGGCGGTGAGATCGGTGAGGGCGGCAAAATGCAGGCGCACCTGCTGGCCGCGGTAGGCGGCGAGGTCGATCTCGGCCAGTTGCCAGCGCCGCGGCTGGGCGTCGCCGCCAATGACCTGCACGGTTTGTAGCAGCGTCCCATCGTCGGGCCGGCGCAGGCTGACGGTGAGGGCTTCGTCCGGGCCGAGGGGCGGATCGCCGGCGCCAGGATTGAGCGCCCACCAATAGCTGAGGGCCGCGGCAGGGGCAGAGGCGGGGATGTCGATGTCCTGATACAGGTAATGATCGCTGGCGCTGGCCCCCCCAAACCAGGCCCCGCGCAGGCGCAGGCCATCGACATCCTGAAACGCGGTGGTGAGCAGCAGATTCCCGGCCCAACCATCATAGCCGCTGCTGCCCTGGTCGAAGTCAGGGTTGACCACAAGCTGTTGGCACTCGGAGGAAACGGGCAAGGTGGGTGTGGGGGTCGGCGTGGCCGTGGGGGTGTGTGTGGCCGTGGGATCGGTGGTCAGCGTGGATGTGGCAGTCGGCGTGGATGTGGGGGTCGGCGTGGCCGTGGGCGTGGCCGTGGGCGCGTCCGTGGGACTGGCAGTCGGCGTGGCGGTCGGGGTCGGCGTGGCGGTCGGGGTCGGCGTGGCGGTGGCAGCCGGCGTGGCGGTCGGGGTGGTCGTCGGCGTGGGCGTGGCCAGCAGACAGCCCTCCAACGTGGGCTGCGGCACATTGCACACCAGCAGGCTGACATCATCCACGTACATCTCACTGAACCCGTTGTGCGCGTCGTTCATGACCGAGAAATTGACCTTGATGGCGCGGTCGAGGAAAGCGCTGACATCGTAGCTGCACGCCACCCAGGCCCGGTCATCGCGCATATCGGTCCACACCCGCCGCAGTTCGGCCGAGGTGGTAGCATCGAGGATGCTGGCAAGCATGCGATCCCCGCCATCGAAGGGTTCACTGCGCGGGTAGATATGCCATTTCAGCAGCAGTTGCGCGCCCGCGGGCACATTCACATCCTGCCGCAGCGAAGAAAAGGTCACCTGCCCGCCCGCCACCATGCCCAGCCGGGCGCTGCGCGTGGGGCTAAGAAATTGATCGGTCGCGTACTCCCCCCGGTTGGAGGGGAAGATCCAGCCGTGCACATTTTCCATATCCCCATTGAAAAGGAGTTCGGTGCAATCATCTTCCCCGGCCAGCGCCGGATCACCGACCAGCGCCAGGATAAGCGCGACCAGAGGCAACAAAGGAAAGAACAGACGCAGAATCGTACGCATAGAGGCCCTCGCTAATCTCGCCCGCCAGGGCGAAGAAAACGGCGAAAGAGTAAGGACGGGGGATCAGTGTAGCACAGAAGGGCAGGACTGACACCTCCGCCGCAGCCATGGTATACTGCGCCCATGCGCTCCACCCTGCTGCTGGCCCTTTTTCTGCTGCTGCTGGTCTTCGCCTGCGCCGCCGGCCTGACCACCGGCGCGTTTTTGGGCGCCAATCTGCCGGCGCTGACCACGCTGCTGGCCGCCCGCGACCTGGAGCCGGCCCCGCCGCCCACCCCGCTGCCCACGGTCACACCCGCGCCCGCCCCCGCCGCGCCCGCCACAGCCAGCGATCCCGAACAGCGGCTGGTGCAGCTCTACGAGCATGCCAGCCCCGCCGTGGTCAACATCACCACCCAGGTGCTGCGCCGCAGCTTCTTCTGGGGCGCCATCCCCGAAAGCGGCTCCGGTTCCGGCTTTGTCTGGGATGCGGAGGGGCACATCCTCACCAATTACCATGTGATCGAAGGCGCGGAGCAGATCGAGGTCAGCTTCGGCGACGACAACCCCCTGCCGGCGCGGGTGATCGGCGCGGATCCGCCCAATGATCTGGCTGTGCTCAAGATAGAGGCGCTGCCCGCAGGCGTCAAACCGCTGCCCCTGGGCGACTCGGACGCACTGGCCGTGGGCCAGACCGCGGTGGCCATCGGCAATCCATTTGGCCAGTTCCAGCGCACCCTCACCGCCGGGGTGATCAGCGCCCTGAACCGCACCATCGAGCTGGATCAACAGCGGGTGCTGCGCGGGGTGATCCAGACCGACGCCTCGATCAATCGCGGCAATTCTGGCGGCCCCCTGCTCGATTCCGAGGGCCAGGTGATCGGCATCACCTCGGCCATCTTCTCCCCCTCTGGCACCAGCGCCGGGGTGGGGCTGGCCATCCCCATCAACAAGGCCAAGCGGCTGGCTCCGGTGCTGATCCGCGAGGGCCGCTATCTGCATCCCTGGCTGGGCGTCGAGGAATTGGGCTACGCGCTCACGCCCCGGCTGGCCGAAACCCTGCGCCTGCCGGTCAGCCAGGGCCTGCTGGTGGCGCAGATCTACCGGGATTCGCCGGCGCAGCGTGCGGGCATCCGTCCTGCCACGCAGGAGGTGGTGGTGGGCAACCGCCGCTATCTCACCGGCGGCGACATCCTCACCGCCATCGACGGCCTACCCCTGCGCAGTTGGGAGGATCTGAACGCCTATCTGGCCGAGCGCACCGAAGTGGGCCAGGCGGTCACGCTCTCCATCCTCCGCGACGATGAAAAGCTCGACATTTCCATCGAAGTCGGCGCAGAGCCGTGATTGGTGCGTGGTGCGTATTGGATATTAGGTATTAGGTGCTGAACGCCTAATATCCAATATCCAATATCCAATATCTAATATCTAATACCCAATATCCACTACCCAATGCATATATCCGCTGTTGCTCTCGAATCTACTGTTATCGCCCACGGGCTGCCTTATCCGCGCAATGTCGAAACGGCGCTGCGGCTCGAGGCAATCATCCGCGCGGGCGGCGCGACGCCGCGCACCTGCGGGTTCGTGGCCGGCGAGCCGGTGGCCGGGCTGGATGCCGGCCAGATCGAACAATTCGCCCGCGGCCACACCCCGCGCGGTCCGGTGATCAAAGCCTCGCTGCGCGATATCGGCATCGTCGCCGCCCGCGGCCTGGACGCCGCCACCACCGTGGCCACCACCATGTGGGTGGCGCACCGCTACGGCATCGAGGTCTTCGCCACCGGCGGGCTGGGCGGCGTGCACCGCGGCGAAGATTTCGACGAGTCCGCCGACCTCACCGCCCTGGCCACGATCCCGGTGCTGGTCGTCTGCGCCGGCGCCAAGGCCATCCTCGACCTGCCGCGCACGCGCGAGCGCTTGGAAACATTGGGCGTGCCGGTGATCGGTTTTGGCTGCGACGAACTGCCCGCGTTCTACACGCGCACTTCTGGCCTGGCCGTGGATGCGCGCTGCGACACGCCCGCGCAGGTTGCGGACATCTGGCGGGCGCACCGGCAGTTGGGCCTGCGCGCCGGCATGCTGGTGGCCGCGCCCGTGCCGGCAGATCATGCACTGGATGCCGACCTGGCCGACAGCGCCATTGCCGCGGCCCTGCAAGCCGCCGCCCAGAACCGCATCCGCGGCAAAGCCCTCACCCCCTTCCTGCTCGATCAGATCGCCGCCGCCACCGGTGAAGCCTCGCTGCGCGCCAACCTGGCCTTGCTGCAGAACAACGCGGCCATCGCCGCGCAGATCGCCGTGGCGCTGCGCTCATCCGCGGCGTGAGCGCGGCGCTGCGCCTGATCCAAGCCTGACAGCCCCATGCCCACCTACACCTGTTCCCATTGCGGCCACGACATCCAGCCGGCGCAGACGCCTTGCCCCGCCTGCGGCAGCGAGATCCTGTGGGAAGAAGCCGCGCCGCGCGTCCGCTATATCAGCCGGCTGGCCAAACTGGGGCGACCACGCGGGCCGCGACAGCGCAGCCTGCTGCTGATCAGCGGGGGGCTGATCGCGGCCATGATCATCCTGCTGCTGGCCGGGCTGTGGGGGCTGGAACGGGGCCTGCAAGAGCGCCAGTCCATGATCGCCGCCGTCACTTTCGCCCACTATCGCCAGGGCTGGGCGCACCTGCTGCAAGGCCAGACCGCCGCCGCGCGTGCGGAGTTCGATCAGGTGGTGGCCCTGCAACCCGCGCGCACCGCCACGCCCACCCCCACCGCCACGCCCACCACCGGCCCCACCCCCACCGCCACGCCCACCCCGGCCCCGACTTTGCCCTCGCCCACCCCGCGCATCGACAGCCTGCCCCCGGAACAGGCTCTGACCCTGATCCAGGCCGCGCTCGACGCCGGCGAGTGGCGCACCGCCATCGAACAACTGCACGCGCTGACCGAGCGCGACCCCGGCTACCAGCCCGGCCTGCTCGGCCAGATGCTCTTCCACGCCCATTACAACCTCGCCCTGCAACATGAAGCCGCGGGCGACATCGACAGCGCCGCCCTGGAACTGAGCAAAGCCCTGCACCTGCGCCCCGGCAACACCGCGGCCCTGAAATTGCAGCGCGCCATCCAACTCTACCGCAGCGGGCAAGCGGCGCTGGGCCAGGATTGGGAGGCCGCCATCGCCGCCTTTTCCGAACTCTACGCCGCGGATCCTGCGTTCCTGGACACCCCCGACCAACTTTTCCGCGCCTACACCGGTCTGGCCGACAGCCTGCGGCGCAGCGACCCCTGCGCGGCCTTGGAGCGCTACCAACTGGCCCTGCAACTGCAACGCGACCCGCAGGTGCGCGCCAAATTGGAAGACGCCCGCCTGCGCTGCAGCGATCTCAGCCAGGGCGAGGAGGGCGAGAGCAGCGCCGGCGCGGATGAAAGCGCCGCGGCCCCGCCCCGCGGCCAGATCGCCTTCACCTCCTTCGACAGCGCCCGCACCTACCACAGCACCCAGATCTGGCAGGTGGAGGCCGGCGCGCCCGGCCCGATCATCGCCCCCAACACCTTGCAGCCCCATTTCGCCGCCACCGGGCAGATTGCGGCCCGCGCCACCACGCCCTCTCGCTTCGGCATCACCCTTTTTGCCGAACCTGGGGCCGAGGGGCAGCGTCTCACCACCGGCGCCGGCGACAGTTTCCCCCGCTGGTCGCCGGACGGCCAGCAAATCCTCTTCCAGGCCGAGAGCCGCTCCTCCGACCAGGAGATGCACCTTTACCTGCTCACCCTGGCCGGCGGCGCCATCACCGACCTGGGGCCGGGCAGCGACGGTGCCTGGTCGCCCGATGGCCGCCGGATCGTGTACAACGGCTGCGATGCGGCCACGGGCCAGCGTTGCGGCCTGTGGCTGTTGGATCAGGCCGGCGGCGAGCGGCGCCAGCTCACCACCGTGGCCAGCGACAGCAAGCCGGACTGGTCGCCCGACGGCAATCTCATCGTCTTCATGTCTGCGGGGCGCAGTTCCAGTTGGGATATCTTCGTCGCCGACGCCGAAAATGGCAACATCCCTCTCTTTTCGCTGGGCGAGAGCGAGGACGGCCTGCCCGTCTGGTCGCCTGATGGCGGCGCCGTGGCCTTCCTCTCCAACCGGGAGGGGGCGTGGGCAGTCTATCTGTGGCGGCTGAGCGATCTGACAGTCACGCGCCTCTTCGCCCTGCCCGGTCCCCTGCCCGCCTGGCAAGAAGCCAGCCTCGACTGGGCGCCCTGAATGGCCCCCCGCCCCTGCCGCGACCCCAGCGGTCGGAGCGCTGCGAGCGCTCCGACCGCTTGACCTGCCGCCCTGCCCCCCTGTTTTGACGCCTTCCCATCCCTGGCGCTATACTACCACCGCCTTACCGGGGCGTAGCGCAGTTCGGTAGCGCGCTTGGTTTGGGTCCAAGAAGTCGTCGGTTCGAATCCGGCCGCCCCGATTTCAGTGTTCAGTGTTCAGTATTCAGTATTCAGTGTTCAGTGTTCAATATTTGATATTAGGTATTTTACACCTGACACTTGACACCTGACACCTGACACCTGAAACTCAAAAACAACACTTTACACACAAAAGACACCAAGCCCACCCCACACCACCAACCAACCAACCAACTAACCAACTAACTAACCAACCAACCAACTCCCCCCCCGCGGGCGTAGTGTAGCGGTAACACACCAGCCTTCCAAGCTGTTATCACGGGTTCGAATCCCGTCGCCCGCTTTCTAATTGTCAATGGTTAATTGTCAATTGTCAATGATTAATCATTAATCATTAATCATTAACCATTAACCATTGACAATTGACAATTGACAATTGACAATTGACAATTAACCATTTCCCCAGGGGCCTTAGCTCAACAGGTTAGAGCAGCGGTCTCATAAACCGCCGGTCCCCGGTTCGAACCCGGGAGGCCCCACTTTGTAAGCAGATTCGTAAAAATTCTATCCTTCCCGTCGATTTTTGGTGCAGATCGGCGTGAATCTGTCTCAACAATCGGGGCAAAAAGGGCCGCGTGCTACCGAAAGAGACCCTGGGGCCTGGGCAAAAACCAATCTCTCACCCTCACCCCTCCCCCCCCGTTTGCCGCTGCTGAAATTCTGCCAGCCAGGCCTCTACCTCCGCTTTGGGCAGCTTGGGTTCGGCCTGCGGACGCGCCCGGCGGCCCGGTCGGCGACGGCCCGGCCCGCGGCCACGGGCAGGCGCCTGCAACCGGTTGCCAAAGTCGACCGCGCTCTCGGTCTGGCCGCCCAACGCCTGCACCGCCGCGGCCAAGGCCCCATCGTTCGTCACCACCACCAGCTTCTGCCCCGCGGGCCGCTGCCGCACCCGCGCCAGGATGACCCTGTCCGCGTCGCTGCCCTGCGCCGCCGCGAAAACTGCCTGCACGCCCCCGCCCGATAACTCAGGCGCGGCGCCGGCAGGCACGCCGCCATCGAAAACCACCACCACCGGCTGCCGCAGCCGCGATTGCCGGGCGCGCAGGTACTGCATCAGCCGCCATTCGTCATCCTCCTGCTCCAGGCTGACGCCGGGCACGCGCCCGCTGCCGATGAGGTTGTGGCCGTCGATCAAAATCATGGGGCTTGAACGAGGGAAGGGGGGAGGAGCAGCCGGATAGCCGCCCACGCGACGCCAGGCGCGCCGCGGCCTGCGCAGTGTAAATCCTGGCGGCCCGTTGCGGCAAGGGGGCGTGGGGCTGGTATAATGGGGTTGGTTAGTTGGTTAGTTGGTTAGTTGGTTGGTTGGTTGGTTGGTTGGTTGGTTGGTTGAGTGTGTTTTTTTGTAAGATGTGTTGGAGTTTGTAAGTAAATTGGGAGTTCGTCACAAACTGTTATGCCGAAATCACCTTCTCGTCCTTCGTTGCCTGCGTCGCCGCCGTGGTCTTCCTCGGTGCGGATCGTTGTTTTTGTGCTGCTCCTGGGCGTCAGCCTGTGGCTGATCAGCCTGGCCCGGCCCTTCTGGTGGCTGATCGTCCTGGCGCTGGTGCTGGCCTATCTGCTGCAACCTCTGATCGGGCTGCTGACGCGGGTGTGGGTGCCGCGCGGGCTGGCCACCCTGCTGGTGGTGCTGCTGGCTTTGACCGCGGTCGTGCTCCTGCCCATCATCCTCATCCCCGCCCTGCTGGTCGATATCCAGCCCCTCTCCTTCGACATCGTGGGCTGGTTCAACAGCGCCAGCTTGTGGGTGCAGCGCCTGCCCCAGACCCTGCCCGGCTTCGATTTCTTCGATTACCGGGTCGATCTCGCCCCCTTTTACGAACAGGTCGCCCTCAGCCTGCGCAGCATCAACCCCGAAGACTGGCTGCCCACGCCGGCGGAATGGATCAACATCCTCAACAACGCCCTGCGTTCGGCGGGCAATGTGGTGGGATTGGCCACCAACCTGGCCCTGGCCATCATCGCCGTAGCCTTCGCCATCATCATCGGCATCTTCCTTCTCTTCATCTTCACCCTCTACGTGGCCAAAGACCTGCCCCTGCTGCTCGATCTGATCATCGGGTGGGTGCCGCCGGCCTACCAGCCGGAATGGCGCGAGCTGTGGCGGCGCACCGGCCGGGTGTGGAACGCTTTCTTCCGCGGGCAGATCCTGCTCAGCCTGGTGGTGGGGGTGGCCATCTGGGCAGGGCTGAGCCTGATCGGCGTGCCCGGCGCCCTGGCCCTGGGCATCCTCGCCGGGCTGTTGGAGGTGCTGCCCAACATCGGCCCGGTGCTCTCCCTGTTGCCGGCGGTGCTGCTGGCCCTGCTCAGCGGCTCCACCGCCTACCCCGATCTGCCCCATGTCACCATTGCCCTGGCCGTGATCGCGCTCTACGTGGTGGTGCAACAATTAGAGAACTACATCCTCGTGCCCCGCATCTTGGGCAACAGCGTGGGCTTGCACCCGGCCCTGGTGCTGATCGGCGTGGTCATCTTCGCCCTGCAATTTGGGCTGCTGGGCGCGTTCATCGCCGCCCCCCTGCTGGCCACGCTGCTGCTGTGGATCGATTACGCCCGCGCCCGCATCATCGGCGCCCACCCCTTCCCCGATATGCTGCCGGCGCAGATCGAGGCCATCCCGCAGACGCAGCCGCCCCCGGCGCCGGCCCGGCCGCCTACCCGGCCGCACACATCCCCGGCCCCGGCCCCGCCGCCCCTGACTGAGCCGACTCTGCTCATCCCACCCCCGCCGACCGCCCAGGAGCAGCCCACATCGCCGCCCTGATGACTTTCCTTTTCTGACGGGCCACATGTACAATGGGCGTCATCCCTGCGAGGCGCACCCCGACGCCTCCCTTTTTCTTGAGGATCCGCGATGACTCTTCGCCAAAGCCTACAAACCGAACCGATCACCCACTTCGATCTCTCGCATTATTGCAGCGTCGAAACGGGCGCCACCCTGCGCCAGGTCATCCAGACCATGCGCGATAGCCAACATAACTGCGCCTTCGTGCTCAAAGAGGACAAACTCATCGGCATCTTCACCGATCGCGACCTGCTGCGCAAGGTCGTGCACCGTCCGGAAACCTGGGAAGACGCGGTGGACGCCTACATGACCGCCGACCCCCTGGTCCTCTCCGCCGAAGCCACCGCCGCCGAAGCCCTGACCCTGATGCACAAACACCACTTCCGCAACGTGCCGGTGATCAATGCCCAGGGCGGCGTCGTCGGCAACCTCACCCACTATTCGCTGCTGGAACTGCTGGCCGCCAGTTTCCCGACCGAAGTCTACAACCGCCCGCCCGATTCCAGCGTCAGCAGCAGCCGCCGTCACGGCGCCTGACCCCATCCCCCACTGTCCAAGGAGCACTCCCAATCCATGACAGAAGATCAGCGACCCGTCGTCATCCAGGAGCTCGAATCGGTCGTCATCCGCTTTGCCGGCGATTCGGGCGACGGCATGCAACTCACGGGCACCCAATTCACCAATACCGCGGCCATCATCGGCAACGATATCAGCACCCTGCCCGACTATCCCGCCGAGATCCGCGCACCCGCGGGCACGCTGGCCGGGGTCAGCGGCTTCCAGGTGCACCTGTCCGAAAGCGACATCTCCACCCCCGGCGATGCGCCGGACGTGCTCATCGCCATGAACCCGGCCGCGCTCAAAGCCAGCCTGCCCGATATGCAGCCGGGCGCGTCGATCATCATCAACACCGACGCTTTCAACAAGGCCAATCTGGCCAAGGCCGGGTACGAAAACAACCCGCTGCATGATGGCACGCTCAGCAACTTCCGCATCTACGAAGTGCCTGTCACCACCCTCAACCGCAACGCCGTGGCGGACGTCGCGGGCCTCAGCCCCAAAGAAATCAACCGCAGCCAGAATTTCTTTGCCCTGGGCCTGGTCTACTGGGTCTACGATCGCCCCCTGCAGAGCACCATCGAGTGGGTGAACAAGCGTTTCAAGAACAAACCGGAGGCGATCGAAGCCAATGTGCGGGCCTTGCGCGCCGGCTATTACTTCGGCGACACCACCGAGGCCTTCCAGGTGCGTTATCGCATCAAACCGGCCCGGCTGCGGGCCGGCCACTACCGCAAGATCAGCGGCAACGAAGCCATGGCCTTGGGTTTGGTCACGGCCGCGCAAAAAGCAGGCAAACCCCTGTTCTTCGGCGCCTACCCCATCACCCCCGCCTCCGACATCCTGCACGCGCTGGCGCCGCTGCGCCACTTCGAGGTGCTCACCTTCCAGGCCGAGGATGAGATCGCGGCCATGGGCGCCACCCTGGGCGCGGCTTTTGGCGGCGTTTTTGCCGCCACCGGCACCAGCGGCCCCGGCGTCGCCCTCAAAAGCGAGGCGATGAACCTGGCCCTGATGTTGGAACTGCCCATGGTGATCGTCAACGTGCAGCGCGGGGGGCCGAGCACCGGCCTGCCCACCAAAGTCGAGCAATCGGATCTGCTGCAAGTGATGTTCGGGCGCAATGGCGAAAGCCCCCTGCCCGTGCTGGCGCCCGCCACCCCCGGCGAATGCTTCGATATGGCGGTGGAAGCCTTCCGGCTGGCCATGCGGGCCATGGCGCCGGTGATCATCCTCTCCGACGGTTTCCTGGCCAACAGCTCCGAGCCGTGGCCCATTCCCGACCCGGACGCCATCCCCCCCATCCCGGTCGAGCACCCCACCCAGTCGAATGGCGGGGATCGCTTCCAGCCCTATCGCCGCGACCCGGTGACGCTGGGCCGGCCCTGGGCGATTCCGGGCACGCCGGGGCTGGAGCATCGCGTCGGCGGGCTGGAAAAATCGCCCGATTTCGGCAACGTCTCCTACGCCGCCCAGGATCACCAGCGCATGGTCAACGACCGCGCCGCCAAAGTTGCCCGTCTGGCCGACATCATCCCCGATCAGACCGTGTTCGGCCCGGAAGAGGGAGAATTGTTGGTGGTGGGCTGGGGCGGCACCTACGGCGCCATCCATGCCGCGGTGGCGCACGCCCAGAATCAGGGCTATGCTGTGGCCCATGCCCACATCCGCTATCTCAACCCCTTCCCGCGCAACCTGGGCTACATCTTGCAGCGCTACAAGCGCATCCTGGTGCCCGAACTGAACATGGGCCAGCTCAGCCTGCTGCTGCGCGGCCGCTTCGTGCGGGACGTCATTTCCCTGAACAAAGTGGAAGGCCGTCCCTTCAAGATCAGCGAGATCAACAAAACCATCACCGAACTCATGGCCGGAGCGTAACCCATGACGATCGATACTCTCCCCCGCTTGACCCGCAAGGACTTCGTGTCCGATCAAACCGTGCGCTGGTGCCCCGGCTGCGGCGATTACGCCATCCTGGCCCAGGTGCAAAAGGTGATGCCCGACTTGGGCGTGCCCAAAGAAAATATCGTCTTCATCTCCGGCATCGGCTGTTCCAGCCGCTTCCCCTACTACATGAACACCTACGGGGTGCACAGCATCCATGGCCGCGCGCCCACCTTGGCCACCGGCCTGAAGCTGGCCAACCCCGAGTTGAGCGTGTGGGTCGTGACCGGCGATGGCGACGGCCTCTCCATCGGCGGCAACCATCTGGTGCACACCTGCCGGCGCAACGTCGATCTCAACATCATCCTCTTCAACAACCGCATCTACGGGCTGACCAAAGGGCAATATTCGCCCACTTCGCCCGCGGGCCTGCGCACCAAATCCTCGCCCATGGGCGCTATCGAACAGGCGCTGAACCCGATCTCGGTGGCCCTGGCCGCGGAAGCCACCTTCATCGCCCGCACCGTGGACGTGATCCAGGATCACATGGGCGATGTCATCCAGGCCGCAGCCGCGCACAAAGGCGTCTCCTTCGTCGAGGTTTTTCAAAACTGCGTCATTTTCTATGACGGCGCCTGGGAGCCTTTCAGCGATCGCGGCATCCGCGATGACAACAACATCTATCTAGAAGCGGGAAAGCCCATGGTTTTTGGCAAAAACAACGATAAGGGCCTGATCCGCACCACCGCCGGCTTCGAAGTCGTGACACTGGGCGAGCAATACAGCCTGGCCGACCTGGCGGTGCATGATGTCACCTCCGATACAAACGCCTGGATGCTCAGCCGCCTCACCTATCCCATGCCGATGGGCGTGATCTATCAGGTGCAGCGGCCCACCTACAATGACCTGTTGTGGGGCCAGGTGGCCGCGGCCAAGACCAAAGCAGGCGCGAGCGATCTGCGCGCACTGTACAACGCCTCCGACACCTGGACGGTGAGCGATGATGGCCAGCCCGCGCAGAGCGGCATCAAAGGCGAGGTGCCGCAAGAGATCGACGAGGCTTATTTTGCCGAGGTGATGGAGCGGGTGCACGCCAATGGCGACCTGATCGACCTGCTCAGCGAGATGACGATCGAAGATCTCGACCCGCAAGGCCCGATCACGGTAGAGACGTCAGCCCGCATGGACAACGCCCTCAGCGTCATGCGCCAGAAAGATATCGGCTGCCTGCTCGTCACCAGCGCCGACCGCCACCTGACCGGCATCCTCACCGAGCACGACCTGCTGACGCGGGTGGCGGGCAGGGTGGAAAACCTGCACGAGGTGACGGTGGCGCAGTTCATGACCCCGCGGCCCACGGCGCTGCCCCTGGATGCGCCTCTGGTGGAAGCGCTGCACCTGATGTCTACCCAGGGCTTCCGCCACCTGCCGATCGTGGATGCGCACAACCTGCCCGTCGGCGTGATCTCGGTGCGCGATGTGGTGCGATTTTTGATCACCGCGATCTGACGCCGCCCTCCCTCCACCTCTCCAGGCCCTCTCGCAGTTGCCGCTGCGCAGGGGGCCTAACTTTTGCGCATTTTTTTCTATGTCTGCTGTTGCCCTCACCCATCCTGGCGCCGCGCAGGACGCTACCGCCCGCCAACGGCGCAATTTCTACCATCTCTACGCCGACATCGCCGGCTATGGCCTGCTGGCCGGCAGCACCCTGGCGTTCATCACCATCTACGCCGTCCGGTTGGGCGCGGCCAGTTGGCAGGTGGGCTTCCTCACCGCCGGCCCCGCCCTGGTCAATCTGCTGATCACGCTGCCGGTGGGGCGTTGGCTTGCCCCCCGGCCCCTGCCGCGGATGGTGTTCCTCAGTTCGCTGCTGCATCGCCTCTTCTACCCGCTGCTGATCCCGGTGGCGCTATTCGTGCCCAATGCCACGGGGCAGATCTGGCTGCTGCTGGCCGTGGTGCTGCTCTCGTCGATTCCGGGCGTGCCCCTGTCCATCGGTTTCAACGCCCTTTTTGCCGAGATCGTGCCGGAAGCGTGGCGAGGGACGGTGGCAGGCCGGCGCAACGCCCTGCTGGCCCTGACCATGTTGGTCAGCACCCTGCTCAGCGGCCAGATCCTGCGCCTGTCGGAGCCGGCGACGGGCTATGCGCTGGTATTTGTGCTGGGCGCGCTGGGCGCGGGGTATAGCTGTTATCACCTGGCGCAGTTGCGTATGGATCGGCGCGGCCCGCCATCCCCTGATACCGCGTATCAACCGTTGGGAGATGCAGCCCGCGCCGGCAGGCCGGTGCTGGCGCCCGACGCGCCCCTGCAGCGCACCTTTGCCCTGCGCAGCCTGCTGCATGTGCCCACGCTGCAACCGGGATCGGTGCTGGCGCCGCTGCGTTCCTCGTTCGGGCCTTTCATGCTGGGCCTTTTCTTCTTTCATTTCGCCCAATTTCTGCCGGGGCCGCTCTTCTCCCTCTTCTGGGTGAAGGAAGCGCGGATCGATGACGCGGCCATCAGTCTGCTGAATGCGGTGCACTTCACGATCATGCTGCTGGCTTCCCTGCCCTTGGGCCGGCTGACCCGGCGCTTCGGCAACCGCCGGCTGGTGGCCGTGGGCAGCCTGACGCTGGCCGCGTACCCTCTTCTCACAGCCGTCAGCGCCGGCATGGTCACGCTGCTGATCGCCTCGATCGTGGGTGGGGCGGTGTGGGCCATCCTGGGCGGCGCCATCTCCAACCGGCTGTTGGAGCGCATCCCGGCAGGGGATCGGCCGCGCCACCTCGCCCTCTACAACCTGGCCCTGAACGCCGCCATCCTGGTGGGGGCCATGGCCGGGCCGGCCCTGGCCGATGTGATCGGGCTGCGGCTGGGCCTGTTGACAAGCGCAGGCCTGCGCCTGTTGGCCGGGCTGGTGTTGTGGCAGGTGGATAGGTGACTCAAGTGCGTTGCACCTGCGAGGCACGCACCGGCTGGAGCAAGCGCTCACCTCGCAGGTGCAACGCACTTTAACTCATATACAACTCGTAATAGAATCCCCGCCGCGCCAGCAACTCGTCATGCGTGCCGCGCTCCACGATCTCGCCCTGATCGAGCACCAACACCTGGTCGGCGTTGCGGATGGTGCTGAGACGGTGGGCGATGACGAAACTGGTGCGCCCGGTCAGCAATTCTTCCAGCGCCGCCTGAATTTGCCGCTCGGTGCGGGTGTCCACACTGCTGGTGGCTTCGTCGAGGATGAGGATGGCCGGGTCGGCGAGGGCGGCGCGGGCGATGGCCAGCAATTGCCGCTGGCCCTGGCTGATGCCGCTGCCCCGCTCGCCCAGCACCGTCTGGTAGCCATCGGACAGGGAGTTGATGAAGCTGTCGACATGGGCCAGCTCGGCCGCGGCGATCACTTCCTCGTCGCTGGCCTCGGGGCGGCCGTAACGGATGTTGTTCATCACCGTGTCGGAAAAGAGGAAAGTATCCTGCAAGACGATGCCGATCTGCCGGCGCAGACTGGCCAGGGTGACATCCCGCACATCGATGCCATCGATCTTGACCGAGCCTGCGAGCGCATCGTAAAAGCGGGGGATGAGATTGATGATCGTGGTCTTGCCGGCGCCGGTGGGGCCGACAATAGCCACCGTCTGGCCCGGCTCAGCCGTCAGATTCACGCCTTTCAGCACCCATTCGCCGGGGTTGTAGGCCAGCTTCACGCCCTCGAAGGTGACGCGGCCCTGGATCGGCGGCATCTCGCCGGCATTCGGCTTTTCCAGGATGTCGGGGACTTCGTCGATCAGGCCGAAGATGCGCTCGGCCCCGGCGATGGCGCTCTGGATGTTCGTCCACAGCACGCTCACCTGCTGGATCGGCTGATTGAAGCGCTGGACGTAGCCCAGGAAGGTGACGATCAGTCCCAGCGAGACCACATCCCCGCCCAAGACCTGCCCACGCAACATGAGCACGCCGCCCACGCCCACGACGATGGCGATGGCCACATAACCCAGGGCTTCGAGGCTGGGGGCCAGCGCCGCGGTGAAAGCCACGGCGCGGATGTTGGCATCGCGGTTGGCGGCATTGCTCTGCCGAAAACTCTCGATGTTGGCATCTTCGCGGGAGAATGCCTGCACCTCGCGCACGCCGGAGATGCTCTCCTGCAAGTTGGCATTGACGTTGCCGATCTCCTGCCGGGCGGTGCGGAAGGCTTTGCGGGCCTGACTGCTGAACCACAGCGTGGCCACGATCATCACCGGCACCACGATCATGCTCAACAGGGCGTAAACGGTGTTCAACGTCAGCATTTTATAGACGATCCACACCAGCAGCAGCACCCCGCTCAGCACCTGCAACAGGGCAAAGCTGATCGCTTGTTGCAGGGTGTCCATGTCATTGGTGATGCGGCTCATCACATCGCCGGCCTCGTTTTTGGAATAATAGCTCAGCGACAGGCGATGGATGTGCTGGAACACCTCCTCGCGCAGGTTGCGCAACACATGGTTGCCGGCCCAGCTCATCAGATAGAATTGCAGGCCGCTGACCAGCGAGATCAACACATAGAGGCCCAGGATCACCAGCACCAGGCGGCCCAGCCCGGCGATCAGGGTATCGAGGCCGGCGTCGGCGGGCACATCGTCCCAGGTGCAGTTGGTCTGCGAGGCGGTCTCGCCCCCGGTCTGCTCGCCGAATCCGGGCAACTGGCTCAACCCGCCGGCGTCAGAGTCTGCCGCCACGCGGGTCAGGGCCGGGGCCAGATAACAATCGGTGGCCTGGCCGATCAGTTCCGGCGCGGCCACCTGCGCCCAGGTGGCGGTGACGATCAAGACTGCCACGACCAGCAGGACGAGCAGATAGGGCTTGAAATGCGCACCAAGCCGCGCCAGGGTCGCCCCCACGCGCGTCGGCTTCGAAGTTTCGGATTGTAAAAGTCGTTGTGGACCAAACATAAACGTTTCCTGATGAGCCGTTAGCCGTTAACGGTTAGCCGTTAACGGTTTGTACCGGGATGGGGTTGTCGGAAAAAAAAGGAACTGTTCTGCACGGTTTTGCGGAAGCTATGCAGCATTTTCATCCGCGTCTTCGACCAACTGACTGCTGAAGATATCGGCGTAAATGGGGTTATTTTCCATCAATTCGATATGCGTGCCCACGCCGGCCACCTGGCCCTTGTCGAGCACGACGATCTGGTCGGCGTTGCGCACGGTGCTGATGCGCTGGGCGATGACGATGCTGGTGCGCCCTTGCATCAGCTTATCCAGCGCCTTTTGGATCAGCGATTCGGTGGCGAGATCCACGCTGCTGGTCGAGTCGTCGAGGATGAGGATGCGCGGGTCCATGAGCAGGGCGCGGGCGATAGCCAGGCGCTGTTTCTGCCCGCCAGAAAGGGTGGCCCCCCGTTCACCCACCGGCGTGGCGTAGCCATCGGGAAAGCTGAGGATGAAATCATGGGCGGCCGCGGCCTGGGCCGCGGCGATCACTTCCTCGTCGCTGGCGTCGGGCCGGCCAAAGGCGATGTTGTCGCGGATCGTGCCGGTGAACAGATTCGTTTCTTGCAGGACGATGCCGATCTGCCCGCGCAGCGATTCCAGCGTCACATCGCGCACGTCAGTGCCGTCGATGGTGATCTTGCCCTCGCTGACATCGTAGAAGCGGGGGATGAGATTGATCACGGTGGATTTGCCGCTGCCGGTGGCCCCCAGCAGGGCCACGGTCTGGCCCGGCTTGACCGCAAAGCTGATGCGCGAGAGCACCGGGTCGCCGCTGTCGAAATAGCGGAAGCTGACCTCCTCGAAAGCGAGCGTGCCCGTGATGTCGGCCAGCGGCTGTGCGCCCGGCTTGTCGGTGACGTCGTTTTTGGCGTCGAGGATCTCGAATACGCGGCCGGCGCTGGCGCTGGCCTGGCTCATCTGGCTGATGATGAAGCCCAACTGGCCGATGGGAAAGAAAACGTAGACCAGATAGAGACTGAATTTCTGCCATTCGCCAAAGCTGAGGGTGCTGTCGATGATCTGGCGGCCGCCGTAATAGAGCACCGCGGCCTGGCCCAGGTTGGCAAGCAGGAAGATGAAGGGGAAGAGGAAACTGAAGACGCGCGAGACACGAATCTGCTGATCCATGAGGCTGTCGGCGGCGCTGTGAAATTTGGCCTGCTCCTGCGGCTCCCGCACAAAGGCCTTCACCACCTTGATTCCGGCCACATTCTCTTGCAAGATCGTGTTCAGGTGCGAAAGCCGCCGCTGCACCTCCGCGAAAAGGGGCTGAGCCACCGCGCCAAAGACCATGAACAGGATCAGGGCCAGGGGCAGGACGGGCAAGATGACCAGAGTCAGTTTGAGATTGGTGACCATGAGGATGATCAGCGTGCCGGTGAGCAGCACCAGCGCTTGCAACGCCATCAGCAGGCCCTGACCGATGAACACACGCACTTTTTCCACATCATCGGTGGCCCGGATCATGAGCTGGCCGGTGCGGTTGCGGTCATGATAGCTGAAGGAAAGGCGCTGGATCTTGGCGAAGATGTCGTTGCGGAAATCGAAGGCCACGCCCTGGCTCACCCGCTCGGACATGTAGGTCTGGGCGAAGGCAAAGGCCCCGCGGGCGATGGCGAACAGCACGATCAGCCCCAATGCCGTGTAGAGCGCCGCTTCCGGACGGTTGGCGAAGGCGTCGAACTGCGCTTCAGTCCATTCCAGCCGTTCCAGAATCATAGGCAGGAATTGGCCGGGAACCGTTTTGATCTGCTGGGCGATCATGCCGTTGGTGACCGCATCCAGCACGTTCTGCACCATTTGCGGCACCATGAGCTGAGCGCCCGTGCTGATGAAAAGGAAGAGATAGGCCAGGATAGCTTCGCGGCGATAGTGACCAAGCCAGCGGATGGCCCGGCCCAAGGCCTTGAAACCGCCTTTGCCTGACTCGCGGCGGGCCGGACGTGAAGATGTGCGTCGCTTGAACAAGGTGATAGCTCCTGGGTTGGTTGATTGGTTGGTTGGCTGGTTGGTTGGTTGGTTGGTTGGTTGGTTAGTTGGTTTGTTGGTTGGTTGGTTGGTTAGTTGGTTGGTCAATTAGTGGGTTGACGTGTAAACCGGCGATTCCCACCAATCTACCAATTTACCAATCTACCAATCTACCAACTAACCAACCAACTAACCAACCAACTAACCAACCAACCTACTCCCGTTCGATTTCATAGGTGTGGGACAGGCCGCCGCGGGCCACCAGGGCCGCATGCAGTCTGGTCAGCAAGTCCAACAATTGATCGATCTCCGCCGGCGAAAAATCGGCGAGAAGTTGGTTGAGAAAATCCATGTGGTCGGGCGTGGAATGGCGGATGAGGTCGCTGCCGGCAGGGGAGATGTGGATGTGGAACTGACGGCGGTCGTTGGGGTCGAGGCTGCGCTCGATCCAGCCCTGCTCTTCCAGCGAGCGCAGCAGAGAACTGATCGTGTTTTTGCTGACGTTCTGGGTTTTGCTCAATTGCGTGGGCGAGAGCGCGCCTTTGCCCATCTGCGCGGCCACGAACAGGTGCAGCAGCAAGCGCCAGCGCGGGCCTGAGAGTCCATGCTCACGCATGCGGGCGCTGACGACCATCTCATAGGCGTTGGCCAGCATCCGCGTTAGGCGCATGATCTCGACGCCGCGCGTTTCGGTGATGCCGTGCGCGGCCAACATCTCGGCAAGATGGCTGGGGCGGGAGTTGGGCATGGGCGGGATAGCAGGGGGCAGGGGGCAGGGAGGCGGCAGGTGAAGCGGTCGGAGCGCTGCGAGCGCTCCGACCGCTGGGGTCGGATCAAATCGTAACAGGCCGAATTATACGACGTGTGACGAATTTGGCAAGTGGCAGGGGTTCCAATTGTCTCCCAATCATCCTGCCAACTTGACAAGGCCCCGCCGGCATGGTGGAATGGGCAGACGACGGCAGGCCCAGCAGCGGCCGCCGCGATCATCTCACAAAGGAGTGACCTTACACATGTCTGTCCTCACAGCCCCCCCCGTCGCCAACCTGGCGGCGCATTTTATCGATCTAGAAAACACCTTCGGCGCCCACAACTACCATCCGCTGGACGTCGTCCTCACCCGGGCAGATGGGGTCTGGGTCTACGATGTCGATGGCGAGCGCTATCTCGACTGCCTCAGCGCTTATTCCGCCGTCAACCAGGGCCACTGCCACCCCCGCATCCTCTCCACCCTGGTGGAGCAGGCGCAGCGCCTGACCCTGACCTCGCGCGCGTTCTACAACGACCAGTTAGGCCCCTTCTATCAGGAATTATGCGCGTTCAGTGGCTACGAGATGGCGCTGCCCATGAACACCGGCGCCGAAGGGGTGGAAACAGCCATCAAAGCCGCGCGCAAATGGGGCTACACCCGCAAAGGCGTGCCCGCAGATCAGGCCGAGATCATCGTCTGCGCCGGCAATTTCCATGGCCGCACCACCACCATCATCAGCTTCTCCTCCGAATCGCAATACAAGGATGGTTTCGGGCCGCTCACACCCGGCTTTGTCCTCATCCCCTATGGCGATCTGGACGCGCTGGCCGCGGCCATCACCCCCAACACCGTCGCTTTCCTGGTCGAGCCGATCCAGGGCGAAGGGGGCGTGATCACGCCGCCGCCCGGCTATCTGGCCGCGGCCGCAGCCCTCTGCCGCGATCGGCAGGTGCTCTTCATCGCCGACGAGATCCAGACCGGCCTGGGCCGCACCGGCAAGCGCTTCGCCTGCGACCACGAAGGCGTGCGCCCCGATGTGATCATCCTGGGCAAGGCCCTCTCTGGCGGATTTTACCCCGTCTCCGCCGTCCTCTCCGACCGGGAAGTGCTGGGCGTGTTCCAGCCGGGCGATCACGGCTCCACTTTTGGCGGCAACCCCCTGGGCGCGGCGGTGGCCCGCACCGCCCTGCGCGTGTTGCAAGATGAAGGGCTGATCGAAAACGCCGCGCGTCTGGGCGCGTATTTGATGCAGGGCCTGCGCGATCTGGCCAGCCCGCGGGTGCACGAGGTGCGCGGGAAGGGCCTGTTGGTGGGGGTGGAACTGACCCCCGCAGCCGGGCCGGCCCGCGCGTATTGCCACGCCCTGCGCCAGCGCGGCATCCTGGCCAAAGACACGCACCACACCGTCATCCGCCTGGCCCCGCCCCTGGTGATCACCCGCAGCCAGATCGATTGGGCGCTGACCCGCATCGCCGCGGTCTTGGCCGGGTAAGAAAAGCCTGCCTCGCTCCCTCTGGGAGATTGTCGCGGGGCGCCTCCTGACCCGTCACCCTCCTGTACAGCCGTCGCGGGCTCGCCCGCGGCGGCTGTGTGGTTCCCTTGCGCACACGCGCCCCGCCGAGGTTGACCACAAGCGCCGCTTGTACTAAGATAAGTGCTGGCCGCCGTCTGCTTGCTGCTTCACTGCCCCAGACACCCGGCGGCCAATCGTCGTTCTAGCTGTTGCAACTGCCCCGGGATATCCGGTCGGGCTGTTGCGCGTTGTACCGAGTGGAGTCGTCTCCCATGCCGATTTACGAATATTTTTGTGAGACTTGCCAGGGTGAGTTCGAGGCCCGCCAGTCTTTCTTCGACAACAGCGTGCCCCCCTGCCCCACCTGCAATGGCGTGGGCCAGGTGCACAAGAAATTCTCGCCGCCTGCCATCGTCTTCAAAGGCTCCGGCTTCTATGTGACCGACAGCCGGGGCAAAAATAGCGCCGCCAGCCCCAACCGCAAGGCTGCCGGCGAAGGTGAATCCCCCGCCGCGCCTGCTGCCGCCAGCAACGGGGCCAGCGCCTCTGCCGCGGCCCCCGCGCCTGCTGCCAGCGCCAAAGATTGATCCCCTGCCATCACCCTCCGGACCTGCTAAGACCGCCATCGGCGGTCTTTTTTTTGCTCTTGGGCCGGCGCGGCGGCAACCTGATCTAAATCAGTGCAGCCGCGCCTTTGCAGCGCGACAATGGCCCCATTCGCAAGTTCTCCCCATCTGCAACGAGGCAGGTCTGGCATGTCCAACACAACTACCATTATCCATGATGTCATCATCGTCGGGGCCGGGCTGGCCGGCAGTTGGGCGGCGATGGTGGCGGCGCAGCAGGGCGTGAAAGATGTGGCTGTGCTCTCCAAAATCCACCCGCTGCGTTCGCACAGCGGCGCGGCCCAGGGCGGGATCGCCGCCGCCCTGAACAATGTGCGGCCTGTGGCGGGCACCGGCCCCCGCGGCCCGCTGGAGCAAGTCCCGCCGGGCGCGGAACCGGCCGATAGCATCGACTTGCACGTGTTCGACACGATCAAAGGCTCCGATTGGCTGGGCGACCAAACCGCCATCGAGATCATGTGCCGCGATGCCGTCGATGTCGTCTACGAATACGAACGACTGGGCTGCGTGTTCAGCCGCACACAGGATGGGCGCATCGCCCAGCGCCGCTTTGGCGGCCACAGCGCCCCCCGCGCCAACTTCGCGGCCGACTGGACCGGCCATGTGTTGCTGCACACCGCCCACGAGCAGGCCCTGCGCCACGGCGTCAAGTTCTACAGCGAGTGGTATTGCCTGGACTTGATCATCGAGGACACCATCTGCCGGGGCGTGGTGGCGCTGGATGTGCTCACCGGCGCCATCCACACCATGCGGGCCAAAGCAGTGCTGTTCGGCACCGGCGGCTATGGCCGGGCTTTCAAGATCACCTCCAACGCCTTCGCCAACACCGGCGACGGCGTGGCCATCGCCTACAACGCCGGCGTGCCGTTGATGGATATGGAATTCGTGCAATTCCACCCCACCGGCCTGTACAAACACGGCATTCTCATGAGCGAAGCCTGCCGCGGCGAGGGCGGCTATTTGCTGAACGCCCAGCAGGAACGCTTCATGGAGAAATACGCGCCCGACAAGATGGAATTGGCCCCGCGCGATCTGGTCAGCCGCTCGGAGCAGCGGGAGATCGACGAGGGCCGGGGCGTGGAGGCGGACGGGCAAGGCATCTGGCTGGATCTGCGGCATCTGGGGCGGGAAAAGATTCTGGCCCGGCTGCCGCAGGTGCGCGAGCTGGCCATCGATTTCGTCGGCGTCGATCCGATCGACGATCTGGTGCCGATCCAGCCGACGGCGCATTACAGCATGGGCGGCATCCCCACCGATGTCGATTGCCAGGTGATCGCCGATGCCAGCGGCGCGCCGGTGGTCGGGTTCTATGCTGCCGGCGAGGCGGCCTGCGTCAGCGTACACGGGGCCAATCGCCTGGGCACGAACAGCCTGCTCGAAGCCTCGGTCTTTGGCCGGCGGGCGGGCTTTGCCATCGCCGAATTCGTCAAAGGCGGGGCCAAACTCCAACCGCTTGGCGGCGACCCGGCCGCACGCCAGCGCCAGCGTGTGCGGGAGATGTTGGGGCGCGAGGGTGGCGAACTGGTCGAGGATATCGCCCAGGAATTGAAAACGACGATGACCAACAATTGCGGCATCTTTCGTGACGAAGCCAGGCTGCGGCAAGCCTGGGAAGATGTGCGGGCGTTGCAAGCCCGTTTCCGCACTGCCCGCGTCATGGACAAGAGCAGCCGCTTCAACACCGACTTGCTGGCCGCCATCGAAGCCGAGCACTTGCTCACTTTCAGCGAGGTGATCGTGGCCGGCGCGCTGACCCGCACCGAGAGCCGCGGCGCCCATTCGCGCACCGATTTCCCCAAACGCGACGATAAAAATTGGCTGAAGCACACCGTGGCCCACAAAAACGGCGCCGACGGCCCGCAACTTAGCTATAAAGATGTCGATATCGATTGGCAAAAATATCCGCCGCAGGAGCGGAAGTATTAGGTCAGTATTCAGTGTTCAGTGTTCAGTGTTCAGTATTGAGTGGTTAGTATTTAGTTTAACCAGAGCTAACAAATGAATAATGAATATCAAAAATGGAGTAAAAACGATGTCAGACAATGGAAAACATACAAACGTTATCGTCCGCATTCAGCGCTTTAATCCGGACAATGACCAGAAGCCGCGCATGCAGGACTTTCAGATCGAGTTGAAGCCGGGCACGACCATCCTCGACGCCCTGCAGGAGATCAAGACCCATCAGGATGGCAGCGTCACCTATCGCAAATCGTGCCGGCACGCCATCTGCGGTAGTTGCGCCATGAACGTGAACGGCAAGAATGAGTTGGTGTGCAAGACGCCGCTACGCGAACGCCTGGATAAAAACGGCGTGTGCACGGTGCGTCCCCTGCCCTACCTGCCCATCATCAAAGACCTGGTGGTCGATCGCACGGCTTTCTGGGAGCAATACCTGCGGGTGAAGCCCTGGCTGGCGCCCCCGCCCACGGTGCAGACCGACCGCGAGTACCGCGTTAGCCAGGAAGAGGTGGCGGCCATCCGCAACGCCGAGACCTGCATCATGTGCGGGGCCTGCTACTCCGCCTGCCAGGTCATCGCCCTGAACAAGAAATACATCGGCCCGCACGCCCTTTTGAAAGCCTTTCTGCGCGTGCTCGACCCCCGCGACGCCATCCCCGGCGAGCGTCTGGCCGACCTGGACGGCAGCGACGGCGTCTATCGTTGCCACACCATCTTCAACTGCATCGACGCCTGCCCCAAGGGCCTGAACCCGACCGAGGCCATCGAGACTCTGCGCAAGCTGGCGCAGCGTCGCCTCAAGGTCGAGGAGGAGCGGCTGGAGCGGCAGAAAACGATCACGGAGCCGATTGCGTGAAACGTGAAACGTGAAACGTAAAACGTAAAACGTCGGACAACTATCCACGCACCACGCACCACAGGAGCGTCTCATGTACAAATCCACCGGTTTCATCAGCTTTGTGCTGCGCCGTTTCACCGGCGTGGCCCTGGTTCTCTACCTTTTTCTGCACATGTGGGTGATCGGCTCGGCGCTCAGTGGTCCCGATACCTTCGATGCCCGCCTGAACATGGTGCAGACACCCTTCTTCAAGTTGGCGGAGATCGCGTTGCTGGCCGCGGTGGTCTACCACGCCTTCGACGGCCTGCGCCTGCTGATCGTGCACTATTTCAACGTCACCAACTACCGCCAGAGCCTGTTCTACGCCGCCTTCGGCATCTCCGCCATCCTCACCATCGCCGGCGGCATTCCCATCTTGCTGTTCATGCTGGAAGGATGATGTGGTACGTGGTGCGTAAAACGTAAAACGTGAAACGTCGGATAACCATCCACGCACCACGCACCACGCACCACGCACCACGCACCACGCACCACGCACCACGCACCACGCACCACGCATCACTAAAACAGGAACCCAATAATGAGAATTTTTCAATTACAGCGTTTCAGCGCCATTGCGCTATTGGTATTTCTCACCATACACATGATTGTTGTGCATTATCCCCCCTTCCACATCGACTTTGCGCAGATTCTAATCCGTCTGGAAAACCCGGTATGGAAGGCGATCGACATCGCTTTCCTGGGGGCGGTGCTGATCCACGCCCTCACCGGCGCTTACATGGTCGTTACCGATGTGGAGCGGGTCTACAGCTATCGCAAACCGCTGGCCTGGGCCGCGATCGTGATCGGCATCCTCGCCTTCGCCTACGGTTCGGCTACCATTTGGGCGTTTCGCATGCCCGCTTGAAGGGTGGTGGATAGCGGATAGTCACGGAAACCCTGCGCGGGCGCTGGGTTCAGGGCAAGGGCCGTTCTATCCTGACTGAAGATCGCCGGGCAGGGTGAGCCTCTCCCCCGCCAACGGCACCAGAATCCGCCCGGCAAAGGCCGCCGCCGCCTCGGCCCGCCACGCCTCCCGGTCGCCGGCCAGGCGGTGCACCAGGGCCAGGCTTTTGGCGCCCGCTTGCTGGGCGATGATCCCGGCGGCGCGGGCGCTGGAATGGATGCCCTCCCCGCCGGCTTTGTCTGCCTCCAGAAACGTGGCCTCGTGGATCAGCAGATCCACGCCCGCGGCCAGTTGCGTCACGCATTCGGTGGGCGCGGTGTCGCCCGAATAGCAGAGCGAAAACGCAGGCGCGCCATCGGTCGGGGCGAAATCCAGGCGCAGGGCGTAGGCCGGCAGGTGGCTGTGATGCACCAGCGCGATCTGGGCAGTGACGTCGGGTAATCCCGGCCAAAGGTGCGGCAGCATCACCGGCAGGGGATGAAAGGTGAGATCTTCGATCAGCCTGGCCGCGTAGCCCGGATAGGCGATGTCGAGCAGCGCGCGCCAGGCGTCGAGCACTTTCGGGGCCGCGGCGATCAGGCGGGGGCGGTGATGAAAGAGGAGCATGAGGCTGCCCAGGGTGTGATCGCCATGCTGGTGGCTGAAGTAGATGTGGCTGACCTCGTCAGGCGAGACGCCGGCGCCCTGGAGTTGCGCCATCAGCCCCGGCCCGGCATCGAGCAGCACGCCCGCCTGCCCGCGCCGGATGAACAGGGCGGTATGATCGCCCGGAACCGCCGGCCGAATCGCGCCAATGCCAAGGAAGATGAGTTCGGTCATGTGGGGATTGGTAGGTTGGTTGGTTGGTTGGTTGGTTGGTTGGTTAGTTGGTTAGTTGGTTGGTTGGTAAATTGGTAGATTGGTGGGTTGACGTGTAAACCGGCGATCCCCACCAATCTACCAATCTACCAACCAACCAACCAACTAACCAACTAACCAACCAACTACAACAACCCCACCCGATCGTTGAATTCGTCGATCAGGGCGTCGATCTCGTCGGTATGGCGATGGATGCTGGGCCAATAGTCGTCATCGTACCATTGCGCCTGGATCTCAGCATAGGTCTTGCCTTGCTGCTCCACCCAGGTGTAGTACTTGAGATTGTGCACGCGTTTGCGGTCGTAGTAACTCAGCTCGAGCATGTTGTCGAGGCCGGCGCCGAGCAAGTAGCGATGGAAGCGGGCCGCGGCATCCTGCGGGGTGAATTCGCCCTCTTTCTGCCGGTATTCGACCATGCGACTCATGTACAGATCCATCGAATCGGTGGCGACGGTGGCGATGATATCGTGCGAGCCCATCTCGTAATATTTCGCCATCTTGACCGCGGTCAGCATATTGGCGATGCTGGAGATGCCCAACAGGGGCAGCTGCGCCACCAGATCGGCCGGGACGCCCTGCTGCACCAGATACGCCTGACCCGCCGGCTCGTTGAACAGCCGCATCAGGCCAATGGTGGCGGCGTCATCCAGCGCCACCAGCATGTCGGTGTTCTTGACATTGTGGATCCAGGGCACATGCTTGTCGCCGATGCCTTCGATGCGGTGTTCGCCGAAGCCATTGCGCAACAACGTGGGGCACTGCACCGCCTCCGCCGCCGCGATCTTGCTGTTCGGGAACTGCTCTTTCAAGTAATCGCCGAAGGCGATGGTGCCGGCAGAACCGGTGTTCGAAGCCATGCCCCGGTACCGGTCATTCGGGCCCATGATCTGCTTCAACACCTCATGCACCGCCGGCCCGGTCACTTCATAATGCCACAGATAGTTGCCAAATTCATCGAATTGATTAAAAATGACCACATCCTGGCCCGATCGCCGCAGTTCCCAACACTTGTCGAAGATCTCTTTCACATTGCTTTCTGATCCGGGGGTTTTGATCACCTCGCCCGCCACCGCGGCCAGCCAGTCGAACCGCTCCTGGCTCATGCCTTCGGGCAGGATGGCGATCGATTCGCAGGCCAGCAGGTGGGAATCGTAGGCGCCTCCGCGGCAATAGTTGCCGGTGCTGGGCCACACCGCCTTCTGTGTGGTCGGATCGAACTGGCCGGTGACCAGGCGGGGCGCCAGACAGCCGAACGCCGCCCCCACCTTGTGCGCGCCGGTGGGGAACCACTTGCCCACCAGCAAAATGATGCGGGCGTCGACCCCGGTCAGAGCGCTGGGCAGCTCGATGTAATTGACATCGCCGAAACCGCCGCCATGCTCCTTGGGTTCATTGCGCCAGGTGATGCGGAAAAGATTGAGCGGGTTCAAGTCCCACAGCCCCACAGTGGCCAGCTCCTGTTTGATCTTGTCCGGGATGAGACTGGGATCGCGCATCTGCTTGAACGTGGGGATGATGATAGTGCGTTCGCGAGCGCGTTGCACGGCCTTGGCCAGAACAGCTTCGTTTTTGGTGAGATTGATTAATTCTGTCATGGTGGTTGGGTTGGGTTGGTTGGTTAGTTGGTTTGTTTGTTGGTTGGTCAATCGAACTCGTTCAGCCAGCGTATCTGATTTTTTAGCTGGTCGGCTGCGGTGCTCTCCAGCAGTTTTCTCAACCTGGTTATCGCTGTAGAAAGAGTGCATTTTGTTGTCAAGATTATTCCAAAATGATCCTTTTTAGAAAGCGTATATTATTTATGGAGATTAACAAAGTCACGGATATTATTAGTTAAAACGGCGCGCTGATGAGCAATAGCAAAACTGAATTGTATATCGTCCTCTTCCGTATTCATTCTCAGTTTGTACGAATTAACAACATCATAACCATATTCTCGCAAAGCTCGTGCTATTCGCCAACTCAAATTCTCATTTAGATAGATTTTAGGCAGGGCAATCGCATCTAATATGTCAAGTAAAAATGTAAATAAAATTACTTTTTATGATTCGTCAAATTCATTTTCTGGCTACGGTCATCGTAAGAAGTCAGTAATATGAATCAATCGATAATTACATAAGATATATTTGACACGAATTTTGAAACTTAGTATCATAAATATACCATAGTTAAAATTTATGTAATCAAAAATTTAGTCTTTAAGTCTTTTTGGTTTGTAAATTACGTAATCATGTAATTATGGTTCAATTTAGATGCGATTGCCCTGAGATTTTAGGGGTATTCATGGCTTAATTTTTCAATTAGCGGTTGCCAATGATCATAGGATGCCTGTGCCAATAAATTGTTCATTTCCTCTTTATTATCATGATAATACGACAGGGCGTCATGAATTTGGGCAGAGGAGAGTTGCGGATAATCCCACAAGATTTCTTCGATGGCGTTTCCTAACTGATATTGTTCCACTACTGTCCGAACCATAATCCGCGTCCCCAGAATAATCGGCTCGCCGCCTGCCACCCCTTGAACTCTGACTACATGAGGATGATCCGTCCGCTCTACAGTTTTATTCTGGTAGCTTGCATCGATTACGTCTAACATTTTGATCTCCTGGTTTTTCAGTTGGTTGGTTAGTTGGTTGGTTAGTTAGTTGGTTGGTTGGTTGGTTAGTTGGTTGGTTGGTTGGTGGGTGGGTGGGTGGGTTGGTGGGTTGGTAGATTGGTGGGTTGACGTGTAAACCGGCGATCCCCACCAATCTACCAATTTACCAATTTACCAACCTACCAACCAACTAACCAACTAACCAACCTCCCAATACCCCTTTCACAGCAGTGAGGTTCGGGGCGACGTGGTGGGGGTGGGTGGCGACGATCTGCACCGATTTCATGGCGCCGGCGACATCTTTGAGGCCGTTGCCGGTGTTGATGACGACGATACGATCATCCCGACCCACCAGCCCTTGGGCGACTGCTTTGACCAGCCCGGCATAGCTTGCCGCCCCCGCCGGCTCGGCAAAAACACCACAGCCACGGGCCAGCGCGGGGATGGCGGCCAGGATCTCCTCGTCGCTGACGGTGACGTAGGCGCCATGGGTCTCAGTCACAGCGGCCATGGCCTTGATGCGGTCGCGCGGCAGCCCGGCGCTGATGCTGTCGGCCAGGGTGCGAGCGTGGATCGGCGCTTTACTGAGCACATCCTCGCCTTTGGCCCAGGCCTCGGCCAGGAAATTGCTGCCCGCAGCCTGCACGCCGATGATGCGCGGCATGTGGTCGATCCAGCCCAGCGCCAGCAGGTCGCGCAGGCCCTTGTGCACGCCGCCGATGATGCAGCCGTCGCCGACGCTGACGAAAATGGCATCCGGGGCCTGCCAACCCAATTGCTCGCAGATCTCGAAACTGACCGTCTTTTTGCCCTCGGTCATGTAGGGATTGAAGCCGGTGTTGCGGTTGTACCAGCCGAACGCGTCCGCGGCCTGCAGGCAGAGGTCGAAAGCGTCGTCGTAGGCGCCGTCGACCAGCAACACGGTCGAGCCATAGGCCAGCAGTTGAGCGATCTTGGCCGGCGGCGCGGCCGCGGGCACGAAGATGACGTTCGCCTGGCCCACGCTGGCGCACAATCCGGCCAGCGCCGCCGCGGCATTGCCGGTGCTGGCCGTGGTCAGGATCTCGGCCCCGCGCTCGCGGCCCTTGACCACAGCAATGGCGCTGGCCCGGTCTTTGAAGGAGGCGGTGGGATTGCGGCCATCATCCTTCACCCAGAGATGGCGCAGACCCAGGCCCGCGGCCAGCCGCGGCGTCTCGTACAGCGGCGTCCAGCCCACAGCCAGGGGCGGAACCGTCGCATCCACCGCCACCGGCAGCAGCGGCTTGTACCGCCAGATCGTGAAATCTCTGTGGTTGTTCAGCGATTCCAGGCTGATTGCGGCGGCGATGGCGTTATAATCGTACACCACATCCAAAATGCCCTCATAGCCATGATCGGGGCAGACATACGCAATCTCTTCCGGCAAGTAAGTCTTACCGCAGATGAGGCATTTAAGATGCGTTACGTGGTTCATGGGTTGGTTGGTTGGTTGGTTGGTTGGTTGGTTGGTTTGTTGGTTGGTTGGTTGGTTGGTTGGTTGGTTGGTTAGTTGGTAGATTGGTAGGTTGGTAGATTGGTAAATTGGTAGATTGGTGGGTTATTTCGTTTTTCGGCGATCTCTACCAATTTGCCAACCAACAAACCAACCAACCAACCAACCAACCAACTAACCAACCAACTAACCACTGATACGCGTCCCTGTCTCGCCGGCGAGGGCGCGGGCGATGTTGGGCGGGTCGGTGATGAGCGCATGCTGGCCGCCCCGCTCCAGGAAATTGATGCAAGCCTCGATCTTGGGCTTCATGCTGCCGGGCGCGAAGTGGCCCGCAGCCATGTAGGCCCTGGCCTCGGCCACCGTCATGCGATCCAGCCATTGCTGGTTTGGTTTGCCAAAGTGGATGGCCACCCTTTCCACACCGGTAGAGATGATCAGCATGTCGGCCTGCACGGCGTTGGCCAGCAGCGCGCTGGCCCGATCCTTGTCGATCACCGCCGGCGGCGCGCCACGAATTTCGCCGTCGGCTGTACGGATGACAGGAATGCCGCCGCCGCCCACCGCAATCACGATCCAACCGGCATCGACCATCGTACGGATGGCGTTGACCTCCACGATCTCCAGCGGTTGCGGGCTGGCGATGACGCGACGATAGCCTCGCCCGGCATCCTCCACCACCGACCAGCCCATCTGCTCGAAGACCTGCGCCTGCGCGCGGTCGAGAAACGCTCCGATCGGCTTGGAAGGGTTCTGAAAACCGGGATCATCGGCAGCCACCAGCACCTGCGTGACCATGGTCACGGCCCGGCGGTAGAGCTGGCGGCGCAAAAATTCATTATTGAGCGATTGCTGCACCATGTAGCCGATGCTGCCCTGCGTGTCCGCGCCGATCAGGTCGAGCGGCACCGGGTGCACCTCGGGCATGGCCAGCTCGGCCCGGCGCAGGATGAACCCTACCTGCGGGCCGTTGCCGTGGGTGATGATGGTGTTCCACCCCTGCGCGACCAGATCAGCGATGTGAGTGCAGGTCTCCCGCACTGCGGCCCACTGATGTTCGACTTGGGGATGGTCTTTGTCGGTGATGAGAGAGTTGCCGCCGATGGCGATCACGGCGGTGCGAGCGCGTTCAGGCATGAATGGCGTCCTTGGGATGATGATGGGTGCGAAGGGATGAAAGCCGGGGCAGGGGCCGGCGGAGTGCGTGGCTGGATGCGGTCACAGCAGCGGGCCGAAAAGGGCAGTGGCCGCGGCTGTGGTGGCCGCAGCCACCGTGGGCAAAGGCATCTGCCAGAGTTCGGCCAGCCGGGCAGCGACGAGATGCACATGGGCTGGCTCGTTGCGCTGGCCGCGGTGGGGATGGGGCGCCAGATAGGGCGCGTCAGTCTCGATCAGGGTGCGATCGGGCCGGAGATGGGGGACGAGGGCGTGCAGATCGCGGGCATTTCGAAAAGTCACCGGCCCGGCCAGACCGAGGCAAAAGCCCCAGTCGTACGCCTCCTCCGCCATCTCCCGGTCGCCGGAGAAGCTGTGCAGGACGCCGGCAAAGGGCCGCGCGGCCAGCGGCGAGCCGGGCAGAGTCTCGCGCGCCCAGGCCCGCAACTGCGCCCGCACCGCCGCGTGCGCCTCTCGGTCATGGATGATCACCGGCAGACCGAGGGCCGCGGCCAGATCCAGTTGCTGGCGAAAGACCTGGGCCTGCACTTCCGCAGGAGTGCGCTGCCAGTACCCATCCAGCCCGATCTCGCCAATGGCCACGGCTTTGGCATGGCCGGCCAACTCGCGCAGCGCGGCCAGCGTGTGCGGGCCGAAATCTGCGCACTCGTTGGGGTGCACCCCCACCGCCGCGTACACCTGGGGATAGCGTTCGGCCAGGGCGATGGCCCTGCGGCTGTGGGCCAGATCGATGCCGATAGTGAGGATGGCGGCCACGCCCGCGGCCTGCGCCCGCGCCAACACCGCATCGCGATCCTCGTCGAACTGGGGCAGATCGAGGTGACAATGCGAATCGACAAGCAGCGGGGCGGGAGAGGAGGGAGTCACGAAGTGAGACGACGCAAGATCGCTTCCAGCCGGGCCGGGTCGGCGGCGAGCAGGCGGGCCAATTCACGGCCCGCGGCCAGGAGATAGGGCGCATCCCCGCCGGGGAGCTGGCAGCGGGCCGCCCGACGCAGGCTGGCCGCCAGCAATTCTTCGGCGGGGCACTGGCTATTGTTGAGCACGGTGCGAAAATAATCAAACCGGGCCAGGGCGCGGCGCACTTCGGCGTCCGCGCAGGCATAGATCGGCTGCAAAGCCGCGGGGGGCCGGGGCGGGATGCGCTGATAGACCTGATCGCCGCGGGCATAGGCCACGGCCAGCGCCGTGATCTCCACCGGCGTCTGGCGGCGCTGGCGCATATCCTGGATGCGGGTCTCGTCCATCTCCTCGCCCGCGGCCACGATCTGCCGCACGAAGGGATCGTCGTGTACAACCACATCATACACCAGCCCGTAGACGCTTTCCGTGGCCACATCGGCCCGGATCAGGGCGCCGAAGGGCGGGGGCGCGTCATCCACATGGTTGTAGCCAAAGGTGTAGGCCGCGGTGCTGCTACGCAGGACGCGGCCCAGCAAAATGGGCGTGTTCATCAGCGGGAGTAACCTCGGCTCAGGTCTTTTTGGCGCGCTTTGGGCGATGGTTCGGGCAGGGCGCCGGTGCGGCGGGCCAGTTGCACCGCGAGCATCTGTTCGAGATCGCGCTTTTCTTGCTGCGAAACCACGGCCAACTCATCGGCGCGGGCCAGGACGTAGGGAAAACGCATGCCAACACAGTCATGGTACAGCGCGTTCTGCACCCGATCGGCCCACTGCGGCTGCCGCGCCACCCATTCCGGCAGGTCGATACGGGCGATCTGCGCCCAGTCCGGGCCTTGGCGCTGGGCCACGTTGAGATAGAAGAAGCAGATGCGCTGGCCCGCGGGCGCAAATCGCTCGCGATTGACTCTGGCGGTGGTGGCGAAGAGGGCGGAGCGCTGGTTGGGCCCGAGCAGGCGGGCGAAGAGGGCGGCGTCGCTGAGGCCCCGGTACGGGCTTTGCTGCACTTCCTCCCGCGTGATCTGGGCGGCGTCGAGAGCGCTGATCCACAACAAACGGATGACATTGGCCGAGCGGGGGGTGCTGACGAAGCCAATGGGCGTGGCCTGCACCCGCTGCAAGGTGTGCAAACAGTCGATGTAGCGGCTGAGGTCGGCAGTGATGCCGGCGTCTTCCCCCCCTTCGGCCTCGAACAGGTCTCGTTCGCCCAGCCACATCATCAGCTGGCCATCTTTGATCGCCAGGATCAGGGGGTCGAGATCGCCGCCGCCCCGCGTCCGTTCCTCCACGGCCAGCGCGGCCAGGCGCTGCATCTCCGCCAACTCGCGGCGGGCGTTGATGCGCTCGGCCTTGATCAGATTGCCGCGAACATCGTAGAGTTCGGCGTCGCTGAAATGCAGGCTGGGCTGCGTCTCGACCTGCGGGGCGGCGGCGCTGCCCTGCCGAAAGATGATGGCGCCGGTGTTGAGCAGGTAATAGAGCAAGGGCCCATGCCGATCGGGGTAGATCTGCGAGCCGTCCACCGCGATCAGGGTGGCGGATTCGGGGGGGGAGGTGGGCCGGTGACGGCGATCGAGGGTCGCTTCCACCGGCTCGGCCCCGCGCCAGGTGTGATCCAGCTTCAGCGCCAGCTCGATCTTGGCTTGCAGGGCCGCGTCGACCGGGGTGCGTTGCAGTTGCGCCGCGGCGTCCTCAGCCAATCTGCTATATTCTTTTTGGCGTTGAGCGATCTCTGCGCCCATCGCTTCTAGAGGATCGAGCAGTTTACGTAATTCCAGCATGCTTGCGTGATTTATCTAGGAAAAAACCCTAAAGGTTTCCAAAACCTTTAGGGTTTGGGCTGAGAAACGTATGCACTGCGAGAGATGCGGCCTGCAGGGAGGACAACGCCGATCGCAAAGGGGGCGTCTCTCGTGCGCAGCAGCATACCGCCGAGCCACAGTCTACGTCAAGCCTTCGGGCCAGAGAGGATCGCCATGCCGCCGAATGAGAGCCGCCGAATGAATTCGGCGTCTGATACAAAAAACCCGTTAAAACGGGTTGTCGATGGCGTTATCATGCCATAAAAACCTGCTTTAGCAGGTTTCCGATACCAGACCGTGAATTCATTCACAGGTTGCCGCCGAATGATCCTTCCATCATCGCCCGGCTACAGCACAGCGCCCCGCGAACGGGGCTTGACAGCGCACGCCGACCACGCGTGCTCTGGTCAACCGTTGGCGCACTACGGGGCCGTCCCAAATGGAGATTGACGCCGGCCGCAAAACCCGCTAGAATCGGGCTGTTTGGGATGGAAATCATTGGTTTCGGCCCACATCGCTGCAACCGCACAATCGTCCTTTTCACACACCGAGGAGCTTCCCCCCATGGCAAACGATACCTTCATCGATCTGGATCTGCGCATCTTCAAGGCCGGGCCGGACACCTTCCTGGTCACCGCGCAGACGCCGGGCAGCGGGCTGGCCAGCGGTCAACTGGATTGGGCCGCGCTCAGCCAGCCCGATTTTACCAGCCTGATCGAGCGCATCCGCGAGGAACCGTTCACCGCCGATGTCGCCCTGTTCGAGCAGGTGGGCGAAACCCTGTTCAACGCCCTCTTTCAGGGGCAGGCGCGCGATCTCTTTATCAGCATCTATTCGCAGCGGGTACAAAGTGTGGCGGACACGCATCTGCGCCTGCGCCTGGATATCAGCGAATCTGCCGGGGAAGTGGCGATGCTGCCCTGGGAATTCATGCACTGGAACAACTTCTTCCTGGCCACGCAGGTGAAGACGTTGGTCACGCGGCAGTTGCTGAACCTGAATTACGGCAACATCAAATCCCTGACCGTGGCGGGCAAACCCAAGGTGCTGGTGGTCATCCCCCGCGGCTCCGGCCTGGCCACCGACGAGGAGGAAACAACGATCCGCGCCGCCCTGACCGCGGCAGAACTGCCCTTCGAGGTGCTGAAAGGCCGCGTGCCGGTGAAGCTTGTGGATGACACCCTGGCCGCGGGCGGCTATCACATCCTGCATTTCATCGGCCATGGCGAGTTCCGGGAGGAGGATGATGGCCGTGTGCAGGGCAGCCTGCGCTTCAACGCCTCCTGGCCGGAGGACAACGAGGCCGCGGACGAGGAATGGGTGACCGATAACAAGCTGCAAGCCCTGCTGGGCAACTACGAAGATCTGAAGCTGGTGGTGCTCAACGCCTGCAAGGGGGCGGAGGTGGAGACTCGCAGCGGGCGCGGCTTCATCGGCGCGGCGCCGGCCATCTTACGGGCCGGGGCGCCGGCGGTGGTGGCCATGCAATACGCCATCCGCGATGATGTGGCCCTGCAATTCGGCGAGACCTTTTACAAACGGCTGACCAGCGGCGAGCACTGCGGGCAGGTGGATATGGCCCTGGCCGCGGCCCGCAACGCCTGCTTCCTTTTCATGAGCAAGGATCGCGGCTTTGCCACCCCCGTGCTCTATCTGCGCTCGCAGGATGGCAAGATCTTCGAATGCGAGGGCAAGTCCGAGTCGCAGAAGAAAGAGAGGCCCGCGCCGGTCGAAACCTGCCCGCCCCCGCCCAAACCGGAGGACTCGCTGCTGCACGATCACCGCCACAGCACCGCCCAAACCCTGCTGGCCGCGGTCAAATCGACCCAGGAGCAACTGAGCCTGGCCCAACGCCAGATCAGCCACCTGCAAAAGATGAAATTCGAGAATCCTCTGCTGGCAGCCGGCGGCATGGTCGACTTGCAGATCGAGCAACTGGAGGCGCAGAAGCAGAAGATGGAGCAGCGGCTGGAAGAGGAAATCGGGGTGCTGCGCTGGAAACTGCACGAGGTCTGCCTGGAGCGGGAGAAACAGGCGCAGAAGCTGGTCGGCTTGCAGGAGCAACTCAACGACCTGCAAAAACGCAACGACTACGTGCCCTACAGCCTCAAGACCAACATCTCCGACACGCAAAAGCGCGTGCGTGAACTGGAGACGCTGTTGCAGCAGGGCGAGGCCTTCCGCTGAGCCGCGGCGCCGGTGGTTGGGCGGAGTTCGATAGGTTGACCCATTTTGGCGTCCATGTTACGCTGCCGGCAGCGTTTTTGTTCAGGTCATTTTCCCGCCCCACTCGCTTGCAGATTTTTCGGTGCGCCGTTTCCTTCCTCTCGCTGTGATGATCCTGGTCCTGGCCGGGGCCTGGTTCGCGCGCGAACGCGTGCTGAGTGTGGGGAGCGCGCTCATCGGTTCGATCGTGGGCCGGCAGATGACTTCGCCAGAAATGATAGAGCAAGAGAAAACGCTGAGTGATATCGAGGCGACGCAGGCCACTGCCGAAGCGGCGACAGTGATTGCGAAATTGGTGCAGGAGCATGCAGCGCAGGCGGCGGAGGCGCAGGCTGTGCAGGCGCAGGCCGTGCAGGCGCAGGAAGCCCCGCCCGCGGCCCCGCCCGCACCCATTCCCCCCACGGCTGTGCCCTTCGTGCAGCCCACGCCGTTGCCGTGGCGCCAGCATCAGGTGCAGCCGGGCGACACCCTGGCAGCGATCGCCCGCGCCTATGACACCGACGTGGAAACGCTGATGGCCGAGAACAAGCTGATCAGCGCCGATGTGCTGGTGGTGGGGCGCACCCTGTTTATCCCGCCGCCGCCCACGCCCTCCCTGCCGCCGCCCAACACCGAGGTGTACACAGTGCAGGCTGGCGACACCCTCAGCGCCGTGGCCCGGCGGTATGGCATCGGCCTGGCAGACCTGAAAGCCCTCAACCCTCACCTGCCCAGTCCCGATCGCCTCAGCGTCGACACCGTCCTGTTCATCCCTGTGCAGCCCACGCCTACCCCCCGGCCCACAGCCACGCCCGTGCCGCAGGTCCGCATCGTGGAGGAACCCACCCGCCCCCCGGTCGAGCCGCCGCCGCCCGTGCCCACGCCCACACCCACACCCGCGGACGTGGCTGTCACCTTCGCCGACTGCCCGCCGGCGCGGCAGGAAAGCCGGGTGTGGGGCCTCTCCTTCTGCCGCCCTATCGACGAGGGGTGGACGGTGCAGGAATGGCGCGATACGGATCAGCCCGGCGTGTTGATCTTTTTCGAGGATGAGAAGGGCGTGCGCAGTCTTTACGCCATTTCCCGCAGCGAAGGCGCGGCCAAAAAGCCCCTCAGCAGCGTGCTGCAGGCAGCTCAAGCCGCCGCGCCCGACCAACTCGCCCGCGCCCTGCCCGGCGGCGTCACCCTGGAAGGGGAATGGCAGCGCATCGCCGACGCCGCCACCGCGGGCCAGGCCGATCAGCGGGCGGAGATCGCCGGGCGCTACACACTCGCCGACATCGCGGCCCGCGTCCGCCTGATCGTTTTCAATCACGCCAACCGGCGCTGGCAAGTGCTGATGATCGCTCCCACCGCGCGCTGGAGCGCGGAGGCAGATGTGGGCGTCTTCGACCGCGTGCACACGAGTCTTGAAGTTTTTGCGCCGTGACGGGGCCGGCGAACGCTAGAGGAGGCGGGGCGGGGCGGGTTATACGTCGAAAAAGGCCCTGGCCCATGCCACCGCGCCATATTTGCTCCAGCAAAGCAGATGCGCAGGCGCGGCCGGGCGAAGACGGCCAAGGGGCAGGCCCAACCAGGCCGCGGGATGCAAAGTGGCGCAGGCCAGCGCCTGGCTGAAGCTGGCCCCGGTGTGGGCCATGAACCGGCGCACATCCTGCGCCTGTAAGGGCCGCTGCGAGCTGCCGCTGAGCAGCACCCGATCCGGCCCGAAATGCCGCCACAGCGCCGCCATCTGTTCGGGCGGGTCGTTGACGGTGGCCAGCGCGTAGGCCGCGGCGGGCAGGGGCTCGGCCACACGCTGCCAGCGCACCGCCACAGGCCCCGCCGCCAGATAGGGCTGCACGTCGGCGGCGGCGGCGGTAAGCAGGAGGATGCGCACGCCCGCGCGCCGGGCCGGGGCCAGCAGCTCCGGGTCGGGGCAGGCTGCCGGGTCGAGGGTGAGCATGCGGATACGATCATGCGCCGCGACCCACACATCCTCCCAGGCCGGCGGGGGTGTGCTGCTGCGCAGCCAGGGGCCGATCAGATGCAGGCCCAGGGACTGCGCGCCGGCGGTGGACAGTTGCTGCGCTGCCCTGGCCAGAGCCGGCAGATCTTGCTTCTGTCGCAGCGGGCAGGCCCGCAGATAGGCAGTCACGCCCGCCGCCGACGAGGGCGCGGGGGCAAAATCGAATTGCGCCAGATCGATCAGGCCGGGGGTCAGCCGCCCCCCTTCGGCGTCGATCAAGCGGGTGGTCGCGGGCAGGGGGATGGCCGCGCTCTCGCCCACTGCCAGGATGCGGCCGCCAGCCGCCAGCAGCAGGCCCTTGGGCAGGATGGCATCGGGCGTGTAAAGATCGGCGTTGATAATGGCGATGGGCGCGGTCATCACGGCCTCAGCGCTGGAAAAGGCTGCGCAGCACCTGCACATCCCCGCGGTCGAAAACGCCCAACCCCAGGGCAAAGAGGATGTACAGTCCGGCGCCGAGCAGCAGAGCGGCCCACAAAGGCAGGCCGGGCAAGAAGAAGAGGGTGGCAGCCATCAAGGCCGCGGCCAGCAGCGGCCGGCCCAGACAAAGGAGGTTGAAATCGATGGCGTAACTGTGGCTGGCCCGCCAGGAGAGGAAGGCGCCGCCGCTGTAGAGGATCAGCAGGCCCCAGGCCGCGCCGGACGGCCCCAGCCAGGCGCTCAGCCCGGCCAAGACGACCACTCCCACCCCCACCATGGCCGCGGTGATCTGGAAGGCGAGATGGGGGTGAGCCCCGGCCATGAGCACGCGCGTCAGCAAGATCTGGCCAAAATAGGCCAGCAGCGCCCAACTCAGCACCGCCAACACCTCGGCAGCGGGGGCGTAATCGGGCCGGCGATAGAGCAGGGCGATGAGATCAGGCGCGAGCAGGGTGGTTCCGGCAGCCACAGGCAGCAGCAAAATGAAGCCGTAGGAGAGGGCCTTGCCGGTGGCGAGGGCAAAACGTTCGCGGGCCTGCACATGCAACCGCGAAAGGGTGGGATAGATGGCGTCGGTGAAGGAGAGCACCAGGGTCATCAGCACTTTGACGAACTGGAACGCGGCATCGTAGAGGCCGGCGGCGATCTCCCCCGCCAGCACAGAGAGGATGAGCACATCCAACCGCTGCAGAAGGGCGTCGAACGCGGCCATGCCAAAGAAGTCGGTGGATTGGCGCAGCAGCCCGCGGGTGAAGGCGCCATCCCAGGCGGGGCGGGTGATGTATCCCAGGCGCAGCGCGGCCGCGGCCACGGCCACCGCGGCCAGGCTCAGCCCGGCGATGCGGATGGCAGCCAGGGCCAGCACGCTCCCGCCGGCAGAGAGCAGGATCACGGCCACTGCCAGTTGGGCGATGGAGCTGGCCACTTCGGCGTAGACCAGGTAGTGCATGCGCTCGTGGGCGCGCAGCAGCGCGCCCGCCACCGAATAGAGGGTGAAGAGGGGCAGGGCCAGCACTGCCAGCCACAGCATCTGTTTGGTGTCGGCGGGGTAAGGCATGAGGGCTACCACCCCGGCCATGAGCACCATGAAGGCCAGGGTGGTTAGCCCTTGCCCGGCCAGCCCGGCCCAGAAGAAGCGGTTGCCGGCCGCGGCATCGCGTGCCACCTCGCGGGTGATCAGCCGGGGCAGGCCAAAGGAGGCGAGCACCTGGAAGATGTTGAGGAAGGCAAGGAGGATGCTGAATTTGCCCTGCCACGCCACCCCATAGACGTTGGCAATGTAGATGATCAGCACAAAGCCCAAGAGCATGCGAATGCCTTGGGCCGCGCTGAGGAAGAGGGTGTTGCGGGCGACGGTACGGGTGATGGACATCGGCGGGCATGCTGCGTGGTGGGCGGGTGCTATCGATGCCTTGTTTTGCCAATCAGCGGTAGCCAGGAAAATCAGCGCCCCCGGCAGGACTCGAACCTGCGACGCAGGGTTTAGGAAACCCTCGCTCTTTCCTCTGAGCTACGGGGGCAGGGGGCAGTGGTCAGTGGTCAGTATTCAGTATTCAGTGATCAGTGGTCAGGATGGGTCATCGTCCTTCGTCCTTCGTCTATCGTCCTTCGTCCATCGTCCAGGCAGCTTGGGTTTAGTTTAGCACGCCGCCCCATCCCCTGCAATGCCGGGCATGGGGCAATCGCCGCGGGATATGCTAAGATGTAAGCATGACAGACGGTAAAATCATCCACGGTTTTAGCGACCGCCTGGCCATCGATCAGGAAGTGCAGGCGCTGGCCCATGCCGCCAATGTCCTGGAAATGGAGCAACGCGCCCAGAGTCTGGCTACCAAAGGCAAGGCCGTGCTGCCCGCGCTCCTGCGCCGGCTGGATACGGACGATCCCACCCTGCGCGGCGGGCTGGCCCTGCTCGCCCAGCGCCTGGACCGCGACTTGATCGTGCCCGCGCTCTACAACGTCGCCGCGGACAGCCGCCGTCCCCCCGCGGCCCGTCTCACCGCCGTGATGCTGCTGGAACGCTACCTGCACGAAAACATCGACCCCGCCCTCTCCCCCTACCTGCCCCAAGCCGCGGATGTGGCCCGCCAAAGCGCAGAACAGGCCCTGCACATCGCCCAAACCCAGCCCCTGGTGCTGATCGAATACGCCGAACAACTGCGCCAGGAGCCGCCCGATGTCATCGACTCCGTCATCGACATCATCGCCGGCCTTGCCGACCCCGCCCGCGCCGATCTGCTGCTGGCTATCGCCGCCCTCGGCGACCTGCGCCTGCTCGCCCGCATCCTGCCTCTGCTGGGCGCCATCCGCCACCCCTTCGCGCTTGCCGCCCTGCACACCCTCATCCATCTTGCCGACCCCCACAGCCGGCCCGCCATCCTCCGCCAGATCCGCAAATTGCGCCTGGCCGGCGTGCCCCCCGCCCCGCCCCCTCTGCTCCGCAGTCTGTGGACGCCGACCAGCGCCCAGGGCCAGAGCCTGCTCTGGTTCATCCACCGCCAGCCGCAGGATACCCAGGCCGGCCTGCTGATCTGCATCCTGCACGACCAGCTTGGCATTGTGCAGGCCGACGCGCAGCCGGCCATAAACCTCGACACCCTGCCCTTCCCCGCCGCCCCCGGGCATCTGCACCACCTGCGCCTGTCCGACAGCAGCCAAATCTTGCATCTGATCGAACTGCACCCGGCCCAGGGCCTGGAACTGCTGGCCGCGGCCATCGGCCAGATGCAGGCAGCGGAACAGCCCGCGCCCGGCGAACTGATCCTGTTCGGGCGCTGGCTGTGGCAGAGCGATGACCCCGCCCGCGACCCGGCGGCGGCATGGCCCGATCTGCCTCCGCCGGCGGCAGAGGGCGCCTTCAGCAAGCTGCTACAACACCCCGCCTTCGCCTCCTGGGCCTGGGATCTGCCCGATATCGCACTCCTGCTCCGCCAACACGACCCGGCCACGGCCCTGATCGCGGCCAGCCCGGCCCACCGCCAGGTGGCAGCGCGCCTGGCCACGGCCCCGGTGGCAGGCTTGCTGGCCGCGCGGCTGCGCACCCAGGCCCGCTGGTTCAGCCTCATCACCGACGCCGCTGCCGGCAGCCACGCTGGCCTCTGCCTGGCCGCGGCGGCAGCAGTGGAGCAAGGACAAGCCGACCACCCCTTCGTCCAGGCCCTGGCCTGGCGCAGCCTGCTCCACGCCGCGGCCACCACCACCGCCCGCCGCAGCCGCATCTCCCACCCGCCTTCCCCTCCGCATCTGTCATGACCACCGCACACCTCTATCCCGTCATCCTGGCCGGCGGCGTGGGCAGCCGCTTGTGGCCGCGCAGCCGCAAAAACATGCCCAAACAATTCCTCGATCTCACCGGCCATGGCCGCAGCATGCTGCAAGAGGCCTACGACCGCATGCTGCCCCTGACCCCGCCCGATCACATCTTCGTGATCACCCACGCCGAATACGCGGCCATCGTGCGCCAACAACTGCCCGACCTGCCTGCGGCCAATGTCGTGGGCGAGCCCGCGGCCCGCGGCTCCGCCGCAGCCATCGGTTTGGCAGCGCTGCATCTGGCCCGCCGCGATGCCGACGCCATCATGGCCGTGCTCACCGCCGATCACCTCATCCGCCAGCCCCAGGCCCTGCGCCAGGCCCTGACCGCGGCCAGCGCCCTGGCCCAGCAGGGCGAGCTGATCACCCTTGGCATCCACCCCGCCTACGCCGAGACCGGCTACGGCTACATCGAAATGGGCGAGGAACTGGGCCGCTACCACGATCTGGCTGCCCGCCGCGTGCGCCGCTTCCGCGAAAAGCCGGATCAGGCCACGGCCACACAGTTCCTGGCCGCGGGCAACTACGCCTGGAACAGCGGCATGTTCATCTGGCGAGTCGATGCGATCCTGGCCGAATTCGCCCGGCAGATGCCCGCCCTGCACGCGGCCCTGACCGCGCTGGCCCCCGCCCTGGCCGGCCCCGACGAGGCTGCCGCCTTTGCCCGGCACTGGCTGCCCCTGGCCGGCAACATCACCATCGATTATGGCGTGATGGAGGGCGCGCAGGCGGTGGCGGTCTTCCCCGTCGATCTGGGCTGGGATGACATCGGCTCCTGGGCGGCGCTGCGCGATGTCCTGCCCCAAGATGCCGCCGGCAACGTGGCCCAGGGCCGCCATCTGGCCATCGACAGCGCCAACACCCTGGTCTACAGCCCCGACCGCCTGGTGGCCACCATCGGCCTGCACGATATGATCGTGGTCGACGCCGGGGATGTGCTGCTGATCATGCCGGCGGCGCGGGCGCAGGAGGTCAAGCAATTGATCGATCTGCTCAAACAACAGGGCTGGGAAGGCTATCTGGACTGACAAGCCCCCACGACCGGAGCAAACGGCCCGCTATCTTACCCTGCTGCGCTCCGCCTTGTGCTATACTGCACGCCATATCACTCCCCTCCCTCACCCTTCTCTCCCATCTGTTTTGGAGATGCATATGTCCACACAAAACAACCGTCGCCTGCCCTGGCTGATCGGCGGCGCCCTCCTTTTCATCCTCCTCTGCTGCGCGTGTATCATCCTGGTGGCTCTGGCCGCGGCCTTTTTCACCCCCAGCAGCAGCCAGGGGAGGCCCTCGCAGATTGAGCTGCCCCCGCGCATTCAAGTCACGCCGCCGGCGATCCCCACGCCGCGCATCGAGCGCGTGCTGCCCACCCCCCTGGCGCCGATCGAACCGGGCGCGGCAGAAGATGCCGAAACCGCCATCTACACCAACGTGTACGAGCGCGTCAACCCCAGCGTGGTGGCGGTGCGGGTCATCGACGCCGCCCTGCTGGATCAAGCCCCGGATCCGAACATCCAGCCCTTCTTCTTCAACACCGGCGAAGGCTCCGGCTTTGTGATCGATACCGCGGGCCACATCGTCACCAATCGCCACGTCATCCTTGGCGCCGGCCGGGTGGCCGTGCAGTTCTACAACGGCATCCAGGCCATCGCCGAGGTGCTAGGCTCGGATGCAGACACTGACATCGCCGTGCTCAAGGTCGATCCCGCCGGGCTGGATCTACGGCCCGTCGCCTTTGGCTCGATCGATGATCTGCGCGTAGGCGAGCGCGTGCTGGTGATCGGCAACCCCTTCGGCAACAGCAACACCCTCACCACCGGCATCATCTCGGCCCTGGGCCGCGACCTGAACCTGCCGGACAGCCCCTTCCGCCTGCCGGAAGTGATCCAGACCGACGCGGCCATCAACCCCGGCAACAGCGGCGGCCCCATGCTCAACGCCCGCGGGGAAGTGATCGGCGTGGCCTTCATGCTGCAATCCTCCACCAACAGCAACGCCGGCATCGGCTTTGGCATCCCCGTCTATTTTGTCGAGCGGGTAAGCCGCGCCATCATCGCCGAAGGGCGGTACCAGCACAGTTGGATCGGCATTCGCGGCAGCACCCTCTCGCCTGTCTTGATCGAAGAACTGGGCCTGGAAGTGCAGGCCGGCGCCCTCGTGCAAGAGGTCATCCCCAACGGGCCGGCGGCCAAGGCGGGATTGCGTGGAGGCGCGGAGAGTCGCACCGTCGAAGGGGTGCCCTTCCTAGTGGGCGGCGATATCATCATCGCCATCGACGAACAGCCGGTGCGCGTGTTCGAGGATCTGCTGGCCTATCTGGGCCGCTATGGCGAGCCGGGCCGCGAGGTCACCCTCACCATCCTGCGCGACGATCGCACCGAACAGATCACCGTCTCCCTGGAACCGCGGCCAGAACAATTGGATCAGTAGACATTGCTCGTTATTGGGTATCGGATATTGGGTATCGATGAGGAAATAACCAATATCCGATATCCAATTCGCCGCCGCAGATCGCTTGATAATACGCCGCCTCCTGGGGAAAGGCAGCCAGCGCGGCCTGGCGGGCGGCGTCGCCGATGGCCGCAGCCTGACGCAGATTCTCGATCATGCCGGGATAGGCCCAATAACGGGGCAGCACCAGCAGAGGAGTGTCGATGCGGCGCTCTTCTTTGCCCAAGGGAACCCAGTTGTACAAGAGTGGCCCGCGGGGATAGGCAGTGAAACCGAGGCGATAGCCTGCCTCCTCGGCGATGGCAACCGCTCGCGGCGTGAAATTGCCCCCCGGCCAGATGAAAACGATAGGGCGCTGACCAAAATGCTGGCTGAGAATGGGAATGGGGTCGAATAACTCCTCGCGAATGAGGCGTTCGGGGGTGCTGCCGGTGATGTAAAGGTGGCGCAGGCCGTGCGACTGCACATCGATCAGACCGCTGGCGTCCAGGCGCTCCACGCGCTCCCACAGCCCGCGATGTTGAGCGGTGTTGGCGATAATCCAGCCCAGAGTCACAGTCCAGTGATTGCGTGTGAGCACGGGCAGGAATTGCTGTTCGACTGTGCCGATGCGGCGATCATCGACAATGAGCAACAACGAGCGGGCGGGGATGGCGGCGTTTTCATAGAGAAAAGCGGCAGCCTGGGCGCTGGTGACAGTCTCGAAACCCAAGTCTTGGGCGAGGGCCATGGTGCGGCGGAAGTAACTGGCGGGCGTCCAGGTATCGCCGTTGCCGCGGTTGGCCCGCGCCCCCACCCCGTGATACATGATCGGTACGAGAATGGTTCCGGGGGTGCTGCCGGCAGGGTTCCAGCGTCGTTCCAGATAGCGGCAGACATCGGTTTCGTAGGCCACGGGCTGCACGCCGCGGTTGAGTCTGGTGGTGGTAAAAGGCGCGGGCGGGAGGACTGTGGCCGGAACCGGGGTGGCCGTGGGCGTGGTTGTGGGCGCCAGCGTGGGCGTGATCGTGGGGCTGGGGGCAACGAGAAGGCGGACAGGCGTGCGTGTGGGCGGGGGCGTCGGCGCCGCGGGGAGGACGCGGGCGCTGACAGGCGCATTATCCCGGCAGCCAGCCAACAGCAGCAGGATCAGACAGCCGCCGAGCATACAAATCACGGTACTACAAAAACGAAGGCGCATGAGAAATTCGTATGTTCTCAATCATTGGGGGCAAAGAAGCCGCCGAATGAATTCGGTGGCTGATACAAATAAACCCGTTAAAACGGGTTGTTGATGGCGCTATTGCGTCATAACAACCTGCTTCAGCAGGTTTCTGGTGCCAGACCGTGAATTCATTCACGGGACAGCTGGCCAACGAAACGCCTTGGCTGCGCCAAATGTCGCTGACCCATACCACCTGCCGCGTATTTTTGAGAAGATATCCCAAAAAAGTCAATACACAAAATCACGCAGGTTGTAGGGCACGCGCTTGGGCCCGGCGGGGGGCGGGGGCAGGGTGAGGGTGCTGCGGATCGCCTGCTCCTGCGCGGCGCTGAACGCCGGCGTGGGCAGGTCGATCCCCTCCGCCGCAGCCAGCGCCTCATAGGGCGAGCCTGGATCGGGCTGGAAGGGGCTGAAATAGAGGATGTCCTCGCCGTCGAGGGGCATGGCGTCGAGGGCGGCGGCGGTATCGCGGCGGTGGCCGGCGTCGAAACGGGCGCCGCCAATGCCGGTGAGCACAATCACCCCCACCTGCAAACCGGCCCCCTTCATCTCCCGCACCCCCTCGATCATGCGGGCGGCGGTGCTGGGCTTGCGCAGCCAGGCCAGCAACGGCTCGTGCCCGCTTTCCAGGCCGATGTAGACGCGGCGCAGGCCCCGCCGGGCCAGTTCTGCGAACTCGGCGGCGCTCTTGCGCTCGGCGCTGAAGCCGTCGATGAAGGCGTAGACGCCGGTCACGCCCTGCGAATGGGCCTCTAACCAGTGCCGCCGGGCCGCGGGGGACAGGTCGGCGGGCATGACCGTGAAGGCGCGGCCCAGGGCATCGCACAGGGGCAGCAGCCGCGCTTGGGGCAGGATCAGGGCGTTGGCGTCGGCCAGGAAGATGCTGCGGCGCAGGCGCAGGCCCTCGCCGAAGAACGCGCGCACCGCCTGGATGTGCTGGGCGAAGGCCGCCGGCGTCTTCACCCGAAAAGGCCGGTCGCGGTAGAGGGCGCAGAAGGTGCAGGTGTTGAAAGAGCAGCCTTCGGTGGCCTGCAAGACCAGAGCCTGGTACTGATCGGGCGGGAGGATGGGGATGGGGCGGTAGACCTGATGGAAATGGGCGGCATCGGCCGCGGGGTCGAAAGCCAGGCCGCGCTGCAAGGCCGCGGCCAGGGCAGGCGGGGGCGTTGCCGCCAGCAGCGCCGCCAGATCCCGGCGCAGCCCCGCAAAGAGATCGGCGATCTCGGCCTCGCTCAGCCAGGCCCGCTGCCGGGGGCCGCGGCCCAGTCGCCAACGCGCCAAGACCCGGCCATCCAGCCCTCGCCGCAGGTTTTGCCCCTGCCGGAAGGCGCCGATCAACCGCCCGCTGCGGTCGAGGGTGTAGACGCAATCTGGCCCCAGGCTGATGGTGAGGGCCTCGCCCAGGCGCAGGTGAGCGCTACATCCAGCCGCCAGCGTCAGATCGGTGGGCATGGTGGTGGAACAAAACGCCCCCCTGGCAGGGCCAGGGGGGCGTGGGTGAGAGGAGGGGGTGAGGGGTTAGCCCTGCTGTTGGCGACGGCGGCGAGCCCATCCGGCCAGACCGGCCAGGCCGCTGCCCAGCAGGAAGATGGTGCCCGGCTCGGGGATGACGAAGGGCGGGGGCGGGGGCTCGTCCACGGTGACATGCACCACATTGGACTCCCGCGGGTCGCCCTCACCGTAGGCCAGCACCGCGCTGTTGGGGAAGGTCAGCGGCAGCGAGATCACCGCCGGATCCAGGTCTTTGACGTTGGCCATGATGGTGATCGTGGCGGTGGCGCCGGGGTTGATCGTGCCCAGATCGACGGTGACGGTGTTGGTGGCAGCGTCGTAGCTGGCCGTGCCCTGGCTGGTGGAGACGGTCACATTCTCCAGCAGAGTGTTGAGCTGGTCGGTGACGATGACGTTGGTGGCGGGGGCGTTGCCGTCGTTGGTCACGCTGAGCGTGAATTCCACCGCCTCGCCGGGCAGCACGTTCGTCTTGTCCACGGCTTTGAAGATGCCGGGGTTGACGATGGCGCTGAGGGTGAGATCGTGCTCTGCTGTGACCGGATCATGGTTGGAGGCGTCGAGCACGGCCACGTTGTGCAGCAGCAGGTCGGCCCACACGCGGTAGGGGATGACCTGGCCGGTGGCAGAGAGGAGGGCAGGATCGGTGCGGGCCACCTTGACATCGAAGCTGACGCAGGTTTCGGCGCTGGGGGCCAGGGTGCCCAGATTCCAGCTGAGGGTGTGGGCGCCGCTGTCGTAGACGCCGCCGGCAGTGGCGCTGCCGGCCACGTAATCGAGGTTGGCGGGCAGGGTGTCGACCAGGGTGGTGTCGGTGGCGTCGCCCCCGCCCACGTTCTGGTAGCAGAGTTCGTAGGTGAAGACATCGCCGAAGATGACCGGGCCGGCTGTGCTGGCGCTCTTGCGCAGTTGCAGGACGGGGATGCCGATGACCTCGGTGGTGGAGCTGTCTTCGTCGCCCGGAGGCGTATCGCCGCCGCGACCGCTGATCACCGCGGTGTTGTGGATGATGGTGCCGGTGGTCAGGGTGGCATCGACCAGGACGGTCATCTGCACAGAGCCGCTGGCCGGGGGCAGCAGGGTGCCCAGGTTCCAGGTGACGACGCCGCCGCTCTCGGTGCCGCCGCCGGTGGCGGAGACGAAGGTCGTGCCCGCGGGCACCGCGTCGGTGATGGTGACGTCGGTGGCTGGGGCGTTGCCGGTGGCTTCGTAGGCCAGGGTGAAGACCAGCTCCTGACCGGCCAGCACCGGATCGGGGGCGTCGGTCTTGGTGATGGTGAGGAGGACGCGGCTGCGCACGCGGGTGTCTTCGATATCTTCGACCGTCAGGCCATCGTCATCGCTGAGGGTGATCCAGTTGCGCAACACGGTGCCATGCACCAGGGGGCTATCGACCTGCACGGTGATCTGCACGGTGCCGGTGGTACCGGGGGCCAGAGTGCCCAGGTTCCAGGTGACCACGCCGCCGCTCTCGGTGCCGCCGTTGGTGGCAGAGACGAAGGTGGTGTGGGCGGGCAGGGTGTCACGCAAGACCACGTTGGGTGCCGGTTCGCGGCCGAAGACAGAGTAGGTGATGGAGTAGATGAGCAGGCCGCCAGCGTCGACCGGATCGGGGCTGTCGCTCTTCAGCAGGCTGAGGATGTGGCCGTCGGCGAAGCCGAAGTCGGCGTGGAGCACGGTGTTGGCGCCGGAAATGACGACGGTGTAGGGGCTGACCTGCCCGTTGTTGTCGGTGTCCGGGGCGCCGAAGGTCTGCACGTAGTCGCTGAGCACACCGTTGGTGTCGCTGACGACGACGCAGTAGGTGCCATCCATCAGGCCGGTGAAGAGATAGGCGCCGGTGCTGTCGGTGGTGGTGGAGCCGACGAAGACATCATCGCCGGTGCCGCAGACGCCATCCGCGCCGGCGCCGAAGAGGTCGAGGGTGACATTGGCAATGCCGCCCTCGCTGCCCGGCTGGTAGACGCCGTCACGGTTGGCATCGAAGAAGACGAGGTTGCCGATGCTGCCGAAGGGGCCGTTGCTGTAGCCAAAGTCGGCGGTGTCGTAGTTGTCGCCGGCGTTGACGGTGATGGGGCCATGCGGATTCGTACCGCCGGTGAGGACGTTCACGCCCGCGGGCAGGGTGGTTTCGTCCACCATCACGCAGTAGGTGCCCGGCTGCACCGCGAATTGGTAGAAGCCGGAGGCGGTGGTGACGGTGGAGCTGACGGTGACGTCATCGGCGGTGCCGCAGAGGCCATCGGGGCCAGGCTCTTTGAGCAGGACGGTGACGCCGCCGATGCCCATTTCGCCGGGGTCTTGCACGCCGTCGCCGTCGGCATCCAGCCAGACGGTATCGCCGATGAGGGCGGCGCCGGCGGCGGGAATGTAGCCGAAGTCGGCGTCGCGCACATCCTCATTCTCGCCCACGGTGACAGCCAGTGGGTTGGAGAAGGAACCGCCCAGGGTGAGGCCGGCGGGGATGTCGGCGCTGTTGACGGTGACGCAGTAATCGCCGGGAAGGAGGTTGGGGAAGAGGTATTTGCCGTCACCGTTGGTGACGGTGCTGGCCACGGCCACATCATCGGCCGTGCCGCAAACGCCATCGGGGCCAGGCTGGCTGAGGGTGACGCCCACGCCGGGGAGGCCCGGCTCGCCCGGATCGCGCACGCCGTCGTTGTCGAGATCGACGAAGACATCATCGCCGATGCTGCCGAAAGCGGTGGGGATGACCGGCGTGGTCACCGAAGCCGTGACCGGCGGGGTGCCGGGGTCGTCATCGGAGAGCACGGCGCTGTTGACGATGTCGATGCCGTTGGGCAGGGTGGGGTGCACCCGCACCACGAAGGTGACGACGCCCGATGCAGGCGGGTTCTGGTTGCCCAGATTCCAGGTCACGAAGGGGGCGCTGAAGACGCCGCCATCCGAGGCGCTGACGAAAGTGGTGCCGAAGGGGATGATGTCCTGCAGCACCACATTGGGCGCGGGCTCGTTGCCCTCGACGCCCCAGGTCAGGGTGTAGGTCAGTTCCGCGCCCTTGGCCACCGGCGAGGGTGATGCCGTCTTGGTCAGGGTGAGGATGTGATCCGACTGCACCGTGGTGGTGATGGTGGAGGTGATGGGGGGCACGTCGGGGTCTTCATCGTCGAGCACGGCGCTGTTTTCGAGGACAAGGCCGTTGACGAGAGGCGTATCGACCTGCACGACCATGGTGACGCTGCCGGAGGCGCTGGTGACGCCGCTGGCCCGCGGGAGCAGATCGCCCAGATCCCAGGTGACCACGCCGCCGGCCTCTGTGCCGCCATCCGAGGCGCTGATAAAGGTGGTGTTGGCGGGCACGGCGTCGGTGAGGGTGACGTTGCCGGTGGGCGAGTTGCCGGTGGCGGCATAGGTGATGGTGTACGTCAGCAGGCCGCCGGCATCCACCGGATCAGGCTCTGCCGTCTTGTTCACATCGATGGTGTGGCTGGAGACGATGGTGACCGCGGCAGAGGCGCTTTCGGAGAGGGCCAGGGGGCCGCTCTCGGAGAGGAGGGCGGTGTTGTTGATGACGAGGCCATTCTCCAGGGGGACGGCGGTCTGGACGATCAGGGTGACCGAGCCGCTGGCGCCGGGGTTCTGCGTGCCCAGGTTCCAGGTGACGACGCCGCCGGCCTCTGTGCCGCCATCCGAGGCGCTGACAAAGGTGGTGTCGGCGGGCACGGCGTCGGTGAGGGTGAGGTTGACGGCGGGGGCGCTGCCGCTGACGCTCCAGTCGATGGTGTAGGTGACCTGATCGCCGGCCGGCACGGGGTTGGGCGCCGCAGCTTTGGTCAGGGCCAGCTCGGGGGCGGCGTCGACGGTGGTGGTGTCGCTGCCGCTGTTGTTGCTGGGGTCATCGCCGGGGGTGGGGGTGCTGATGGTGACGGCGTTGGTCAGGGTGTAGGTGCCGGCGGCGGGGAAGAGGGCATCCACCTGCACGGTGACGGAGACGGAGCCGCTGGCGCCGGGGGCGAGCGCGCCCAGGTTCCAGGTGACGACGCCGCCGGCCTCCGTGCCGCCATCGGAGGCGCTGACGAAGGTGACGTAGTCGGGCAGAGTGTCCTGGATCACGACATCGGCAGCAGCGCCATCCCCCAGATTGCTGAAGTTGATGGTGTAGGTGAGGGTGTCGCCGGGGTTGGCTGTGGTCAGGCCATCACTTTTGCTGACGGTGAGGTCGGGCGAAGGGATATCGATGACGAAGGGGGAGCCGGGGCCGATCCAGGCGAAGGATTCGCCGCCGCCGAAGAGGGGCGTGATGTTGGGATCGGCAGGGCGCTCCGATTCGAGTTGGTAGGCGACATGGCTGACGCCGGCAGGCACGGTGACGGCCAGCACCGCCTGACCATAATCGCCGCCGCCCTCAGAATAGCCGCCGGTGAGGGAGGTGGCAGGGGCGCGGAATTCAGGTGTACAGGGCGGGGTCGGGTTCCAGATGTCATCGGCAATGGCAAAGCCGCCGTTGACGCCGATGCTTTCCGGCCAGGCCTGCTGGTAGAGGGCAGCAGGCACCGCGCCGGCGCCCTGTTCGAACCACATACGGATGCCGCGGCATTGCAAGTGGTCGCGTTGCATGTGGTCGATGCCGGCGATGGAGGTGTACAGCCGCCCCGTGCGATCCGCATCGGTGGAGGGGAAAGTGAAGGGGATGACGTTGGTGGCGAACTCCAGGCGAGGATCGCGCCAGAAGGCCCAGTCGATGTTATCGAGCACATAGATGGCATTGGCGCGGGAGCAGGGCGTGGTGTCGTAGGCCACGAACAGGGTGGCGCCATTGCGGTTCACCGGCACCGGGCCGGGCACAGGATCCCAGCCGGCGAGGTTCAGGGTGTTGCTGCCCTGGCTGACCAGGTTCAGGCCGGCGGGGCCGAGGTTGGCCAGATAGCTGTACCACTCCAGGCGGATGCTGATCGGCAGGAGCATGTCGTAGGCGTTGCCGGTGACCGGCGTGCCGTTGACGGTGATCTCCGAAACCATGGGATCGGCGGGCACGGTGTCATTCGTGCCCGTCCAGACCAGCCAGGCATCGAGCACCGGGCCTGGCACATCGACGGAGAGTGTGCCTTCGCCATTGGGGAACATGCCGACGCTGGCCACGGCCACATCCACGCAGCCTTCCAGGGGGCCATAGCCGGGCAGATAGCTAAAGGGCGCGCCTTCGGCCTGGCTGGCCGGCGTCAATCCTGGCGCCGCTACCAGGGCCAGGACGATCAGGGCCGCCAACAAGGGCAGAACGCGCCAAACGTGAGAACTACGACGAGATAGGTGTCGCATCATCCTCCTCCTGAAGAACGATAATGAATTGTACTTCCCTTCTGGCCCAACTTGCAGAATGACATGGGGTGAATGACTCCAAGTCTGTGGGGGGGGAGCGTAGACAAACGAAAAGAACAGTGCGCGTTTTAGGAGAGACACAAGCGCAATGCCTCGGCATTATAGGAGGAGGGTGGGGGATTGTCAAAACCAGGCTTGCGCAAGGCGCGCGGTCGCCCGCGGGCCCGGTTTTGACGGCTTGCCCACCGCCCTTTATAATCGAGTTCATCCCGCCGGCCCCTCCCCAAACCGTTATCCCCGCCGTGCATTTTGGAGCCTGACCATGATCGAAATGATTATCGACAGTGTACGCATCAGCTTGATGACGCAGAACCGCGTGGTGGTACTGCGCGAAAAAGGCACGCAGCGGTATCTGCCCATCTGGATCGGCGCGCCGGAGGCCGACGCCATCACCCTGCGCTTGCAGGGGATCAGCGTCGAGCGCCCCCTCACCCACGATTTACTGGCCAAAACGCTGCATGCCCTTGGCGCAGAGGTGCAATATGTGCTGGTCAGCGACTTGCGTTCCGATATTTTCTACGCCCAGATCGTGCTGGAATACAACGAGCGCGAGTTGGCCATCGATGCCCGTCCCAGCGATGCCATCGCCCTGGCGGTGCGGGCCGAGGTGCCGGTGTATGTGAATGAAAAGGTGCTGAGCGAAGCGGGCCGGCTGCCGGATGAAGATGTGACCCCCGTCCTCCTGGGCGAACTCGCCGCCGAAGCCTTTGCGGAGGAGGGAGATGAGGATCTGGGCGCATTCGCCGATTTCATCGAAGAACTCGACCTGGACGACCTGGGCGGGAATTAGGTTCAGTAATCAGTATTCAGTATTCAGTATTCAGTATTCAGTGTTCAGTGTTCAGTTGGCGAATGGCAGCATTCGCGTCAATAACTGAATACTGAATACTGATTACTGAATACTGAATCTCGCGATATGCCATATGAGCACGCCTGCTGACAAGATCGTCCCACAGAATATCGAGGCCGAGGAGGCCCTGCTCGGCGCGCTCTTGATCGACCCCGACACCGTCGTACAGGTCGCCACCGTGGTGCAGCCGGAGGATTTCTATGTGCAGCGGCATGGCTGGATCTACGACGCCATCCGCCATCTGCACGATCAGCGCCAGCCGGTGGATTTCCTCACCGTCAGCGATGAACTGGAGCGCCGCCAGCAGTTGCAGGATGTGGGAGGGGCCGCGTTTCTCAGTTCGCTGATCAACGCCGTGCCCTCGGCGGTGCACGGCTTCCAGTACGCGCAGATCGTGCAACGCACCTCCACCCTGCGCCAGTTGATCGGCGCGGCCGGGCAGATCGCCCGCCTGGCCTACGAGGACACCCAGAATGTGGAAGCGGTTGTCGATCAATCGGAACAATTGATCTTCAGCATCTCTGAACGGCGGCTGGAACGAGACTTGCAGCCGATCCGCAGCATCATGCGCGGGGTGATGGATGAGCTGGACTTGCTGCACCAACGCAAGGGCGAGGTGCTGGGCGTTCCCACCGGCTTCCAGACCCTGGATAAGCTGCTGGGCGGCATGCAGCGCTCGGATTTGCTGATTGTGGCGGCGCGGCCCGGCATGGGCAAGACCAGCCTGGCCCTGAGCATGGCCCTGAGCGCGGCCAAGAAACATGCGGCCCGAGTGGCCATCTTCAGCCTGGAAATGAGCAACGAGCAGTTGGTGCAGCGTTTGCTCTCGCAAGAGGCGCGCATCGACTCGCAGCGCCTGCGCCTGGGCCAGATCCAGGATGACGAATGGGGCCGGGTGGCCGAGGCCGCCGGCGTGCTCAGCGAGTGCCCGATCTTCATCGACGACAGCGCCGCCATCTCCCCCTTCGAGTTGCGCACCAAAGCGCGGCGGCTGCACGCCGAGCATGGCGTCGATCTGCTGATCGTGGACTACATGCAGTTGATGCACAGCGGGACGCGCAATGAAAACCGCGTGCAAGAGATCAGCTTCATTTCCCGCTCGCTGAAACAATTGGCGCGCGAACTGAAAGTGCCGCTGGTGGCGTTGTCACAGCTCAGCCGCCAGGTGGAGAACCGGGCCGACAAGCGCCCCCAATTGGCCGATCTGCGCGAAAGCGGCAGCATCGAACAAGATGCCGATGTCGTTATGTTCGTCTTCCGCGAAGAAGTGTACAAAGAGGATACCGAACGCAAAAATATCGCCGAAATCATCGTTTCCAAACATCGCCACGGGCCCACCGGCAGCGTCGATCTCTTCTTCAATAAGCATTTCACCCACTTCGACGAGTTGGCCATGATCAAGGAGGACCTGAGCAGACCATGAGCGCCGCATCTTTGGCCGGGTTTGCCGGTTTCACCGCAGGCAAAACCCGTTTCACCTCCTTGCCCAATGAGTTTTTCAGCGATCTGCTGCCGATTATCGATGATCTGGCGGAGTTGAAAGCGGTGCTCTATCTCTTTTGGCGGCTGGGGCAGGGGGAAGGGGAGAGTCGCTATGTGCGCCTGCCCGATGTCCTGGCCGATCTGGTCTTCCTGGCCGGGCTGGGCGGCGACCCCGAAACGCAGGAAGCGCGGGCACTGGCCGCGTTTGCCCGCGCCGCCCAGCGGGGGGTCTTGATCGAGATCGAGATCAAACAGGGGGAACGCCGCGAGACCTGGTATTTCCTCAATTCGGATCGGGGCCGCCAGGCGGTGGAGCGCCTGCGCCGCGGCGAGTTCGAGGGCCTGCTGCACGATATCGACGATGTCGTCGTCGGCCTGGAGAAGGAGCGCCCCACTATCTTCCTTTTATATGAGCAGAATATCGGCATGGTGACGCCGCTGCTGGCCGAGAAATTGCGCCAGGCCGAGCGCGACTATCCGGAGAATTGGATCTTCGACGCCTTCAGCCTGGCCGTCGAGAAAAACGCCCGCAACTGGGCCTACATCCAGCGCACCCTGCGCTCATGGGGGGAACATGGCAAAGACCAACCCGCACAAACTGGGCGATCTCTTGCCCCAGGCGCTCAGCGCGATGCCCGCAGCGATGAAGATCAGCCCCATCTCTTCATCCTCGAATAGTCTGGGCGACCCCGCCTGCCCTCTGTGCGCGGGTCGCGGCTTTGTGATGCGCGATGTGGCGGTGGGGCACCCCGATTTTGGCCGGGCGCTGCCCTGCATCTGCGCCGAGCCCAAACTGCAAGCCGTGCGCCAGCGGCAGATGAACGCGCTGGGCGCGCTGGAGATGTTGGGGGAGATGACCTTTGCCACCTTCCGGCCTCAGGGCATCGCCCTCAGCCCAGAGCGGCAACGGACGTTGAGCGCGGCCTACGAGGCGGCGCGGCACTTCGCCGGCCATCCGCAGGGCTGGCTGCTGCTCACCGGCGGGTTTGGCGTGGGCAAGACGCACCTGGCCGCGGCCATTGCCAACGAAGTCAGCCAACAGGGGGGCCGCCCCCTCTTCGTGCTCACGCCCGATCTGCTCGATCACCTGCGCGCCACCTTCAACCCGCAGAGTGAAGAAAGCTACGACGAGCTTTTCGACCGCCTGCGCGACGCGCCCCTGCTCATCCTCGATGATCTGGGCGCCGAGGCCAGCTCACCCTGGGCGCAGGAAAAGCTCTTCCAACTGCTCAATCACCGCTATCTGCGCCGCCTGCCCACCGTCATCACCAGCAACAAGCCCCTCAGCGCCATCGAGGCCCGCATTCGCTCGCGGCTGATGGATGTGGACCTGGTGGTGCATATGCAGATCCTGGCCGCCGATTACCGCGGGGGCGGCTATATCGACTACATGGTCGAGCTGAGCGAGTTGGATCTGCACTCGGAGCAGACCTTCGAGAGTTTTGTCATCGCCAGCAGCGGGCGGGAAGAGATGCGGCAGAACATGATCACCATCCGCAACGCTGCCTGGAACTTTGCGCAGCGGCCCGAAGGCTGGCTGGCGCTGCTGGGCCGGCCCGGCGCCGGCAAAACGCATCTGGCCGCGGCCATTGCCAATCATGTGCGGGCAACGCAACCGCAGGTGCTGTTCGTCTCCATCCCCCGCTTGCTCGATCATCTGCGCGCCGCGTTTGCCCCCAGCGCCGGCCTCTCCTACGACGTGCGCTTCGAGCAGATCAAACAGGCCCCGCTGCTGGTGCTCGATGACCTGCGCGGGCCGAGCGCCTCGGCCTGGGCCGCAGAAAAGCTGTTCCAGTTGATCGATTTTCGCTATCTCACGCGCAAACCCACCGTCTTCACCCTCAGCACCGACGACCGCGATCTGAAAGAGATCGCCCTCGCCGACCCCCGCCTGGCCTCCCGGCTGGGGGATGAGACCCTCTGCCTGCTCTGTCTGCTGAAATCGGCGGGACGCCCCCGCCAACGGCAGCGAGCGCTGAGCGACTGAAGGCCAGGCTCAGGCCAACGCCGGCCGCCCGGTGATGTATGTTTCCAGTTGTTCGATCATGAATTCCTGATCTTCGATCAGCGCCCGCACCACATCGCCGATGGAGATCACCCCCACCAGCCGCTCTTTCTCCATCACCGGCAGATGGCGCACCCGTTTGTCGGTCATCAACGCCATACATTTGTCGATGCTGTCATCGGGGGAGATCACCAGCACCCGCTCGGTCATGATCTCGCTGACTTGGGTGGTGCGGGAGCTGCGCCCGGCCAACACGACCTTGCGCGTGTAATCCCGTTCGGAAAGGATGCCGCACAGACGGCCCTGATCCAGGACGAGGACAGCGCCGATGTTCTTGGCGGCCAGCACTTCCAGCGCCTCGTACACGGTGGCTTCGGGGCTGACGGCCCAAATCTGCCCGCTTTTGCGGGCCAATATCTGCCTGATTGTGCGTTGCATGGCTGCCTCCTGTCATCGTGGACGTCGGGGGTATGAATTGCCCGGCGCGAGCGGGCGTGTTGGGGGCGCATTGTACCCGAAAATACAGAGATGGCAAAAGGGGGGCAGTGGTCAGTATTCAGTGGTCAGTATTCAGTGGTCAGTATTCAGTGGTCAGTATTCAGTGGTCAGTGGTCAGGGGGCGGGGGGGATCAGGGGCGCGTTGCCCGCAGCAGCGCCAGCAGGCGGGGCATGATCTGGGTGTACAGGCGGTACCGCGCGGGCCGCGGCGCGTAATCCCAGGCCCCGATCCAGCGCGTGAAGCGCCCGCCAAAACCCTCTTTGAACCGGTAGACCCCCCACATCGGGTGCGCTTCCTGCAACTGATCGGGCGCGCCCCACCAATCGTAGAGGGTGCAGCCCTGCGCCCGCGCCCAGCGCATCCCCTCCCACTGCAACAGGTACGCGGGCATGTGCTGGCGCTGGCGATCGGAGGAGGCGCCGTAGAAATACCAGGCCGTTGGCCCGCAACGCAAGAGGAAAAGCCCGGCGACCGCTTCGCCGGCCACGGTGGCCAGCAATAATTGACCCAGGTCATCTGCCTGCATGCGCTGCATCACGGCCAGATAGTAGCCGCGCGGACGGATGAGGAAGCGATCGCGGGCCGCGGTCTCGGCGTACAACTCGTAAAAACGGTCGAAATCGGCGCTGGGCTGCACTTGCACCCCTCGCCGTGCGGCCAGCCGCAGGTTGTAGCGGGTTTTCTGCTTCATGCCGGCCAGCAGCGTCTCTTCCTCCCCAATCAGGTCGGAGAGCAGGGTGTTGCGGAACTGGATCTGTTCGGCGCTGAAAACCCAGCCGCGCGCCTGCAAACGCTGGCTGAGGGCCTGGCCGAAAGGGCTGTCGGCCAGCACATCGGGGTCGATCTTGATGAACAAGGCCCCGGACGCGCGGGCGTGCATCTCCAGCGCGGCCAGCGCCGCGTCCCAGCGGTCGAGATCAGGGGGGAGGAGAGGGCCTTTGGCCGCGTAGTGAATGCGCAGAGGCAGGCGTCCCAGCCGCCGGGTGAGCAGGGTGACCGCGGCCTGCTCGCCCACCAGATGCTGCGCAGACCAGAGCGGGGCTTTCAAGGCCGCCCACTGCCGCGTTTGCAGCACGTGGGGCCGGGCGCAGGCCTGCAAGGCGGCGTCGAAATGGGCTGGATCGGCGGGGGTGAAGAAAGACACAGGCGGGACGGCGGGTTATTGCACGTGCGGCAGCACCCGCTGGCGCAGGAGGTGATGCGGCAGCGCGCCTGTCACCTGATCCAACCGGCGGCCGCGGCGGAAGATCATGAGGGTGGGGATGCTCATCACCTGGAAGCGCTGGGCAGTGCGCGGGTTTTCATCCACATTCAGCTTGCCGACGACGAGTTTGCCGGCGAATTCCGCGGCCAGGCTTTCCACAGCCGGGGCGATCATGTGGCACGGGCCGCACCAGGGTGCCCAAAAATCGACCAGCACCGGCAGGTCGCCGTCGATCACCCGGTCGAAGGTGGCGTCGGTGAGGGTGATCGGTTTGTCCGCGTCGGAGGGGGCAGGGGTCGGCCCTGCCGCGGGCGGAGGGGCCGGGCGCAGGGAGATGCTGGGGCCGGCCGGGGCAGGGGGCCGCGGCCCCTTGCCCAGCAGATGGTCGGCCCAGCGCTGCATGACCTGTTCGGTGACGGCGCCGGCGCCGACGCCCACCACCGCGGCGTTGCGCAGGAATACCAGGCCGGGCAGCGCTTCGATCTGAAATCGCCGCAGCACTTCGGGCGCTTCGTCCGCGTCGATGCGGGCCACGAGCAAGGCGCCAGCGTTGGCGCCGGCCAGGCGGGTGAGGATGGGGTCGAGTTGGCGGCAGGGCGCGCACTCTCGTCGCTCGATCACCAAAATCACCGCCGCCCCCGCATGGATCACACGCTCCAGCCCCTGGCTATTCGTATGGATAGGAGCATCGAAAATGGGCATTGTTGGTTGGTTTGTTGGTTGGTTGGTTTGTTGGTTGGTTGGTTGGTTAGTTTGTTGGTTGGTTAGTTTGTTGGTTGGTTGGTTAGGTGGTTGATTGGTCGATTGGTTATCGGCTAACGATCGATCCACCAACAAACAAACCAACAAACTAACCAACTAACCAACTAACCACCTACCCCCCCCCACCACCCTCTCCGGCGTCAGGGGCAGGGCGTGGAACCAGCGGCCGGTGGCGGCGTGCACGGCGGCGGCGATGGCCGGGGCTGTGGGGATGAAGGGCATCTCGGCCATGCCGCGAGCGCCCAACGGCCCCTGTGGATCGGGCAATTCCAGGATGATGGGGATGATTTCGAGCGGGGTGTCGAGCACGGTGGGGATGAGGTAGGTGCTGAGTTGGTCGGTTAGCACGCTGCCCTGCGCCTGTTTGAAGTCCTCTTGCAGGGTCCAGCCCACACTCTGCGCCACCGCGCCCTCGATCTGCGCCGCCACCAGTTGCGGGTTCAAGGCCCGGCCCACGTCATTCACCGACCAGAGGCGCAGCACCTGGATGCGTCCGCTGTCCAGATCGACTTCGACTTCGGCAGCCTGGGCGCAGTACCCGTAGGTGATGTTGGGATCGCCGGCCCCGGTGTCGTGATCATAGGGCGTGGTGGGCCGGGGTAGATAGCGATATTCGGCCACACAGGGGCGATCCTCTTCATTTTGCCATTTTTGCAAGGCCTGCTGCGCCGCGCCCAGGATGGCGTTGCCGGCCATAAAAGTCATGCGGCTGGCCGAGGCGCTGCCGCTGTTGCGGGTGGCGTCGGTATCTTCGGCGATCAGTTCGACCTGTTCCAGGGGCAGGCGCAGGACATCGGCCGCGATCTGGCGCATGATCTGGTGCGCGCCCTGGCCCACCTCGGCCCCGGCGTGGCGCACCACGGCCCGCTCGATGCTACCGTCGCCATACAATTCCACCCCGGCCCAGCATTCATCGACATAGCCAAGGCTGAAGCCCACGTTCTTGAAACAGCAGGCGATGCCGACGCCGCGGGCGCGGCGGGCAGGGGCCGCATCCAATGAATAGGCGCGGTGCGGCGAGGGCAGATCATCCGCAGGCGCGGCCTGGGGCGGGCGCTGCCAGCCGCGCGGGCCTTGCACCCAGCCCGCGGCCTGCGCGCAGGTTTGCAGCACCTGATCGATGGTGACGCCGCTGGGGATGACGCTGCCCGTGGCCAGGATAGAGCCTTCGCGCAACAGGTTGCGCAGCCGCACCTCCACAGGATCCATCTCCAGGGCCGCGGCCAGGCGGTTCATCTGCATCTCGGCGATCCAGTGGCCCTGCGGCCCGCCGAATCCGCGAAACGCGCCCGCGGCCAGATTGTTGGTGTAGACCGTGCGCGTATCCACCCGCACGTTGGCCACTTCGTACGGGCCCAGGCAGGCCAGGGTGAGGTTGCCCAGCACCTTGGTCGAGGTGTAGGCGTAGGCCCCGGCGTCGGTGCTGACATCGACCTGCATGGCCAGGACGCGGCCATCCTTCGTCGCCCCCCATTTGGCGTGGGCCACGGCCGCGTGGCGTTTGTGGTGCCCGCGGATCGATTCACCGCGCGACCACTGCATCTTGACCGGCCGGCCCAGTTTCCAGGCGGCCAGGGCCAGGACGATCTGCACGCTCATGTCTTCGCGGCCGCCAAAGGCCCCGCCGATGCCGGGATAGCGCACCACGATCTGCTCGACCGGCAGACCGAGGGCGTGGGCGATTTGGTGGCGGTCTTCGTGCAGCCACTGCCCGGCGACGATCACCTCGATCTTGCCATCCCCGCGCAGGGATGCCAGGCCCGCTTCCGGCTGCAAATAGGCGTGCTCTTGCGGGTGGCTGCTATAATCATGCTCGATGATGATGTCGGCCTGGGCAAAGGCGGCCTCCACATCGCCGTGGCGGATTTTGTAGTGCAGGAGCACGTTGGAATCTCCCCGCTCCGGGTGGACGAGGGGCGCGTCTGGGGCCAGGGCCGCGGCGATGCTGTAGACGCCGGGCAGGATTTCGTAGGCGATGTCGATCAGGGCCAGCGCCGCCTCGGCCTGAGCTTCTGTCTCGGCCACGACCACCGCCACCTGGTCGAGCAGGCAGCGCACAATCCCGCCCACGCGGCCCACCAGCACTTCCTGATCGCGTACATTCAGGCCATATTCATTGACCGGCACATCCGCTGCGGCCAGCACAGCCACGACGCCGGGCGCGGCCAGGGCGGGGCCTATATCGAAGCGGGTGATGCGGGCGTGTGGGTGCGCGGGCCACAGGATCTTGGCGTGCAGTTGGCCGGGCAGGTCGAAATCGCCAGGATAGCGCAACTGGCCGCTGACCTTGGCCCTGGCATCGAAGCGCGGGAGGGAAGAACCGACGGATCTGGGCATGGTGGGTTGGTTGGTTAGTTGGTTAGTTGGTTAGTTGGTTAGTTGGTTAGTTGGTTAGTTGGTTAGTTGGTTAGTTGGTTGGTTGGTTGGTTGGTTGGTTATCGTTCGCTGTCCTTCGTCCTTCGTCTATAGTCTAACGTCCATCGTCTAACGTCCATCGTCTAACAGCTCTCGCTGCATTATAGCAGGGTTGGGTGGGGAGGGCACCGATGAAAATGGCCCCCGGCGAGGGGTCGCCGGGGGCCATGGTCGAACGAGGGGAAGCGCGGCGCGGTTTACCTGGTGATGGTGGGCAGGTAGACTCGCATGCCTTCGATCAGGGGGAAGTCGAGCAGGGCGCTTTGGCCGTTGGCCTTGAGCGCTACCTTGCGCACAGTCGGCTGCACCGGCAAGTAGCCCAGCGGCCAGCTCTCCAGCTTCACCTGATACGTGTCGGGAGGCAGGCCCTGCAACAGGTATTGCCCCGGCGGGAAGAGGCCAGGCCCGGTGGTGGTGAGCGCCACCCGCTGGCCCTTGGAGTTGATGGCAACCAGAGAGACTTCGCTGAGCAGGGGCTCGTCATCGAAACGGCCATCCTGCTGGGCGTCGATCCAGGTCTTGCCGCTGATGCTGACTTCGGGGCAGATGTCCTCGGTGCTGTCCTGAGTTGTCAGGGCCGAGGCGGGACGACAGGAACCGACGTTGATGATCGTCAACCAGTGGTCTTCCACCTCGCCGCTGGCCGCGAAGCCGGTGGGGTTGGCCACTTCGCCGGCCTCAGTGGCAATGCGGCAGCGCAACATGCTATCGCCGGGGGTGGGTACGGCAAAGCCGCCAAAGGTGAGGTAGACCGATTGTCGTTGGGGCGAACTATTGACCAGCGCCGCGGCGCGTTCGCCGGGGTCGGCGAAATCGCCATCGCGGTTGAAGTCGATCCAGCAAGCCAGGGTGGACGGCGCGGCAGTGGCGTTCATCGCCGTCAGCATCAGGTTCACCGCGCCCGAGGCGGTGGTGATCACGGGCAGCATGGCGATGCCATCTTCGTCGTCGATGCCGGTGGTATCATCGCTGAGCGCGTTGACATCCTGGCCCAGCCCATCGTCGGCGTCGGGCGCTTGCCGGCCCAGGTAAAGGGTGGGCAGGAGCACATGGCGAGGGCCATCATCGGCCAGCAGGGTTGGGTAATCGCCTGGCCCGGCGCCGGGGCCTTGATCGGGGGCGTCGCCGAAGTCCAAACGCAGAGCGTCGGCCACTTCCACGCAGACCTGATTCGAGCTCGCCTGCACCGTCGCCGACAGGGGAACGCCAGGGGCGGCAGCCGCCACCGCCGTGACCGCGCCGGTGTTGCAGACGCTGGCTTGCAGCGCCGTGGTGCTCTGGCATTGCACTTGCTGGCCGGGCGCCAGCGGGCCGATCTGCGGGGCGGCGCAGATGACGCCGAGGCGGTCATCGCTGATGATCAGGGTATCCAGCCAGGTATCGCCCTGATTGAGGACGACGTAGGTGTAGGTGACGGCGCCGCCGCGCAGCACTTGCGGCGTGCTGACGCGTTTGCTGATCGTGACCTGCGCCCGCGCGTAGCCAAAATCGGCAAAGAGGAACTGCTGGCCGGCGTTGAGCGTGACGGGGTAGGGATTGGGACCATAGCCGCCGCTGGTGAAGACGAAGCCGTGCAGCGGGCGGAAGGGATCGAAGTTGCTGGCTGCCACCCGCACCTGATAGAGGCCGGGAAGCAGGTTCGGGAAGAGGTAGAGGCCGCCGCCGCTGGTGACTTGCACGGCCACGACCGCGCTGTTGTTGTCCAACAGCTCCATGATCACGCCGTCGATGCCCGGTTCGGCGGGATCCTGGATGCCGTTGAGGTTGAGATCGCGCCACACCCGGTCGCCGACGCCGGCATCCGCGGCGCGAGCGAAGTAGTGGGCCGCGTCCAGGTCTTGCAGCGTCAGGTTGGCGTAGAAGCCGGTGGCCACGGCGGTGTTGGCGTGCTGGTAGGCCTGGGCAGGGAAGGGGCCGATATCGCAACTGTAGCTGGCGCCGCGGGCCAACGGGTTGGGGATGGCCGGGCAACTGCTGAGGTTGAAGATATTGTCGGTCAGGGTGACGTTGTTGAGAGGCACGTTGCCGGTGTTGACCAACAGGAAGCGGAAGTAGACCGGATCGCCCACCCCGGCTTCCGGCCCCGGCGGGATGTCGGCATCCTGCCAGGTAGTCTTGCCGTCCACCGAGACCAGTTTCTCGACATCGATGGCGGGGCGGGTGGGCGCGAAGTAGTGGGCGTCGTCGGCATCTTCGACGGTGATGTTCTGGTAGACGCCGGTGGCGGTGGCCCGGTTGGGATACACGCAGTCGGCAGCCGTGTCCACCACCGTGGTCTGGTAGAGGCAGGTGTACGTCTCGCCAGGATCCAGCGAGGGGGGCAGGGGCGGGCAGCCGGCCAACGTGTGCTGGGTATCGGCTATGCCGAGGTTGCTGAGGGGCACATTGCCGACATTGGTCACGATCAAGCGGTAGTAAACGGTGTCGCCGATGCGGCTTTGGGGGCCGGGGGAGATGTCGGCGTCCTGCCAGGAGGCTTGCCCATCCACCGAGACATGCTTTTCGATGTCGATGGCCGGCTGCGAGGGCGCGAAGTAGTGGGCGTCATCCGCGTCGGTGACGACGATGCCCTGATATTCGCCGCGGGTGCTGGAGGTGTTGGTGTGCTGGCCCAGCGTCGCGGCCAGGGGGCCAATGGTGCAGGTGTAGCTGCCGCCGGCGGCCAGGGGGCTGGGGATGGGCGGGCAGGAGCCAAGCGGGTAGACCGTGTCGGTGAGAGTGACCTTGCTCAGGGGCACATTGCCCACGTTCGTGATCACGAAGCGGAAGTAGACGGGATTGCCGGCCGCGGCCTGCGGGCCGGGGGGCGTGTCGGCATCCTGCCAGGTGCTCTGGCCATCCACCGAGACCAGTTTTTCGATGTCGATGGCCGGGCGGGAGAGGGCGGTGTAGTTGGCGTCATCGGCATCGCTGACCGTGGTGTTGGCGTAGACGCCGGTGGTCGAGGCGGTGTTGGTGTGCTGCCCGGCCTGCGCCGGCAGCGGGCCGATGGTGCAGGTGTAGACGGCGCCCGCGGGCAGGGGGGGGGGGATGGGGCTGCACCCGCCGAGGGCGTAGACCGTGTCGCTGAGGGTGACGTTGCTCAGGGGCACGTTGCCGGTGTTGGTGACCACGAAGCGGAAGTAGACCATGGCCCCCACCGCGGTTTGCGGCCCCGGCGGCAGATCTGCATCCTGCCAGGTGCTCTGGCCATCCACCGAGACATATTTCTCCACGTCGATGGCGGGTTGCGGCGGCGCGTAGTAATTGGCGTCATCCGCATCGGTCAGGGTCTGGTTTTGATAGAGGCCGGTGGCCGTGGCGGTGTTGGTGTGTTGCCCCACCTGCGCCGGCGTAGGCCCGTGCCAGCAGGTGTATTTCTGGCCGGGGTTGAGCAGGCTGGGCGGGCTGCAGCGGTTGAGAACGAAATCGCTGTCGCTGAGGGTGATGTTGCTGAGGGGCACGTTGCCGGTGTTCGTCACCTCGAAGCGGAAGTAGACATCGCTGCCGGCCACCGCTTGCGGGCCGGTGGGCGTGTCCGCGTCCTGCCAGGTGGCTTGCCCATCCACCGAGACGTATTTCTCCAGGTCGAGCGCGGGCGCGGCCGGGATCGGCGTGGGGGTGCGGGTGGGCGTGGGCGTAGCCGTGGGCGTGACCGTGGGCGTGGCCGTGGGCAGCGGCGTGGGGGTGCGGGTGGCTGTGGGCGTGGCCGTGGGCGGCAGCGTGGGCGTGGCCGTGGGGGTGAGCGTGGCCGTGGGCGTGGGGGTGGGTGTAGGCGTGGGCGCGAGGTAATTGGCCGCGTCCGCGTCCGTCAGGGTCTGGTTCTGGTAGATGCCGGTCACCGTGGCCGTGTTGGTGTGTTGCCCGGCCACCGCCGAGACAGGGCCATGCAGGCAGATGTGCACCTGGCCCGGATCCAGCGGATTGGGCACGGTGCAGCCCACGAGCGTGTAAACAGAGTCGCTGACCGCGACAGTGCTCAGCGGCACATTGCCGGTGTTGGTGACCACGAAGCGGAAATGAACCGGGCTGCCCACCAGCGTTTGCGGGCCGGGGGCGGTGTCGGCATCGTGCCAGGTCTGTTGGCCATCCACCGACACATATTTTTCGATGTCGATGGCCGGCTGCGAAGGCACGTAGTAGTTGGCGTCGTCCCTGTCATCGACGCTGCCACCCTGATACGTCCCCACGGCTACGGCGGTGTTGGTGTGCTGGCCCAATTCCGCGGCCAGGGGGCCGATGGTGCAGGTGTAGCTGCCGCCCACCGCCAGCGGGTTGGGGATGGGGCTGCACTGTTGCAGGGGATAGAGGCTATCGCTGAGGGTGACGTTGCTCAGGGGCACGTTGCCGGTGTTGACAATGACAAAGCGGAAGTGCACAGCCCCGCCCAGTGTGGCTTGGGGGCCGGGGGGCGTGTCCGCGTCCTGCCAGGTAACTTGCCCATCCACCGAGACATATTTCTCCAGATCGATGGCCGGCCGCGGCGGCGCGTAGTAATTGGCGTCATCCGCGTCCGTCAGGGTCTGGTTTTGGTAGAGGCCGGTAGCCGTGGCCCTGTTCGTGTGCTGGCCGGGCTGCGCCGTCACCGGGCCATGCCAGCAGGTGTATTTCTGGCCGGGGGCCAGCACCGCGGGCGGCGTGCAGGCGCCGAGGGTGTACACCGAATCGGTCAGGGTGATGCTGCTGAGGGGGGCGTTGCCGGTGTTGGTCACCTCGAAACGGAAATAGACCAGGCTGCCGGCGCTGGTCTGCGGGCCGGGGGGCGTGTCCGCATCGTGCCAGGTGAGCTGCCCATCCACCGAGACGAATTTTTCCACGTCGATGGCCGGGTTCACCGGCGTGCTGGTGGGCGTCCAGGTGGGCGTAGCCGTGGGTGTGCGGGTGGGCGTGGCCGTGGGCGTGGCCGTTTCCGTGGGCCGCAGGGTGGGGGTGGGTGTGCGGGTCGGCGTCGGCGTGGGAGTGAAGGTCGGCGTGGGCGTGCGGGTGGGTGTGGCCGTGGGCGTGGGCGTGGGCGCAATGTAGTTGGCGTCATCCTGGTCGCTCAGCGTCTGATTTTGGTAGACGCCGGTGGCCCTGCCGGTGTTGGTGTGCTGCCCCGCCACTGCCGCCACCGGCCCGTGCAGGCAGGTGTGGCTCTGCCCCGGCAACAGAAGATTGGGCACGGTACAGCCGGCCAGCGTGTAGACATTGTCGCTGATGGCGACGTTGCTCAGGGGCACGTTGCCGGTGTTGGCGACCACGAAGCGGAAATAAACGGCATTCCCGACCTGGGTCTGCGGGCCGGGCGGCGTGTCCGCATCCTGCCAGGTCTGCTGCCCATCCACCGAGACGTACTTTTCCAGGTCGATGGCCGGCTGCGAGGGCACATGGTAGTTGGCGTCATCCGCGTCCGTCAGGGTCTGGTTTTGGTAGAGGCCGGTGGCCGTGGCCCTGTTCGTGTGCTGGCCGATCGCCGTCGCCACCGGGCCATGATAGCAGGTGTGGCTCTGCCCCGGCAGCAGGGGGTCGGGCACGAAACAGCCGCCGAGGGTGTAGACGTTATCGCTGATCACGACCTGGGTCAGGGGCACATTGCCGGTGTTGGTGACTACGAAGCGGAAATAGGCGCTGCCGCCCAGCGCGGCTTGCGGGCCGGGGGGCGTGTCCGCATCGTGCCAGGTTTGCTGCCCATCCACCGAGACATCCTTTTCCAGGTCGATGGCCGGCCGCGGCGGCGCGTAGTAGTGCGCGTCATCCACATCGCTGACCGTGATCTCCTGATACCCGCCCACCGCGGTGGCCCGGTTGCTGTGCTGGCCCACCTGCGCCGGCGTCGGCCCAAACAGGCAGGTGTAGCTATCGCCGGGCTGCATGGGGTTGGGGATGGCGGGGCAGCTGCTCAGATCGAAATCAGAATCGGTCAGGACAACGTTGCTCAGGGGCACATTGCCGATGTTGGCAATGACGAAACGGAAGAAAACAGCGCTGCCGGAGGTGGTTTCGGGGCCGGTGGGCGCGTCCGCGTCCTGCCAGGTCTGCTGCCCGTCCACCGAGACATATTTCTCCAGGTCGATGGCCGGGGGCTGGAACAAGCCCGCGTCCCACTGCCGCTGATGATCGCCGGCAGGCAGGAGGATGTCGGCGGTGTTGCCGGAGATCGGATCCGCGTCGCTGTCTTTGGCGTCGTCGCCGCCCTGATCGCGCAGGGTGATGGTGTAGCCATCGGGCGCGGTGAAGCGCACGCGGTAGGTCCCGGCCATGAGATGATCGAAGAGATAGAGGCCGTTGGCGTCGGTCGCCTGGCTGCCCTGCTCCACCCAGACGCCCTCCACCCACTTGAAGAGGGTCACAGGCACGCCGGGCACCGGCGCCTCGTTGGCATCCTGAACGCCGTTGCGGTTCTGATCCAGCCACACATAATCGCCGATGCTGCCCAGCCGCGTGTTGCCGAACTCGACGCCGCTGACATCGCTGGCGGCCAGGGTGACCGTATGCGTGCCCGCGCCGCCGGGGAAGGTCTGCCCCCAGCCGGCTTGCCCCACTTCGCTGAGGCTGTAGACGCCCGGCTCCAGGTGCGTGAAGCTGAAACTGCCGTCGCCGACCGTGGTCGTGCTCCTGTTCACGGCGTGCGGGCCGCCGCTCAACTGGATCGTCCAGCCGCCCAGGCCGCTCTCCCCCCCATCGCGCCCGCCGTTGGCGTTGGCATCATCGAATTTTAGGCCGCGGATCGCCAGATCCCCGCGATTGCCGAAGCGCACTTCCTGCCGCTGCGGATAGCCCAGCGCGATCTCGCGCACGGTCGGGGTCGTGTTCGTGTAACCGGGATGGTCGGCGGTGCGTTCCTCGATGCGGTATTGGCCGGCGATCAGGTCGGTGAAGATGAGCCGGCCATCTGGCCCGGTGACGCCCCCGCGGTGCTGCGCCCAGTCGCTGTTTCGCCAGATGGAGAGGGCGAACTGCCAGCCAGGCAGCAACGGCTCGCTGCCCTCGTCCCAAACCCCATCCCCATCCTCGTCCAGGAACTTGAGGATCTCCAGCACCGAATAGCGCCCGTTGCCGAAATCGGCCCGCCACTGCATCCAGGGGTCGCCGGCGCTGCGGCTGCGCGTCTGGCTGAGGGGGGTGCTGTTCACCCAGCCGCTTTGCTGCGTCTCGGTCAGGGTGTAGTTGCCGTAGGCCGCCACTTTGCCCTCGAAGAAAGCATTGCCGAGGCTATCGGTGAGGGCGGTGAAGGTGGCGCCGCCCGGCGTGGTCAGGATAAAGCTCCACCCGGCCAGGTCTGGCTCATCCTCCTCCTGCACACCGTTGAAATTGCGGTCATCGAACTTGTGGGCGATGATCAGATTCGGGGAAGCGATCCAGTCCTTGACCGCCTCGGCCCGCACCGTCACCCTGGTCATCTGGCCCAGCACCAGGCGCTGCCAATTCAGGGGGCTGATCTCGTCGATGAACCGCGACCCGGCCGGCAGGTCTGCCGTGGCCGTGGCGGTGAGGGTCGAACGTCCGGCAGTGGCGCTGCTGAGCAGGAACGCGGCCTCGCCATTGGCATCGGTGACCGCGCTGGCGCGATCCAGCGTGCCGTGCGTCGTCGCCACCGTGACGGTATAGCCGGCCAGCGGCGCGTTGCCCTTGGTCAGGCGCACCACGAAGGGGTGTTGCGTTTGGTAGGGCAGGAAGTTGGTGCTCGACGCCGGGGAAATGACGATCTGCACATTGCCCGGCTGATACTCGGCCGGGGGCGCGGCCGGCACCGCCGCCAGGATGGCGTTGTACGCGTCGCGCACAGCCTTGTCCCAGGTGGTGTTGTAGATGGTGGCGTCGGTCTGATTCAACTCCCAGCCGTCGGTGAAGTACCACACCGCGGCCTGCCGCGCCGCCTGTTGGATGGCGTCGTTGATCGTCGGCGGATAGTTGGTCACCAGCCAGGCCACGCGCCAATCGGAGAAAAAGCTGCTATCCAGACAGAAACTGCGATTGTTGGCCCGAGGATGGTAGATATCGGTGCAGAAGGCATAAGCGATGTTTCCGCCGCCAAAATCAAGTTTTCCCAGCGGTGTGTATTCGGTTCTGCTCAATCCATTCTTTTTGAGATTGACCGAGATCGAATAGCTGGGGTTGGGGCTGCCGCCGGGGTTGACCCAGCTGGCATTCCCGCACACCGCCAGATCAGGGTTCAGCGCCATCAGCAGGCTGAGATCGGGGTTGATGGGCGAGATCAGGGGCGCGGCGTCGGGCTGCGGATCAGGGGGTAGCCACGCCGCCGCCGGCGAGATCACCCCTCCCGCCAGGAAGAGCAGCGCCAGCAAGGTGGCCAGACCCAGCCGGCGCAGCATCTGGGCCGCGCCGCCGGGGCGTGCATGCGCAATCACAAAACGAACTTTGGTAGACATGGGGATTCCTCGCATCTTTGCAACGAATCAGGAAGAACGCTCCTGAGGGATGTTCCGGCGGTGCGCCGCACAAACGCCAACGCGCCGCGCGTGTGATCATGTTTTGTGCAGTTAATAATTTTTTCCACAAACTACTTATATGGACATCCCGGCGCGAACGCCGGCATGCGCCCCCATCTTCACCGATCGCGTTGTAAAAATCTGTGCGAATCTATCCTAACCAGGCGTTTTTTATCGACGATAATAGATGATAGGCGATGAGCTATCATCAGGAAGGCAGTGTCGCATGGCTGCGGCGACGCGTTCGATCAGGCGGGGGGAGGGGGTGTGGCTGCGGCTACGATGGCGTCGATCACTTTGACATACCCGGTGCAGCGGCAGAGGTTGCCGGTGATCGCTTCGGCAGCCTCGGCCCGGCTGGGCTGCGGGCGCTCGGCCAGCAGGTTGGCGGCAGACATGACCAGCCCGGGGGTGCAATAGCCGCACTGCACCCCTCCGCTGGCGATCAGCGCCTGCTGCACGGCGTGCAAGAGTCCGTTTTGGGCCAGGCCCTCGACGGTGACCACCGCCGCGCCCTGCGCCCGCGCCGCCGGCGTCAGGCAACCCATCACGGCGATGCCGTCCAGCCAGACCGTGCAGGCGCCGCATTCGCCCTCGGCGCACCCTTCCTTGGCGCCAGAAAGATGCCCAATTTCCCGTAAGGCGTCGAGCAGGGTGAGGGGCGCGGCGTTGGCCAGGGTGGCGGGGCGGCCGTTGAGCGTGAATTGCAGATCGGAGAGAGGGGATGGGGGATGGGGGGGGGCAGGGAAATGGCCGTCGGTGCCGCCCCAGAGCATGACCGGATGCTCGATCCACCCCGCGCGTTCGCTCCCGGCTGCGATCTGCTGCAACGCCCGGCGGGTGATCACCCCGGCCAGATGGCGGCGATAGGCGGCGGAAGCGCGCACATCGTCGATCGGCCGGATCGCCTGTGGGATGAGCCGGGCAGCCTCTTCGATCTGGGCCGGGTCGAGGGGGCGGCCCAGCAGCGCGGCCTCGGCCGCGGGCGCGCGCACGATGGTGGGGGCCACCGCGCCGAAGGCGAGCCGGGCCTCAGTCACGACGTCGCCGGCGAAATCGAGCAGCACGGCGATGTTGACCAGGCTGATGGCCTGGGCGCGGCGCAATCCCGCCTTGATGAACGCGCCTCGCGCCGTGGCAGGCGGAACCGGGAAGCTGATATCGGCGATGATCTCGTCCGCTTGCAGGGCGGTGCGGCGCACGCCCTGGAAGAAATCGGCCAGGGGCAGGGTGCGGCGGCCCCGCGTCGAGGCCAGGGTCACATCCGCGGCGAGCACGGTCAGGGCGGGGAGGGTGTCGTTGGCGGGCGAGGCGGTGGCCAGGTTGCCGGCGATGGTGCCGCGGTTGCGGATCTGCGGCGCGCCCACTTCCCAGCAAGCCCGCGCCAGGGGCCAGGCGTGCTGCTGGATCAGAGGGCTGGCCACGGTCTGGTTGTGCGTGACCAGCGGACCGATGTGCACCCGGCCCTCGGTCAGGATGATCTGATCCAATCCGGGCAGGCGGGAGAGATCGATCAGGGTGTGGGGCGGAGGCGCGCCATGCTCGATCTCCACCAGCAGGTCGGTGCCGCCGGCGATGAGGCGGGTGGGATGCGCGGCGCTATGCTCGGCCAACTGCGCGAGGGCTTCATCAAGGGTGGCGGGGAGGAGATACTGTTGGCAGAGCATGGGGGTCAGTGGTCAGTGGTCAGTATTCAGTGGTCAGTATTCAGTGGTCAGTATTCAGTGGTCAGTATTCAGTGGTCAGTATTCAGTGGTCAGTGGGATGATAGGTAATTACGGATCAGCTATCGTCCATCGTCCTTCGTCCTTCGTCTTTCGTCCTTCGTCTCATCCTCAGAAGCCGTAGAAGGTCTCGTCGAGGTTGAGTTCGCGTTCTTTGAAGTCGAGCAGACGGGCGGCATGTTCCAGGGATTCAGCTTCAGCGGCCGTGACCATGTCGCGCAGCACCTTCCATTCCTCTTCGCTCAGCTTGCCTGTGGCCAGCCGGGCCTCCCAGGTGTGGGGTAATTCTCGTTCAGAAATCGGCATGGGTTGCCTCCAGAGCATGGGGTGGGGCAGCGGGGCTGCATCTGTGCAAATTGTAACGCAGTTGGGCGCGCGGGGCAAGAGGGAAAAAGAGGGATGCCGGCGATTCCCCTCCCCATTTTGGCGCGGAGAGAAGCCGGCTGGTAGGATAACGCCAGGTGACAGATGATAGATGACAAAGCCGAGGCTCCAGTTGTCCCTCCCTCTTCTCCGCTGAAGCGCATCGCCCGCGCCGCCGGGCTGGTGATGGCGCTATTCGTGCTCAGCCGCGCCCTGGGCCTGCTGCGCGAGATCGTGATCGGGGCGCGGTTCGGGGCCTCCGCCGACCTCGACGCCTACCTCGCTGCCTTCCGCCTGCCCGACCTGCTGTTCACGTTGGTGGCGGGCGGGGCCTTGGCCTCGGCCTTTCTCCCCACCTTTTCCGAGCGCCTGGCCCACGAGGATCGGGCCGGGGCCTGGGAACTGGCCGCCAAAGTCGCCAACCTGCTGGTGCTGACCCTGACGATTTTGGCGCTCCTGGCGGCCCTCTGCGCCCGGCCCCTGGTCGCCGGCATCATCGCCCCCGGTTTCGACGCCGCCCAACAGGCCCTCACCGTCTCGCTGATGCGCTGGATGCTGGTCAGCACGGTCATCTTCGGCCTCAGCGGGCTGATCATGGGCGTGCTCAACAGCTTCCAGCACTTTTTGCTGCCGGCGCTGGCCCCGGCGCTGTACAATCTCGCCATCATCGCCGCGGCCTGGCTGCTGGCCCCGGCCCTGGGTGTGCGGGCGCTGGCGCTCGGCGTGGTGGCGGGCGCGGCCTTGCATTTGCTGGTGCAATTGCCCGGCCTGCGCCATTTCGGCGCACGCTGGACGCCCTCGCTCAGTCTGGCCGACCCCGGCGTGCGCGAGGTGGCGCGGTTGATGGCCCCGCGGGTGCTGGGGCTGGCCGTGGTGCAGATCAATTTCATGGTCAACATCTTCCTGGCCTCCGACCTGCCCCCAGGTTCGATCAGCGCCCTGAACTATGCCTGGCTGATCATGCTGCTGCCGCAGGGCATCTTTGCCCAGGCCATCGCCACCGCCGCCTTCCCCACGTTCGCGCATCAGGCCGCCCGCGGGGAGCGCCAGGCCCTGCGCGAAACGTTTGCCGGCATCCTCGCCCTGCTCCTCTTCCTGACGATCCCGGCCGCGGCCCTGCTCTACCAATTGCGCGTGCCCATCATCTCGCTGCTGCTGGAACGGGGCGCGTTCGACGCCGCGGCCACACGCCTGACCGCGTATGCTCTGGCTTTCTACGCGCTGGGACTGGTGGGCCACGCCGTGGTGGAGGTGGCAGCGCGGGCGTTCTATGCTCTGAAGGACACGAAAACGCCGGTGTTCGTGGGCGCGGGGGCGATGGCGGCGAATATCGGCCTCAGTTTGCTGCTGATCGGCCCGCTGGCGCACGGCGGGCTGGCCCTGGCCAACTCGCTGGCCACGCTGGCCGAGATGGGCGTGCTGTTGTGGCTGCTGCGGGCGCGGCTGGGCGGCCGGCTGGGGCGCGGCCTGCACACCAGCGCGGCCAAAACCCTCGCGGCCAGCGCGGTGATGGCGGCGGGGACGGCGATCCTGCTGCGGTTGACCGCGGCATGGCCGGGCCCGGCGCAGGCGTTGGCCGCGGGCGGCGGCGCCATCGTTCTGTTTGCCCTGGCCGCAGCGCTGCTGAAATCGCCAGAATTGCGGGGCGTGGTGGGGTGGGCGGCCCGACTGAACTCGCCGAAGTCGCGGCGGGGATGAGGCCGCCAGGACCACAAAGGCACTGCATCTTCCCCCAACAGTTCCGACCTTTTCACTGCCAATGAAAAGATCAGCCAAAAAGTTTTCATTGTCAATGAAAACTTTTGCCCTCACCAGCGCGGCCGCAGGGTCAGTCCGCGGGCGGCGGGGCCAGACGAAAGCGCCACGGCCGCTGCCGGGCCAGATCATCCCCGCCCACGCCCACGCGGGGGCCGCTGAGGATGGCCGCGGCCGGGGATTGGCCCGGTTCCAGCCACAACGCCGCGCCGGCCAGCAGGTCGTGGCCATCCAGGCTGCGGTCGATGCCGAAGGCCTGGCAGAGTTTGCCCGGCCCGCTGCACAGTTCCGGCAGCGCCTGCCTGCCCCGCCGCTGCTGCATGATCTCGATCCCGGCCAGCGGCTGCACCGCCCGGATCAGCACCGCCTGCCCCTGCCCCGGCGGGCCGGTGACCACGTTCAGGCAGTGGTGGATGCCGTAGATCAGGTAGACGTAGGCGTGGCCGGGCGGCCCGAACATGGCGCGGTTGCGGGCGCTGGGGCCGCGAAAGGCGTGCGAGGCGGCGTCTTCGCTGCCGAGGTAGGCCTCTGTCTCGATGATGCGCCCGGCCAGTTTCGCCCCGCCCAGTTCGCGCACGAGCAGGCAGCCCAACAGGTCAGGCGCGACGAGGGGCGCGGGGCGCGCAAAAAAGGCGGGGGAGCGCGCGCTCATGGCCCGCCGCCCAGGGCAGGGATGACGATGTGCACCTGATCGCCATCGGCCAGGGCAAAACACGCGAACTCGCCGGGCAGCGCCTGGCGATGGTTGACGAAGAGATGGTAGGGATGGTCGCGGCCCAGATCTTCCCCGCGGAAACGGGCGGCGAAGTCGGGGTAGGTCTGGGCCAGATGGTCGAGCAGATCGGCGAGGGTGGCGGGCGCGGGCAGGGTGATCTGCCGGCGAAACGCGCCCACGGCCCGGCGCAGCGGCTCGCCCAACCGCACCGATACCCGCACACTTTCGGTCGGGGCCTGTGTTTGCTGGGGCAAGGGATCATCGATCATGGCGAACCGGGTCAAAACAGGGCGGCAGCGCGGGCCAAGGCGCGGGCCAACGCCTGCCGCAGCAGGTGGGCGGAGAGGTCGACATAAAAACTGGCGTCGGGCGGGGGTGGGGGGAGGGCGGCGGCCAGTTCCACGCGGGCGCGCTCGCCGATCTGGTCGAGGGCAGCCGCCGGGGCCAGGCCGATCAGGGCTGCGGCGGCCTGGGGCAAGGGGCGGGGCGGGCCGGCCGCGGGCAGGATGGCCAGGGCCGCGGCGGCGATGCGCTCGCCTTCCAGCCGCAGGGCCGCCGCGGCCGCGTGCAGCGAAGGGAGCATGCCCGGCGGCAAGGTCTGGCGGGCCAGGGCGCTGCCCGCGCCCCGGCCCAACCGGGCAAAACGCAGCGCCAGCGGCAGGGCCAGCGCGGGTTGCCGGTCGCGGAACAGGGCCAGCCCCTGCCAGCGCCGGCGGATCTCCCCCCCCTCCCCCAGTTCCGCCAGTTCGATCTCCGCGTCCAGGGCGCTGAGGGCCAGGGGGATCAGGCGGTCGGGCGCGGCCAGGGACAGGGCCAGGGACAGGCCCGCGTCCGGCGCCTGTTCCGCGGCTTCGGCCAGGCAGGCGGCCTGCGTCTGCACCAGCGAGGCGCGGGCCAACTCGGCCAAACCGACGTTGAGCCCGATGAGCAGCCGCCCGCCCAGTTGGTGCACGCCCCCCCGCTCTGCCACGCGGCTGAGATCGAGCAAGACGCCGGCAGGGGTGAGCAGCAGGGGCTGCGGCCCCGGCGCGGCGTGCGTCCAGCCTCCCGCCGCGGCCAGCGCGTGCAGGGCCTCGGTCAGGTCGGCGGGGCGGTGGATGGGGTGGGAGGCGGTCATGGCGCGGACGCAATCAGACAGGCAAAGCTTGCAACTCGGCCAGGCCCGCCTGCACTTCGCCGCGGGGCAGGCCGCCGGCTGCAAGCGCGGCATCGGGCAGGGCCAGCAGGCGTTGGTAAAAGGCGATGCCGGCTTGTCGCCAGGCCGGCGCCTGCTCCGGGTCGGCAAGGGCGGCGAAGATCAGATCCTCGGCCCTGGCGAACTGTTGCTCCGCCTCGTAATGCGCAAGCAGGAGCAGGCCGCAGGAGGCAGGCAGGATGAAATCGGCCAGGGCCGCGTGCAAGTGTGCGGGCGCAGGCGCGTAGGGGGGCAGATCGGTGGCGGGCCAGCGGCGCAGGGTGTGCAGGGTGATCTCCAGGGCCTTGAGGTTGGCCGCGTACCCGCGCGATTCGTCCCCCTGGGCGGCGTGGGTCTGCGCCTCGGCCTGTTGCAGCGCGGCCAGGAAAAGGCAGTGGTCGCGGGCCAGCAGGTCATGATCGGCCAGGCCCAGGATGTCGACCAGCGCGGGCGCGGCCAGGGAGCGCACGAGCAAGGGATCGAGGTTGAGCAGGTCTTTGTAGGCCGCCTCGATGGCGGCCAGGGCCTGGGCGTGCTGGCGCTGGCGGTTCAGGCCGAGCACGTAGGTGATCAATTGTGCAAATTCGCGGATCAGGCGCAGGAGGTAGTCGTCGCGATACATGGAGGTGCCAGGTGTCAGGTGTCAGGGGGCCTCATCGCCTCATCGCCTCACCTCTCAGCATGCGGTCGATGTAGGGGAAGGCAAAGCCGATGAGGCCGAATGCGCCGAGCAGGCCGCTGAGCAGACGCATGATGCTGTTGAAGGAACCCCACTGATCGCCGGCGTAGAAAGCAGGGGCGAAGGCGTGGTTGGTCAGCGTGGCCAGCCACAGGTTGTGCTCGCGGAAGCCCTCGCGCAGCCCGCCCAGGTCGCTGAGCATGTGCGTGAAGCCATCGAAGAACAGGGGCAGCATCAGCACGATCGCCCAGCGCAGGCTGAGGCCCCGCCAGCGGTCGCGCAGGAGCGCGTAGATCAGCCCGACCAGCAGCCAGCCGCCATAGAAGCTGATCATGCGGTCGGTCCAGGCCACTTTCCAGCCCATCTCGGGGGCGCCGATGAAGGCCCGCATCGTCAGCAGAGGCCCGGAAAGCTCGGTTGTCCCGGTCCAGGCCAGCAGGATCTCGTCGCGGGTGTAGGTGAACTGGGGGCCGAAGAGAAACCAGGAGCGCTGCGGCAGTTGATGGCAGAAGAGGACGTAGAGGCTATAGATGCCGCGGGCGGGCCATTCCCAGCCCTGGCGCATGAACAGGGGGGCCAGCCAGGGCAGCAGGTTCCACAGGGCCAACAGGCTGTTGGCGGCCAGCAGCCAATGCGCAATCAGCCAGTGGACGCCGCGATCGAGCAGGGCGGCGGCGGATTGGACACGTGCGGGGGCAGGATCAGAGGTCATGGCCGCAAGTATACCCGCGGGGCCGCGGCTTGCACAGCGTCGCCGCGTACAAAAAAGCCCCGGCAGGCAGAAATGCGCCTGTCGGGGCTTGGAGGGGAAGCGAAAGGGAGAAGAGGATCAGCGGATCAGCAGGCCCAGCAGGCCGCCCACACCCATGGAAGCGGTCAGCCCGGCAAAGACGACCGAAACCATCGACATCAGCTTGATCAGGATGTTGAGCGAGGGGCCGGACGTGTCCTTGAAGGGATCGCCCACGGTGTCGCCGACCACCGCGGCCTTGTGGGCCGAGGAGCCTTTGCCCCCGTACTCGCCCTCTTCGATGTACTTTTTGGCGTTGTCCCAGGCGCCGCCAGAGTTGGCCATCATGATCGCCAGCGCGAACCCGGCCGTGAGGCCGCCGACCAGCAGGCCCAACACCCCGGCCGTGCCGAGCAGCACGCCGGTCGCCACCGGCACGAAGATGCCGAGCAGCGCGGGCAGGATCATCTCGCGCTGGGCGGCAGCGGTGCTGATCTCCACACAGCGGGCGTAATCAGGCTTTTGTTTGCCTTCGAGGATGCCGGGCATCTCGCGGAACTGGCGGCGCACCTCTTCCACCATGCCGCCGGCAGCGCGGCCCACAGCCCGCATGGTCAGGGCAGAGAAGTAGAAGGCGGTGACCGCGCCCAGGAAAATGCCGATCAGCACCATGGGATTGAGCAGAGTGACATCGTAATAGATCATGAAGTCGCTCATCGTCATTTTAGCCACTTCCAGGGTCTCGCCGCCGACTTGAACGGCCGTTGTGCCGCCATGGATCAAACCGAAACGGATTTCTTCCATGTAGGCGGCGAGCAGGGCCAGCGCGGTCAGCGCGGCCGAGCCGATGGCAAAGCCCTTGCCGGTGGCGGCGGTGGTATTGCCCAATGCATCCAGTTGATCGGTGCGCTGGCGCACTTCCGGGGGCAGGCCCGCCATCTCGGCGTTGCCGCCGGCATTGTCGGCGATAGGCCCGTAGGCGTCGGTGGCCAGGGTGATGCCCAGGGTGGAGAGCATGCCCACCGCGGCGATGCCCACGCCAAACAGGCCCATGAGGGTGTTCTGCGCCCCGCCCACCAGATAGAAACTGAGGAAGATGCCCACGGCAATGGTTAGCACCGGGATCATGGTGGAGTTCATGCCCACGGCCAGACCATCAATGATCACGGTGGCGGGGCCGGTTTTGGCCTGGCCGGCAATGCCGCGCGTCGGTTTGAAGGCGTGGGAGGTGAAATACTCGGTGGATTTGCCGATGACCAAGCCCACGAGCAGACCGACGATCAGAACGATGCTCACCGGCAGCCAGTTGGGCAGCCCCAGCAGCCACAGGATGGGGAAAGCCAGCACCGCGATGCCCACGGAGCTGCCGTACACGCCCAGGTTGAGGGAGCCCATCAACTGCGCCATGCTGGCGCCCTCCTGGGTGCGGACGAGGAAAATGCCAAGGATGGAGAGGATGGCGCCAATGCCGGCCAGCGCCAGCGGCGCGGCCAGATAGCGGAGTTGCATGCCGATCAGGCTGCTGCCGCCCAGGAAATCGCTGCCTGCCAGGCTGACCGCGGCCACGCCCAACGCGGCTGTGGCCAGGATGGAGCCGGCGTAGGATTCGTAGAGGTCGGCGCCCATGCCGGCCACGTCGCCCACATTGTCGCCCACGTTGTCGGCGATGGTGGCGGGATTGCGGGGGTCATCTTCGGGGATGCCGGCTTCGACCTTGCCCACCAGATCCGCGCCCACATCCGCGGCCTTGGTGTAGATGCCGCCGCCCACGCGGGCGAAGAGGGCCTGCGTGCTGGCGCCCATGCCAAAGCTGAGCATGATCACGGTGATCTGCGGCAGCGGGCTGACCGGATCGCCAAAGAATTCAGGCGGGAAGAGATAGTAAAGGATCAGGAACCAGGCGGAGATGTCGAGCAGGGCGAAGCCCACGACGACCAGCCCCATCACCGCGCCGGCGCGGAAGGCCACGCGCAACCCGCCGTTCAGGCCCTGACGGGCGGCGTGGGTGGTGCGGGCCGAGGCGTGGGTGGCGGCCTTCATGCCGAAGAAGCCGCACAAGGCCGAGAAAAAGCCGCCGGTAAGAAAGGCAAAGGGAATCACCCGGTTCTGCACATGGAAGACATAGGCCAGCAGGGCAAAGATGATGAAAAGCACGACGAAGGCCATGCCCACCACGCGGTACTGTCGCGAGAGATAGGCGCTGGCGCCCTCGCGCACCGCCTCGGCGATCTCGATCATGCGGGGCGTGCCCTCCTCCACCGCCATCACCGAGCGGAAGAAATAGTAGGCGAACACCAGGGCGATGATCGAGCCGATGGGGCCAAGCCACCAGATCCAGGGGATCGGTTCACGCGCGGCCGGCGCGCTGGATGCGGCCAGAGCCGGCGCCGCCGTCAGGATCATCGTCAACGCTGCCAGCAAAAGGGCCGGCAGGCGGCGACGGATGCGGGACATCAGGTTCATAGGGATCTCCTCCAGAAAAAAATGGGATGTAAGCAGGGACAACTGACATAGAAACGCCCCAGGATGGCGCCAGGGGCGTGAAGTTGCCGGTTCCGCAGCAACGACGTGCGGGCAGCGGCGCCGGCGCGACAGATGCAATTTGCGCAAAGATTCGCAAATTCTAGTCGGGGCGGGGGGGATTGTCAAAAAAGGGGGCTGTTACGAAGGGAAGGGAGCGGGTCTGAATGGACAGCACGCGGGCAAAGGGGCATAATAGGCCGCGATTGGCCGCCGCCATCTCCCCAATCTCGACAAGCCTCTCCCCCCCGCCACGACTCTTTGCCATGACCGACCTTTCCCTGCCCCCGCCCCCCCTGATCACGCAGCCCGCGCGCCTGCCGGAGCTGACCACGGCCCTGCGCCAGGCGGGACGCTTTGCCCTGGACACCGAATCGAACAGCCTCTATGCCTACCATTACCAGGTCTGTCTGATCCAAATCTCGACGGCGCAGCAGGATTATCTGATCGATACCCTGGCCCTGCCCGACCAGAGCTGGCTGGCGGCGCTGGTAGCCGACGCCGGGATCGAGGTCACCATACACGCGGCGGAAAATGACATCCTGTTGCTGCACCGGGATTTCGGTTTCACCTTTGGCCGGGTGTTCGATACGCTGTGGGCCGCGCGCATCCTGGGCTGGGAGCGGCCTGGGCTGGCCGCGATCTTGCAGGAGCAGTTCGGGATCGGGCTGGACAAGGGCATGCAGCGCACCGATTGGGGCCGGCGCCCCCTTTCGGCCCGGCAATGCCAATACGCCCGCCTGGATACGCATTTTCTGCTGGCTCTGCGCGACCATCAGGAGCAGGAGTTGCGCGCTCGCGGGCGCTGGCAAGAGGCGCAGGAGACCTTTGCCGAGCTGCTGCACATCCGCTGGGAGGAGAAGGAGGCGCCGACGTTTTGGCGGCTTCCCGGCGTCAACGATCTCGCCCCGCGGGAACAGGGGGTGCTGGCCGCGCTCTTTGCCTGGCGCGAGCAGGCCGCGGCGCAGCGGGATCTGCCCCCTTTCAAGGTGCTGCAAAATGAGACGTTGCTGGAGCTGGCCCGAACGCAGCCAGAGACGGAGCGGGCGCTGCGGGCAGTACGAGGCGTTTCGACGCGGCTGCCACGCCGCACCGCGCAGGATTTGCTGGCCGCCATCGAGCAGGGGCGCCGCGCCGAGCCGCCCGCCCCGCCCTCGCGCAATCATTTCGCCCCCCGCCCGGACGAGCAGGTGCTGGCCCGTTTCGACCGCCTGCGCGCCTGGCGCACACGCACCGCCCAAAGCCGCGGGGTGGAGCCGGATGTTGTGCTCACCAACCAGGTGTTGATGGCCATTGCCCGCGAAAACCCTGCGCATCTCTCCTCGCTGGCCGCGCTCAACCTGTTCGGCCCCTGGAAACTGCAAACCTACGGCGCGGCATTGTTGGAGGTCGTGCGCGGTTGAATTCGTAGATGGACGATGGACGAAAGACGAAAGACGAAGGTGTCAGCGATTTCACCGTTCACCATTGATTGTTGACTGTTGACTGTTGATTGTTAAACATCATCCTTCGTCCTTCATCCCAAACAATCTCTCCCACAGGATGCCAAACAGCATGAACGTACAGTTTTGGGGCGGAGCACAGGAAGTGACCGGCTCCATGCACCTGCTCACGGTCAACGGCCAGAAGATCTTGCTCGATTGCGGGCTTTTCCAGGGCAAACGGGCGCTGACCTACGAGCGCAACCTCAATTTTCCCTTCGATCCGGCAGAGATCGATGTGCTGGTGCTCTCGCACGCCCACATCGACCACTCCGGCAATATCCCCAACCTGGTCAAGCAGGGGTTCAAGGGGCACATCTTCTGCACGCCGGCCACGCGCGACCTGTGCGCGGCCATGCTGCCCGACAGCGCCCGCATCCAGGAACAGGATGTCGGCTATCTGAACAAGAAACGGAAAGGCCCGGACGAGCCGCCGCTGGCGCCCCTTTACACCGAAGAGGACGCCACCAACGCCCTCAGCTTTTTCGTCAGCCTGCCCTATTGGCGCTCCCTGTTCATCGCCGATGGCGTGCGCCTCACCTTTTTCGACGCCGGGCACATCCTGGGCAGCGCCATCGTCCAGCTCGATATCCACGAGGACGGCGAGCAGAAACGCCTGGTGTTTTCGGGCGATCTGGGGCGAGAGGGCATGGCCATCCTGCGCAACCCCGAATTCATCACCGCCGCGGATGTGGTGATCATGGAGAGCACCTATGGGGCCCGCGTGCACGAGACCTTCGAGGACGCCAGCAAAAAGCTACGTGAGGTCATTGCCGCCACCTGCCGCCGCGGGGGCAAGATCCTGGTGCCTTCCTTTGCCGTGGGCCGCACCCAGGAGCTGGTCTACGCCCTGCACCGGCTCAGCGACCAGCAAAAGATCCCCCGCATCCCCATCTTTGTCGATTCGCCCCTGGCCGTGAATGTGACCGAGATCTTCCGGCTGCATCCCGATGTCTACAACGCCGAGGTGCGGCAGTTCATGGCCATGGACACGCACCGCAATCCCTTTGGCTTCGAGCACCTCACCTATGTGCGCAGCGTGGAGGCCTCGAAGGAGCTGAATTTCCTGCGCCAGCCCGCGCTGATCATCGCCGCCTCGGGCATGGCCGAGGGGGGGCGCATCCTCCACCATCTCAAGAACACTATCGACGACCCCAGCACGACCATCCTCTTCGTCGGCTTCCAGGCCGAGCACACCCTGGGCCGGCGCATCCTGGATGGCGAGCCGCGCGTGCGCATCTTCGGCGAGGCATACACGGTGCGGGCGCGGGTGGAGAGCATCGAAGGCTACAGCGCCCACGCCGACCAGCCGGCCCTGCGCGCCTGGGCCGGACGCTTCGATCCCGCCCGCCTGCAACATCTTTTCCTCGTCCACGGCGAGCCGGACGCCGCCGCCACCCTCGCCGGCCTGTTGCAGGTGGATGGCATTGCCCGCGTCTCCATCCCCGAACGGGGCGCGGCCTATGATTTGTGAGGAAAGGGGGCGAATGTGCCCTTTCCTTACAGTGCGCGGGGGCGATGTCTGCTACAATGATCAGGCTTTGTCGAACCATTGCACAAGCAATTTCCGTTTATTCCCCTGTTCGCCGGGATTCCAGCCCGGATAACCGACCCCATCCCCAAGGAGACTCCTATCATGGCCTTTGAACTTCCTGCCCTGCCCTACGGCTTCGACGATCTGGCGCCGCACATTGGCGGCGACACCATGCGCGTGCACCATGGCAAACACCACGCCGCCTATACCAACAACCTGAATGCCGCCATCGCCAAATACCCTGAACTGGCGGAGGTCAGCATCGAAGACCTGCTGCGCGGCATGGCCGATCTGCCCGCCGACATCCGCGTGACCGTGCAAAACAATGGCGGCGGCTACGCCAACCACGCCCTGTTCTGGGAGATCATGAGCCCGGACGGGGGCGGCGCGCCCTCTGGCGAGTTGGCCGCGGCGATCGACGCGGCGTTCGGCAGTTTCGACGCCTTCAAGACCGCGTTTTCCAACGCCGCGGTCAGCCGGTTCGGCTCTGGCTGGGCCTGGCTGGTGGTCGATAGCGCGGGTCAACTGGCCGTGTACAGCACCGCCAACCAGGACAGCCCCTACATGTCGGGCCACACGCCCATCCTCGGCCTGGATGTGTGGGAGCATGCCTATTACCTGAACTATCAAAACCGCCGGCCCGATTACGTGGCCGCGTTCTGGCATGTGGTGAATTGGCAGGCCGTCGCCGCCAAATTCGCCGCGGCGTAATGTCAGTATTCAGTATTCAGTATTCAGTATTCAGTATTCAGTATTCAGTTGAAAACGCAGAGAAAAACTTCATTAACCACTGATCACTGAATACTGACCACTGAATACTGAATACTGCCCACTGAATCAGGCCGTCGAGGCGCGGCTATTCGTCCTGCTCCGCCGCTGAAGGCTCTGAGGCCTCTGCCTCAGCCGCTTCTGCCTCTTCTACCGGCGGTGGGCCCGGACGGGGGCGTTTGGGCCGGGCGACTTTCACCATCTTGCGGCAGCGGGGGCACTCCACACCCACACTCCGCCCCTTCTGCGGCGCGGCCTCCATGGCCAGTTCGAGGGTCTCGGCGGTGAGGAACCAGCGATTCCCACAATATTGACAGGCGACGTTCATGGTTTTCTCCTGGGGGTGATCAGCGGCCCTGGAAGTGGGGCGGGCGCTTTTGCAAAAAGGCCGCCACACCCTCGCGGTGGTCGGCAGTGGCGATGGCGATGTCCTGTACCTGCGCCTCGTACTCCAGCGCCTCGGCCAGGCTGAGATGGGCCACGCGGTTGAGCAGGCGCTTGCTCAGGCCGATGCCGCGGGTGGGGGCCTGGGCCAAGGCCTGCGCCAGTTCGGCCACGCGCGCGTCCAGCTCCGCCGCGGGCACAACCTGGTTGACGAGGCCAAAAGCCAGGGCCTCGGCCGCGTCCAGGCGCCGGCCGGTGGCGATCAATTCAAAGGCGCGGGCGGGGC